>FWPU01000164.1_pt1 | contig 202133 bp, 175 predicted proteins | sample 2228361 | NCBI WGS metagenome assembly FWPU01 (sample SAMEA103939777, study PRJEB20133) | metagenome | reverse complement strand
TGACCTCGCCTGCCTGGTTCTTCTCGGTGACTGAGATGAGGCGGGAGAGGGCGTCGTAGGCGTAGGTGAGCTCCAGGGGCCCTGGCTGGAGAGTGCTTTGTGGGGAGAGAGAGGGAGGCGAGGAGACCTGCAGGCCAGAGGAGAGCCTTTGTTCTTCTGTCCCATCTCTTCTTATCGAGTACAGCTCGGCTAAAGAGGTCTCCTGGGGGTAGTCCCTCGTGGAGGTAAATAGGATGCGGTCTTGGTCTGCCCAGGTGGGGGCGGAGTCCTCTGCTGGGTTCTGGGTGAGCCTTTTAAGGTTGGTGCCGTCCTGGGAGATCAGGTAGATCTCTTGCTGGCCGTCCCTTGTAGAGGCGAAGGCGATGTCTTGAGAGTCGGGGGAGAACTGGCCCAGCCAGTTGAGGGAGTCGTGGTTGGTGAGCTGGAACCGCTGGGTCCCGTCAGAGGAGATCTTTATCAGATGGGAGGCAAACCCCCCGATACCAAGCGGGGGTGGGGGAAGGGGGTAGAGCCAGCCGAAGACGATCCAGGCCCCGTTGGGAGAGTAGGCGGGCCAGGTCTCGGACTCCGCATCCTGGGTAAGTCTTCGCGGGGTCCCTCCCGAAGAGGGCATTTCGTACAGGTCGACCTGGCCATCTCTGTCCGAGACAAAGATGATCTTTGACCCGTCCGGCGAGTAAGCCGGCATGTCGTCTTTTCCTGGAGAGTAGGTAAGGCGTAGGCCCCAAGCGCGCAGACCCCCGCATAGCAGCCACTCGCAGGCGGCCGGTAGGATTAGCACACATCCTTGCCCCCAGCCACCGAAGTCGAACGGCTGCGGAAGGAAATTTCCGGCCGGGAGATCCGAGCGCCATCGAGGCCGGCGGCTGGGAAGTGCCCTGGGTCCCAGGCGCCGCGGCGGGTTTTACGGTCCGGATCCTAAGGGACGAGCCCTAGAGGAGCGGGGACCTGTGGTGGAAGAGAGCGTCATAGAAGCCGAAGGGCTGAGTTTCGGGGCACTCACGGGCGGGGAAGGCCCGCCCGTCCTCTTGTTGCACGGCTTCCCGGACACCAACGAGGCCTACAGGTACCACGTCGAGCGCCTGGCAGCAGCGGGATACAGAGGGGTCGCCCCGGCGCTCAGAGGCTATCCGCCCACGCTGGGGCCCGGACCCTACACCCTCGAACGCCTAAGAGATGACACCCTCGCACTGGCAATCGCCGTCGGCATGGGACCCGCATCCCCCGGATACCTGGTAGGCCACGACTGGGGTGGGATAGCCGCCTGTCTGGCGGCCGGGGAGCGGCCCGACCTCTTCCGCAAGGTCGTCGTGGCATCGGTTCCCCACCCCGCGGCATTCGGCGCCAGGGTCATGGCCGGGGACTTCGACCAGTTGAAGCGGAGCTGGTACATGTTCTTCTTCCAGATGGAGGGTTTGGCAGAGGGAGCAATAAGGGCTTCGAAGATGGGCTTCCTGGAGCGACTGATGCTGGACTGGTCCCCGTCACTTCTCAAGAACGAGGGGTCAGAGCTCGTACACCACCGCCTCGAGGCCTTGTCCCGACCCGGGGTCCTGGAAGCGGCGCTCGGCTACTACCGCTCGGCCTTTCCGAGACCGGGAGGCCCTCCGCCGGTGGTAGCAAAGCCGGTAGGAGTCCCCGCCCTTCTCGTGTTCGGCAGCGAGGACAACTGCATACCGCACACGATTGCGGAGGGATCCGAAGCCTTCTTTCCGGCAGGCTATCGCCTGGAGGTGGTCGCTGGTGCGGGGCACTTCGTGCACACCGAAAAGCCCGCCCAATTCGCCGCTCTCCTGGAGGCCTTCTTCACGGAAAACTAAGGGGAACCAGAGGGGCGGCTCGGCGTCGCCCCAGAAGAGGTGCGTGTCAGCCAACGATAGATGGCTCAGTACCCACCACCGCTCGACCCGCCTGCACCTGATCCCCCACCGTAGGTACCCCCGCCGCCGTAGGGCTCGGGACTCGACCCCCCACCTCCGGAAGCGGGGCTCGAGGTCCCGTAGGGGTTTGGCACCGAGGGAACTCGAGGAACGCTCCCAGGAGGCGGCAACTCCTCCGACCCGCCTCCCCGGGTCTCCCCTTCACTTTCAGTGCTCCACCCCTCGGCGGAGGTCGTCTTCCAGGTGCCTTCGGGGAGCCCGTTGCCACCGATTCTCGGGCAAGCTACCGGGCCCACGCTGTAGTAGGTCCCGCCGCGCATGCCGTCAAGCCACACAGCGAAGACGTTGTCGCGCTCGCTCTTCAATTGCAGGAGGACCGAGGACCCCCGCGAGTCGCAGATCTGCACGTAGACGCTGCCGGCCACCTGGGGATCCGACCCGGTCTCCCACACGACGTTGGGAGAGGCGGTTCGCAAGGCTTCTGCGTCGTCGGTGAAGAAACCTTTCTCGGCAAAGTGGGTCCTCTGGACCCGTGAGGCCTCCCCCAGAGTGACCTCCGCCGCGGTGCGCTCGGCGAGCGAGATGCCCGCAGAGGCCGCCTGCGTTGAGCTTTTGGCGTAGAAGTAGATCGCCAGGACGATTGCCCCCACCAGCAGCCCCAGTCCTACGACAACGGCCAGGATCCCCACCACCTTTCCCAACGGAGCCCGCTGGGGCCGGGCCGCATAGAGGGGCTGTGTGCCCGAGCCTGGAAGTGGACCGCCAGGGGGGCTCCCGCCGGGAACGGCTGCGGGGGCGCCGGGGGGACCACCAGAGGCGGGCGGGCCCTCGGCACGAGCCACGGCGCTTACCAAGAAAGGCCCTTCTTGTGCCTTCTTCCAGGCGTCTTCGGTTGTCGTCTCGTCCCTGCCCTCGGCCATGGTGCTGGCCCCCGCTGGCTACCTGAGCGCCCTAACGCCCCAGACAATCGGTGCTGCTTCTGCGCCGCCTGTCGAAAGCAAGACCTTGCCGCGGTACCGCCTCCTGCCCGCCGTGCCTCAGCCGACCAGAGCGCCAGCGCCCGTCACAGCGCGCTTGGCGTGGTAGGAGGACCTGACGAGCGGCCCCGCCTCCACGTGAGAAAAGCCCATCTCAAGGCCGGCTTTACGGAGCCGCTCGAACTCCTCCAGGGTCCACCACCTCTGCACCTGGAGGTGGCGACAGGACGGCTGCAGGTACTGCCCCACCGTCAAGATATCCGTTCCGACCGCTCTCAGGTCGGCCATCGCCTGGAGGACCTCGTCCATGCTCTCTCCCAGACCGACCATCAATCCCGACTTCACCAGCGGCCTAGGCTCGTAGGAAGCGGCCCTCGCCAGAAGCGTGAGGCTCCTGGCATAGCCGCCCACTCCTCGCACGGCCTTCTGAAGCCTGGCGACGGTCTCCAGGTTGTGGTTCAAGACGTCGGGACGGGCAGAAAGCACGGTCCCCAGAGCCTTAGGGTCCCCCTTGAAATCGGGCACCAGGACCTCCACCCGGCAAGCAGGCGACGTCTCCCTTATCGCCCTGATCGTCTCGGCAAAGACCGAAGCGCCCCCGTCTGAGAGGTCGTCCCGAGCAACGCTGGTCACCACTGCGTGGTCGAGCCCCATCTCCGCCACTGCCTGGGCCACCCTCCAGGGCTCCTCCAGATCGAGCCCTTGTGGGCGCCCCGTCGAGACGTTGCAGAAGCCGCAGGCCCGGGTGCAGGTGTCCCCCAGGATCATCACCGTGGCAGTCCCTTCCGACCAGCATTCGTAGATGTTCGGGCAAGACGCTTCCTCGCAGACGGTGTGCAGCTCCAGTGATCGCATCAGCCTTTTGAGCGAAGCGAATTCGGGGCCCATCCTCGCCTTGACCCTGAGGTAGCTCGGGCGGGGGCTCCCGTCTGCCGCCCGCGGCGGACTGGAACCGCCCACACGCTTACCCGGACCCTGGTCCCTTCCACCACCGCCGGCGCCGAGGACGACTCCGACCCCCCGGTCAGGACGAGGTTTCGGGGCGGTGGCTGCAAAGTCGAGTGAGCCAAAGCCGAGAGCCTTCTGCAGCTCCCGGGCGAGAGGCAGCGCCAGCTCGGCCGGAGAGAGCCGCATCCCCGACTCCCGCTCTATGGAGGTCACCCCCGCGTCTTGGAGCCCACATGGGACGATCAAGTCGAAATAGGACAGGTCGGTGGAGACGTTCAACGCCAAACCGTGCATGGTACTACCCCTGCCCACACGGACTCCGACCGCGCATATCTTTGAACCCCCGACCCAGACCCCGGAGTTCTTCTTGTTTCTCTCTCCCTTTATGCCCAGGGAGGCGAGCAGGGCTATCACGGCTTCCTCGAGCGCCCTCACGTAGCCCACTACGTCGGGCTTCGAAAGCCTGACGATCGGGTAGGCGACCAGCTGGCCTGGTCCGTGGTAGGTGACTGCTCCCCCTCGGTCGGTGACCACCACCTCGGCCCCCAGCTCCTCGTACCGAGAGGCGGGGAGGAGGAGGTGGTCGGAAGTGGCCCTCCTGCCGAGAGTGAAGACATGCGGATGCTCGAGGAGCAGGAGGTAGTCGTCGACGAGGCCCTCGCCCCGGCGTTCGAAAATCGAGCGCTGTAGGTCGTAGGCCTCCCCGTAGGGGACCGTGCCGAGCCAGCGGGCCCTCAGCCTGCGGGGTGACGGCGAAGCGACGGGTAGCGCCACGGCCCGTACGAGCCTGGGTCAGACGTCGGGAGCGGCCAGGACGTCCCAGTCCCAGCCCTCGGCCTCGCCCTCTATCCGGCGCCTCACGGCCTGGAGGAACCGGGCGGCGTCAGCCCCGTCGAAGGCCCGGTGGTCCCAGGATAGGCCGATCGTCGTCATCTTCCTCACCTCGACTTGGCCGCCTCTTGCCACCGGCCTGTCTTCGACAGCCTCAAGGGAGAGTATCGCCACCTCGGGGGTGTTGATGATGGGAACCGAAAGCCTGGTCCCGAACGAGCCGGGGTTGGTGATCGTGAAGGTCCCCCCGGAGACCTCGTCAGGCACGAGCGCCTTGCGCCTCGCCCGCTCGGAGAGGTCGTTGATGCGACGTGCAAGCTCCCAGACCGTCTTGAGGTGGGCGTCGTGTACGACCGGGACTATGAGGCCCTCCCCGTCGAGGTCGACCGCAATTCCGAGGTTCACGAAGTCCTCGAAGAGGGTCATCGTACCCGCTTCCAGGTCGATCCTGGAGTTGACGAAGGGGAACTCCAGCAAGGCGTTGCAGACCGCAAGCGAGAAGAAGGGGAGGTAGGTGAGGGAGAAGCCGTGCTTCTGCCTGAACTCTTCCTTGTAAGCCTGGCGGGCAGCTTCGACCTTTTCCACGTCGACGTCCAAGCACTCGAAGCAGTGGGCTGCCGTACGCCTGGCCTCGGTCATGTGCTCGGCGATCCGGCGGCGCATCGTAGAGAGGGTGACCGTCGTCCCGCGACCAGCAAGCGAGGGCGCTGCTTTCGGCGCGGGGGCCGCTTCTGCCCCTGCTGCCACCTCAGCCTGGGGAGCCGCAGCCGGAGCCTCCCCGGAAGCCGCTGCCTCCACGTCCTTCAGCGTGATGCGGCCGCCGGCCCCCGTCCCGACTATGCGGTCGAGGTCGACACCGAGCTCCTTTGCCTTCTTCCGCACGGCGGGCGAGTAGATGCCTCGCCTCGACCCGCCGGGCTTGACCTCTTCGCCCAGCTCCGGGTGCTCGAGGCGCCTCAGCCCTTCGGGGGTGACCCGGGCATGGGGCTTTGGCGGGGCAGGCGGAGCTGCTTGCTGGGGGTGGGAAGGCTGAGCATGCAGGCTTGTCCCCTCGAAGGTGGGAACCCTGTCCCTCGGCAGGGAAGGCTGGGCGTGCAGCCTCTGGGATTCGAGTGGCGGCGGGGCCTCCCGCGGCTCGGATGGTCGGGCGTGCAACTCGTGGGTGCGTCCCGGTTCCCAGCGCAAGCGCATCGTAGAGCGGGAATCGCCCGGTGCCTCGGAGAACTGGGCGGGAGAGGCTACGGTTCCGACCGCTTCTTCGAAGGCTCCCACACCTTCGCCGCCTGGCGTCTGCGCCGAGGCGCCAACAGCCGCCTCGGTTGCCGCCTCTCGCTGGACCCCCTCCTGGTCCGGAGCTGCTACCTCTGCTTGCGCGCCGGCCGGGGCTACCTGGTCCGGAGCTGCTACCTCTGCTTGCGCGCCGGCCGGGGCCTCCGTTCGGGAAGCAACCTCGGCAGGAGGAGTTTCGGAGATTACGCAGAGGTCGGTCCCCACAGCGACCGTCTCGCCCTCGGCCACCAGGATCTCGGATATCCAGCCTGACGCCGGCGAGGGGATCTCGGTCTCGACCTTGTCGGTGGAGATCTCCAAGAGGTTCTCGTCCTCCTCGACGCGATCACCCACCTGCTTGAACCAGCGGGAAATAGTCCCCTCGGCCACACTCTCGCCCAGTTGAGGCATCCTCACGGTGTACGGCACTTCACACCCCACCCGATTCTCGACGACCGGCTTCTCCCTCGGGTCCCCAGGAACCGAGGCTACGAAGCACCGGCTCGCCCGCACCCGATTCTCGACGACCGGGCTCTCTGTCGCGTCCCTCGGTAGCGGGCGCCCCGAGCCTCCTCCCGCATATACCACGCGCCCACGACGCGGACAGGCGCTTATCTACTCCTGCCACAAGGCGGCTGGAGGTGCCCCGCGCCCCGACGAGCCCTACCACTCGACCAGTTCCTTCGCCGCCTTCACCAGGTCGTCCTTGCTCGGAACGAAGGCGTCTTCCAATACGGGGGCGAAGGGAACAGGGGTGTGGGGCGAGGTCACCCTCTTGATGGGGGCGTCGAGCAAGTCGAAGCCCAGGTCCGCTACCACGGCGGCCACTTCTGCCCCCACCCCGCATACGGGGTTGGCCTCGTGGCAAATCAGCACACGGTGACACCTCCCGACCGACTCCAGGATCGATTCCGTATCGAGCGGCGCTAGAGTCCTGAGGTCCAGGACCTCCATTTCGACCCCTTCGCCGGCAAGCTCCTCACCTGCCTCGAGCGCCGTGTGGACCTGTGCGCCGTAGGTTATGCAGACCAAGTCCTTGCCCTGCCGCCTGACCGCCGCCTTCCCTATCTCGACCACGTAGTCCCCCGCCGGGATGAGCTCCTTCACCCTGCGGTAGAGGAGCTTGTGCTCGATGAAGATTACGGGGTTGTCGTCCCTTATCGACGCCTTTAGGAGCCCCTTGGCGTCGTAGGCCGTGGCGGGTGCTACCACCTTGAGACCGGGCGCATGGCAGAAGAACGCCTCGGGTTGCGCCGAGTGGAAAGGCCCCGCCCTGACGCCTGCTCCCGATGCCCCGCGGACCACTAACGGCACCGCCCTTCCGGTGCGGTAGTGCATCTTGCCGGCCTCGGTGACGAGCTGGTCGAAAGCCTGAGTGATGAAGTCTATGTACTGCATCTCGGCAACCGGACGCATCCCCGCCAGCGCCGCGCCGATGGCATATCCCACAATCGCCGACTCGCTTATCGGGGTGTTGATCACTCTCTCGGGCCCGAACTTGTCGACCAGCCCCTTGGTCACCTTGAAGGCCCCGCCGTATCCCGCAATGTCCTCCCCCAGCAGGAAGACCCTCTCGTCGGCCTCCATCTCTTCGACGAGAGCGTCCGTGAGGGCGTCGATGTAGAGCCGCTCTACGAGCTCCCCGGTGTACTGCTCAGGCGAAGACACCCTCAGCCACCTCCTCGGGCGCCGGGTCCGGCTGCTCCTTGGCCCAGGCTATGGCCTCGGCGATCTCGTTCTTGATGCGAGCCTCGATCTGCTGCTGCTTCTCGTCGTCCAGGAGACCCTGGTCCCTGAGGAACCTCTCGAATCGCAGGATCGGGTCCCTCGCCTCCCAGTACTGCCGGATGTGTTCGGGCACGTAGTCAGCGGCGTCGTGGCCTGCGTGGCCAAGCTGGCGGAAGGTGTTCCCGACTATGAGGGTGGGTCCTCCGCCCGAGCGCGCGCGCTCGGCGGCTTGCTTGACGGCGGCCACCACCTGCAGTACGTCGTTGCCGTCGACTTCGACCCCGGGGATCCCGTAACCCCTTGCCCTCTCGACGAGCGTCTCGCAGCGGAACGACTGCTCGTTCGGTGTCGAGTAGGCGTACTGGTTGTTCTGGACGACGGCTATGAACGGCAAATCGAGCACCGCAGCCATGTTCAGCGTCTCGTGCCACTGCCCGTTGTTCGCCGCTCCCTCCCCGCAGACGGCGAGCGCCACCCTCGGTTCCCCCCTGAGCTTGAACGCCAGCGCCGTCCCACCGGCGAGAGGGTATCCGTCGGGCAGGTGGCTCACCACGTTCATCACCCCGATGTCCAGAGCGTGGAAGTGCGAGTTCCCGTCCCGCCCTCTCGTCGGGCCGTCCCGCTTGCCGAAGTAGTTGAGCATGACGCGCTTGAGGTCCATCCCCTTGGTGATTGCCAGGACTTGGTCCCTGTGCGTCCCGCTCACCACGTCTCCCGGCCCCAAAGGGAACGCGCACCCTACCTCCATGGCCTCCTGGCCCCTGGCCAGGAAGACCGAGCCCGGGAGGCGCCCCTGCTTGTACATGATGAAGATCCTGTCTTCGAAGAGGCGGGCGAGCTTCATCAGGTAGTACAGCTGGTCGAGCTGGGCCGGCTGCAGCCCCGGGGTGTTGACGAGGGGGGGTACGGCGGACGGCTCGTCGTAGTGGAGGGGTACGACAGACGGTCCCTCAGCCATGCAATGGCCTCCCGGTCAACGCCATAGCTGCCTCACCGAAAGTTTCGGACAAAGTCGGGTGCGGCTGTATGAACGAAGCAACCTCTTCGGGAAAGGCCTCCCAGTTGGCGGCCAGGTACCCAGGCGACAGCAGCTCCGACGCCCAGGGGCCGACTATGTGCACTCCAAGCACTGGCCCGTCTTCGAGCGCGACGACCTTGAGGAGGCCCCTCCGTTCTTCCATGATCGAGGCCCTGGCGTTAGAAGCGAAGTTGGACCTGGACACCTTCACCTTGTCGTCGCCGTGCACGCTCCGGGCGGCCTCCTCGGTGAGCCCGCAGAAGGCCACCTCGGGGTGGCTGTAGACGCAGTAAGGGACCCTCGAGTAGTCGACAGGCCTGGGGTCCTCGCCCGCTATCGCCCGGACCGCCACCATACCCTCGGCGAAGGCCACGTGAGCCAGCCCCGGAGTGGGAACCACGTCCCCGACGGCCCAGTAGCCGCTCCTCGATGTCTGTAGCGTCTCAGGGTCCACGGACACGTGCCCGGAAGGCTCCGTGTCGATGCCGACCTCGTCGAGCCCGAGCCCCTCCGTCACCGGTCGGCGCCCCACCGCGACCACCACCAGGTCGGCCCCGAGAGCCTGTTCGTCCCCTTCTCGGGTTCGGACCGCGACAGTTGCTGCAGGCCCACCGCCCCCCTCCCCGCGCACCTCGGCGGCCAGCACCTGGGCGTCGCAGAGGGTCCGGATTCCCGAACCCTCGAGGGACCTCCGCAAGGCAGTGGCCACCTCCTCGTCTGCGCCAGGGATTACGCTGGAAAGCGCCTCCACCAAGGTCACCTGCACGCCGAAGTCCGAAAGGTAGCTCGCGAGCTCGACGCCGACCGACCCGGCACCGACTATCACGACTGATCCGGGAAGAGCCGGGATATCCAGGACTTCGTCCGAAGAGACCACGACCCGCCCGTCGAAAGGGAGCACCTCGAGGGATCTGGGAGCAGAGCCGGTGGCAACTATCACCCCCATCCCGGCCCGCACCCACCAGCGTGAGCCGTCCAGAGCCTCGACCCGAATGCGCCCGGAGTCGTCCAGCGAACCGCTGCCTTCCAGGACCTGCACGCCTGCAGACCGCAGCAACCCCTGCAGGCCCCTGAATATCCTCCCCACCACGGCCGCCTTCTTCTCGAGGACCCTCGGCCAATCGACCCTCGGCCCGCCCCCGTCGCCGGCCTTCGGAAGGACTCCGAAAGAGGGGGCTCTTTCGACGGTCCGGAAGACGGAGGCGGTCTCCAGGTAGTGCTTGGTGGGGATGCAGCCTCGGTGCAGACAGGTCCCACCGACCTTGTCCTTCTCGACGACGAGTGCCCTGAGCCCGAGCCGTGAAGCATAAAGTGCCGCGGCGTAGCCGCCGGGCCCGCCCCCCACGATGGCGATGTCGCATGCGACCTCCTCGGTGCCGGATGATCCAGAGGCGTGCGCCCCCGGGGCTTCTGGTCCGGCATATCCAGGCTCGCCTGAGGGCTCTCTAAGGGCCACTCCTCTTCCCCTTTGGCTCTTGTGGCGAAAGGTTATCCGATAAGAGCTCGGCCGCTTCGCGTCATAGGCTTGCTCCGGCCGGTTGCCGCCAATTTCCCCGTGCGCAAGCGAACCGGCGGCGGTCGCCTACCCTGGAGACTTGCGGCGATGGCCTCCACGGTAGGGGCTCGGGTCGTGCAGCAGACCCCAGGAGAGGAGCAGAGAGAACCGGTGGAAATCCAGGTTCGAACGGAGGGGGATCTCGTGGAGGTCGTGGTGGCAGGCGAGACCACGACCCGCCACCTCGTTCGTGTCGACGCCGACAACCTCCCACCAGAAGCTCGGGGCGTGGAGCGGCATGCGCTGGTGCGCGACTCCTTCGACTTCCTGCTCGAGCGGGAACCCAACACTTCGATCCTCGCCGAGTTCGCCCTCTCGGATATCGGACGGTACTTTCCTGAGTATCCGGAGTGGCTCCGGACCCGCTATGGCACTGGAGGTGCGGGTGCAAACTAGGAAGCTGGTGCTGGCAGCAGCGGCGACCGCCCTGGCAATCCTGATCGCAGGAGCGATCTTCTTGTGGAGGATCCTCTGAGCAGGGGGCCCGAGGCCGGCTGTGAGGGCGAGTCGCCCGTACGGCCGTCCCTCGAGCGAGAAGTAGAGGAGGGCGCCAAGGTGAGTGGCAAAAGAGCAGTACTTGGCGGATATCTGCGCCTCTGTTCTGTTGCCCTTTTCTCGGCAGTTTTGCTAAGCGGCGCCTGTACAGGACCCCAGGGAGGCCAAGGGGAAGAGAGCGGCGATCGGGAAGACAGCAAGCGTCTGGTAGTTACCACCGTTGCCCCAATCACCAGCATCGTCAAGGCCGTCGCCGGCGAGAAAGCGACGGTGGTGGGAATCATTCCCGAAGGGGAAGACTCACACACCTACGAGCCTCGACCCCAGGTCGCCCAGGACTTCGCCGCCGCAGACGTGATCTTCTTCAACGGGCTCAATCTGGAGACCCCCGCGATCGAACTGGCCGAGCGCTCGAGAAAGCCCGAGACCAAGTTGGTCTTCTTGGCCGAGGAGACCATCACCCCGGATTCGTACGTGTTCGACTTCTCCTTCCCCCGGGAAAAGGGCGACCCCAACCCGCACCTCTGGCTGAACCCCATGTACGCGGCCAAGTATGCGGAGATCGCAGCCCGTGAGCTCCAGATCGCGTACCCCGACGATGGTGACTACTTCCGGCAGCGCTACGTCGAGTACCGCCGGGCTCTCGACGAACTGGACGAGGCGATATTCGCCGCAGTAGCGACCATACCGGCCGAAAAGCGCAAGCTGCTGACCTACCACGACAGCTTCGCCTACTTCGCCCCCCGCTACGGCTTCCAGGTTGTGGGCGCCGTCCAGCCCTCGGACTTCAAGGAGCCGTCCGCTGCCGAGGTTGCCGCAATCGTCGACCAGATCCGTGCCGAAGGGGTGTCGGCGATCTTCGGGTCGGAGGTATACCCCTCCCCCGTAATGGAGCAAATCGCCAGGGAGACCGGAGCCCGGTACGTGACCGACCTCAGCGACGACACGCTCCCGGGCGAAGAGGACTCCCCCGAGCACAACTACATCGGGATGATGGTGAGGAACGTGGAGTCGATCACGCAGGCCCTGGGGGGCGACCCGTCGGCCCTGCGTTCCGTGGACGTCTACAAGGGCGGGAAGTGGTCCTGACGCCCGCCATCGAGCTCGAGGCGGTCACAGCCAGGTACGACGGATGCGAGGCGCTCCACGATGCCAGCTTGCGCGTCGACCGCGGGGATCTGGTAGCCATAGTCGGTCCCTCGGGTGCCGGCAAGACCACGCTGCTCAGGCTGGTCCTGGGACTGCACCCTCCATCCGAGGGAACCGTTCGGGTACTGGGCGAGCCACCTCAGGGGGTGCGCAAGAAGATACGGTACGTCCCTCAGTTAGAGACCATCGACTGGAACTTCCCCGTAACCGTCGAACAGGTCGTCGGTATGGGGTTTCTCACGAGAAAGCTACCCTGGCTCAGCGCCTCGCAGAAACGCCGGATTTCCGAGGTGCTCGAGCGCCTGGGAATCGGTGGGCTCGAGAAGAGACACATACTGAGCCTCTCGGGGGGCCAGCAACAAAGGGTCTTCCTTGCGCGCGCGCTGGTCGAAGAACCGGAGCTCCTCGTCCTCGACGAGCCCACTGCCAGCACCGACGTAGGTACCCGCTCGGACATCCTGAGCCTGCTAGAAGACGTCAACGCCACTGGAATCACCGTGGTGCTCACCACCCATGACATAAATCTCATAGCGAACCGCGTGGGCGAAGTGGTGCTGCTCAACCGAACGGTCAAGGCACACGGCCGTCCCGCGGAGGTGCTCACTTCCCCGCTCCTCAGCGAGACGTTCGGCAGGCCGATTCTCAGCTTCGAGCACGAGGGGAAGATCCTCATCGCCGAGGTTCCCCAGGAAGCTGACCACCGACACCACATCCACGTCCACCACGATCACCCAGAGGCCGCCGGGGATGCTGGGTAGCCGGCCGGCCACCGCAAGGTGGAGAAAGACGCCCGGGCCAGGCTCCCCGCGACCCTTGCCTGCCCTCCACCACCCACCTGCTCCGCCGGAGGCTTTCCCTGGCCCGCCAGAGGCACGGAGAGCCTTCGGGTGTCGTTGGGACTTCGGTCGGGTGCGCGGCGTGCCCGCCTGCACTCCTGGCCGGCGCCGACAGGCACCCTGATGATCCAGTTCGCGCGAGAGCCCCTCGCTTACGGCTTTTTCAGGTACGGGCTCGCAGCCGCAGTTCTGGCAGGGGGGCTGTGCAGTCTCGTCGGCGTCTACGTGGTGCTGAGGAACATGAGCTACATCGGCCACGGGCTGTCTCACGCGATATTCGGCGGCGCCGTTGCTGGCTACGTCCTCGGAGCAGGAATCTATCCCGGGGCCGCCGCGTTCGGAGTGGGCGGAGCGCTGGCCATAGCCTGCATTTCCAGACGACGGGGTGTAGGTGCGGACGCCGCGATCGGCATCGTCTCTACGGCCGCCTTCGCCTTAGGCGTCGCCCTGATTTCCACCAGGCGCCGATTCACGCGCAGCTTCGACGCAACTCTGTTTGGAAACATCCTGGCGGTTTCGAAGACCGAGCTGGCCGTCCTCGCGGTGGCGACCGCCATAACGGTGGTCTTTCTGACCGTGAGCTACAGGTCGCTGCTGTACTCGACCTTCGACAGGGAAGTCGCCAAGGCTTCAGGAATAGACGTGGACAGGCTCGAGCTGGCCTTTTCGGTGGTCCTCTCCGTCGTGCTCATCTCGGCCATGCAGGTTCTCGGAGTTACCTTGATAGCCGCGTCCGTGGTCATTCCGGCGTCCACCGCGAGGTTGCTCACCAGCTCGTTCGGGAAGCTGGTAGCGATATCAGTCGCGGTGGGGGCGGCGTCTGGTCTGGTGGGAATGTACGCCTCGTATTACTTCAACGTCTCCTCAGGCGCCACTATCGTGCTGGTCTCCGCCGCAATATTCGTGGCAGCCTACCTGGCGACCGGACTGGCAAGAGGGTCCACGGCCGGTTCCCCATGAGCAAGGCACCAACGGCCCCCTGGATGCCGGGGCAGGCACGAAGGGGGGCGATCGCGCTCCTGTCCGTAGCCTTCTTGCTGGTAGGCAGCGGGTGCATTTCCGGGTCTCGTGGCGACCAGGAAAGGACCGTTGTCACGTCCCTGTCTCCGCTCGGTTCGATCATGAGGAACGTGATGGGAGACCGCATCGGGGTCTTGTCGCTTGCCTCTCCCCGTGATGTCCATACCGGAAGACTCACTCCCCCTACTCGATTGGAGGTGCAGTCCCTGGAACGGGAACTGGTGGGCGTCGTGCTGGCGGGCGGGGTCGACGCCGCCTTCGCCGAGGCGGTCACCTCGGTCACCGGACCTGGGACTCGGGTATGGGTACTTGCGGAGCTGACCGCCACGGTGGGCTCGAGCCCGTCTGCCGCTCCCTGGGTAGACCCTGACGCCGCCCGCTCGGTGGCGACTGAGGTGAGGAACATCGCGGTGAGTCTTGCCCCAGCCGACGGGCCGTACTTCGAGCGCAACCTCGAGAACTTCTTCCGAGCGCTGGACAATATCGACGCGGCCATCTCCCAGACCGCCTCATCGGTTCCCCCTTCAAGGCGCAAGGCAGCGGGGACTACCGAGTCGATGAGGCCTTTCTTCGAGCGCTACGGATTTCGCTATTTCTCTGAAGCCTCAGAGGGTGGCCCCGAAGCCCTCGCCGCGACCATGCGGAGGGAGGGGGTCACGGTCCTCTACGTCAACGCTTACGGCGCGGCGGAGGACGCCAAGCGTGCCGACCGGATTCTCGAACAGGCGGGCGGGTCCTTCAGGGGAACCCTCTTCGACGCAGCGCTCCCGGGGCCACCCGGGTCCCTGTACCACACCTACTTCGGGCTGCTGATCGAGAACGCCCGCCAGGCCTTCGGTCCCTTGGGGGCGGAAATGTCCAGGCTGGACGAGCTGAGGCCGGTCGACGTGGCTCCATGAAGAGGAGCGGGCGTATGAAGGTCCGTCAGACAGCGGCGTCGGCGCGCGAGGCTTGCTTTTGCAGGTTGTCGACCCACTGCGTGATCCTGGCGACGACCCGATCCGACTTGTAAAGCGCCGCCGGTGCGGAGCGGGGAAGGATCTCTAGCTGACAAGACTCCCCGATGACCTCCTGGAGCCGCCGAGCGTCTTCCGGCGAGGCGACCCTGTCGTTGTCCCTGAATACCAGAAGGGTGGGCCGGCCGGCCAGGCGCCTCGCGTGGTGCAGGGGGGCATATGCGATCAACTCCCTGCGCCAGGCATAGGGGTCGGGGGGGAAGCTCTCCGACCTTATGAGGCCCACCATTCGAGCTTTCCTGAAATAGCCGTCGTGGGCGAGCGAAAGGTTGGCGAACTCCGGAGGAGCGCCCACAGCGACCACCGACACGAGGCGGGAATCGCCTGCCGCCACGCTCAGCAGACAAGAGCCACCGACGCCGAAGCCGATGCCGTAAAGCTCTGCGGGGGCGTTGGGGGACTGGACAGCGGCGGCTACCTGATCGACGACCGAGGCCACGTCCCGACACCACCCTGCTATCGAGAAGTCGCCCTCGGAGGCCCCTACCCCCCTCAGACGGGGGGCCAACACACCGATTCCGCACTCCCTGGCGATGTTTTCGGCCACCGAGTCGAGCAACTCATCTGCCTCCTCGTCCCACCTGTCCCTCGGGAGCCAGTGGACGAGGAGGGCTGCGCGCGGAAGGCCGGCCGGTGGCCGTTCGCCTTTTTGCTCTTGACGCCGACTCGACCCGCCCGATCTCCCGCACAACCGGGGGTCGCCGAAGGCCGTGGCCTGGAGTCTAGGTCTGGACGAGATGTAAAAACCCGACGCCTTCATGCCTCCAACAGCCTATTTTCGTGGGGGCTTCAGCCCCGCCGATTATAGGGAGCTTCGAGGCCACTGGACGGTGCCGCGCCCTGTGTACGAGCCGCAATTCGTAGTCCGCATCCGCAACCTCGGAGGGCACGGACCGGATACCGCAGAGGCACCAGCACCTGTAGGGAGGACCGTATGGCCGGATCGGCCGCTATCGGTGACCAGACCCCACGATCACGACAGACGACCGGAAACGTCACCCCCGCCCTCAAGGAGTGGTACGCCGTCTGCCGATCGATCCTCGAGGGCGAGCAGATCCTGACCCTGAGAAAGGGGGGAATCAGAGAAGAAGGGCGGCGCTTCGAGGTCCGTCACGAACGTTTCGTCCTCTACCCCACTTTCGAACACCAGGTCGGCCAGTTCCTCAAGCCGGCTTACAGGCGCCTCTCCCAGGCGTCTGCCCCTCCGGACGGGTCCGTAGTGCTCGAAGGCTACTGCGACGTAGTAGCCCGCTTCGAGGTGACGGAGGAAGCGGCACTCGACCGCATCGACTCCATGCACATATGGCTCAAGCCCTACGCCTTGGAGAGGCTCAAGTGGAAGCCTCACCAGCCTCTCCTCGTCCTGGCACTGAGGGCATTCCTCTTGCCTAAGCCGGTTCACCTCCCCGTCCTGGAGAGCTATGGGGGCTGCAAGTCCTGGCTGGAGCTGGCTGAAGACATCCCCTTCGATGGCAGGCCGGTTCTTTCCGACACGGCCTTTTACGCCAAGATGGCATCGCTGGAGTCTGCGCTCTCCTGATCCGGGGGGTCGAGCCTGCGGACCCACCACGCCGCGGGCCTTTCAGGGCACCGCTTCACGAGAGGCACCTACCGGCGTGGCTGACCCGGAATGTCGATTCGCAGTACCCGCCTTGCGTTCTCTACGAGGATCTTCTGTGCGACCGCCTCGTCGACTTCCAGAGTCTCGAAGGCATCGAACCACTTCGCATGGGTGATGAAAGGGTAGTCCGTCCCGAAGAGCACCTTGTCCTGCAGTCTCCCCTTCATCTCCCTCACGAGCGACTCGGGAAAGTACTTTGGAGACCACCCCGAAAGGTCGATGTATACGTTCTTCTTGTGCAACGCCACCATGATCATTTCGTCCTGCCAGGGCCAGGAGGGGTGGGCGCCGATGATGGTCAGCTCGGGAAAGTCGGCTGCAAGGGTGTCCAGGTATATGGGCCTCGCCCGGTCGAGTTTCATGCCCATCCCCCCGGGAGTCCCCGCTCCGAGCCCGGTGTTGCCGGTGTGCAGGAGCACCGGGATGTCCAACTCTGCCGCCTTGGCGAAGATCGGGTAGAAACGCTCGTCGTCCGGCCTGAAGTCCTGAGCGACCGGGTGCAGCTTCAGACCCTTCAGCCCCAGGTCTCGCACGGCACGTTCCAGCTCGTCGACGGCCGCATTTCCCTTGTGGGGGTCCACGGAGGCGAAGCCGACGAACCGGTCGGGAAACCGATCGACGACCGACGCGATGTAGTCGTTGCTGACCGGCGGCAAGCCGGTGTAGGTCTCGGCGTCCCAGCCGAGGAGGACTCCGAAAACATCGGCTTCGGCAAGCTCGCGAGCCATCTCTTCCTCGGAGCGCACCGGAATCTCGGACTTGAAGAACTTCCTTGTTTCCTCGAGGAACGGACCCATCGCCTTCTCGAGGTATTCGGAGGTGGAAGGGTGGACGTGGCAGTCGATGGCCCTCATGCGGACTCCTGCCCGCAGTGAGGGCAAGGCCTGTATCCTCTGTTGCGAGCTTCGGACGCCTCGTCCGGTCCGAAGGTGGCAAGGGCCTCGGCAGCGACGATGTCGTCGATTCGGCATTCTTCCCGTTCGGCAGAGAGGTCGTGGAAGACCATCGTCCTCTTGTCACCGACGAACCGGTAGTCCTCGAAAGGTCGGCGCGGGTCGCTCATGGTGAGGTCGTCCTTTCGTGGTGTCAGCTGACCCTCTCGAAAATGGTGGCGGTGCCCAGGCCGCCCCCGCAGCACATGGTCTCGAGTCCGTAGCGCCCTCCAGTCTCTTCCAGTGCGTGCACGAGGGTCGTCGCCAGCCTCGCTCCAGTCGATCCCAGCGGGTGACCGATCGCAATGGCCCCGCCCTTGACGTTCACCCTGGACATGTCCGGATTGAACTCGCGCTGCCAGGCCAGCACGACTGGCGCGAACGCCTCGTTTATCTCCACCAGGTCCATGTCGTCCAGAGACAGCCCGGCCTTGGCCAGAACCTTGTCGGTGGCGGGAATCGGCCCGGTGAGCATGAGGACGGGGTCTACGCCTACCACCGCCTGGGCTACCACTCTCGCCTTTGGGGTAAGCCCGAGCGATTCGACCTTCTCTTCCGAAGCCAGCAGCACCGCTGCGGAGCCGTCCGATATCTGGCTGGAGTTGCCAGCAGTTATGATCCCGTTCTCCATGAAAGCCGGTTTGAGCTGCGACAGCGCTTCCAGCGTGGTGTCCGGCCGGATTCCCTCGTCGGTGTCGAAGATCTCCCTTGAGCCATCGGGCCCTTCGATCTCAATCGGTATCATCTCGGCGGCGAAGCGGCCTTGGGCTGTAGCCTGCGCCGCCTTCATGTGCGACTCGTAGGAGAATCGGTCGCACTCTTCCCTGGTGATCCCCCACTTCTCGGCGATCATCTCGGCGGAGATCCCCTGGGGCACCAGGCGGAAACGCTCCTTGATCCTTGAAGTAGAGGGCTTGCCCACCCCCTCGACCCGGGCGGTGGTACCCATGGGGACCCGCGTCATAGACTCCACCCCCGCCGCTATTACCAGGTCGCAGACGCCTGCCTGGACCAGGTTCGCAGCGAAATGCACCGCCTGCTGGCCCGACCCGCACTGACGGTCGACGGTCGTGGCCGGGGTCTCGACCGGGAAGCCTGCATGCAACCATGCCATTCGACCTATATTGATGGCCTGCTCCCCCGCCTGCATTACGCAGCCCATCACGACGTCTTCCACCTCTCCGGGGTCGATCCCGGCCCGCTCCACGACCGCGGCGAGAGCTCGGGCCGCCAGGTCGATCGCGTGCAGATTCGCCAGCTTCCCGTTCCTCTTGCCCACCGGGGTACGTGCTGCTTCTACGACGAATACATCTCTCATCGCTCGCCCTCCGGCTCCGCCAACGGCCCTACTGCTCCGATTCTTCGCAAGTACTCGACCGACGCTTCCATGGCAATTGATGCCTCATGCCCGCTGACTTGGAGTCCCGCCGACTCGGCTCTCTCCACCAGATAAGCAGTCGATGTGGCACCCCCCAGAACTACTGGCCTTTCCGGCGAGAGCTCGCTGCTGTCCCCGTTGGCTATAGCTCCCGACATCTTCATGTAGTCGAGGATGTAGGTGACCAGCTCCCTGGCCCCTCGCTCGCCCAGCCGCTCCCTGGATTCTGCCGGCAGGGATCCCAGAATGAACCTCGCACACTCCTCGGGATCGAACTCCCTTGCGACCTCGTGCTTGGAGGGGACACCCTGGTCTCTGAAGGTGAAGTAGGCAGCGACGAGAAGGGCGGCCGTCAGGACCACGACTGCTATTCCGAACGCCACTGCCAGCGCACCTCAGCGTCTACCTAGACCTCCGGCGACGTTCCCGTCCATGAATGAGCTATTCACCCGACAGCCAAGCCAGGGCCCGCATGAGCCGCCACCATGCTCACCCGGCAGATGAAGGCCCGACACCCTGAAGACGTGCCCCCGCCCGGGAAAGCCCCGAGGGCCTCCAGGCCTTACAAGCCGATGCGCTGGGCCAGGAGCTCTCGATGGTAGGCGGGGTCGCCCAAAAGCAGCTCGCTCGACTTGGCCCGCTTGAAGTAGAGGTGGGCGTCGTGCTCCCAGGTGAAGCCGATGCCGCCATGAATCTGGATGTTCTCCGCGGCGCAGTGAAAGTACGCCTCGGAACAGTAGGCCTTCGCTAGAGGAGCCACCACGGGCAGCTCCTCGTTGTCCTCGGAGGCAGCCCATCCCGCGTAGTACGCGGCCGACTTGGCCGACTCGACCGCGACCAGCATGTCCGCGCACTTGTGCTTGATCGCCTGGAACGAGCCGATGGGACGGCCGAACTGCACGCGCACCTTGGCATATTCGGTGCTCATCTCCAGGCACTTCTGAGCCCCACCGACCTGTTCTGCTGCAAGCGCCACTGCAGCAAGGTCGAGGACCTTGACGATGGAGCTCCACGCCTCGCCTTCCTCCCCCATCAACGAAGAGGCTGGTACCTTGACCGAATCGAAGGTCAGCTCGGCCATCTTTCGAGTCTGGTCCATCGTGACGAGGGGGCGCTTCGACAGGCCTTCTGCCGAGCCATCCACGACGAAGAGGGAAATCCCTTCGGGTCCGCTGGTGCCTTCCTTGCGGGCAGCCACGATTATCGTGTGGGCGGTGTGCCCGTCCAGGACGTAGGTCTTCTTGCCGTCAATGACGAAGTCTCCATTCGAGACCGTGTACGTGGCCTGCACGCCGTCAGCGTCCCAGCGGCCCGACTCCTCGGTAAGGGCCAGTGTGGCGATTCTGGAACCGTCGGATATGCCCGGTAGCAACTCCTGCTTTTGCTCTTCGGTACCCGCATTCAACAGAGCGTTGGCGGCCAGGCACACCGTCGAAAAGAAGGGAGCAGCGAGCACTGCCCTTCCCATTTCCTCCATGAGCACGATCAGTTCTATGTAGCCGAAGCCGTGCCCCCCGTACTTCTCGGGGATGATCATCCCCTGCCACCCGAGCTCCTGGGCCATCCTCTCCCATAGCTCCTCGTCGAGGCCGGACTCGGTCTCCATGATCCGTCGGACGACGCTCGAGGAAAACTGCTCTTCGCAGAAGCGCCTCGCGGACTTCCGCAGTTCCTCCTGTTCCTCGCTGAAAGCGAAGTTCATCTGGGGGCCTCCCTTCCTCCCATGCTCACATCCGGCTCACGTACCCCGGGTCGGTACGACCGCTGCTTGTCGTCTGGAGAGCGCGGCCGACCGCCCGGGTTCACCGACCTCGACGGCGAAGCCTACCTCACGCCCGCCGGCTCTCGCTCGGACTCCGGGGATGGTGACGGCTTCCGGGCGTCCTCTGGTCGAGGCTCCTTGGGCAGACCGAGGATACGCTCGCCGATTATGTTCCGCTGGATCTCGCTAGTCCCGGCGTAGATGGTCTCCGAAAGGCTGAACAGGTAAGCGTACTGGAAGGGGTCCAGCTCGTAACCCTCGCCGACTACGAGCCCTTCCTGGCCCCTTATGGCGAGCATCGTCTCCATGGCCCTCCTGTGGTACTCGCTCCAGAAGAGCTTCGAAATAGAGGACTCCGGGCCGGGAGGCTTGCCTGACAAGACGTTGGTCAAGGACCTGTATCCCGAATAGCGCATGAGCTCGACCTCTATGTAGTGCTGGGCAAGTCGCTGGCGGATGAGGGGGTCGGCGAGCTTCCCGCGCTCTCGTGCCATCTCGATCATCCGCCTGAGCTCCCTGGAGAACCTCAGGTAGCTGGTAGTGGCCGCACCTCCCCGCTCGAAGCCGAGGGTGGTCATTGCCACCGTCCACCCGTTGTTCACGCCGCCGACCACGTTCTCAGCTGCGGTTCTCGCTCCATCGAAGAACACCTCGTTGAATTCAGCCGTACCTGTCAGCTGCTTCAGTGGCCGGACTTCTATGCCCTCCTGGTCCATCGGAACCAGCAGATACGAGATGCCCTTGCGCTTGGGGGCGTCCGGATCGGTCCTCGCCAGCACGAAGCACCAGTTCGCGTACTGTGCCATGGTCGTCCAGACCTTCTGACCCGTGATCACCCACTCGTCGCCGTCAAGGACCGCCCTCGTCTGCAGCGATGCCAGGTCGGATCCCGCGTTGGGCTCGGAGAACCCCTGGCACCAGACGTGCTCTCCCGAGAAAATCTTGGGCAGGAAGTATTTCTTCTGCTCTTCGGTGCCCCACTGAATGATCGTCGGCCCCACCAGGCCCTCTCCGAAGAAGTTGAGTCGCTGGGGAGCCCGTGCCCGGACCATTTCCTCGTTGAAGACCAGCAGTTCCAGCGTCGAAAGTCCGCGGCCACCGTACTCCTTCGGCCAAGCGATGCCGACGTAGCCTGCCTCACGGAGCTTTTCATCCCACTCCCTGAGGAACCGTTCTCGGTCGTCGCCCGCCAGGATCACCCGAACGTCGTCGCCGGTCCTGTCCTTGGGGAGGTTTTCCTCGAGCCACTTCCGAACTTCCTGACGGAACGCCTCGGCGCGCTCACCGTAATCGAAATCCATCTTTTCCGTGACCCTCCGGTGCTCGTCGTCTCCAGAATGTCCCGACCGCAACTCTAGGCCGTGCTCGGGAAAGTCGAGATCGCCGCCCGCCCCGTCACTCCAGCAGCCTGGCATCGCTCCGGCGCGGGTAGCATGATATCCGGTCGGGTCCTGGCCCTGTTCTGCCGCGACGGTTCAATTGAAAGCCTCGCGCAGAATTGACCGATCGGTCAACATTGCCGCCTTCCAGGGAGAGACGATGTCACGCCGGATTACCCACTTCGAAGACGACGAAAAGGTCTTGCTGAAGCTGGTCGTAGGGGGCTTCGACAACAACTCCTACTTGCTGGCGTGCCGGCAGACCGGAGCCGCCGTCCTGATCGACGCCGCCGACGAGGCAGACGTGCTACTAGAGGCAGCCTCCGAATTCGACTTCAAGATGGTGCTAACCACGCACGGACACCACGACCACGTCCAGGCGGTACCCGAGGTCCGCCGAAGAGCGGGCGTGCCGGTGGGAATCCACAGGGGAGACGCGGCTTCGCTGCCCGGAGGAGCGGACTTCTTCATCGAGGACGGCCAGGTATTCGAAGTCGGGAAACTGAAGGTGGAGGCCCGCCATACCCCAGGCCATACCCAGGGATCGACCTGCTTCGTCGTAGGCAAGCTGTTGTTCTCCGGCGATACGCTCTTTCCGGGCGGCCCCGGCAATACCTGGGGTAGCAGGAGAGCCTTCGAGCAGATCATCGCCTCTATCGAACGGGCTCTCTTCGTACTGCCGGACGAGACGATAGTCCTCCCTGGCCACGGCCTCGACACGACCATAGGGGAAGAAAAGCCCCACCTCAGCGAGTGGGTGGAGCGGGGGTGGTGAGTCGCCGCCCCCTCGAGCCGATCGTTGCTCGCGTGCCCGATCCGGGATCACGGCTGGATCCTATCTCGGTGCCCTCAGCCGTAGAGCACCGCTAGAATAAACACGGACAAGACTGGAAAAAAGGGAACGCTCATGACCGACGGGCCGACTATCGAGCAAGACCCCAAGGTAGGGGTCGCGGACTTTTCAGAAGGAAACAGGGTGACCACAGAGCACGAAACTGATGCCCCGCGCACCGCGCCGGTCCTGGAGATCCGCGACCTGCGGGTGGCAGCGGAGGGACGCGAAATCGTAAAGGGGGTGTCTCTGGCTCTCTACCCGGGAGAGCTGCACGCGGTCATGGGGCCCAACGGTTCGGGCAAGTCCACGCTCGCCTCGGCGATCGCAGGAAAGCCTTCCTTCGAGATAACAGGTGGGAAGGTCTTCCTCAGGGGCGAGGACATTACCGAGGCGAGCCCGGACGAGAGAGCACGCGCCGGGCTGTTCCTTGCGTTCCAGTACCCCGAAGAAGTGCCCGGTGTCACAATCTTGCAGATGCTGAGAGCAGCACTCAGCGAGATCAAGGGCCAGAACTACGCGACTTTCGAGGTGCGTCTCATGCTGAAGGACGCGCTCGCAGACCTCCAGATGGACCAGTCCTTCGCCGACCGGTACGTGAACGAGGGATTCTCCGGTGGCGAGAAGAAGCGGTGTGAGATCCTCCAGATGACCATCCTGGAGCCTGCCGTTGCGATCCTGGACGAGACCGACTCTGGACTCGACATAGACGCGTTGCGGATCGTCGCCGAGGGAATCGAGAAGGCGAGAGCTAGGCGACCAGAAATGGCCGTCCTGTTGATCACCCACTACCAGAGGATCCTCCGCTACCTCGAACCCGACAAGGTTCACGTGCTCGTCGGCGGGCGCGTCGTCGCCTCTGGCGGTCTCGAGCTGGCAGAGCTTCTGGAGCGTCAAGGCTACGACCAGTTCGTCCCCGAGCCGGTAGGGTGACCCAAGTGTCTGGCAGCCAGGAGCAGGGTCGGAGGTTCGGTAGGGACGTCCGCCAGGACTTCCCCATTCTCACCCGCAAGGTCCGAAGCGGCCGGGATCTCGTTTACCTGGATTCAGCGGCCACCTCCCAGAAGCCACTCCCCGTCATCCAGGCCCTCGACGCGTTCTACTGTCTTCACAACGCGAACGTGCACCGAGGCGTCCACACCCTCGCAGAGGAAGCCACCGAAGCTTTCGAGGGTGCCCGCAAGAAGGTGGCCGAGTTCCTGGGGGTCCCGGGTAAGGATCCCGAGCGCTCGATCGTCTTCACCAAGAATGCCAGCGAGGCGGTCAACCTGATCGCCTACAGCTACGGGCTGGCCAACGTCAAGCAGGGTGACAGGATAGTGGTCACCCTGATGGACCACCACTCCAACATCGTCCCCTGGTTCTTGCTGGCCGAGAGGACCGGCGCGGTGGTCGAGTTCGTCGGAGTGACCCCTCAGGGCGAGGTCGACGTCGAGGACCTCGAAAGGAAGCTGAGCCGGCCGGTCAAGATCTTCGGGTGCACGCACGCCTCGAACGTGCTCGGCACGATCAATCCCGTAGCCGACTTCGTCGCCAGGGCGAAGGAGGCCGGAGCGGTAACCGTGATCGACGGCGCACAGGCGGCACCGCACATGCCGGTCGACATATCCTCGATCGGTTGCGACTTTTACGTGGCCACCGGACACAAGATGTGCGGTCCTACTGGTGTCGGGATCCTCTACGGTCACCCAGAACTCCTCGAAGAGATGCCTCCTTTCCTAGGTGGTGGCGAGATGATCTCCGACGTCACCACCGAAGGGGCGCGCTGGGCACCCGTCCCCCACAAGTTCGAAGCCGGAACGCCTCCCATCGGGGAAGCCATAGCCCTCGGAGCAGCAGTCGACTATCTCGAGTCCCTGGGGATGGAGAACGTACGCTCCCACGAGAAGGCCGTGGTCCAGGCCGCCCTGGGGGCACTGAAAGAATCCTACGGTGAGGGTATTCGGATCTACGGACCCACCACGGCCGAGAGGAGGGGAGCGGCTCTCAGCTTCAGCTTCTACGACATCCACCCCCACGACCTCGCGACCGTCCTCGATCAGGAGGGCGTGGCGGTGAGAGCCGGGCACCACTGCGCCAAGCCTCTCATGCGACACCTTGGAGTTCAGGCCACGACCAGAGCGAGCTTTTACATCTACAATGACGAGGCGGACATTGACGCTCTCGTGAAAGCGCTTCACACGGCCAAGGAACTCTTCGGTGTCGCTTGAAGACGTCTACAAGGAAGTCATCCTGGACCACTACAGGAGCCCCCGAAACCAGGGAGCCCTCCCCTCGCCGCCTGCACTCAAGGCCGAGGGGTTCAACCCTCTCTGCGGAGACGAAATAACCCTTTACCTGCTTTTCGAGGGGGACGTCTTGAGGGACGTAAAGCTCGAAGCCCAGGGATGTTCGATCTCCCAAGCCTCGGCCTCGATGATGAGCGAGGCGATACGGGGCAAGACCCTAGCCGAGATCGATGAACTGGTGGCAAAGTTCAAGGCGATGATGTCGGTGCGGGAGGAGAAGATCCAGCAGGGAGAGCGAGAACTCTCCTCGGAGGAGTTCGGGGCAACGGGGCTCGGAGAACTGGAGGCATTGCAGGGGGTGGTGAAGTTCCCGGTCCGGATAAAATGCGCCACCCTGGCGTGGAACACCCTCCTCGAGGGCATAGGGAGGCTGGGCGATTCCCCTGGAGGCAAGGCGGCAGCCGGTTGAGGAGCGGCGCCGAGAGTAACGATGGATCGAGCTTCCACCATGCCTAGACCCAAACTCGACAAGTACCAGCAACGAGAGCCTTGTCCGTACTGTGGCAAGCCGGTCAAGAGGCTGCAGAAGCTTGCGCACATCCGCTTACAGTGCGAAAAGGCCCCTGAGGACAAGAGGCGGGAGTCCGTGCCCGTCTCGGTCAAGGGCAAATGGAGGCCCCGCTTCGACTGATTTTCAATGAGGGGGGGAAGGCCCGGCTACCCTCCTGTTGCCAGGCTCAGCTCCGCAGGAAGGCCACGACTATTTCCGCCCATTCCTCTCCCTTCTCCAGCGGAGGGAAGTGCCCGCATCCCTCGATGAGGGCGAAGTCTGCCATGGGAATCGCCTCTGCGAAGCGCCTGCCTATTGCCGGTGGCAAGAACCGGTCCTCGGCGCCCCAGACGACCAGAGTATTGCAGGCGATCCTGCCAAGGCGGGACTCGAGCTTCGAGTCGACGAAATAAGGGTTCCACGCGAAGCGGGCTGTAGCGGCCAGCGAGCGGAGGAAGGGCAGCACGGCCTCGCCGGAGCGCACCTGCTTCGAAGAGGCCACGCTCGCTGCCTTCAACAACTGCGCGAAGGGCTGGGACTGGTCGTAGAAGAGCAACTCGGCCATCTTCTCGAAGGGGGCTCCGAAGAACTCCGCCGGGGCCGCTTGCTGGCTGGCGATGCCGGGAGCGTCGGTCAGGACGAGGCGTTCGACACGGTGGGGGTGGCGGACGGCGAATTCGGCAGCCAGCCAGCCGCCGAAGCAAGTTCCGACGAGGGCCGGCTTCCTCACTCCCTCCTCATCGAGCACGTCGAGCAGCCAGAAGCATAGGTCTTCGAAATCGTCGATTCCCTCCAGTTCCGACATGCCGGAAAAGCCGGGCAGGGCGGGCCTGATGACCTCGAAGCCCGATTCGGCCAGACGGTCGATCGCCGGCGTCCCGAGTCCCTCGCCGAGGAAGCCGTGAAGGTAGACGAGTGCGCTTCCCTCGCCCTTGCGCTGGACGTTCCAGCTCTTCTTGGCGACAGCGGCTTCTCGGGATGCTTCGGAAACGACGGTTCCAGACGTTTCCACCTGAGAATCGCCGGCCGGTCGGTCCTGCATCGGCTGGGCCCCAGTACCACCCCAGGCAGCGAATTCCTCCCGGAGCCTGGGGAGGACGGCCTCGGCAAAGCGGCGCATGTTCTCCAGGGCCTGCTCGTGCGGCATCGAGCCAAGCTGGAAGAGGCCGAGCAGCACGCCGACTCCCAGCTCACGTATGTAGGACGACAGCTTCTCGTAGACGGTCTCGGCGCTGCCGACTATTGCGTATTCGCCCTTCTCGATGTCCTCCCACGACTCGGCAGACTCCATGAAGGTTCCGACATTTTCCAGGATCGCCAGCCACGAGCGTTCCGAGGTGTAGCCCGGGGGAACGATGGTGATTCCGGGTAGCAGCCGTTTCACGAAGTACCAGAGGTGCGGCTCGAACTCCTCCCTCGCCTTCTCGTCCGACTCTCCCACGTAGATCGGGACCAGCCACCCAGCCTGCTCGGGGTCCGGCCTGTAGCCTTCCCGCTCGCAAGCCTCTCGGAAGAACGAGAAGTTCCGCCTGAAGACGTCGATGTGGAAATAGGGGATTCCCATGTAGGCGTAGCGCCTCTTGGCGACGAATTCCATGGTCTCGAGGGAGCCGGCGCCGGGAATCCAAACGGGAGGGTGGGGTTTCTGGAGAGGCTTCGGCCAGGGGTTCACCTTGCGCAAGCGTATGTGCTTGCCCTCGAACCCGAAGGGTCCTTCCGTGGTCCAGGCCTCGAGGATCAGGTCGTGATACTCGTAGAAGAGTTCTCTCGCGTAGGTCGGGTTTATTCCGAAGCTGTAGTACTCGGGACCGCCCCCCACGACCATTCCTGCTATGAGGCGCCCGCCCGAGATGACGTCGATCATCGCGAATTCCTCGGCGACCCTGGTGGGCGGATTGTAGAGGGGGAGAGCGTTACCCACCACGGCGATCTTCACCCTCTCGGTCTGGCGAGCGAGAATCGATGCGACGAGATTGGGGCTGGGCATGTTGCCATAGGCGTTCTGGTGGTGCTCGTTGACGCAGACGCCGTCGAATCCCAGTCGCTCCGCCTCGAGGAGCTGATCGATGTACTCGTTGTAGTAGCGGTGGCCCAATCGAGGGTCGTACAGGCGGTTCGGGACGTCGACCCAGGCAGGCCCGGAATAGGACGGTTCCAGATCTCGGTACGGCATCAGGTGAAAGACGAAGAACTTCATCGACGCTCCCCTTCGTCGACCCGCTGTCGGCCGCTACAACTATACTTTCCATACCCGGCCAACAGATGGCCGCTAGCTACTCCCACACCTTTTGGAGGGCTCCACATGCAAGACGAGTCTGGCTTCGAAACCAACTCCCCACAGACGCAAGACTCCGGGTCCGCACCACCCGGCCCGCCTGCTGAGCCAGGCTCCCCTCAGCTGGGTTCCACCCAGGCCGACGGTTCTGCCCTCCAGCAACCGCAGACATGGCCTTCGGGCGAGTCCGCTCAGCCTACGCGTGTGCTTCCCCAGATCCAGGTCCCCGAGACCCAGCCTGGCGCTCAACCCCATCACGACGCGCCACCCGGACAGGTCCACCCCCAGCAAGGCGTCCCCCAGCAGCCCTGGGCGGGCCAGCCTAGCCCGGACGCACAGGTTCCTCCCTACGGTCAGCCCTCCCCGGCACAGCAGCCTCTCCCGCAACCACCGGGCGCGCAGCAAGCCCCATACCCCCAACCGGGCGGTGTCACTCAGCAGCCCTATGCACCCCCGCCCGCCCCGCCGGCCTACGGGCAACCCCAGGCGCCGCCGACCTACTACGGCACAGGCCCCGCCCAACCCCCGGCAGGATCCGGAAAGAAGTGGATCGCCATCCTGGTGGCCGTGCTGCTCGTGCTGGTGGTCGGAGGAGTTGCAGGGGCACTGGTCCTGAGGGGAGGCGACAAGCCCACCGGAGGCTCCGAGGCAGCTCCAGGCAGGGAGGACAAGACCCCTGGCGAAGCATCGGCGAGTGGCTTGAGAATCAGCTTCAGATCGGACGACATCCGCTACTACGACATGGAATTCACGATGGACGGCACCATGACCGGAGCCGGGGCTCTCGCCGACGACTCCGGACCGCTGCCCATGTCGGTCAAGCTCTCAGCCTCGATGACCCTGGAAGTCCTGGAACGCTTGCCCGACGGCTCTACCCGCCTGCGGATGTCGATGTCGAACATGAAGATGAGCATGAAGATGGCGGGCAATAGCATCGACGTTCCCGAGGAGCAACTCGATCAGATCGACATGACCCTCCGCGTAAATCCTGACGGAACGTTCCAGTTCGAAAACGCGCCGGGCACGGGTTTCACGGTTCCTGGAGGGGGCGGGGTCTTCGGACCGGACGCCGGGTCCGCAATGTCACCGTTCGGATTCACTGCTCCCACTCCGTTCCTGCCTGACCATCAGATAAAGGTCGGCGACACATGGGACAAGACCGTCGAAGTGAAGGTTCCCGGATTCAAGAAGCCTGTACAGGTATCCACCAAGAACAAGTACGAGCGTGACGAGGAAACGTCGTGGGGCAAGGCAATGGTACTGCTGTCCCGCTCGAGTACGACCATCGACCTCTCCGACTTGGACACCTCCGAGCTGGGGGCACAATTCGGAATCGTGACGAAGGGCACTATGACCGTCTCGACGGAAAGCCGCTTCTGGTTCGTTCCCGAGCTGGGCGAAGCAGTCAAGCAGGAGCTCGATCCGTCCTCTTCGGTGAAGGGAACCATGGAAATGAGCCAGTCCCCGGGACCTCGGGGAAGGATGCCGGGTTCCGGAGGAGAGACGATGAGCATCGAGATGGACATGCGACTGGGCATGACCGTCGAAAGGAAGTCCGGTCCGCCACCGGGTCCAGGGATACCCCCGAGCCCGGGCTTCACTTCCTGAGCTTCAGTTCCTGGCTCCGGCCCCGCAAAGCTCAGTTCCGGAAGTCTCTGCCAGCGGGGCCTGTGGCCCTCCTTCGGGTGTGCGTCGGAAGGACTGCATGAGAAGGGCAGGAATCACGGCGAGCAGCGCCACGGCTCCGGCAACGGCGTAAGCGACCGAATAGGCGGAGCCGCTCCCGCCAGCACTTGCAGCAACGCTTCGCAGGGTCTCCATTCCCACTACCCCTCCGACTGTCGAGGCCAGATTCGAGGCGGCACCTGCGGTTCCGAGGTAGCTGTAAGGAACCGAGTTAGCCACCGTGGAAGACAGCGACGGGCTGGCCGTCCCGAGCGCGACTCCGCTCAAGACCAGCCCCGCCACCACGGCCGCTCCGGCTCCTGACGCCGCCCCCCAACCAAGGAAGGTCATCGAGGCAGCCATCGCGCCCATTGCCCCAAGTACCGCCTTTCGCTCCCCCAGGCGCACCGCGACCGCTCCTGCCACGGGAGCAGCCAGGGTGAAGGCTATCGGCCTCGGCAGCATGAAGAATCCGGTCCTGGTCACGCTGAAACCGAATACGCGCTGGAGGAGAAAGGGGGTGATGAAGAATCCTCCCATGTACGCGAAGCTGGCCATGACGTGCACGAGGATCGGGGCCGTGAAGTTCGCACGGCGGAAGAATCCCACCGGGAGCAGTGGGTTGGAGGCTCGCTTCTCCGCCTGGTAGAACCCGAAAGCGACCAGGACCGCTGCCGCCAGAGCCACGACGACTCCCGGATGGGACCACCCCCACTCCGCACCTCGATTGACACCGAACATGAGCAGCCCAACGCAAGCGGCTGCAAGGGCAGAGCCCAGCAGGTCGAGCCGGAGCTCCCTGGACGCGCCTCGCTCGTTCGGCAAGAAAGCCAGGGCGAGCCCGATGGCGATCAAGCTCAGTGGCACCTGTCCCGCAAAGACCGCCCTCCACGAGAACGCCTCCACTACCGGGCCGCCCACCACGACGCCCAGAACCGGGGCGCCCGCTGCGACGAAAGACCACCACCCCATCGCACGCACCCGCTCGCGGGGCGGGAACGCCCTCATGATGATCGCCATCGACGCCGGTCCGGCCGCGGCCCCGGCGACCGCCCACAAGATGCGGAACGCGACGAGGCTTTCGATGCTCCAGGAGAACGAGATCAGAACAGCGAAGGCTGTCGAACCCAGCAACCCTGCCAGATACATCCGCCTGTATCCTGCCAGGTCGGCCAGGCGCCCCATGAGAGGCGTCGAGACGCCGAAGGCGAGCATCGCGCCAGTCAAGACCCAGGTGGCGGACGCGTCCGACGCGCCGAGGTCGCGGGCTATGCGTGGCAGCGAAGCAGAGACGATGGTGATGAGAAAGCCCGTAGAGAAGAACCCCACCAGGGTGACGGCAAGGACGGTCCACCTGCGCTCGTAACTTGGATGCAGCTCCCCTACCGCTCCCCCCTCGGCCGGCGAACCGGCGGAGCTCCAGTGCTCGTGAGCGGCTTCGGCCAACTCAGACCTTTGTTTCCCGGCCAGCCCAGTAAGGGTCGCGGAGCTGGCGCTTGATCAGCTTTCCTGCCAGGTCCCTCGGGAACTCCTTGTGGAAACTGACCGACCGTGGCACCTTGTAGTCTGCCAGGCGCTCCTTCGCCCAGGCCCGGACCTCTTCCTCGGTAAGCTCGGCTCCCTCTCTCGGCTGAATCGCGGCGTGAACCCTCTCGCCCCACTCGTCATCCGGAATTCCGAACACGGCGACGTCGGCCACTCCTGGATGCCTGTGGAGGACGTCCTCGATCTCTGCGGGGTATATGTTGACTCCGCCTGAGATGATCATGTCGATCTTCCGGTCGCATATGTAGTAGAACCCGTCTTCGTCTCGGTACGCTATGTCGCCCACCGAGACCCACTCGCCTCGCCGTGCCTTCTCGGTCGCCTCTCTGTTCTTGTAGTACTCCTCGAAGACCATTGGGTTCCGCCTCACGTGCAACTCGCCCGGGACCCCCACAGGTACCTCGTTTCCCTCCTCGTCGAAGAGGGCGATCTCGACTCCGGGCATTGCCTTTCCACAAGACCCCGGCTTTTCGATGGACTCCTGCGGTTTCAGTACGGTGTTGATACCGAGCTCCGTAGAGCCGTAGAACTCGTAGAGCACCGGGCCGATACGCTCCCAGACGTCCTCCTTCACCTTCTGCGGGCAAGGGGCTCCGGCTACGATGAGTGCCCTGAGAGAGGAGAGGTCGTAGCTCGAGAACTTCTCGGGATCTACCTGGAGGAGCCGCTTGACCAGGGTGGGCGCCATGAAGGTCGTCGTTACCCTGTACTTCTCGATATGTGCGAGGGCATCTTCAGGGCGGTACTTACGCATTATGACGGACGTATTCCCCAGCGCCTGAGCGATCGTCGCGAAGGCCAGAGGGGCGGAGTGGTAGAGCGGACCGGCTACCAAGTGGACGTCGTCGGGACGCAGCCCGAACTCCTGGATCCAGGCCATCACGGCGGAAGGACTCGATATTCCCCGCCTTCGGGCACCTTTGGGCTTGCCAGTGGTCCCCGAGGTGTAGATCATGGCCTGCCCTTCCTCCGGGCTTCCCTCGGGAAGTTCGACGGGGTCGGCCGAAGCCGATTCCACCAGCTCGGAAAAGGGGGTCGCCCATTCCGGAACCTCCGACCCGACGATCACCCACTGGCGGACTCCCGGCGCCTCCTTTCTTGCCTCCTCGAGAACCGGAAGGAACTCCTCCTCGGAGACCACGCACACCGCATCCGAGTCGCGCAGGATGTAGGCGACCTCAGGGGCCTTGAGACGGTGGTTGATGGGCGTGTTGGTGGACTTCAGCTCGGAGGCCGCCGCTGATACGAGACAGCTTTCTACCGAGTTGTGCAGGAACTGAACGAGAGTGGACCCCGGCGTGACGCCCTGCTCGAGCAGGGAGCGCGCCAGACGATTCCTGGTGTCGCGGTACTCTGCCCACGAAAGGCTCCTGTCCCCTTCGATGAGAGCGACTGCGTCGGGTTTCTGCTGGGCGTGCATGCCGATGATGTCCATGCTCAGCTCCTTCCTGGCTGCGGCCACACGGGGTGGGTAATCGATTGTAAGGCCTCGGCAGGGGCCCGGCCGCTGGGGCAACCCGACCGCGGCAATCGAGACACGCTACGAGTCAGCAGAGACCACTTTGGAACGAGGAACTTCGGGACTAGGAGTTCGAGGGGAAGTAAAGAGCGAGTCCCGGCAGCGGGCAGTTTCGAGTGTGGCTGGGGAACACCGCCGAGATGCCTTGGCACGGGCAATGGCTGGGGATCATTGCCCGCATCGTTCCACCGGGACTCGCTGGCGTTAAGGATACCGATTTCCGGTGCCCGCGTCGACCCAAGCTGAGCTGGGATTACGCGACGTCGACCGGTCGGGTATCCCGACTACCCGATCAGCTTCTTACCCTCCTCGAGCAGCTCCTCGAGAGTCCAGCGCTCGCTTTTCTCGATCTTGTGTTCGTCGTCGAAGGACCAGCCCTTGAGTCGCTGGACCGTACCACCGAACACGAAGAACGTCTCTCCGTTGGCCGGGCAGTCCTCATGTGCGAGCCAGGCGACCAAGGGGGAGATGTTGGCCGGGTCCCAGATGTCGAACTGCCCCTCGGGGACAGTAAGCGCCTGGGAACCGAAGGTCGACTCGGTAAGGCGCGTCCTTGCACGGGGGGCAATCGTGTTCGACCTTACCCCGTACCTGGAAAGCTCCTTCGACGCAATGAGGCTCAGTGCAGCTATGCCTGCCTTGGCAGCTCCGTAATTCGACTGACCCGGGTTGCCGAAGAGGCCGGACTCCGAGCTCGTGTGAATCACGGAAGCCTTCACGGGAGTGCCTGCCTTGGCTTGCTGGCGCCAGTAGGCTGCTGCATGGTGCAAGGGTGCGAAGTGACCCTTCAGGTGGACGTTTATTACAGCGTCCCACTCCTCTTCGGTCATGTTGACGATGACCCGGTCACGCAGAATACCGGCGTTGTTGACCAGTACGTGCAAGGTGCCGAAGGTATCGATCGCTGTCTGGATGAGTCGCTCTGCGCCCTTCCAGTCGCTCACGCTGTCCACGTTTGCCACGGCTTCGCCGCCCATCGCCTTGATCTCGTCGACGACCTGCTGAGCAGGTGCCCTGTCGGCGCCTGTCCCGTCTATGTTGCCTCCCAAGTCGTTGACGACGACCTTGGCACCCTGGCTTGCCAGGTACAGGGCATGCTCACGCCCGATTCCCCGCCCGGCGCCAGTAACTATGCATACTCGCCCGTCTAGTGCTCCCACTTCGCACTCACCTCCTGCATGCTGGTTTCGACCCCGGCTTCACGGTCCGGTGCGACCTATGAGACTAGCACTTGAGCTGCGGGTCTGCTAAGTCGCACGAACTCCCTTGCTCGGCCCGGCCGATCTTCAGGCCGCCCTCTCGTCCTGGCCGTCGTCTCGGTCCAGGTACCCCAGAATCCTGCGAGAGATCACCAGTCGCTGAATCTGTCCCGTTCCCTCGAAGATGTCGTAGATCTTGATGTCTCTGTACCACTTCTCCACGAGGTGCTCCTTGGAGTATCCCTCGGAACCCATGATCCTCACGGCGTCACGACAGACCCTGTAAGCGGCCTGGGGCGCATAGGCCTTGGACATCGAAGCCTCCTTGGTGTTCGGAATCGAACGGTCGGCCATCCAGGCAGCCCGCCAAATCAGGTAGCGTGCGACGGTCAACTCCCGCTCTGCCTCGGCCAGCATGAGGGAAACCTCGGTCCTTTTCTTGAAGGGGTAGCCGGCCTTCAGTTCGGTCTTGACCCAGTTCTTCACGTAATCGAACGCGGCTTGCCCGATACCCAGGGCCAGGGCTGCGACCATGGGCCGGGTGGAATCGAAGGTCTTCATGGCGCCTACGAATCCGGCCTTGCGCTTCGGCTCCAGGGCCTCCTCCCCGCCCAGCAGGTTCTCCATGGGAACCCTCACGTCGTCGAGGATCAGTTCTGCGGTTTCCGAAGCCTTTATCCCCAGCTTGTCCTCGATCTTGCCGACCTGGAAGCCCGGCGTTCCTTTCTCGACTACGAACGCCTTTATGCCTTCCCGTCCGAGGCTCTTGTCCACGGTGGCGAAGACGACGACGATGTCCGCCCTGGCTCCGTTGGTACAGAAGATCTTGCGCCCGTTGAGTACCCACTCGTCTCCGTCACGCCGCGCGGTGGTCGCTACCTGGGAGGTGTCCGAGCCGAAATGCGCCTCCGTATAGGCGTAAGCGCCGTAGCGCAGCTTCCCGTCGTTCTTGGCGAAGATTCCCAGAAAGCGCTCCTTCTGCTCCGGGGTACCCATCGCGTTGATCGCAGGGGCAGCCAGCCCCGGGCCGGGGATGTTCATGATCACTGCCGGATCGCCGTACGCCATCTCCTCGGCGCCGATCACCGCCAGCAGGTTGCTCTCCCTGGGCCGGCTGTCGGCACCTAGTTCTTCGGACTCCATGCCGGGAGGCATCGCCCCGCCCATCATTCCAAAGCCGGCGATCTGGCGTATCACCTCCTCGGGCATCCTGCCCTCGGTATCTGCCTGGCGGGCGTACGGCCGGATGTTGTTGAGGGCGAAAGCCCTGGCCATATCCCTTAGCATGCGAGCCCTGGAGGAGAGTTCGAAGTCGATCATCTGGGGATGCCTCCTCTGGTTGCTACGTCAGTCGGCGTACTCCCTGGACATGTAGGCACGAGCGTCGATCGCTCCTTCGAACGCGTCGAGCGCCACCGCGTCTCGGTACCACTTCTCGACCGGATGGTCGGTGATGAAGCCGTGCCCGCCGAGAACCTGTACGGCGTCGGTAGCGCACTGCAGCGCAGTCTGCAAGGCGGTGGAGTTGGCGAGCGCTACGGCACGAGCAGCCGACTCCCCGCGGTCGACGGCCGAAGCCGCTGCCCAGACGGCGAGCCTCGAACCGTCGACCGCAGTGGCCATGTCGGCGATCATGAAGGAGATCCCCTGGAAAGCTCCGATCGGTTTGCCGAAAGCGACCCTTTCGGTCGCGTAGCGAGAAGCGTACTCGGTTGCCGCTCGAGCCGTGCCGACCGCTATGGCGCCCGTCTGCAGGCGGACCGCGCAGAGGGCTCTCTGAAGCGAGGAGCCCGCCGGTGTGGCCCCGCCCAGCAAGGCCTCGCCCTTGACGAGCATACGCTCGAAGCTGACCTCGCCGGTAGGGGCAGCCCGAAGTCCTACCTTTCCTACCTCAGCGTCGTTTCGCACCACCTCTACCGACGCGTCTCTCGGGAGAAGGAACGCCCCGAGGTGGTCGGTCCCCTCGATCCCCGCCACCACGATCCGGACATCGGCACCCTTGGGCCAGAGAACGCCGCTCTTGCGGCCCTGGAGAATCCAGTCCTTGCCCGACCTGCGGGCCGTCGTGCGGAGTGCTCCTCCCGACGCGGATGCCGAGCTCTCGTAGTAGAGCAAGGAGCCCTTTATGAGTTCGCCGGAGGCGAACTGGGGTAGCACCTCGGCCTTCTGCTCGTCGCTTCCAGCCATGGCCACCACTACCGCAGGCTGAGCCGACCACAGGACTGCGGCCGCGATTCCGGGGTCACCCCAGGCGAGCTCCTCCGCTACGAGGGCGGTGGTCGTCGTGGAGAACGCGCCCGCGCCTCCGTACTCCTCTGGCACAGGAGCGTGAAAGCCCATCTCCACCAGTTGCTTGGTTACGGCCTCCGGGGGCTCTCCCGCCTTCTCGGCGTCTCTTGCTGCAGGTCTCACTTCTTGTGAGGAGAACTCCCGAAGCGTCTCTACTACCGCTTCCTGAACCTCGTCGAAGGACAAGTCGAACACGACCGGACTCCTCGTTCGCCTCCCGGCTTGCAGACCGCATGTCCTGTCTACCCCGCATGCGGCGCTTCGGTCCCACCAGCAGAGCTTGCCTGGCTGGTGCCCCTTGGCGCCTTGCTAGAAAGTCTGCTCAAAACTTGACCGGCCGGTCAAGTTCGGTGACAAGCCGCACCTGCCCGAGTGTGGGAGCCGCAACGACAATTGGGCTTTCGGGTGTCGTGAATGTCGCGGCGACCAGGATCGAGGAGGCGGAGACAGCCCGCCTGGCGTGTGGCGGCGCGGTGAGGCGAGCGCTAGGTGAGGCCTTCGGGTCCGGACTCCAGTAGCTTTACGAACTGGTCTTCGCTCAGCACCGGCACGCCAAGTTCCTGGGCCTTGGCCAGCTTCGAGCCCGGATTCTCCCCGGCCACCACGTAGGAGGTCTTCTTCGACACCGACGAGGCCGCCCTGCCGCCCCTCTCCTCGATGGCAGCCTCGGCCTCCTGGCGGCTGAACCCGGCGAGAGTCCCGGTGACCACGATGGTCAGTCCCTCGAGCGGGCCGCCTGCAGGACCCCTTTCCTGCACGAGGTTGACCCCAGCCTTGCGGAGCTTTTCGACGATCTCCCGGTGCCTGGGATCTTGAAAGTACCGGTGGACGGAGTCGGCAATTACCGGTCCGATCTCTTCGAGAGCCTCCAGCTCTTCGACCGAAGCCTGCGCGATCTTGTCGATGCTTCCGAAGTGCTCGGCCAGAATCCTGGCTGCCCTGGGGCCCACGTGCCGTATCCCCAGCCCCACCAGCAAGTTCTGCAACGGCTTGCTCTTGGACGCCTCGATCGCCGTGATGATGTTCGACACCGACTTCTCGGCAAAGCCTGGAAACCGCTCCAGGTCGTCTGGCTTCAGGTAGTAGAGATCGCCTTCGTCGGAGACGAGTCCCTCGTCGAGCAAGAGAGCGAGTGTCTTGTACCCCAGGCCTTCGATGTCCATCGCGGGACGGCTCACGAAGTGGTGCAGCCGCTCCAGAACCTGGGACGGGCAGGAAAAGCCCCCGGAGCAGCGAGCTATCGCTTCCCCCTCAGGCCTCACGATCGGAGCGCCGCAGACGGGACATGCGGTGGGCATCTCGAAGGTGCGCTCATCGCCGGTCCTGCGGTCCTTGACCGGGCCGACGATCTCGGGTATTACGTCCCCGGCCTTGCGCACGATCACCCAGTCGCCTATTCGAATGTCCTTTCGCCGCACCTCGTCCTCGTTGTGGAGGGAGGCGTAAGATACCGTAGAGCCGGCGACTCGGACGGGCTCCAGTACCGCCACAGGAGTTACTGCACCGGTCCTTCCCACGTGCACCTGGATGTCGAGGAGCCTGGTGGTCTTCTCCTCCGGCGGGAACTTGAAGGCGATGGCCCAGCGGGGCGCCTTGGAGGTGGCTCCCAGCTTCTCCTGGAGCTCGAAGGAATCCACCTTCACCACCACCCCGTCTATCTCGTATGCAAGGACGTGACGCATGCCGAGGACCTTCTGGCAGTACTCGTAGACGCTCTCGAGGGAGTCGTGCTTCTCGACCAGGGGATTGACGGGAAGGCCCGCCTTCTCGATCCACCGAAGCGCTTCCCACTGGCCGGCAATGTCCAGCCCCTCGGCGGCACCCAGCCCGTAGCACCAGATGGAAAGGTGCCTGGAGGCAGTCACTGCAGGGTCTTTCTGGCGCAGCGAACCGGCTGCTGCGTTGCGGGGGTTGGCGAAGATCTTCCCGCCCGAGCGGGCCTGCTCCTTGTTGAGCTGCTCGAAGGCCTCGACCGGCATGTATATCTCGCCTCTTATCTCGACCAGTGGGGGTGGGCCGTCAACCGCGAGGACCGAAGGTATGTCCGAAATCGTCTTCACGTTCGGAGTGACGTCCTCGCCCAGATAGCCGTTTCCTCGGGTGGCGGCAACCCCCAGACGTCCGTTTCGGTACGTCAGATTGCAGGAGAGGCCGTCGACCTTGGGCTCTGTCACGTAGGCGATGCCCTCTCCGACCTGGCGTGCGACCCGGGCTCCCCACGCCCGGAGCTCTTCGAGAGTCAAGGCATTGTCGAGGCTGAGCATGGGGATGATATGGCGGACCTCCCCGAAGGCTTCCATGGTGGGTGGGCCGACCCGCTGGGTAGGTGATTCCGGGACGACCAGCGATGGGTACCTGGCCTCGAGCGACTTCAACTCCCGCATCAGCTCGTCGTATTCGGCGTCCGAGATCACCGGGTCGTCCAGGACGTAGTACCGGTAGTCGTGATAGTCGATCAGGTCGCGCAACTCGGCGGCACGGTCGGCAGCCCACCGGGGAGGCTTCGAGCTCTTCGACGCAGTCTTTCTGGAGGAGGAAGCAGCGGACTTCGGGTTGTCGGGCTTGCGCGGTGTCAACTTTCTACCAGTCCTGTCAGTGTCCCGGCAGTCGTCGTGGCTGAGCTCGCTCCTCGAAGCACCAGTACCGGCGGTATTCGCCCCGGGCCGGGCGGAATTGGATCGGCGTGGGAAATGTTAGACCACCTGACTAGAATCGTCCGACGCCCCTTTTGCAAGGGCGCCGAAATCAAGGGAACCGGGCGCATCCGTAACCGAAGGCACTGGAGAAGCAATGGCTGATGTGAAATCCGTAACCCAGGCAACGTTCAGCGAGGAAGTGCTCAAGGCCGACAGGAAAGTCGTAGTCGACTTCTGGGCACCGTGGTGCGGTCCCTGCCGCTACGTGGCACCCGAAGTGGAAAAGCTCGCTGCCCGTCATCCCGAGATCAAGGTGGTCAAACTGAACGTGGACGAGGCGCCTCTCATTGCGAACTCCTACGGAATCATGGGTATCCCGACAGTGGCTCTCTTCTCTGGCGGCAACCTGGTAGCCCGAGTGGTCGGAGCCATGCCCGTAGAGCGCATCGAGCAGCAGCTCGGATTGGGACCTGGTGGCTCCCAAGCCTCCTCCGGTTCCGAGACGACGGCTGAAGAAGACGAGGACTTCGAAAAGCGCTCCGAAGCAGCCGGCTGACCCTGCCTCGTCGATGCGAACGAGGCTGGCGACGGGTGCAGCGCGTCTTCTCTGGCTAGCTGCATTTCTCGGTCTAGTACCGCTTGGAAGGGTACTGTCCGAGCAGCAAGGAGGTGCGGCCGGCCTCGTCTTCTCCCTGGAGTCGGCCATTGCCTGGCTCGCCGGGGCCACCGGACTTTCATTCAGCAGCCCCCGCCTGCTTGGTGCCTGGAGGATCGCGTCGGCAGCGCTGGCGACCTGGGCGGCCGGACTGGGCCTCATGGGAATATCTTCCTGGGCGTGGATGGTGGCCGCAGCATCTACCGGCTCCTTCGCAGCAAGTCACGACCCGGCACTCAGAAGCCTGGTCGCCGGAAGAGTCGCCAACCGCGGAGAGAAGCGTATTCCCCTAAAGATCCCCCTCCTGCTGGTCGCCTTCGCACTGGTGCCGTCCTGCTTGCTGACGAGCATTGCTGCGGGCCTGCCAATCCTTCTGCTCGCCGGAGCAAGACTCTCGTGGCTCGTGATGGCCTCCGCTGCCATCGGAGTGGCCGTGGCCGTCCCCCTCGTGATCTCCACGGATCGCCTGGAGCAGCGCTGGGTTGTGATCGCCCCCCGAGGTCTCGTGGTCCACGATCCGTTCTTGCTCGCCTCGACCTTTCGGATTCCCCCGGATGCAGTGGAGTTCGTGGAGGTGGCCGCGCAGAACTGGCGCGAACGACTACGAGACCGGACAACGGTGATGGACCTGACCGCCGGCTGCCTCTCGGCACCACTACTGGTAAGGCTCAGCCACGACGTCGAGGCCCCCCAGCCCCGCCACCCGGGGAGAGGAGGTGTCTTCCCACCCGGCGGGAGAGTAACGCTCGTAGCACTCTGTCCGGTCCGAGTGTCAAGGAGCTTCCTCGCCCTGGCACGCGCGGGCTACGCTGCTCCCGGGGAATACGCCAGACTGGAAGCCCTTGAAAGGAACTCTGGATAGAAAGGTCTTTTCAGGCGCTGCAGGGATACGACCAGAGGAAAGAGCGAGGTCACCAACTTGGAACTGATTCTGATTCGGCACGGCCGCGTCGATGGCGGTGAGAAGCGCTTCAACGAGGAGGGGAGGTTCGACCAGCCTCTCGGTGAGCTGGGAATCGCTCAGAGTCGAGCGCTCGTCCCTCGCTTCGCCGACCAGGAGATCTCTGCAATCTACGCCTCCGAGCTGGTCAGGACCCAACAGACCGCCGAACCGCTGGCACGGGCCCTGGGCAAGGAGGTCGTCATCCACGCCGGATTGAACGAGGTATTCCTGGGCGAGTACGAGGGTCGGAGCTTCTCGAAGATGCTCGAGGAGAGAGATCCCGTTTACATGCGATTCCTCGAGACCCGGAGGTGGTCGGAGTTCCCGGGAGCAGAGAGCGACGAGGAAGTCCGCAGGCGGGTCTGCAGGACAATGGAGGAGCTCGCCGAGCGCCACCCCAAACAGCGGGTAGTCGCCTTCACCCACGGCGGCATCATCAACGCAGCACTTGCCGTGGCCCTGGAATCGCCCACCCTCGTGCTGGTCTCGCCGGAAAACGCCTCGGTGACTTCGATTTACTTGAGACCCAGGCCCCCCCTGGTGGTCACGGTCAACGACACGGCGCATCTGCCAGACCGGGACCCCCTCAAGAGGGCACCCCGGTACTTCTTCGACGCCGTCGGGTCGAACTACTGAGCCACGCCCGGGCCGGATTGTCGTCTCGACAGCGGCTGGCCGGCCAACGGCCAACGGCCCCTTGCCCTCGAATCCTGAGGGGCAGAACCGGGATACGGTCCTAGCCGAGACCCTTGCGCTTCTTCAGCTCTTCGGTGAGCGCGGGGACTACCTTGAAGAGATCCCCCACGACGCCGAAGTCGGAAATCTGGAAGATCGGTGCCTCGGGATCCTTGTTGATCGCAACGATGTGCTTGGAAGTCTGCATGCCGGCCCGGTGTTGGATTGCCCCGGAGATCCCGCACGCTATGTACAGGTTGGGGCTCACGGTCTTGCCCGTCTGTCCGACCTGATGTTGGTGGGGATACCAGCCTGCGTCGACTGCTGCCCGGCTGGCGCCCACCGCTGCTCCAAGAACGTCGGCAAGCGCCTCGATGACGGCGAAGTTCTCCGGACCGCCAAGCCCCCTTCCGCCGGATACGATGATTTCCGCCTCGTCGACTGCCGGTCTATCAGCCTTCTCCGACTCGATGTACTCGGTAATCTTCGCCTTCTTCGAGGCTTCCTGGACCGACGAGGCGTCCACGGTCACCACTTCCGGCGAGCTCTCTCTGGTCTCCACGCCGAAGGCGTTCGGCTTGACGACGTAGACGGCGGGCTTGCCCTCGCTCCAGCAGTCGACCAGCAGGTTCCCCCCGAAAGCCGGATAGGTGGCGACGAGCTTCGAATCCTCTAGGCGGATGGCCGTGATGTCATTGGTGATTCCCGACTTCATCCGAGCAGCCACCCGGGCACCCAGATCCTTGCCGTCTGGAGAGGACGCCACGAACAGGACGTCGGGCCCATGTTCTGAGGCGAGAGCACACACGACGTCGACCTTGGGTTGTATGAGGTATTCCTCCACGGCTTCGTCCTCTGCGACGAAAACCCTCGAGGGACCCACCGAGGCGACCTTCTCCCTGGAAGCCTCGAAACCCTTCCCGACCCAGATGAGGGCCACCTCGTCGTCTCCGGCAAGTTCCCGTGCCTTGGAGAGCATCTCCAAGGTCACCTTCTTTACGCCGCTGTCGTCCTTCTCAGCTATTACCCAGACCTTCATCCGTGCCTCGATTCTCTCTCGCCTTGCCTGCCAGCTCGCCGCGTCCGCTGCGGGTCGTCGTCACTTTCTCCCGACTACCTGCCGACCTGCTTGTTCGACTCAGAGAAGCTTGTTCTCTTCGAGCCAGTCGGCGAGCTTCAGGTATGCCTGACCGTCGTCTTCGACTATCGTCCCCTGCTGCTTGGGCGGCCGCGGCGTCCAGCTTCCGACCTTGGACTTTGAGTTGGCAAGGCCCACCATCGAAACGTCGACGTCGATGTCCTGTGCGCTCTTGACGTCGAGAGGCTTCTTCTTCGCCTCCATGATTCCCTTGAACGAGGGATAGCGCGGCTCGTTGATGCCCTTGACCACCGATACGATTGCCGGCATCTCGGCCTCGACGACCGTGAAGCCCCTTTCACCTTCGCGGTGAATTCTCACCTTGGAGCCGTCCACCTCGATCTTCTTGGCATAGGTGAGCCCCGGCAATCCGGTGAACTCCACGAGAGCCGAGGGCACGAGGCTCCCTCTGGCGTCCGTGGACTCGGATCCCAATATCACAAGGTCGTACTCGAGGGTCTCCAAGGCCTTGGACAACACGTAGGCCGTGGCAATGGCGTCGGACCCGGCAATGGCATCGTCGGTTATCAGGACACCCCTGTCGGCACCCATGGGGAGCCCCTTCTTGAGGAGGGTATCCCTCGCCGAGGGCGGGCCCATGCAAAGCAGGGTCACCTCGCCGCCGTGTGCCTCCTTGAGCCTCAGCGCCTCTTCGGTACCGTACTCGTCGAGCGGGTTCATTATCTGGTCGGAATCGACGGAGCGGTCCAGGGTTCCGTCGTCCTCCAGCTTCTTCTCGGCTGCCGTGTCCGGCACCTGTTTGATGCAGACTACGATTTTCAAGGCGATTCCTCCGTGAGACGTGTGGCCCCCCTCGCCGGATGCACTAGGATAGCGACGCCCTATCCCGGCAGCCAAACCCATGGACGACCTGAGATGGAACCCCCTCACCGCCCGTCACGCGGCGCTCTCTCCGGCCCGTTCTGGCCGCCCTGCAGACGTCGACAGCGACCGCCTGGGCGAAACCGTGGCGACCTCCCGACCGGAAGAATGCGTCTTCTGCGAGGGTGCGGAATCTCTGACGCCGCCCGAAGTGTACTCGGTCAGGACTTCGGGTCAGCCGGACGAACCGGGCTGGACCGCTCGAGTGGTACCGAACCTCTATCCCGCCGTCAAAGGTCCTGGCAGGTACCACGAGGTCGTGGTCCACTCCCCCAGTCACAAGACGCGCCTGGCAGAGCTGGACGAACCCGAGATCGCTGCTGTGGGACGGTCTTGGCTCTCACGCCTCGAGCACATCTCGGCCGACCCCTCTGCGGCCTATTTTCAGGTCGGCGTCAACCAGGGAAGAGAAGCCGGGGCATCACGGGCACATAGCCATTCGCAGCTATTTGCGGTAGACGTCGAGCCTCCGATATGGAAGTCGGAGTCTGCAGCTCTGGCCAGTCAAGACGACTGCTCCATCTGCAAGCTGGCGACGGAAGGCTCGGCCTTCGCCGAGAGGGATGCGATCGTCGGACTCTGCCCGCCCTGGAGCGAGTTCGCGTACGAGACGATACTCGTACCCCGGCGACATTCTGCAACGCCTCTTGGATCCGAGAGCGCTCTGGCGGACGTGCTTGGACTGGCCTCGGCGCTGGACTTGGTCTACGAAGAAGTGTGCGGTGCCGACTCCTTCAACCTGGTCGTGCACACGGCGCTTCTGGGCGTACCGGAGAGAGACTTCCACTGGCACGCCCACCTCTACCCCCGTCGCGACAAGCTGGCGTCGGTGGAGCTGGGATCGGGAATTCACATATGCACGAAGGACCCCGAGCTGGCCGCCGAAGAGCTGGCAGAAGCCCTGAGGCACGCAGGCTGAGAGACCCGCCTGGGCTCATGCTGGCAGGGGCGCTTACGTCGTCGCCTCACTGCAGAAGAGGCACCACGTCGTCGCAGGGATAGCAGAGCACGGGGTACTTACGACCCCATACCAGACGGGGTACCGCCCGAAGCAGCTATCAGATCGAGTGCTGCGCTCTGGGGGTCCTTGTCCCTCTGCATCACCTGACGGACGGCCGCTTCGAAAACGTCGCCGGTGCAGATGGCCTCGGCGCGCCTGCCCAGCACCTCTCTCACCGTGCGCCTGAGTTCGGCCTCCGCCCGTTCGCGCCGCCGTGCCTCGAGAAGACCTCGTGACTCCTGGTATCGACGGTGGGCCAGTATGGCGTCGAAGAGTTCCTCTACCCCCTTGCCCTCGCTCGCAACGGTCTGCAACACCGGCCGCTCCCAGGGAGAAGGGGGTGCGAGCTCGAGCATCTGCCTGATCTCCCTGACCGTCCGTTCGGCACCGGGTCGGTCGGCCTTGTTCACCACGAATATGTCCGCGATCTCCATCAGTCCGGCCTTTGCTGCCTGGATGGAGTCTCCCCACCCAGGAGTGAGGACCACGATCGTCGTGTCGACGGCCTCGACTACCTCCACCTCCACCTGACCTACGCCAACCGTCTCGACGATCACGTAGTCCTTGCCGGAGGCGTCAAGGACCCTTATTGCCTGAGGAGCCGCCAGCGCCAGACCTCCGAGGTGACCCCTGGTCGCCATGGACCTTATGAAGACCTCGGGGTCGGTAGCGTGCTTTTGCATGCGTACCCTGTCGCCTAGAATCGCGCCGCCCGTAAAGGGGCTGGTGGGGTCGACAGCGATGACCCCGACCTTGCCTCCTCGCTTGCGGATGACCTCGATCAGCTTGTCCGTCAAGGTCGACTTTCCGGAGCCGGGCGCTCCGGTGACGCCGATCGAGTAGGCGTTGCCCGTGTGCCTGTAGACCTCGGCTGAAAGTCCATCCCCCTCGGTCGACCCGTTCTCTATGAGCGATATCGCCCTGGCGACTGCCAGTCGGTCTCCTCGGAGGATTTGCTCTATGAGGGAAGGCCTGTCCTCCGCGGGGGAACTCAAACGGTCTCCACCTCTCTTATGCCGGCAACCCTGGACTTGATTACCCGTTCGAGCCCCTCTTTGACCGACATGTCGGGAATGAGACAGGTGGTGCAGTTGACCAGCTGGACCCTCAGGACGCCGTTTCGAATTCCCTTGTAGACGATGTCCCCGCCGTCGGCCTGAAGGGCGCTCCTTATCGAGGCCAAGACGTCGAGTGCCTGGCGTTCCAGCTCGGAGTCGGACTCCGCGTATTCCGGGGCCACGCCCTGTCGGGATTCGACCTCCTGTCTCTCCCCTCCAGTCGCCTTCCTGGGAGTGAGCGACAAGGATACGGGAACCCTGGGTCCTTCTTGGGTCCTGTCGTCTCGATCCATTCTCGTCGCCCCTTCGAGACGTCTTTTAGCTCGATCCAAATGGTCTCACACTGCCTGCGTTCCTCAGAAGGATAACTCCCGACCCCTCCTGGAACTTTCCGGCTCCGGCTCCCTCCTGGGAACGGCAAGGTAGGGCAGCTTCGTCGGCGGTCAGTGTGAACCAGGCCTTGTGAAGCTCCAGCCCGAAAGCCGAATAGTACACTTCGCATGGAGTGCGAGAAACCGGAAGAAGTCGTATCGGATGAGCGAGGACGTCCTCATCGTCAGCGATTCGCCGGAGGTCCTGGAGAAGGTCTCGGCCGTGGTGGAGGCTTCGGGGTTCGGTGCGGTCGTCGCCCGATCGCCGGCCGATGCGGCCATGTTGATCCGGGCCGAGAGTCCCGACGTCATCGTCTACGACGCCACGTCGGAAAAGCTCGCTCCCCGTGATGCGGTGGCGACCGTGACCATGGCGCTACCTGCGTGGCAGGTCCCGGTAATCGCGCTCACGCCGGATACGGTGACGATCCGGGACCTACCCGACTACTTCAAGGTCTTCGACGTGGTGCCGCACCCCTTCTCACCGTCGGATATCTCGGCGAGGCTGCGCGCGGCAATGCGGACCAAGAGATTTCAGGACGAGCTTCGAGAAGCGGCCCTGCTGGACCCCGCGACATCCCTCCTCAACCGGCCCGCAGGAGAGCAGAGGCTCAAGGAAGAGATCTCGAGGTCGATCAGGTACGGGAGGTCTCTAGCCCTCTTGTTAGCCAAGGTCACCGGCGATCCCCTGGAGCCCGAGGTGCAGGAGATCGGCAGGATCGCGCGCAGGCACACCCGCCTCTCGGACGCCATATGCCGTTACGAGTTCGACACACTCCTGTTCACGCTGCCCGAAACCGGACCCTTCGGGGCAGCCAGAGTTGCTCAGAACTTGCTGCGGCTCTTCGAGTCGAAGCGAGATTCGATCCTTCAGGCAGGAAAGGAACTGAGAGAAGAAAAGGAGGTGCCGGAACTGGAAGTCCGCTTCGGAGCGGCCGGCTTCGTGGAGTCCGACACTCTGGAATCTCTCATGGAGAGGCTGGTCGCCGCCCTCGATCGAGCGGTCGGGTCCGCGGACTCCAGGATCGTGATCGCGCGACGCGACCCCTCGGGCGCAGTGCGGTTCGTGCACGCCTGAGGCCTTGGGGCTCCGGCGAAGCCGACGAGTCGCTCCTGAGAGCCATGCTCCATCTGGCGTGACTGATTCAGCGGGAACGAAGCAAGATTCGGGCCGGCTCGGCGGGCACCTCCCAGCTCAAGCCCAGCGCTGGACGACCCTGCTTGCCATGTGGGGGATGACGATCGCACTGATGGCGTTGGCCTTTCCTCGTTGGCGGCTGACGCCGCTACTCGGAGGTCCCGACATCTACTCGAGACGGTCCCTGACCTTCGGGCCGGGAAAGGTCATGGCGGTCTTGCTTCTGGCGGCGGTCGGATCGTGTGCGTCGCTTCTGAGAAACCCCCGGCGCCCGGCGGCCCGGACCGTGTCTGCTCTGGTCGCACTAGCCGGCGCCTTCGCTGCCTCGGTCGTGCTCGCCTCCATACCGAAAGAAGCAGTGGGGTACTCGCTTGCACCCACCCCTGCGGTGAGGGTGAGTCAGTTCGCCATCGGTATGGCAGTCGTTGCACTCCTGGTACCTTACGGGACCCTGTTTCACCACCGAATCCTCAGCCCCGAAGAACGAGAGGGGTCTCCCCACCCCGCTCGGGAGTCCTTGCCCTCTGGAGTCGAGCTGGAAGAAGAGGAGCCCGGGTGATGACGGTGGGAGGATCCGGTTCCGCGTCTCCCTCGCCGCAGAGTCGTCAGCCCTCGCCGGCCCCGACCACGAAACGGACGTTCCGCCGCGGCTCCTCAGGCCCCTCGCCTGCCCCCGTCACGAAGCGGACTCTCTTCTGCGGCTCCTCAGGCGCCGGGCTGCAACCCCCCGCCATCTCTCGGATCCCCTCTTCGATCCGGTGAGTTATGTGCATCGAGCAGAACCTCGGCCCGCACATCGAGCAGAACTCCGCCGTCTTGTAGTAATCGTGCGAAAGGGTGGCATCGTGGTACTCCCTCGCCCTCTGGGGGTCCAGGGCCAGCTCGAACTGACGGTTCCAGTCGAAGGCGTAACGAGCCCTCGACAGCTCGTCGTCTCGGTCTCTCGCTCCAGGCCTCCCCCTCGCTATATCTGCCGCGTGGGCCGCGATCTTGTAAGCGACCACCCCCTGGCGGACGTCCTCGATGTCGGGCAGGCCCAAGTGCTCCTTCGGCGTGACGTAGCAGAGCATACTTGCCCCGTACCAGCCCATGAGCGCCGCACCGATGGCGGAGGTGATGTGGTCGTAGCCAGGTGCCACGTCGGTCACTATCGGGCCGAGGACGTAGAAAGGTGCCTCGTGGCACCATTCCTTCTGCTTCCTCACGTTGTCCTCGATAAGGTGCATCGGGACGTGTCCGGGGCCCTCGATCATCACCTGCACACCGTGCTCCCACGCCCTCAGCGTGAGCTCGCCCAGGACCTTTAGCTCGGCGTACTGGGCCTCGTCGCACGCGTCGGCCACGGAGCCGGGACGCAGCGAGTCTCCCAGGGAAAGGGTGACGTCGTAGCGGGCCGCTATCTTGCAGAGCCGGTCGAAGTTCTCGTAGAGAGGGTTCTGGCGGCCCTTGTGAACCATCCACTGAGCCATCAGGGAGCCACCGCGCGATACGATGCCTGTCACCCGGTGCATGGTCAGGGGGAGGTGCTCCCTCAAGATCCCGCAGTGGACCGTCATGTAGTCGACTCCCTGGCGGGCCTGGTGCTCGACCATGTCGAGCATGTCGTCCGCGGTCAACTCCTCTACCTGCCTGACCTCCTGGACGGCTTGGTAGATCGGAACCGTCCCTACGGGTACGGAAGACGCCTCCAGGATCGCCTGCCGGATCTCGTCGATCGCAGCGCCGGTGGAAAGGTCCATGACCGTGTCGGCCCCGTACCTGACAGCGACATTCAGCTTGTCGAGCTCCTTTTCGGGGCTCGAGTCGAGGGACGAGTTGCCGATGTTGGCGTTGATCTTCACTGAGGCCTCGAGGCCGATGCCGATCGGATCCAGGCGCCTGTCCAGGTGATTGACGTTGGCGGGGACGATCATCCGCCCCCTGGCCACCTCCGAGCGTACTTGCTCGGGGTCGAGGCCTTCCTTCTCGGCTACCCTCCGCATCTCGGGAGTGATCTCGCCCTCGCGGGCCCTCGTCATCTGCGTTGCTCGTGCGGTCTTCACGGCAGGCATTCGGACCTCCTGTAGGCGCGAGCCGTCCGGCCTCCTTCGAGGACTCCAGAATCACCGGGGTTGACCTGTACCGCAGGCACGGAGAGGCGGCGCCTCGAGGAATTGGATTGTTTAATCGAAGAGATGTCCTCAGCGGGGGATCGAAGCCTGATGTCGCTTCGCAACTCGACCTCCCTACGCCGGCATTACCCGGATCAGGTTCAGCGGGTCGCCGGCCCCGGCGAGCGGATGCTTGATACTGCAGTCCGTCGCAGCCGGCCTCTCAGCCCGGTTCCGCCGGGCTCCCCGGTCTCCGGTCACGTCCTCTCAGGGACGTCTACAACGCGATGCTAGCACGACTCAGAGCAGCGCGAGCCGCAAGATCCGGCAGATCCGGAAAACTCCGAAGTCTGGTGCGCTACCTGGCCAATCCGGACTGGAGGGTCCGACGGGCGGCAGGAGAGGCCCTGGCGGGTGCCGGCGAACGCGCCGTCCCCGTACTCGTGGAGGTCCTCCGTACATCGAGAAGCCCCGCTGCTCGCCTCGAAGCGGTGATCGCGCTTGGTCGAATCGCCACCCCTTCAGTGATAGAACCGTTGCTCGAAGCATTGGGCGATGAAGAAGGGATGGTAAGACGGGAAGTGGCGACGGTGCTCGAGGACCTGGGTGTCCTCGACGAACGAATACTGCTGGAGGCGCTGGAGGATCAGAGGTGGTGGGTGAGGAAGGCTGCAGCATGGACCCTGGGTGCGCACGGCGAGGGTGCCGTGGAGCCCTTGATCCACGTTCTCGACGACCAGGACCGCGGGGTACGCCGGACGGCTGCATGGTCGCTAGGGAGGATAGGGTCCCCTCGAAGCGTGAGCCCACTGATTGAGTCGTTGAGGGACGAGGATCCTTCCGTGAGAGCGGCGGCAGCCTGGGCATTGGGGAAACTGGGAAGCGCTTCCCTCCCTTCCCTGATCGAAGCGCTGCAAGACGACCAGTGGTGGGTCAGGAGGGCGGCTGCATGGGCGCTGGGCGAGCTCGGTGACGCTCGCGCCATACCGGCACTTCTCGAGGCGCTATCCCAGGCCGATGAACGGGTGCGGACGGCCGTCGCGTGGTCGCTGGGGGAAATCGGTTCCAGAGAAGCCTTCATCCCGCTGTTCCGCCACCTGAAGGACCCGCAGGCCAAGGTCCGTCGCGAGGTGGTCCTGGCATTGGGCAAGATCGAAGGCCCACCGGGAGCAATCGAATCCGCCCTGGAGGAAGCTGCTGCGGATCCCTCCGCGATCGTGAGAAAGGCAGCAACGCTGGTGGCCGAACTCCGTCGGGCCCGGCACCCGCTGCGGTGATCGCTGTTCGCCTGAGGCCCCAGCTGGACTGCCCCGGGGCCGGCGAGGATCACTCACACCAGCTCTACCTCAGCCCCCAGACTCCTCAGCTTTCCGGCAAAGTCGTCGTACCCCCTCTGGACGTGGTGATAGTTCCGGACCAGAGTCTCGCCCTCGGCAACCAGGCCGGCAATGACCAGTGCGGCTCCCGCCCTCAGGTCGGGAGCCGCCACCGGAGCGCCCGATAGCCTGGATCCCCCCCTTACGACCGCATGGCGCCCGTCCGTGCGGATGTCTGCACCCATTCGGTTCAACTCGCTCACGTAGAGGAAACGCGAGTCGAATATGTTTTCCGTGACGACTGCAGTGCCTTCCGCTGAAGCCAGCATCGCTACGGCTACCGGCTGCAAGTCGGTCGGAAATCCCGGATACGGGAGGGTCGCGATGTCGGTCGCGGAGAGCCGTGCCGGCCCCTTGGCCCACAGCCCATCCGATGAGGCCGAGACCAGCATCCCCATGTCGCAAAACTTCGCTATCGGGGTAGTCAGGTAGTCGTAACGGGCGCCTTCCAGCACCACCTCCCCCCCTGTCATTCCCACAGCCGCCAGGAAAGTTCCCGCTTCTATCCGGTCAGTCACCACCTCGTGTTCCACGGGTCTCAACTCGGCAGGGCCCTCGATCTCCAGCGTCGAGCCCCCCACACCGGTGATGCGGGCGCCCATCCTGTTGAGCATCGCGCACAGGTCGCTGATCTCGGGCTCGCGTGCAGCGTTCTCGATGACGGTCTTGCCCTCGGCAGCTACCGCAGCCATGAGGAGGTTCTCGGTGGCGCCCACACTCGGGAACTCGAGCGTGACCCTGTCTCCTCTCAGACCCGAGGTCCGCGCCTCGAGGTAGCCGTGACGAGAGGTGAAGTTCACCCCCAGCTTTTCCAGCCCCTTCACGTGCAGATCGATCGGGCGGGAACCCAGGTTGCACCCTCCGGGCATCGCCACCCGGGCATAACCGAATCGTGCCACCAATGGCCCCAGGACAACGATCGAGGCCCTCATTCTTGATACCAGCTCGTAGGGAGCCACCGGCTCGAGGGTCGAAGGGCAGTCCACGACCACGGTCTCCCCATCCCTTGCCACCGTGGCACCCATCGAACTCAGCAGCTCGCACATGGTCGTGATGTCCGAGATGTCGGGGACACGGTGGAGCGTGGTACGCCCTGCTGTCAGCACCGAGGCCGCCAGCAACTTGAGGGCCGAGTTCTTGGCCCCACTGATACGGACACGACCCCTCAGAGGAGGAGACTCCCTTACCCTGAGCGCGACCTGCTCCATGAGATCCTGAACCGGGTCATCCGCGTGCAGGATGGCTAGCTCTCTTCCTTTCTACGGTTCCCGGGGAACTGGATTACCTTTGCGCCCTGGGAGTCGGCTCGCCCCCTCGAAGGACCTCCCGTCTCGTCGGTCGCCACGGCTCGGCTCGTCGAAGGGTGCGAGCTCGAAGGCAACAGCCTTCTGCCCCTCCTCGCCCCCCGCGAGACCGACCTATCCGACGACTTTCCCTTCACCGATTCGGTGACGCGGTCCACGAACTCCTCGATGGTCTCCTCGGGGAAGTACATCCCCGAGGCGGTCTGCACGCGGACCTCGACACCACGCTCGCTGCAGCCGAGTGCCGACTCCAGTTCCTCCCCTAGCTCGGCCTCCAGGGAGGCAAGCTCTTCCGAGTCAGTCCCGGACCTCAGTACTGCAGCGTGAGAGGGTCCGACCCAGAAAGCTTCCGTCCTCTCGTCGGTCCTGGCTTGCAACACTTCCGCTGCCCTGCCCAGAGCCTCGTCGACACCAGCCAGTCCGTCGGCTGCGGTCACGTTTTCGAGGCCCTCGAACGAGAGAAAGACCATCCCCAGGCGGGATCCGTGCCGACGAACCGCCTGCTTGAGGCTCGTCTCGAACCAGGACCGCCGCGGCAAGCCCGTCACCTCGTCACGCTGGCCGTACTCGACCAGGGTTTCGATGCGCTCCTTGGTCTCGAGCAACTTTCCGATCCGTAAGCTCAGCTCACTGAGGCTGAAGGGCTTGGAGACGTAATCGTGAGCGCCGAGGGACAGGCCCTGAATTCGGTCCCGTTCAGAAGCCCTGGCCGTGAGGAAGACCACCGGGATGTTCATCGTGCCGGGCACCGCCTGAAGTCGCTCCAGGACCTGAAAGCCGTCCATTCCCGGCATCATGACGTCCAGCACCAAGAGGTCCGGGCTGAACTCGGCGACCTTGCGGAGCACCTCCTCTCCGTCCGCAGCTTCGACGACGTCGAAACCCTGACCGACTAGATGTTTGCGCACGACCCGTCTCAGGGTCGGCTGATCGTCTGCGACCAGAATTCGCCTTCTGTACATGGCACCCCGCCGGAGTAGCTTCGCGCGGCCACGGGCTTCACGAAGAGCCGCTCCCTGCCAGCCCCCCCATAGGAGATCCCGGACACCTCATGCAATAGTACTGTAGCGAGGCGAGGGTCCGTGGGGGCACTCGGAGGAGCCTCAAAGCCCCGCCCTCGTCCCTGAGGCTCAAGACAGGGCATTCGCTCCGAAACTGCGGAGGTGGTTGAATTGACCAGCCCAGCGGGTATCGAGTCGGTACTTCGAGCCGTCGACCGCGACGAGCTCGTCCAGATCACGCAAGAGCTGGTGAGAGTCAACAGCGAGAACCCTCCCGGTAACGAAGAAAAGGTGGCCGAGGTCGCCGCGTCCTGGCTCGAGCGGATCGGGTGCACGGAAATCGAGTTCCACGCCGAGCTCCCAGGCAGGCCGTCCTTGCTGGCCTGGTGGAGGTCTCCTGTCGCCAGATCCGTGGAAAGGACCCAGGAGGGACGAGTGCTGGCGTTGAACGGTCACCTAGACGTGGTACCCGCAGGAGATTCCTCGCAGTGGAAGCACCCCCCCTTCTCCGGAGCTGTCGAAGGAGGAAAGATTTACGGTAGAGGCGCCTCCGACATGAAGTCGGGAGTGGCGGCGATGATCGGAGCTGTTGCTGCCCTCGGCCGCGCAAGCACACCTCTTCAGGGCGCAATCCGCTTTCAGTTGATGGCTGACGAAGAAAACGCCGGACGACACGGTGCAGCTCCCCTGGCCGCAAGAGGGCTCCTTCATGCTGACGCCGCGATCGTCGGCGAGCCGACCTCTCTCATGGTCGGCATAGGCGAGCGGGGGGCTCTCTGGGCGAAGGTCAAAGCATTCGGCCGGGCCGCCCACGGCTCCGTGCCTCGAGCGGGCGTCAGTGCGGTCGAGAAGATCGCAAAGGCAGCCCTAGCCCTTCACGGACGCGATTTCGCAAAGGCAGACCCGCTCTTCGGCAGCCCCACCCTCAACGCCGGTGTGGTCCAAGGAGGCGAGAAGGTGAATGTCGTCGCCGACTACGCCGAGCTCCAAGTCGACCGACGCTTGATTCCGGGAGAGACAGCAGAATCTGCCCTCGCGGAAATCAGGACCATACTCGACTCGATAACGGCGGAGGATCCCGAAGCGGTCTTCGACGTGGAGGTCATGGATTACGCCGAGCCGTCAGCACAATCCAGAGACAGCGAGATCGTGAGAGTGATCTCCTCTGCGATCGAGGACTGCATCGGCGGCCCGCCCGAGTTCTACGTGAGTCCAGGGTCCTCCGACGCCCGCTTCCTGCGAAACAATGCCGGCGTACCCACCGTCCTCTTCGGACCCGGCATCATGGGCCTGGCCCACGTGGTGGACGAATACGTGGAGATCGACTCGCTGGTGGATGCTGCACGCGTGCTGGCTGTCACCGCAGCCCGCTTCCTCCAGCCGCCCTCACCTGCTCCGACCGAGCCTGCAGAGACAAGATGAGCAGCGTCTCCTCCAGACGCCGCGTGACGACCTACGAGGGGGCCAGGAGGCGCCGGTTCAAGCTCAGCCCCTCCGACTTCGCATTCCTGTGGGAGGAATGCAAGCGGTGCTACTACTCGAAAGTCGTCGAGGGGGTTTCCCGGCCGCGGACCCCGTTGCCCAAGATCTTCACCGCCATAGATGCGTCGATGAAGGCGGCATACCTCGGCGCCAGGACATCCGACGTCACCGCTTCGATGCCCCCCGGACAGCTCGCCTTCCCCGAGACTACGGTAGAGTCGGAGACTCTGATGGTGACGGGGCGAGCGGCTCCGTTCTTCATAAGAGGCCGCTTCGACTGCGCGCTCCAGCTTGACGACGGCAGCTACGGCGTCGTCGATTTCAAGACGGCACCTGTCGAACCGGCTCACCTGTCCGTCTATGCTCGCCAGCTCCACGCCTACGCCTTCGCACTCGAACACCCGGCACCCCAAAACTTCGGCCTCGAGCCCGTGTCCACGCTGGGCCTACTCGTCTTCGAGCCCGCAAGATTTCGCCCCCAAGGCGGGGAAGCCGAGCTGCAGGGGCGCGTCGCGTGGGTGGAGCTACCCAGGGACGACGGGGCGTTCGCCGACTTCGTCGCGGGAGTACTCGAGGTCCTCGAGGCCCCGAGCCCGCCTCCACCGGACCCGTTCTGCGAGTGGTGCATTTACAGAGGTGTAAGACGGTGAAGGCGTGGATCGTGTCGGAGCAGAAGCCGGTAGACCAAGGCCCTCTGGTCTCGGCAGAGCTGGAGGAGCCTACGCCGGGTCCCGACGAGGTACTGGTGCGAGTCGAAGCTTGCGGAGTCTGCCGCACCGACCTGCACATAGCCGAAGGCGACCTCCCCCTCGTGAAATCGCCCGTGGTTCCAGGCCACGAAGTAGTGGGCCGGGTGGTCCGCAGGGGCGCCAACGCCCAGCGTTTCCGGAACGGGGATCGGGTCGGTATCGCTTGGCTGCGGCGGACCTGCGGGAAGTGCCGTTACTGCCGGTACGGACAGGAGAACCTCTGCGAAAACCCCTCCTTTACGGGGTGGCACGAGGACGGTGGCTATGCCGAGCTTGCAACCGTGCCGGAGGCATTCGCATACCCACTTCCTGCCTCACGCTCCGCCGAGGAGCTGGCTCCCCTGCTCTGCGCCGGGATCATCGGCTACAGGGCTCTGCAGCGAGCGGCCCTTCCCGAAGGCGGGGTTCTGGGAATCTACGGATTCGGGGCGTCCGCCCACATAACCGCGCAGGTCGCCCTAGCCCGTGGAGCGACGGTCCACGTAATCACCCGTGCAGAAAGTGGAAGGAGGCTGGCCCTCGAACTGGGCTGCCATTCGGCCCTCGAGCCAGGAGAGCCCCCTCCCGAACCGCTTGATTCGGCGATCATCTTCGCACCCGCCGGAGAGCTGGTCCCCCAGGCTCTCGCCGCCCTGAGGAGGGGCGGGACCCTAGCCACTGCCGGGATCTACATGTCGCCCACCCCTCCCCTTCACTACGGGAGGCACCTCTTCTACGAGAAGCGCGTGGTGAGTGTGACGGCCAACACCAGGAAGGACGGCGAGGAGTTCATGAGGATCGCCACGAGGCTCGACATCGGTATCGTGACCAAGTCTTACGCGCTCGACCAGGCTTCGCAGGCGCTGTCGGACCTCGCCCACGACAGGCTCACCGGCGCTGCCGTCCTGGTGCTGTAGTGCCTGCCAAGCGGGTCAAGCCGAGCGCCATGAACGCCAGGTGCTGCGTCGGTCGCAAGCTCGCCACCGGCGAGATCCGACAGGAATCCGGCAGAGTCGGGGAACCTCAGAGCCGGATGCTACGTTATTTACCTGGTGACCGCATGAGTTTCGCCCGAAATGGGCGCAGGGCCGTGCTCGGCGGGCCGGGAACCGCCCGCCCGGTGGCACAAAGCTCGAGAGATGCGAGTGAAAGGTAGCGACGGAGGGGGAAGACATGAAAGCTGCAGCCAGCACTCGGCTACATGACTCGCGGTTCCGCCTGACCGCCGCGAAGAACGCGGCCAAGACGGCTGCGCTCATGGCCGGCCTGATCGCCTTCCTGGCGTTCCTGGGAAACGTCCTGGGTGGCCCAAGGATGATGACCGGGTTCGTGGTGTTCGGGCTGCTGCTCAACCTGGGCGCCTTCTGGTTCTCGGACAAGCTGGCGCTTGCGGGCACGGGAGCCGACCCGGCCGACCCGGTGAGGCACCGTCACCTGTACGACATGGTCCGGCGGCTGGCCGCCCGCGCCGGTATTCCAGAGCCTCGCCTGTACGTAGTCCCCTCGCCCACTCCCAACGCCTTCGCCACCGGGAGGGGGCCCCGCTCTGCCGTGGTCGCCGTAAACGAAGGGCTTCTGGCGCTACTCGACCGTGACGAGCTCGAAGGAGTAATCGCTCACGAGCTGTCTCACGTTAAGAACCGAGACGTGCTCATCGGGACCATAGCCGCGGCCATTGCGGGGGCCATCACGTGGATCGCACACATGGCACAGTTCGCCCTGATCTTCGGAGGGCGAGACGACGAGGATCGCAATCCCCTCGTGGCTCTGGCAATGATCGTGCTGGCGCCGATCGCAGCGCTGCTCATTCAGATGGCCATCTCCAGAGCAAGGGAATACCAGGCCGACGCCTCCGGTGCGGAGCTGAGCGGTAACCCACTAGCTCTGGCCTCAGCCCTGAAGAAGCTGGAAGCCGGCGCTCACGCCATCCCGGACCAGGTCGCGGAGGCAAGGGCTCACCTTTACACGGTGAGCCCCCTGGCAGGGGGCGGCTTCGCCTCGCTCTTTTCGACCCACCCGCCGATCGAGAGGCGGGTCCAGCGCCTGCTCGAGCTGGCCGGTCGGTAGGGAACGCCCCTCCCCGCACGATCGCTCAGGACGCCCGACGGACGCTGAAGACCGCCTGCAGGGTGCAAGGGCGAACCGCGCCGCCCCCGTCCACCGAGAGCACGCCCAAAGCCTCGTCCCAGCTCCAGTCGGCCTCGCTCCCGTCCAGCAGGACCGTGTCCGGGGCATGGTCCTGAGGAGGGAAGATGCGCCAGCGAATCGGCCCCAGGCGTGGTTCCAGACGCCCGGAAGCCCGGGTCAGGGCTACGGTGAAAACGAGGCTTCCGTCCTCCTCGAGCCGCTGGGCAGTCTCGACGTCGAAGAGAGCGTGACGGCCTTTCCGGTAGGAGGTGGAACGGAAATCGTCTTCGTAATAGAGGGACCGCACCCCCTCGAGCGCATCGGCTCGAGAGACGAGCCGAGCAGGCGACGCACAGAAAGCGACGAATTCCAGGGTCCTCTCTCGTCCAGAACCTTCTTCCTCCACCGCCCTCACGATCTCGTCGGTGCACAGAGCAGGCCAGGCCAAGGGAACGACTCCACCCACTCGTTGGAAGAGCGGCATCCACTCGAGTGGGGCCTCGACCTCGGCGAAAGCCGGGCCGCGCCACCGGCTGCCCCCGCCGCCTGACGGGTCGAGGTTGGTGTCTACGGCAACCCATTCGCCCGGGGGAAAGTAGACCCGTCGGTTTCGGGCGCCCTTGGAGAGGACCGGAGCAGCCATGAGATGCTCTCCCAGCATCACCTGGTCCTCGACGCCGTAGGATCCCTCGTCGTCTGGAAACTCCAGGAAGAGCGGGCGCCAAGGGGGGGTCCCGGAGCTGTGGTACTCGTGGAAGAGGGTGTACAAGTAAGGAAGGAGGCGCATCCGGAGCAGTATGTAGCGCCTGGCGATCTCCTCGACCTCTGGCCCGAACGAATAGGGCTCCTGTCGCCCCCAGATACCCTGTGTGTGAGTACGACAGAAAGGGTAGAGCGCCCCGATTTGAACCCACCTGGCGTACAGCTCCCTCGAAGGCCGACCCACGAACCCCCCTATGTCCGCACCGCAAAAGCCGACCCCCGAGAGGGAAAGGCCCATGAGCATGCGTATCGACAGCGCGAGGTGCCGCCAGGAAGACGCGATGTCCCCGGTCCACATCGCGGCGTAACGCTGAATCCCCGCGTAACCGGACCTGGTGAGGACGAAGTGCCGTTCTTCGGGTCTGGTGCGCTCCAGGTGCTCGACAAGCGCCCGGCACTCCTGGTAGCCGTAGATGTTCCGGACCTTTTCGTGCGGGACAGCTGGACCGCCGGGTGAGGTGGGGTCGACCTGTCGCATCCTGGAGGTGTCCTGGGGGGCGAGGGGGAGGATGAGTTTTCCCAACCTTACGTCGAAGCGCCAACCGGCCGGCTCGTTCATGTCGTTCCAGATGCCAGCGACGCCGGCCGAGAACAGACGCTCGTGGCATTCTCCCCAGAAGCGCCTGGCTTCCTCCAGTCCGAAGTCACAGAATGCGGCCTTCCTGGGCCACACCCACATCGTGAAGAGGCGGCCGTCGTCTCGCCTGCAGAGGACCCCCCTCCTCAGGGCCTCCTCGAAGATGTCGTAGCCCGATTCGGCCTTGATCCCGGGGTCGACGATCGTGACGACTCGCACCCCCCTGGACGCCAGCTTGCCGACGAGTCCTTTAGGGTCGGGAAAGCGCCTGGGGTCCAAGGTGAAGACCCGATAACCATCCATGTAATCGATGTCCAGGTGTACGACGTCCAGAGGTATGCCTCGCCTGGCGAATTCCTCGACGACCCTCAGGACCTCGCCTTCGGTCTCGTACGACCACCGTGACTGGTGGTAGCCGAGAGCCCACAGCGGAGGCATGGGCGGGAAACCGGTCCTTGCACAGTAACTGCGGAGCACCTCCTTGGGAGTGGGGCCGGGAAATACGGTGATGTCGATGCCCCACCCCTTCGTGCTGATGACGACCCGGTCCTCGAAGGACTGCGCGATGTCGAAGTGGGACGGAGCAAAGCACTCGAGAAGGCAACCCGACGTCACGGGCGCGCCGCTCTGGACCACAGGATCCCAGGAGGATTCCCGCCTTCGGCGCCCCGCTGCAGTCCAGGCCCGCGCCGGTACGGCCCTCCAGCCAGGACGGGTCCACATGAAGAAAGGAATCGCGGCGTAGAGCGGGTCGAGTCCCTCTCTCACGGGGAAGTCCCGGGTCCTCATCGCGTAGCGCATGCCCCGCTTGTCCAGTGATCCGGTTTTTTCGCCGAAGCCCCAGAAGCGGGCGCCGATCCCCGTAACCAGAGCCGCCTTGGAGGACCCGTCCGAGGAAAATTCCAGCGCCTCGACGGCCCAGAGTCTCGGATAGTAGCCGACCCACGAGCCCTTGCCCGACCGACCTGCAACGGCGACGGCCTCGAGGAGCGGGCGGTCTCGTGCGACACGCAGCTCGAATCCCAAAACCCCGCGGCCTGGCCTCACCCCCTCTGCCTCCGGCCTCAGGACGAGCCCGTCCGCCACTTCGACGACCTCGACTTTCACCCCTCGGGGGATCTCCCTCCCCAGCGCTGCTGCCAGGTCCGGTGCCGGCCGTGCGCCTGCACCAGCCCTTATCCGGACGCTGCCCTCTGCGTCAACCGACACTTCCACCACGGCGGATTCGTAGCGCAGCACCACGGCACTCTGGTCGTCGTGACTCCAACCGCGGAGCTGCCCCGGTCTGAACGAGTCCTTGCGCCGAGCTTTCAGTCTCACCTCCTCCAAGGGCCTCCCGGCAGTCGGCCTCGGGCTCACGTCATGCGTGTCGCCCCGGATTCCGGCAGAAAATCCGCTGAACCGGCTGAAGCTGCGTGGCCGGCACACCGGTTCGGCAAGCTGCGAGTCAAAAGGATAGTGCCCGGGAGGACGCCTTCCTGAATTCGGGGGTACTCTCTTTGTCGTCGCCTGTCTTAGGGCACAGCGAGGCGGCACATGCAGGCGGCCACCGGTACCCGGAGAGGAAGGTCTAGATGCCAGGCGTGCGCGAAGGGGACGTGTTGTGGACACCCAGCCCCGAGAGGGCCGAGCGGAGCAACGTCACCCGCTACCTTCGCTGGCTGAAACAGAGGAAGGGCCTGGACTTCGAGTCCTACGAGGAGCTGTGGGAGTGGAGCGTGACCGATCTGGAAGGCTTCTGGCGCTCGGTGGCCGAATTCTTCCAGGTCTTCCCCGAGCCGTTCGAGGGGGCGGTGATCTCCGACAGGGAGATGCCGGGGGCGAGGTGGTTCGAAGGTGCCCAGCTCAACTACGTGTCGCTGCTACAGAGATCCCCGCTTGACCGAGCCGGCCTCCTCGCCGTATCGGAGGATTCTCCTCCCCGTGAGATCCCCCTTCGCGAAGTTTTACGAATGGCAGCGGCCTTCCAGCAGCTACTGGTCGAGGAGGGCGTATCGTTCGGGGACCGGGTAGCCGGCTACCTTGCAAACACCGAGGAAGCCGTGTACGCGTTCCTGGCCGCTGCTGCGTGCGGGGCGGTGTGGTCCTGCTGTTCCCCCGAGTTCGGTACCACTGCCGTGCTCGACCGCTTCGGCCAGATCGAGCCCACCGTGCTGGTCGCGACGAGCCGCTACCGATACGGGGGGAAAGTACACGACCGCAGCGAAGAGTTGGTGCGCATCGTGAGGGAGCTCGACAGCCTGAAGGCCGTCGTCCTGGTGAACGCAGACCGCGACCAGGGACGGGATGCAGAGGCCCGGAAGGCTCTCGCCCGTGCGGCTTCCGGGCTCGACGTCATCCTGTGGCACGAATACCCCAAGGGCGACGGCACTGCACGGGAGCTTTCGGTAAGGCCCGTTCCCTTCGATCACCCCCTCTGGATCCTGTACTCCTCGGGAACGACCGGACTGCCCAAACCGATCGTCCACGGGCACGGCGGGATAGTCCTCGAGCACCTCAAGGCACTCTCGTTCCACATGGACCTTCGCCCAGGGAACCGCTTCTTCTGGTACACGAGCACCGGTTGGATGATGTGGAACTTCCTCGTCTCGGGGCTGCTCGTGGGTTCCTCGGTGGTGCTTTACGAAGGCAGTCCGTTCTGGCCGGACCCTTTGGCCCTCTGGCGGCTGGCAGAGCGGACCGGCATCGACTGTTTCGGGGTCTCAGGCCCCTACATACACGCCTGCATGAAGGAAGGCATCCACCCTGGCATGGAGGCCGACCCGAGCCGCCTGCAGACAGTGGGTTCTACGGGGGCACCGCTCTCTCCGGAAGGGTTCGCCTGGCTATACGAGGAGGTCTCCCCCGACTTGCTGGTCGCCGCGATCTCGGGCGGGACAGACGTCTGTACCGCTTTCGTCGGGTCGTGCCCGCTGCTCCCGGTGCACGCCGGCGAGATACAGTGCCGCTGCCTCGGGGCTGCCGTGGACTCCTTCGACGAGGATGGCAAGCCGGTCAGGGACGCGATGGGGGAACTGGTCTTGACCGAGCCCCTGCCCTCGATGCCGGTCTTCTTCTGGAACGATCCTGAGATGCAGCGGTACCGGGAGTCCTACTTCTCCACCTACCCCGGTATCTGGCGCCACGGAGACTGGATCAAGATCACGCCCCGAGGGAGCTGCGTGATCTACGGCCGCTCGGATTCCACGCTCAACCGGGGTGGCGTACGGATGGGTACGGCAGAGTTCTACAGGGTCGTCGAGAGTCTCCCCGAAGTGGAAGATTCACTGGTAGTGGACCTGTCGGGAAAGGATGGAGACGGCGAGCTGCTCCTGTTCGTGGTGCCGACCAGGGGTTCCTCAGTCCACGCCGGCCTTTTCGACCGGATCGTGTCGGCCTTGAGGACTCAGCTGTCGCCGCGCCACGTTCCCGATGAGATCGTAGAGGTGTCCGCGATCCCCAAGACGATCAACGGGAAGAAGATGGAAGTGCCGGTGAAGAAGATCCTCTTGGGCGAGGACCCGGAACGGGCCGCCAGCAAGGGGTCGATGGCCGACCCCGCAGCCCTCGAAGAATACGTACGGCTGGCACGGGCCAGGTCCTCCGGGAACCACGGCGTCGGGAGACTGTGAGTACGGGTCGAAAGGAGCCGCCTGCAGCGTTGCAAGTCGGTGACCCTCCGGGGCGCCAGACCGCGTCGGGAGGCTCTGCATGAGGGACTAGAGGAGGGAAGGTGAGATACGTCGAGGTCGCTGGAGAGAAGATTTCCGTGATCGGTCTCGGAACCTGGCAGTTCGGCTCGGTCGAGTGGGGCTACGGTACGGGCTATCTGCGGGAGGAAGCGCCCAGGATCGTCAAAGCTGCCATCGATGCGGGGATCAATCTCATCGACACGGCCGAGATCTACGGAATGGGACGCTCCGAGAGAGCTGTCGGGCAGGCGATCAGGGGCATGAGGGAGAAGGTTTTCGTCGCCACGAAGCTCGCCCCACTCGCCCCTCTGCCTCCCATGGTCCAGCTTCGCGCCAGGTTGAGCGCCCGCAGACTAGGTGTCGATACCATCGACCTTTACCAGCTTCACTGGCCCAACCTGGTGGTGCCGCTCGGACTGACCATGCGGGGTATGCGAGAGCTTTTGGACTCGGGAAAGGTCCGACACGTCGGAGTCTCCAACTACTCGCTGGAGCAGTGGAAGGCTGCTGACGAGGTACTCGGCAGACCCGTCTTCTCCAACCAGGTGGAGTTCTCGCTAGTGGCAAGGAAGCCACTGGAAAAGATCGTCCCCTTCGCCAGGGAAAACGACAGGCTCGTCCTGGCTTACTCCCCCCTTGCAAAGGGCTTCCTCTCCGGCAAGTACTCGAAGGAACGGCTGCCCTCCAACGCGGTGCGCCGGGCGGTGTCTCTGTTCCGTCCCGAGAACTTCGAGCGGGCGAAGGAGCTGTTGGGCCTGCTCGAGGACCTCGCCAAGAAATACGACGCCGAGCCGTCACAGATCGCCCTTGCGTGGCTGGCAAGGAGACCTAACACCGTCGCGATTCCGGGAGCCTCCTCGGCAGATCAGGTCAGGAAGAACGCCGAGGCAGCCGACATCGAGCTTTCCGACGAGGACGACGAGGCGCTCCTCAGGGCCGCCGAAGCATTCGAGCCCTTGGAGCCGTCCCGCCGCCGGTTCGGCATAAGAATCTGAGGGCGGCTGCAGGACAGGGTATCGCTACCGAAGGAGCGCCCCGAGAGCGGACGGCCAAGGCGTGAGCGCGAGTTCCGAGGGATTCGACGTCGTACTGAGGGATGGGACGACGGTACACGTCAGACCCATCACCCCGGCGGACGAAGATGCCCTCCTCGCCCTCCACGCCAGGCTTTCGGAGCGTTCGATCCGGATGCGCTTCTTCACCTACGTGAGCGATCCACCGAGGAAGTACCTCTCCTACCTCACGCACGTCGACGGAACGCGCCGCTTCGCGTACGTGGTCGAGAAAGACGGGAACGTAATCGCGGTAGGGCGCTACGAGGCGCTTCCCGAAGATCCCACGGTGGCCGAGATAGCCCTGGTCGTAGAGGACGCCTACCAGAGGAAAGGCATCGGGACCACGCTCCTGCATGCCCTTGCGCAAAAGGCTGCCGCGAATGGAATCGAACGCTTCAAGGCGGTGATGCTCCCCGAAAACCACGAGATGGTCGAGCTCTTGGAACACTCGAGCTTCGAGCAGCACATGAAGTTCGAGCAGGGACTTCTGGAATCCACCTTCGAAATCGGTGAAGGAGAAAGAAATCGACTAGCGTAGTGCGGTCGCTTGGGCCGAGCGATACAGGAGGGTTCACGATGAAGGAGTTCCAGGGCAAGACGGCGGTTGTCACAGGAGCGGCTTCGGGCATCGGGGCCGGGCTCGCGCGACGACTTGCCGAGGAGGGGATGAACTTGGTGCTGGCCGACATCGAGGAACCGGCACTTTCCGACTTCGCTCGAAGCCTTGGGGAGCTGGGGGTGGACGTCCTCGCAGTCCGGACTGACGTCTCCCGCCACGAGGACGTCGAGGCCCTGGCCGAGGCTGCCTACGAGCGCTTCGGCGCCGTGCACCTGCTCTGCAACAACGCCGGGGTCGGAATGGGGGGACCGCTCTGGGAGTGCACCCTGGACGACTGGCGCTGGGTCCTGGGAGTCAACCTCTGGGGGGTGATCCACGGGATCAAGGCCTTCGTGCCCCGGCTCGTCGCCCAGCAAGACGAGTCGCACGTGCTCAACACTGCATCCGTAGCGGGACTGATATCGAGCCCCCAGCTGGGGATCTACTCGACGTCCAAGTTCGGGGTCGTGGCGCTCTCCGAAGCCCTCTTCTTCGACTTGCGGCTCGCCGGGCACGTCAAGGTGGGCGTATCGGTCCTCTGTCCGGGCTTCGTACGCACCCGGATAGCCGAAGCTTCCAGAAACCGCCCCGCCGAGCTCTCCGACACCACAGCCATGGACCCCACATCGACCGAAGTTGCAAGGCGCGTACTCGAATCCGGAATGGACCCCTCCGAGGTCGCGTCGATCGTGGTGGAGGCCATAAGGGAGGGACGGTTCTACATTCTCACCCACAAGTGGGCAGAAGGGTTGGTCAAGATGCGGGCGGAGTCGATAGCCTCGGGCCGCCTGGACCCCTCGGTCCTTGCGGCAATGGCGCCGGGCGCTACCGGCACGACCGCAACGTGAGAAGAGGCGGAGGCCCTACCAAGTCCTGGTAGGGCCTCCAAAACGGGGGAGCCTGCCATTCGCCGCTCCCTAGGGCCGACTGAACCCGGCCCCCATGACGCCTCGACTTCAGTGAGACGCTTCGCTCGTCGCCGTAGGCGACTGGACCGGCTGCCCACCCCTGGTTACCGGTGCCTCCTTCCGTGGAGCACCTGGCTCACCGGCCTGGAAGACCCCCACCGCTCCCTTGTCGACGTTCGAGAACTTGTGGGTCACGATCAGGTACTGGCCGGGCTCGTCGAAGGTGAACTCGACGAAGCCGCCCTGGGACGGCTGCAGGTCCAAAGCCTGAGCTCCTCCCTTACCGGCACCAGGCTGCAGGACGTAGGCGCCCTCCTTGTAGACCGTGTCGAAGATCGTCCCCACGACATGGAATGCGGAGTTCTCCGACGGACCGGCGTTCTCGACCCAGACACGGATTCGCTCGCCCGGCTCCACCCTTATCGGCGAGAACAGGTACTGCTTGTAGTAACCGTTGAAGACGACCGTGTCGAACACGAAGTCCCGCATCTTGGTGTAGCTACCGGGCTGTCCTTGAGGACCAAGGTACAGCTCGGACTGCACCAAGACGAACTCCTTGTCGACGGGCGGCAGGCCCGGCGGGTCGACGATTATCGCCCCGAACATGCCGTTGCCGATGTGGTGCAAGGCAGGAGGGGTGCCGCAGTGATACATGTAGATCCCTGCATGCTTGGCCTCGAACTCGTAGACGATCTCCTCGCCCGGCTGGATCGTCCGCATCTCGTCGTCCCAGGCCACCTTGGAGGCGTGGAAGTCGATGGAGTGGCCGAGCTTGCCCTTGTTGACGAGTTTGATCTTGAAGACGTCACCCACCTTGCCTCGCAGGACAGGGCCCGGGTAGGTGTGGTTGAAGAGCCACATCTCCTGAGTCACCCCAGGGGCCACCTCGACCACCTCCTCAGTGGCCTCGATGGTTATCGAGTGCTCACGGGCCGACGGGGCGGGGGGAAGCACAGGGTCACGCGGCTTCCAGCCTTCCGACGGCTTTGCGTTGGGGTCGATGGTCGCCGCAGGAGTCGACTGGGGAGACGGGCTTGCGCCCTGCTGCGGTGTGGCCTGGTTGGCGCAGGACACGAACACCATCACAGCAGCTGCCGCCGTCGCCACGGCGACAACGGACTTTCTTGCCCCCAGGTAGGACTTCATCGCGTCCTCCTTTCCGTCGCCCCTTCCGCCGGAGGCGTCCCGGCGCCTCGACACAGAACCCTGGCGACGCCTCCGGCCTGGAACGCTCTTTCAGTAGCGCATGACCACGAAGGTCGCCGGCTCAGCTCACCTGGAGGGTTCCGACCATCCCCGCTTCCTTGTGCCCGGGTATCGAGCAATAGAACTCGTAGGTCCCGGGCTTCAGATCCGCCGAGACGCTCTTCGTCGCTCCCGGTGCGACATTGCCAGTCTCCACTTTCAGCGCTTCGATCTTCAGGTCGTGCTCTATGGTCCCCTTGTTCTTGAGCTCGATCGTCTTGGTCCCAGCAGTCGTGGAGATCTTGCTCGGGGAGAAGGCGAACTCGGTCGCTTCCACACTGATCGCCCCCGAGCCAGCACCGGTCTGGCTGCCCGTGCTGCCGCCAGATGCCTGCGGCTTCTGTCCACCGCACCCCACCAGCAACAGCAGCGCTCCGAGAGCGAACACCAGCCTCCAGCTCTTCCTCATTCCTCTCTCTCCTCTTGCTCGCATCCACAAGCCGGTCTCAGCCTCACCGAGCACGGACTGGCCGGCCCACCAGCGCCCGCCGCCTCCCAGAGGCAGCCTCCGAGAGCGCCGAGCCACGCAATCTCAATCGAAATTCTACAGAAGCGCAGATATGGGAGCAAAACCCCCAGACTCGCCAGCGCGTCCGGCAGGATCAGCCCGACAGGACCTCCATAGCACGGGCGTGGTCTTCGGGGCGAACCCAGAGGATCATGCCGTATCGGCCGGCACCGGCAGCGACTGCTGCGACTGCGGTGACGTTTATCCCCGCTGTACCAAGCTTGGAAAGGTGCTCGTCCGCTGCGCCCACCCGGTCATCTCCCTGGACTAGGATTGCCTTCTTGGGCGGGCTCAGTTCCAGTCCTGCCGCCTCCGCCGCCGACTGGAGTGCCACCGGGTCCTCGGGCACCAGGTCGACCTGCGACTGCCCCTCGCCGAGCGGGAAGCCCAGCAGTGTGACGAGATTCACCCCGGCTTCCTTCAAGACGCCTAGGAGCCTCGCCCCTTCGCCTGGCCTGTCCTCTACTACCACGTAACGGTATTCGACCTCTCTCACGGTATCCGGCATGGAATGCCCCTCCTCGATCGAGACCAGAGCGGGACTCCGGCTGACGGCGCGCAGCCCAGGGAGCCCCTCGGCCCTACTCTACTCGTATTCTTGCCGCCTCCGCCCGGCAGGCCGAGGAGATCGCCCAGTACGGGAACGTCGGAGCCAACTCTGTTGCCTGTTGCAGCCGGCCTCAGGCCTTCTTCGGAGAGCTGAAGCCCCTCGGTATCTGGACGGCCAGGTCAGGTAGCGAGCCCGGTGAGCCGGTTTCCACGTCGACGGAGGGGTCGTCGGGAACCGAGAGGAGTACCTCGAGCCCCGTCAGCGACCGAAGCATCTCCAGATTGTCCGCGGTCACCACGTCGGGTTCGGGCGGCATGCGGCCTACTGCTATTCCGAGGACTCCGAGACCTCTCCGGTGTGCTGCCTCCACCGTGAGCAGAGTGTGGTTCAAGGTCCCGAGCGAAGGCCTCGCCACGACCACCAGAGGCAGGCCCAGCCGGCCTGCCAGATCGGCCATCGTAGTTTCTTCGGTAAGGGGGACGACCAGGCCTCCTGCTCCCTCCACTACCACGTAGTCACACTCGGCCTGGAGCGCTTCGAAGTCCGCCTCGATCTTCGCCGGGTCCACTTCGGTCCCCTCGTAACGTGCAGCAAGCTCTGGAGAGGCGGGGAGGGCGAAGGTGTAGGTCGTCTTGGCCGCGACCGTATATCCTCTGGCAGCCGCAGTTGCCCGTACGAAGGCTTCGTCGGGAGCCGAGGCATAGAAGGGCTCGAGGCCCGGCAAGGGGTGCGAGCTATCTCGGGCCTCGAAGCGAGGCAGAACCCCCGTCTGGACCGGCTTGAGGTACCCGGACTGGGCCCCACGGGCCGCCGCCGCTGTGGCCAACAAGGCGGAGACGACGGTCTTCCCGACACCGGTGTCGGTGCCGGTCACGAAGACTGCCGGCTCCGAGATAGCCTTCCCGGCATTGAGAAGCACCTCGCCGGGTCTTGCCATCTAGATCCCCTTCCTGCTCGACTACCGCTGACCGAATTCGACAGACTTTTCGGTCTCCCGCACCGAGTGACGCATGAAGCGCCGCGCGACCTCCGTCACGGCCCTTACGAGGACGTCCAGTTCTTCCTCGCCCATCACAGCGGAGAGAGTCAGGCGGATCCTCGAGGTCCCTTCGGGAACCGAGGGCGGTCTTATCGCAGGGGCGAAGACGCCCATCTCCACTAGAAGTCTGGCTGCCTGCAGAGCGGTCTCTGCCTCTCCGATCTGGAGGGGAATTATCGCGGCTGCAAGTTCCGGCATTCGGACCCCGCACTCCTCCAGGGCGCCGAGCAGGCGCTGCTTGGCCTCCTCGATTCGGCGCCGCCTCCACTCTTCGTCCTCAGCGATCCCCAAGGCGCAGAGTGCGGCTCCCAGGGCCGCGGGGGCTGGAGCCGTGTCGAATATGAACGTCCTCGCCTTGTTTCTCAAGAACGACACCAGGTGTCTGGAGCCGCACACGAACCCCCCTGCCGACCCGAGTGCTTTGGAAAGCGTCCCCATTACGACGTCCACCTTCCCCTCCAGTCCCGCCCAGGCGACGCTTCCCCGTCCCAGAGGCCCGACGACGCCGGTGGCGTGCGCCTCGTCGACCATGGTCATCAACCCGTACCGCTCCGCCACCTCAACGATCCCGCCGAGCTCGGCCAGGTCTCCGTCCATCGAGAAGACCCCGTCGGTGACTACAAGTCCCCTCCGAAAGCCGCCCTGGCGGACGAGGTCCTCCAGGTGATCCAGATCGCGGTGGCGGAATACCCGGATCTGAGCTCCCGACAGGCGGCAGCCGTCGATGATCGATGCATGGTTCAGTGAGTCCGAGAAGACCGCGTCGCCCTTGCCTACGAGAGACGAGACCGTCCCGATGTTGGCCAGGTAACCGGAGGAGAAGACCACGCACGCCTCGTAACCCTTGAATTCGGCTAGGCGCTCTTCCAGCTTCTCCTGCAAGGCGGCGTACCCGGATACGAGAGGAGAGGCACCCGAGCCCGAGCCCCAGCGGAGTGCGGCCTGTGCAGCAGCTTCGCGCACCCGCTCGTCGGTGGCCAGCCCCAGATAATCGTTGGAGGCTGCCAGCACGAGCTTCCGCCCGCTCACCACGACCTCGGCCCCGCTCCTCGACTCGACCAGGTAAGGGGAGCGTTCAAGCGCAGATGACCTGAGGCGGTCGAGTTCCTCTTCTATCCAGCTGGTCGGCGAGGACCCGATCCGCTGCGTCATTTGGCGGCCAGTTTCCATCGTGCGCGGGGGCCGTCGGGCCTGAGGCGCGGGGAGCCCGACGCGTCAGGCGGGGAGCCGCTCGACCAGTGCATCGTAGACGGCTTCGGTGAGCTTTCTTATGTCCTCCTCGGAGATGGCTAGAGGGGGCATGAAGACCAGTACGTCCCCTAGGGGCCTCACGATCACTCCCCTCTTGCGAGCTTCCATCGACACACGCCAGCCCACCCTCTCGCCGACCTCGAAGGGCTCCTTCGAAAGCCTGTCCCGGACCAGCTCTACCCCAGCCATAAGCCCCTTCTGCCTGACGTCTCCCACGTTCGGGTGCGTCTCGAAGCGAGCGAGTCCTTCGGAGAGTGCGCGGACTTTCGGTGGGAGGGAGGCAAGCGTATCCTCCTCTTCGAAGACGTCCAGGTTGGCCAGAGCCACCGCGCAGGCAAGAGGGTTGCCGCTGTAGGTGTGGCCGTGGAAGAAGGTCTTCATCTCCTCGTACGGCCCGAGAAAAGCCTCGAAGATTTCTTCGGTCGCAAGGGTCGCCGACAGCGGCAGGTACCCACCGGTCATGCCCTTGCCCAGCACCATGAGGTCGGGCACCACCGCTTCGTGTTCGCAAGCGAACATCTTCCCAGTCTTGCCGAAACCCGTTGCGACCTCGTCGCATATGAGCAAGGTCCCGTAGCGGTCGCACAGGTCTCTCACGCCAGCGAGGTAGCCGTCGGGGTGCACCACCATGCCCGCTGCCCCCTGGACGAGAGGCTCGACGATTACTGCCGCCACTTCGTGTTCGTGCGCTTCGAGTATCGCTTCCAACCGCGAAAGGCAGGCGTCCCTGCAAGCTTCGGGCTCTCCTGCTCCCAGCGGCGACCTGTAGACGAAAGGAGTCGGGGCTCTCAGAACGTCGAACAGCAGTGGCCTGTAGATTGCGTGAAAGGTGTCGATACCTCCGACACTCACAGCCCCGAGGGTGTCGCCGTGGTAGGCGAGCTCGAGTGCCACGAATCGGGTCCTTCTTGCGTGGCCGAGGTTCTGCCAGTACTGGTAGGCCATCTTGAGGGCCACTTCTACCGCCGAGGCTCCGTTCTCCGAGTAGAAGACACGGGTGAGACCCTCGGGCGCCAGCTCGACCAGCCGCTCGGCGAGCTCGATGGCGGGCGGGTTCGTGAGGCCCAACAAGGTAGTATGGGCGACCTTCGCTGCCTGCTCGACGAGAGCCCTGTCTAGCCTGGGATGCCGGTGTCCGTGGACGTTGCACCACAGAGAGGAGACGCCGTCGATGTAGGCACGCCCTTCCGTGTCGATGAGCCTGCAGCCCTCGGCGGCCTCGATCACGAGGGGCTCGTCCTCCAGCCACTCCTTCATCTGAGTGAAGGGGTGCCAGAGATACCGCTTGTCGGCGGCTCTCAGAGCGTCGGGTCCATCAATTCGGCTCGCCACATTCCAAGCCTCTGTGCTGCAGCCTCATCCCTTGGAGCCGGATCTCAGGACGCTGTACCTCCTTCGGTCAGGCTCACCTGAGCGGACTCCGAGGTGTCACCCCATATCGCGCGGCGCCTTGCGGACGCCGCGACCCCGGGCGGGATGAAGCGCACCGGTTTGCCGGGCTCGATCAGGACGACACCCTCGGTGACCGTGGGTTCTTCCATCACCGGCTCTGCGTTCTCCGCTCCATTTCTGATGGCCTTTTCCAGCTTCGCACGGTCGGCGATCACCGACTGGTCGACCGGGGGACGACCGAGCTGCTCGAGCAGCTCGATGTCTTCCTCGGGGGGCCGGCCCAGCGTCGTCAGGTAGTTCCCTATTATCAAGCCGTTGATCCCGGCGACCAGCCCGTAGGCCTGAAGCTCCCGGAGGACCACTTCTCGCCCACCCGCATACCGCAGCAGTACCTCGGGCATCACGAGGCGAAACAGAGCGATCGTCCGCACGGCATCTCTCGGCTGCATGAGAGGCATGCTGGCGAGAGGCGTACCGGGCCGGGGGTCCAGGAAGTTGATCGGAACCTCGACCGGGTCCAGGGCGCGCAGTTCGAACGCGAACTCGACCCGCTGAGTCAGGCTCTCTCCCATCCCTAGAATGCCCCCCGAGCACAGGTCCATCCCGGCCTCCTTTACGTGAAGGCAGGTCCAGACCCTGTCCTCATAGGTATGGGTGGTACAGATATTGGGGAAGAACGACCTTGCCGTCTCCAGATTGTGGTTGTAGGTCACCACTCCGGCCTCGGCGAGCGCGAATGCCTGGTCTCTTGCGAGGATCCCCAGCGAGCACGCGACCTCGATCGACGTCTCGGCCCTGATAGCAGCGACCGCATCCAGGACCTTGGAGAGCAATCTGTCGTCCGGCCCTCTCACGGCTACCACGATGCAGAAGTGGCTGGCGCCAAGGCGTTCGCTGTCCCTGGCAGCCTCGACGAGCGTCTCCGTATCGAGCATCGGGTGGACCTTGATGGGCGTCTTGTAGTGGGCAGACTGCGAGCAGAATGTACAGTCCTCGGGGCAGGCACCGGTCTTGGCCGAGATTATCGACTCGAGGGCCACTCCAGGTCCGCAGCGGTCCAGCATTACCTGGTGGGCGAGGGCCACAATGGAGGGGAGTGCCTCGTCGGGAAGCTCGGCCACCGCCATCGCCTCCTCGAAGTCAAGTGACCTCCGCTCCCCCAACAAGGCGTCCGCCGCTGCTTCGAGAGCCTCGTACTTGCCTTTCACCTGCTGCCTCCTCACTTCCACCCGAGGTCGAACTGGGGCCGAGCCTCTCTCGACCGGACGCGCCCGAACGCTAACAGCCGAAGCGGGGTGGCCTCTTCTGGAGGAATGCGCTCACGGCCTCGACGAAATCCGCCGATGTCATGCATTCCTGCTGAGCCCAGGCCTCGGCCTCGAGCGCCTCTTCCAGCCCCGCGACCCAGGCACCCTCTACCAGCTTCTTTGCGGCCCTGAGGGCCGTAGGCGACCTGGCCTTGAGCTCCTCTGCCAACTCGGCGGCCCTGTCTAGGAGCTCCGCCTCCTCGACCACCTCAGCTACTAGCCCGAAGGAAAGGAGCTGCTCGGCGCCCACGCTCCTGCCGGTCAAGACGAGATACTTGGCCGTCGCAATCCCAGCCGACCGCACCAGTCTCGCAGTTCCCCCCATGTCCGGCACCAGACCGTAGTTGGTCTCCAGCATGGCGAAGCGGGTACCTGCAGCCGCGATGACAAAGTCGCACCACAGGGCAAGTTGCCAGCCGGCCCCGAGCGCGTGACCGTGCACCGCGGCCACGGTCGGGAAGGGGGCGTCACCGAGCCAGCGGAAACACCTCTGCAGCCGGGCTATCGAGTCGGCGGCCGAGATCTCCCCTCCCGCTTCAGCCTCGACCGGTCCCTTACGCGCAGGGGAGAGAATTCCCGGGGTGCTGAGCGCCGCAAGGTCCAGGCCCGAACAGAAACTCTTCCCCTCGCCGTGAAGGATCCCCACCCTGACCGAGGTATCGCCTGTCAGTGCCTCTCCGATCTCGCCGAGGGCCTCCCAGACCTCCAGATTCAGGGCATTGCGCCGCTCCGGACGGTCGAGCTTGATCCAGGCGACACCGTCTCGGACCTCGGCGACCGCCGCCCCGGGTCTTCCGAGCTTCACAGGACCGGGTCTTCCACGTAGGTGCCGAAGACGCCCGCCATGGTCTGCATCACTTCACCGACAGTGGCCTTCGCCTTTACCGCCTCGATGACAGGCGGCATCAGGTTAGAGCCTTCCGACGCGGCCCGCCTTACCCCTTCCAGCGCGGCTGCAAGAGCCTCCGGGTCTCTCGATGCCTTCACCTCGGCGAGGCGCTTTTGCTGTTTCACTTCGGCTTCGTAGTCGATGCGCAGGATCTCGATCGGCTGTCTGACGGTCTCGGTGAACGCGTTCACACCCACCACTATCCGACGGCCCTCCGACACCTTCTTCTCGAAGTCGTATGCGGCATCGGCGATCTCACGCTGGAAGAAGCCATTCTCGATACCCTTGAGCACTCCCTCCAGCATCGATCCGGAGCCCATCTCGTCGACCTTCTCGAGGTAGGCCTCGGCTCTCTTCTCTATCTCGTCGGTGAGAGCCTCTATGAAGTAAGAACCTCCGAGGGGGTCTATGACCGAGGCGACCCCGGTTTCGTGAGCCAGAATCTGCTGGGTCCTCAAGGCGATCTCTGCAGCAGTCTCAGTGGGAAGCGCGTAGACCTCGTCCATCGAATTGGTGTGAAGGCTCTGGGTCCCTCCCAGAACCGCTGCCAGCGCTTCGACCGTGGTCCGGACGATGTTGTTCTCCGGCTGTTGCATGGTGAGCGAGCACCCTGCCGTCTGGGTGTGGAAGCGAAGCATCTGCGAGCGGGGGACCCTGGCCCCGTAACGCTCCCGCATCCAGCGGGCCCATAACCGGCGCGCCGCCCGGAACTTGCAGATCTCCTCGAAGAAGTCGATGTGGGAGTTGAAGAAGAACGACAACCGCGGGGCAAAAGCATCGACGTCCAGGCCTCGCTGCAGGGCAGCTTCAACGTAGGCGAATCCGTCGGCCAGCGTGAAGGCCAGCTCCTGGACGGCCGTGGACCCGGCCTCCCGAATGTGGTAGCCGGAGATCGAGACGGGATGCCACCTAGGCATTTCCCTCGAACACCACTCGATCATGTCGGCCACCACCCGCATCGATGGACGAGGCGGGAAGTAGTACTCCTTCTGGGCGATGTACTCCTTCAGGATGTCGTTCTGGATCGTCCCCCCGAGCTCGGACGTCGCAAAGCCCTGATCGTTGGCGACTACCACGTACATTGCAAGCAGGACCACGGCCGGAGAGTTGATCGTCATGGAGGTCGTGATCTTGCCGAGTGGAATGCCGTCGAAGAGGATGCGCATGTCTTCCACCGTGTCGACGGCAACTCCACACCGACCCACTTCCCCCAGGGAGTGGGGGTCGTCGGAGTCCCGACCCATCAGTGTTGGCAAGTCGAATGCGACCGAAAGCCCGCCTCCCCCGTGAGCGAGCAGGAACTTGTACCGCTGGTTGGTTTCCTCGGCGGTGCCGAACCCGGAGAAGAGCCGCATCGTCCACAGCTTCGTCCTGTAGCCCGAGGCATACACCCCCCTCGTGAAGGGATACTCTCCGGGAAATCCCAGCCTGTCCTCGGCCCCACGACTCGACTGCCTTGCATGCGCTTCGGTGTAGAGGGGATCCAGGGGGATGCCCGAGAGGGTGGCGAAGTCGTCGTCCCGCTTGGGTGACGCCTCGTAGGCCTGCTCCCACCTCGCATAGGCGCTCTGGTTGCCTCCCTCGGGAGAAGCGGCCTCTTCAGCCTGCTGGTCCGACGGACGGGCGCTCCGCACCTCCGTCGAGGTGTCCTGGCGAGACTCGTCTGGAAAATCGGTCATCTGCAGTATCCGTTGGGAGTCGTAAGGAACCTGGTCGTCTAACGGCGACTCGTCGACGTCATTCGATGCTACCAGCAAAGCTTGGACCGTTCACCCCCGAGGCAGGGTTTCGTCCGGTCCCATGAAAGCCCCGTGTGAATCGTTCTCGGACATTTACTTACTTCCTGCCGTCGATCCGCTCCCGCAGCACCAGTCTGACGGCCGCCTGGTCTTTGGGAACGGTGAGCAGCGCCAGGCCGAAGAGGATCCCGCACACGATCCAGGCCACGACCGAAACGACGCCGATGGCGACCTCGAGAGAGCTCCGGACCGCGACCACGCCGGCGAGGAAGGGGGCAAGGGAGGCGCCCGAGCCCTCCATGAGGTTCTGGACCGCCGAGGCCGTACTACGTATCTCGGGGAGGCTGATCTCCATGATCGTGGCCTGCACGTTGGGCCCTGCCATGGGGATCACGAAAGCCGTGGCGGCGGTCATCACGGCGAACAGGAGCAGTCTTTGCTCAGGTACCGAGAGGGTCGCCCACAGCAGAGCCGCTCCTGTCAGCACCGCGACCATCGAGACCGCCATCCTCCCCGCGGCGAACCTGGAAGCCGCCCTGTCCCCCAGCCACCCGCCGGCGAGGTTCCCAAGGGTCATGGCCCCGATGGCGGATGCCATTACCAGAAAGATAGATCCCTCCGATAGTCCGCGCTCGGTCTCGAGGTAGCGGAAGAACCAGAAGGCGATCACGTTCCAGGGAAAGACGCCGAAGAACCCTTGTGCGACAAGAATCAGGAAGGTGGGACGGCGGACCAGCCGTCTCACCTTCGCCCATTCGAAGCGGTCGGGGCGATCCGAGTCGAAAGGAGCCGCGCTCTCGGCCCCCGCCAGGCTTTCGGCCCCCCTCTCTGCCGCCGCCATCCCTCTGAGCGCCGCTTCGTCCGACTCTCCTCTGTGCACCTCTTTCACGCGCAGGGCGACCAGTACAGCCATGACGATGCCCGACAGACCCGTCAGGAAATAGAGCCCTCGCCAGCCGAGAGGCCCCCGAAGAAGGATCGCCAGAAGCACTGCAGCCAGGTACCCGACCGGAGCGGTGGCCGCCAGAATCCCGTATACGGCCGCTCGCTTTCTCGGGGGGTAGTAGTCGGCCACCAGGGATCGGACCGCAGGGTATGCGTCGTCGTCGATTCCGGTTGAGGCCCGCGCCAGGAGAAAGTACCGGTAGGAGGGTGCCACGGCGCTTGCTGCAGTGGTAATACCCCAGATGGCCGAGGCAGCCGAGATTACCGCCGGCCTTGGCAGCCTGTCCCCCAGATACCCCCACATCGGCAAGAATGCGATGCCGACCACGATCGCTGCGGTCGCGGTGAGACCCATGAGGTCCTCCCCGATCCCGAAAGTCTCCATGATCGGGGTAGTGAGGGGGGCGACCAGGAACTTGTCGGCCTGATGGAAGAGCATGAAGAAGAAGAGGACTGCGAGAGCCCACCGCCTCCCGCTAGAGGCGGCACGCTCGTAGTCGCTCGAGCCCTGCCGTTGGTTCGAATCTCCCAAGTCTTCGCCTCCAATACGCTCGGAGCCGCATGTCGGACAGGCCTGTTCTTGCGGCCGAGCTGCTCACATCCGGCAACCCGGTGTCGAGAAACTTTCGGAGTCAGCTCGCGCTGCGGATAATAGGACGGACAAGACGGTCCCAGATGGCACGACACGACGCCCCTCGCCTCCCCTCCAGGCTCGCCGGCCGTGCTGTGCTCGAGGAGATGCCTCCTCCCTCGACCCCTCGGCAGCGAAGAATCGCTCTCGTGGGCTCGCTGGCGGTCCTCAGTGCGGCGTTTCTCGTCGTCACGCTCATACTGCGTTCGGCCGTCCCTCACCCCGATGCCACCGTGGGCGAGGCCCAGCGAGTGGTCGAAGACTTCTTGAAAGCTGCCTCCCACGGAGACCTCGCTTCGATGCGGGCCCACCTCTCCTCGAGAGCCGAATCCCTTATGGACGGCTCGGTCCTCCTCGCCATCTCAGAGTTCGTCAAGAACCGCCTGGGGGCGCCGCAGGGATTCCAGAGGCTCGATCTCCAAGTCCTGGAATCGGGAGGAAATGCTCGGATTTACCTAGTAGTGGACGCAGCAGGTATCTACGGCAAGGCCCGCACCGAGGCGACACTGCGTTTCGAGGGCGCCCACTGGCGGATCGAGGCCTTGGAGCTCCGTCAGGGCTGAGGCGGATGACGACGCCGGCGGCGCTTTCCCTCGGAGCTCTGGTCCTCCCTGGGACGCTTCCGGTGGGCGGGCCCCGACTCCGAAGTGCCGGGGTAATCGATCAGCCCGGAGGCGGGCAAGAGATTCTGGGGCTACGCACGGGCGCCCACTTACCGGCCCACGCCTCTGTGCTCTTCGCCGACGGCGATACGGGCGCGGGCTACGGCCAGGCGCCGGTTGTAGGTTTCGTCGGGCTCGGCCGGGGCAGACTCGAGCAGGCGGTCCAGGGCCCTGCGAGCCTCCTCGACATCGATGCCGGAGGCGTCCTCGACGACATCCGCGAGGACAACCGCCTTGTCTGGGTAGACTTCCATGAAGCCGCCGTCTACCACGTACCGCTCGACCTCACCCTCGACTAGGTGGATCTCGAGCTTTCCGGTACCAAGAGCCACGAGCATCGGGGCATGACCCTCCAGGATTCCGACGTCTCCCGTGAGGGTCCGTGCCAGGACAAAGAGGGCATCACCTGACAAGACGGTCGCCTCGGGAGATACGACCTCTACCCTGAAGGACACCGGCCGCTACCTCTCGCTACCTGAACTGGCTCCCGTCGAGCTCGGCTCAGGCCGCCTGGGCCTCGATCTCCTTGGCCTTCTCCACGGCCTCCTCGATGGAGCCGACCATGTAGAAGGCTTGCTCGGGCAGGTCATCGAGCTTGCCTTCGCAGATCATCTCGAATCCCTCGATGGTCTCCTCCACGGAGACGAACTTGCCTGGAATTCCGGTGAACTGCTCGGCGACGAACATCGGCTGAGACAAGAACCTCTGGATCTTCCTCGCCCGCTGGACCGTCAGCTTGTCCTCTTCGGAAAGTTCGTCCATACCCAGGATGGCGATGATGTCCTGGAGGTCCTTGTACCTCTGAAGAATCTGCTTTACCCGGTTCGCGACAGCGTAGTGGCGCTCGCCGACGTAGCGCGGGTCCAGGATCCGGCTGGTAGAAGCGAGCGGGTCCACCGCCGGATAGATTCCCAACTGGAAAATCTGCCTCGAAAGCTCGGTCGTGGCGTCCAGGTGAGCGAAGGTAGTGGACGGCGCAGGGTCGGTTATGTCGTCAGCAGGGACGTAGATCGCCTGCATCGACGTGATCGAGTGGCCCCTAGTCGAGGTGATCCGCTCCTGGAGCTCGCCCATCTCTTCCGAAAGAGTCGGCTGGTACCCCACGGCCGAAGGCATCCGGCCAAGCAGCGTCGAGACCTCCGAGCCGGCTTGGGTGAACCGGAATATGTTGTCGACGAAGAGGAGGACGTCCTGGCCTTCCACGTCCCGGAAGTACTCGGCCATCGTGAGGGCCGAAAGCGCCACCCGCAGCCGCACTCCGGGCGGCTCGTCCATCTGGCCGAACACCAGGACGCTCTTGTCCAGGACCCCGGACTCCTTCATCTCGAGCCAGAGGTCGTTGCCCTCACGGGTACGCTCGCCGACTCCGGCGAAGACCGACACCCCGTGGTGGTGGGTTGCCACCCGATAGATCATCTCCATGATGAGGACGGTCTTTCCCACCCCCGCTCCGCCGAAGAGCCCGATCTTGCCGCCCTTGACGTAGGGCTCGAGGAGGTCGATGACCTTGATGCCGGTCTCGAACATTTCGGTCTTGGCCTCGATGTCCTCGAAGCGTGGTGGCTCACGGTGTATCGGCCAGCGCTGCTTTGCCTCGACGGTGGTCTTGTCGATCGTCTCACCGATCACGTTGAATACGTGGCCCAGGACCTCGGGCCCTACCGGTACCGTGATCGGCTGCCCGGTGTTGATCACCTTGGCCCCCCGGACCAAGCCGTCTGTCGGGCGCAATGCGATGGCCCTGACCCGGCTCTCGCCGATGTGCTGGGCCACCTCGCAGACGATCTTTTCTTCTTCACCCTCCAGCCTTCGGTAGACCTCGAGGGCAGTGTTGATCTCGGGAAGGTGCCCGGGCGGAAACTCGACGTCGACCACCGGACCCGCTATGGAAACGATCCTGCCGTCGGGAAGCTCTTTGGTCTCTGCCGCCTGGCTCATCTCTTCACCCTCTTCTATCTACGGGCTGCCGCTTCCAGTTGCTTCTCCTTGAGCGCCTCGGCGCCGCTCACCACCTCTACTATCTCGGTGGTGATCTCAGCCTGGCGCTCGCGGGCATGAATCCGCCCCAGGACCCTCAAGAGTTCGTCTGCATTGTCGGTCGCCGCCTTCATCGCCTTCCGACGGGCCGCGTGCTCCGAAGCCGATGCCTCCAAGAAGGCAGCGAAGAGGCGGCTCTCCACGTACCTGGGTAGCAGTGCGCTCAGGATCCCCTCGGGAGAGGGGTCGAAGATGAATTCTCCCCGGAAGCCCTTCCCGCCTGCCAGCTCCTCCTTGGGAATCGGCAGCAGCTGGAACTCCTCTGCCCGCTGCACGACCAGATTGTAGAACTCGGTGTAGATCACCGTGACCTTGGATAACTGTCCGGAAAGGTAAGCCGACTGCAGCTTCTCGGCCAGGGACTTGGCCTGCTGGTAGGAAGGCTTGTCTGTCACCCCCACCGTCTCGAAGGCGACTGGGTACCCTCTGTACTTGGTATAGACCAGCCCCTTCCTGCCTACGCCGTAAATCGAGACCTTGTCTATTCCCCCGACCCTCTCGATGGCACCCTCGAGGAGGCGCAGGACGTTGGCGTTGTAGGCACCGCAGAGTCCCCTGTCGGAAGTCACCACTACCAGGCCGTGGCGACCCTCCCCCTCCTGGGGCTCGGAGAGAAGCGGGTGCTCGGGAACCCCTCCGTGGGCCGCAAGGTCTCGCACCACCTCGACCAGCATCCTCACGTACGGCCTGGCCGCCTCCACCCGACTCTGTGCCTTGACTATGCGACTCGCGGCGATCAGCTCCATCGCCCGAGTGATCTTTCGAGTCGACTGGACCGACTTGATCCGGCGTCGGATCTGTCGCAGCTTTGCGGTCGCCATTCTCTACGGTCCCTGCGGCCCGACGAGCGCTCCGGTACTCAGTTTTCGCCCAGGCGAGGTCCCGGGTCTAGGTCTTCACGCACCTCGGGCTCCTCCTGAGCGGGAGCGCCCGGGGCGGCTGTCTCGTATACGAAGCCCGCCAGGAAATCCTCGATCGCCCTGTCGAGCTTGGAGACGACGTCGTCGGGAAGGGTTCCTTCCGAGGCTATGTGGTCCGGAATCTCCGGGTACTTCGAGTGGACGAAAGCCAGCAGCTCCGCCTCTGCCCTACGGCACTCCTCGACAGGCAGCGAATCGAAGTACCCATTGGTCACCGCGTAGATCGAGATCACTTGGTCTTCCACCGCCATCGGCTGGAATTGAGGTTGCTTGAGGATCTCGACGACCCGCTTGCCTCGCTCGAGCTGCATCTGGCTGGCTCTGTCGAGCTCGGAGCCGAACTCGGCGAAGGCCTCCAACTCCCTGAACTGGGCAAGGTCGAGGCGCAGGCGTCCTGCGACCTGCTTCATGGCCTTGATCTGGGCGTTACCGCCGACTCGGGAGACCGAGATCCCGACGTTGATCGCCGGCCGAACTCCGGAGTAGAAGAGGTCCGGCTCCAGGTAGATCTGACCGTCGGTGATCGAGATCACGTTGGTCGGAATGTAGGCCGAGACGTCTCCAGCCTTGGTCTCGATGATCGGCAGAGCCGTCAGGGACCCCCCGCCCAGCTCGTCTGAGAGCTTGGCCGCCCGCTCCAGCAGGCGCGAGTGCAGGTAGAAGACGTCGCCGGGGTAGGCCTCACGCCCGGGCGGCCGGCGCAGCAGCAGCGACAGCTGACGGTAAGCCACCGCCTGCTTGGAGAGGTCGTCGTAGACGACGAGCGCGTGCTCCCCGTTGTACATCCAGTGGTTGCCGATTGCGCATCCTGCGTAAGGTGCGAGGTACTGGAACGCCGCGGGGTCAGAGGCCGGCGAGTTGATGACCACGGTGTATTCCATGGCTCCGTGTTCTTCGAGAGCGTCGACGATGCCGGCCACCGTCGAGGCCTTCTGGCCTATGGCTACGTAGATGCACTTTACGTCCTTGCCCTTCTGGTTGATGATCGTGTCGACGGCAATAGCGGTCTTGCCTGTCTGGCGGTCGCCGATGATGAGCTCTCGCTGCCCCTTGCCGATGGGAGTCATCGAGTCGATCGCCTTGATGCCGGTCTGGAGGGGTTCCTTTACCGGCTGGCGGTCGGTAACCCCGGGAGCCTGGATCTCGAGGCGCCTGTACTCGGAGGTCTCTATGGGGCCCTTGCCGTCGAGAGGTTCGCCCAGGGGGTTGATCACCCGTCCGAGCAAGGCATCGCCCACGGGGACCGAGAGGATCCGGCCCGTGGAACGCACCACGTCACCCTCTTCGATGCCAGAATCGTCTCCCAGAATGACGGCGCCGACCGAGTCCTCCTCTAGGTTGAGCGCCAGACCCATGACTCCGTTGGAGAACTCCAGAAGCTCCGATGCCATGACGTTGGGCAGGCCCGTGATGCGTGCGATCCCGTCTCCGGCCTCCCGCACGAAGCCGACCTGCTCGGCCTCCACGGAAGGCTCGTACTCCCGTACGAACCTCCGGAGTGCTTCGCCTATCTCTTCGGGTCTGAGTGTCAACTCGGACATGCTCACTCCATCCGGAACGCCGACAACGCCACTCTTGCTCGCTCGAGCCGTCCACGGATCGAGCCGTCAAAGACCTCGTCCCCCACTCGGGCCTTCACCCCGCCGAGGATCGACGGATCGACCACGACGTGGGGAGTCAGTTTCTTTTTCAGGACCCGCGACAGCGCTGCAACCAAGCGGTCTCGTTGCTCGTCGGAGATCGGAGCTGCCACTACGATCTCGACGGGCATCCGCTCGACCTCTTCGGCTGCCAGCCCAAGCAACTCCTCGACCACCTCGTCGAGGTTCTTCACTTGGTTGGCTCCCAGCAGGAGGCTGAGCGAAGCCATGGAGGATCTGGAGACCTTGCCCTCCAGCAATTGGGAGAGGAGCTTCTGGCGGTCCGAGACGGGCTTCGTCGTGTCGGTGAGGGCCATACGAAGCTCTCCCTGTTGCTGGAGGATGCGGGCGAAGCGAAAGAGCTCGTCTTGAACCTCGGATACTTCGCCTTCTGCCTTGGCTATTTGAAGGATGGCAGAGGCATACGCTCTTGCCGATGGGTTCACTTGCTCACTCCCCAGACGGCGCCATGGACTCGACGTCCCTTATGTACTGGTCGACGAGCCGGCGTTGCACCTCGGGATCGATGGACTCGCCTATGATCTTCTCCGCAAGCTCCACAGCAACCTTGCCGGCCTCCCTGTAGACGTCGGCCATCGCCTGGCGGCGCTCGTTCTCGGCATCCGCCCTGGCCCTGGCGACAATTTCACTGGCTTGCACCTCGGCCTTGGCGACGATCTCCTTGCGCAACCCTTCGGCAGTCCTGCGCGCTTCCTCGACTATGGTCGCCGCCTCTTGCTTCGCCTTGGCGATCCTCTCCCGGTAATCCTCGAGGAGCTTCTCGGCATCCTGGCGTGCCTTCTCGGCCTTCTCCAGATCGGTGCGTATTCGGTCCTCCCGCTCTTGGAGGGCCTTCTTGGCTGCCGGGAACGCGACCTTGAGGAGGAGCCCCAAGAGGGCGAGAAACGAAATCGTCCCCCAGACGAGCTCCTCGGCGTGGGGCAAGAGGAGGTTGACGCCGCCTCCTTCACCCCCTTCGGCCGCTGCCGCTGCGAGGAGAAGGACAGGCCGACCCATTACCTACCCCCGATCAGGAACGAAAGTACGAATCCGAAAAGGGCAAGGGCCTCGGTGAAGGCAATCCCGAGGAACATCGTGGTGCGGACGTTTCCCGCAGCCTCCGGCTGGCGGGCCATCGCTGTGATTGCGGAACTCACGATTATGCCTATGGCGACCCCCGGCCCGATGGCTGCGAGACCGTATACCAACCCCGCGCCAATCTGAGCTGCGGCCGATCTGTCCATTTCGTCATCCCTCCTGGGCTCGGCGTCAGCGGACCAGCAGTATTCCCCTCAGTGAGCCGGGTGCATCGCGTCGGCGATGTACAGCCCTGAGAGGATCGTGAATACGTATGCCTGCAACAGCGACACGAAGAGCTCGAAGCCGACGAGTACGACGGCAAAGACGAAAGGTAGAGGGGTAAACAGAGAAGATGCACGCAAGGGCCAGAATACCGCTGCCGTCGTTCCGAAGAAGATCGCAAGCATTATGTGGCCTGCGACCATATTGGCGAAGAGTCGGACGGCCAGGCTGAACGGACGTATGACGAACACCGAAATCGCCTCGATCGGAGTGACGAGGACGTAAAGGACCTTCGGGACCCCGGACGGAAAGAGCACGCCTTTGAGGTACTTGCCCGGCCCCTGGGAGAACCCGACGAAGTTGAAGACCAAATAGACGATGAGGGAAAGCAATAACGGGACTGCGAAACGGCTAGTTACCGGCATGTTTATAAGCGGAGTTATCTCGAAGACGTTCATGACGAAGATGAACGTGAAGAGCGTACTGAGAAACGGGACGTACCGCTCACCCTCCGGGCCCATGACCTGGTAAACGATCCCCTGACGGACGAACTCGACTAGGACTTCACCGAGATTCTGCATACCGGTCGGGACGATCTTGGGGCTACGGAAGGCGATTAGGTAAAAGGCGCCCGTGACTATCGCGGCGAGCCAGATCAGCACGACGATCCGGTTGATCGAGAGGCTGACGGGTCCGAGCTGGACTTGCCAGATTGGGGGAAAGGTGAAAAGCTCTCCTATGTCCGGTACCTTCATTACCGCTCCCCGCTACGTGAGGAAGGGGCCAGCGTGCTGCCGAGAGAACCTGCCGCCTCTCGGGCGCCCAATACCCCGACTACCGAGAAGACAAGATAGGCAACGCCCATCGACACGCCTAGCGCCACCAGGGACGTCGCTTCGGCCTTGCTCATCGCGTACAGCAAGCCCGTGACGAGCCCCATCTTGACGAAGAAGCCGACCGCATAAGAAGCCGGTACCATCCGCTCCCCGCTCTTTCCAAAGAGGGCCGCACTCCCTGCGGAAAGAGCCAGCAGACCTAGAGCTGCGGCAGCTCCGATTCCGGCCGAAAACCCCACCCGCGGGCCTCCTAGCGCCATCCCGCCCAGCGAGAGGAGGGGTACGACCACGACCGCAGCGGCGGCCATCTTCTTCAGAAGTCGTACCTCAGGAACCACCAGACTCTGCACCTTGCCTCAGTCACTCTTCGACGGGAGCCTAAAAAGAAGTCTCCCTCCCATTCGCCTGGCCCATTCAGCTCCCGACTGCCTCAGGCGCTTCTTCCGGCCCCCTCGGGAACCTTGCTCTCCGGCTCTGTCCTGGCCGCCCTGGCCTGTTCCTTCAACCGGCTCAACGGCGACTCGTATTCGGGAACCCTGTAATAGAGCCTGACGAACGACGCGGCAGCGCCAACCGAAAGCCCTACCACCCCGCCGGCCGTGCTCGCAAGCTTGTAGCCGATCGCGTAGCCGACGAGTACGACGACCACGATCTCGAAAGCCGTCGTCATCGCGTTGCCGAGCCCTTCGAAGGGGCGCCTGCTCGGTGGAGCAAAACGCGGCCTTCCAGGCTCGGGCGCGGCGTCGACGGCCGCATCCGAGAGCGTGTCCCCAATGGAAGTCGAACCCGACATGCGAACCGGCCAAGCCCGAGCGAGCTTGTGAACGGTTGCACAATAGTTTGCGCGCCCGCCATGCGTCAATTCAGCAGGTCGCCTGCCCAGGTGTGCCAGGCAACTGGACTCCAGGTCAGTCAGAGCACCCGAGGCCAGGTCGCACCGGTCGGCGCCGGTGGGGGTGAGCCAGGCGACTGGACTCCAGGTCAGTCAGAGGCCCTAGCTGCGCTCGGGGTCGGCCTGGTCTTCCGTCGTCTTGCCCGGCACGAATACGGTGAAGATTCCCAGGGCGACCGCCAGGACAAGTCCGAAGACCATGAAGTTACCTGTCCCCGTATACGCCGGAACGAGGACGATCAACGAGAGAAGGGCCGTCCACGCATACAGGATGAGAACCGAACGTCTGTGACCGTGTCCCATGTGCAAGAGGCGGTGGTGCAGATGCTCCTTGTCGGCGGCACTGAAGGACCTGCGCCCTGCGACCCTTCTGAAGAACGCGTAAGCCGTGTCGAGAAGCGGAATACCCAGGATCACCAGTGGAATGATCACCGGTCCGAAGAAGAAGAAGGTCTTCCCGGGGAACAGGTCCGGGCTCTGGCCCCCGATGGCGATCGTCGCCGCAGCCATCAGGAACCCCAGAAGGAGGGCTCCGGAATCCCCCATGAATACCCTGGCGGGGTGGAAGTTGTGCGGGAGGAACCCGATCGCCAGGCCGAAGGTCACCGCCACGACGAGCGGCCCGGTACTCGTCGCCGAGATGATTCCCTGATCCGAGAAGAGGTACACGAATGCAAAGACCGATGCCGAGGCGATGGCGACGATTCCTGCAGCCAGCCCGTCCAGCCCGTCCACCAGGTTGATCGCGTTGCTCATCATCACGACCCAGAGCACGGTGACCAACACGGCCAGGTCTCCTCCGCTTCGCCCGAGCGCGACGAAGTGGTCGGACGGCCATATGCGCAGGTACAGAAGCGTCACCCCGAAAACCGACAGCAAGATCCCCGCAAGCACCTGGCCGGCCGTCTTCGCAGGGGGAGATATGTCCCGGAAGTCGTCCACGGCGCCGACCGTGAATATCACGGCTGCCCCAAGGACCACTCCCCATATCTCGCTCGTGGACTCCAGGACGACCCGCAGGCCGGGCCGGAAGGCGGCTGCGAGCAAGGTGAGGAGGAGCCCGAAGAAGAGAGCGGCGCCCCCCAGAGTGGGAGTGGGCTCGGTGTGGACGTGTCTGTGGGGATCCGGCTTCACTACCGCCCCAGTGGAAATCGCCCACCGCCGGACGACGGGGGTGAGGACGAAGGAACTCGCCGCCGCGAAGCCGGCTGCGAAGAGGTAATCACCCAGTGGAATTCGAGCCACGGTAAGGGGCGTACGAGCCGGCCAGTTCGGCGACCTTCACGCGCACCTCGGCCACGACCAGGTCCTGGCCCTCCAGGACGTCGACGATCAGATCCGCAATTGTCGCCATTTCCGGCTCCTTCATTCCGCAGGTCGTCACGGCCGGGGTGCCGATCCTGATGCCCGAAGCGATGAACGGCTTTTCGGGGTCGAAGGGAATCGTGTTCTTGTTCAGAATGATGCCTGCCTTGCCGAGCAGCTCCTCGGCTTCCTTACCGGTGAGCCCGAAGCTGCGCAAGTCTCCAAGCATGAGGTGGTTGTCGGTGCCTCCCGAGACCACCCGCAGTCCCCGCTCCTGCAGCCGCGCAGCGAGCTCCCTCGCATTGGCTACTATCTGGGCAGCGTAGTCTCTGAACTCCGGGCGCAGCGCCTCGCCAAAGCAAACTGCCTTCGCAGCTATCACATGCATCAGCGGGCCCCCTTGGATTCCGGGGAAGACCGCCTTGTCTATCTTCTGGGCCAGCTCCTGCTTGCACAGGATGAGCCCGCCCCTGGGCCCTCGCAGTGTCTTGTGGGTCGTGCTGGTCACCACGTCTGCGTAGGGGACCGGATTGGGATGAACCCCCCCGGCTACCAGACCTGCGAAGTGTGCCATGTCGACCATGAGGTAAGCCCCCACCTCATCTGCGATGGCACGGAACTCCCCGAAGTCGTAGATGCGAGGGTAAGCAGTAGCTCCTGCGAGAATCAGCTTGGGCCTGGCCTCCCTGGCGATCTTGCGCACCTGGTCCATGTCGATCCGCTCCGTAGTCGGATCGACCCCATAAGGGACGAAGCGATATGTGACCCCTGAGAAGTTGACTGCGGAGCCGTGCGTCAAGTGGCCCCCCTGGTCCAGAGACATTCCCATGACAGTGTCGCCAGGCTCCAGCAGCGCGTAGTAGGCAGCCATGTTTGCCTGGGCCCCTGAGTGGGGCTGGACGTTGGCGTGGTCGGCCCCGAATAGCTCCCTGGCACGAGCTCGTGCGAGATCCTCCGCTTCGTCTACGTGCTCGCAGCCACCGTAGTAGCGCCTTCCCGGGTATCCCTCGGCGTACTTGTTGGTAAGCACCGATCCAGTAGCCTCCAGAACAGCTCTGGAAACAAAGTTCTCCGAGGCGATCAACTGGAGCGTGGTGTTCTGTCTCGTCACCTCCCGCTCGACGATCGCAGCCACTTCCGGATCGGACTCCGCCAGGGGTCTGTGGTCGACCATCACTACTCCCTATCCTCGATCGCGGCAATCTTCCTGACGCGTCGCTCGTGGCGACCGCCCTCGAAACCGGTCTCCAACCATGCCTGCAGAGCCCTGGTCGCCTCGGAGGGATCGATGAAGCGTTGGCCCAGACAGATCACGTTCGCGTCGTTGTGCAGCCGGCTGAACACTGCCTCTTCCACGGTATCGACCTTCGCAGCCCTGACACCCCTTACCTTGTTGGCAGCGATCGACATGCCGATTCCGCTGGCACAGACCAGCACCCCTCGGTCCACCTCGCCCGAAGCGACAGCCTCCGCTACCGCGCGTGCGAAATCAGGGTAGTCGACACTCTCCTCGTCGTGGGTTCCCAGGTCGACGACTTGGTGACCCTTGGAGCGAGCGACCTCGGCGAGCTCCTGCTTCAACCGGTATCCCGCGTGGTCTGCACCGAATGCAATCTTCACGGCCCGACTCGAAAAGGCTCATCGGCAGCCGCTGGGCAAGGAACCCCGGGCCATCCGACACAAGCAGCTCGGCCGGCAGTCAGGTACTCGTCGTACTGGGCGGCCAGAGGACTCACATTCCCTCCCACAAGGAACTCATCAGCCGTTCCAACGATTCTTCTATCTCGGCAGCGCAGGCCTCGTAGAACTCGTAATCGCCTCCGATCGGGTCCTCGACGTCGAAGGAGCGCTCCAGACTGAGCGCGTGGCGCGGGTGGGGCCTTCTCTGGCCGAGCTCCTCGAGGCGCTGGGGGAAGTCTGAACTCTCGAACGGCGCTTCCGAAGCCAACGCGGCGGCTTCCTTCAGTAGGAACAACTTCTCCTCGGCAGGAGGCCACAGGTTCGCCATCGACTCCAGGTGGTACCTCTCCATCGCCAGCACAAGGTCTGCCGAGTCCAGAACTTCCGGGGTCACCCTGGTCCGAGTGTGCCCCCGTACGTCGATCCCCCTCCTTTGGAGGACCGCCAGCGCGCCACTGCTCGGTCCCTGGCGGTCACCCCCAAGGCTCCAGGCCGGTACCACGACGTCAGTACCGGCGGAGCGTACGACGAACCGGTCTGCCAAGCCGCGTCGTTCAAGGCGGTGCCGCAGGAGGTGCTCGGCCATGACCGACCGGCACACGTTAGCTGTGCAAACCACCAGGATCTCGTGCCTCTCTGTGGGTCGGGCAGCGGATTCTCCAGCAGCCATCTCCAAGGTAGTTTCACACAGTCCAGGTCCTCGAGGCGAGATCTCGGGCCGAGCTGCATCCTGGCAGGCGCGATGACCCCCATCCCAGCCCCGCCCGGCTGGGACGACGGTCACCTCGTTCCGACCAAAAAAGGCGGGGCGAGGCGTCAAGCCCCGCCCCATCGCTGCCTTGCGACCGCGTACTCTTCCCTCGAGCCCGAGGCTCGGGGCACGCTGTTTACTGTATTTCGATCCGTCGAGCCCCGGCCTTCTCCGGCGAGGCCTTGCGCAGGCGAACCTCCAGAACGCCGTCCTTGTGGGTGGCCTTGGCGCTCTCCTCGTCGACCTCGACGGGGAGGGCCACCTGCCGAGTGAAGGACCCGTAATGCATCTCGCGGCGGTAGTATCCGCGCTCCTTCTTCTCTTCCTCCTTCTTGGTCTCCGCATGAAGCGAGAGGACTCCGTCCTTTACGGTGACCTCAATGTCCTCCTTGGATACGCCTGGGACTTCTGCCCTGACGACGAGTTCGTCTCCCTCTTCGAAGACGTCCACTCTGGGTGCGAGGGCAACAGGCTCGCCCGGACGTACCGGTAGCGTGAAGTCCCCGAACGCCTCGTCCACTCGCTTCTGGAGTTCACGGACCCAGTCGAAGATGTCTCCTCTGGGTCCCCAAATGTCGAGAAGTCGTCCAGCTCCTCTTCTCTCGGGAGTTGCCATAGACATCACCTCCTGTGCAGCCCTACGGTGATACCCGCTGACATCGCGTCATTAAACGCATCGAAGCTCCGCTTGTTCCCGGTTAGAGCGAATTTACGGGATCGACCGCTGGAGAAAAGGCTCGGGAGACGACGGGAGTCCTGGAGGGTGGCCGCTGCGCATACGCCCGCTCCCGAGCCATTGCCCCAGCGTTCGAGTCAGGTAAGCCGCACCGGCCAGAAAAGAGTGCCCAACAGGGTCCCTCCCACGAGCAGGAAGCCGGCCCGCCGGGTGTGCAAGAAGGTCCAGGCTGCGAACCATAGCGGCCATACGGGAAACCGTTCAGGCCTCTCGTGCGGCCGGGGCGAGCGCAGGACCCGATCCACCTTCACCAGTGTGGGAATCCCGGCGAGGACCGCCACGGCCGGCCACGGGTAGACCCGTGCCACCACCAGGAGGGCGACGCAGGGATAGAACGCCCACATCAGCGCCCGGGTAACCTGCCTCGACCTGGCCTCTCCGAGAAGCACCGGCAGTGTCTTGATACCCAGCTTCTGGTCCCAGGGGATCTTGTCGGTGTGCTTGCCCATGAGCACGGCGGTCGTGAGCAAGCCGTAGGGTACCGAAAGCGCCCAGACTTTCCAGTTGACCGACCCCACAGCCGCGTAGTAGGTGCCCCCGACCATCAGAGGTCCCCACACGACGAATACCGCTACCTCTCCCAGACCTATTCGCTTGAGGCGGACGGGAGGAGCCGTGTAGGCGACGCTGATGAAGAATCCGGCGAGTGCGAACGCGACTACCGGCCAGCCGCGAGCGAGGAAGAGCGCCACGAGGATGCCGAGGTCGGCGAGGTTGACCACCGCTGTCGCCGCCAGTAACCCCGCCCTGCTGATCATCCCCGACAGCACCGGGTGCGGCGCGTAAAGGGCCCTGGGGTAGTCCTCGGTATCGGAACCGACCTCCACGTCGAAGAGGTCGTTCATCAAGTTGTTCGCCGCGTGCGCAAGCACCACGCCCGCGATGGCCAGCAGGTAGAAGTCCCAGCGGAACCCGTCGGCCCGCACGGCGAGCAAGCCGGCGAGCAGTGCCGAGGTAACGGTCATGGGCTGGACTGCCGCCCTGGTCAGCACAAGCCACTTCGTGACCAGGTCGACCTCTCCACCCTCGGGGGGGTTCCCGGTCTGGAAGACCTGGAGCCAGCGCCTGTGGAGGGGGAGGCGCCGGGTTCCTGGTGCCTCCAAGCCTCCGGCCTCCAGGCGTGCCACTGGGCTCGAGATCCCGCCTTCGGCCCTGGGTTCGAGGCCCTCCTCAGCTGCTCTGATTCCGCGACTGGATTCGGATCGCATTCTCCGGACCTTAGTTCGGCGCCGACTCTAGAAGCAACAGCGCTCCGCGGTCAGCCTGAAATGCCCCATTGCCCCTCGCCCACGGGCCAATCCTGGGCCTGTCCCCTTCATCCCCCTCAGGCCGTCGCATCGAGCTCTTCCTGGAGCCTGGAGATCTCCTCGAGCAGACGTAAGAACTTCCTCCCGAACCGAGTCAGCTTGTAGTGGACCTCGATAGGTGGCTTCTCCCCCACCACCTCGCGTTCGAGGATCCCGAATCCCACCAGCTTCCTCAGACGCTCGTTCATGACCTTGGGGGTCAGCCCGGGAGTTGCCCTCAGGAACTCGGACGGCCTGGTCAGGCCCCCTCGGCACAAGCCCAGAATATGCAAGGACCACTTGCAGCCGAGAATGCTCTCGAGCATGCGAGCTACGGAGTCTCGTCTTTCCCCGTCCCGGCTCTGCGTAGCCTCACCATCGTGGGCGACGTCCACCTGGTCTCGTGCGCTTCTCGCAGTGCTCACCGGATCGTAAGCAGCTTTCCAAAAAGTGCGTTCTTGACGGGTTTCTGGAGCCCCTGCACCCTGGCCCTGAGGCCCCCGTACCGGCGGGCAGAGTGCCACCCGCTCCCGCTCGTTGCAGAGGTACCACCTCCAAGGTGGGCAGCACGCGGAATTCTACAGGTACGGGGAGCTTCGGCCAGCAGCAGCTGCCCGGAGGCGATGGCGTCCTGGATTTCTCCAGGGGTGGGGAGCTGCGGGCGCCAGCGGTAGACGACCTGGCGGTGGCCCTGGATTTCTCCAGGGACGGGGAGCTGCGTCCGCCGGGGAACTGCCGAGACCGGTCAAGCCGGCAGAGACGAGGAGAGGAGGACGACTGATGAGTCAGGCCGCTCAACTTCCCGGCTACACCTACGGTACTGCCGAGGTCGCGAGGTCTCCGGTAACGCCGGAAGAATTCGAGAAGATGAAGCAGAGCGTCCTCTTCGGGGAAGAAGACGAGCGCTACCTGAAGATGTCCTACGAAGTGGTAAAGGACCAGGTCGAAGACATCCTCGACGTCTGGTACGGCTTCGTGGGCTCCACTCCGCACCTCGTTGCAGCCTTCGCAGCAAAGTCGGACGGCCAACCCATCTCCGAGTACCTAGAGCGGGTGCGCAAGAGGTTCGGGCAGTGGATCCTGGACACTGCGCGGGCCGAATACGACCAGGACTGGCTTGACTACCAGTACGAGATTGGCCTCCGACACCACAGGTCGAAAAAGAACCGCACGGACGGAGTCGACGCAGCCGACCACGTAGCGTTCCGTGACCTGATCCTGTTGACCTACCCGGTCACCTTCACCTTGAAACCGTTCCTGGCCAAGAAGGGACACTCGGCAGAAGAGGTCGAAAAGATGTACCAGGCATGGCTCAAGTCGGTCCTGCTGCAGGTCACCTTGTGGTCCTATCCCTACGTGAAAGAGGGCGACTTCTGAAGCCTTCCCGCTGTCAATCAGCCGTAGGCACGCCCACATGCCCCATGCGGCACTGGATGGCAAGGCTCTCTCGGGTGCTCAGAGGCAAGGCCTCCGGCCGTGGCGCCCGCACAAAAGAACAGAGGCCCCGCCGCCTGGCGGGGCCTTCCGCATCCTCGATCGTAGCGGGGGCGGGATTTGAACCCGCGACCTTCGGGTTATGAGCCCGACGAGCTACCAGACTGCTCCACCCCGCGTCGGTGCGTTTCGAGCAGTATGACGCCGAAGCACTAGCATACGCGAACCCCGGAGTGGATGCGTCCGGGATATCAGGCTTGCGAAAACCCACCCAAAGTGCCGAGGCCCGTGGCCGATCTCGTCTGGAACCGCAGTGCTTCCCTCTCGCTGAAGGGCGGTATGCTCTCTCCAGCCTTGCGTGAGGAGGTCGGGATGTCTTTCGTGGTAATCAACATCGTGACGGTCCCCCAGGAATTCCACGAAGAGTTCGAACGGCGCTTCGCCCAGCGAGCGGGCCTGGTCGAGAAGCAGCCTGGGTTCGAGGCATTCGAGCTGTTGAAGCCCGAACAAGGGAACGACTTTTTCGTATACACCAGGTGGCGGTCCAGGGAGGACTTCGATCGCTGGGTCTCCTCGGAGGACTTCCGCAAGGGCCACGCCCAGCATTCCGGGCAAGGCTCCGTGGGGACTGCTAGCCAGATGAGGACTTTCCAGGTGGTGATGGAGGTGGGTGGAGGGGCAGAGGACCGGTAAAAAGCCGCTACTCTCCCCCGGATTCTGCCTTCCTCGCCTCCTCGATCCAACGCCTCATCTCTTCCACCTTGCGCTGGTAGCCCGCCAGGTCCCCCTGCCTCAGGGCTGCCTGCGCTTCGTCGTAAGCCTTGGCAGCGTTCTCCAGAGCCTGAGCCACCGTGGGCGTCGCGGAGGGGGTCGGCGGGCCCTCCGCAGGCGCAGGTCCAGCACCGCCTGAGGCAGCGCCTCCCAGTCCTGCAAGAGAAGAGATGGTGGTCGCCGCGCCCTGAGGACATCCCGACGGTGGCTGACCCGGCCGGTCGAGAGCGTCGAGCAACGCCGCGGCGGCGCAATCTCTCATGACGGCACGTTCCTTGTAGACGACGATCACTCGCTGCAGCGTGGGAAGGCTCGTCTCCTCAGGCTCGACGAATACCGGCTGGACGTAGACCAAGTCCCCGGCCACCGGCAGGACGATCAGGTTGCCGAAGACCACCCTGGAGCCCCGCTGGTCCAGCAAGGTCAACTCCTGGGCGATGGGTGGGTCCTGGTTGATCCGTGCCATGACCTGCTCTGGCCCGTCGACGAGCTTGTCGGTAGGGAGCGCGTAGGCAATGATCTCGCCGTACTTGTCCGGATCGGAATTGGCGAGAATGAAGCCGAGCAGGTTCGGTCTCCCCTGAGGGGTGAACGGCTGGATGATGAAGAACGAATCGCGGCCGTCCTCGGGATCCTTGAGGACCGTGTAGTACGGATCGAGGGGCAGCTTCGCCTGGGCCTGGGCATTGCGAACCTGCCGCTCGGGCACCTGCCACTTGTCCTCCTGGTTGTAGAAGACCCGCGGCTCGGTGACGTGGTAAATGCGGAACATGTTGGCCTGGATCCGGAAGAGCTCCTCGGGATAGCGGAAGTGTTCCCTGATCGAGGCCGGGGCCTCGGAGGCAGGGGTGAACAGGTCGGGAAACGCCCGTTGGTACGCCCTCACGATGGGATCGGTGGGATCCACTACATACAGGGTCACCGAGCCGTCGTAGGCGTCGACCACTGCCTTGACCGAGTTGCGCACGTAATTCGCCTGAGGCGTGAAGCGGAACTGCGAGTTGCGAGGCAGCCTCTCCGTGATCACCTCGGGCCCGCGGTCGACCCTCACTGCATCGAGCTTTTGCGAGTACGGGAACCGGTCGCTCACCGTGTAGGCGTCCTGAATCCAGACCACCCGCCCGTCAGCTACCACCGGATAAGGGTCCGCATCGAGCATCAAGAGAGGGAACGCATCGTGCACCCGCTGGCGGATGTCGGGACGGATCACGATCCGGGAGTCCGATGTGATCTGTCTCGAAATGAGCAAGTTCAAGTCACTGAGCCGCATGGCGAATGCAGCCCGGGTGACAGGCCCCGTAACGGGTACTCCCCCCTTACCGGAGTAGCGGGTAGTGGTTTCGCGCTCCCCCGCGCCGGGAAAATCGAACTCGGGCTGCGTCGTGCCGAGAACCATGTAAGTGGAGGCCGAGCCCGGCGGCCGGTCTCCGAAGTAGATTTGCGGCACCGTGAGAGTCACCTCCTCGCCCGCAGCCGAGATGCCCGGGAGAATCTTCGTCGGCATGTCCTGGATCAGGTTAGAGGGGCGGCCGTCGGGCGCTGCCCCGTCTGCAATCGACATCGTCACCCCGTAACCGTGCGTGAACTGGAGGTGGCGGTTGATCCAGGTCTGGGAGGGAAGTCTCTCGAGGTCGATCTCCCTGGTAGAGACGAGCACGGTCCGCTTCTCGCCGTCGATCTCGTAGCGATCGACGTCGACATCGGTGAAGGTGTAGTAGCCCCTGAATGATTGCAGCTGGTTGTAGACGGCTCGGGCGACGGCAGGGTCCCAGAGCCTCACGGAGTTGTCGGCTCCCGAACCGACCAGACCCGAAAAAGTCAGGTCCCTGGAGGGGTCGTACCTTGCCAGAGAGATGTCCGACAATCCGTATGCATAGCGAGTGAACTCGATGTTGCGGCCGATGTACTCCTCTTCTCTGACGAACTCGTTCGGCTGGACAGCAAACCGCTGGTAAAGGGCCGGGAAGATTCCGACACCGAGCACCTGGACCAGCAGCCAAACCCCCACGCTCACCACCGGCAGTCCCCAACCGCGGCGGAAGATGTTGGCGACCAGGATCGCTGCCACCACAAGCGAGATGACGACCAGCAAGTTGTATGCCGGAAGGGACGCCTTGATGTCGGTGGCCGACGCCCCGGATACCACCCCTCTGTCCGAGACCAGGAGGTGGAAACGGTCCAGCCAGTAGCGGTAAGCCTGGATGAGGGCCAGAGCGGCCAGAAGCAACGAGATGTGAGTCTTGGCAGGCCGGGTTATTCGCTCCCCTACCCGGGTTTCCAAATCGATGCTTCCGTTCAGGTAGTAGGTGACGGCCACCAGCAAGACTGCCAGCAAAGCCAGCGTCCAGACATAGCTCCCCAGGTGCTCGAGCAGTGGCACCTTGAACACGTAAAACCCCGCGTCACGGCCGAACACGGGCTCTCTCACGCCGAAGTCCTCGGCGTTGAGAACGAGAATCACCGACTCGTAAAGGCGATGCAGGCCCGAGGCGACCACGAAGCCGATTGCCGCCGCTATCACAACGGCAACCCCTCTCCGGTGAGGGTAGACGAACTCCCTGTACCGGAATCTCAGCTCCTCCTGCATCCCGCGGCTTCGTCGTAGCTGAGCCAGCGAGTAGGGGGGCTGCACGGAGAAAGCGATCCTCAAGTTCAACCAGACGAAGCCGGCGGCGGCAACCCCGCCGACTACGACAGCCAGAACCTGGAGCCGCAACCTCGTGAAGAAAAACGAGGTGAAGCCCACTTCCCTGAACCAGAGCACGTCAGTGTAAAAGCGCGCTGCTGAGCCGGCCGACAGCAGGATAAGTAGCAGCAAGAGCGCTGCGACGAGGAGCCAGCGCCCTGAGCGCCTCCTCGGGGGAGGCTTGAGGGGCGCCTCCGGCTCGGGGAAGTCTTCGAAGAGGGAAGAGATGTCGTCGTGGGTCATCTGGTCGGCGAGATCTCGCCTATCGTAACAACTGGGGAGCGGGCTGGAATCGCCGGGTAGTTCAGCTGCCCACCGAGGCAGTCCGGCCGTACGAGAACGCTTCGTGCGCGAGGAAAGCTGCGAGATCAGCCAGCTCGGGGCCTTTCCATATCCTGAAAACGTTGTGCACGCGCTCGCAGAGCTCGGAGGCACCCTCGCCTGCACCCTGACCTTCCTGGACCGCCGCCAGGAGCTGTGTCCTCAGGGGATCTACGAGCCTTGCGGAGACCATCGCCTCGGAACGAACATCGGTTGGCTCGCTTCCTCCCCCGCCTGCCGAGCTCCACCCGAGCTTGGCGAGCTCGTAGAGGACCGCATCGCAGTGATTCCTCACCCGTCTGCTCATCTCCTCAGCCGAGGGAATCAGAGCCACTGGCGGTCCAGAGCCGCCTGCCTTCTGGATCGCCTCTACCACGACGTTCTGCTCGTCCTGCAGAGCTCTCTTCAGCTTGCGAACGAGTTGCTTGCGGAGCACCGCTACGATCTTGGCCTGGGCTTCGGGTACCTCGATCTCCGCAGAGGGAGGAACCGGAATCTCCACGGAAGTCGACAGCGCCGCCTCGGCATCGATGCTCGCCCCGACATCGACAGGTCCCGAGACGGGCCCGGATATCCGGGTAGGCACCGGACCCGAGGGTCTGGCAGTCACCGGACCCGAGGGGCGTTCGGTAATCGGCCCTGACGGACGAGCCACCGCTGGGCGCGGTGGAGCCCCGACTGAGGCTGCACCGGGCGCCCCGGCAGCCGCCGCGGCAGGAGCGCCCTCTTCCTCGGTCGCACCCTCCTTGAAGCGGCTGAAGATCGCGTCGTAGCGGCCTTCTTCGCCCCTTTCGGCAGCGGAGGAGCCTGCACCCGCCCCGGCTCCGACCGGGGCCTCCACGGTCTCGGACGGTCCTGCCGGCGAGACTGCCTCCAAAGCCCCCTCGACGGACGCCATGGCTTCCTCGACCTCAGGCTCCACGACCTTCGAGGCCGGCTTTGCACCCTGGGACCCGGCCGAAGATACCGCTTCGGCGACCTCCCGCGCCTCCTCGACCACGCCGGACGAAATTCGCCCGCTCTTGGTCTTCTTTTTCTTCTTCAGGCCGAGCTCGGCCTTCATGGCCCGAAGCTCTTCCTTCCTGGCTTCGATCTCCCTTAGGGCCTTGTCACGCTTTTCTTCGAGTTCTGCGAGGGCTTGCTTCCGCCGCTCTTCGAGCAGAGCTGCCTTTTCCTGGACCTCGGCAAGTTTCCTGGCCCTCTCCTCCTCGGCGGACCTGATGATTTCGGCGGCCTTGGCCTCAGCATCTGCCACGATTCGAGCTGCCTGTTCCTTTGCCTCGGCGATGGCTCCAGCCGAGGCCCCGGCCTGCTCTGCCTCTGCCAGCATACGCCTGGCGTTCTCCTCGGCAGCCTTGATGGCCTGCTGAGCACGGGCTTCGGCATCTGCGCTGAGAGCGGCGACCCGCTGTTGGGCCTCGGCCAGCATCTGCTCGGCCTTGCGCCGCGCTTCCTCCTCGATGGCCGCTGCGCTCTCGCGCGCGGTCCTGAGGACGCGTTCGGTCTCCTCTGCCAGTTGACGTTCGGGAACTGCGGCAGCCTGCTGCGCCTGACTCGCCTGAGCAAGGGCTTCCTCGGCTCGCCTCGCCCTGTCCTCGGCGAGCTTGGCTCGCCTCAGGGCGTTTTCCAGGGCCGCAGCTGCGTCACGGAGGTGGGCCCGCACGGCGTCGACGTCGTAGCCCTTCTTCGAGACGGGAAAGTCCGTCCTCTGAATCTGCGTGGGGCTGAGTTCTATAGCCATCTCCCAGACACGGGCCCGAGGTCGCCGGGCTACGCCGCTGCAAGGCGCTGCGATTCGCGGCTAGCAGAATCCGGCACTTCCAGGGTCCCCAGCGCGGAACCTACCTGCGATACAAGCATAGCCCAGATGAGCCAACTTCGCTACGGCTAGTCCAATCTCACCGCTCCTCTCCAGCCAACGCTTCCAGGACCGATACCGCCTCGTCGAACGTGGACACGCCCACCGTTTCGACGTCTGGGGCCGATGCCATGGCTTCGTCGCGATTCTGGCGGGGGACCAGCAAGAGCTGAACCCCGGCCGAGGAGGCAGCGCGCGCTTTCTGCGCTACCCCTCCCACCGCTTGCACACTGCCGTCTGCAGCTAGCTCGCCGGTGGCCGCGACCGACTTGCCGCCGGTGAGGTCTCTACCGGTCACACGCATGTAGATCTCGAGAGCGAAGGCAAGTCCCGCCGAGGAACCTCCGACGCCGTCGAGGGCGAAGTCGATCCTGTAGGGGGACTCGACGTGCATTCCCACCGTCGTGACCAGAACTCCTAGCAGGACCGGTCTATCCTGGTCAGTACCCGAACTCAGCCTCACCTCTACTCTTGCGGGACGGCCTTCCCGCAGCAGTTCGACTGAAACCGTCTCCCCGGGCGACCGGCCCTCCAGAGCAGCCTTGATGTCGTCCACCACCCGTATCGGTACGCCGGCAACCTCAGTGATCACATCTCCTACCGCCAGACTCTCCCTGGCCGCCTCAGTGGATATCTCCTCTACGCGGGCACCGGATCCACTCAGTCGGAACGGTACCGAGGCCTTCCTCAGCGCCACTGCCTGCGCCACCAGCTCAGACGAGATCAACTGCGCCGCCCGGCGCGTCTCGCGATGGTCGGATGGCAGGTCCCGCTCGGGGTCCTCCACTACCACGACATCGCTGCGCAGCGCTGCGTAGACGAGGTCGGCATAGGTGGCCCCCCAGGTCCTGACCGTAAGCATCCGGACGCCGCCGGAGGAGCCGGGGAGATCGTGGCGCCCCGGGGATACGGCGCCCACATCCTGGCTCGGCGAGTCACCTGCCCCGTGGTTCGATGCGAGCTCCACCCGGACGGCACCTCCGAGATCCTGCACCGTGCCGGGAGCGAGGACGGAGGTGCCCGCCTTCCGGAGGTTCCCCGACGCGACAATCGCTACCGAAATTGCGATCGCGATCGACAAGGCTGCCAGTTGACGCCTGGAGGGGAGAGCGTCTGAAGGTCCCTCAGGTTGTATCTTCATGGTGCTATGGCAAACACAGCGACCTCTGCTCCCGAGAGCAAGAGTTTCTACATCGACGCGTCCGACCGCCGGGCACGGCTGGTGAGGCGCAAAATCGTTTACGGGCTGACCCTGCTGGCAGTTTGCGTCGTACTCGGGGTCGTCATCGCCCTGGTCCTGTCACTCGGTATCGCCGTCGCCATGCAGACCCTCTGGGACGCGGTCCGCGGCTAGGCTTCGGGGCGCGACGGGCTACAAGAACAGAGACCTCAGAGTCTCCAGGTCCTCCAGCACCTTGCCCGCACCTCTCACGACCGTTTCGAGCGGCTTCGGGGTCAGGTGCACGGGCACGTTGGTCTCCTCGGCGACCCTGATGTCCATCCCCTTCAGCATCCCCCCTCCCCCCGTCAGGTAGATTCCGTTGAGCAAGATGTCCTGGGAAAGCTCGGGCGGGCATTCCGACAGTGCCTCCACGACCGTGGAGACGATCGCGTCGACGGGGTCCGATATAGCCTCCCGCACTTCCTCCGAGGTAAGGATCAGCATCCGAGGGAGTCCCGTGGTTATGTCCCTGCCTCGCACCTCCACCCTGAGAGAATCGTCGACCGGCCACGCCGAACCGATCGCCAGCTTGATGTCTTCGGCAGTGCGTTCCCCGATGGCGACGGAATACTTGGCCCTCGTATAGGCCTGCAAGGCTGCGTCTATGTCGAAACTGCCTACCCTAATCGCCTTGAGCGAGACGATACCCCCGAGGGAGATGATGGCGACCTCGGTAGTCCCCCCACCGATGTCGATCAGCATGTTCCCGAGGGGTTCGTGAATGGGCAGCTCCGCGCCCATCGCCGCTGCCATGGGCTGTTCGAGCAGGTAGACTGCCTTGGCACCCGCCTTGAGAGTCGCCTCCTCCACCGCCCGCTTCTCCACCGCAGTGATGGCCGAGGGTACACAGACCAGGACGCTGGGGCGGGGGAACCTCGAGACTCCGACTCGCTGGAGGACCAGCCGGATGAGACGCTGGGTGATGTCGAAGTCGGTTATGGCGCCCTTTCGCAGCGGCCGGACCGCCACTACCGAGCTGGGAGTCCGCCCGATCATGTTCCACGCCTGCCGTCCCATGGCAAGGACGTCGCCGTTGAGGGTATTGAGCGCTATTACGGTGGGCTCGTTGAGGACTATGCCGACACCCCTGAGGTAGACCAGGGTGTTGGCGGTGCCAAGGTCGATAGCTATGTCTCTGGCCAGATGGACTCTCCCGGCTCCCAGAGGGTATCTCTCAACGGATGACGGTCACCGTGGAAACTCGCTCGCCCTCGCTCCTCGCTCCGCTTGCAGCCGGCCGAGCCGGTCCAGACGTTCCCGCCTCCTGGCTAGCGCCTGTGCGTGCCTGAGGACGGTGCCTCCTCTTCAGTGCGTGCCTCGCCCGGTCGAACTCCCGCACCGCACTGAGCGAGTCCCTGTGCGGGAACTTCTCGACGAACCAGAGGAGTCCGACCCCCAAAGCCGCAAGCGCTACGGCCATGACGAGGTAGAACAGCCCGCTCACAACTCTCCCGGTTCAGCAATCACTGCCAGGACGCTACGATTTTAGTAGCAGCGAGCCGGCGATGTCACCGCGGGTGTCCGACTGGCGGGTCGGAGGGACGCAGGTCCGCTCATGCAGCGCGTGTGTACCTCGTCGGAACGGAGCGCTTTTTGCGGAGGAAGCCCCCATGAGCCAGACTTGAACCATGGCTGCACCCACGCTCGACGAATTCACCAACGAGCTGCTCAACGAGGTCCAGTGGAGGTTCCCCCTCTGCCGCAGGCCGTATGCGGCCCTGGCAGAGCGCCTCGGAGCAACCCAGGAAAGGGTGATGAGGGCCCTGGCGGAAGCAAAGACAGCAGGGGTCCTCCGCCAGCTCTCGGCCATATTCGACACCCGTGCCCTGGGCTACAAGTCGAGCCTGGTGGCCGCCCGCGTGGACGCCGACCGTGTCGACCAGACAGCCCTCAAGCTGAACGAACACCCCGGCATCTCCCACAACTACAAGCGAAACCACGACTTCAATCTCTGGTACACCCTGGCGGTTCCACCAGGGTCCTCCTTCGACGAGCACATCGAGGTGTTGCACCGGCAGTCCGAAGCGTTCTCTACCAGGGTTCTCCCGACGCTCAAGCTCTTCAAGATCGGCGTCAAGCTGGACATGACGGGTCGGCAGAAGACCACCGAAAAGGTAGAAGTGGCAGAGAACGAACGTCCGGACATATGGCTGCGAACGCCGGCGCCGCAACTGAGCGAAGACGAGAAGGTGGCGATAAGGGCGCTGCAGGAAGACCTCCCCCTCGAAGAAGAGCCCTTCGACGTCGAAGCCCAGCCCCTGGGGATTTCAGGCGACGAGCTGGTGCGGATCGCCCAGGACTTCATCGAACGCAAGCTGATGAGGCGCTTTGCGGCCGTGATGAACCACCGGTCTGCAGGATTCAAGGCAAATGCCATGGCGGTCTGGGCCGTGCCCGAGGAGAGGATCGACGAGGCGGGATACGCCATGGCATCCTACGCTGCCATAAGCCACTGCTACAGGCGTCCCACCTACGAAGACTGGCCCTACTCGATCTTCACCATGCTGCACGGCCGTAGTGCCAGGGAGATAGAAGCGGCCGTCGAGGAGATCTCGAGAGAGACTGGTGTATCCGACTACGCCTTGCTCTGGTCGGTCAAGGAATACAAGAAGGTCCGGGTACGCTACTACACACCGGAGTGGGAAGAGTGGGAAGCGCGCCACATAAGGCGTGCGTCCCCTGCCGAAGCGGCTCCTGCCCCGGCTCGGTAACCCGGGAGAGAGCTCGCGGTCGCTTTTTGCCAGCAAGAGACTCTGCCTGTATGGACTGGTGCAGCAAGGCGCTACCGGATGCCGGACCTCGATCCCTTTGAGTTTCCCTTCCAGGTGCCGGGCGGCCCGACCGGAGGCCGACCCGCGGACGGGCCCGTCAACTGGCAAGTCGCCGAGCAGGTAGCGGCCTGGTCCGCCCAGGAGGCCTCCCGGAGCAGGGACCAGGAAGCCGAGGGGGGGCCCACCCCGCAGTACTCCGAGCTCTTCCGGCTGGCCGAACTCCGGCTCGAAGGAGTGGCACCCCCGGCCCCGCCGCTGTCGAGCGAGACGACGAGGCCTCATCTTTGCAGCCCGGCGGAGTGGGCCAGGGCGAGCGTCGGAGAGTTCAGGTTCGTCCTCGAACTCCTCGGGCGCCAGCTCAACGCGATCTCCTCAGCGGAGCCGGACGAGGTCGCCCTCCCCCCGCCAGTCCAGGCGATCATGGCTCCCATGCTTCCGATACTGCTGGGAGGTCAATTCGGCCTCCTCTTGGGCAAGACCGCCTCGTGGATCTACTCGGGGTTCGACGTCCTCCTACCCAGGACCGCGGCCCCCCAGCCCAAGGTCGTCCCTGCCGCAGTAACAGCAGCGGCCCGCGACTACCAACTGGACGCCAACGACGCCGGACTCTGGGTAGCCCTCCACGAGTCGGTCCACCTGAGGCAGTTCCACGTCCCGTGGGTCCGCAAGTTCCTGGCCCAGGAGGTGGAGAAAGCCGTCGAACTCATCGAATTCCGCCCCGACGCCGTCGCGGAGAAACTCTCGGAGCTCGACCCTTCCGACCCCGCCTCTCTGCAGGCCTTCACGGAGAACCCCACGGGGCTGCTCGATGCCCTACTCGGCCCGGCACCCAGGGATCAGACAGAAGTGCTTCGCGCCGCTGTAGCGGTCCTGGAGGCTTCCGCCGAGCACATCTCCGCGGTCGCAGCCGTGGAGATCTCTGCAGACCCTCAGAGAGCCAGGGAGATGATGCGGAGGCACCACCTCGAGGGGGGCCCGACCGAGACGTTCTTGCCGAGGCTCGCAGGAGTGAGGCCAGACGGCAAGGAGTACCAGGCTGCACTGGCCTTCTGCCAGTTCGTCACCAGCGAAGCCGGTTTCGAGGCCCTGTCCACGCTCTGGAAGGGCCCGGAGTCACTGCCGAGTTTCGAGGAACTTTCAGACCCCCTGAGCTGGCTCCGCAGGACGGCCCCAGGCACCTGAACTTCCGCTGGGACAGCGGAATCCGGGCAAGCATTTGATGAGGATCCCCCCGTGGGGAGCTGATATCTTTCTCTGCCCGGAGGCTCGTGCCCGGACAAAGCGCAGGTCAAGGAGGCAACGCATGGTCGAGACAGGTCAGGATGCGCCCGACTTCACTCTCCCCGATCAGAACCGGAACCCCTGGAAGCTCTCCGACTACCGAGGGAAGAAGGTCGTGCTGGTCTTCTTCCCCTTCGCCTTCTCTGCTGTCTGTGGAAAAGAGATGTGTGCGCTGCGCGACGAACGCGACCGGTTCGAGAACGAGGGAGCCCTGACCGTCGGGATTTCCTGCGACTCGGTGCACTCCCTCAAGGCCTGGTCCGAGCAGAACGGCTTCGAGTTCCCGCTCCTCTCGGACCGGTGGCCCATCGGGGAGGTCGCGAAGGCTTACGGCGCTTTCGACGAGTCCCTCGGTGCTGCCCGCAGGCGTTCAGTGGTGATAAGCCCCGAGGGAAAGGTCGTGAGCGTCATCGACTCCCCCGACCTCCTCACCCCCAGACAGACCTCCGAGTACCACCAGGTGCTCGGTCAGTCGTGAGCAGCGTGCTGGGGACCGGAGACCGGGCGGGCCGGGCGGCTCGACCGGATCGAGCTCAGCTCTAGCGAGTCGAGCGCCTGGTCTTGGACTCCAGGAAGTCGTAGAGGACGAACTCCCCTAGGCTGTCGGGGGTGGTGAAGAAGGCCCTTCCCCTGTTCAGCTTCGTCAGCTGCTGGATGAAGCGGACCAGGTGAGGGCTGCGGTCCAGCATGAAGACGTTGATGGTGATCCCCTCGCGGGTGCAACGCAGGACTTCCTTCATCGTCTCCTCGATCGTCCGGGCGACGGGCGGGTAAGAGAAGAAGGGAATACCGTCCTCCAGGTGGGCCGTCGGCTCACCGTCGGTGACCATGATCACCTGCCGGGTCTTGACAGGCCTGCCCTTGAGGATGGATCGGGCGAGCATCAGGGCGTGCTGCATGTTGGTCCCGTAGACGCCGTCCCAGCTGGCCTCGGGGAGGTCCTTCGGTGCGATCTCCCGGGCCAACTCCGAGAAGCCCACCACGGAGAAGAAGTCGTGGGGGAACTTCGACGAGATGAGCGACTGCAAGGCGAATGCGAGCCTCTTTGCGGCGACGAAGGAGTCGCGCATCATCATCGAAAGCGAGAGGTCCAGCAGCAGCACCGTGGCCGAGCGGGTCAAGGACTCGGTCTCGTCGACCTCGAAGTCCTCGACCGAGAAGCTGATGGGGGTTCCAGGCCCGCTCCGCCTGATGGCGTTCTTGGCGCTCGCGTAGATGTTCACGTTGAAGCCGTCGCCCCACTCCCAAGGCTTCGTCTGGAATGTCTTCTCGACGCCTGCGCCCTCCTCGGCCGAGCGCTGGGAAGCCAAGCTCGAGCGCCGCAGCCGCTTGAAGATCTCCTCGATGGCCGAGCCACCGATGCGGCGGAGCGCCTTGGGGGTAAGCTCCACCCTGGAGCCCTTCCGGTCGATCAGACCCGCGTCCCTCAGCTCCTCCACGAGCTCGGCCAGACGCGCTATCGAGGCAGCCTCCTCCTCACCCAGGAGTTCCCGAACCCTGGCGACATCCACTTCCTTCAGCTGGCTCCCAAGTGCCGCCGAGTCCGCCGCGGTGAGGACCTCCTGCAGCGCATCGAGGTCTGCGAGCTGCTCGGCCAGCTGTCCCAGTTCGCCGAGGCTCAGTTCTTCGTCCCCCCGCAGTCGCAGCGCCTCGTCCCACCCGATGTCCGGAAATGCGGCCGCGAGATTGCGTGCCAAGCGATCCATCTCGAAGCGGAGGTCCATGTCTTCGAGTAGGCCGTCGACCAGCTCCTGGAGTTCTTGCTGCATCTCGGGGGGTAGTCCTTGCATGAGAGCCCTGGCAACGGCGATGCGGCGGGCGAGCACCTCCAGAAGCTGGTCCAGGTCACGAGGGCGCTCCGGGAAGAAGTCCCCGTACTTCTGCATGAAGCCCTCGAAGTCTGGCTCCTTGCCCTCGGCTCGCTCCTCGAGCATCCGGTTCAGCTCGGCGAACATGTCCTTCATCCGCCGCAGCTGCTCGGGATCCATCGAGCGCAATGCGTGGGATGCCTGGCGAAAGTACATCTCCGAAGCCTGTCGGCGCAGGTCCTCGAGGAGCTCCTCCAGCTTCTGGCGAGCCTCCGGAACTATGAAGTCGTGCTCTTGCATGGCCCTCAAGCGTTTGGGAACCTCCCTCGGCATCAGGTCAAGGTCTGCGAGGGCGTTATGGGCTTTCTCCATGAACGCCTCGACAGCAGCCCTGTCGGCCCCCTCGGCGCCCTCTTCGAAGCGTGTCGCCTCCGCCAGCCGCCGCTCGATCCCCTGCCGCTCCAGCGCCTCGATCTCGTTCAAGGCGTCGTCGATCCGCTGCATGATCCCCGAGGGGTCGTACCGCCGCAGCAGCTCCCGACGCCGCCTCGCCAGGCGCCGCATGATCTCGCCGAGGCCCATGAGCTGCCGGCCCTCGCGCTGGAGCCCCTCGTAGAGGAACCTCCTGAGGACACCGGCGATGTCTCCGTGTTCGAGGAACTCGTCGGACAGCTCGTCGAAGAGCTCCTCGGCGCTCAGGGGGAAGGGTTCCTGGGTACCGTCCCAGCGCGAGTAGGAAGCGGCCCTCGGGTAGGGACCAACTTTTGCGTATGTATCGCCGTTGAATTCGGCGCCTGGGGCCGTGCCGGGCGACATCACCGGTCCTTCGAGTAGCGGACTGCCTGGGCGGTAGCGGTCTTGTTCAGCCTTCTCGTCAGGTGCAGGCCCTCCAGCACGAACTCCAGCGCGGATGCCAGTGCCCCCGGAGACTCCCCCACCCCCAGGGACCGGAGCTCGCGGGTCACCTCGGGGCCCGGGTTGATCGCCTCGATCATCTCCTTGGCCGGAGTCAGGTCTGCTACCGTCACCACGAGTCCCTCGTCGAAGCGGGCGAGCAGGCTCTTGTATCTCTCCGGCCTGACTTCCTTGCGGAAGACCGAAAGAGTGGCCTCCTTTACGATCTGCTCTATGACGCGGCTCTCCTGGGTGTCGGAGAAGGCCTCCACTTCGAGCTTTCCGGACATGGAGGAAGCAAGCGCAGCCAGGTCCACTATGCGGGGGACTACCTCTTCCTCGCCGGTCCTCAGGGAACGCCTGAGTGCGTTGGCGACCAAGAGCTCGTAGTTGGCGATCGTGAGCCTCACCGAGACGCCCGACACCTGGCTCACGCTCGGCGACCTGCGGGCGCGGTGAGTGATCTCTCCCACTATCCGGCGCATGAACTCGGGCACTTCGAGGCGCTTGCCACCCAGGTCGGGAAGGTGCGCTTCCTGGTCCACGATCTTCAGCTCGGTCTCGACGTCGGGCGGGTAGTGGGTGCGGATCTGGGAACCGAAGCGGTCCTTGAGGGGCGTGATAATCCGGCCCCTCGACGTGTAGTCCTCCGGGTTGGCGGATACCACCAGCATGATGTCCAGCGGCAGCCTGATCGTGTACCCGCGTATCTGGACGTCTCGCTCCTCCAGGACGTTCAGGAGCGAGACCTGAATTCGTTCTGCGAGGTCAGGTAGCTCGTTGATCACGAAGATTCCCCGGTTCGTCCGGGGTACCAGGCCGAAGTGAATCGTGGACTCGTCGGAGAGGTAGCGTCCTTCGGCGACCCGGACGGGGTCGACCTCCCCGATCAGGTCAGCCACCGAGACATCCGGGGTGGCGAGCTTCTCCGCGTACCTCCTCGAGCGGTGTACCCATTCGACGCCCGCCCGGTCGCCCTGCTCGGCTACCAGGGACTTGCCGTAGGCCGAGATGGGGTCGTAGGGGTTGTCGTTCACCTCCGAACCCTCGAGGATGGGGACGTACTCGTCGAGGAGATCCTGGAACCTTCGGATGATCCGGCTCTTGGCCTGGCCTCGCTCGCCCAGGAAGACAATGTCGTGGCCTGCCAGCAGCGCGTTCTCGACCTGAGGGATGACCGTGTCGTCGTAGCCATGAATTGCCGGGAAGAGCGGCTCGCCCGAAGCGATCTTGGCCAGCGCGTTCTTCCTCACCTCCTCCTTCACGCTCAGGACCTCGTAGCCCGAGGCTTTCAGCTCGCCCAGCGTCCTGGGCAGCTCGGGCGGTCTCGAGGTAGAGGGGCTGTCGGTCACGGGAACCCCTTTCTCGGTCGGGAACTGTCGGGGACCTCGTTCGGCGGTCGAGTCAATCCTAGCCCGAGTCTGCCCGGGGCCGGTACGCCCTCACGAAGGCGGGTCTCCGGGAGGCGCTCCGGCGCGTCTAGGACCAGGATCCAGCTACGCCCTCAGGAAAGTGGGGTCTGCGACTTGGGGCTGAGCCCGCCCCCCGGCCAGAAGGGGCCCTAGAAGGTAGGCCTCCGGCCAGACAAGGAGCTCGCTCACTGCGTGGGCTCTCGCCTGATGATGCGCTCCAGGTCCTCGATGAGCTTGGACTTCCGCAGGTCTCGTTCGACACGCTTCCTCAGATCCTCGTCGTCGAGGACGAGCAGCCCAGAGAGCTTCGTTGCCAGCTCGTAAGGGTCGAACGGCTTGGTCGTGAGGTCGATGGCACCGAGCTCGTAGGCCCTCTGGCGGTCTGCCTCGGAGGTCTTCGCCGTCAACACTGCCACCCGGGGCCGTCGCTGCTGGCTCTGGAGGTAGGTGAGGACGAAGAAGCCGTCCCCCTCGGGCATGGCAAGGTCCAGGACGACGAGGTCGTAGTCGCCACCCTCCAGCCGGTCGACGGCTTCGCTGCCCGTCCCCGCCTCTTCGACCTCGAAGCCGAACTCGGAGAAGACCAGCTGGAGGACCCTCCGTACATCTTCGTCGTCGTCTACGACCAGGACCTTGGCCATCAGAGCTCCGCTACAGTCGCGCCCCGCAGTGCCTGCAGTTCGAGTAAGCCCGGCCGACGATCTCGCCGCAGGACGGGCACCTGCTCGGGTCGATCCCGCCGGAAAGAGCGCGCTTGAGAGCAGAGAGCGCTACCGCTCCTGCAGCTACGAACATGGCTACAAGCAGCACGAGCTCCACGTCGGACCGGGCCTCATAGGTGCCGTCGTAATCGTCGGGCGGCGGAACTGGGCTTCCGCCGGTTCGCCCCCCACCCCGAGTGCGCTCCAAGGCCAGGCTCCCTCCGCAGCGATGCCGCCGGCTCGCCCACGAGCACCTTCGCGATTTGCCGCTCCCGACTCCCGGTCGTCAAAACTTGTATCGCCTGAGGCAAGCATGACGACCGACCGGTGTCCGGACGCCCACGGGGCCGGCTGTGGCGCTCCCGCTTGCGTGAGAGCGGCCCGCCGATCTGCGCCGCTACCCCGGAGCCCTCTCCGGACCGGAGCCAGGCCGATGCTAGCCCGAATCGGCGGCCCCATGCCCAGAGTACGCGCGCAGGCGTGCAAAGTCGTATCATTCGGGCATTCACGGGAAGGGATTCGGTGAGCGAGAACTTGCGTGCCAGACGAGAAGAACATCTTCCCGCCACACGAGAAGAACAAGGCGAGGAGGAATCCCCGGCCGAGGATGACGCCCGGGTCGGTGGGGCTCCCGTCATAACCTCCTCGGAAAGGGGTCCCGGGGTCAGCTTCTACAAGGGAAGGCCGGGTCTGTGGGCTTACGGGCTGCACAGGATAACGGGCGTAGCCATCTTTCTCTTCCTCCTCATCCACATAGCCGACGTCGCAGCGGTGGGCTGGGGTCGGGAGGCCTACAACACCGTCCACAAGCTCTACGAGACGCTCTTCTTCCGGCTGCTCGAAGTGGGGCTCTTCGGCGCGCTCCTATTGCACGCGGTGAACGGGGTGCGCATTGCCATAGTCGACTTCTGGTCCGAAGGAGCAGAGAGGCAGGATCTTCTCACTGCCTGGGCGGTATTCGTCTTCATCGCCCTCTTCGTCCCCGGAGCCGTCTGGATGATCTACAACTACTTCGCCTTCGGGAGATAGCGAGGGAGAGCTGAGCGAGGGAGCTGCCAGAGCCGGGCCGAGGTTGGTATCGACGATCGGTTCGGGAGATAGCGAGGGAGAGCTGAGCGAGGGAGCTGCGACGAGCTGATGGCCACGAGCCTGGAGGAACTGAGAGAGACGGGCTCCCCGACGCCCCGAATAGGTGGCGTACGAAGGGCACGAACCCGCGAGTCCTACATACCCCGTGGCGAGGCACGTGCGTGGCTGTTCATGCGAGTAAGCGGGCTGTTCCTGATATTCCTCGCCTTGGGGCACTTCCTCATCATGCACATGCTCAACGACGTCCGTGAGACCAACTTCGACTTCGTCGTCCAGCGGTGGGGTAATCCCCTCTGGCGCATCTGGGATTGGCTGCTCCTCGCCCTCGGGTTGCTTCACGGCACCAACGGCGTCAAGACCGTGCTCGAGGACAACATTTCCTCCAGGGGCAAGTTGGTGGCAGCCAAGGTGGTGCTGTACAGCTTTTCTGTCCTCGCCTTCGTGGTAGGCACCATCATCCTGGTGACCTTCGGTTCGCTGCTTCCCAGGTAAGCGGCGGGCGGGGCGCGGACCGGCTCGAAGCAGAAAGAGAGGAGTCAGTCGACGTGCCGACAGTCCACAGGTACGACGCGGTGATCGTGGGCGCCGGCGGCGCCGGCTTGAGGGCCGCATTGGCAGCCGCTCCCAGGTGCAGCGTCGCAGTGGTCTCCAAGCTTTACCCCACCCGCTCCCACACCGGCGCCGCTCAAGGCGGCATGTGTGCCGCGCTTGGGAACCTCGAGGAGGACTCCTGGGAATGGCACGCGTTCGACACCGTGAAGGGATCGGACTATCTGGGCGACCAGCCCGCCATCGAGATCATGTGCAGGGAGGCGGTCGACGCCGTCATCGAGCTCGAGCACTTGGGGCTCCCCTTCTCGAGGACCGCGGACGGCCGTATCGACCAACGCCGTTTCGGGGGCCACACCCGCAACCACGGTGAAGCGCCGGTCAAGCGGGCTTGCTACGCGGCGGACCGCACCGGCCACATGATCCTGCAGACCCTCTACCAGCAGTGCATCGCCAGGAACGTGGAGTTCTTCGACGAGTTCCAGGTACTGGACGTCGTGGTGACCGACGGCCGACCAGCAGGCGTCGTCGCCCTGGAGCTGGCAACCGGTGAGGTGCACCTCTTCCACTCGAAGGCGGTCTTGTGGGCGACCGGCGGGTACGGCCGTATGTACAAGGTCACTTCCAACGCGCACGCCCTGACCGGAGACGGCCCGGCAATCTGTTACAGGCGGGGCATACCCCTCGAAGACGTCGAGTTCTTCCAGTTCCACCCGACCGGCATTTACCGCCTGGGAATCCTGCTCTCCGAGGCGGCCAGGGGCGAGGGTGGAATCCTGCTGAACGACGAGGGCGAACGCTTCATGGAGCGCTACGCCCCCACCATCAAGGACCTGGCCCCCAGGGACATCGTCAGCCGGGCGATCTACACGGAGATCCGAGAGGGACGGGGGATAGACGGCAAGGACTACGTGCACCTGTCCGTCGCCCACCTGGACGAGAAGGTGATCGACGAGAAGCTCCCCGACATCACCGACTTCGTAAGGACCTACCTGGGGGTCGAGCCCAAGACGGACCCCATCCCCATCCAGCCCACAGCGCACTACGCGATGGGTGGGATTCCCACCGACACGGACGCACGGGTAGTAGTAGACGAACATGACACGCCGATGCCGGGCATGTACGCCGCCGGGGAGTGCGCCTGCGTGTCGGTGCACGGAGCCAACCGGCTGGGTACGAACTCCTTGCTCGACATCGTCGTCTTCGGGCGCAGGGGCGGGCTGCACATGGCCGACTTCGTCCGCGATGCCGACTTCCCCGAACTCGACGAGGGCCCTGCCCGCAGACTCGAAGAGCAGATAGAGGCGCTCAAGAAGCGTGACGAGGGCGAGAGAGTCGGCGAGATCCGTGAGGAGCTTCAGCAGACGATGATGGACAACGCCGGGGTCTTCAGGAGCGCGGAGACCCTCGAGAAAGCCAAGGCCGACATAGCGCAGTTGCGGGAGCGCTACAGAAAGATCGCCATAGACGACTCGTCCAGGGTATTCAACACCGACTTGACCGAGGCGATAGAGCTTGGGTTCTTGCTCGACTTGTCCCAGGTGCTCGTAGAGAGTGCCCTGGCAAGGAAGGAGTCGCGCGGCGGGCATTACCGGGAGGACTACCCCGAGCGCGACGACGAGAACTTCCTCAAGCACACTTTGGCTTTCCGGCGGCCTGACGGCGACGTAGAGATCAGGTACAAGCCGGTGAAGCTGGGCAAGTACACGCCCCAGGAGCGCAAGTACTGAGGAGCCGCTTCGAGGCGCTGGTCAGGAGGTCAGACTTCACCCTCGGGACCATGGGAGCGCCGGCGGCGAGGGAGATCAGCAGAAGGCGAGTCGGAGAGAACTCGGCGAGGCGATGGAAATCCAGGTATCGATAAGGCGATTCGACCCGGAAGAAGACGACTTCCCCTACTGGGTCACCTACGAGCTGGAGGCCGAGGACATGGACCGCGTCCTCGACGTCCTGCACAAGATCAAGTGGTATCACGACGGATCACTGACCTTCAGGCGCTCCTGTGCCCACGGGATCTGCGGGTCGGACGCGATGATGATCAACGGCCGCAACGCGCTGGCCTGCAAGGTGCTCGTAGAGGACGTCGGCCCCAAGATCGTCATCGAACCGCTCAAGGGCTTGCCGGTAGTCAAGGACCTGGTCGTCGACATGGAGCCCTTCTTCGAGGCATACCGCTCCGTGATGCCCTACCTCGTGAACGACGAGCCGCCGCCGCTGCGGGAACGGCTCCAGACGCCCGAGGAGAGGGACCGCTACGAGGACACCACCAAGTGCATCCTGTGTGCCGCCTGCACGACGTCGTGCCCCGTCTTCTGGTCTAACGGCAGCTACGTCGGGCCTGCCGCCATCGTCAACGCCCACCGGTTCATCTTCGACTCGAGGGATCGGGCCGGCGACGAACGCCTGGCGATCCTTGCCGAGCGCGACGGTGTCTACAGGTGTCGCACGGCCTTCGAGTGCACCGAGGTCTGTCCTCGGGAAATCCAGATCACCAAGGCGATCGAAGAGGTAAAGCGGGAGATCCTTCTGAGGGAGAGCTGAGCGGGCAGGCTTCTGGCCGACCGGGCTGCCCCGTCAAGAACCTACCAGCGAGCGGATTGCCTCGATCACCCTGTCCTCGTCGTCGAAGAGGATCGCCGCCATCCCCAGTTCCTCTGCGGCCTTGACGTTGGCTTCGAAGTCGTCGACGAAGAAGGTCTCTTCGGGCGTCGAGCCGAGTCGCTGCAATGCCAGTTCGTAGGCCCTCGGGTCCGGCTTGCGCACCCCTACTTCCGAGGAGTCGACAACCTCGTCGAAGAGCTCTTCCACGGGGACCATGCTCTTCCAGAAGCCCGAGAATTCCTTTACGTTGTTGGTCAGCAGACCGGTCTTGATCCGGCCGCGGAGGGAGCGAACGAGGTCGACCATCCTGGGGCGGGACTTGTAGCTCTTGAGGAACGTCCTGGCCAGGTCGTTGAGGGAGACCTCGACCCCAAGTTCGGAAGCGGCCCTGCTCTGAAGGTCCTTCCAGAACTCGGCTCCCGGGATCTCTCCCCTCTCGAGGCGGTGCCAGGGGTCGTCGCCGTCCGAGCTTTCGTCTCCGATTATCAGGGAGAGCAGTGCACCCTTCTCGAGGCCTAAGGCCTCCTCGTACTCGTGGACTCCCTCGAGCGGGCTGGTCGTCATGACGCCCGAGAAGTCGAAGATGCCGGCGGTTATTAACCTCATCTGAGCAGCCCCTTCCACGCTTCCCTCTCGGCTCCGTACGGGTCGTACTCGACCCGCACCTCGCCGTCGAAGACCATGACCGCCCTCCCCTCGGGATCGTAGGGAGGCCACTCGGGTCCCCCCGAAACCCGGGGCTTCCCATCCCGTGCGAAGGACGTCCAGGCGGTGCGCATGGCGAGCGACAAGGCCTCGGCGCCCTCGGCAGGCCCGATGAAGGGCTCTGCCGCCTTGCCCCCGAGGTTCCCGAAGACGAACGGCACGTCCATCCCGTGGGCAGCTCCGAGCAGCGGAGTCTTCCACGAAAACAGGTAGACGTAGGCAGGCACACCCCTATTCGCACAGGCCTCCGCGAGCCGTATGGCAGGAATACGGAAGATGGCGTCACCGGCAATGGCCACCCAGAGGTCGTTCGGGTCGGTCGACTCTCCTCGCGCCCGGGCGGCGGCCTCGTAGGCCCGGTAGACCTCCCGGGCGGAGGAGGCGCCCACTCCTGCCAGGAGCTGCAGGCGTCGTACGACTCGCTCCTCGTCGAGCGAGCCCATCGCCGGGTCCCTCGTAGCGAAGAGCCTGAACTCCTTGAGCGTCGAGCCGACGATGACCGGCCGGTCCGGGCCCTCGCCTCCCCGTAGCCGCTCGAGCGGTCGCCGGTCGACCAGGTCGCCGTCGACCGTGGGGAAGAACGAGAGGAACTGACGCCTGCCGTCTTCCTCGCCGGAGTCAGCTTCTTCCACCTCGAGGGTGTCCCTGGCACTGGGGCTCTCGAAGCCGAGCTGCACCTTGAGGATCTCGTCGACGTCGAGTCCCCGCAGGCGGGCCGGGTCCGCGTCCGGAAGCCCGAGCCCCTCGAGTACCTCTACGCAGAGCCTGCGCCCAGTCTCGGGGCGGGACACGAAGTGACACGCTCCGCTCTGCAGGATCCCCCTGGCGAACAGGCCGTCGGCTTCTCCCGCTCCCAAGAGCGTGCCGATGCTCATCCCGCCCGCCGACTCGCCGAAGACCGTAACGTTGTCCGGGTCTCCCCCGAATGCCTCGATGTTCCGCTTCACCCACCGCAAGGCGGCGATCTGGTCACGCAGACCTAGGTTCGTGCAGCCGGGGAAGGATTCCGAGTCATGCAGCCCGAGGTGGAGGAAGCCGAGAATTCCCAAGCGGTAATTGAGCGTCACCACCACCACGTCGTGCTCGGCCGCCAGTCTCACCCCCTTGTAGACCGGCAAAGACCCCGCCCCAGTGGTGAAGCCGCCTCCGTGGACCCACACCATGACCGGTCGGCGAGCTCCTTCCGAGCCTGGCGTGAAGACGTTCAGGTAGAGGCAGTCTTCCGATGTCTCCCTGACCGTCAGGCCGGGCAGCTCCATTCCTCCAAGGAAGGTGTTCTGGGGAGGGGCAGGTGCGAGGGAGGTAGCGTCGAACGGCTTGCCTCCTTCGACGGGCAGCTCGTCGAGGGGGACCGGCGGCCTGAAGCGCCTCTCGCCAGTCGGCGGCTCCGCGTAGGGGATTCCGCGGAACATTGCGACACCATCACGCAACTGACCGCGGATCGTCCCGGATGGAGTCTCTACTACAGGGTCCATGGGACTCTCTACTTTCGCCTTTTCCCGTCGGGAAACGAAAGCTTCACTGATCTACTCCACACGTGATTCAAGGCACGAGCAATGCTGCAGAGCACCGGGGATTCAGCCAGAGATCGACAGGTCGTCGCGGCGCGATCCCCTCCTCGACCGAAGAAAGCTTACCGAAATGCCGCGGTCGAACTGGAGCGGGTGGGTGGTGTTCGAAGTCGAGCCGGAGCGGGCAGGGAGGTATCGGGTCGAGCGGAGGACTCTTCTCCGCTCTGGAATCGGGTGCTGGAAGAGCAGAACGCTAGTCGGGACAGCCGGGGATCGGGATGCCCGGGATGCAAGGGATGCCGTAGATGGTGCTCGTCTCTGTGGGGCTCGGCGAGGGCGAAGGCGTCTGGGCGATGGCGGTCACGGTCCCGACTCCGAGGGCCAAGAGGAGCATCAGAGCCACTACGAACCGTATGATTCGGGAAACGACCGGGTGGAATGTCATGCGTGCCGGATCCCCTCGCGCCGTTCGCTTCAGAACGCTGTAGCAATTTTAGCATCCCTGCCTCGCTCTGGGAAGGGCGAGTAGACCTGTCGGCGAGTTTTCCGCGTAAGGAGAAGTCCCGAAGGCTTTCGTCCCGAGTCCGGTTCCGATCCCGGATTTGCCGCAAGGTGGCAACTTTTGCCTAGAGTACATGAAAAGAGACATACGGTTTTATCACGCCCGGAGGTGCGTCATGATTAAGAAGTTTCGCATGAGCAGAAGAAAGTTCCTTGGTACTGCTGCGGGTGCGACGGTGGCTTCGGCAGCTCTGGCAGGCTGCGGAGCCCTACGAGGTAGTGAGGCACCCAGTCTAGGTGGCGAGATCGACGAAATCGTTAAGAAGCGACAGCTTACCGCCGAGGACCTGCGGGGAGCCGTCTCGACGTACGTGCCATCAGGCAAGTTCGACGACTACTACATGTTTTCCTCGGACGGTCACGGTGGTCAGGTCCTTGTATGGGGACTCCCATCGCTTCGCCTCCTCAAGGTAATTGCGGTCTTCGCTCCTGAGCCGTGGCAAGGGTATGGCTACGCGGGCCACACAGCGGATGTGCTGAAGGGCGGCTACATCAAGGGGCGACCCCTCACCTGGGGAGATACTCACCATCCTGCTCTGAGCGAGACCAACGGGGAGTACGACGGGGAGTTCCTCTTCATCAACGAAAAGGCCAATGGTCGTGTCGCTGTGATAGACCTGCGGGACTTCGATACCAAGCAGATCGTAAAGAATCCCCTCCTGGTCAACGAGCACGGTGGGGCCTTCGTCACGCCCAACACCGAATACGTGCTCGAGGCTGATCAGTACCCCGTCCCTCCGGGGGGCGCTTACGCGCCGCTCAGTCAGTACAAGGAGAAGTACCGGGGGTTCCTTACGTTCTGGAAGTTCGACCGCCAGAAGGGGCGGATCGTACCAGAGGAGTCATTCGCGATCGAGACGCCCCCCTACTGGCACGACCTCGCAGACGCAGGAAAAGGCCCGTCCTACGGCTGGGCATTCTGGAACACGATCAACACCGAACTCGCAGTTCCGGGAATCCTAGAAGGTCGTCCGCCCATGGAGATCGGAGCCTCCCAGCGCGATATGGACTACCTGCACGCCGTCAACTGGAAAAAGGCGGAAGAGGTAGTGGCAGCTGGCAAGGTGGAGACCATCGAGGGAATGAAGGTCATCCCCCTCTCCGTAGCCAGTGCCGAGGGGATCCTCTACCAGATTCCCGAGCCTAAGAGCCCCCATGGCGTGGATGTGACGCCGGGAGGGGAGTACATCGTGGTTGCCGGAAAGCTCGACCCCCACGTGACGGTCTACAGCATAGACAAGATCCAGGCCGCCATAGCCAAGGGCGAGTTCGACAAGGACGAGTACGGCGTGCCGGTACTTCCCTTCGAAGCTTGCGTCGAGGCTCAGGTCGAGCTCGGTCTGGGACCCTTGCACACCCAGTTCGACGACCAAGGATTCGCCTATACCAGCCTGTTCCTCGACAGCGCCGTCGCTCGCTGGTCGCTCGGAAAACCTTATCGCCAGGACGGCTGGAAGCTGGTCGAGAAGCTGCCGGTCCAGTACAACATCGGGCACCTCGCGGCAGTCGAGGGCGACACGACCAAGCCCGGAGGTGGCCTCCTGGTAGCCCTGAACAAGTGGTCCGTGGACCGATTCCCCTCAATGGGGCCGCTTCTCCCCCAAAATGCCCAGTTGATCAACATCGAGGGAGAGGGCCCGATGCGGCTCCTGGGGGACGCGCCTATCGGAGTCGGAGAGCCTCATTACGCCCAGATAATCAGGCGGGATCGCATCAAGGCGTGGGAGGTGTATCCTGAAGTCGGCTGGGATCCCGGGAAGCAGGAAGTCGACCCAGCCGCTCCCAAGAAACTCGAGGACGCGCGGATCGAGCGTAGGGGCCGGACGGTCGAGGTCCGGGCGATAGTGATGCGCTCCAATATCCGCCCCGACGTGGTAGAAGTGCAGCAGGGGGACGAAGTGATCTGGCGCATCACCAATATCGAGCGAGCCCGCGATGCCAGTCACGGCTTCTCGATCGGAGGTTATAACGTCACGCTATCCCTGGACCCCGGGGAGACTGCGACCTTCCGGTTCGTAGCCGACATGCCGGGTACGTTCCCCTTCTACTGCACCGAGTTCTGCTCCGCACTTCACCTGGAAATGATGGGTTACTTCCTCGTCAAGCCTGAGTAGGAGGAGTCGAGTCGACCACCAATTCGGCCCAACAAGCACGAGATGGGGATCGCTTGAAAGCTGAACGGGCCGCGGTGCCAGATTCAGAAGAACCTGGCACCGCAGGCTGTGCAGAGTCAGAGTCAGACGCCCCTGCTCCCGTTACGGGTGAGAAGGGATTTGGCGAAAAGACGCGGCACAATGTCATTCACGACCTGCTTTTCGCCGTTCCGGTGCTACTTCTTCTCGTCTCGTCATTCCTGCCGTATTGGCACGTGGTCCTTCACGCTCCTCAGTACCCGTCGGGCCTTCGCGTGACGATCTATCTGAATTCACGTGGAATGGTCGGCGACATCGAGGAAATCAATGGCCTAAACCACTACATCGGGATGCTGCCGCTCGACCAGGGCGCACAACTGGAGAGGCGAGTCGCGCCGTATGGCCTATTTGTTTTGTCTGCGATGTCTGGAGTCGCCCTCCTCTGGAGGCGTCGCATGGCAGTACTGTTCGCGCTACCGACGGCTGGTTTCCCGATCTTCTTTGTAGCGGACTTGCAATACTGGCTCTGGTATTTCGGGCATCATCTCGACCCAACTGCCCCCTTGAGTTCTGCGATCAAGCCTTTCACGCCGCCCGTGCTGGGGCGGGGAACCGTTGGCCAGTTCAAGGTGGTTGCCACATTCGGCTCCGGCCTGTGGCTTGCTATCCTCGGGAGTATCCTCACCATCCTCGCAATAGTGGCCCGATGGCGCGCGACAACGCCCAAGACCTAGTCATTCCTTACCTGAGCTTGCCACGCTCCCCCTCTTCGACAAGCCGACCCCCCACCAGAGTCCGAGCCCGTTCCCGCACAAGCCCTCCCCGCGCCACCTCCGCCATCAGTGCTCTCCTATGTCTGATACAAGTCGTCAGGTTCGTCCCCCTATCGCCCGGCATGAAGGCCGGAGCGCTCGGCCACCCCCTGAGCGATCGGAGACTTTACGCTGCCGCCAGCGATACCCCTGCATCGCTTACCGTCTGCCCGACTTGCGAACTGCAGGACCTGGCCACCGCACTCCAGAAAGCCGTCCCCGGCTCGACAATCGTGGTCGAAGGCGGACGATACAAAGGGCCAATATCGATCAATAAGCCGGTCCGAGTCATTGGGAGAGCACGCCCCGAAATCGACGGCACCGGTGCCGGGAGCGTCGTCAGCATTACGTCACCGGATGTCTACCTCGAGGGATTCATCGTTACAAATAGTGGCGCTAGTCATGACCGGGAAGATGCCGGAATCGTGGTCAGCGCGCCAAGGGTAACTGTTGTCGGAAACGAGGTAAGGGACGCACTCTTCGGCATCTACCTCCACTCTGCAGAGGAAGGCCTGATCCAAGGAAACGTTATATCGAGCAAGGCACTTCCCGAGGCTGCCCGCGGAGACGCCATAAAGCTCTGGTACAGTCCTAGAACGCGATTGATCGACAACGTAGTTCAAGGAAGCAGAGATGTCCTGGTGTGGTTCTCAGAAGAGGTGTCCGTCGTCGGTAATTACATAGAAGGCGGCAGGTACGGTCTCCACTTCATGTACAGCCACAAGAGTACGATTGAGAGAAATGTCCTGACCGGTAATTCTGTAGGAATTTATCTCATGTACGGAAGTAATCAGCGAGTCATCGAAAATACCCTGGTCAACAATCGTGGACCCTCCGGCTATGGCATCGCGCTTAAAGAAACGGATGTAGTACTCATCGAGCAGAACTTCGTAGAGCACAACAGGGCTGGGATATTCCTTGACAACTCACCTGTATCGCTGACAGCTCGCAACAGGATTTCGGCGAATTGGATCGGATACAACGACATCGGAATGTTGTTCACGGCAGCGACCAGTCGCAACTCGATCACAAGGAATTCTTTCGTAGACAATCTCGAGCAAGTGAGTATTGAAGGCGGCTACCGGCTGCGAGGTATCGAGTGGTCCGAGGGCGGGGCGGGAAATTTTTGGAGCGATTATGTCGGGTTCGACTCCGACGGTGACGGGATCGGAAACTTGCCTTATCGCAACGAGACCTTGCTCGGCTCCGCGACGGACAGATATCCGGATCTGAACTTCTTCAGGCTCTCCCTTGCTTCCTCAGCACTGGATATCGGGGCTCGTGCTGTTCCCCTTTTTCTTCCGGAGCCGAAGCTGGTAGATCCCGCACCGCTCGTACAGGCACTCCCTCCCTTCTCGCGCCCCCTCGGCGCGCCCCGTAGTTCGAGCATGCATGCCCTCGCCTCAGTTGCTCTGATCGCGACCGGGTACTCATGGTTCTTGTGGCTCATGCTGTCCGGCAGAATGCCCAAGGGCCGCCGTTCGAGCAAGAGGCGCCAACCGAGGCTTCCGAGGTCGTCTGATGTCCGAAACTAGAGCGCTAATCCGAGTCAAAAGCCTGTACAAGCGCTTCGGTAATCGTACCGCGGTCGACGGAGTCTCCTTCGATCTGCACCCCGGAGAATCCATCGCACTGGTGGGTCCCAACGGAGCTGGAAAGACCACACTCCTTCGCTGCATCCTTGGATTGACCAGCTACGAAGGGAGCGTCTCCGTATCCGGTTACTCTCCGTTGCAGGAAGGACTCGCCGTCAGGAAACTCGTCGGATACGTGCCCCAAAGAATTCCCGGACTACGAGAACCGGTGTGCGAACTGGTAGGTACCGTAGCCTTCTTACGCGATGTGCCGTGGGACGATCTAAGGTCGCAGATGGATCGTCTTGGTCTGTCCGACGTGTGGAACGTCCCCTTCAGCGATCTTTCCGGCGGCATGCAGCAAAAGCTCGTCTTGACTGTAGCCCTGGCTGGAGACCCTCCAATACTTATCCTGGACGAGCCGACAGCGAGCCTGGACCAGAAGAGTCGTGAGCTCGTCCTCGATAGTCTGGCGGACCTCCGAGATGGGGGCAAGGCCATCGTCTTCGCCTCACACCGTGACGCTGACATTCGTCGGCTCGCCACAAGGACAATCCTCCTCGAAGAGGGGCGTGTGGTGGAGGATCTTCTCGTCCAACCTCCCAGGACCGATAGAGGGCCTTCGACTTTGCAAATCGATGTACCGGCAGAGAACAGGCTGGTCGCTCTCGAAGTGCTGACTTCGCACGAGTTTCAGGCGACCATTGAGGATGACCGCCTGATCGTGCGGGGCCTTGTGAGTGACAGGACAGCTCCCTTGCTGGCCCTCTTCCGCGCAGGCGTACCCGTAAGCGATTTTGCGATCCCTACCGACCGTGAAACGTGCGAGAGTGATTAGGCACTTCGCGTCAAAGGAAGGGCGAGAGGCCTTGCGCAACCGCTGGTTCCTTTCTTTCGGAATCAGCTTGCTGATCTTGACGCTGACGCTCTCCTTGCTACTAGTCAGGTCTCCCACCCCGACGGGCGCGGTCCGATTCGGAAAGACCCTGGCAAGTCTCGTCAATCTCCTGCTGATCATGGTCCCACTTTTCGGACTGACAATCGGCGCAGCCACCTTCACAAGCGAGAAGGAGAGCGGGCGGCTTGACTTCTGGCTTTCTCAGCCCCTTTCGCACATAGAGCTCTTCCTTGGCAAGGCAATCGGCCTGGCCGTGTCACTCGCCGCGACCGTACTCGTCAGCTTCGGTAGCAGCGGGCTACTCCTTGCAATCTCGGGCACCCCGGTGAGTCCTGCCGCATTCTTGGGAATTACGGCATTTACCGTCCTCTTGGCATGGGCCAGCTTGTCGATAGGTCTGTCGATATCTGCATGGGCCAGATCCACCTCGACTGCAGTCGCTCTCGCGATTGCCTCATGGCTCTTGCTGGGAGTGGTCGGTCCTCTGGGTTTGATGGCGAGTACAGTCGTCTTCAGGCTCACTCCCCGAGCCCTTCTGGCGCTCGCGCTACTGAACCCGCTTGAAGCCTTCCGCATCGGCACGTTACGCCTCCTAAGTGGCTCTCTGGAGGTACTGGGGCCGGCCGGCTTGTACGCCTCGGAAACCTTGGGCCCTTCCCTCTTGCCTCTGCTTGTTGCGTGCTTGCTGCTCTGGATCCTCGCGTTCGTCTTGTTGGGATACCGAATCTTCAAGCAGAGTGTTCTGCAATGAAGATCCACCGGCGCGAATTTCTGCGCATGACAGCTATAATCTGCCTGGCGGCCGGCTGCAGCTCGCGCGAGCAGTACACGAGGCCGCCACAGATTCGTTACGGAAGAGATGTGTGTGACGAGTGTGGCATGATCATCAGCGACCAGCGCTTCGCTGCTGCAGCATCAGGCCCCGATTCCAACAGATTCGATGACGTGGGGTGCTTCGTCAACTACCGCCGCAAACGCTCTCCAGCCTGGAACTCACAGTGGGTAGCGGACTACCCTTCCGGCGACTGGGTTGGGGCTGAAAACGCGTGGTACGTCCTCAGCCCGGAAATCAAGAGCCCCATGGGCTGGGGAATCGCAGCCTTCCGGAACGACTCGGACGCCCGAAACTTGAGCGCACAGGTCAGCGGGGAGGTCGTGGACTGGGAAGTCCTGCAGTCGAGACCTCTCCGTCAGAACACCCCCGCGCCTGGAGCGGGGGCCTCTGCGACGCCCCGTCCCCTCCCCAGTCGATAGAAACACCTCGGACAGCTCTTGCCCTTCTTCCCGCTCCCTGCGGTGCTTTCCGAAAGCGAGCGGCCGCCAGGTCGGAGTGCGTATATGTAATCTGCCGCTTCCCAAAATATTGCGGAGATCTTCCGGCGTGCACTCGATCAGCCCGGACGCGGAAGCGAACATCGAAACCTATGGCCCCGGCGACAGTATTCACGCCGCCGAGTCGTCACTTGCCTCCTGAAGCCTTATGCGGCGACGGCGAGCGAGTGCGAGGCAGGAACACCCCAGCGTCATGACGGTCAGAAGATGAGTGCCGATCGCAAGGAATGCGGGCCAGAAGAACACCGAGGTAGGACGGTCGCTAGCGATGCCGACGGCGGCTCCGCCCCATGCATCACCCACGATTCCCGCCCCGGACGACCAGCCGGCAGCGAAGGCTTCCGGGACCAGCCAGCACCCAGGGCCGGGAATCTCGTACCGGAACGGTGACTTCCGAACCAGATACGACCTGTCAGGTTCAGGTCTCGGGGCGGGCGAGCCGCTGGTCCCTGCGGCGGCTGCATCCGGGCCTTTGGCCGCCGGGCATGATGCTTCGAGCAGGGCAGCGGAGCTCGACGTCGCGGTGTCGTCCCTCTGCACGCGGCTAGCATGCGAAGCAGGTTCGAATCCCGAGACCGCGGCCGTCGGCTCGGCCACCACGTACAGACGCAAGTCGTCGTTGTCCACCACCTTATGCAAGTCCGGGAAGTCTTCCAGGAATCCGTAAGCTTCCCAGTCCGCCGTTTTGAACACGACCACGGAATCGACGCCGAGAGGAGCCAGCGCCGCCCGCATCCCTCCGAGAGCCAACGTGCCCTCGTTGGAGCTTGCTGTCCCCGAAGGCAGGCCAGGCTCGACCGACCCGGTAATCGTTCTGGCCTCGTCGCCTCCCCTCCCGAGGAGGGCCGGGCCAAGCGCAATCAGGTTGCGGACGTAGGAGTCGATGGGGTCCTCGACGCCAAGGAGGAATCCGGGAAACTCTGCTCGAGTGGACTGGACCACCTCCTTGGGAAAGAAGTCGGCCGCAGGGTTCACGTTCGTTCTACCCCCCGTGAACTCGAAGGGCATGTGCTGGTGCCACGGGAACACTAGAAGCTTGCCGTCCCCCGGCGGCAGGGCTGCGGCGGCCTCGTACCACCCTGCGGGATAGGCAGAGATCGAAATCCTGCCCCTCAGTCCGAAGAAGAGGTCCGGTGAGAGAGCGAAGGGGACAAGCAACGCAGCGACCACAAGCAGTGTCGCTTCGAGACCGAAACCACCGTACGGCCTTCCTGCGCCAGCGCCGCCCGCGCCGGAACGCTCCGGCTGGGGGTGATCCCGTCCGGAAGTGGCGGCCATGCGTGCAAGGCTGGACACCGCGTACCCCCCGAGGGCAGCGTAAAAGAAGCAGACCGGCACAAGTAGTTTCTGGGTCTCCCGGAAGATCTGCCACCCCGGCAGACGCACGTAGGTCCATCCCAGTGCCGGGCCGAGCAGGGGCGCTCTCTCGCCAAGGGCCAACAAGGCAAACACGACCGGTACCACCACTGAGAACGCAAAGAGCTGGTTGCGGTGACGAAACAGCGCCGCAGCCCCGCCAAGGGCGAGTGCCACGACCGCCCCGGAGGCCAGCCATCCCGCAGGCCTTCCCAGCGAGGGAGGAGCCAGGTCCTCGCGGTAAAAGCCTGTCAGCCGTACAACGTTGAGGAACGCCTCCCACGGGTCGTTGCCGCGGACGAGAAATGCCCGCCAATCAAGCTCGCTGAAGCCGCCCGCCTTGCCTGCCTTGAGGACCGCCGGGACGAGCCAGGTCGCATTGCCAGGCATCCAGGCGGCGACCGCCAGCACGGCCAGTCTCAGCTTCGCCCACACCCTGGCGGGGCCTTGTCTCGCCGCCGCAAGCGAGATCGAGAGCGCCACTGCGACAAGCAAGGTGGCGAGTCCCATCACCGAGACAGCGAAACTGGTGAGTCCAAGTGCAGCCGATGCGAGCACTACCAGCCAGAGGGCCTTCCGGGAATGTTCGGCTGCTGCCCGGGCGGAGCCTCCGGCAGAGGAAGGCCACCGGGACCGGGCGGAGCCCCCCAAGGTGAAGCGCACCGACGCCACCACCATCAGGGGATAGAAGGCGTACCCGAGGAGGATGTGCCAGTGCCCGGCCGCAAGCCTCTGGTAGACGAAGGGGTTGAGTTCGTACAGCAGTCCTGCGTACACCGCTCCGACGACCGATGTCCCCTGGGCCTTCGGATCATGACCAGCGCGCCGGCCCCAGTCGCCGAAGAGCGACCCGAAAGCCGCAAACGCAGCGCATCCCGAGACGAAAGGGATCGAGAGAAGCAGCACCCTCACTAGGGCCTCGGGAGGGATGACCTCGGACAGCAAAGAAATCCATATGAAATCGGGAAGGCGCCTGCCGAACTCGACCCCGAGACCGAACGCCTCCGGCGGGACCTTCATGCGGGGTCCGAAGGACATGTCGAGGGCGAAGGGGTAACCGCCCTTTAGGAGCAAGGGGCTCATTATCCCGGCAGCTACGATTGCGTACAGCCCGCACGCAAGCCCCCACCGAAGCGAGCCGGGACGGAGCCGCAAGCAAGGGAGGCGTCGGTGAGGGGCGGGTGCCTCTGATTCCGTCATGCCCGGGGAGCTGCTCGTGGCGGCCTCCTCCGTTCGCGCTCGGCAGGGCCGGGGATCTAGGAGCCGGATGAGAATCTTAGTCGTCTGCGACAGAGACTGGACTCACCCCCAGGGCGGGGGTGCCGGAATGAACCTGCAAAAACAGGTGAAGTACTGGCTCGCCTGGGGTCACCAGGTACGAATCGTGACGGTCTCCTACCCGGGCGCCGAGGCCCGCTCAGTAGAAGACGGGCTGTGGATCGATCGAAGAGGCTCTACCTTTACCGTCTACTTCGCCACTGCCCTGCGCTTGCTGCGCCGCGAGTACAAGGACGCGGACGTGGTCATGGAAGTGGTGAACGGCGTTCCGTGGATGGCCAAGTTCCTCACTGGCAAGCCGACCGTGGCGATGGTCCACCACGTCTGCCAGCAGCAGTACGAGCTGGAGTTCGAGGGGATTCCACGGTACTTGGGCAAGTTCCTCGAAGCGCGGGTGATGCCGCTCGCCTACCGCAGCATTCCCTTCATCACGGTCTCCGAGACGTCCAAGCAGGACTTGGTGCGCCTCGGCATCCCTGCCGACCACGTCACGGTCGTCCACAACGGCACCGACCACGCAGTCGAGCCCCCTTTCGACCGCTTCGAACGTGCGCTGCTTTCGGGGGACCTCTCGTTCAAGTCGAAGGTCCCTACGCTCGTCTACCTTGGACGGCTGAAGCGCTACAAGCGCGTGGACACCCTCCTGCGCCTCTTGGCCCCTCTCCTCCGCTCCAGGCGAGAGCTGGGATTGAAGGTCGTCGGAGAAGGCGACGACCGCCCCAGGCTGGAGCGGCTGGCCTCCTCCCTAGGAATATCCGACACCGTAGCCTTCACGGGATTCGTCGAAGAGCACGCCAAGCTCCGCATCCTGGCCGAAGCCTGGGTGGCCGTCACCGCGTCCGACGTCGAGGGGTGGGGAATCTCGACGATGGAAGCGGCTGCCATGGGTTGTCCCACCGTCGCCCTCACGTCATCGGGAATCCAGGAGGCCGTCGTCTCCGAGCAGACCGGCTTCGTCTGCGCCGACCCGGTCACCTTCGTCGACCGATGCGCGCTCTTGCTCGACGACCCTGGACTCCGCAAGAAGATGGCCGTGGCCGCAGCGAGACGCGCTCTCTCGTTCTCCTGGGAGGACGCCGCACGCAAGACACTAGAGGTGCTCGAGGCTGCGGCAAGGTCGGCCGCCGCGGGGTTTCGTTCTCGGCCCGACCTGGCGTAGCCCCGGTCAGAACGCCGGCGCAGGCCTGCCCACGCCCCGAGACATCCCAGACATCGAGAAGCGCTCTCCAATCTCCGCGCTTCCGGGTCCATTGTCGGCTCGACGCGCCCCACAGAGCCGTGATCCATGCACTACCGATGCGGGATGTATCCCCCTTCCCATGAAAGCATCAGGGCTGCGTTGTAAACTTTCAGGACACGTTTCCCGGGGGTGCCGGTGGCAAGTCCGATCCAAGATCCACAAGAACCGAGGAACGCGGTACCGCAACGCAGACAACCAGGTCCGAGGCCTGCTGGGCCGCGGCCGGCCCCAGCGCGAGTCAGAACCGGTCGCGCTCCTGCGAGGCGGGTCAGGGAACCCTTCACGTGGTCGAAGGTGCCGTTGCCGGTCTGGCTCTTCGTGCTGGCAGCCTTCACGATGTTCAGCCAGCTCCCCGGGGCAGTGGTGCCGGACACCAAGTTCGACCTCTACGTCGACCCCCTCTTCCTCATGCAGCGCGTGATCTCGGGATGGGATCCGGGTACGTACCTCGGCTTCATTCCTCACCAGGCCATTTCCTACGTCTTCCCGATGGGGACCTTCTTCTACCTCGCCGACGTCATCGGGATCCCCGTGTGGATAGCCCAGAGGCTGTGGCAGTCGCTGCTGCTGCTCGGCGCGGGGTGGGGCGTGGTTGCGCTGATGGACACGCTCCGGGGACCCAAGCGCACGGCCATGCACTGGGTCGCAGCGATCTTCTACATGTTCAACCCCTACATCATCATGTGGCTGCCGCGCACGAGCGGGATGCTGCTCCCCTACGTCATGCTCCCCTGGATGCTCAACTTCTTCATCAAGGGGATGTGGCGTCCAAGAGGGTGGAAGTACCCGATGCTCGTGGGGCTCACCTTCTTCCTGATGACAGGTCTCAACGCTGCGTCGACGATCTTCGTGCTGGTCGCCCCCCTCCTTTACTTCCTCTACCACGTCTACGTGCTGAGGACCTCCACATTCCGCACTTCTGCACTGTTTGCGGCCAAATGCCTCGTGCTCATGGCCCTTCTCTCGGTGTGGTGGGTCGTTCCCCTCCTCATTCAAGGCAAGCTCGCCCTCAACATTCTCAGCTTCACCGAGCCGGCCTACTTCACGAACCTGACCTCGAGCTTCTCGGAGAGCATCCGGCTGTTCGGCTTCTGGTTCTTCTACGGAGGCGACCGGTTCGGCCCCTGGTACAGGGGGGCGCTCTCGTACCTCTCCAATCCCCTCCTGGTGATCACCACGTTCGCCGTACCAGTGCTCGCACTGCTTGCGGCCTGGCTGATCCGCTGGCGGTACCGGATTTACTTCGGCATGCTGATGGTCGCGTCCGTCCTGCTGATGGTCGGCGTCTTCCCGCCCCAGAAACCCAGTCCGTACGGGCGCCTGCTCAACTACCTCTACGACCGCTGGCAGCCGGCCATGGCCTTCCGCAACACCTACAAGGCAGCGCCCATGCTCGCGCTTGCCTTCGCCGCTCTTCTGGCGGCGGGAGCCGAGTCGCTCCAGAAGCGGATAGCCGAGTCCAGAGAAGCCAGGGGAGAGAAGCCCGGCTGGCGACCCCTCGCTCCGGTAGTCGTGGTGCTCGCATTGGTGGTGGTCAACACCTACGGCTACTGGACCTTCAGCGCATGGGACCCGAAGATGGCAGTAAGGAACGGGATCCCTGATTACTGGAAAGAGGCGGCAAAGGCTGTAAACGGCTTCGGCCTTTCTCCTGCTCAGCTCCGCAAGGAAGAACCGAGCGGAACAGGAGCCACTCAGCAGTCATACCGGCTGCTCATGTTCCCGGGCCAGCCCTTCGCCTACTACCAGTGGGGCGTCACGCTCGACGACATCAACCAGTCGATGATCAAGCGCCCGACCCTGCTGAGGACTCTGGTACCTTACGGCTCTCCGTACGGCGCCAACCTTACGGCCGCCCTGGACGGGGCAATTCAACAAGGGACCATGGAGCCGAACACCCTGGTCCCCGTAGCCAAGTACCTCGGGGCAGGCGACGTGCTGGTGCGGCACGACCTGGACTGGGCAAGGTGGGATACCCCCAGGCCTGCCGTAGTGATCGACATGGTCGGGCGCCAGGGCCTGGTGCCGGGCCCGGGTGGCGGGAAGTTCGGGGAGCCAGGTCTGTGGGCTCCCTCGAAGAACCGATCAGAGCTGCTCTCGCAGGACTTCGGTTTCCCGGAAGTCGAGGCCAAGCTGGCGCCGGTCGAGTACTTCGTGATAACCGAACCTTTGAAGATCGTCCGTGCGGACCGTGCCGACCAGCCGTTGCTGATCTCGGGTGACAACTTCTCCCTCCTCACCCTCGCTGGCTTCGGGTACCTGCAGGACAACCCGCCGTTCTTCCTCTCTGCCTCCCAGACCCAAGAGCAGCTTCAGGAGACGCTCAACTCCCAGCCCAGCATCATCATCACCGACTCGAACCGGCGTCGGGCCTGGCAGTTCGGCGTCATCAAGAACAACTACTCCTACACCCTGGCCGAGGGCGAGGAGCTGCGCAGGGGAGGGGTGCCGGACCGGGACTGGACGGTATTCGACGAGGTGGACGCACCTCGCAAGGAAACGGTCGCGGAGTTCAGGGGCGCCAAGTCCATCAGGGCCTCCAGCTACGGGTCCTTCTGGTACGAACTCCCCGACAACCGCCCCGCTAACGCCTTCGACCGGAGCCTCAACACTGCGTGGATGGTTGGCGGCCTGGGCAACCCCGTGGGGGCGCAACTCGAAATCACCTTCGAGGAGAAGACCACGGTCGAGAGCCTCACGCTCTACCTCAAGTACGAGCGGGAGGGGCGCAACATCAAGCGCCTTACGGTCATACCTGATACCGGCCGGGAGATTCCGCTCGAACTCGAGGGCACCGACGGCCCGCAGACCTTCTCGCTCGGCCAGGCCGTAGAGACTCAGCGGCTGAGGTTCCGCATAGACGAGATCACTTCCTCGGGTCGAAATGCCCGGTACCTGCCCCCGGTCGGCATTGCCGAAGTGGAGATACCTGGAATCTACCCCCAGGAGCTCCTGCGCACCCCCGAGGACCTTTTCAGGCGAGCTCCCGGAGGAGATGCAGCCCTTGCACCCTTCAACCTGAGCTACGTGTTCCAGCGCGCCAAGAACCAGCCGGGTGACTTCATGCGTTCGGACGAAGAGGTACAGCTGGCCCGCGTCTTCTACGTCCCCGGTACCCGTGAGTTCGCGCCCTCTGCCGGAGTCAGCCTCTCTCCCGCCACTCCCGACCCCACCATCGACACGCTCCTGGGGATGACGGGCCCGGTGACCAGGGCGTCATCGTCTTCCAGGTGGCTCGGCATGCCGAAGTACCGTGCGATGGCCGCATTGGACGGAGACACCGAGACGTTCTGGGCGCCGGCGATCGGCTCGCAGATGGTCGGCGAGTCGATGACGGTCGAGCTGGGAGCGCCGACCCAGATTTCGGAGTTCGACTTCGCGTTCCTCGAGAACGAAGTCCACTCGGGTATCGAGGAGGCGACGCTGTCCTTCTCGGACGGCAGAGAGCAGAAGTTCAGATTCGAAGCACCCGGCCCCGACCGTCTCGGCTTGCAGCGCTACAAGAGGAAGCTCGACTCCCCTGTCACCACGACCAGCGTCACCTTCAGAATCGACAAGATCCGCGAGGTGTACACCGCTGACACCTCGCCAGTCAGGGGAGATCCCAAGGCGATCCTCATGCCGACGGCCGTTGCCGAACTCGGGATTCCGGGCGTCACCAACACCGTGCCCGACGACACCTCCGAGGTGACCACTCCGTGCGAGCCCCTTCCGCCCGCTCCCACGGCCGAAGAGATCAGGGTCAAGGGAGCCCAGGTGGTCCCCGACACTACGATCTGGGTCGACGGCCAGCAGGTGCGATTCCGGGCGACAGGTCTGGTGGACGACCTCCTCAGCCTGAGAACCGTCCGCGGGATCCCTTGCGAGGAAACTGCGAGGATCAGGCTTGGCCGTGGCGACCACACGCTCTTCACCTCTCCCAAAGGCGCACTTGTCATCGACCGGGTCGCCCTGGATTCCGTCGTTGCACCGCTTTCTACTACGAGGCGTAGCTTGCCGGTGGTCGAGGTGACCAACCACGGCCGGTACAGCTGGGACCTCAAGGTCTCCGGAGCCACGGACGAGCCCTGGTACCTGATCCTCGGAGAAAACATCAACCCCGGCTGGAGAGGTCGGATCGTCCGCAGCGACGGCACGTCCGTGCCCATCCAGCCCTCCGAGCCGCGCTTGATAAACGGGTATGCGAACGGCTGGCTGATCCGACAGCCCGGGAGCTACACGATCCACCTCGAGTACCGTCCGCAGCAGCTCATCTTCGTGGGCATGGCCGTCTCCGCGTTCACGCTCCTGTTCACGATCTTCGTCCTTCTTCAAATTCGCTGGGTCGAGGCAGCGCGCAGAAGGGCACTTCTCTCGGCGGCGACCAGGAGGGGGCCGGGCCGACCTGGCCCTCGCCCCGCACCTCGCGGCGGCCCGATACCTCCCGGAGGGCAAGCCCCCAGGCCGAGCGAGCCGGCAGGGGAGCCTGGCTCCGGGCCGGGAGGTCCCGGGTGGGGAGCGCCTCCCACCACAGGCGCTGACGGCGGTGGCGGGCCGCCCCCGAGCGGGGAAGGCCCAGCCGCTCCTGGAAGCAGCACGGTCTGAGCGGTCGGAACTCGGAGGACGCCATGTCGGAGAACGACAGGGACACCGGACCACAGCCCCCCTTCGGCCAGGGAGAACAAGGAGAAGGCGAGCCTCGAGGTGCAGAGCAGCCCTGGGGGCAGGGGGGTGGCGAGGAGGAGCCCCTGCTGACTCCGGAGGAGGAAGCCACTCTTTCTCCGGCAGAGAAGCGAGCACTGGCTCGCAAGCGCCTGGCGGAGCGAATCCGGGCGACGATTCCTGACGAGCGGAGGCGCATGACCAAGAAAGCCGGCGCCCCTGCTCCAGCCGCTCAGCCACCGACCACCGGGCCAGTTGCGGCTCCGCCTCCCCCACCGCCTGAAGTCGAGACGGCGCGCGCCCCGGCAGTCACGCCGCCACAGGCGATGCCTTCCTCAGAGCCACAGATGCAGGCCCCTCCGTCTCCACAAGGAATACGCAGCACCGAGGAAGCCCCGCCGGTTTCGCCCACGCCCCCCGCCTCGACCGTCGCCCCCCAGGCTCCGGCTCCACCGCCTGCCCGGCGCCATGAGCAACCGAGACGAAGAAGGCCTGCCCCACCCCAGCCACGCGGAGGTCGTGTCGTTCAGCGGCGCGGTGCACCTGCACCCGCCGTGATCCCCGCCAGGCCTACCAACCTCCCCACGCGGGCAAGGGAGCCACAGAAAGTCCACCCGGTAGGCGTCGCGCTGCTGGTCGTCTTGGCGCTGGCGGTGTCCTACTTCTTTGCGGACATCTGGGGCCTTTTCTTCGTGCCGCTACTCCTGGTCTTCTTGTGGAGGAAAGTCGACTCCAGGGAGCTGCTCGGGATAACTGCGGTCATGGTCGCAGCAGTTCCCCTCATCATGGTCGTGCAAGGCATCGATCTGGGTGGCAACATCGACTCGTCCTACGCCCTCAAGCAGATGCTTGCTCATGCCGTTGCTGGGATTGCAGTAGGCCTGCTTGCGGTGGCATGCGTGGTGGCGGCCGTGGATTGGCGCTACAGGGTGCTCCCCCTCGACCCGGCCGGGGACCCCAACGACGAGCCGGTACTGGTCACCTTCCTCCCGAGCAAGAAAGGGATCGGGGCCGGAGTAGTGGCCAAGGCCAGACCCCTCAAGCAAGAGGGCACCAGAGCCTGAGCCATCTGCCAGCACAGTCCCGACTCGAGACTCCGGAGAGCACTTCTCGATGACCGATGGCAGTCCGCGTATAAGCGCGATCGTTCCCACCTTAGATGAAGAACGCAGGATCGCTACCACGCTCGAGGAGCTCGTCAAGGCACTCGAAGCCCTAGAAGAAACGTATGAAATCCTCGTCGTCGACAACGCGAGCACGGATTCGACCGCCGAAGTCGTACGCCGTGCCGCCGCCGATAACACCAACGTCAAGCTTCTCGTCAACTCGGAAAACATGGGGAAGGGGTACTCGGTCCGCCGAGGAATGCTCGAGGCCCGCGGGGACTGGCGCTTCTTCACCGACGCCGATCTGTCCACGCCCGTAGAGGAGATCGAGCGTTTCTGGAAACTCGCAAGACAGGACGAGTTCGGCGTGATCGTCGGATCTCGGCTTGCCCCGGGAGCCACCGTCGTACGACCCCAACCTCTCCTGCGGCGTCTTGCAGGCCAGGCCTGTCTCTCCCTCACGCGAATGACCGTGCCCGGAATGCCGAGGGACGTCTTCTGTGGGTTCAAGTGGTTCAGGGGTGATATCGCCGAGGCGGTCTTTGCCAGGCAAATAACCATGGGGTGGATGTTCGACGCCGAGGTGCTAGGCAGGGTACGTCGTATCGGCGTCAGGATACTCGAGGTCCCGATACGCTGGGAAAACGACCCCGAGAGCAAGCTCTCGATGATCAGGGATCTTCCGTCGATCACGGCAGAACTCTGGAAGATCCGTAAAGCGCTGAGGTCGCAAGGGCAAAAAGGCCAGGAAAATTGAGTGAGAAAGACCTCACGGGCGTACCCGTCCTCGTTACCGGTGCCGCCGGTTTCATCGGGTCGCACCTTGCAAGGTTGCTGGCGGACGCCGGGGCAGAGGTGTTCGCCCTCGTCTCGGAGGTCTCGGCCCTGTACCCTCCCCGCCTGGCTGACCTGAAGGGGCGGATCAACCTGGAAGCTGCCGACCTTACCGACGGACCCGCTCTCGAGCGAGTGGTCCGACGGATCCGGCCGCGGTACGTCTTCCACCTCGGAGCCTTCACCCACGTGGGCCGCTCCTTCGACAGGGTTGGCGAGTGCACCGCCACCAACGTAGAGGGGACCCGCAATTTGCTGGAGGCCCTCGCCAGACACCCCCCTCTGAGGCTGGTCTACGCCTCTACCAGCGAGGTCTACGGGGACGTCGAGGTCCCCTTCAGGGAGGACGGGCCGGTGAACCCCGTGTCTCCGTATGCCGTGTCCAAGTACGCAGGGGAGCGTCTCACCCTCATATACATCGACGCCTACGGGGTGCCAGCAGTTGCGATCCGCCCCTTCAACGCTTACGGCCCTATGCAGAGCCCCGACCGCATCATCCCCGAGACGATCACGCGCGCACTCAGAGGGCTGCCCGTCGAGATAACCGAGGGAGTCCAAACGCGGGAATTCAACTACGTGACCGACATAGCCTCCGCCTTCGTCATGGCTGCCCTTGCCGAGGACTCGGTGGTGGGCGAGGTGATAAACGTCGGCTGCGGCGAGGAGCGGAGCATGAGGGACGTCGCAGCCACCATCCTGGAGCATCTGGGAAACCCCGTGGAACTGAGGGTCGGCGCGCTTCCCTACAGACCCAAGGAGATCTGGAGGATGTACTGCGACAACTCGAAGGCACGCCGGCTGCTTGGCTGGAGTCCCACGGTCAACTTCGAAGAGGGTCTGGCCCGGACCATCGAGTGGTACAAGGCCGAGTTGGAAAAGCCCTACACCCCGTTCGTGCTCTAGGACCTGTCCGGGGTCTGTCGGCAGTCTCTCGGCCGTGAGCTCGAGTCGGTCGGGTCCGCCGTTCGTGCTCTAGGACCTGTCCGGAGTCTGTCGGAAGCTGCCGAGTAAGTAGCCGAGGACATCGGCTGGTAGTACCGGTTACCGCCAGGCCAATCTGCCAGCACGACCCCGCTCCGAGCCGACAAAGCAAGGCAATGGGTCAGACCAGCAGGTACGGAATCCCCTCGACCACGCTGTACCGGTGCCCACAAGAGGTGCAGACGAGGGTGCCGGTCCTCTCCCCTTCTCCGAGCCCCCCCTTGTCAAGCTCCCCCCGGTCCAGGGGGCAGACGACAAGGTCGAATACCGAAGGGTAGGGCCTTGGCCCCCGTACGAGAAATGCGAGGAACTTCCAGAACGCCTCCAGCACCCACTGGTCCAGTCCCGCCCGCGGGACCCCTTCCTCCGCCTCCACTACGACGAAGCCGTGTTCTTCGAGCCATGCCTCGTCGTCGAAGATCGAGTTCTCCGCCGAGCCGGCCCGTCCGTCGGGAAGGTCCAAGTAGTGGACCTCGAAGTCGATCGACCCTTCCCACCGGTACATTACGAAGAAGTCGTGCAGGCGCCTCCAGAAGGTGGACCAGAAGCCACCGTGCTGGTACAGGGTCTTATGCGTCAGGTCCTTTATCCCGGGGTCGAAGACCGCCCTGTCCTTCTGGGTGAAGACCAGCCTCCCCTCGCGCACCTGCACGAACCAGCGATGGTAGGGCGGAGAGTCGAGCTTGTCGTAGGAGGCATCCGGGCACTCGATGTAGCCCGCCTTGCCCACCCGGGACAGCTCCTCCATTACCCTGTCCGGCCTGTCGACGTGCTCGAGGAGATGGGAGGCCACCACGAAGTCGAAGGTCTCGTCCCTGAAGGGTAGTTGCTCTGCATCACAGGCTACGGTGGGTGCGGCCAGTACCGGCTTCCGTCCCCAGATCCGATTCGAGTCGTCGAGCAGAAACTTCTCAGCAAGGACGTCGGCCCGAGGAAAGGGAGAATTACCGGATCCCACGTCGAGGACGAGCCCATCGATGCGACGAGCGCCTGCGATCTTGCGCTCGTAGAACCGGTAGGCCTGCCAGAAGAACCGCGTCATCGGCTCGGCCAGCGAGCCTTCGATGTCGGCTTGCTCACCCGGCTATCCGGATCACCGATACCGCCCGACAGAAGCACGAATGCACCACCGGTTCACCCAAGCGATGGAGCATGTCTCAGCGCCCTTTCCATTGCGGCTCCCGCTTCTCGACGAACGCCCGGGGTCCTTCGAGGAAGTCCTCGGTGCTTACCACGGTAGCCGTGGCGCGAGCCGAGAGCTCCCACCCTCTCTCCTCTTCGGAAGCCAGCAGCGACTCCAGCACCACCCGCCTGGATTCGCGGACGGCAATTGGTGCGCACTCGATGATGGCACCAGCGAGTTCGAATGCGGTGGGCATGAGCTGGTCCGAGGGGACGACCCTGTTCACCATGCCGAGCTCGTAGGCCCGCCGTGCAGAGATGGGAAGTCCCGTGAGGATCAGTTCCATTGCGACGCCGAGGGGGAGGCGTCGGGGCAATCTGAACAGCCCCCCGGCGGCGGCCACAAGGCTCCTTCTCACCTCGGGGAGCCCGAAGCGTGCGTGCTCGGCAGCCACGATCAGGTCGCACGCCAGGGCGATCTCGCACCCCCCTGCCAGAGCATCTCCGTTCACTGCAGCGATCACAGGCTTGGAGCGACTCCTCTTGGTGATACCTGCGAATCCACCGTCGGCAGTCCAGATCTCCTGCATCCGCCCTGCGGCAATCGCCTTGAGGTCGGCGCCGGCGGAGAACGCCTTCTCTCCTGCGCCCGTGAGGATCGCCACCCATACGTCGTCGTCTTGCTCGAACTCCGAAAAGGCCGCGTCGAGCTCGGCCGAGACCTCGGGGCTGATCGCGTTGCGCTGTTCGGGGCGGTTTATGGTTATTACCCGCACGCGGTCCTCGGTAGACGTCTCCACGAGCGCCATCGGTCCTCCTCCTCGAATTCGCTCTTTGGCCCTGCCGACACCTCCTCTGCGAGCCCGGACGACAGCGTCGGACATTTCCTCAACGCCATGAGCTCATGCCGGTAGGGCGGAGAAATAATAGCTTGCCTGAAGGGGCGACTCCGCATGGCGAGTGCCTAGGCGAAAGCTGAGGGCTGCCCGAAGGCGTGGCAACCGGGGGCGGGGGCGACCCCGCACGGCGAGTACCCCGTTCGGATCGAGGTGGACCAGACAGGGGTTCCTCAGCCGAGACGGCGAGGAGGTCGAGGGGCGACTATATGCTGGGGTCCGAAGTGGAAACGTCCAGGCTGCGTCCCACAGAAGAGCGCTACTACAGGGATGACGACTTCTACGTGGCTCGTCCCGAGGACGACCGCGAGACGATCCTCTCGAAAGGCCGTGAGGTTCTCCGGAACTACCCCCTCCTCAGAGCGTGTGTGCTGTTCTTCGTCCTGGCGTTCGCTCTGAGAGCCCTGTACAACCTCCAGCTCGGGAACTACCCGATCTCGCCAGAGCTGAGGGACATGCACGACTACGACCAGGTAGCACGCTCGCTCGTGGACGGCGGAGGCTACTCCCGCCCCTGGGCATATACGGACGACAGAGGCGAGACCGTCGTAGAGATGAGGAAGTCGATGTTCCGCCCGCCTCTGTACACCTTGACACTTGCCTCGGCTTACGCTCTGTCCAACCGCGATCCCCTCGTCGCAAGGATCCTGCTCTGCTCGATCGGGGCTTCCACGGTAGTCGCCGTGTTCCTCGTAACGCGCAAGCTCTTCAACACGAGAGTCGGCGCGGTAGCGGGGATTCTGGCCGCGCTCTACCCTTCGCTCATAGCGGCGGACGGCGTGCTCTACCCCGAGGCCCTCTTCACGTTACTGGCAGTTCTCTTGGTCCTCTCGCTTCTGTTGCTCAAGGAGAAGGTCACCCTGACCAGAGCTGCGATCACCGGCGCGCTGGTGGGAGCTCTGGCTCTTACCAGAGCCGAAGGGGCGGTGTGGATCTTGCTGCCGCTCCTCTTCGTCGCAGTCTCCATGCCGGCCGTGCACACCTCCCGCAAGGTGGGTCTCGTGGGGGTGATGGCTGCTACGGCCTTCGTCGTCTACCTGCCCTGGCTGCACCACACGTGGACAAACTTCAAGACCGTGGCACCTTCGGCCTCGCTCGGCTCCATGGTGGTCGGTGCGAACAACAGGGTCGCCTACTACGACAGGGTCTTCATGGGTTCTTGGTACTACGGGGGACTCGTGCGTGACCGGGCGACCCTGTACGAGATCCGAGACCCCCGACACAACGAGAAGACCGTCGACGACCTCTACCTGGCCCAGGGCCTCGAATACGCACGTTCTCACCTCGAGCGCCTTCCCTCCGTGGTGGTCGTACGGGTTCTCAGAGGGTTCGACTTCTGGGATCCCTACGTCACGGCCCGCCTCGAAGAGGGGTGGGGAAGGCCGATGTGGGTCACCTACGCGGGGATGGCTCTTTATTTCCCTCTCCTCGGAGCAGGGATCTACGGTTTGTGGCGGTCCAGAAGGCGGTGGCGGGACTTCTTGCCCTTCTACACGATCGTTGCGGGCTTCGTGGTCTTTTCCGCGCTCGCCTTCGGGTCGTCCCGTTTCAGGTTGCCGGCCGATGTCTCGCTCATCGTCGTGTCGTCTTCGGTCCTGTACGGGATCACGAGAACCACGGTCCTCACGAGGCGCACCTCGCTTGGAGACTTGCTCGACAGTGTCGAGGAGGCAGGTGAGATGCGCCGCTTCCCGACCGAGCTCCCCGAGGAGGTACGGCGAGCGATTCGACTGAGAGCGGCCAAGGAGCGCGCGTATCGCCGACTCCACAGCGAGGACCTTGCCAGGCTCCACGAAGGCGAGGACCTTTCCCGGCTGGATACGGAATCCCTGTCAGACGGCCCGGGAGGCGATGCCGGAATCGGGGATGCCGGCGAGGCGGCCCCCGAGGAGACCGGCACTGTCGCTGAGACGGAAGAGCTGAAACTGACCGAGACGACCAGCCTGGACATCCGATCAGGCCTGATCAGACTCGACCGGGAAGGCTCGGAAGGCGGCCTGGACGGCGGGTAGGTCTGGTAAGCCCTCTATCCGTCGGAGCCGGTGAGCTTGTCGAGGTCGGCCTGCTTCGAGCGCACGGCCTCGGCAGCCCGCCGGAGGTCTTCGAGTTCCGACTCCTCGAGGGGAATCTCGATCACCTCTTCCACCCCCGAGCGCCCCAACCGAGCAGGAACGCCCAGGTAGACGCCTGATATGCCGTACTGACCTTCGACCCAGGCGCAGACCGGCATCACCTCCTTCGTGTCCTCGACCACTGCGCGCACCATCTTCACCGCCGCAGAGGAAGGGGCGAAGTAGGCCGATCCTGTCTTGAGGAGAGATACGATCTCGGCACCCGCATCCCTCGTCCTCTCGACGAGGCGCTCTATTTGCTCGGGAGAGGCCAGTTCCTTCAGCGGCTTTCCCCCGACTCTCACCTGGGAAGGCACCGGGACCATGGTGTCGCCGTGCGACCCCAGGGTGATCGCCTCGACCTCGCTGGGATGAACACCGAACTCTTCGGCGACGAAGTGCTGGAGTCTGGCAGTGTCCAGGACACCGGCCTGCCCCATGATCCTGTTCCTTGGGAACCCGCTAGTACGAGCTGCAAGTGCGGTCATCTCGTCGAGTGGATTCGAGACGACGATGATCACAGCGTCGGGGCTGCCTGCCACGAACCTGGACACCACATCCGAGACTATCTTGGCGTTGGTCTCCAGCAGGTCCATCCGGCTCATTCCAGGCTTTCTGGCCACCCCGGCCGTGACGACGCAAACCTGCGACCCCTCGGTGATGTCGTAGTCGTTGGAGCCCCTGACCACGGTCTTGAACCCCTCGAGGGGTCGGCTCTGCATGATGTCGAGGGCCAGGCCCTGAGGTAGGCCCTCGATGATGTCGACCATCGCGATCTCGTCGACTATGTCCAGCTCGGCCAGTCTCTGGACAGTCGTAGAGCCGTACTTGCCTGCTCCAATGACGGTTGCTTTCATCGCTCCTACTCCCCGTCTACGGCCGACCTCGAGGGTCGAACCGCTGTCGTGCAAGGCCTGTCGAGGCAATCGAGCAGCGAAGTCGGGCCTACCGGCAACGGCGTGGAGTTTCGGGGGCTGGCAAGGATCGCCCCTGCGGTGCCGCCGGGCATCAGTAGGCTCTCGCCACGACTCCTGTAAAGGCGGCTCGGTCTCCACAGACCAGGCACGCCTCGGCCCTGTCTCCCAGTGAGGCCTCGATGGCCGACAGATAGCCTGCCTCGGCGAGCTCCTCCGAATCAACACAACGCACCGAGGCGGACGCATCCTCGGCGAGCCGGTCTTCGCACGTGCGACTGCTGCAGAGCGGGACGACGCAGAAACCCGGTTGCTCCTCCAGCGACCGCACCAGCTCGTCGTAGGAGGACGGCACCGTCGTCCTCGACTCCCTGAAGGCGAGGTTCTCCTCCAGGAGCGACCGCTGGATCTCCTCGAGCAGCACGGGGACCCGGTCGTGCAGTTCCGCCAGGGGGACCCTGGACTTCTCCCTGCAGTCGCGCCTCACCAGGACGACCGAGTCGGAGTCGAGATCCTTGGGGCCGACCTCCACCCTGATCGGCACGCCCTTGAGCTCCCACTCGACGCTCCTCCACCCGAAGCTCTGGTGCAACTCCTCGTCCACCTTCACCCTCAGGCCCCGTTCGCGCAGGGCGCGGTAGACTTCCTGAGCCACCTGCACAGTTCTGGGATCGTCCGCCCCGAGAGGGATCACCACTACCTGAACGGGTGCGACCGCAGGAGGCAGCCTCAGTCCGAAGTCGTCGCCGTGGGCCATGATCACCGCTCCGATGAGGCGCGTCGACACACCCCAACTGGTCTGCCAGACGTGGCGGAGCGAACCGTCTTCGGCAGTAAAGACGATGTCGAAGGCCCTGGCGAAATTCTGGCCCAGCTCGTGCGACGTTCCCATCTGCAAGGCCTTGCCGTCACCCATGAGTCCCTCGACCGTGTAGGTCCGGTCGGCACCCGCGAAACGCTCCTTCGGGGTCTTCTCGCCAGTGATTGCAGCTATCGCCAGCCGATCGCGAATGAACTCCCTGTAGACCCCCAGCATCTTCCGGGCTTCTTCGGATGCTTCCTCGGGTGTCGCGTGGGCTGTATGCCCTTCCTGCCAGAGGAACTCGGTAGTCCGCAAGAAGAGCCGGGGCCTGAGCTCCCACCGCACGACATTGGCCCATTGATTTACGAGCACCGGGAGGTCCCTGTGGCTCTGGATCCACTTGGCGAACATGTAGTTGATCACCGTCTCCGAAGTGGGGCGGACGACCAGAGGCTCCCCGAGCTCTTTGCCTCCCCCGTGGGTCACCACCGCAAGCTCGGGGCTGAATCCCTCCACGTGCTGAGCTTCCTTCTCGAGAAACGAGAGGGGGATGAACAACGGGAAGTAAGCGTTCTCGTGGCCGGTCTCCTTTATGCGTTCGTCGAGCTGGCGCTGGATCTGCTCCCAGATGGCGTAGCCGTACGGCCGGATGACGATCGTCCCCCGGGCCGGCCCCCCCTCGGCCAGCTCGGCACGGGCTATGACCTCCTGGTACCAGCGAGGAAAGTCTTCCGAACGGCTGGGAAGTACCCCCATTGCATCCCCTTCCAGGTCGAGATCGGATGCGTGATCGAGCGACTCAGCGGATGCGCCAGGCCGGGCCGGAGTTCGCGTCCCTGACCGGCATCGCAGCAGTATAGACGGAGTGCTCGGCCACCACCGGCTGAGGAGTCGTCGCCGTGACGCCGCCGCTGCTCCCCGCCACCGAGACGACCGACGCCGCTACGTCGTAGGAGCTTACGACGTCGTTGGCGCGGAGCGAACGTCTCGTCCCCGGCGGGAGGCAGATCGGATCGGCCCTCGGATCGGTGACGGCGCCGGACTCGGTGAGGTATCGGACGCTCGCACAGGCAGCACTCGTGCCAGGATTGGCGATGAGCACCCAGGTCTCGAAGCCTCCTGTCGTGGCTCCCTCGACGGCTACCCACTCCAGTCCAGCCTTGGGCAGGGCCTCAGCCGACGACGAGCCCTTCTCGAGCACCGGGTGGTCGTTGTACATCGCCCTCTCGACCACGACCGGTTCTACGCTGGTTGCCGAGATAGACCCGTCAGACCCGGTAACCGCTTCCACCTTCGTGGCGACGTCGTAAGTGGAGGTGAAGTCCCCCACGTTCACCGACCTCCGGGAATTCGGCCCGAGGCAGAGCGGCGAACCGGAGCCCCCGTATACCACCCGGGGACCGGTGGACTCCAGCAGGGTCAGCTTCACGCAAGAGTTCCTCGACCCCTGGTTGGATACCAGAATCCAGGTCTCGAAGCCTCCCGTCGTGGCTCCTTCCGCAACGAACCACGACTTCTGCTGAGAAGGGACGGCAGGTGAGGCGGTAGCCCCTCTTCGGGTCGGTCCGGATGTGTAGGTAGCTCGCTCGACCACCACCGGTCTGTCCGAGACGACCTTGGTCGCCACGTCGTAGCTGTCCGGCACCACGGAGTCGGCAAGGACCGACACCCTCCCTCCGGGAGGTACGGAAACGGTCGTCTGCCCGGATACCCCGCCGGTGCCGAGGAAGAAGACCCGGGCGTCGGCCTCGAGGCTCCCCGGATTAGCTATCAGTACCCAAGTCTCGAACTCGCCCGCGGTTGCGCCTTCAGCAACATGCCACAGCACAGAGGGTCCCTCGACCCCCTTCGAGATGTGGGATCCCAGCTTGCCCGGGACCGCCGAGTAGACAGCCCTCTCCGCTCTTGTCGAGCCGCTGAAGGACTCGACCACGGAACCGACGAAGTAGGTCGACACGAGCCTGCCCACGTCGATCGAGAGCCTCGAACCGCCCTTCACTACGTAGGAGCCGGCCCGCCTCGGTCCGGCGTCCGTCAGCAGCGTGACACAGGCACGGTCGGGAACCGATCCGGAATTGGCGAGCAGGAGCCAGGTCGAAAAGCCACCCGTAGTCGCCCCCTCGGCCAGGTAGCTGGTCGCCGGAGAAACGTCCCACGGAGCGGCCAGACCGACATCTCCAATCAATTCGGAGGCGGGCGAGGCTACCACTGCCGTGGGGGATCCTCCCGTTACTCGAACCGTGAATACGTCCGCATTGCCGGAGCCGGAGACGCCGTAGTAGAAGACCTGGGAGCCGTCCGGTTTGAATCTGGGCCTTGCCTTGAGAGGCGGACCGCCCGAGGTGAGCACGGTTTCGGTGCCACCGACCAGGTTCCGGACGGCCACCTCGGCGGTAGTGCCCCCTCGGTCCGTGACGAAGGCGAGAAGGGACCCGTCGGGCGAGAGTGCGGGGTCTACGCGGTTCTCCCCCGCGTTCGGTACCACGAGCTCCACGGTGCCGCCTGCCGAGGGCACGCGGTAGATCTGGAACTTCCCGCCCGCTCCGTGGTCGGACGCGAAGTAGACCCAGCCGCCGTCGGGCGAGAAGGTCGGGTTGCGCCGTTGGCCGGTCCCGATCGAAGTGAGCTTTTCGAGGTTGCTCCCGTCCGCGTCCATCACGAAGATCTCGGGCGAACCACTCCTGGTAGACACGAACGCGACCCGGGTCAGACCGCCAGAGGTCCTGACGAGTGCCGGCGAGGTGTCGTCGTACGACCCGGTAGGGTCGTCCGACCTGACGGCCCTCGCGCGTCCCTCCACATCTACCGTGTAGAGCTTGCGGAAGCCGGTCTCCGAGGACACGAACCATATGCGGTTGCCTCCAGGGTCGAATACTGGCTCCTCCTCCTCGGTCCCGGTAAAGGTCACCCGCTTCGTCGTGCCCGAACCGTCTAGCCACTTGACGTAGATCTCACGGTTTCCGGATGCGTCCGAGACGTAGACAATCCCGTCTAACCGACAGACCGCTTCAGGCTTCGTGGTGGCCTTCACGGAATCCGAGCGCCCCGACTCGCCCCCCAGGTTGAAGGCGAAGACCCTGTAGTGGTAGGTGGTCGAGCCGCCTACCCCGGTGTCTTCGAAGCGCGCCTGGTCCGGTCCCGTCCTCCCGACCAGGGTGAAGGAGATCCCGTCCGTGGACCGCTCGACTCCGAAACCGTCTTCGTTGGCAGAATTGTCGGTCCAGGTAAGCTCCAGGCTCGTCGCCCCAAGCCTCGACACGGTGAGGTTCGTCGGTCGCTCGGGTGCGGCCGGGGACGGGGTCGTAACCGTGGCCTCGTTCGAGTACTCCGAGAACCCGGCCGAGTTGGAAGCCCGCACTCGGTACACGTAGGTGGTAAGGGGCGAGAGGCCGCCGTCGGTATAGGCGGAGCTGTCTGCCGGCAGGACCGCTACCTCGTCGAAGCCCAGGGGGGGCGTGCGTCGCTCCACGTGGTAGGAGGCCTCGTTTCCGGCATTGTCGGTCCAGGAAAGCTGGACCTGGGAAGGGCCGGTTGCCGAGGCGACAAGGTCGGTGGGACCGGCAGGGGGGAATCCGCCGGTGGTGGTGACGGTAAGCTCGTTCGAGTAGTCGGAGTTCGCCTCGGTATTGGCCGCTCTCACACGGTATACGTACTGCTGGCCGGGAGTAAGCCCCGTGTCGGAAAACGAAGTCGTATTCGCCCCGACCCGCCCGACCTCGCTGAATGAGCCCGAAACCGCCTTCCGCTCCACCTTGAACACCACCTCGTCGGACGAATTGTCGGTCCAGGCCAGGTCCGCCGTCGTGTCGCCGACGGAGACGAGGGTGAGGTCCGAAGGAGGAGCGGGGGGCGGTCCCACCGAAAAGTCCGGCAAGGGAGAGGGTGGCGCCGGCGGTGTCAATGCGGCCTCTCCCGAGAAGGCAAGGTAGACGTCTTCGTTGCCGTCGGTGTCGGGCCAGGAGGAAGAAAACACGCCACCGGTGGAGTAAGAGACGAAGCGCCCGTCTCCGGAGATGGACGGCAGGTAAGCGTTGTCGTTCAGTTGCTCTCCCGCTCGCACCGAGACCATCGCCGTCGTAGAGGCTTCGACGTCTCTCACGAAGACGTCGCTGAAGAGATTGGAGTCGCCCGGCACTACGGTGGCACTGGATGAGAAGAAGGCCACTCGTTTGGCGTCGTACGAAAAGTTGCCCGGCCCGCCGGAGCCCTCTACCCGGTCACCCGTACTGGAAAGGGTCACGACCCCGGTAAAGCCTCCTGCCACGTCCCTTACGAATACGTCATACGTACCTGGCGTGTCCCCTGGGTCCAGATTCGAGGCCAGCGACGTGAAGGCGACCGTGCTCCCGTCGGACGAGACCGATGGCATGGTCGAGTCGTCGTCGGTGGGAGCGGATGGGTCGAGCGGCACCGAGACCCTCGTCGTCGTCTCCTGGACGACGTCCCTCAGGTAAATGTCCTTCTTCGGAGTCGTGTCGGCCGGGTCGAGGTTTGTGGCCTGGCTCTCGAAGGCCACGTAGCGTGCGTCGTAAGATACTGCGGGGGTCTCCGAGGGGCCGTTGGACTGGGCACCCCCGGTAGCTACCGAAACCCTCTTGGTGGCCCCTGCCTGCCTGTCCCTCAGAAAGACGTCCCAGGTTCCGTTGGTGTCACCGGGGACCAGGTTAGGCGCAAGCGACGAGAAGGCCACGTAGCGGCCGTCATAGGAGATCGCCGGGCTGCCGGAAGCCAGGGAAGCCTCGTCGCCGGCGGAGTTGAGAGAGACTCGCTCCACCGCACCGGTCTGCAAGTCCTTGACGAAGACGTCCTCGGTGAAGTTGGAATCCCCCGGCACGAGGTTGGCGGCCTCGGATACGAACGCCACGAAACGACCGTCACCCGAGATGGCGGGCAGCCGAGAGTGGCCGTTCGCCTCGCCTCCGGTCGAATCGGTGGAGACCCTGGTGGTCACCCCTGTCTGACGGTCTCTCACGAAGATGTCCCGCTTCCCGTTGGCGTCACCGCTTACCAGGTTCGACGCAAGCGACGAGAAGGCCACGTAGCGTCCGTCCCAGGAAGAGGATGCCTCCGACGAGTTCCCGTCCGTGTTCCCCCCGCCAACAGAGACCGACACCCGCTCGACCGTCTCCCAAACCGGTACCGCGCCTGCCGGTCGAGGAGAGAAGCCGAGCAGCGTGACACAAAGCGTCAGGGATAACCAGATTGCGCGGAGGCTATGAGGCCGGGCGCGAAGACGCCGAGGGCTTCCCGAGAACGTCGGGTTGCCGGCCTGGAATCCTTCTTTTCGAGCGGGCGACCCGCCCTGGCCGCAGCACCTGCTCGGAATCCTCATAAAGTCAAGTCCCCAGCTGGCTTTCCGAGAGGCGAGCAGTCACTGTACGGCTGCATCGGTGTCCCGCATCCTCTTGAGATTTCCCGAAATCCGTAGGGCCCCCGGCAAGGCCCTCAGCTCGACGGTCGGGGCGTCAGTCCCGCCGCCTCGACTATTTCGGGGACGGCCTCTTCCCAGGCGATTGCCATGATGTGAACACCGCTCACCCCCTCGATCTCCCTGAGTGCCTGGATCGCCTCGACAGCAATCGCCTTCCCTTCTTCGGCAGCAGCGTCTCCCGTCTTGCCCTTCATCCGCGACATCACCTGCTCCGGGACGCTTACTCCCGGGATGTTTTCGTCGATGTGCCGCAGCATCTTTTCGGACTTGGGAGGAGTGACTCCCACCAGCAGGGGGGCCTTCTCGAAGTAGCCCTCCTGGTACAGGGGCTCGAACCACCGCCTGAACGCGCGCAGGTCGTAGACGATGTTCGACTGGAAGAAGTCCGTGCCCGCCTCCACCTTGAGCCGCACCTTGTCGGTCCCGTCGAGGGTGGGGTTCACGGCAGACCCGATGAAGAAACTTGGAGCCGGATCCAGGGGCTCCCCGTTGTAGAACCTTGCCTCGTCTCGCATCTCGGCTACGAGTCTCACCAAGCCCGTCGAGTCGATTTCGCTCACCTGCTTGCTGGTCGGGTGGTTACCGATGGAGATGGGATCCCCCGAAAGGCACAAGATGTTGCGTACGCCTATCGCCCAGGCCCCTAACAGGTCGCTCTGGAGGGCCATGACGTTGCGGTCCCGGGTGGTCACCTGCATGATCGGCTCGAGACCCACGTCGAGGAGGATCGAGGAGGCCGCCCACGCAGCCATCCTCACTACGGCGGCCTGGTTGTCGGTGACGTTGGCTGCGTCACAGTAGCCGAGGAGTGCCTTGGCCTTGTTCCGTACAAGCTCGGCGGAGGCGCTCTTGGGAGGTCCGATCTCGGCGGTGACCACGAATTCGCCTCGCTCTAAAAGAGAGCGGAGTCTCGATCTATCCGACATCAACGCTCCTCGGGCTCGGCTGCTCGCCGCCTGGCGGCAAGAAGGGTGTTCTCCAACAGCATAGCCCGCGTCATCGGTCCGACCCCGCCCGGCATGGGCGCCAGCCATCCGGCCACGCCCTCCACGCTGGCCCTGTCCACGTCTCCCACCAGCCCCTCTTCGGTCCTGGTGATCCCCACGTCGACCACCGCCGCACCGGGCTTGATGCAGCTTGCGTCCAGCATTCGAGGCACTCCCATCGCCGCCACCACTACGTCGGCTCGCCTAGTGTGCTCGAAGACGTCCCTGGTTCGGGTGTGACAGAGCGTCACCGTGGCGTTGCCGTGCTCGCCGCGGGAGGAGAGCAGAAGCGCCAGCGGCCGCCCGACCGTGCGCCCCCTGCCCAGGATCACGACCTCGGCCCCCTCGATCTTGACGCCGTAGTGCTCCAGCAGACGGCAGATCCCCAGCGGAGTGCAGGGGTAGAAGACCGGGTCGTCTTGGGCGAGCCTGCCGATGTTGGTGGGGTGCAGACCGTCTACGTCCTTTGCCGGATCGATACGCCTGAGCACCGCCGACTCGTCGATGTGAGGAGGGAGCGGCAACTGGACTATGAACCCCGAGACGCCGGGGTCGCCGTTCAGCTCGTCCACGACCGCTTCGACCTCGCTCTGGGAGGCAGAGGATGGAAGAGTCCTCTCCACCGAGGCGATGCCGACCTCTGCACAGTCCTTGTGCTTGGCCCGAACGTAAGCGACAGAGCCCGGATCCTCTCCTACCAGCAACGTGGCAAGGCAGGGCACGACGCCCGAGTCCCTCAGCTCGGCCACCTCTCTGGCGATCCGCTCCCTGATCGAGGCAGCAAGGGCCTTTCCGTCGAGGAGGACGGTGGTCGAATCCCGAGAAGGCGAACCGGCCATGGGCTCCCCCGCTCAGCCGTGTCGGAAGTGGCGGCGTCCGGTGAAGACCATCGCCATGCCGGCTTCGTCGGCTGCCGCGATCACCTCTTCGTCCCTCACCGAGCCGCCCGGCTGGATGACTGCAACTACCCCGGCTGACGCAAGAACGTCTATCCCGTCACGGAAGGGGAAGAAGGCTTCGCTTGCGGCCACCCCGCCCCTCGCCCGCTCGCCTGCACCCTTGACCGCCCGCTCCGCCGCCCCGACCCTGGACTGGTCGCCGGCACCGATGCCCACCGCCTGCCTCCCGGAAGCGATGACGACGGAGTTCGACTTGACCGCGGCACACACCCGCCAGGCAAAGCGCAGCGAGTCGAGGACCTCGTCGCTCGGAGATACCCTGGTGACGACCTTCCACGAGGACTCGTCCTCGAAGGTGTCCGGAGTCTGAAGCAGCACGCCTCCCAGACACGACTTGAGCACGGTGTCGAAGGGAGGCCGTCCGAATGGCATCTTCACGATTCTCAGCGACTTCTTCGCAGACAGCTTCGAGAAGGCCGCTCGGCTGAAGTCAGGTGCCGCTACCACCTCGGTGAAGACTTCCGATATGCGGGCCGCGGTGGCCTCGTCCACCTTGCGGTTGAGTGCGACCACTCCTCCGAAGGCGGAAACCGGGTCGCACTCGAGTGCCCGGGCGTAGGCGACTTCCAGCTCGTCGGCGACTGCTACCCCACATGGGTTGGTGTGCTTGACGATCACTGCGGCAGGCTCGGAGAAGCTCGAAGCGAGGCTCCACGCGGCGTCCAGGTCCAACAGGTTGTTGAACGAGAGCTCCTTTCCTGCCAGTACAGCTCCGTTCTCCAGCAGCGAGCCCTTGCCGCTCAGCTCGTAGAAGGCACCGAGCTGGTGCGGGTTCTCGCCGTAACGCAGCGTCAACCGCCTCCGCAGAGGAATCACCAGGTCTTGGGGGAGCCGCCCCTGCTGACTGGCCGCCTGCTCGGCCCCTAGGACGTCGTCCTGATGCTCTTCCAGCCAGGCCAGTATCGCGGCGTCGTAAGCGGCGGTTCGGGCGAACGCCTCGCGGGCAAGCCTCACCCTGGTGGCCAAGGTGAGCCCGCCCGCCTCTATGAGCTCCGAAACGACGTCGTCGAACTGGGACTTGTCGGTGACGATCCCTACCCAGGCGTGGTTCTTGGCAGCCGCACGCACCATTGCGGGTCCCCCGATGTCGATGTTCTCGACGACGTCTTCGGTAAGGGCGCCGGATGCCGCGACCACCTCCTCGAACGGGTACAGGCTCGCGCACACCAGGTCGATGGGGGGCATCCCATGAGCCTCCAGCTCAGCCAGGTGGTCGGGCTTGCCCCTATCTGCCAGAACCGCAGCGTAGACGACGGGGTGCAAGGTCTTGACCCGCCCCCCGGCAAGTACCTTGGCGCCGACCAGGTCCTCGAGCGAGTCGCACTCTATTCCCTTCGAGCGCAAGAACGAGGCGGTACCTGAAGATGCGACCAGCCTCACGCCGAGGTCGAAGAGAGCCTTTACGAACTCGAGCGTCCCTGCCTTGTCGTGGACGCTCACCAGAGCGGTCTTGATCGGCACCACTCCGGTAGACAGGGTAAAAGCTTCTTCCATCTGCACCTCTATGACCGGACAAGGGAAGCGGACAGCACCCGAACTATATCCAGACTTGTCCGCCACGGAACACCGAATCGTGCTAGCGTGGAAGCACTCGTAACGCCTTCGTGCGGAACGGGGCCAGTACCTCCACAAAGAGAATCGGAGAAGCAATGACTCGGTCATACGGACCAGGAAGCCCCCAGCAGCCCCAACCCCCCTATCCCGGACAGCAGCCGGTCGGGCCGCCCGCTCCCCCGCCACCACAGGGCCCGGTCCCGCCTCCGCCGCCCTATCCTGTCGCTCCCTACGGAGCCCCGGTGGTCACCAGACAGGACGCACCCAGCGCGCAGATGGCGATTATCCTGGGAATAGTGGGGCTGGTCCTGGTATTCCTCACGTGCATAGGCGGCTTCGTGGGGATAGGCGGCATCATCATGGCCAAGCGCACCGAGGAGGAAATTGCCAGATCCGGTGGGATGCTGGGCGGCGAGGACAAGGCCAAGATCGGACGCATCACGGGCTGGATCGCTACGATCCTCGCAGCAGTGGGGGTGCTCTTCTGGATCCTGTACTTCCTCTTCTTTGCGGCGTTATTCACGAGCACCTCGGCGATTTCGGGCTGAGGCGGCAACGCCGTAGCATCTTGCTAGGCCGGCTCGTCCGGGCGATCGATTCGGGATCGGGAGCCGGCCGAGGTGGGTTGGACAGCTAGATAGGGAAAACGCGTGGGCACCTACCCTGAGTCTCCCGAGCCTCCCTGGGAACGGAGCGGTGGGAGGGATGCGCGTGGGGGCGCTCCAGGAGAGGGGGCCGGCTCGCCTTACCGCTCGGCCCCGCGACCTTCCTGGGAAAAAGCTGCGTACGGTCCCCCGGTTCCCCCTCCACCACCCGGGCCGTGGGGCCCACCGTCACCCTATCCCGGCCCTAGGGTCGGCTACCCTCCGTCCGGTCCGTACCCGTACGCGTCACAAGTTCCCTCGCTCTGGGCGCCTCCGTACGTGCGCCCGAAGGCTCCTAGCGCCGACACTGCGCTGATCCTCGGTGTGGTTTCCGTGGTGGGAGCGCTTGCCACCTGCCTCGTCGGTTTCCTCGGGATAGCAGCCATCATCTACGGCAACAAGGCGCGAGAAGAGATCCGCCGTTCGGGTGGGATGCTTCAGGGCAGCAGCGAGGCCACCACCGGCATAGTGTGCGGCTGGATCGGCACCATACTGGCCTCTCTGTGGGTGGTGGTCATGATCGTCCTGTTCGGCATGATCATCGCCGCCAGCCCCGACTGACGGCAAGCCCGTACTCCCGGCTGTCCCGCCCAGATACCAGCCCCGAGCGAGTAGACTTTTCCAGGCGAGATTGGCAGCATCTGGAAGCAGAGGTCGGAGCATATGAAGCCAGCAGCGGCGCTGAGAGAGCCGAAACCGGCAGGTCTGCCGACCTTGTCGCCTCCAGGCGATGTTGCCCCTGCAGAGTTCACCCTCCCGCTGCCGGTTCCCCACAGGGCCGGTAATCCCCTGCACGACAGTCCTGGCACGCAACCGGGGGTCCGCATGCGCCTGGGAAAGCTCACACCCAAGGGGCGCCTCGTGGCGGCGGGTCTTGCAGCCTCCGGTCCCCTTGCAGTAGCAGCCTCGGTCTACCTCTCCGGCAAGGACCTTGCAGCGGGGCCCGTAGTCTGTCCGCTCAGGCTGATGACAGGAGTCCCCTGTCCGTTCTGTGGTTCCACTACCTCTTTCGCGCACCTTGGAGGGATGCGCTTCCGGGAAGCGTTCCTCGCGAACCCGGCCGGTCCCGTTATGTTCGTGGCGGTCATGGTCGCCGCACTTGCCGGGGTGCTGGCAGCCGCGTCGGGCAGGAAGCCCATCCTGGTGGGAAAGTTCTCCCGGTGGCTGGTGTGGGCCGTTCGTCTCTCAGTCCTGACGGCGCTGGCAATGATGTGGATCGCTGAGCTGGTGCGCTTCTCGGTCATCTGAGAGAAGGGCCGTGGGATCTCGGAGGGCCGGACCGCCCGGCCACCACTGCAGCAGCTGCCTCGCGTCGCCCGGCGACCTCAGGGCTCGTCGACCAGCTCCACGACCCGACCGTGAACCCTTATCCGGTCGAGCGCCAGCCACCTCGCCACCTTCGGGTAGAGCTGGTGCTCCACCGCCTTGATTCTTTCGTGAAGCGAGGTCTCGTCGTCTCCCGGAAGGACGGAGACTGCCTCCTGGGCGATGATCGGCCCGTGGTCGACCTCCTCGTCTATGAAGTGGACCGTGCAGCCGGTCACCTTCACCCCGTACTGGAGGGCCTGTCTTACGGCGTCCACTCCGGGAAAGGCCGGCAGCAGCGAGGGATGGGTGTTCACCACGGCGTTGGGGTACGCCTCGAGGATCGGGCGGCTCAGGATCCTCATGAAGCCCGCAAGGCACACGAAGTCCGCTCCTTGGGACAACAGCTCGGCGGTCACCGCCTCGGTGAACTCGTCCCTGGAGTCGAACTCGGTGAAGTCGACCACCGCCGTCCTCAGTCCCTCTCGGGATGCCACCTCCAGAGCCCTCACGCCCGGCCTGTCGGAGATGACCACGCAGATCTCGGCCGGTACGAATCCCTCACGAGAAGCCCTGAGGAGCGCCTGCATGTTGGTGCCGGTACCAGAAACCAGCACTCCGAACCGCTTCTTCATGCGACCTTCCCCTGGGGGCTCGTCCGGACCCACCGTCGACACAGTCGGCTACAGCGCCGGTGATCGACGGCTAATCTATCTTGCTACGGTGGTCGTCGCCATGTCAGGCGGAGCTTGGAGGAGCAGATGACAGAGACTTCCGAGGGAGAAAGAGCCCGGGTGCACCCGCGGCCGCTGGCGAGCCACGTCGACGGTAGGCGGAAGCGCCGCATCGCCATCGTCGGCAGCTTCTCTACCGGAAAGACCACTCTCGGCAACGAGCTCGCCCGACTGCTCGACCTTCCCCTGCTGCCCGAGGTAGCCCGCCAGATAGTAGAGCTGGGTTTCCGTCTGGACAAGGACGCCACCCCCGAGACCGAGACGCTTATATTCCTCAGGCAGTGGCACGCCGAGCAGATCCACCCGGAGTTCGTCGGAGACCGCAGCTTGGTCGACGTGATGGCCTACGCGAGCTGGGTCCTGGAGAACCAGGAGTTCCGCAAGGAGCACTACCTCTGGGAGGCGTGCCTTGACATCGCCAGTCAGAACCTGCGCAGCCAGTACAGCCACGTCCTGTACCTTCCCATCGAGTTCCCCATCGTCCCCGACGGGCTGCGCCCCGAAGACCCGGAGTTCCAGAAGGACATCGACCGGCGCATCGTGGACATCTTGCACAGCTACGACGTCCGCTACTACGAGGTAACCGGCTCGGTGGACGAGCGGGTGGAACAGGCCCTGGAAATAATCGAGGGCAAAACCTGAACCAGGACAGGGCCTTACTTCAAGGCCTTTGCAATCAGTTCCGCAACCTCTGAGGGATTTCGAGCGACGGCCACGCCGCAGGCCTCCAGTGCTTCCGCCTTGGCCCTAGCAGTTCCCTTCGAGCCCGACACTATGGCCCCCGCATGACCCATACGCTTTCCTTCGGGAGCCTCGAAGCCTGCAACGTAGGCCACGACAGGCTTGGTCGAGTTGTCACGAATCCACTCCGCCGCACGCTCCTCGTCCGACCCTCCGATTTCTCCGATGAGAACGACGGCCTCGGTCTGCTCGTCGGCTTCGAAAAGGGGTAGCAGGTCCACGAAGCGGCTGCCGATGAAGGGGTCCCCTCCGATCCCCACACAGGTCGACTGGCCGATGCCTGCCTGCGTCAATTCGTGGACGACCTGGTAGGTGAGAGTCCCAGAGCGGCTGACCAGCCCCACAGGACCCGGCTTCGCTATCTCAGGGGGCATGATCCCCATGTTGGCCTTGCCAGGACTCATGAGCCCCGGACAGTTGGGGCCGATCAGCACCGGGTGCTCCCCCCACCTTGCATCCCTCGATCGCGCGACCGCCCTCACGTAGCGGACGAAGCGCGCCTCGTCGTGAGCGGGAATCCCTTCGGTTATGCACACGATCAGCCCTACTCCCGCGTCCGCAGCCTCGTAGACGGCATCCGGGGCAAAGCGTGCAGGAACGAAGATCAGCGAGGCGTTCGCCCCCTCGTACTCGACAGCCTCGGCCACGGTGTCGTAGACCGGGATCCCCTCCACATCTGTCCCGCCCTTTCCGGGGGTCACCCCCGCCACTATCCGCGTACCGTAGGCATTGTTGCGAAGGGCGTGGAATCGCCCTTCCTTTCCCGTAAGGCCCTGGACCACGACGCGCGTGCCCTCGTCGAGCAAGATAGACATCGGTCCTCCGATATGCCTCAGCCGGCCGCCAGTTCTACCGCCCTGGCAGCCGCGCTCTCCATGGTCTCGGCAGTGACCAGCTTGCCGTCCCGGTCACCCAAGCTCGCCAGGATCCTCCGCCCTTCCTCGGCGTTCGTCCCGTCCAGCCGAACTACGATGGGAACGGATATGTCGATCCTCTCCAGAGCCTCCGAAATTCCGTTCGCTACCTGGTCACAGCGGGTGATCCCGCCGAAGATGTTCACGAGGATCGAGCGTACCTGCGGGTCGGAGCCGACGACCTCGAGAGCAGACGCAACCACGTCTGCGCCGGCCCCTCCCCCCACGTCCAGGAAGTTGGCAGCCTTTCCGCCCGCCTGCGCAACGAGGTCCAGCGTGGACATCACCAGACCGGCACCGTTTCCGATGATCCCGACGCTTCCGCCGATCTTCACGTAGTTGAGGCCTTTTTCCTTGGCCATCTTCTCCTGGGAATCCACCGCGAAGGTGTCCCGCATCTCCTCGAATTCCGGGTGCCTGAAAAACGCGTTGTCGTCGACCGCCACCTTGGCATCGAGTGCGACCAGATCGCCGTCGTCGGTAAGGACGAGGGGATTGACCTCTACCAGCTCTGCGTCAAGAGTGACGAAGGCCTCGTAGAGCTGTCGCGCCAGCCTGGGGAAGTGCTCCTTCGCCTGGGGAGCCAGCCTTGCCAGCGAGGCAAGAGTCCTTGTGTGGTGGTCCTTCAGACCTACCAGCGGCTCGATGCGGACCCTGGCGACGGCCGAGGGATCACGGGCCGCCACCTCTTCTATGTCCACGCCGCCCTGGGCCGAACACATGGCCAGGTAACCGCCACCGTCCCTGTCGAGCAGGAAGGAAAGGTAATACTCGGCGGCTATACCGGGAGCCGCGCGCTCCACCAGCACCGAGCGCACCGTGTGTCCCTTGATGTCCATCCCCAGGATATCGCTAGCCTTCGACCTCGCATCCTCCGGGCCGTCTGCGAGCTTGATACCGCCTGCCTTCCCTCTGCCGCCCACGCGCACCTGAGCCTTGACGGCCACGGGCCCTCCGAGCCGCCTGGCCGCGGCTTCTGCCTGTTCGGGGGTGTAAGCCACTTCTCCTTCGGGGACTGGCACTTCGAACCGCCGAAGGAGCGCCTTTCCCTGGTGTTCGAGAAGGTCCATGCTGCTCCCTTTCCTGAGCCCGAGTCAGTTCGCCAATAAAGTGACCCTTACGGCCCCCTGTCGGACCCTGCCCCTCACTTCGACGACGTCCGCTCCTCCAGAGCGCGAGTGAGCCACTCGACGATAGCGTTGAGGGATGCCCCTGGGGTGAATACCTGAGCCAGGCCTGCTTCTTTCAACGGAGCCACGTCTTCCGGCGGGATGATTCCACCACCGAAGACCAGCACGTCGCCAGCGCCACGCTCCCTCAGCTCCTGTACGACCTTGGGCAACAACGTCATGTGCGCTCCAGAGAGTACCGACAGCCCGACCGCGTCGGCGTCTTCCTGCACGGCTGTCTCGGCGATTTGTTCCGGCGTCTGGTGGAGGCCGGTGTAGATCACCTCGAACCCTGCGTCTCTCAGGGCACGAGCGACTACCTTGGCGCCACGGTCGTGGCCGTCAAGGCCAGGTTTTGCTATCACGACGCGGTACTTCTTTCCGGCTCCGGCCATCAAGCCCCTGTCCGGTCGTCTTCCTGCATCAGGATCCCTTTTTCCTGAGCGGAGCCCAGCCCACCAGCAGCCGCTTCTCCCCTATCCCAGGGAACCTGACGACTACCTCTGCTGACTCGCCGATCCCGGTCGACTCGACCACCACCCCCTCGCCGTATCTGGCGTGGATCACGTCGTCGCCCACGCTGAAGTCAGCGCCTCCTACCGAGACCCCCCTCTGGCCCGTGAACTGCCCTTCGAACCCTGCGGCTTCGGCGAACACGCGCTCACCAGCATAGAAGCGCTTGCGCTCGACCGTCGACTCCGGTAACTCTGACAGAAAACGGGACGGAGGGTTGCGCATCGCCGACCCGTACAGGTTGCGAATTGCCGCATGGCTCAGGTAGAGCCGGTCGGCCGCCCTCGACACCGCGACGTAGCACAGCCGGCGCTCCTCTTCGAGATCTTCCGGAAACTCCATCGAGCGGGCGTGCGGGAAGACGCCTTCTTCCATCCCCACGACGAATACCACGGGGAACTCGAGGCCCTTGGCGTTGTGGACGGTCATCAGCTGCACCTCCGAAGCCCCTGTGCGCACATCGTCGGCGTCCGAAACCAGACTTACCTGTTCCAGGAAAGCCTCCAGGCGTCGCCTTCCCGAAGAGTCCCCCGCCCAGAGCTCTTCTCCGAGCTCTCCCGAGTCGGCCATCTCGTCGAACCGTGAGGCTACCCCGACGAACTCCTCCAGGTTTTCGATCCGCGAGAGGGCTTGGGGGGTTCCCTCCGCCTCGTACTCGTCGGCCAGTCCCGCCTCCGCGAGCACTGCCTCCACGATCTCCGTCACCCTCTCCGCCTCTTCCAGCATCGTAGAGAGGGAGTCGAGCAGGGCCCCGAACGACGAAAGACGCTCCCTCGCCTTTCCTTCCAGACCCGCCCCCGCTCTCGAGGCCCCTCCTTCCTCGCCCCCTCCTCCTCGAGCGAGCCTCATGGCCAGCTCCGCCGAAGAGACCCCCTCCCTTGCAGCTACACCACGCAACTTGTCGATCGTCCCGGCGCCGATCCCCCGCCTCGGGACATTGACGATACGCAGCAGGGACACCTCGTCTGCGGGATTGACCAGTACCTTGAGGTAGGCGAGAAGGTCCTTTATCTCCTTTCGCTCGTAGAAGCGGACGTTTCCCACCACCCGGTAGGGAATTCCCTCTCGCACCAGCACTTCTTCTACCGCCCGGCTCTGAGCGTTGGTCCTGTAGAAGACCGCTATGTCGCCGTAGGAAGCCTCCGCGTCCTCGACGAGGCCAGCGATGTTGCGGGCGACGAACTCCGCTTCGTCCCTCTCGTCCAGAGCCTCGTAGACGACGACCTTCTCCCCGCCGCTGCGAGAGGTCCAGAGCCGCTTTGGAACCCTGGTCGGGTTCTTCGAGATAACTGCGTTGGCCGCATCGAGAATTACCTGGGTCGACCGGTAGTTCTGCTCCAGCTTGACGACCCTGGCGTCCGGGAACTCGTTCAGGAAGCGGTCCAGGTTGCGGTAATCGGCTCCCCTGAAGCGGTAGATCGACTGGTCGTGGTCGCCAACGCAAAAGACGTTTCGGTGCGTGGCGCCGAGCAGTCGCACTAGCTCCCACTGAGCCAGATTGGTGTCCTGGAACTCGTCGATCAGGATGTTCCTGAACCGCTCGCGGTACGCCTCGGCGACCCCAGGGTGCTCCCTCAGCAGCCTCACGGTGTTGACGATCAGATCGTCGAAGTCCATTGCATTCGAGCCGAAGAGCCTGCGCGAATACTCGTCGGCGATTTCCCCAAGGTCGAAAGGGAGCTCGGTACCAAGGCTCGCCTGGTAGGACTCGACGCTGACCAGCTCGGATTTGGCGGAAGAGATCAGGTGCTTGACCCGGCCCGGGGCCACTCGCTTGGTGTCGTAGCCCATGTCCTTGAGACAGGACTTGAGCAAGTTCACCGAGTCTGCTTCGTCGTAGATGGTGAAGTGGGAGGTGTACCCCAGCAAGCTGGCTTGCTGGCGAAGTATGCGGGCACAAGCCGAGTGGAAGGTCCGGATCCAGGCAGCACCGGCAATCCTGGACCCCACTAGTGACTCGACCCGCTTGGCCATCTCCTCGGCGGCCTTGTTCGTGAAGGTGATCGCCAGAACCGATCCGATGTCCGCCTTGCCCGAGGCCAGGATGTAGGCGATTCGACAGGTGAGCACGCGGGTCTTGCCAGAGCCTGCTCCCGCAACCACCAGGACGGGGCCATCCGGAGCGGTGACCGCCTCCAGTTGCCTGTCGTTGAGGGAGCGGCTGATCTCATCGAGACGGTCTCGCGCGGCCCGATGCTTGCTGCTCCAGCCCCTCTCCTCGAGTGATCCAGATTCCATATAGCCCCCGTGTCCCACAAGAACCGTCTCGCATGGCCGCAGGAAAAGCCACCGGGCAGGTTCTGTCCGGACCGTAAGCCTGGTATGCACTCTAGCCGCAAGCCTGGCGGTATCCGTGCGAGCCATCCCGCTGCTGAGGCGCCCGGCAGCTCGCGGAGTCGCCCCTCTCCCGAACGTCCTTGGGGCGCTCGGGGCTTCCTGCATACCTTCGGTAACGGCTCTGAAGCAGCGATATTCTTTAGAAGACGCCGCCCCGGCGGTCCGAGATCACCTGACCACCGTCACGCAGGCACGAAGAGGTATCACTCGCTTGGGTCTACTCGGCCAGTCGCAATCGGCTCCCGTAAAAGTCGTGGTTACCGGCGCGCCCGGGTCGGGCAAGACGACTCTCATAAGGACCATTGCCGACATGACGGTAGCCACCCAGGAGCCTCACCCCCGGGGCAAGGGGATGATCGCCATCGACTTCGGCCGTATCACGATCTCCAAGGAGCTCGTCATCTACCTCTACGGAATGCGCACCCAGGAAGAGTTGAAGGACTTCTGGCAGACGTGGAAGGAAGGGACCCTCGGCTTCATCCTGATGGTAAGAGCCGGCGATCAGGACTCTTACGAACAGGCCGCCGACTACCTCCGGTACTTCTACTCGGAAGGGACCTGGCCGTTCCTGGTAGTGGTCAACTCCGAGGGAAGCCAAGGGGAGATAGACGAAGAAGAGCTGAAGGCCGAGGTGGCCTCCCTCCTTGGAATTGGAGACCTCGACTTCGTCGTCGTAATAGACGCACGGAACAGGGCGGCCGTCAAGGAGTCTCTCCTTACCTTTCTCTCCTTGTCGATCAGTCCGAAGCTCGAAAAGGCCCTCGTGAGAAACGACACTTCGGCGTCCTCGGCTTGAAGCCGACCCTTGATATGAGGAGACACTGACTGAGGAGGCACTGGCGAGCCGGTGGATGGTCACGGGCAGTTGCCACTCGAGGCGGCAAGGGCTAGGAACCCGAGGTAGAGAAGGGATGAGCTTGAAGATCCTCGAGGACTGCTACGGCTGCGGGCTCTGTGCCTTCTCCTGTCCCCACGGAGCCATCTCACCTGTCGAAGGGGCCTTCAGCTACAAGGTCCACCCTCTGCGCTGCAACGACTGCGGCATCTGCGTGCCGCTTTGCCCTCTGGACGTCATAGTGGAAGACCCCGAGTTCGCGGTGTGCCATGGGAGGGGTTGCCCCATGTCCTCTTCTCGGCTCGGCGGGTGGGAATGCAGCGAGGGGCGAGTCCTGTGTTTACGGTGCGGATCGGTGCTTTGGAAACCCCCCGAAGCGGCCGAGTTCATGTGCCCCGCATGCCAGCTCGAGCTCAGTTTGTCCTGTCCCAAGGTCAAGAAACTACAGTCGGGGACGGCGGCCTGAGCACGCCGGCTCCCAGCCGGCGGCTGCAGCTCCCCGGGGCCCCATTCGGTTGCTGACTGGTCGGCCAGTCCGATCGGGTCCGGTCGCTCGACGGGCTAGAAGCCCCTCGCATGCTTGGCCATCCTCGTCACAGGTGAGAGAATGCATCGCGTTCCGAAAGGCGGTGTGAATGCGCTTTCCTCTTGTGGCAAGAACCGCGCCCTCGAATCCGGACGAAATAGCGTACGGGGAGCTGACCCCAGACGAGGGGTCCGACCAGCTCGTAATCCCGTTTGCGGGCCTCGCCCCCTTCGACCTGGCCCGGCTAGGTGAGATTCTCGTAACCTTCGCCAGGCACGGAGTCGGAATCGCCCTCACCAAGGGGGCCTTCGTGGTCTCGAGCCCTCAGGAACGGGCACCGCGTGCCCTGGCAGTGGCCCTGAGGCGTAGCTTCGTGGACCTGGGTCCCACCTTCTTGAAGCTGGGACAGTTCATAGCTTCGAGCCCCGGCCTCTTCCCCGAGGTTATCTCCGACGAGTGCTGCAAGCTCCTGGAGGACGTCCCGCCCGAGCCTTTCGACAGGGTCCGTAGGGTGGTCGAGTTGTCCCTCGGCGACCGGCTGGATGCATTCTTCAGCGACTTCGACGAAGAGCCGGTTGCTGCCGCCTCGATAGCCCAAGTCCACCGAGCTCGCCTCAGGGACGGAAGAGATGTGGCGGTCAAGGTCAGGAGGCCTGGACTTCGTCCCCGCATCGAACAGGACCTGAGGCTGTTACGGCTTCTGGCGACCGCGCTTCAGCGGGCAGGTGCCATCGGGGAAGCGTTCAACCCCCAGGCAATCGTCCAAGACTTCTCCACCACGCTTCGGGCCGAATTGGACCTGCTTACCGAGGCAGCCAACATGGCTGCGTTCGGCCGGAATCTGCGCTCCGCGGGCCACCACCCTCTGGTGGTGGTTCCCGAGCCGGTCGAGGCACTCACCACCGAGCGAATGCTCGTGATGACGTACGTCGAGGGGCGCTCAGTGGCCGACGTCGTGGCTTCGGGCGACCGCCAGCCTTACTTCGAGGATCTGCTGCGCGCCGGCGTGAGAGCGTGGTTCGAGAGCGTCTTCTTGCACGGCTTCTTCCACGGGGACGTGCACGCCGGAAACCTCTACCTCACCTCCGACGGAAAGGTGGCTTTTCTCGACTTCGGAATCATGGGACGTCTCGACGAGCCATACCGGAGCTTGCTCGCCTCCGCCGTCTGGGCGATCATCTCGGGTACGGACCTCAGGTCCATAGCGCAGGCAGTATTCCGCTTCGGGGCAGCAGGCGAGTCGGTGGATCTGGAGGCTGCCGCAAAGGACATCGAGTCGCTTGCTTCGAGCCTTCTCGACCGTCCGCTGGCCGATATCTCCTACGGCGAGGCACTGAGCGGCGTACTGCACGTTGCAACCAGACACCGTCTGAGGCTGCCTGCAGAGCTGGTCCTGGTGGCCAAGCAGCTGATCTACTTCGAGCGCTACGCCAAGGAGATAGCGCCCGATTACAAGATTCTCGCCGACAAGGACCTCTGGCGGCTCTGATCTACCTCAGGTGTAGCAAGCGCCACCCTCCAATCCCGGCACCTCTCAAGCTGCATCCTGCTCCACATCTTCACGGCCCGTCACGACCACATGCCGGAATCATTCGACGACCCGCACCGGACGACGAAGAAACGCCAAGGCGGTGTTCCGGGGCACCCGAGCCCGAGTCGAGCTGGAAAGAAGACGATGAAGGTGACTAGCGACCCGGGTGTCTCTCGGGCCCTCGTGGCCGCTTCGCGCAAGCTGAAGCGCATGACGAGCCGGACGGGGCATCAGACCGGCCATCTCCCTGGCGACGGTTCCCTCCGATAGGTCTCAGAGCTTGCCGACTCCTACCCTCGCGGCGCGTGGCGCTCCAGGTCGACGAGGTAAGCAGTGCCCTCCTCGGTCCGGGCCAGCCCCACGACCGAGGAGTCCGAGTCCGCCAGCGCCTCCGGAACCGGCAGTATCGTGGCCTCCACCACGGCCTCGGCTCGATCGATCAGGAACCCGACCGTCCCCCGGTCGGAGTCGTAGATCAAGACGTGCTCCTTGACAGCCTGGGGAGCCTCCAGGGGTTCGGGCAGCATCCGGGAGGCTTCTCCGCCGATCTCGCTCGCCGTCCTGATCCCCAGCGAGTGAGCCAGGTCGACGACGGGGACCGCCTCCTCGGGAGGGATGCGTATGAGTCCGACGACGTTCCGTGGGGCCTGTGGTAGCGGCTCTATACCCTCGGAGCGCTGGACTATCCGAATCCGGTCCAAGGGGATCGCCAGGTTCGAGTAGGCAACCTTGAACCAGAGGACCTTCTCACGCCTCCCTGGGCCTTCGGCACCACTGCCGGTCGCTTCGGGCCCGGGCTCGCCGCCTCTGGCCCGGTTTCCCGAAGCCTGGGCCAGCCCCCCGCTCCCCCTGCCGGCCCGCACCATGGCCGAGCCGGTCCCGGGAGATATTGCTTCGACGTCTCGTGAAGTGTCCACTACCGCTCGACCGCCTCCTGCAGTCGCTCCAGCTTCTCACGGCATACCTCGACGAGCTGGAGGTGATCCATCGACTCCAGGTACGGGTCCCAGCGCCCGGGTGGGTCCGCCTCCAACAACCGCATGGCCGCAGCGTAGTTACGCGCCGCTGCTCCGCGGTTCCCGCACTCCTCGTTGAGCGCTGCCCGGTAGAAGAAAGCGAGCGAGAACCTCTGGTCGCAGTAGAGAGCCTTGCCGAAAGCGGCCGCTGCCGACTCCCTCTCCCCCAGGACCTGAAGCGCCGAGCCGTTCAGGAAGTGAAGGGCCGCCTCGGTGGGGTGGCGGGCCAGCGCACCTTCCACAAGCTCCCGTGCCTTGTGAGGCTGACCCCTTTCCAGGAGGCCCTGAGCTTCGGCCACCGCCTCCTTGATGCGGGCATGGTCTTTCCCCCTCGCCACTCCCCTCGCAGCCGAAGAAGCCTCCGCACCGCCAAGCCCCTCGGGCAGTCCGGACGTCCCCAGCCGGGAGTAGCTGTCGGCCCGGGCTGGATCGGCCCTGTCTGCGTCCAGCAGCGGCAGAGCGCCATCGCCTTTACCCAAGACTCCGGCCCTCGAGCCAGACGGCGCCACTCTCGACGGTCCGGGACCCTTGGGCTCTATGCGGGCAGGAGGTCTTTTCGGAGCCCGGACCACACCGACCGGTCGGGGCTTGCGGTAGGCGAAGGTAGCTGCCAGGTCCACAAGTTCGAAAGAGTGATCGATTCCTAAGAGACTCTCGGAGTGCCCAAGGAACAGATAGCCGCCTGGTGCCAGCGCGGAGTAGATGTTAGCGATGGCCCGGGCAAGCGATTCCCTCGAGAAGTAGATGGTCACGTTCCGACAGAAGACGAGCTGAGCTCCGGGGCCAAGCTCGGGAGGCGGCTCTTCGAGAACCAGGTTGTGGGGCTTGAAGCGGACGAGGTCTCTTATCTCGGCCGCCACTTCGAACGCCCCGTCGGACCTCTGCTTGAGGTAAGCGCTCTTGTAAGGCTCGGGAACCATGCGAGCCGCCTTCGGAGAGTAGGTGGCCTTGGCGGCCTTTTCCAGGATCGGTTCGGAGATGTCCGTCCCCAGTACTTCCACGCTCCAGAGAGGCAGCTCTGGGCCCAGATGCCGGGCGACCACCATGGCTATGGAGTACGGCTCCTCGCCCGACGAGCACCCCGCCGACCAGACCTTTATCGTCCTGCCGGGCCGCCCGACCGCCGAGAGCAGCTCGGGAAGGACCACCTGTTCGAGCGCCTCGAACTGAGGTCGGTTCCTGAAGAACTCTGTCTGGTGGACGACGACCTTGTTCGCAAGGTTCACGAGCTCTTCTGCCCCGGCCGGCGACTCCAGGAGCCTCAGGTATTCGTGAAAGTCGGAAGCTCCGGTCTCCCCGGCACGCTCCTTCAGGTGGAGTCTGAGAATCTCGCGCTTCTTGTCATCGAAGGAGATTCCGGTCGCTCGCTCGATCAGGGCGCCGAATCGCCCGAATAGATCGTCGTCTAGGCGGCCGAACGGGTCCCTTTCCACCCGTTCCACCCGATCGGAAGCTCAGCCCAGCTTGGCCTGATCGTAGAGCCTGCCGTTGTCCACCACAACGGCCACCGCAGGCTCTACCAGCCTGAGCGTGGAGAGGTCCTTCTCCCCGAATGCGTTCTGCCGCTTCGAGCAGATCGCCAGCAGGGCGACTACGGAGTCCTGGGTACGAAGCGGCATGCAGACGAAGGTCGCCAAGGGGTTGATGGGCTCCTCGGCCTTTCCCAGGTTCTGGTCGGGATCTATTGCCCACACGTTCACGTCGTCGGGGCTCAATGCCTTCTCTCCATAGGCATTCATGTTCTCGACGATGTGGGCAACGACTTCCTGGAAGTCCTCGTAAGTCGCAGGCTCGGCCACCGAAATCCCGATGCTCTCCTCGCCGATGAGCGCTATCCCGGCCATCGAGAACTCGATGAAGGACCCGAGCAGGGAGAGCAAGTTGGTTACCAGCTCTCCGTAGTCGGTCGAGACCGCAGCGAGCTTGTTCACCTCGCCGATCAAGGTGGCCTCGTAGAGCTTCCGGTCGAGCATGTCGCCGACCCGGGCGAGGATCTCGGCATCGGACATCTCGGCCCGCTCCTCGTCGACCTCCACGCGCTTGCTCGTGTCGACTTCTGCCAGCGCTGCATCGACGGCCTTGAGCAAGGTCGAGGCATCGAAGTCCTTCGACAGGTACGCGTCGGCCCCCGTCTTGAGCCCCCTGTAGCGGTCGGAGGGCGCGTCCTGGGAGGTCAGCATGATGAACGGTACCGACTCGGCCGACCAGTCCTCCTTGAGGAGCCGGCAGACCAGATACCCGTTCATCTTCGGCATGAGGATGTCGCAGATCACCGCGTCGGGGCGCTCCGAGTAGAACTTCCTGATCGCCTCCAGACCGTCGTCGGCGAGGACGACGTCGTAGCCTTGCTGGGTCAGGACCGCCTTTACGACCTTCTGCAAGGTCGCGCTGTCGTCGGCGACGAGGATCTTGGCCTTGCCCAACTACACCCCCGTTTCCAAGCGTCCAGGCCGGGTCGATCCCAGGCCTTGCCCGACGACCGCCTCGAGGACCGCAGCCCCTATCTCCTCCAGAGGCACCACCTTCGACGCAGCCCCCGCTTCCAGTGCGGCATTTGGCATCCCGAAGACGGCGCTAGTCGCCTCGTCCTGGACTATCACCGCGGCCCCTTTTGCCCTGGCCTCCCTGGCACCCGCCGCACCGTCGTTTCCCATTCCCGTCAGCACGACGCAGACTGCTCCCGATCCGACCTCAGCCGCCATCGACTCGAAGAGCCGATCTGCCGAGGGGCAGTGCCGGTCGCGCCGTTCGGGTGGTTCCAGGACGATTTTCCCACCTCGAACCAACATATGGTTTTCTTCGGGGCCGACGTAGACCATTCCGTTCTCGAGGGCCTCGCCGTCCTCAGCCAACTTGACCTCGAGACCCGTCGAGGCCGCAAGCCACTCTGCAAAGCTTTCCGTGAAGCCCGCTGCAATGTGCTGGACGACGAGCAAGGGCGCCGGCAGAGCGGGGCCGATCTCGGTCAGGACGACCTTCAGCGCCTGCGGTCCCCCTGTCGATGCCGCAAGCCCCACGATCTTTTTCGGCAGAGGCTCCCGAATTCCTATAGCCCCGCCCGTCTCGTCCCCGCGGCCGGGCCGAGGGCGGCTGTGGTAGGCCCCAGCTCCGGCTCCGGGCTCCGAACCCGGAAGCTTCACCCTGGCTCGTGGATGGCGGATCACCTTGACCCTCGAGAGGACCCCCACGAGGTCTGCAAGCCTCTTCCCCTGAGAATCGAAGTCGTCCTCTCTCTTGATCTCGGGCTTGGCAATGACCTCGACGGCCCCCGCCGCAAGAGCCTCCATGGCCACTCGGGCGTCCTCGGCCTGCCCGGAAATAACCAGAATCGGTAAGGGGCTCGCGGACATCACCTCCTCTATGACCTCGATTCCTGACCGCCCCGGCAGGTTCAGGTCGATGGTAAGCAAGTCCGGGTGGAATCGCTCGACGTACGGAAGTACGTCCTCGCCCCGCTCGGCTACCGCCACCACGTCGATGCGAGGACTTCGCAACAGTAACCGCAAGAGGACCTCGCGGTCGGTCTTGGAGTCCTCGCAGACGAGGACCTTGAGGGGTCGCAGGATTTCTTCGGACTTTCGCGACAGCTCCGACAATGACCTCACACCCTTTTCCACCCGGGCCGACCTCGAAGCCCCGGATCCGACCGAGGCCGGACCCTTTCAGTGACCGGCTTCCAGCTCAGGCAAGGCCAGCTGGGCAGGGACCACTGGCACCGCCACTGGGTTCGGGGCGGTTTCGTGCTCAGGCCGCTCCCACCAGGCTCCTAACCGCGTCGAGCAGGGCACTCTGGTCGAAACTAGACTTCACGAGATAGGCATTCGCACCTACTTCCAGCCCCCGCCTCTTGTCCTCTTCCTTCTCGAGCCCCGTGACCATGACCACCGGCAGGTCCTGAGTGTCCGGCCTGGACCTGATAGCTTCGCACAGGTCGAAGCCGTCCATACGAGGCATCTCGATATCGGTCACGACGCCGTCGACCTTGGAGGACTGGATGATCTCGAGGGCGACCTGGCCATCGCTGGCGACTTCGACGTCGTAACCAGCTGCCTCGAAGATTGACCGCAGCATCTCCCTGATCGCCAGCGAGTCGTCCACGACCAGCAGCTTCCGTCGGGGTTGGCTCACCGGCTTGGAAGCAAGCCTACGCCTCCTCCTCGCACCTGTTCGAGGCCCACCAGGCCTCCTGGCAGTATCGATCAGCTCGTTGGGGTCGAGCACCAGAACTACCCGCCCGTCGCCGAGTATCGAGGCACCCGCGATGTGACGGATCCTGGGCATGAACGAGCCTAGCCCTTTTATCACGATCTCCTGCTGACCGAGGAGGGCGTCCACACGAGCGGCGATCCGTCGCGTGCCGCTCGTCAACACCAGCGCCGGACCTCGGCCCTCGCCCGCACCGTCTCCAGGGGCAGCAGCAGAGCCCCTGCCGGAGAGGGAAGAGGAATCCTGGGTGAAGTCTGCCGAAGGGGCGGTCCCTCGATAAGACCCGTCGCCCTCGGACTCCGGGTAGGTGGGAATACCGAGGAGCGAGTGCAGATCAAAGAAAGCGAGGGTGTGGCCCCGCCACATCACACACGGGCTGCCGGCGACTTCCTTCTTGTCCTGGTCCTGGGGAAGCAATACCTCGTCGACTGCCGCCACTGGAATGGCGAAGTCCTGCCCGCCCACGTCCACCAGCAGGACATCTACGATGGCAAGGGTTATGGGAAGGGTTATCTCGAAGGTAGTCCCCTCCCCGACCTTCGAACGCACCTCCACAGTGCCCTTCAGCCTGTCGACCGCCTCCTTGACCACGTCGAGCCCGACCCCCCGTCCCGAGGTGTCGGTTACCCACCCGGCAGTGGAGAAACCGGGGCGGAAGAGGAGCGCAAGGCTCTCGGTGTCGGAGACCTCGTCCGTCTCCGTTACAAGTCCCTTCTTCAGGGCTGCTTCCCTCACCGCCTTGGGATCGATTCCCTTGCCGTCGTCGCTCACTTCGATGACGACCTGACGGCCCCGCTGGCGTGCGGTGACCCGCAGGGTTCCCTTTCTCGGTTTGCCCAGGCGTACTCGCTCCTCGGGCCGCTCGATTCCGTGGTCCACGGCGTTTATGAGCAGGTGCCTCATGGGGTCGACGATCTGTTCGAGGACCTGCTTGTCGAGTTCGGTCCCACCTCCGTCCATGATCAGCTCGACTTCCTTCCCGAGCTCCTTGGAGAGGTTCCTCACCAACCGTGGAAAGGGAGCGAAGATCGAGGCGGTGGGCAGCATCGCCAGGCTCATGGCCTGCTCCTGAAGGCGGTCCAGCCCTCGGCTCTGAGAAAGGACCGTCTCGGTCAGTTGTGCCGATATCGCTCCCACCGTCTGGCGGACGTCTTCGAGGGCGGCACCGATGGCGTGGATGTCCTGCTTGTGCCTGAAACGCCGCATCCTGGCTTCGAGGTCTCTCATGAATTCGGAGAGGCGCCTGGATAGTTCCTCCAGGCGCACCTCCCCGATCACCGCCTCTCCCGCCTGGTCGATCAGCTCGTAAACCTTGGAAGCTTCGATTCGGATGCTCTGGGCTATGGGGTTGACGAAGGGCTCCGCCCTCACGCTGACGGCCTCGCCAGCGGTCTTTTCCCCTTCTGCAGCGGCCGTGCTGGGTCCGGTCGATTCAGAAGGTGGCCTTGGGGCAGGTCTCGTCCTCTCGGGTGCCAGTCCGGCCATCTTTCCGGCAGCCCGAGCTGCGCCGAGCGCCTCCGTCGCGGAAGGCAACGGTGGGCCTGTGCCCTCGGCCGAGGGGCGCTCGGGGGCGGCAACCCCTATCCGTGCCTGGACCGCGTCTGCAGGAGCCGAGCCCTCTGCTGCTTCCCTGGGGGGCGGAGCCGAGTCCCGGGCCGCCGCCTTAGCGGCACCGGTGCTCTCGTCGCTGCCGTCTCGGGCCCCACCGCCCGCTTCGGCCCGTCCCTTCCTGAGGGCGCCGGCCCTGACCCGGGCCTCCTCCAGAGCCGAGATGAGTGCGCGGGTGGAGTCGGGGACCTCATCCGGACGGTCAAGCGCCTCCAGGAGCGAGAGAATCTCGTCGGAGGACTGCAAGAGCAAGTCGGCCAGCCCCTGGCCGAGGGCCAGGCGGCCGTCCTTCACGTCGCCCAGGACGTCCTCCATCCTGTGTGCGAGCTCCTTGATGGCCGAGAAGCCCATCATCTTGGCCGAACCCTTGATCGTGTGAGCGTCCCGGAAGATCGCGTTCATCACGTCCGGGTTGTCGGGCGTCTCCTCCAGCTCCAGGAGCCCCGCCTGCAAAGAGGAAATCCGCTCTCCCACCTCGGAGCGGAAAGTCTGGAGAAGCGACTCGTCGTGAGCCCAGGAACTCATATCGATCGGGCCACCCTCAGGGCTTCCACCGACCAGCCCAGCTTCGCCACCCCTGCCTGCATCGCCTGTACGAAACGTCTCGAAGAACGCGCTCGCCGCCCCGCTCCCCACCCCTGGCAGCATCGCCTGTACGCTGTCACGGTCGCCTTTCCAAGAGATCCCGCAGCCCCTCGACCATGGAAGGATCCAGGGTGCCCACCAGGTAGCCGTCGTGCTCGAAATGTCCTGTAATCCACGGCCTTACCGACTCCGGAGAACTCGGCAGCGGCGGTTCGAGTGCCGCCTCCTGAACGGTAACCACGCCTTCTACCCGATCGACCACTAAGGCCGCGGTCACGTCACCGTGGGTGACGAGCAGCATCCTGTAGGCAGAAAGCGGCTTCTCTTCATCTTCGGGCACCCCCAGGAGCGGCTTTAGGTCGATGACGGAGACGATGTTCCCCCTCAGGTTCGCAAGCCCCACGACGAAGTCTTCGGTTCCTGGCACGGGCGTGACTGCTGGTATGCGGCTGATCTCGGCGACGTTCTCCAGCGGGCAGGCATAACGGTCCTCGCCAATCTGGAAGACCACGAAGCGCAGGGGTCCCGAGTCGGCTGCCATACGGGCAGGTCCTCCCGCCCTCACTCCCACTCGATGGTCGCCGGGGGCTTGGAAGAAATGTCGTAGACGACCCGATTCACGCCCTCGACCTCGTTGATGATGCGGCTGGCGAGCCTCTCCAGAACCTCGTAGGGAAGCCGGGCCCAGTCGGCAGTCATGGCGTCCTCGCTGGTGACTGCCCGCACCACCACCGGGTAAGCATAGGTCCGCTCGTCGCCCATGACCCCTACCGTCCTTATCGCAGGCAAGACGGCGAAGCTCTGCCAAAGGGTCTTGTAAAGACCCGCCCTCTTTATCTCCTCTATGACGATGGCGTCGGCTTCTCTCAGGATCTCGAGGCGCTCCGGGGTCACCTCCCCAATGATCCTCACTGCCAGGCCCGGGCCAGGGAAGGGCTGGCGCCAGACGATCTCTTCTGCCAGCCCCAGTTCCTCGCCGATGCGCCGCACCTCGTCCTTGAAGAGGTCTCTGAGCGGCTCGACCAGTTCGAAGTCCATCGTCTCGGGGAGGCCGCCCACGTTGTGGTGGCTCTTGATCGTCGCTGCCTTGGCGGTTCCCGACTCGATTATGTCCGGGTAGAGGGTCCCCTGGACGAGAAAGCGAGGCGGCGGACCCTCCCCCGCCACCTCGCTGCCCCGGGCGACCTCCTCGAAGACCCTTATGAACGTCTCTCCTATCACCTTGCGCTTTTGCTCGGGCTCGGTGACTCCCCGTAGCTTCTCGAGGAAGCGGTCCTGGGCCTTGACCTCCACCAGGTTCATCCCCATGCGCTCCCTGAAGGTCCGCACCACCGCCTCGGCTTCCCCCTTGCGCAGCAGCCCGTGGTCCACGAACACGCAGACCAGCTTCTCCCCCACCGCCTTGTGAACCAGGGCCGCCGCCACAGCCGAGTCCACTCCTCCCGAAAGCCCGCAGATTACCCTCTCTTGGCCGACCTTCTCCCTCACCTCCTTGACGGCGGCGTCGATGACCGAGACGGTCGTATAGGACGGGCTCGCCCCGCAGACGTCGAACAGAAAGTGCTTCAAGATCTCCTCGCCGCGGTCCGTATGGACCACTTCGGGGTGGAACTGCACGCCGTACACCCGGCGAACCGGGTCCTCGAAGGCGGCCACGGGGCTCACGTCGGTGGACCCTGTGACGGTCGCCCCACCCGGCGGCCTCGTGACCACGTCGTTGTGCGACATCCACACGACGTTCTCGGAAGGAAGTTCCTTGAGCAGAACCGAGTCGCCCCTCGTCCTGAGTACCGTGCGCCCGAATTCAGCTACCCCGGTGCGGCGGACCTCCCCGCCCAGCTCGTCGGCGAGAAGCTGGGCGCCGTAGCAGATGCCAAGAAGCGGGACCTCGCCCACCAGACCCTCCAGTTCGAGGCGAGGAGCGTCCTCCGAGTAGACCGACTTCGGACCACCCGAGAGGACGAGGCCGACCACTCCGCCCTCGGCGAGGCGCTCTGCCACCCTGCCGGGCTCGACGATCTCCGAGTAGACCTTGGCTTCCCGGATACGTCTTGCGATCAGTTGCGCGTACTGGGCGCCGAAGTCGACGACCAGCACGCTCTCACGGCGCTGCATTCGTTCCCTCACTGCCGGAGTAACGCCCGGCTACCTTGCTAGAGTACAAGTCGCCATGGAAGCCTCATGCCGCCCGGAGAACCCTCACCCCTACAGGCGGACCTCGGCCTTGTTCACCGACCTGTACGAGGTCAACATGGCCTCCGTCTACTTCGAGCTCTCCATGTTCGAGCCCGCCGTGTTCAGCTTATTCTGCCGTCGCCTCCCACCAGAGAGGCCCTTCATTGTCGCTTGCGGGCTGGAAGAACTGCTCGCCTCCCTTGCGGAGTTGCGCTTCGACGCTTCGGACATCGACTACCTGCGAGGGCTCGGCCTCTACGAGGACCACTTCCTCGAGTACCTGGAGGCCCTCTCCTTCGAGGGCACCGTGAGGGCTATGGGAGAGGGCTCCATAGCCTTCCAGCACGAGCCCCTCCTCGAAGTCACGGCACCCCTTCCGGTAGCTCAGCTGGTGGAGACCCTCGTGATCAACAAGGTGCAGCACGCCAGCCTCGCCGCCTCCAAGGCGGCCCTCTGCTACATAGCCGCCGAGGGGAGGGCCCTCGTGGAGTTCGGCGCCCGCCGCGCCCACAGCTCCGAGAGCGCAGCCGCCGCCGCACGGGCCTCCTACATAGCGGGCTTTCAGGCTACCTCCAACCTCGAGGCGGCTAGCAGGTACGGCATTCCGCCAGCGGGCACGATGGCTCACTCTTTCGTGCAGGCATTCGGGGACGAAGTCGAGGCATTCAGGGCATTCGCTCGCCGGTTCAAGGAGCGTACGATCCTGCTGATAGATACCTACGACACCCTGGAGGGGGCCCGCAAGGCCGTTGCCGTGGCAAAGGAGTTCGAGGCCGAGGGGGTGAGGATTCGAGGGGTCAGGATCGACTCCGGCGATCTCCCCGCCCTGGCCAGGGAGTTGAGGAAGGTACTCGACGAGGGCGGCTGCGGCTGGATGGAGATCTTCGTCAGCGGAAATCTCTCAGACTCCAGAGTCGCCGAGATCGTCGCCTCCGGCGCGCCGGTGGACGCTTTCGGGGTGGGGACTGATCTCAGTGTCTCCGCCGACGCCCCGAGCCTCGACATCGTGTACAAGCTGGTGAGGTATGCCGGGCGAGACGTCTTCAAGCTCTCGCCGAAGAAGGCGACCTACCCCGGGCCCAAGCAGGTCTACAGGGCCGAGCGGGCAGACGGAAGCTACGTCCACGACTTGCTGACTCGGGCGGACACAGAGCCCGACCGACTCGAGCAAGCCTACCGACGGCCAGGCACGCCGTTCACCGTCGAGGACCCAGTCTCGGGAGGCGGTAGCGACCCCGATGCCGTGGCGAAGCTCCGGCCGCTGCTGCACACCGTAATGGAAGGCGGGAAGGTCACGGCCGAACTCGGGATAGAAAGGGCGCGCGAGCGGTTCCTCGGCGATCTGGCCCGCCTGCCCGAAGACGTCAAGGACGGAAGGGCGACTTACCCGGTCCTGGTCGACCCTTCTTTGTCCGAGGCCATAGGGCAGGCTGCTCCCCAGTAGGGAGAGGGAAGTTTCGCAGCGCCGACAGGGCCTCAGTGCCGCTGGGCAGCCTCCTCGTTGCGCCGGTCCCAGACCCACTCGTACGCCAGCCCCCCCACCCCGGCCGCAAGCCCGCTTCCCAACGACAGGACCAGCACGGCGGCGAGATCCCTCGCCACGTCGAAGGAAACCCCGGTAAAAGGGAAGGGGTAGGCGAAGGCCGCAGCCGGCGGGGCGAGGGTCGTCACCGGCAGGGGGCTGACCAGGGAGATCGGGACCGAGACCACCCAGAAGCCGAGACCGCACCAGAAGGCACCCCAGACTGACCACACCAGCCGGGCCGACCCCGAAACGTTCCTCTGAGCAGCGGCCCCCAGGGCCAGGAAGGCTCCGGTCGCCAGCAATGCAGCCAGGGCCTCGGCGAGCGCCGGCCGGCTCGCTACAGGGGGGATCCCCGTGACCCCCAGGACCACCAGCTGGACAAGGCCGCCGAAGCCGAAGGGAACGCGGGCGGGGAGGCCGTACCCGGACCCACCCCGTCCCTCCGAGGAGATCGACCGGGCAATGTCCTCCCCGCCTTCGGGGATCGCTGGCCCTTCGTGCCCAAAGCCCTCCCCGCCCGTGCCTGGATCTACCGGCACCGGGCTCAGGCCATCCCCACGCCCTGGGCCCTCTGGATGCTCTTTCCCTCGGTACGGATCGAAGGCGCCACCATGATCTCGGCCTTCTGGAATTCCTTGATGTTCTGGTACCCGCAGGTGGCCATCGACATCCGAAGCGCCCCGAACAGGTTGAGGGTCCCGTCGTTCTCGTGGGCCGGACCGACGAGGATTTCCTTCAGGCTGGCCTTGCGCCCGACCTTGATTCTAGTGCCCCGGGGAAGGGTGGGGTGGAAGGTGGCCATCCCCCAGTGGAAGCCCCTGCCGGGCGCCTCGTGGGCAGCCGCCAGCGGAGAGCCCAGCATGACAGCGTCGGCGCCGCATGCTATGGCCTTGGCGATGTCACCGCCCGTCCTCATCCCTCCGTCGGCGATGACGTGTACGTAGCGCCCCGTCTCGTCGAGGTGGCGCATCCTGGCCCCCGCGGCATCCGCTATGGCAGTCGCCTGGGGCACCCCGACTCCGAGCACGCCCCTGGTGGTGCAGGCGTGCCCGGGCCCGACCCCCACCAGCACGCCGACGGCGCCCGTCCGCATGAGGTGGAGTGCCGTGGTGTACGAGGCGCAGCCCCCGACGATAACCGGCAAGTCCAGCTCCCTGATCAGTCGCTTGAGGTTGAGCGGCTCGGTGCGGGTCGAGACGTGCTCTGCGGAGACGACGGTCCCCTGGATCACCAGGATGTCGATCTCGGCCTGGAGTACCGCTTCCAGATACCGCTCGACCCTCTGGGGAGTAAGCGACCCGCAGGCGACCACCCCGGCCCCCTTTATCTCTTGGATCCGCTTGTAGATGAGCTCTTCCTTGATCGGCTCCTGGTAGATCTCCTGCATGCGCCGGGTTGCGGCCTCTGCCGGGAGAAAAGCGATCTCGTCCAGGACCGGCTCGGGGTCTTCGTAGCGGGTCCAGAGGCCTTCCAGGTTGAGGCAGGCCAGCCCGCCCAACTTGCCGATCTCGACGGCCGTGGCGGGGCTTACCACCCCGTCCATGGCAGCGGCGATCAGGGGCAGTTCGAACTTGAAGGCATCGATCTCCCAGGAGATGTTGACGTCGTCGGGATCCCTGGTACGCCTGGACGGGACGATCGCGACCTCGTCCAGACCGTAAGCGCGCCGCGCCGACTTGCCGATTCCGACCTCGATCTCCACCTTGCACCTACCTCGGCCCGACCCCGCGACCCGCCGCTGGCTCGGAGGCCGGGGACCACTCGCCCTGCCGCCTCGAGGTACCCTGGCGGGCCAATTCGTCGACTCTCGCCACCAGATATACCAGAGCATAACCCACGGTGCCGACATCACCGGAATGGCCGACCGGCACCGCAGCCGACGCCGCGTCTAAGGCGAAGTCCGGCGTGCCCGGCAGCGTTAGTATCGACGGTGCTTCAGCCCCTCTGCCACAGACGGGATGAGGACCCAAAGCAAGTACCGCCCGACGGCAGCTACCAACCGGAGGTGAAGTGGCCGAGCGCATATTCATAGGAGTCGCCTGGCCGTACGTGTCGGGCTGGCCCCACCTGGGGCACGTCGCAGGGGTGTACCTCCCTGCCGACATCTTCGCCCGCTACCACAGGCTGGCCGGCAACGAGGTCCTCATGGTGTCGGGCTCGGACGAGCACGGAACCCCCATCACGGTCAGGGCCGACCAGGAGGGAGTCGCGCCCGAGGTGATTGCCAACCGCTACCACGATGTCTTGCTCGACTGCTGGGACAAACTCGGCATCTCCTGGGACCTCTACACCCGGACCGGGACCGACAACCACCGCTTCGTAGCCCAGGACATGTTCCTCAAGCTGTACGAGAAGGGCTACATATTCGAGGACACCACCCCGCACCTCTACTGCGAGCAGGACAGGCGCTTCCTCCCCGACCGTTACGTCGAAGGACGCTGCCCGAAGTGCGGTTTCGACAGGGCCCGGGGCGACCAGTGCGACAACTGCGGCAAGCCCCTCGACGCACTCGAACTCGGAGATCCCAAGTGCCGGCTGTGCGGTTCGACTCCGGTCGTACGGGAGTCGTCGCACTTCTTCCTGGCACTGGACAAGTTCGAGTCCCAACTGAAGGACTGGGTGGCAGCCCAGGATCACTGGCGGCCCAACGTACGCAACTTCACCCTAGGCATGCTGGAGGAAGGGCTCAAGCCCCGCCCCATCACCAGGGACATCCTCTGGGGTGTACCGATCCCCCTCGAAGGCTTCGACCAGAAGCGGATCTACGTCTGGTTCGAAGCGGTCTGCGGCTACCTCTCGGCCTCGAAAGAGTGGGCGGCCAGGTCTGGCCGTCCCGAAGCGTGGCGGGACTTCTGGGACGCCGGCGAGGAGGTCAAGGCCTACTACTTCATCGGGAAGGACAACATCCCCTTCCACACGATCATCTGGCCGGCGATGCTCATGGGATACGGAGGTCTCGTCCTCCCCTACGACGTGCCGGCCAACGAGTACCTCAACTTCAAGGGCGAGCAGTTCTCGAGAGGCCGCAACTGGGCGGTGTGGCTTCCCGACTACCTGGAGCGCCACCCACCAGACCCGCTGCGCTTCGTGCTCTGCGCTGAGATGCCCGAGACCCAGGACAACGACTTCACCTGGGAGAAGTACCAGACCCGTATCAATACCGAGCTGGTGGCTACCTACGGGAACTTCGTCCACAGGGTGCTCGCCTTTTGTCGGTCGAACTTCGAGGGGCGGGTTCCCGTGCCCGGCGATCTCACACCCGAGGACAAGGAGCTGCTGTCCGCCCGTGAGGCTACCTTCTCCTCGGTGGGTGCAGAGCTTTCGGCGTGCAGGTTCAGGAACGGCCTGAAGGAAGCCCTGGCTCTGGCCCAGAAGGCAAACGGTTACCTCAACAGAGAGGAGCCCTGGGAGAGGGTCAAGTCGGACCGGGACAGGGCGGCCACTACGATCTGGACTGCCGTGCAGGTGGTGGAGGCGCTGCGGCGCATCTTCTGGCCGTTCCTCCCCTTCTCTTCCGAGAAGTTGGCGGGCTTCTACGGTGCAGCCCCCAGGCCGGAAGGCTGGCAACCCGGGGTGGTCGAGGGAGGCACACCCCTGGCCAGGGTGGAGCCGCTCTTCGAGAAGGTCGACGACTCCCTGGTCGAAGAGGAGAACGCCCGCATCGGTACGGTATCGGGGTAGGGCCGGGTCGCAAGGGTCGCGGCCGATCCGGGGGATCAGAACTTGCCTTGGTCATTACCGTCCGGTGGCGCGATGACGAGCAAGGCAAGGGCTGAATGAGGGGAATCGGCACCGCCGTCAACGTGGCTACCGTCCTTGCGGGGACCACGGCCGGGCTCCTGTTGCGCAATGCACTACCATCCAGGGTGCGAGACGCAGTTCCCCAAGCCCTCGGAGTCTTCACCGTAGCCCTCGGGTTGCGCCAGGCCCTGCAGACCGAGAACGTCCTCCTCATGCTAGGTGGGCTGCTTACGGGAGTCGCACTCGGCGCCGCCTTGTCCCTCGACGCCAGGCTCGAATCGCTCCTGGCCCGGTTGCAGCGGCGACTCCAGAGGGTCACAGGCGAAGTAGCCGACGGCGGAGAGGGCCCTTTCGCGCACCCAAGGGCTGCTGCTGCGCCGCTTCTGGACGCCGCGGTCCTGCCCAGCCTCGTCTTCTGCGTTGGACCGATGACCCTGGTCGGGGCAGTCCAGGACGGTGCACGAGGCGAGCCGGGCTTGCTCGTAGTCAAGGCCGTCATGGACGGCTTCGCTTCGGTGGCATTCGCTGCTGCTCTCGGGCCAGGTGTGTACCTCGCAGCGGCGATCGTCCTGGCCTTCCAGGGCAGCCTGACCCTTGCTGCAGGTGTCGCAGCCCCGCTCCTGAGCGAGCGGGTGGTGACGGAGACGAGTGCGGTCGGCGGCTTGATAGTGCTGGCGATCGGGGTGAAGCTCCTCGAGGTGAAGAGCCTTCCCGTAGTCGACTACCTCCCGGCTCTGATCACTACCCCCATTCTGGTGACCCTCGTCCAGGCGCTCACCTGATCCAGCCGAGGGGGCCGAGGGGTGGGCGGCCGACCTCCTTCACGCCGTCCTCTCGATGAAGTCGAGTACGACCCGGGCCAGCTCCTCTCCCCTGTCTTCCTGGAGGAAGTGGCCCGCACCCCCGATTGTCGTGTGAGGCATGCCGGCTGCACCCGGGATCCGAGACTGCATGATCCTGTCGGCGCCCCTCGTGATGGGGTCTCCGTCCGAGAAGGCGGTGAGGAAGGGTCGGTCGAAGCGCTCCAGGCTCTCCCATGCCCTGCGATTGGCCTCGGACTCTGGGTCGCCGGGAGTGGTGGGGACCAGCACGGGGAACTGGCGGGCACCTTCCTTGTAGCGCTCCTCGGGAAAAGGAGCGTCATAGGCCGCGATTACCTCCTCCGACAGCCTGGTAGTGCAGCCTGCCTGGACGATCCATCCCACCGGCAGTTCGGAGATCTCCTGAGAGAACTTCCGCCAGGCGAGGAACGCGTCGCTCGGCTTTCTGTCGCCGGTGGGAAGGAAGGTATTGGCGGCGACTACCCGGCTGAATGCGGCCGGGTTCTCGGCTACCAACCGGAGGCCGATCAGCCCTCCCCAGTCCTGACAGACTAGGGTGACGCTTCCGGGAGATAGAGCCTCGAACCAAGAGCGCATCCAGAAGACGTGTCGGGCATAGGTGTATTCGGTCCGGGGATACGGCTTGTCCGACCGGCCGAAGCCGACGAGATCCGGCACCAGTACTCGCAGGCCCGCCTGCACGAGGGGAGGCACCATTTTCCGGTACAGGAACGACCAGGAGGGCTCGCCGTGCAACATGACGACGGCGTGGGCGCCGGAGGGTCCCTCGTCAATGTAGTGGATCCGGAGGGTCTGGGCAGGATGGGGCGATGCTTTGGGTTCTTCGGGCTGCTCGCCGCTCCTCGGTCTTTCCGCTCTTTCGGGCTCCTTTGCCCCTTCGGGTAGACCAGGCGTAGACGTCCCGCCCCCTTCGGGGCCTTCGGGGGGCACTGCTGGCACCTCGACGTAGTGGGCTTCGTAGTCGAAATCCGGGAGGTTCTTGAAAGATCTATCCGGCGTCCTGAGGATTTCCATAGTCGGTGATGCTTGCGTCTCTTCAGCCCCCGGAGCCTTAGTCGGAGAGTCGAACTAAGCTCCGAATCACTGGACTCGTACCGATTTCGAGCCTACACCTGCCTGCTCTGATGGGAGACCGCTCATGGCGAAAGCCCTACTCTTGTCAGCAGGTCGTGGAGGATTCTCGCAGTGAGGCCCCAGACGACCTCCCCGGAAGCGAGCTCGAAGAAGTACAAGGGGACTTCGGCTCCCCCGTAGGCCCTGCGCTCGACCCGGAAAACCCCTCGCTCCAGAAAGGCAGCAACCGGTACCCACAAGACCTCCGCCACTTCGGCGGGTGAGGGCGTCAGCTTGGAAGGGTCATCAGGAATCAGCCCGATATACGGAACGACCCAGAACGACGAGACCGCCGTCACTCCGGCCGGAAGGCGCCCGATTACCTCGACCTCCTCCCGCCGCAGGCCGATTTCTTCCTCGGTCTCCCGAAGTGCGGTCTCGAGCGGGTCTCGGTCCGACTCCTCGACCGAACCGCCCGGAAAGGAAATCTCTCCCCTGTGGAGGCTGACCTCCTCGGAGCGCTTGACCAACAGTACTCCAGGCCCCTTCTCGGACCTGAAGAGGGGGACGAGCACGGAAGCCCGCCGCCGGTACTCCGATCGGGGCGAGAGATCTTCGGAAGCAGCATCGAGGGTCGCCTGCGCCACCCGGACGAAGAAATCGTCTGGGTCGAGCGTGGCAAGGTCAGGCGAGAAGGTATTAGACAAAGGCTTACCCGACAGCTCGAGCACTCCCAGGAAGGCAGTGCGCACTCCCAAAGCTAGCACGCCTCGGCGGAAAGCTGGCAATCGAAGGGGTGCGGAGGCAGCGTCGGGCCGGATGTGGCGTGAAACGAAGAAGGCTGGCCTCCCCAGCGGGCCAGCCTTCTCGGTCCGAGACAGGTTCATCGGGGTGCTGTCAGCTATGGGATTCGGACGCCCGCCGGGGTGTCTTTAGGAGAAATTTGGAGAAATTCTCCGACGGGTTTCGTCATGGGGAACGAAGGCCTCGAGGCCCGCCAGGCAGCCTGGGAGGGGATGCCGAGAGACCTTCGAGTGCCTTCGGAAGGAAGACCGTAAGGAGCAGGGAGCAGAAACCAACTAGGGGATCAGACTGCGGGCCCGGAACGCGGACAGGAGGCTGATCGCCCACATCGAACCCGAGGCATGACCGCACCAAGCGCCGCCAGCCAGTGCCGCAGCGCCCCCCCGAGGAGACTCGACCCGACCGCCTCCCGCAGGCCCTCGGCGAGAAGCCGGACAGAGGTCAGGACCGGGACGACCTGAGGCTCCGTGGGCCGCTCGGAGCCGAAGACCAGGGCCCGGCATCGCGATCCAAGCGGATCGCACTCCCCCGGGGCCCAGGTCTACATCATGCCCATGCCCGAGGCCCCCTGCGAGGCTTCGAGCCCATGCTCACCTCCGGGTGCAGCGGGAGTCTACATCATGCCCATGCCCGAGGCCCCCTGCGACTGGGCGCCCTCCTTTTCCTCCTCGGGCTTCTCGGCTACCAGGGCCTCGGTGGTCAACACCAGGGCAGCGATCGAGGCAGCGTTCTGCAGCGCCGAGCGGGTCACCTTGGCAGGGTCGATGACGCCCGCCTCCACGAGGTCCTTGTACTCGCCACTAGAAGCGTCGAACCCCTTGGCGCCGTCCAGCTCCTTAACCCGCTCGACCACCACGGATCCTTCGTAGCCGGCGTTGGCAGCGATTTGGCGAATGGGCTCCTCCAGGGCTACCTTGACGATTTGGGCACCGGTCTTCAGGTCGCCCTCCAGGCCGAGCTCGTCCAGGGCCTTCTGCACCCTGAGAAGCGTCACTCCTCCTCCGGGCACGATGCCCTCTTCCACTGCGGCCTTGGTCGCCGACAGGGCGTCCTCCACCCTGTGCTTCTTCTCCTTCAGCTCTACCTCGGTGGCGGCGCCTACCTTGATCACGGCGACCCCGCCCGCCAGCTTGGCCAGGCGCTCCTGGAGCTTTTCACGATCCCAGTCAGAATCGGTCTTCTCGATCTCCTGGCGGATCTGGGCGATGCGGGCCTCGACGCTCTCTTTCGAGCCTGCCCCCTCGACGATGGTAGTCGAGTCCTTCGTCACCGTGACCTTGCGCGCCCTGCCCAGCATGTCTAGGGTGACGTTCTCCAGCTTGAGGCCTACCTCTTCCGAGATGACCTGGCCGCCGGTGAGGATCGCGATGTCCTGGAGCATCGCCTTGCGCCGCTCGCCGAAGCCGGGAGCCTTGACGGCACAAGACTGGAAGGTGCCCCTGATCTTGTTGACCACCAGGGTCGCCAGGGCCTCGCCTTCGACGTCCTCGGCGATGACGAGCAGCGGTCGGCCCGCCTGCATCACCTTCTCCATGACCGGAAGCAACTCGTGAATCGCCGCCAGCTTCTGGTTGACGACAAGGATGAAGGGCTCGTCCAGGACCGCTTCCATGCGCTCGGCATCGGTGACGAAGTAGGGAGAGATGTAGCCCTTGTCGAACTGCATCCCCTCTACGTACTCGGTCTCGAGCCCGAAGGTGTTCGACTCCTCGACAGTGATCACGCCATCCCGGCCCACTTTCTCCATTGCCTCGGCGATCTTGGAGCCGATCTCTGCGTCGTTGTTGGCCGAGATCGTGGCCACCTGCGCGATCTTCTCGGTCGAGTCCACCTCTTGGGCCATCTCGGCAATGGCGGAGACCGCCGCGTCCACGGCCTTCTCGATCCCCCTCTTCAGGGCAAGGGGGTTGGCACCGGCTGCCACGTTGCGCATCCCTTCCCTGACCATGGCCTGGGCAAGCACGGTGGCAGTCGTGGTGCCGTCGCCGGCCACGTCGTTGGTCTTCGTGGCGACCTCCTTTGCGAGCTGGGCGCCCATGTTCTCCCAGGGGTCCTCGAGCTCGACGTCCCTGGCGATCGTCACGCCGTCGTTGGTGATGGTCGGCGCTCCCCACTTCTTGTCCAGGACCACGTTGCGGCCCCGAGGACCGAGGGTCACCCGAACGGCGTCCGCCAGCTTGTTCACGCCGCTCTCGAGCGACCTGCGCGCGGCTTCGTCGAATCGCAGCATCTTAGCCATCGTCGAACTCCTCTTGTGGGGTCGTCGAACTCGCCTTCCTCGAGCGGCCGTGCAGACCGCCTGTCACTGGCCGCCTCTCATGAGGCCTGGGATCCGGATACCGGCTCGGTGCCGTCACCGAATTATTCGAGTAAGGCAGGGCGCCGGGACTTGCCTCTGTCTCGGCTGCGCCCGGCCCCTCCTCCTCGGTTCTCGAATTTTTGAAACTGCCTGCGGCCGGTAGGCCGGCACTAGCTCTCGACGATCGCGAGGATGTCCCTTGCGCTGAGGATCAACAGCTCCTCGTCGTCGACCTTGATTTCGGTCCCGCCGTACTTCGAATAGATGACGGTGTCGCCGACCTTGACGTCCAAGGGGATCCGCTGGCCGTCCTGGTAGGCACCCGGACCGACCGCCAGGACCTCTCCTTCCTGCGGCCGCTCCTTGGCGGTGTCGGGAATCACCAGGCCGGAGCTAGTGGTCTCCTCGGCCTCCTTGGGACGGACCACTACCCTGTCTTCGAGCGGCTTCAGGTTCATGGGCTTCCCTCCGTCGATCTCGGACTCAGACCTGTCTGCTGCCTGGCCAACACTACACACGTGCACTCCGGCCGGCCCGCTCCTTACGAATCCGCCCGGCCGGCCGGTGGGTGCCCCTGGAGATTAGCACTCTGGCAAGGCGAGTGCTAATGCGGATATTAGTGCGATCCGCCTCCCCCTGTCAATGCCGATCCGCCACGGCCGCTACTCGCTGCTTCTGGCCCGAGCCCTGAAGGTCCGGCCGACAGATCGTCCGAGTCGAAGGGAGCCAGCAGAGACGGGTTTGCCTCGAAGTCCAGCAGATCCGGCCCCTCCCTCTCGAACCTGAAGGCACCGGCCGAAGCTATCATGGCGCCGTTGTCCACGCAGAGCCTGGGCTGGGGAATGTAAAGCTGCAGTCCCGACTCCTCGCAAGCCCTGTTCATCTCCCGGCGTAGCTCGCTGTTGGCCGCCACCCCCCCACAGACCACCACGCTGGAAACACCCGTCGTGTCGGCCGCCGCCACGGTCTTTTCGACGAGCACCTCCACCACGGCCCTCTGGAACGAGGCGGCCACGTCGTCCCTGCGGACCTTTTCTCCCGATGCGTGCATGTTGCGCAGCGCGTTCACCACAGCGGTCTTGAGTCCGGCCATGGAGAAGTCGAATCCCTCTCCCCGCATCGGGCGAGGCAGGTCCAGTGCCGAGGCATGCCCTCGCCCGGCCGCTCGGTCGATCTCAGGCCCTCCGGGGAAGCCGAAGCCCAGCAGCCGGGCGACCTTGTCGAAAGCCTCTCCTACTGCGTCGTCCAGCGTGTCGCCTAGGAGCCGGTAGCACCCGAGCTCCTCGAAGTGGACGAGCATCGTATGGCCACCCGAGACGATGAGGGCCACGGCCGGCGGGGTGAATTCCGGGTAGTCGAGCAGGGCCGCGAAGATGTGTCCCTCGAGGTGGTTGACGGCCACCACCGGCTTGGAGGCCGCAAGGGCGAGCGCCTTCGCCGCCGCGACCCCTACGACCAGCGCCCCTGCAAGACCCGGCCCGGCGGTCACCGCCACAGCGTCAACCTCCTCGAGAGACACCCCAGCCTCGGCGAGGGCCTTCTCGGCCGTGGCATTCAGCCTCTCCAGGTGGGCTCGGGCGGCGATCTCGGGTACCACGCCACCGTATTCGGAGTGGAGGTCCTCTTGGGAGGCGACGACGTTGGAGAGAAGCCGAGTCGTGCCCCGTACGACCCCCACCCCAGTCTCGTCGCAAGAAGTCTCGATGCCCAGTACTAGGGGCCCGTCGGACTCGGTCACTGAAGCGTTCCCACGACGTGATGGAGATTGCTCGGCTCGTCGCGGCAAGGGGGGGCCAGCGGACTCGGTCACTGAAGCGTCCCCGCGACCCTGCCGTTGCAGCGGATGCCCTCCCTTAGAAGACTCGCCTTTATCGACTCCAGCAGGGCACGGTAGGAGGGCGAGTCGACCGACCTGGCCCACATGATCAGGGCGTCCTCACCGGTCTCGACGTAGTAGTTCTTGCGCAGCCCCACCGTGACGAACCCGAACTTCTTGTAAAGAGACCGGGCTATGACGTTGGTCGGTCTCACCTCGAGAGTGAGCGACCTGGCCCCCCGTGCTATGGCCTCCTCGACCACCGCCAGAACGAGCAGGGTGCCCACCTTGCGACCCTGGTACCAGGGAGCAACAGCTACGGTGGTGACGTGTGCGTCGCTGCCGGCCATGACCACGCCCGCGTACCCCAGTACGCCTCTTGGGGACTTGGCGACGAAGTAGGCACGGCTTGCAGGCATCGACAGCTCGGAGAGAAAGAGCGCCAGAGACCACGGTGTGGGGTAGACCTGCTCTTCGATGGCGAGGACTTCCTTGAGGTGCTTGCGGCGCATGGGCACCACTTCCACCGGCAGGGAAAGGTGGGCGGTGTCCTTGGGGGCAGTCGCCATATCCACTCAGTCCAGAAACACGTCTTCGGGAACCAGCACCGCAGCCCTGGCGCCGGACGCAGGCTTGGCGTCCGCGACCCTCAGGTAGACGGCTCGTACATTCTCCGCGTCCATGGCCGCGTCAGGCTGCAGATTTGCGATCTCCGATGCCGTGGCGCCCACCGCCGAAGCCGTGGGGTAGAAAGGCTCCTCGAGAATCCGGGGTCCCGAGATGCCGAGCCGCTCCTCGAGGGCCTGTGAAATCCGGTCCCTGTAGAGCGAGGCCCCCTCCCCCGCCAGGACGTAGGAGTCCAGCTCGTCGCCGAGGGCGGCCAGGTGGTCGACGAGCGAGTCGATCCCGCCTACGTGAAGCCCAAGATCGCCCGGGCGCGGCTCGGACTGCGAGTAGGCGGGGAGCAGGCTCGCCAGCTCGGAGACAGACGGCGGGAAGACCTGCCAGAAGACCTCCTTGCGCCGGGCATCTGCCACTGCAACCGCCTTGTGGTGTCCGCAGCGCTCGAGCCTTCGGCCCATGGCCCAAAGCGATGGCACCGGGATTACCGGGACTCGCCTTGCGAAGGCGATGGCCTTGGCGGCGGCCATGCCGGCCCTTAGCCCGGTATACAGGCCCGGCCCCACGTCCACGGATACGGCCCCTATCTCGCCGAGGCTGCAGCCGGAGTAGTCGAAGGCCGCCGCAAGCGCCGGCACTAGGTACTCGGCATGTCTGAACTCGGCCCCAACGAACACCTCCGACAAGACGGTCGTCCCCTCCATCACCGCTACCGAGTGGCGCGACGTCGAGGAGCTGATCCCAACCAGGATCACTCTCGACCACCTCCCTCCGCCTGCTCGGAAAAGGCAGCGAGCCGGGCGGCCATGTCGTCGTCTTCAGCAGCGAACTCCAGCGTCCTCTCCTCGGGAGCGCTCCCGTACTCGAAGGTGACCTCGATGCAGCTCTCTCCCGCCACGGGGAGGAAAGGCTCGGGCCACTCGACTAACGTGACGGCCTGGGGCGAGATGAGCTGTTCGAGACCGAGGTCCTCTACCTCGAGCGAGGTCCCCAGCCTGTAAAAGTCGGCATGCAGCAGTTTCTTGGTCCCCCTGTACTCACGTACCAGGACGAAACTGGGACTGTACACCCTGGGGCAGCCGAACCCCCGAGCGACCCCCCGCACGAAGGTCGTCTTTCCCGCCCCCATCGGGCCCTTCAAGACCACGACGTCTCCTTCGTGCAGGAATCGGGAAAGCAGCTCCCCCAGGCGCTCGGTCTCCCCTGCAGATCGCGTGCGGGTGTGCCACCTGACCTTTTGGGGTCGCATCCCAGACGTCCGATCGAGACTCAGGCCCGCTTCATCAGAACAGCTCCAGCTGCGAAGCCGACTCCTCGCCCCCTCTTTGGTCCCCATCCGCTCCCGACGAGGAGCCGGCAGTCTGGAAGGCGAGTCGCATCTCCGACAGCGTCTCGGCGATCAGCCGCATGTCCGCACGGGCCTCCTCAAGTCTCGCCGGGGATGTGCCCCTCAGCAGTGCGGCCGGATGGTAGGTGGGAATCACCACGGCTCTCCCCTTGTAGGGGAAGACCTGGCCCCTCAGGCGGGATATGCCGACCGAGCGAGCCAGGATCAGCCTGGTAGCGAAGTTGCCTAAGGTGCCGATCACGAGAGGGTCCACCAGCTCGATCTGACGGAATAGATAGTCCTTGCAGGCCTCGACCTCGTCGTCGAGAGGGTCCCTGTTCCCCGGAGGCCTACACTTCAAGACGTTGGCGATGTAGACCGCACTCCTCGAGAGCCCCACCTCCTCCAGCAAGGTGGTGAGCAGCTTTCCCGCTGCCCCCACGAAGGGGATCCCCTCCCGGTCTTCGTGGAATCCGGGCGCTTCCCCTACCAGCATCACGTCCGCGCTCCGATCTCCCACCCCGAAGACGACGTGGGTCCTCGACTCGGAGAGGCGACACCTTGTACACGCCATGGCCATTCGCTCCAAGGTGTCGAAGTCTGCCGAGGATACCTCTGGGAAAGCCGGAGGTGGTGCACTCATGTCGGTCCTCCCACGTACACCCGCCTCACTCGCGGACCGATTCTGGTCAGTATCTCGTAGGCTATCGTCCCGGCCCTCTCGGCGAGCTCCTCTGCCGAGACCTCGTCACCGCCCTGGGGGCCGCACAGCACGACCTCGTCGCCTAGCTCGACGTCCCGCCCAGCGGAAAGCTCTTCATTGCGGCACTCGACGACGATGTAGTCCATCGTCACATTTCCTACCACCGGGTGGCGCTGCCCTCCTATCAAGACCTCCGCGCGGTTGGAAAGCGACCTCAGGTAGCCGTCGGCGTACCCCACCGGTATCACGGCGATGCGGGGGTTCTCCACGGCCCTGGTGCGCCCATAACTGGGACGCGCTCCCGGCGGTACGTCCTTTACCAGACAGACCCTGGAGTGCCAGGAGAGGACCGGCCGGAGGTCCACTCCTTCTGGCATCGGGAAAGTGGCGGAAGGCCGGGCACCATACAGGGTGATACCCGCCCTGACCGCATCAAAGCGGGCCTCGGGAAAGGCAAGGGCCGCAGCGGAATTGGCGGCATGCACAAGCGGGTGCTCTTCTGCCCCCCTTCCTTCCAGTATCGCTTCGGCCTCCTGGAGGAAGGTCGTGAACTCGGCGAGCTGGGTCCGGGTGAAGGGATCCGAGGGGTCGTCGGCCACCGCCATGTGAGTCCAGATTCCAGCAAGTGCGATCCCTTCGAGAGCTACTGCCTGCTCGAGGAGATCCAGCGCTTCCTTGGGTCCTGCGCCCAGCCTGTGCATGCCGGTGTCCACCTTGAGGTGGATCGGGGCAACCCTGCCGGCTCGCCTCGCCCGCTCCGCGAGCAAGTCCAGGAAGGACTTCGAGTAGACGGCAAAGTGGAGGTCGAGCTCGAGCCCCTCGTCCACCTCGGATTCGTCGGCCTCGCTCAGCAAGAGGAGACTTGCCTTTATCCCTGCGGCCCTGAGGGTCGCTGCCTCCTCGAGGCAGGCCACCGCCAGCATCTCGGCTCCTGCATCCACGAGAGCCTGCGATACCGGCACCGAGCCGTGCCCGTATGCGTCGGCCTTGACGACACAGATCACCGGCACACCTACGAAGCGGCGAATCTGTTCGTAGTTGTGGCGCAGTGCACCCAGGTCGACTACCGCCCACGACTTAGCTTGCTCGCTCACCGACTGCCCTTTACTTCCGGAGAAGAGCCGCGCGGCTCCGGTACTCTTGCCGACCCCAATTGGGGGAAATCCAATCCGTCAAGGGGCTGCAACTCGCCCGCTCGCCACCGCGTCTGCTGCAGCGGGAAGGTACTCGATCAACTTGGGAGCCGTGAGCCCAAATCCCCCGGTCGAGGAAGTCGCCATCGCGCCCGCCACCCCGTGTATGTATGCCCCGGCCACCGCGGCTGCCGCAGGAGTAGCCCCTGCAGCGATGAGCGCCGCGCAGAGCCCCGCCAGGACGTCTCCGGTCCCTGCGGTAGCCAGCTCCGGCCCGCCGGTCGCATTGACCACGGGCACGCCCTCCGGCCCGGCAACCACCGTCCGGGGTCCTTTCAGTAACACGACACAGCCCCACTTGGAGGCCACCTCTGAGGCCACGGTCAAGCGGTCTGCATCCACCTCTGCAGCCCCCACCCCCAGCATGCGCCCCATCTCGGCGGGATGCGGGGTGAGCAGGGTAGGAGCTTCCCTCGTGCCCACCACGTCCGCAGCGTCGGTCCCCAGACAGTTGAGACCGTCCGCGTCGACCACTACCGTATTGTCCAGCCGGCCCAGAACGGAGCGGACCAGAGCAGCAGAGTCCTCGCTTCGTCCCAACCCCGGCCCCAGCACGAGCGTGCGATAGCGGGAGGCAAGTTCTGCCACGTCGGCCAGCGCAGCCGAAGAGATGAAACCGTCGGGAGTCTCCTCGAGGGGCCGAGTGAGAATCTCGGGGTGCGCCGCAGCCACCTGGGGCTGGAGCGTCTCGGGAATCGCCAGGCAGGCTATTCCGGCCCCGCCCGCAAGAGCTGCCCTGGCGGCCAGTACGGCCGCTCCGGACATCCCCCTGCTCCCGCCTACGACGAGCACCGAACCGGCACTCCACTTGTGGGCGTCCGGTGGCCGTCGAGGAAGCATCTTTCGCACGTCTTCGGCTTCGGAGACGAAGGCGGCTGCGTCGTCCGGCTCGACAGCTATGCCGATGTCTGCAAGCTCGATCTCGCCCGAAAGTTCCGGTCCTTCTCCCAGTACGTGGCCGCACTTGAGGGCTGCGATGGCCACGGTGCGAGTCGCCCTGATCGCGGGGCCTCTGGCAGTGCCGTCGGAACCGTCGACACCGCTAGGAATGTCCACCGAGACGACGGGAGTGCCAACCTCGTTGACCGCCTCGATCCAGGAGGCCACCCTTCCCCCGGCCGCTCCTCTGAACCCGGTCCCGAAGAGAGCGTCGACTACCACGTCCGACGACCGAGCGACGTCGCCCACCACGGCGGCGTCCGGCATTCCCACGGGCACCTTGAGGGGCACGAGTTGCTCGTACATGGCCAGCGGGTCGCCCGAGAGGTCTCTCGGAGGCCGGGCCAGAGCAATCCTGACGAGAGCTCCCATGCGGTGCAGTTTTCGCGCGACCACGAGCCCGTCGCCGCCGTTGTTGCCCTTGCCGGCAAGGACCAGAACGCGCCTTCCATAAGCACCGCCCAAAAGCCTGACGACGGAGACGGCCACCGCGTGTCCCGCCCGCTCCATCAGTACCGACGATGGGGTGCCCGCCTCGATCGTCCTCCGGTCTGCCTCCTGCATCTTCGAGGGGTCGAGAACCGGAATCACGGCCCCTCGCTCCGGTGCTCTTCGTCGGCGGCCTCCGGAACCGCTCCCGCGTATGCTCCGGCGTCTCCAGCCGAGTGGGCCTCCGGGCCGACAGCCGAGTCCGGCTGCGAACCCAAGCCTCCAGCCGAATCGGTGTCCGGGGAGGCCTCCCGGTAGGCCTCCGATGTGGCCCCCGAGCCGGCCGCTCCGACGGCGACAGCCACGGCACCAGCCATCCCGCCTTCGTGGGCAATGGAGATTTCGATCCTCGAACACCCAAGGCTGCGCGCGTACTCGAGCGCCGCGCCTTCGAGGCGGATGGAAGGTCGACCTCCTTGCCGGACGAGCGAGATCGACTTCCAAGGCATCCGTGCCGGCCCCGCTCCCAGAGACTTCATCACCGCTTCCTTTGCGGCGAAGCGGGCCGCCCAGTTCTCCCAGGGATCGGCGAGAGACGAGCAGAACTCCTTCTCCTCTTCGCTGAAGAGCCGATCGACGATGCGGGGCCGCCTGGTGATGGCGGATTCGATGCGGGCTACCTCTACAAGGTCCAGACCGACCCCTATGATGCGTTCCGCTGCGGCAGGCATCCGCCCTTCACTCGACGGTAACGGTCTTGGCGAGGTTCCTCGGCTTGTCGACATCGAGACCCCTGCGCCGGGCGACGTGGTAAGCGAAGAGCTGAAGGGGCACCACGTTGACCATGGGGCTCAACAGTTCGTGCACGGCAGGTGCTTCGATGACGTAGTCGGCGGGGGGGATGAAATCGGTACTGGCCGGGTCGGTAAGTACCACCGTCGTCGCCCCCCTGGCCCGTACCTCCTCCAAGTTGGAGAGTACCTTCTCCTGGGTCTTGGATGCTGTAGCCACCACGAAGACCACGACTCCCGGCTCGATCAAGGCGATGGGCCCGTGCTTCATCTCCCCTGCCGCATAGCCCTCGGCACGGGCGTAGGAGATCTCCTTCAGCTTCAGAGCGCCCTCGAGAGCTACCGGGTACCCCGGGCCTCGGCCCAGGAAGAAGAAGTCCCTCCGCTGCCACAGCTCGCCCGCGATCTCGGACACCTCCTTGTCCCACCGCTGCAGGGAAGCTTCGACGAGAGAAGGGATTTTCCGCATTTCCGAAACCACCGCCTCGGCTTCCTCCGGGGCCAGCAGGCCCCGTTCCTGGCCCAGGTAAAGGCCCAGGAGAGCACCGGCGGCGATCTGGCACACGAAGGTCTTGGTCGCTGCGACCCCCACCTCGGGACCAGCCCTCGTGTAAAGGACCGCGTCCGACTCCCTGGCCATCGAGGAGTCCACCACGTTGCAGATCGAGACGACCCTGGCCCCGTGGGACCTGGCATGCCGGCAGGCTGCCAGCGTGTCTGCGGTCTCTCCCGACTGGGATACAGCCACGACCAGAACGCTCTCGTCGATTACCGGCTCCCTGTACCTGAACTCGGAGGAGAGGTCCACCTCGACGGCGAGCCGGGCCCACAGCTCGGCGGAGTACTTGGTGGCCATCGCAGCATGGAAGCTGGACCCGCAGGCGACCACCGTCACCTTCGAAATCGAGCGCAGGTCCGAAGGGTCGATCCGGACGTCGTCGAGGACGATCCTGGCGCCGTCCATCCTCCCCATTAGCGTCTTGGAGAGGGCCTCGGGCTGCTCGTAGATCTCCTTCAGCATGAAGTCGGCAAACCCTCCCTTTTCGGGACTTGTGGCTTCCCAACCGACTTCCATGAAGCGGGGCTGCCTGGGCTCGCCCTCTATGTCGAAGACGCTCAGCGACCCGCCCTCGATGACGGCGACCTCGTCGTCTTCGAGGACCACGACCTTGCGGGTGTATGGGAGAAGGGCGGGGATGTCCGAGGCGGCGATGCAGAACGTGTCGCCTACGCCCACGAGAAGCGGTGAATCCCGGCGGGCGAGGACCACCTTTCCAGGGTGGTCTGCCGAGATCGCTGCCATGGCGACTGCTCCCCTCGCGGTCTTCAGCGTCTCCCGGGCCGCACTCAATAGGTCGTGGCCGGCGCGCAGGTGCAGCTCGAGCAGGTGGGCCAGCAGCTCCGAATCGGTGTCCGACGAGATACGGTGGCCCTCGCTCTCCAGGGTCGCCTTGAGCTCGCGGTAGTTGTCGAGGATCCCGTTGTGGATGACGGCGACCCTCGCCGTGCAGTCGAGGTGGGGGTGGGCGTTGCGCTCGGTGGGCGCGCCGTGAGTGGCCCAACGAGTGTGAGCGATCCCGACCGAGAGGTCGCTTCCTGCCCGAGACGAAGCAGCTCCGGCCCCATCTGCGACCTCCTGCTCAGGAGGCCGCCCTTCGGGGAGAATCGCCCCCACCAGCTCGGCGACCTTGCCCGCCTTGCGCAGCCTCCAGAGGGTCCCCGAGCGTACGCAGGCAATCCCGGCCGAGTCGTATCCCCGGTACTCGAGCCGACCCAGACCGTCGAGCAAGACCGAGGTGGCGTCTCCGGTTCCGCTGTAGCCGACGATGCCGCACATGGGCTTCGAAGTCCTTCCCACCTGGAATTCGAACGAATCGAGTATCGCAGAGACCGAGCCGGCCGGTGGGACTAGTTGGGCGGCGGCAGTCGATACGGGCGCGCCGCGCACGGCAGCGGGGGGGCATGGATGATGCGGTCGGGACCGGCAGTCCCTACGGGCGCGCCGCGCATCCCAAGGAGGGGGGTATGCAACAGAGACCTACGGAGCAGCCGGAGCGCTTGGCGCGGACGAAAAGGTGGAGGGGACGCGGATTCCCAGCTAGTTGGGGGTTGAAATTTCGGCGGGGATCCGTAAAATTACAACATCGTAATTACAGCCGTGATCTTTCGGGGGCCGGGCTCATGAAGGCGACCAGCCGAGTTCCAATCCTTTTTGCGACAGTTCCCGAGCAAGCCGTCGTGGGCGACGAGGACCTTTCCTGGCAGGCCTACGCCGCTTGCATGGGGGTCGACCCCGACCTCTTCTTCCCCGAGCGCGGCGCTTCCACCCGGGAGGCCAAGGCGGTCTGCGGGCGCTGTGCCGTGCGGACCGAGTGCCTCGAATACGCCCTAGCCAACGCCGAGAAGTTCGGCATCTGGGGCGGCATGTCCGAACGAGAGCGCCGCAGGATCAGAAAGCTGAGAGCCCAGCAGCGCCGCCAGAGGGAGGCGTCAAAGCCCAAGAAGAAGGCCGGTTGACGGCGGCATCCCCAGCCTCAGGAGGGAGGTGAGGCCGATGTCAGACCGGCGTCGATCAGGCGATCTTCCAGCGAGCGCCCTTCGAGATCAGGACAGAATTCCAGGAGCCTACGACTGCATCCTTCTATCGCGACCCTGGGGGCCAGGCCGACGACCTCGGCGCCCTCTATTCCCACTCCTTCCCGATCCGCTAAGGACTCGACCGCCGAGAAAGCCGCCTCGACCCCTACTTCTTCGGGTCGGGTGAGGTTCATGGACACCTGCGAGCGCTCCCGGCTCTGAAGGTAAAACGCCAGGGCCCGCAAGCCCGGAAGTGCCCCTTCTTCTCGCATCCGGCGCAGCTCCGCAACTATCCTCCTGGCCGGCTCGATTTCAGAGGTAGCAAGGACGACGTTGAAGGCGACGAGGGGGTCGCGTACGCCCACCGCCGCAGCTCCCCACCGGGGATGCGCAACGGGATCTCCCACGTCGGGGATCCAGCCCCTCGAGATTTCCACAGCCAGGTCTTCGAAGCGCCTCCTCACGGCCGGGAGCTCGGATCTCGAAGGGGCCGTCGCTGCCCTCCCGTAGAAATAGGAAGGGATGCGGTGGCGATACCACAGCTCCTCGGCGAACCGCCTGGAGGCCCAACGCGCCCACTGGGCAGGCGCACTTCGCCTGCCGTCGCCTCCCGGCACGCCCTCGTTGCCGCTCCCTGACGCACCGCCATTGCCTCCTTCGCTCAGGGTCTCCCCCTTGCCTCCGCCGGAGCCGCCGGCTCCACCGCCGTCATCGACGCGTGCAGCGACGCCACTGCCGTCCCCGAGCATCCCTCTGGTGCCGAGGGGAACGAAGGGGACCACGTCCACAGCGCCCATGCGAGGGTGGACACCCCGGTGGGATCTCAGGTCGATCCCCTCCAGGACCGAGTCGGCCAGGGCGACCACCATCTCTACCACGCCCACGGGGTCTCCGGCTATGGTCCAGACGCTGCGGGCGTGGTCCGCGTCGAAGTGGACGTCCAGCAGAGCAGCCCTCGGAGTGGACACGTGCGTCCACGTCGCAAGCCTGCTGGAGCAGCCTGGCTCGGACCGCATCGATAAGAGCTTCTCGGCTACCGAGCGGACGAGCTCTTGCGAGGACGTCGAAAGGTTGGGAACTGCTTCGACGAGTACCTCGAAAACCTCGGAGAAACTAAAGTCTTCTTGCAGAAGAGCAGAGACCACAAGACAAAGCTAGCGCGGCCTGCAAAGGGCGCCGGCTGGCAATTCGCCCTGCAGGGCTGGCGGCCTCTGGACCCGAAGCCTTCCGGCCAGGCCGCACCGGTCGGATCGACCCCAGCGAGGAGAGGGAGGCAGTCATAGACCAGTTCGTGACGCTGGTGATAGCAGTGGGGCTCGTGGTTGCTGCTGTCCTGTACTTCCTCGGCAAGAGCCACCGGGAGCTGCAGCGAGCTAAAACCGACCACCCGTCCTCCCGGCGGCCATCCGGAACCGAGGAAGTCGAAGATGCGGGGGTCCGCCCGAGCAACGCATCAGCCGGAGGGCAAGAGTCTTCTCTTGCCAGTCATTCCCCTGAAGTCCCCGAGACCCTCCCCTCCGACACCTCCCGGGAGGGACCCACTACGCTCCTCCAGGTCTTCGAGGCAGCTTCCGGGGTCGCTGCGGGCGAAGCTGGTGATGCCGCAGGACTCTCCATCGACGCGTCGAGCCTCGAAGAGGCCCTCGCCCGCGCGGGCATCGCCACACGGCGGTACAGGTCCGGCCTCCTGGTATCCCACGGCAACCAGTCCGCTTACCTGGTCGTCTTGCGGTGGGATGGGCATTCCAAGGCACCGCCCCCTCGGACAGCCGAGCGCCTCCTCGGCGAATTCGAGACATCGGGCTGCGACACGATGGCGATCGTGACGGATGCGCCGCACTCCTACTGCCGCGCCGATGGCCCTCTCCAAGCCCGCACTCCGCTGGTCATACCCGCAGAGGGAATCGCCGCCTTGCTCAGGGGTCTGGAAAGGCTGGGCCGCAGTTGAGATTCGGACTCGCCCTCCCACACTACGAATTCTCTCTCCCTTCCGTGAAGGACGGGCCTTCGTGGGAGTCGGTCGAGAAGGCGGCAGCCTGGGCAGAAGAAGTCGGTTTCTCCTCGGTGTGGGTAAGCGACCACGTCCACCTCGACCTCGAAAAGTACGGGGGGAGCCCCGAGCCGCAGAAAACCTTCGAGTTCACCACTCTCTGCGGAGCCCTGTCCCAAGTGACCTCCCGCTTGGATATCGGCGTGCTGGTGGCGTGCGCGGTGCTCCGCCCCCCGGCTCTGCTGGCCAGGTCGGCCGAGACCCTTGCCTCGCTTTCGGGGCGGACCTTCTGGCTGGGCCTCGGGGCAGGCTGGTATCCGCCGGACTTCGAAGCAGCCGGCGTGGATTTCGGCACCCCGTCGGGACGCCTCGCCCGCCTCGAGGAAACCGCCACGCTCGTCGGCAGGTACCTCGAGCCGGATTCGAGGGTTCGCAGGATAGTCGGCGGGAAGGGCGGCCCGAAGGTGCTCTCGATCACGGCCCGAGCTGCCGATGGCTGGAACGTCTCCTGGGCGATCGACCCCGAGACCCTTGCAGCTAGAGTCTCCCACCTCTACGAGCTCTGGGCTGCCGAGGGCCGAGGCCCTGACCCGCCGCATGTCTCCGTGGGTCTCACTTGCCTGGTGGCTCCCACCAGGAGCGAGCTTCGCAGACGCTTCTTCCAGATGTTCGAGGACTTCGGTCTCTCCTTGCCCTCCCGCCCAGAGGAGGCCTTCGAGGCGGCCCGCAGCCAGAGATTGGTCTGTACCACGGACGAGCTGGCAGCCCGCATCGAGGCCTACGAGCGGGCGGGCGCCACCGAGATCGTTTGCGGCTTCGGCCCCGTCCCCTTCGCGATGTGGAACCAGGAAGTGGCCGAAGAATTCGTCGAAGCGGCGGGCATCTCCTCCCGCCTGGCTTGAGCCCGATCCTGTAGTGGTAAGCTTCATTTAGGCAAGGCTTTCGGCGAGAGGAAGCGGCGGCCAGGCCGTCCTCCGGGACGCAACCGCCGAGGCCGCCTCCGCAGTCCGAAGACGCCGCAGTCCGAAGACGCCGCCCCGGCGAGGAAAGGACATGCGCCATGGGATCTATAGGGATGCCCGAACTCCTGATCATTCTCGTCATCCTGTTGTTGCTCTTCGGAGCGAGCAGGTTGCCGTCCCTTGCCCGCTCGATCGGACAGGCCAAGAGGGAATTCGACGAGGCCCTCGAGAAGGGCAAGGAGAAATCGGGCGCCAGGACCGAAGGGGACTCCCAGGGGAAGGCAGAGCAAAAGGCTGAGAGCGGACAGGGATCGTCCGAGCAGTCGGCGCCCTGAGGCAGTCGGGGCCCTGAGAGGGGACCCGAGGCGCCTCCGCCGGGCTCGAGCAGACGTCCTGGGGACAGCGAGCACAGTCCCCTGGGACAGCGAGCACAGTCCCCTGCGGACAGCGGGCACAGCACGGAGGGGCATGCGCCCGCTCCTGCTCACCGGTAACCCTGGGGGCCCGCCCTAGCGGAAAGCCCCCGGGAACGAGCTCTTCAGGGTCTCGAAAGAGGTTACCTCCTCCCGGCGCGGGGTCCGGAAGGACAGCTCGGCCCCGTGGTCTTTCATGTTCACCTTGATGTCCACCCGCGCTGCCCCTCCGGCCTTGGTCGGACCTAGCAGCACGAGGTGCATCTGCCAGAGCAAGTCGTCTACCCCCACCCAGATCTCGCCGCCGCCGGAGGCGAACTGCCCGAACTTCCCCGTCGCATAGCCCCGGGTCAGACGCTCGGTGTCGAGGGCGAATACGTACCTGCTCATGTAGTTGACGGCCTTCTTCTGCAACGCCGTGTAGTCCCGAAGGGAGACGTCGTCCGAGGCGGCATCCAGTAACGAGATGGTCTGGGAGATGTCCTGGACCTCTTCGGGCAGAAGCCCCAGGAATCCCGAGCGCCTTATCTCCTCTACACCGCCTGCGACCCACTCCTTGATCCCTGGGTAAAACGCCCGGGTCTCGGGCGGCAGCTTCACGAAATAGCCCCTGCCGAAGCGTAGGATCACGAAGGACGCCCTCACGTCGGGGCCAACGTGGGTCGTGATCTCGGTCAGCACCCTGTCGGGGTAGGAGTACTCGCCCGTCATCTCATACAGGACTGGCAGTGCGACGTTGGGCAGGACCACTTCCTGGAGCATCTCGAATCGGAAGGTGTTGACCTCGAGCGCCTTGTCCGCCGCAGCCCTGACCGCCTCGATCCGACCCCTCTGGCTGTAACAGGAGGTGGCTAGAAGGACGACAGACGCCAGCACCGCAAGCCAGGCGCCTCGCCTGCCACGCCCACCGAGGACTCTCCTGCCGCAGGCTCTGCAGAACCGGCTCAGCGACACAGCTCGAGGGGAGGAAAGACCCACTTGCGCACCCAGCCCAGCCTCAAGAACGCCTCCAGCTCCAGGTAAGACAGGGCGACCCGCACGAGGTTTATGCCCTCCTCGTAATAGACGGCTCTGGGCTGCCACAGAGGGAAGAACTTCTTGTTGAAGCGGTACAGCGACTCGATCTGGAAGTACGGGTTGAGCGACTTCACCACGACTCTCTGCAGCTTCTGCCAGGGACTCAGGGGGACCTCGCCCGAGAGCAGCCTGGAGAAGGCGGCGAAGTTGAGGCTCAGGTACTTCAGGCCCTTCTTCTGGAGTTCCTCACAGGTTCTGGCCACGAGGAACTCGGAGAGCCCGTTCGGCGTATCTGGATCCCTGCAGATCTGGTCGAGCGAGTAGCCGGGCTTCTCCCCGTAGAAGGGGACGAGCTTCATGTAGCCCTTGAGCGATCCCGAAGAGTCCCTGGCACAGGCGACCAGGCAGTCAGGGTCCGACTTCCCGAAGTGTCGGTTGAGCGCCATCGAGAAACCTCGGTTGGGGGCCTTGCCTCGCCACCTGTGGCAGACGGCGTCCATCTCGACCCTCAGGGAAGCGTGCATTTCGGCCGCGCTTACCAGCTCGAAAGCGTAGCCGTGCCGCTCGAGGCGGTGGCAGGACTGGCGAACCTTTCTAATAGGCCTGCCCTCCAGAGTGAAGGCCTCGAGGTCCACCAGCGCTTCGTCTCCTATGTAGAACGACTTCAGGCCGAGCGAGGCGTAGATCCCCTCGTTCGCCTCCTTTCCGGCCAGCACCGCCACGCGCCATCCTCGTCTGTGGGCTGCCTTCATGAAAGCTCGCATCAGCTGTTCGATCTCGTCGGGGTCTCCGATCGGGTCGCCGGAGACGCAAGCTACCCCGTTCAGGTAGCGGTAGGCCAGGAAGGCCTCTCTGGATTCGGAAAAGAAATAGCTCTTGTCGTCCCTCAAGGAGAAGTAATCGAGCGAGTCATTCCCCCACTTCTTGACGATTTCCCGGGCCAATTCCCTCTCCTCCTCGCCGGAGTTGACTCCCTCGATCACGGGTCTGAAGACGAGATAGACGAGGGTCATGAGCCCCACGACACCAAGGGCCGTAAGCGAGGTGTAGAAGAACTCGTCCACCATCGGACGGTCTATTACAAGTGGGCCACGCCCGCCGGTGAGCCCCGCAATCGTGGAGGACACGATCTCGACCACGCCCAGTTGTCCGTCCACCGAACGGCGGTAGAGCAGGAAGGTCCCCGTCGAGTAGGCCCCCACACCGAGCAGGTAAGTAGGCACGAACCTCACAGCTCGGCGCAGCGAGGGCGGGTCTGGCTCCGCGTAGAACTCCTTCCTGTAGGCCAGCAAGAGCGCTACGAGCACGGACTTCCCCAGGACCGCGGGCCACTCGATACCCCTTGCCAGGGCTGCCACGAGACCGGCCAGAGAGGCCCCCAGGGTCGCCGCCCAGGCCCGGCGCTTGCGGAGCCCGAGCTGCCTCGCGAGCACCAGTAGGACGATGCCGGCCTGTATCGAGACGAAGCGCGCCGGGAGCTCCACGCTCAAGGGAGCCAGGTCCACGAAGAGCCGGGTCGCCCTGTTCTGTACTGGAAGGAGAGCCATGGCAAGGCTTGCCACAGCAGAAAGCCGGCAAAGAGTTGCTATCCAGGCTGGGGCAGCTCGGGCGGCCCTGGCGGATCTCGGAGCCCCGGGGGACGTCGGAGACGGCGAGCCAGCCGATGCCCTGGCAGTGGGGTGTCGGAGGCTCGCGCTCGAAGCTTGTCGAGATGAGGAATGCGCTCGTGCCAAAGAACCGCCCTGGAACGCTCCCAGCCCCAGCCTCGCCCGCCCGGCCTTTACTACGACCTTCGCCAGCTGCACCGGTCTGTAGCATCGACCGGCGGAGACTAGAGTAGACTATTGGCCCCGCACCCCAGGTAACGCTCTGCACGGTACTCGAAAGGATAGTGCTGTTACTGGGAGGCGGCAGGGCTTCGGCCGGGAAGCCCGCCGGTGAAGAGGCTGGAGAAGGGGAGGCTTTCGTGGGTTTTTCGCCGTCGTCTTCGAAGCGAGCGCTTTTGCGAGCTGCAGCTGCTGCCCTGGGTGTGATCCTGGCGCTGGTCGGCACGGTATCCGCACCGGCTCAGGAGAGGCCATTCGAACCGGTATTCGAAGTGTCTTCGGCACTGAGGGCCGCAGACGAGCCCACCCAGGTCCAGCTCTACTTCGAACTGCCCGAGGGCCACGCCTTCCCCTCCAGAGCGGTCCTCGAGATACCGGCCGAGTACCAGATCCCCCGGGGCTCCGACGTTTCCAACAACGACATCGTCGGCGACGGCCAGATCACCGTAAAGATCGGTTCCCTGGGAATCCAGACGGTCAAGATCTGCCTGTCCAACCAGTCTCCGGCCCGGGCCGGCGATTGGGCGACCTTGAACGTGGCGGTCCAGCTGGGCGACACGCAGGGAGGAGGCTGCTCGGGAATCCTAAACCTCACGCTGGGTCTCAAGAGAGCCTCCGAGGACGGCTCCTACCAGGCAATCCTCGAGCTGCCCAGTGGTTCGGGAGATGCAGGCGGTGGGCCGGGGGGATTCGGGCTGGACACCCCCCTCAAGTTGACCGTCAACTTGTACGGGGTGTCCCGCGCCAACCCGCAGTCGATACCGCCTGGCCCTGGTGGAGCCGAGATCCTCAAGAACCCCGCCACTCCAGGGATCTACGAGTGGAAGCTGACCCTGCAGGACCCGGCCGGCCGGGTGAAGAACCTCTCCCAGCCCCAGCGCATCGACGCTCCGCCTCCCAGGCCTTCAGAGACAGGCAAGGCGGTAACGCGGTGGGCCACGATAGTAGGGATCGTGGTGGCAATACTGGCCCTGCTGGGATTCCTCGTAGCGCTGGCCAGGAGGAGAGCGCGCAAGGCTTACGAGGAAATACTCGCCGAACAGGCCGAGCTAGAGGGCTACGACTTCTACGCGGATCCGGAGGTCGACCAAGTCGGGGTGGGGACCGGTGGGGGTGACCGGTCGACGCCGCACGAACACTACACGTGAACCTCGACGTCTGCACGCCCCGGCCTCTCGGCGGTGTTGCGAGCCGGGATCGGCTTCCTCCCTCGCAACGATTCGCCCGGCGGAGGCGGCCACAGACCGCCGTATCAGAGGTTAGGCCTGTTCCGGGGACCGTACTGCTCTGTACTAGAGCTGGACGAGGCTGCTGAGAGCCCCCCGCCCGGTACTAGAGCTGGACGAAGCTCCCGAGAGCCCCCTTCTCGGTACTAGAGCTGGACGAGGCTGCTGAGAGCCCCCCGCCCGGTACTAGAGCTGGACGAAGACGGACTTGATCTGGGTATAAAGGTCTATCGAGTACTTGCCCAGCTCCCGTCCGAAGCCCGACTGCTTGTAGCCGCCGAAGCTCACGCCCAAGTCGGTCACGTTGTACGTGTTGATCCAGACGGTGCCCGCCCTTATGGCCCTAGCCAGGCGGTGCGCCTTGGTAATGTCCTTCGTCCAGACCGCCGCGGCCAGGCCGTAGATGACGTCGTTGGCCTTGCGGACCGCGTCCTCTACGCCCTCGAAGGGGATGACCGACAGGACAGGTCCGAAGATCTCCTCCTGGGCGATCTTCATCTTGTTGTCCACGTTGTCGAAGATCGTCGGCTCGACGAAGTAGCCCGCCTCGAGACCGGCTCCCTCCGGGCGTGACCCACCCACCACGAGGTCTGCTCCCGCCTTCTTGCCTTCCTCTATATAGCCGACGACCCGCCGGAGCTGCTCCTCGCTCACCACCGGCCCCATGGTGGTCCCCGGCTCCAGTCCGTGCCCCAGCTTGAACTGCGAGACGGAGCTCTTGAGCCGCTCGACTACCTCCTCGTGCACCGACTTCTCGACGAGCAACCTGGAGCCGGCCGTGCATACCTGGCCGGCATTGACGAAGATCCCCCAGAGGGACGCCTGCACCGCCGGACCCAGGTCCGAATCGGCAAAGATGATGTTTGGCGACTTGCCCCCCAACTCGAGGCTCACCCGCTTGAGGGTGCCCGACGCATTCCGCATGATCTCGCGGCCTACTTCCGTGGAGCCGGTAAAGGCGATCTTGTCCACTTCGGGATGCTCGACGATGGCCGCGCCCGTCGATCCGGGACCGGTAACCACGTTGAGGACTCCCTTGGGGAGGCCGGCCTCGTGGCAGAGCTCGGCGATTCTCAGGGCAGAAAGCGGGGTCTGCTCGGCAGGCTTCAAGACGACGGTGTTACCCAGCGCGATAGCAGGAGCGATCTTCCAGGCGGCCATCACGGCAGGGAAGTTCCAGGGGATGATCTGGCCGCAGACGCCCACCGGCTCCCGGAGTGTGTAGGAGAACATGTTGGCCGCGGTGGGGTTGGTGTCGCCGTAGACCTTGCTCGCCCAGCCCGCGTAGTAGCGGAAGGTCTCGGCCACCGCCACCATCTCGCCGCCGGCCTGGGCGACCGGCTTTCCGTTGTCGAGTGTCTCGATCTGGGCCAGCTCGTCACGGTGCTCGTCGATGAGGGAAGCGATCCTGTAGAGGACCCGTGCCCTCTTGTGAGGACTGAGATCGCTCCAGCGCCCATCGTCGAAGGCCTTGCGGGCGGCCTTGACCGCCCGGTCGACGTCTTCGGCTCCCGCTTCGGGGACCTCGGAGAGGACCTCGCCAGTTGCAGGGTCCAGAGTGGGAAAGGTCTTGCCGGAAAGCGCGTCCACCCATTCCCCGTCGATGTAGAGCTTCTTTGGCCGCTCCAGGAACTCCCGAACGGGCTGGGCCAGCTTTTCCTCAACTGTGGTGGAAATGGCCATCGTGCCTCCCTTGCCGGTCGCTGCTACTTCTTCAGGTGGGGCGATACGGTCGTCTCGGGGCTCTCAGGCTACGAGCTCTCTTCGATAGCGTCCGCCCCGTGCTGGTCGACCGGGAACTCGCCGGTGACCATGAAACGCACCCTCTCTCCTATGTTTACCGAATGGTCGGCGATGCGCTCGTAGAAGCGCCCAACTAGAGCCACCCGTATCGAGACCTCGATCTCCTCGTCCGAGGCCTTGACGATGTCTCGCAACAGATCCCTGAGGAAGTCGTCGATCACGTCGTCCATCTGCTCGAGGGCTGCCGCCTTCTTGACGTCGAGCTTCTCGAAGGCGGCGATCGCTTGGGAGAACATCGTCTGGGCTTGCTTGCCCATTGAGACGATGGTCCCCCTCAGGCTCTTGGCGATCTCGTGGGGGTAGATCTGCTTGCCGGCCTTGGCAATGTTGACGAGAAGATCGCCTGTGCGCTCGACCTCGTGGACGATCCGAAGCAGGGAGACCAGAAACCTCAGGTCCGATGCCATGGGCTGCTGGGTGGCGAGGATCTTGTAGACGCCAGACTCGATCTCAGCCGCTATCGCATCCACCTCCGAGTCGTCCGCGACTATCGAGTCGAGTACGTCGAGCTCGCCTCCTACGAAAGCCCTCGTGCAGCGTTCTATGTTCTCTCTTACGACCGACGCCATCTCGAGCAGCTTCTCCCTGAGGACCTCGAGCTGCTGGTGGTAGGTGCGCCTGGTTTCGGTGTCGCTTGCCACTTGGATTCCTTCCGGTAGTCGGCGCTTGCTAGGCGGCGCCCGCAATCCGGGAGACCCGCCTGCCGCAGAGCAAGATAGCACGGGGAAAGCCCCCCACCTCAGCCTAAGGTCGGCCCACTGCAATCCTCCTCCGCTGACCGCAGCGTCTCTGGTCCGTCTCCGTCTATGCACGGCCGAGAGGGCCCGGCCAGAGGGCAAATGCTCCCGTCACCTCCGCTCCTACCGCCTACCGCCGGCGGCAGCTCGGTCCTCGGGTCGGACATCGCCGCCGAGATGGTCCCTGAGGCCGTGGCAGTACTCGCTCAGCGCCGTGGCAGCGGTCCCTGATGCCGTGGCAGTACTCGCCCAGCGCACTGCCAGTAGTCGCCCGGCGCCGTGGCAGCGGCCCCTGAGTCCTTAGCAGCGTACCCTGCGTCCTGCCGGGCGGAAGCTCGACTGTCCCCGCAAAGTGCGCCAGCAACTCGGGACTCGCCCATACAATTGAGCAGTACAAGCACCTCGGGTGAGTGTGGCGAGGGCCCTTCACTGGCGTACTAGTAGGAGGCTGGAAAGCACCCCATGTCGTTGGCGGCTGTCGTCTCATGGGTGGCCGGGGGGCTTGCGGGCGGACTGGTCGCATATTCAGCTCTCCGCCTCAAGAGGAGAGGGGAAGAGCGCCGACTACTGCGGAGGCTTGAGTCGTCCTATGCCAGGATTTCTGGTGCCGGAGCCACGTCCGTCTTCGAAGCGGATCTCAGCGTCGGCGCAGCCCTAGAACGCCTCGAGGACGCGATCGAGTTGGTCGAGTCCTCCAAGGCGGAGGCACAAGAGGCCGTCGCCCTCCTCTCGGAGGCGCTGGATTCCTCGGCAGGACCCGTCGCGATCTTCGACCTTTCGGGGGAGTCAGTCTACGAAAGCAGGCTCGCCCGAGCGCTCTTCGACCGCCTTGAGCCGGGTTCGGGCCTTCGCTCCAAGGTCAAGGACCTTGTGTCCAAGGCCCTCTGGTCGGGGGAAGAACTCAAGGCAGAAGTTTCAGTCTCCCTCCCTGACGCTGGAGGTCTGACCGACTCCGTTACCGTACGGGTCCGACCCCTTGACAACCAGACCAAACGCCTCGGACTTCTCTTGGCGTTGGAAGCAGCGGGTCCCCTTACCGAGCAGCTACGCCTGGAGGAGGCTGCAGCGGACGCGGAGGAGGCTAGAAGCTCCACTGAGTCTGCCGAGCAAGCCCAGCGGCCGGAGCGAGAGTCCGCCAACGCGGAAGAGAAATCCGGTGAGGAGGGGCCCGCCCTCGAGGCGAGAGCTGGCTCAGGGCCGGTTTCGCCAGACGCGGGTCTCGACGACGAAGCCGAGCCCCGGCTCACCGACTTGGTGGCAGTCTGCGAGGCCGTCGCATCTCAGCTGGCTGGTCAGGCCGAGGCCGAGTCGGTACGTCTGAGCTTGTTCCGGCCTCCCTCCTCCGCGGTGCCCGAACCGGTTCTCACATTCCCGTCGCTCCTCCTCGAGAGCTGCAAGCGGTTGGCCCTCCAGTCCGTGCGCGATGCGCCCGAAGGTAGCGTGGTGGAGGTCGGGGCAGCCCGGGTGGGCAAGGAAGCTTGGCTGTGGGTGGCCGACGAGGTGAAGGACTGCAGCCAGGAGGCCCTGGAGAAGTCCTTCTCAGGCGGGGAGCGGGGACAACCTGCCCTCTCCGCCTTGAAGACTGCAGTGGAAGTCTGTGGCGGGAGCCTCGAGGTACTAGCGCTTTCGGGACAAGGGCGAAGGTTCACGGTGAGGTTCGGGCGCGAGTCAGCAACGACGGGGCAAGCTCCACCCGCCTAGCTTCGCCCGCTGGGCACGCTACGGCTTTCCCGAGGCCCGGTTCGCCGGACAAGGAAGCCAGAGCTCGAAGCACCAGGAAGCCAGAGCTCGAAGCACCAGGGGGATGAATCGACCTGTCGCAATCGAGCGAGCTCGGTTCTGGTTGCCGAGCTGGCCGGAGTCCAAAAACCCTTGCTCGGTGGATTCCAGGCCACCGACCCGAGCCTCGAGAGGGCCGCAGACCCTGAGCTCTGGCCGGAGGTCCTGATCGACGGGCCCTCAATGAAGCCCCGACTTTATGGTCGGGGAAATTCGTACTCGACCATGGAGGTGGACCGACTCCTCCGGCCCTCAATGAAGCCCCGACTTTATGGTCGGGGAAATCAATTCCTGCTCGTCTCCGATCCGACTACCTACAGTCCCTCAATGAAGCCCCGACTTTATGGTCGGGGAAATCGCGGCATTGGTGCGACGCGTGCGTCTGCGCGCAGATCCCTCAATGAAGCCCCGACTTTATGGTCGGGGAAATACCGCCAGTAGAATCATCGGGCGCGCGGTCTTCGACCACCCTCAATGAAGCCCCGACTTTATGGTCGGGGAAATTGCACACCGCGCGGAGAAACACGTGGGAGTACTGTTGCCCTCAATGAAGCCCCGACTTTATGGTCGGGGAAATCCGCGTCGACATGCGTGGTGTAGTCCTGCCTAGCCACCCTCAATGAAGCCCCGACTTTATGGTCGGGGAAATCTGTACAGCGTCCTTTCCTCTGCGTCAAGCGTTCGTCCCCTCAATGAAGCCCCGACTTTATGGTCGGGGAAATCTAGGGAGACTAGGGAGGCTAGGAGCTAGGGAGTACCCCCTCAATGAAGCCCCGACTTTATGGTCGGGGAAATTAGTTGACGTCTGGTACGACCACCATCCGGTTACTCCCCTCAATGAAGCCCCGACTTTATGGTCGGGGAAATTAGTTGACGTCTGGTACGACCACCATCCGGTTACTCCCCTCAATGAAGCCCCGACTTTATGGTCGGGGAAATCGGGAGGAAACTCGGGTACCCAGGTTTCTCGGAGAACCCCTCAATGAAGCCCCGACTTTATGGTCGGGGAAATAGCGTAGGCGGTAGCGAGGGAGCCCGCGATCGCGGGCCCCTCAATGAAGCCCCGACTTTATGGTCGGGGAAATCGCTCCAAACGCGGCGATACATTGAGGCCGCTCGTGGCCCTCAATGAAGCCCGGACTTTATGGTCGGGGAAATCCCTCGAGATTGTCGTCGATGGTGCCGTACGCAGCACGCTCCCTCAATGAAGCCCCGACTTTATGGTCGGGGAAATCCAGCCGTCCAAGAGCGAGGTGTCGAAACCAATGTTCCCTCAATGAAGCCCCGACTTTATGGTCGGGGAAATCTGAGGCGCGCGTTCGATGTCGCCGCTCCTGTATTCGACCCTCAATGAAGCCCCGACTTTATGGTCGGGGAAATCCGGGCAACCATGCTAGAGCTGGAGGCTGTGGAGAGACCCTCAATGAAGCCCCGACTTTATGGTCGGGGAAATCGAACGACCAGCCTCTAAGATTACAGCCCCATTCGTCCCTCAATGAAGCCCCGACTTTATGGTCGGGGAAATCCTGGGTCCGGCCGACGGCGATGCCACTGCCGTAATCCCTCAATGAAGCCCCGACTTTATGGTCGGGGAAATTCTGGTATGACCATCATCCGGTTACTCGCATTGCTCACCCTCAATGAAGCCCCGACTTTATGGTCGGGGAAATTGCTCAGGGGGACGACCGTCCGAATGGACCGTTGCAGCCCTCAATGAAGCCCCGACTTTATGGTCGGGGAAATTCGCGTTTTGGCTGGCCTCCAACCAGACCGTCAAGGACCCTCAATGAAGCCCCGACTTTATGGTCGGGGAAATCCCTACGATTGAATTCACATTGTCGTGGTGGGCCTTCCCTCAATGAAGCCCCGACTTTATGGTCGGGGAAATCAGTCCCTGCTGTAGAGTATGTGCTCGGCGTGTTTCCCTCAATGAAGCCCCGACTTTATGGTCGGGGAAATCTCCTCTAGGTGCTCGATTATCTCGACTGCTTTGGCCCCTCAATGAAGCCCCGACTTTATGGTCGGGGAAATGACCAGATAACGTGCGTGCAGGCGGTGGCTGCGATTCCCCTCAATGAAGCCCCGACTTTATGGTCGGGGAAATGAGGTAAGTAATGGAGCTGCAGTGCCCCG
>FWPU01000163.1_pt1 | contig 202783 bp, 190 predicted proteins | sample 2228361 | NCBI WGS metagenome assembly FWPU01 (sample SAMEA103939777, study PRJEB20133) | metagenome | reverse complement strand
GAAGCACCTCGAGCTGCGCCCGGTTCACGGCGACGTTGCGCTCCTCCGCCTCGGCCTGCGCCAGCAGCTCGCGCGCGCGAGCGAGCACGCTCCGCGCCCGGTCGCGCTGCGCGCGCGCCTCGTCGAGGAGCTGCGCCGTGCTCGCGCCGGTCTCGACCAGCTCGGCCTCGCGCTCCCACGTCCGCTCGGCGAGGCGCACGGCCGACTCCGCCTCCTGGACCTCGGCCCGCCGCGCCTCGACGCCGGCGCGCCACGTCGTCGAGACGAGCTCGACGCGCTCCTCCTGGGTGCGGATGTCGGCGAGCGTCATCTCGAGCTCCTTCCGCTTCGCCGCGATCCGCGCGTCGATGTCGGTCGTGTCGAGGCGCGCGACGACGGCGCCGGGTGGCACGACGTCGCCCTCGCCGAACGGCACCTCGAGGATGCGTCCCGTGACCTCGCTGCGGATCGTCCGCTCCTCCCCCTCGACGAAGCCCGTGTAGTAGACCTCCCCGTCGCCGCGCCGCACCCACCACACGGCCGCTCCGACCACGGCGACCAGCACGACGATCACGACCGGGATCGCCCGCGTCCTCATCCTGCGCTCCTCGCCAGGTCCTCGAGCGGCAGACCCATCAGGCGCTGCAGCGCGGCGCGCCGCGTGTGCGCCTGGTAGAGCGCGCTCGCGAGCGTCGCGCGCTGCTCGGCGAGCAGCCGCTCGGCGATCAGCACGTCGTCGCTCTGCGCGCGTCCGACGTCGAACTGCTGGGTGCGGATGCGCAGGTTCTCCTCCGCCTGCCCGAGCGCCGCGCGCGCCGTCGCGTAGGCGCCGAGCCGCTCCGCGGTCGCGAGGTGTGCGGCGCGCACCGCCGCCTCGAGCTCGCGGAGCTGGCGCTCGGTCGCGACGCGGTTCCGCTCGGCGACGATCCGCGTTTCCGCGATCTGCGCCTCGCGCCGCAGGTCGGTGCCGAGGTCCCAGGTGAAGCCAACGAAGCCGGAGCCGATCTGCGGCGGGGTCAGGATGTCGCTCGTCGAGTAGTCCATCGCTCCTCCGGCGCCGAAGCGCGGCAGACGGCTGCGCTCGAGGGCCGTCACGGTCTCCTCCAGGCGCTGCTGCTCCTCGAGCAGCGCGAGCAGGATCGGGTTGCGCTCCCAGGCGATTGCGAGAGCCTCGCGCACGGTCGGCAGGTCCGGTGGCGTCCGGACGTCGGTGAGGTCGGCCGGCGCGTTGACCGCGACGCCGATCGCGCGGTTGAACGCCCAGCGGGCCTGCTCGATCGCGAGCTCGCGCACGAGCAGCTCGTGCTCGGCGCTCTGCAGCGCCACCTCGACGGTCAGGAGGTCGTTCTTGGTGAGGCGGCCCTGGTCGTAGCGGCTGCGCGCGATCGCGACCTGCGAGCGGTAGAGCTCGATCGTCTGCTCGGTGACGGTGCGCAGACGACGCGCTTCCAGCAAGTCGAAGTAGGCCTGCACGACGGCGAGCTGCTGCTCGAGCGTCGTCGCCCAGAGCCGTGCTTGCTCGCCGCGGTAGCCGGCCTGCGCGGCGGCGAGCGTGTGGCGCAGCTCGCCCGTCAAGTCGAGCGGGAACTCGATCCGCGCGGAGACCGTTCCCGCCTCGGCGTCGCGCACCTTCACCTCGGGGACCACGCCGGGCGGGAAGAGGCCTTGCGGCAGCTCGACGTTGGTCGTCTGCGGGTCGCTGTACCAGGTGTAGCGGGCGTCGGCGGTGGTCGCCGGCAGGAAGCGGCCGCGCACGTCCGCGACCCGCTCGGCGGTCGCCTCGAGCCCGAGCCGGGCCTCGGCGATGCGCCGGTTGCCGCGCGCCGCGAGCTCGAGAGCGCGCGCGAGGTCGATCTTGCCCTCGGGCTCGAGCGCGCGCGCTTCCGGCTCGGGCTCGCGGACTTCCGGCTCGCGCGCCGTGTCCGAAGCGGCCGGGAGGACCTCGCTCACCCCCGCTGCGGTCTGGAGGCGCGAGAGCTCGGCGCGCCGCCGCTCCTCGCTCCACCCGCCGTCGCCCTCGGGGCGGGTGAACGAGGCGCAGCCCAGGGCGACGCAGGCGAGCAGCGCGAGCAAGCGCTCAGCGCGCACGCGGCCTCCGGCCGCGCTCCGCCTCGAGGCGGGCCATGCCGCCCAGCGAGAACGCGAAGATGTGCTCTGCGAGCTTGCGCGCGAAGCCGCGCGGGTACTCGTCGCGCTCCATGAAGCGCAGCACGGCGGGACGCATCACGTGGTAGAACAGGACCTGCCCGACCATGCTGAACGAGCAGCGGTCGATCTCGGCCGTGCTCAGGCGCGGGTAGAGAGCGCCGAGCACGCCGCGCATCTCCTCGAGCTGCGGGCGGATGAACTCGTCGACGATGTGCGGCAGCGCTTCGCTCGGGTCGCACATCTCGCGCTGGATGAGCCGCCCGTAGATGCTCGGCGGCGGGCCGACCAGGATCTCGAGCATGGTGGCCAACCTCTTCCAGACCAGCCGCTCGAGCTCGGCGCGCGGCATGCGCGCGAGCGCCTCGTTCGGCGGCACCGCGCCCCCCGCGGCGAGCCGCGTACGGATCTGCGCGAAGTGGGTCCGCAGGACCTCGAGGTAGAGCTCGGCCTTCGAGCCGAAGTGGTAGTTGGCGGCGGCGACGTTCGCGTCCGCCGCGGCAGCGATTTCCCGGACCTTGGCGCCGTGAAAGCCGGTCGCGGCAAAGAGCTCGCTCGCCGCGGCGAGGAGCCGCTCCCGCGTGTCGAGCTCGCTTGCCCGGGCGACGTTCATGAAACGTTCGTTTGAAACATTCGTTTGGTCAAGTCAAGAGCGCGGTTCGCGCACGCACACGACGTGCCGGTCGCGCGACGAGCCCGACCTCGCGCGCCCGGCGCGCGAGGTTCGACGGTGCATGGGTGCGCGGCACACGGGGCGGCGCGTGGCTTCGCGTCCCGCGCCGCGTGGTGACCTCGGGTCAACGCACGGGGAAGAACGTCTTGTACTCGGTCGCCGTCCTGAACCCCATCCGCTCGTAGAGCCGGGCGCCGAGCGGCGAGGCCTGCAGGTTCGCGAGCTCGAGCCCGCGGGCGAAGCCGGCCTCGAGCACCGCGGAGGTCGCGGCCTCGGCGAGCCGGCGGCCGAACAGCGCGGGGCGGGTCCACACCCAGCCGACCCCCGCGACCCCGTGCGACGCGTACAGCATCGCACCGGTCACCGCCGCGCCGTCCTGCCAGCCGACGAAGGCCTGCACGTCGTCCCCCGCGACGCAGGCGAGGCTCGCGAAGAAGCCGCGCACCGACGCGTAGGGCACGCCGTAGATCGCGAACGCCTCGGCGGCGCCGTCGCCGTACGCGGCCGCCTCGGCCTCGGTCGTGACCGGGCAGATCTCGACCCCGTCGGGCGGCGGCACGGGACGGAAGCGGTCCGGCGTCAAGTACATGCCCGGCGTCGACCACACGAGCCGGTAGCCGCCCGCCTCGAGCGTCTCGTCGAGGTGCGCGTCGGCGTGCGCGCGGGTGAAGATGACGTGCTTGCGGCCGTGCGCGCGGCAGTGCCGCTCCGCGACGGCGAGCACCTCCTCCGCGCTCGCCGGGCCGTGCACCAGGATCGGGTTGTGGATCGCCTCACCGCACGGCGCGAACACCACGGTGAGCGACGGCGCCTCGTGTACCTCGCCGCCCGGGACGTGCCGCACGTGGCGGCGGTACATCTCGACGAAGTTGAGATCCATCGCGCGGAGCAGCCGCTCGCGCGCGTCGGGGGTCGCGGCCGTGGCGGCGCTCAATCCGGCAGGCCCAGGACCCGCTTGGCGATGATGTTGAGCTGGATCTCCGAGGTGCCGCCCTCGATCGAGTTGCCGCGCGAGCGCAGCCAGTCGCGGGTCACGCGGATCTCGTCGTCGGCGAAGCCCTCGCCCTCCCAGCCGAGCCCCTGCGGGCCCGCGATCTGCACCATCAGCTCGCGACGGCGCTGGTTGAGCTCGGTGCCGTAGAGCTTGAAGATCGAGGTCTCGGGTCCCGGCTTGTGGCCGGCCTTCATCCCGTCGCGCGAGCGCGCGAGCGTCAGCTCGAAGCACCTGCGGTCGACCTCGAGCTGCGCGACGCGGTCGCGCAGCACCGCGTCGTCGAGCTTGCCGTCGCGCATGCCGAGGTAGCGCCGCGCATGGTCGGGCAGCGATTCGCCGGTCGTCCGGTCGGAGGCGCCCATGCCGGCGATCATCGTCCGCTCGTGCCCGAGGAGCGCCTTGGCGATCGCCCAGCCGCCGTTCACCCGGCCGACGACGTTGCGCCGCGGGACGCGCACGTCGGTGAGGAAGGTCTCGCAGAACGGCGACGCACCGCTGATCAGCCGGATCGGCTTCACCGTGATCCCCGGCGTGCTCATGTCCATCAGCAGGAAGGTGATGCCCTCGTGCTTCGGCGCGTTCGGATCGGTGCGGACGAGGATGAACATCCAGTCCGCCTTGTCCGCGTAGGACGTCCAGATCTTCTGGCCGTTCAGCACGAAGTCGTCGCCGTCGACGACGGCGCGCGTCTGCAGGCTCGCGAGGTCCGATCCCGCGCCGGGCTCGGAGTAGCCCTGGCACCAGCGGATCTCGCCCCGGACGATCGGCGGCAGGTGCTCGCGCTTGAGCTCCTCGGAGCCTTCCTGCAGGAGCAGCGGGCCGATCATCGAGAGACCGAAGCCGACCAGCGGCGGACGGAGCCCGAGGCTCGCCATCTCCTGCGACAGCACGCGCGCCTCCTCCTTGCTGAGCCCGCCGCCGCCGTACTCGCGCGGCCAGGTCGGCGCGGTCCAGCCGCGCTCCGCCATGACGTCGAGCCATTGCTTGACCTCGGGGTGGTACGTCACCTTGCGGCCGCCCCAGCACAGCTCCTCGACGCTCGGCACCGGCTCGTAGGCGATCTTCGGCGCGTTGCGCACGAGCCAGTCGCGGGTCTCGCGGCGGAACTTCTCGAGGTCGGCCATCGTTCTCTCCCCGAAGTGCGGTGGGCTCAGCCGGCGAGCTCGCGGACCGCGGCCAGCACCTGCTCCGGGTGCTTCTCCGCGTTCGCCACCTTCGCCCAGTGCTTCTTCACCTTACCGTCCTTGCCGATCAGCACGGTCGAGCGGATCACGCCGACCGTCTTCTTGCCGTACATCATCTTCTCGCCGTAGGCGCCGTACTTCTCCATCACCTTTCGATCGGGGTCGGAGAGCAGGCGGAACGGCAGGCGGTACTTGCCGATGAACTTGCGGTGCGACTCGGCGCCGTCGGCGCTCACCCCGAGGACCGTGGTGTCGAGCTTCGCGAGCTCGCGGTTCAGGTCGCGGAAGCCGCAGGCCTCCTTCGTGCAGCCCGGCGTGTCATCCTTTGGGTAGAAGTAGAGGACGACGTTCTGCTTTCCCTTGAACTGCGAGAGCGACACGGGGTTGCCGTCCTGGTCCTTGAGCGTGAACGCCGGTGCGGCCTTTCCTTCCTCGATCGGCATGTCTCCTCCCTGCGCGCCACGGTGCGGCTTGCCGGCAGGCGATGATATGCGCCCGTCCACCCGGCGCAAGGAACGGTTTGCATGCGGCGGGACCGCATTGCACGGTGTCCCGGATGCCGTCCCGTGAATTCACCCTGGGCATCGACGAGGGCACGACGGGAGTCCGCGCCGCGGTCGTCGCGGCGGACGGCCGGGTCGTGGGCCTCGCCTACCGCGAGATCGCCCAGCGCTACCCGCAGCCCGGCTGGGTCGAGCAGGACGCGGACGAGATCTGGGAGGCGACCCGCGAGGTGATCTCCCGGGCGCTCGCCGCGGCGCGGCTCGAGCCAGGGGACGTCGCCGCGATCGGCATCACCAACCAGCGCGGCTCGGCCGTGCTGTTCGAGCCCGGCGGCCGGCCGCTTGGGCCCGTCGTCACCTGGCAGGACCAGCGCACCCGGGAGCGCTGCGACGAGCTGATGCGCCAGGGCGTCTTCGCCTCGCCCTACACCGCGGCGAGCAAGTACGAGTGGCTCGTGCGGCACCACGCCGCGGGCCTCCCGCCCGAGCGCTACCGCCTCGGGACGATCGACTGCTGGCTCGCCCACTGCCTGACCGGCGAGGCGCACGTGAGCGACCACTCGAACCACTCGGTGGACGGGCTCTACGACTTCCTCGCCGGGGCCTACGACACCCGCACGGTCGCCGCCTTCGGGCTCGATCCGGCGACCCTGCCGGGCTTCGTCGACTCGAGCCAGGTGATCGGCGAGACGCGCCGCGAGACGTTCGGGGCGACCGTGCCCGTCGCGGCGCTCGCCGGCGATCAGCAGGCGGCGATGTACGGGCTCGCCTGCCACGCCCCGGGCAACGTCAAGCTCTCGCTCGGCACCTCGGGGATGATGGACCTGAACGCCGGGACGTCGCTCACCGCGCCCGGCCCCGGGGCGTACCCGCTCGTCCTCTGGTCGCTCGACGGCGTGCGCAGCTTCTGCTGCGAGGGCAACACGATCACCGCCGGCGCGGCGGCCCAGTGGCTGCGCGACGGAATCGGGCTCGTGCAGAGCCTCGACGAGCTCGAGCCGCTCGCGCGCTCGGTCGCGTCGAGCGAGGGCGTGTGGGCCGTCCCCGCCCTGCAAGGGCTCGGCACGCCGCACCTCGACGCGAACGCGCGCGGGCTGATCGGCGGCCTGTCGCGCGGCTCCGGACGCGCGCACGTCGCGCGCGCGGTGCTCGAGGGCGTTGCCTGGCGCTGCGCCGAGGTCTTCGAGGCGCTCACCGAGAGCGTCCCGGCGCGGCCGCAGACCCTGCGGGTCGACGGCGGCGCGGCGGTGAACACCCTGCTGCTCGAGCTCCTCGCGGACGCGGTCGGCGTCCCCATCGAGCGTCCCGAGCTGCTCGACTCGGCGGTGCTCGGCGCGGCGCTGCTCGCCGGGCGCGCCGTCGGCGCGTGGCGCGACGAGGAGGTCGCGGCGCGCTTCCGCCCGGCCCGCGTGCTCGAGCCGCGGCTCGGCCGCGACGAGCGCGCCGATCAGCTCGAGCGCTGGCGTCGCCGCGTCGCGCTCGCCCGGGAGGCCTCGTCGTGAGCCGGACGGGCGCGCCGGCGCTCGTCATCCTCGACTGCGACGGCGTGCTGTTCGACTCGTCGGCCTCGAACGTCGCGTTCTACAACGCGATCCTCACGCGTCTCGGCCTCCCCGAGCTCGACGAGGAAGGCCGGCGGCTCGCGCACTGGATGGGGAGCCCGGCGCTCCTCGCCCGGCTCTTCGCGCACGACGCGGCGCTGCACGAGGAGGCGCGCAGGATCGCGCGCGAGATGGACTACCGCCCGTTCCTGCGCTTGATGCGTCCGGTCGACGGGCTGTTCGAGACGCTCACCTGGCTGCGCTCGCGCGGCCGCACGGCGCTCGCGACGAACCGCGGCGCGACGATCCCCCAGCTCCTCGAGCACTTCGCGCTCGGCGCGCACTTCGACCTCGTGGTCGGCCTGAACGACGTCGCGCGGCCGAAGCCCGCGCCGGACATGCTGCTCCACTGCCTCGAGCGGCTCGGCGTCGCGGCGGAGAGCGCGCTCTACGTGGGCGACTCGCCGAGCGACCACGAGGCGGCGCGCGCCGCCGGGGTCCCGTTCGTCGCGGTCGGCGACGCCATCGACGGCGCGCTGCGGATCCGCGCCCTGCGCGAGCTCCGGACGCTCCTCGGCGAGCCGGACCGCTCAGCCGGTCGCGTGGTCCGGGTCGGGTGAGCGGACCAGGTCGCCGATCGCAGCGACCAGCTCGGCCTGCTCGACCGGCTTCGCGACGTGCCGCTGGAAGCCCGCCGAGAGGAGCGCCGCGCAGTCCTCGCTCCGCGCGTACGCGGTGAGGGCGAGCGCCGGCACCTGCCCTCCGCGCTCGGACGGCAGCGCGCGGACGCGTCGGATCAGCGCGTAGCCGTCCTCGTACGGCATGCCGATGTCGGAGACCAGGACGTCGGGCCGCCACTCGTCGAACACCGCCATCGCCTGCTCGGCGGACGGCGCGGTGCGCACGTCCGCCCCGGCGCTCGCGAGCACCGTCCCGACGGTCTCCAGCGTGTCCGCGTCGTCGTCGACCAGCAGGACGCGCAGCCCCGCGGGCAGCGCCGGCCCGCGGTGCGCATGCCCTCGCATGGCGGACTCCCCGGGCGCCGGCTCCGCGGCCGCCACGGCCGGCAGGAAGACGCGGAAGGTCGCGCCCTCCCCGCGCCCGCGGCTCTCCACCGAGACGCGGCCGCCGTGCAGCTCCGCCAAGTAGCGAACGATCGACAGGCCGAGCCCGAGGCCGCCGTGGGTGCGGGTCGAGCTCGCGTCCTGCTGGCGGAAGCGGTCGAAGACGTGCGGCACGAACGCCGGGTCGATGCCCTCGCCGGTGTCGCTCACCGCCACCTCGAAGGTGTCGCCGCGGCGTGCGAGCGTGACCGAGACGGTGCCGCCTTCCGGGGTGAACTTGACGGCGTTCGCGAGCAGGTTCCAGAACACCTGCTCCAGGCGACCGGGGTCGCCCCGCACCGAGCCCGCGTGCGGGTCGAGGTCGCTCTCGAGGCGGATGCCCTTCGCGACGGCGCTCGGACGGATCGCATCGAGTGCCGACTCGATCACCGGCGCGAGCTCGATGACGCGCACGTCGAGCTTCATCTTGCCCGAGACGATGCGCGACACGTCGAGCAGGTCGTTGATGAGCTGCGCCTGGACGTGGGCGTTGCGGTCGATGATCTCGATCGCGCGGAGCGTGGTCTCGGGTGTGAGCCGGCCCTGCCGCAGGAGGCTGCTCCAGGCGAGGATCGGCGTGAGCGGCGTGCGCAGCTCGTGCGAGACCACCGCGAGGAAGTCGTCCTTCGCGCGGTTCGCCGCCTCCGCCTCGTCGCGCGCCGCGTGGAGCTCCCGATCGCGCTCCTGGATCTGCGCGAGCATGTCGTTGAGGGTGCGGATCAGGAGGCCGATCTCGTCGTCGCCTTGCGGCGTCGCGCGCACGGAGTAGTCGCGCTTGCGCGACACGCGGCGCGCGATCGCGACCAGGTGGAGGATCGGCTGCGAGAGCGCGCGCTGCGCCCGCCACGAGATCGCGACGGCGACGAGCGTCGCCGCGAGGAAGGCCGCTGCCGCGATCGCAACGTAGCGGACGATGCGCTCGTTCAGCTCCTCGAGCCGTGCGCTGAGGACGATGGTCCCGATCGTTCGCTCGCCCGAGCGAACCGTGTGGAAGACGACGAGACGCGCGCCGTGCCAGCGCTGCCCCGAGCGGCCGAGCATCTCGGGCTCGAGCTCCGGCACGTCGTGGCCGCGCTGCGCGTACGCGGCGAACAGCGCGCCCGAGGGAGTGTACACCGCTCCTCCCTGCACGGAGCGGTCGTCGCGGAGCGCGTCCAGCGTCGCCGTGGCCGACCGCTCGTCGTCGAACAGCAGCGCCGCCTCGACGTTGTTGCCGATCATCGTCGCCTGCGTCTCGAGGTTGCTCAGCACGTCGCGACGGTACGAGTCGAGCTCGTAGAGCACGAAGCCGGTGCAGACCAGGAGAAGCGTCGCGGCGCTCGTCGCCACGTTGAACAGCAGGAGCTTGCGGCGGATCGGGAGATCGCGGAAGCGCACGCTCAAGTCCCCTCGTCGCGCACCACGCGGCGGGCGACCTGCACGAGCTGGGAGCGGAGCTTGAGCCCCGCACGCGAGGCCGCGCGCAGGTCGACGTCGAAGCGGATACGGCCCGCGTCGCGCACGAAGGCGATCGTCCCGCCGCGCTCGAGAAACGCTTCCCCCTCGCCCACGAGGAGCACGTGCAGGCGCTGCGCGGCCGGTACCATCCTCTCCATGTCGCCATGAAAGGCGCCGCCGACGAAGACGATGTGGCACCGGTCGAGCGGATGGGCGGCGTTCAGCGTGGAGGCGACGACCGGCCTCGAGCCGACCGTCTCGCCCCGTGACGCCGCGTCGAGCGCCCTGCGCAGCGGGTCGTCGCCGAGGACGCAGATCTCGATCGCGCCGCGCGAGACGAAGACCTCCGCCGGCCACTCGACGAACTTGGCGAAGTGCAGCAGGTAGCCGGCCTTCACCTCGTGCGCCGGAGCCGGGCCCGGGGATGCGTCGCCGAAGGCCGCCGTCGTCGCGTGCACGAGCATCCACCACAGCAAAGCGCACGGCGGGCCGAGACGGATCGCCCTCACCGTCGAGGCCCTACGGCAACCGGGGAAGCACCGTCAAGCCACGGCGTGGTCCGTGGCCGGGGATCCCCGACGGCCCGCCCCCGGAGTAGCTTGACGTGCGCGCGCGGTACGCGCGCCCGCCGGCCGATCCCGCGGGGCTCGCGCTAGCGCCGGCGCGGCGCGGTGTCGCGCATGCTCGAGCTCGGCTTCGACGAGAGACGCACGTGCTGCACGCTCGAGCTGCGGGCCGGCTTCGCGGTGCGCACGGTCTGGGTGAGCGCACGCTTCTTGCTCTGCGCCGACGTGGTCCGGCTCTTCTTGCTCTGCACCGATGCGGTCCGGCTCGCCTTGCTCGCGCTCGGCTTCGTGCTCTTGCGCGCGACGACCTTCGTCTTGCTCTTGCCGCCCTTCCTGCTCTTGCTCGACGCGGCGCTGGTCTTCGCCTTGCGCTTCGACGCCTTCGCGACCGCGTGTTGCGCGCTGCGCTCCTTCTCGAGCGCGACCTGCACGATCGGCGCGGTGTCGTCGAACCTCGAGAACCCGTACGCCATCAGGCGCCGCGTGTCGCCCCACATGTCCGGCGCGCCGAAGACGACGGTGATGATCCTGTGCCCATTGAGCTCGGCCGCGCCGGCGAAGCACCGTCCGGCGGCGCGGGTGTAGCCCGTCTTGCCGAGGACCGGGACGAAGTACCCGGAGAGCAGTCGGTTCTTGCTGTAGACCGGCATCTGGCGGACCTTGTCGCCGACCACGTGGATCACCTTGCTGCGGGTTCCCGCGACCTCCCGGAAGCCCGGAACGGTGAGCGCGTGACGCAGGATGACCGCGATGTCGTACGGCGTCGAGACGTGCTCGCTGTGCGGCAGCCCGTGCGGGTTCGTGAAGTGCGAATCCCGCGCGCCGAGCTCGCGCGCGCGCTCGTTCATCAGCTCGGCGAACGCGGGGACGCTTCCGGCGAGCCCCTCGGCGACGACCACCGACGCGTCGTTCGCCGACTTGAGCATCAGGGCGTAGGTCAGGTCCTCGAGCCGGACCCTCTGCCCGGCACGCAGGCCGAGCTTCGACGGCTCCTGCGCGGCCGCGAGCGGGCTCACGACGAACGAGCGATCGAGACGGCCGCTCTCGAGCGCGAGCACGGTGGTGAGAATCTTGGTCGTACTGGCAGGCGGGAGCTGGCGGTGCGCGTCACGCTCCCAGAGGATCTCGCCGGTTCGAGCGTCCAGGACGACGGCCGCACGCGCGGTGATGTTCCCGGGACCGCTCGCAGCATCCGAAGGAAGCGACGCCGCGCCGGCCACGCTCGCCGCAAGCAGCGTCGCGGTCGTGACCACGCCGACAAGCCTCCTCCGCCCGCGTTCCTTCATGCGCAAACCCCACCCCCTCGGCCGCGAAAGGCCGTCTTATAGCGGAGGTGCGGCGACGGGGAAAGACTTGTCGCTTGCGCGCGGGCGTCTGGCAAGCGCCCGCGCGCCTGCCGCTACGCGCAGCGCGCCTCGACCGGCAGCCAGCGCGCCCCGTCGGCGCCGACGTACGCGGCGCTCGGGCGGATCAGCGTGTCGTCCTCGATCTGCTCGAGGACGTGGGCCACCCAGCCGCCGACGCGCGACACGGCAAAGGTCGGGGTGAACAGCTCGGCATCGAGGCCGACGCCGTGCAGGAGGAGCGCTGTGTAGAACTCCACGTTGGTCTCGATGCGCCGCCCGGGCTTGAGCTCGCGCAGCGCCGCGAGGATCGCGTCCTCCACCGTGCGCGCGTCCTCGTACAGCCGCGCGTCGCCGCTCCGGGCGAAGAGCCGCGCCGCGGCCTCGGCCAGGACGAGCGCCCGCGGATCGCGGACGCGGTACATGCGGTGGCCGAAGCCCATCAGGCGCTCGCCGCGCGCGATCGCCTCCCGCGTCCAGTCGCGCGCCTCGTCGGCGAGCGGGCGGCCGGAGCGCGTCGCGCGCTCACGCAGCTCGAACAGCATGTGCAGGGCGGGGCCCGGCGCGCCGCCGTGCAGCGGACCCTTGAAGGCGCCGAGCGCGCCCACCACCGCGGAGACCAGGTCGGAGCGCGTGCTCACCACGACGCGCGCGGCGAACGTCGACGCGCTGAGCCCGTGGTCGATGACCGTCACGAGGTAGGTCTCGAGCGCGCGCACGACCGCCTCGTCCGCCGCGTCGAGGCCGAGCATGTGCAGGTAGTTCGCGGCGTGACGGAGCCGCGGATCGGGCGCGATCGGCGAGCGCCCGGCGCGCAGGCTCCAGTACGTGGCGACGATCGTCGGCACGCGCGCCACGACTTCGATCGCGGCGCGCAGGCTCGCGTCGCGGTCGCCCGTCGCGCTCGGTTCGCCGGCGAGCTGCAGCGTGTCGACCGCCATGCGCAGCGCGTCCATCACCGGCAGCGCGCGGCTCGCCGCCGCACCGAGCAGCGCAACGGTGGGGGCGGGAAGCCAGCGTCTCGCGGCGAGCGCGTGGTGCAGCTCGTCGACTTCCGACGCGGTCGGCAGGCGGCCGTGCCAGAGGAGGTGCAGCGCCTCCTCGTAGCTCGCGCGCGGCGCCAGCTCCTCGACCGGGAAGCCGCCGATCGTCAGCGCGCCGCACTCGCCGTCCACCTTGCTCACGCTGGTCGCAACCGCGACCACGCCCTCGAGGCCTCGTGCCACGTGCTCCATGCTGGCCATCTGCACATCTTGATCATCTTGCGTCAAGCTTGATTCGACAATCAATATTGATTTGTCGTTCAAGATCTGACACGAGTACGCGGAGTGGAGCAGCAGGACCTCTCCGCCGCCGAGGCGGCGCGCGAGCTCGGCGTGAGCCTCGCGACGCTCTACGCGTACGTGAGCCGCGGGATGATCCGCTCGCGCCCCGAGCCCGGGACGAGGCGGCGGCGCTACCGGGCGGAGGACGTCTGGCTGCTCAAGCAGCGCAAGGAGCAGCGCCGCGACCCGGTGCGCGCCGCCGAGGAGGTCCTGCACCAGGGCCTGCCGGCGATCGCCTCGCGCCTGTCGCTGATCCACGACGGCCGCCTCTACTACCGCGGCCGCGACGTGGTCGGCCTCGCGACCACGCACACGCTGGAGGAGGTCGCGTCGCTGCTCTGGGCGGGCGACCTCGCGGCGCCGTTCCCCGACGACCCCGAGCCGCGGCCTCACGACTGGCGGACGCTCGCGAAGCTCGCCGCGGGGCTTCCGCCGCTCGAGGGCTTTCAGGTCCTGCTGCCGATCCTCGCGGCCCGCGACCCGGCGGCCTACGACACGCGGCCGCAGTCGGTGCAGCGAGTCGGGGCGCGGATCCTCCGGGTGCTCGCCGCCGCGGCGGTGGGCGCGGAGCCGTCGCGCCGCGAGACGGCGGAGGTCCTGCAGCGCGGCTGGCGCTCGACGCGCCCGGCCGACCGCTTTCTGCTCCGCGCGGCGCTCGTGCTGTACGCCGACAACGGGATCAACCCGTCGAGCTTCACCGTCCGGTGCGTCGCCTCGGCCGGCTCGACGCCCTACGCGCTCGTGCTCGCGGGGCTCGCGGCGCTCCAGGGCACGAAGCACGGCGGGGCCTGCGAGCGCGCGCAGGCCTTGCTCGACGAGGCCGGCGACCCCGCGGGCGCGCGCCGCGTGGTCGAGGCGCGGCTGCGCCGTGGCGAGTCGATCCCGGGCTTCGGGCACCCGCTCTATCCCGCCGGGGACCCGCGCGGCGACCTGCTCATGCGGCTGGTCGCCGAGCAGCACGGGCGCTCGCGGGACGTGGCGCTCGCGCGGGCGCTCGCCGAGGCGGTGCGCGACTTGACGGGGCAGCTCCCGAACGTCGATTTCGGCGTCGTGACCCTGTGCCGGGCGCTCCGCCTGCCGCCCGGCGCGGCACTCGCGCTGCTCGGCATCGGGCGCACCGTCGGCTGGATCGCGCACGGCCTCGAGCAGTACCAGGAGGGACGACTCATCCGGCCGCGCGCGCGCTACGCGGGCGAGCCGCCGCAGGGCGCGTGAGCCCGCCCGGCCGCCGAGGTCTCATTGTCTCGCTCGAACCTGGCCGATACATTGCAGAGACCCGTGGGGAGAGGGAGGGACGAGGTTTCGTGTTATTGACCAATCCAGCTCGCGCGTCCGCGCGAAGGGCGCTCGCCGCCATTCTGGTCGCCGCGCTCGTCGCGGCGCTGCCGAGCCTCGCGGGCGCCCGGCAGTGGAAGGAAGAGGACTTCTGGCCCCGGACCTACAAGTCGTACTCCTTCACGCCGCCGGGGAGTCCCGACGAGCACACGGTGATCGGCGAGACGCTGATCTACCAGCCCGAGAAGGGCGACACGTTCTTCGACCTCGCCCGGTACTTCGACCTCGGCTACAACGAGCTGGTCGACGCAAACCCTGGCGTCGACGAGTGGATCCCGGGGCACTTCGACAAGCCGGTCCTCGTGCCGCAGGAGTTCATCCTGCCGTACGGCACGTACAACGGGATCGTGATCAACATCCCCGAGATGCGGCTCTACTACTACCGCTCCGCAGGGAAGGGCGCGCCCAAGACGGTGATCACCTTCCCGGTCGGGCTCGGCCGCGAGGAGTGGAAGACGCCGATCGGCAAGTTCACGGTCCGCGAGAAGACCGTGAACCCGACCTGGGTGATCCCGGAGTCGATCCGCAAGGAGCGCATCGCGGAGAAGGGCTACAGCGAGACCATGATCCCGGGCGGGCACCCGTCGAACCCGCTCGGCAAGTACCGGATGCGCCTCTCGCTCGACCTCTACGGGATCCACGGGACCAACATCCCGTGGGGGGTCGGCATGCTCGTCAGCCACGGCTGCGTGCGCCTCTACCCGGAGGACATCGAGAAGCTCTACCCGCTCGTGCCGGTGGGCACGCCGGGGGCGTTCGTCTACCAGCCGGTCAAGGTCGGCATGCGCGACGGGCGCGTGTACGTCGAGGTCCACAAGGACCTCTACGGCATGAAGCCCGGGATGTACCGCGAGACGGTGCGCATGCTCGAGCAGCGCGGCCTCATCGACCTGGTCGACGAGGAGAAGCTCCGCGAGGCGGTGCTCGCGCAGAGCGGCGTGCCGACCGACGTCTCGCTCGGCAGCCCGCGGCGGCGTGGGCCCATGCCGGTCGAGGTGTCGCTCCCGTCACGCGAGCCGCGTGAGCTGCGTGAGCTGCGTGAACCGGAGGAGCGCCCGGTCCTGCCCGCCGCGGAGCCGGCGCCCTCCAGCGACCTTCCGACCCAAGATCTGACGACGAGCACGACGCGCGCGCCGCGGACACGCCCTGCACCGAGCGCGGCGCAGGCGCCGGCCCGGGTCAGCGAGCCGCGCCCCACGCTGCGCGGCCGCGCGACGCGCGAAGGTATCCTGCTGCCGACCGAGGTGATCGTGCCGCGCGCCACCCGGCCGATCGTCGCCGAGGACTGACCGGCCGGCGACGGAGCGCCGGGTGCGGGGCGCGCCCGCCAAGGCGCGCCCCCGCACCGCCGGCGGCACGCTCTCAGCAGGCCACTCTCAGCAGGCCGGAACCTCGCGCTCCGGCCTCTCCTCCGGCAGCACGTCCGCCGCGCCGTTCTTGGCGTGCTCGCGGCGCCAGCGCACGAGACCCTGGCGGATGTAATCCGGGTTCATGTCGACGATCTGGCAGATGTTCTCGAAGGAGAACAGCCAGCGCTTGTCCTGGGACATGATCCAGTCGTACGACTCGAGGAACAGCTGACGACCGCGCAGGTCGTTGGTGTGCGCGTACTTCTGGAAGCAGTCGATCGCGTCCTCAAGCACCGCGAGCATCAGGCGACGCTCACGGTCGAACCCGGCCTCCTTGCGAAAGAACGAAAAGAACTGCCCAGGGAGCAGAACATCCGGCTCGAACAACCCTCCCGACCGGTCCTGCACCCCCGAGGTTCTCGCCCGAATCTTTCCATTCATGAACCGCGTCCTCCCCAGCCGATTCACTCCCACCCGTTGCAGGTGGGCCCCCGGAGACTGCGCGGACGTTTAGTGCGTCCCGGCCGACGCGACCAAATGAATTCCCCTGCATTCGAGATTTGAGCGGAGCTAATGCCCTATCCCGCGCCGCCGGCGCCGTTTTTCGCCGCGGTCCGAGTTCGCTATACAGAGCGTCTTGCGCAAGAGGGTGCCGCAAGGCCCAAGGAGATTTCGACGAGATGGCCGATCAGGCAGCGTCAAGCAATACGAGCGGCAGTCATCTGGGTGCGATCCTCGGCTGGGGCGGTCTCGCCGTGGCGACGATCGCGTTCGTCTACTTCATCTTCCTGCAGCTCGGCGTGGCGTGGGAGGGCCGCGAGCAGGAGGCGCTCGACCTCGTCCGGCAGTACAAGGGGCCCGGCATGCAGTACAACCTCTCCGACCAGGCGATCGCGCTCGGCAACAAGGCTCGCGAGCAGGGCGGCTTCCTCGGCGAGTTCTCGTGGAGCGCGAAGCACGACGAGGGGCCGAACTACAAGGTCGAGCTCACCTGGAAGGAGGGGAGCTCGAACCACCGCGCGGCCTGGCTCGTGAACCTCGAGGACAAGTCGGTCAAGCCTGCCGACGTCGAAGCGCAGAAGTTCATGAAGCCGATCGAGTAGCGCGGGCGACCGGCGCTACGCGGCGTCCGGCAGGCGGTACGCGGTGAGCGCGACGAGGTTCGTCGCGTCGCGCGGCCAGCCGGAGGTCCAGCGCTCGAGCACCATCTCGGCGGGCGACTTGCCGCGGCGGGCATAGTCCCGGGCGCGCTCGAGGTAGATCGCCTCGGTCTCGCCGCGCTCGTCGCGGCAGTCCTGCCGGCGCAGACCCTCCTCGGCGATGTCGATGAGCTCGCGGGCCAGGTCCTGCACCCGGTAGCGGCGAAACGGCGTCGCGAGCGCCGTCCGGTGCACCGCATCGTTGAGCGCGACGCGCTCCTCCATGGTCCAGCTCTTCACCAGATCCCACGCGCCGAGCATGCAGTCGGGGTCGTAGAGCACGCCCTTGGCGATGCCCGACAGCGCGAGCATCGACTCCGGCGGCTGGCTGTCGACCATGCGCAGCTCGATGTACGTCTTGAGCCGCACCTCGGGGAACAACGTCGAGAGGTGCAGCGCGAAGTCACCGACCGTCGCGCGCAGCCCGCGGGCGCCCTCCTTCCAGTAGCGGCGGAACGGGATGCCGGTCAGGTCGATGTACTCCTTGCCGCGCTTGACGAAGTACATCGGCACGTCGAGCGCCCACTCGACGTAGTCGATGAAGCCGGCGTGCTGCGTGAAGAGGAACGGCAGGATCCCCGTGCGCGCGTTGTCGGTGTCCGTCCAGATGTGCCCGCGGTAGGAGAGGTAGCCGTTCGGCGCGCCGTCGCTGATCGGCGAGTTGGCGAAGAGCGCGTTGAGGATCGGCCCGAGCCCGGTCGCGACGCGCATCTTCTGCATCGCGTCCGCCTCGCTCTCGTAGTCGAGGTTGGTCTGGACGGTCGCCGTCTGCTTCATCATGCGATGGCCGAGCGTGCCGACCTTCTCCATGTACGGCGCCATGATCGCGTAGCGCTTCTTCGGCACCCACTCGATCTCCTCGAGCTTCGAGAAGGGCTGGATGCCGAGGCCGAGGAACGCGATGTCGAGCTCGTCGGCGACGCTCACCACCTCGCGGATGTGGTCGTGCAGCTCCTGGTTCGCCTCGTGGAGCGTCCTGCACGGGCGGCCGGAGAGCTCGATCTGCCCGCCCGGCTCGAGCGTGATCTCGCCCTCGCCGCGGGACAGCGCGACGATCCGGCCCTCCTCCTCCTGCGGCTCCCAGCCGAAGCGGTCCGCGAGGCGGCGCAGCACCGCCTCCACCCCCCGGCTGCCCGAGAACGGGATGGCGGCGCCGGTGTGCTTGTCGACGGCGATCTTCTCGTACTCGGTGCCGACGCGGAAGCTCGAGCGCGGCTTCGCGCCGCGCTCGAAGTGCTCCACGAGCTGCTCGAGCCTGTCGATGGGTGCCGCGTCGGGACCGGTCTCGTCGGCAATGTAGTCGGACATGCACTCCTCGGCGCGATGCAGGCGCCTCGCGCGCGGCGCGCTTGTGAAGCCGCGAGACTAGAAGGCACCTCGCGCTGAAACAAGCGGACGCCCCGCGCGACGCTGCACCGCGTCGAGCGGCCGCCGCCCGCCTGCGTCAATCCCAGCGTAGCACCGCGAGGGCATTCGAGCGCAGGTACTTCTCGAGCACGCCCTCGCGCAGCGGCAGCTCCGCCGCCTCGCGCAGGCAGCGCTCGAACGACAGCACGGGATGGTCGGAGGCAAAGAGAATCTTGTTCTGGCCGCGCGTGTTCATGAAGTGGATCAGCTCGGGGGGCAGGTACTTCGGCGCGTACGCCGAGGTCATCATGTAGAGGTTCGGGTACTTCAGCATCAAGCGGATCGCCTCGCCCCACCACGGGTCGGCGCCGTGCGCCATGATGATCGTGAGCTCCGGGTAGAACAGGCAGACCTCGTCGAGGTAGAGCGGTCGCTGCGGCTCGGCCGGCATGGGCGGCCCGGGAATTCCTGTATTGATGGACACCGGGATGCCGAGCTCGATGCACTTCGCGTAGACCGGGTAGCAGGTCTTGTCGTTCGGCGGGCGGTTCAAGAGGAATGGGATGATCCGCGCCAGCCGGAGGTCGTAGTGCTCGACGAGCCGGTCGATGGTGCGCAGCGTCTTCATCCCTCCGGTCGGGTCGACGACCGCGGCGCAGATGAACTTGCCGGGGAACGCCTTGGCGATCTCGTGGATCGGCTCCGGGTCGTTCGCGTCCATCGTGATCACGGCCCGCTCGACCCCCGCCTCGTCCATCTGCCGGAGCAGCTCCTCGAGCGGCGTGTGCGCGAAGATCTCCGCCTCGCGCTTGAAGTAGTCCCGCGCGACGCGCACCAGGTACTCCGGACGATACTTCGTCAGCCCGGTCGACGGGTTGAGCCAGCAATCGATCGCCGGCGGCCGCGGCGGCCGAGCCTCTCGTCCCGCCTCTTCGCTCATCTCGTCAATCTTCGATCAGGACCAGCGATCCGTCCGGCACGAGCTCGTAGAGCTCCTCGACGTCCTCGTTCATCAGCGCGATGCAGCCGAAGGTCCAGTCGATGCCGAGCTTGTTGAACTCCGGCTTGTCGGTGCCGTGGATGCCGATCTCTCCGCCCGGTCCGCCGAGCGCGGTCCCTTCCTCGAGGGCGCGGCGGTGATCGTCCATGTCGCTCAGGTTCGGGTAGTCGATGAGCAGGAAGCGCGACCAGCGAGGATGCTCGCGCCGGCCGACGATCCGGTAGAGGCCGTTCGGCGTGCGGCGGTCGCCCTCGTACAGCTTGACGCCCGGGACCCGGCCGAACGAGACGTGATGGTACGTGCGGACCCAGTCGCCGTAGCGGTACACGCTCAGCGTGCGGCACGACCGCTTGACGACGACGGTGTAGGGCTCCGTCCGCGCCCACTCGAGCGGCGCCCGGTCGTCGCCGAGCGGCGGCGTCGAGGCGGGCGTGCTCGGGGCCGTCGCGGCGGGCGCGCAGCCGAGCGGCACGAGCAGGAGCAGCAAACCGACGGCACGGCGCAGCGACGAGGACACGAGAAGCTCGAGGTGCGGACGCTTCACGGTGGCGAGACATACCATACCGCCCGAGGGGCGCGCGTTGGCAAGCTCGCAAGGCGCAGCTAAACAGTCCGCCGCAGGAAGGAGAGGATCAGCGATGCCGGTCGACCAGCTCGAGTTCCGCCGCGTCATGGGCCACTTCGCGACGGGAGTGACCGTCGTCACGACGCACGACGGTGCCGGCAAGCTCGCCGGCCTCACGGCGAACGCCGTCGCGTCGGTGTCGCTCGACCCGCCGCTGGTCCTGGTCTGCGTCGACAAGAAGTCCGAGAGCTACCCGGCCTTCGGCGCCTCCGGGGTGTTCGCGGTGAACATCCTGAGCAACGCTCAGGAGACCCTGTCGCGGCGCTTCGCCAAGTCGGGCGGCGACAAGTTCGCCGGCATCGGCTACAGGCTCGGCACGACCGGCGCCCCGCTGCTCCACGACACGATCGCGCACCTCGAGTGCCGCGTGCGCCACGCGTTCGACGCCGGCGACCACACGATCTACGTCGGCGAGGCGGTCTCCGTCGCGGTGAGCTCGGAGGAGGATCCGCTGCTCTACTTCCGCGGCGGCTACCGGAACCTGAGCGCATGAGGGGCGTGGCGCGAGCGCTGCTGCTTGCGCTGCTCGTCCTCGCCGGCTGCGAGCGGGGCGACGGCGCCGCGGGCCGCAGCGACGCGTTCCGGGTCGCGCTGCTCACCCCGGGGCCGATCAGCGACGGCGGCTGGAACGCGAGCGCGTACGAGGGCCTCCAGCTCATCGTGCGCGAGCTCGGCGCCGAAGTGAGCAACGTGCAGACCGGCACGCCGAGCGAGTTCGTCCAGGGCTTCCGGGACTACGCGCAGCAGGGCTACGACCTGGTCTTCGGGCACGGCTTCGAGTTCCAGGACCCGGCCCTGCAGGTGGGCGCCGAGTTCCCGAAGACGGTCTTCGTCGTGAGCTCCGGCAGCGTGCATGCGCAGAACGTCGCGTCGCTGACCTTCCACCTCGACCAGGCGACGTACCTCGCGGGGATCGTCGCCGCGTCGCTGTCGAAGACCGGCCGCGCCGGGTGCGTCGGCGGCATCAAGCTGCCGGTGATCGTCAAGACGTTCCAGGGCTTCGCCGCGGGCGCGCGCAGCGTGAAGCCCGACTTCGTCGTCGCGGAGGCGTACACCGGAAGCTTCGAGGACGTCGCCGCGGCCAAGGCCGCGACCGACGCGCTGATCGCGCAGGGCGTCGACTTCGTGCTGCAGAACGCGGACGCGGCCGGTCTGGGCGTCTTCCAGTCGGCGCGCGCGAACAAAATCCTCGCCTTCGGCACGAACCGCGATCAGAGCGACGTCGCACCCGACACGGTGCTCGCCAGCGCCGTCATCTCGATCCCGCAGGCCTTCCTCAACGTCGCGCGCGAGGTGAAGGAGAAGCGCTTCGTGGGACGGGTCATCGAGGAGACGCTCGCGAGCGGCACGATCGCCTTCGTCGTCAATCCCAGGCTCGCCGACCGGATTCCCGAGGAGGTGAGGCAGCGGGTCGCCGACGCCGAGGCGAAGATCAAGAGCGGCGCGCTGGAGGTCGGATCGTGAGCAGGGCAGGGAACGAAGCCGACGCGCTCGCCGTCGTGGTCCTGGCGGCCGGGCAGGGCACCCGGATGAAGTCGGCGCACGCCAAGGTGCTGCACACGCTCGGCGGGCGGCCGCTCGTGTGCCACGTGCTCGAGGCGACGCGCGCCCTCGCGGCGTCGCGCGTCGTGGTCGTGGTCGGCCACCAGGCGGACGCGGTCAAGCAAGCCTGTGCCGGCTACGACGTACGCTTCGCGCGGCAGGAGGAGCAGCGCGGGACCGGACACGCGGTGCAGGTCGCCTGTGCGAGCGCGCTCCGCGACTTCACGGGCGACGTCGTGATCCTCTACGGCGACGTGCCGCTCCTGCGTGGCGAGACGCTCGTCCGGCTCGTGTGCCGGCATCGCGAGCTCGGGGCGACGCTGACGCTGCTCACCACCGTGCTCGACGAGCCGTTCGGCTACGGCCGCATCGTGCGCGGCGCGGACGGTCGGCTCGAGCGGATCGTCGAGGAGCGCGACGCGAGCCCGGCCGAGCGCGAGATCCGCGAGGTCAACCCCGGGATCTACTGCGTGCGCGCCGACTTCCTCGCGCGGGCGCTCGCCGGGCTCCGCGCCGACAACGCGCAGGGCGAGCTTTACTTGACCGACGTGGTCGGCGCGGCGGTGGGGGAGGGCGCGCTGGTCGCGACCGAGCCCGTGCCGCCGCGCGAGGTCGCGGGCGTCAACTCGCGCGCCGACCTCGCGGCGCTCGAGGGATCGCTGCGCGCCGAGACGGTGGCGCGTCACATGGCGGCCGGCGTCACGTTCCTCGATCCCGCGACGGCGTACGTCGAGCCGTCGGTCGAGATCGGCGCGGACACGGTGATCGGGCCGCTCGTCCACCTGCGGGGCCGCACGGTCATCGGACGCGACTGCCGGATCGACGGCAGCGCCTTCCTGGTCGACGCGGTGCTCGGCGACGGCGTGCACCTGAAGCCGATGGTCGCGGTCACCGAGTCGCGGATCGACGCCGGCGCGATCATCGGACCGTTCGCCCAGCTCCGGCCCGGCACGCACCTGCACGAGGGCGTGCACATCGGCAACTTCGTCGAGGTCAAGAACTCGGAGATCGGCGCCGGCACGAAGGCGAACCACCTCGCCTACCTCGGCGACGCGACGGTCGGCCGGGAAAGCAACATCGGCGCCGGCACGATCACCTGCAACTACGACGGCTTCCAGAAGTACCGCACGACGATCGGCGACCGGGTGCAGATCGGCAGCGACAGCCAGCTCGTCGCGCCGGTGACGATCGGCGACGACGCCTACGTCGCGACCGGCACGACGGTCCGGCACGACGTCGAGCCGGGCGCGCTCGCCTTCAACCCGAAGCCCGACCAGCGCCGGCCGGGCTGGGTCGAGGGCTTCCGCAAGCGAAAGCGCGGCGCGAAGGGCTGAGCGAGGGGCGCCTGCGCCGACTGCAGCGCTTCAGTCGCCGGTCGCGGCGGCGAACACAAGCGCGCAGCCGAGCCACACCGCGGGGATGCCGTAGGCGCGGGCGACGAGCCCGAAGAGCGTGAGGCCGAGCGAGCCGCCGAGGGTAAAGGCCATCCCCTGCACCGAGAGGACCGTCGACCGCAGCGTCGAGCCGACGTGCTCGTTGGCCCACGCGAGGACCACCGGCTGGCGCGCCGCGACGGCCATCTCGTAAAGAACAAGAAGGCCGAGCACCCCGGCGAGCGAGCCGCCGAGCGCCGCGGCCGCAAGGAACACCGCCCGCCACAGCGCGAGCCCGAAGAGCAGCCACTCGCGGTTCATCCGGCGGAGCAGCGCGGGCACGGCGAGCGCGCCGAAGGTCGCGGCAACGTTGAGCGCCGCCCAGGCCCAGCCGAGCACGCGGTAGCCGCCGCCCCCGAGCGCCTCCACGTGGGGCGGCCAGAGCATGACCACCGGCATCATGGCGAGCGCGCTCAGCAACGACAGCACCCACAGCATGCGCAGCACCGGGTGGTCGCGCACCGCGCCGAGGCCGCCCAGCACCGTCTGGGCGAGCGACGGTCTCGGGCCGCGGGCGACGGAGCGCCGCACCGGCCGGTCGTCGTACATCCAGCCGAGCCCGACCACGAAAGCGACGGCGAAGATCGAAGCGGCCACGAGCCAGGGCACGGTGAGGCCGAAGCGGTCGGCGATGTAGCCGCAGGCGAGGCCGCCCACGACGAAGACGGCGCGGAGCATGCTCTGCGCGCGGGCGAACATGCGGTCCGCGGGGCGGTGGTCGCCCTCCGCGCGGACGTCGCCCCCCGGCAACGAACTTTCTGGCGTACCGTCCCCGGCGCGGCCGCCCTGCTCGAGGCCGCCGCGGCAGGACGTCCGACTCGCGTCCGCGCTTCGCGTCCCCCGGGAAGGGCGCGACGGCCCTACTGCCCCGCGGACCCTAAAGACCACCGTTGCCCACGCCGATCTGCCCGGGGTAGTCTACGCGTTTTCCGGACCCCGCAAAGGACAGGTTTTGCTCGTATGTGCGGCATCATGGGATACATCGGCGAGCAGGAGGCGAGCCGGATCATCGTCGGCGGGCTACGCCGCCTCGAGTACCGGGGCTACGACTCGGCCGGAATCGCGACCGTCGCCAACGGGCACGTCGACATCCGGCGCTGCGTCGGCAAGCTCGACAACCTCGAGAAGCTGCTCAAGGAGCGCCCGCTCGAGGGGCACATCGGCCTCGGCCACACGCGCTGGGCGACGCACGGCCGTCCGTCCGAGCAGAACGCGCACCCGCATCGCGCAGGCAAGGTCGTGGTGATCCACAACGGGATCATCGAGAACTACCTCGAGCTCAAGGCCGAGCTCGAGGCCAAGGGCCGGACGTTCCAGTCCGAGACCGACACCGAGGTCATCTCGCAGCTCATCGATGACCAGATGTCGCAGGGGCTCGGCTTCGTCGAAGCGGCGCGCGCCGCCGTCAAGCGGCTGCAGGGCTCGTTCTCGATCGTCGTCCTGTGCGACGACGACAAGACCCGCCTGATCGCCGCCAAGACCGCGACTCCGATCGTGATCGGCATCGGGAAGGGCGAGAACTTCATCGCGTCCGACATCCCGGCGATCCTCGAGCATACGCGTGACGTCATCTTCCTCGAGGACGGGGAGATGGCGGAGGTGACGCGCGACCAGGTCGTCGTGACCACGTTCGACGGCGAACCCGTCGAGCGCGCGCCGCGACACATCACCTGGGATCCGGTCACGGCGCAGAAGGGCGGCTACAAGCACTTTTTGCTGAAGGAGATCCACGAGCAGCCGCAGGCGATGATCGACACCATGCGCGGCCGCATCCGCCAGGAGGAGGGCGACGTCGCGCTGCCCGAGCTCGAGACGCTCGGGGTCGACTGGAGCCGGATCCAGCGGATCTACCTCACCGCCTGCGGCACGGCGTGGCACGCCTGCCTGGTCGGCAAGTTCCTCCTCGAGGAGGCGACGCGGATCCCGGTCGACGTCGACTACGCGAGCGAGTTCCGCTACCGCCAGCCGATCCTTGGCCCCGACGTGCTGCTGATCGCGGTATCGCAGTCCGGCGAGACCGCCGACACGCTCGCCGCGGTCGAGGAGGCGCGAAGCTCGGGCGCCAAGGTGCTGTCGATCTGCAACGTGGTCGACGCGTCGATCCCGCGACGCGCGCACGCGGTCCTCTACACCCACGCCGGGCCGGAGATCTCGGTCGCCAGCACTAAGGCGTTCACCACGCAGCTCACCGCGTTCTACCTGCTCGCGCTGCACCTCGGCCGCCAGCTCGGGCGGCTCGACGAGGCGAAGGGCCGCGCCCTCGTGCACGATCTCGTGAACCTGCCGAGCCTCGTCCAGGAGACGCTCGGGCGCGGCAAGCAGATCGAGAAGGTGGCCAAGAAGTACGGCCACGCGAAGGACTTCCTCTACCTCGGGCGCGGCATCAACTACCCGATCGCGCTCGAGGGCGCGCTCAAGCTCAAGGAGATCTCCTACATCCACGCCGAGGGCTACCCCGCCGGCGAGATGAAGCACGGGCCGATCGCGCTGATCGACGAGCAGCTTCCCGTCGTGGTCCTGGTGCCGAAGGACCCGATGTACCCGAAGACGCTCTCCAACCTGAAGGAGGTCGAGGCGCGCGGCGGGCGCATCATCGCGATCACCGACGCGCCGTCGCCCGAGCTCGAGGAGGTCGCCTGGGAGGTGATCACCGTGCCGCAGGCGAATCACCTGCTGATGCCGATCCTCCTCGTCCTGCCGCTGCAGCTCCTCGCGTACCACATCGCGGTCTACCGCGGCAGCGACGTCGACCAGCCGCGCAACCTCGCGAAGAGCGTGACCGTCGAGTAGCGGCCGCGCTGCGGCCGAGCGTCACGGGATGGCGCCGCGCTCCTTCAGCGCCGCGATGTCCTCCCAGCTGTAGCCGAGCTCGAGCAGCACCTCCTCGGTGTGCTGTCCGGCCTCCGGCGCGCGGCGCGCCGCCTCCCACGGGGTGCCGAGGAAGTCGACCGGCGTCGCGAGCTGCTCGGGGAGCCCCTGGTCGGCGTCGAACGGCACCACCCCGCCCGTCGCCCGGACCTGCGGGTCGTTCGCGATGTCGTCGCAGCTCTGGACCGGCGCCCACCAGACGTTCTCGCGCTCGAAGATCTCCGCCCACTCGGCAAGCGGCCGCTTGCCGAGCTCCTCCTCGAGGATCCGCACCACCTCGGGACCGGTCTCGCGGCGCGCGACGATCGTAGCGGTGCGCGGGTCGTCGAGCAGGTCCGGGCGGCCGATCGCGCGGCAGACGTCCGGCCAGTGGCGGTCGGCCTCGAGGCCGATCAGCCAGAACCAGCGCCCGCAGGCCGCGCGGTAGCTGTTGGCGATCGGGTTGGGCGACTGGCTGCGCGTCCCGGGCGGCGCGACGTAGCCGAAGCGCAGGCGGGTCGCGACGTCCCAGCCGACCACGTACATCCCGGTCCGGAGCAGCGAGGTGACGACGTGCTGCCCGCGCCCGGTGCGGCTCCGCGCGTAGAGCGCGGCGCAGACGGCGCTCGCCGCCGTCACCGCCGTCGTGTGGTCGCCCATGCCGCCGCGCTGGACGGGCGGCTCGTGACCCTCGGGGGTGAGCATCGCGGCGACCCCGCCGCGCGACCAGAAGGCGCCGATGTCGTAGGCCGGCCGGTCCCGGTCGGGCCCGGTCACGCCGTAGCCGGTGACCGAGCAGTAGACGAGGCCCGGGTTGTCCGCCGAGACCGTCGCGTAGTCGAGCCCGAGCTTCTCGAGCGCGCCCGGGCGGAGGTTCGACACGAAGACGTCGGCACGCGCGATCAGCTCGCGGGCGAGGCGCCGCCCGTCCTCGTGCTTCAGGTCGAAGACGATCGAGCGCTTGCCGCGGTTGTCGAGCTCGAACGGCGGGTTGAACGGGACGTCGATGCCGACCGCGGAGAGGAAGATCCCGCGGAACGGGTCGCCCCGGGGCGGCTCGATCTTCACCACGTCCGCCCCCCAGTCGCACAGGATGCCGGCGGTCGCGGGCCCCGCGACCCAGAACCCGAGCTCCACGACCTTCACGCCTTCGAGCGGACCCGGCATGGCCCCGCATTGCCCGCGCGGCGTCCCGGCGTCAACCGGGTCGCCTTGCGTAGGGCGCTCGGCCGGCGTTAACTCCACCTCTGGTGTTCAACGACGTCCCGCAGGCCCTGGTGGATCAGGCGCAGAAGCGGTCCTCGATCGCGACCATCGAGGAGGCGATCGCCGAGTACAAGGCGGGCCGGATGGTCATCGTCATGGACGACGAGGACCGCGAGAACGAGGGCGACCTGTGCATGGCCGCCGAGAAGGTGACGCCCGAGGCGATCAACTTCATGGCGACCGAGGGGCGCGGCCTGATCTGCCTGCCGGTGACCGGGCAGAAGCTCCGTGAGCTCGGGCTGCCGATGATGGTCGCCGAGAACACGGCGCCGCTCGGCACGGCGTTCACCGTCTCGATCGACGCGCGGCACGGCATCGGCTCGGGCGTTTCGGCCCGCGACCGCGCGCACACGATCCTCACCGCGATCGCGGACGGTGCGACGCCGAACGACATCCGCACGCCCGGGCACGTCTTCCCCCTCCGCGCGCGCGACGGCGGGGTGCTCGTCCGCACCGGGCAGACCGAGGCCGCAGTCGACCTCGCACGCCTCGCGGGGCTCAAGCCCGCCGCCGTGATCTGCGAGATCATGAAGCCGGACGGCACGATGGCGCGGCTCGCCGATCTGAAGCGCTTCGCCGCGCGCTTCAACCTGAAGCTCATCACCATCGCGGACTTGATCCAGTACCGGCTGCGCCACGACTCGCTGGTCCACCTCGTCGCCGAGGCGCCGATCGTGAGCCGCTACGGCGGCGAGTTCCGCGCCTGCGTGTACAAGAGCGACGTGAACGACGGCGAGCACCTCGCGCTGGTCAAGGGCGACATCCGGCCCGACGAGCCGACGCTCGTCCGCGCCCACGCCGAGTACCTCCCCGGCGACGTCTTCGGCTACGTCAAGCGCAACACGGGCGAGCTCCTGCACCGGGCGATGCAGATCATCGCCGACGAGGGGAAGGGCGTCATCCTCTACCTGAAGCGCGAGCGCGGGACCGACATGCTCGAGCCGCGCGGCGACGGCACCGGAGCCGACGAGAACCCCGACGCGCGCAAGCCGAGCACGATGTCGAGCGCGCGGCTCAAGGAGTTCCGCGAGTACGGGATCGGAGCGCAGATCCTGCGCGACCTCGGGGTCGGCAAGATCCGCCTGATCAGCAACTACCGCCGGCGGCTGGTGAGCTTGCCGGGCTTCGGCCTGGAGGTCGTCGAGACCGTGCCGCTCGACGTCGCGCCCACGGGCTCGCCGTCCGTCCCGCTCCGCGCACGGAGCAGCGGCAACCCGCGCCTGCACACCCGTCGTGCGGACACGCGGCCCAGCGGCCGCGCCGCACGCCTGCGCTAGCCCGGCTCGCGTCGCGCTTCGCCCGCGCCCTCAGCGGCGCGGGAAGCTCTCGAGGCCGATCAGGAAGAACTGGGTGTCGAGCCCCCGGTTCGGCTCCTTGATGCCGGCGTTCGAGATGTGCCGCCAGCGGTAGGAGAAGCTCACTGCGAGCTGGTCGGTGAGAAACCAGTGCAGGCCGCCGCCGCCGAACGAGCTGAACTCGAACGGCCCGGCGAGCTCGAGCCCCTGGAGCCCCGTGTACATCATGCCCGTGCCGGCGATGAGGAACGGCACGAGGCGCTGCCCGGCGTCGTAGTCGAGCTTGAACACGATCGGGTGGACGCCGACCTCGATCGCGTCCTGGTGGTTGGTCACGCCGGCGATCCAGGGCTCGACCATCCACTTGAGGTTCAGGTGGTGCCGGGCGAGCGGCTCGTCGATCACGTCGGGCAGGAACCAGCCCGCGCGGAAGAAGAGCGGCACAACCGTCACGTCGCCGCGCTCCGACGGGCCGTAGCCGGTCGCCACGGCGAGCTCCTGCACCCCGCTCCGCTCGCCGTAGGCGCGGACGGGGCTGGGGAAAGCGGCGAGCGCAAGCGCGAGCAGCGCAGCTGCAGCGAGCGGGGAGCGAGCCATCGTGGTATCCTCTCGGGCTGTTCGGATGAGCCCGTCGCACCTAGCCCGCCCGTCCGCCGCCCGCAACGCACCCCTCACCTCCCGAGCGCGAAGGCCGCGCAGCGCACGAGGGCTGTGGCTGGTTCTGGCCCTCGTCGCCGGGCTCCTCCTCGTGCTCCGCGGCGCTCCGGCCGGGGCTGCGGCTCCCGTGGTCGCCCTCACCGGGCACGCGGTCCCCGAGGAGAGCGGCGGCGCCCGGGTGACGGCCATCGTCGAGGTGAAGCCGGGCTACCACGTGAACGCGCACCGGCCGAACGAGGACTTCCTGATCCCGACCGTCCTCACCCTGTCGTCACCCGGGGTCGAGTTCACGGAGCCGGAGTACCCGATGCCGGTCGCGCAGCGCTTCGCGTTCGCGGGCGACGAGCCGCTGCTGGTCTACTCGGGGCGCTTCGAGATCCGCGCCCGCGCGCTCACCACGCCGCAGCACCCGATCTCCCTTCGCCTTCGCTACCAGGCGTGCGACGACGAGCGCTGCCTGCCGCCGGCGACCGTCGAGACGACGGTCCGGCTCGGTGACGCGGAGGCGGCCGCGCCGGCTGAGTGGGCACGCCGCTCGTACGGCGGGACGACGGACGGACCGGGATCGCCCTGGTGGCTCGCCGAGACGAGCCTGCCGGCCGCGCTACTCGTCGCGCTGTTTCTTGGCTTGACGCTGAACTTCACGCCCTGCGTCTACCCGCTGGTCTCGGTCACGATCGGCTACTTCGGCAGCCAGACGGGCTCCCGCGCGACGCGGCGCGTGCCGCTGCTCGCGTCGGTCTACGTGCTCGGCATCACGCTCAGCTTCGCCGCGATGGGCGTGAGCGCGGCGCTGTTCGGCGGTCTCTTCGGGGCGCCGCTCCAGCATCCCGCGGTGCTGGTCGGGCTCGCGCTCCTCATGGTCGTGCTCGCCGGCGCGAGCTTCGGCTTCTACGAGATCCGCGCGCCCGCGAGCCTGGTGAGCAAGGTCGGGGGAGCGTCGGCCGGCGTCGGCGGGGCGCTCTTCATGGGCCTCACGATGGGCATCGTCGCCGCACCGTGCATCGGGCCCGTCGTGCTCGGCGTCCTGACCTACGTGAGCGCGCAGCGCGACGTGCTGCTCGGCTTCCTCCTGTTCTTCGCGCTCGGCCTCGGGATGGGCCTCCCGTACGTCTTCCTCGCCTCGGTCGCCGGATCGATCCGCGCCCTGCCCCGCGCCGGCGAATGGCTCGCCTGGGTGAACCGCTTCTTCGGCACGATGCTGCTCGGCATGGCGCTCTACTTCGTGTCGCCGCTGCTCGACGGCGCGGTGCTCGCCGTCGTCGTGCCGCTCTACCTCGCCGCGGCGGGCCTCTACCTCGGGTTCCTCGAGCCGTCGGGGCGCGCGCTCCGCTGGTTCTCGCTCGGGCGGCGCGCGTTCGGCGCCGCGTTGGTGGCCCTCGCCCTCTGGTTCGCCTTGCCGAACGCCCAGGCGCGCGAGGAGGTCCGCTGGCAGCCGCTGACCGAGGAGGCGCTCGCCGACGCGACCCAGGCGCGCCAGCCCGCGATCGTCGAGTTCGCCGCCGACTGGTGCCTTCCCTGCCTCGAGATGAAGCGGACGACCTTCGTCGACCCCGACGTCACGCGCGAGGCCGAGCGCTTCGCGACCTTCGTCGCCGACGTGACCGAGGCGAGCCCGCGCAGCGAGGAGCTGCTCGCACGCTTCGGGGTGGTCGGCGTGCCGACCTTCATCTTCTACGCCCCGGACGGTGCGGAGGTGGAGCGGCTCGTCGGCTACGTCGACGCCCGGACCTTCGTCGAGACGATGCGCCGGGTCGCCGGCGCGGGTGACGCGCCGCGGGACGACGGACGCGAGCTAACCCGACTCGGGGAACAGCGTCGGGACGTAGTAGCCGCGGAAGGGCTCGTACTCGCCGCGGACCATGTACGTGCACAGCGAGTGGACCGCGAGGCGGCGCCGCGTGAGCAGCTCGTCGACCAGGTCGGTGAGACGCGCCGGGACGAGGAGGCGCACGTCGCTGCCGGGCGGTAGGTCGGCGGTGCCCGCCGCGACCAGATCGAGCGCCGTCTCGAGCGTCGCCGCGACGAGCGGCCCCAGCACCGCGATGCCGCCGCGCACGATCCGCGCGAGGTAGCCGTCGCGCGCGAGGAAGACCTCGCCCAGGCGGAGGAGCAGGAGATGGTCCTGCGGCCGGTCGATGCCGAGCAGCGGGCGCTCGATCGCGCCGATCCGGGCGAGGTCGCCCTTCGCCGCCGGCCGCACGCCGGCCGGCAGCCGCGCGACGCGCGTGCTCGGAAAGCTCGCGCGCAGGAGCACCTCGCGCGCGACGAAGCCGACGCGCGAGTAGAGCGCGAACGAGGTCTCGTTGAACGCATCCTGGATCAGGCGCAGCGAGACGACGCCCGCCGCGTCGGCGCGCCGGCAGATCTCGTCCATCAGGGCGCGGCCCGCGCCGCAGCCCTGCAGCGGCGGATCGACGGTGATCGGCCCGGCCCCGGCCGAGCGCCCGCGCACGTGCAGGAAGCCGCTCCCGGCGATCCGGCCGTCGACGGTGACGATCACGCAGCCGCCCGGATCGAGGTCGCGGTAGGCGTGCGCGATCACCGCGCCGACGCTGCCGTCGGTGACCACCGGCCCGTAGCCACGGCGCTCGTAGATCTCGTTGAACGCGTCGCGGAAGATCGCGGCGACGCGCGGGACGTCGGACGGTGTCATGTCACGCACCGCGACGGTCGCACGGCCCACTGCTCGCTCTCCGTGCACGATCGCTGGCGAGCATAGCACGGGTCCGCGGTCGAGAAGCGCCGGCGCGCTTGCCCGGGCGCGCGGGCTCTGAGAGACGCGCCGGAGCACGCGATGCTCGACGAGCTCTACTTCCACGATCCGCGCCTCACCCTCGTGCCGCTTGAGCACCTCTCGCCGAACGGCGTCGACCCGGCCTTCGCGGCGCGGCTTGCCCGCCGCCCGGGCTGGTCGGAGGGGCGCGCAGCGCTCCTCGGGCGCGGGCTCGCGCTCTACTGGCGACGGATGGAAGACCTCGCGCGGCGGAGCGGGTACCTGCCGCCGCCGCGGCTGCGCAACGTCGCGGTGGTGCACGAGGCGGACGCGGTCCGTCCGTACGCGTCGCTGCTCAACGAGAGCACCTGGACGACGTACGACGACGACCTCGATCCCGACCGGTCGCATCCCGAGCTCGTCGCCTACCTGCTCGCGCACGCCGACCGCATGGCGCAGACCCGCGAGGTCACGCTCGTGGCCGTCCACCTCGCCCCCTGGTGGTTCGAGCGCAGCGACGAGGAGCGCGCGGCGTTCGCGCGCGCGGCGGCCGCGGCAACGCGTCCCGACGCCGACGCCTACCGGGCGATCGCCGAGGCGCTCCCGTGGCTCCGCGCGCTGCGCCACGAGCGGCTTCGCCGGCCGCGCGAGCGTCGGGGCTACCGGCCCATCCCCGACACGGGCCTTCTCGTGCCGCGCGCCTCCGAGCACCTGCCCGAGCAGCTCGTCGCGCGCTGCCGCGAGGTCGCGACCGCGACGCTGTCTGCCTTCCGAACCCGCTGGCGCGGCCCGAACGAGGGCGCGGCGCGGGCGCTGTGCGAGCGGCTCGCCGCGGACGCACCGCCGCTGCTCGTCACCGGACGAGCGCGCGTCCTCTGGGACCCCGACGCTCCGGAGCGGGTCGCGGAGCTCGAGCGCGAGCTCGCCGTCGCGGGGCGAGCGGTCGTCGAGGAGATCGGGCTCGACCTGCAGGTCGTCGCCGAGCGCTCGCGAGCCTTCCTCGCGGCGCTCCGCGACCCCGCCTCCCTTCCGCCGCCCGATCCGCACGCGGCGCAGTCCGGCTACGCCTACATGCACCGCACGCGAGGGCTCGTCGCGTACGACCTGCACGAGCCGGGCATCGAGCGCCTCGAGGGTCCGCCGCTTCCCTACGCCCGCGCCATGCTCGCCGCGCGCACGGTGCACGAGTGGGCGCACCGCGCGGTCGACGGCGGCTTCGTGCCGCGGACCGTCGACGACGGGACGTGGGCGCAGCTCGTCGAGAGGCTCGCGCGGCTCCTCGACGAGGCGATCGCGGGCGCGCCGCGGGCGCACCACGAGCGCTGCGCCGCCGACCTGCGGGTCCTCGCCCGCGAGGGCAGTCCGGGGGCCGCGCTCGCGGCGATCTTTCTCACCCGCCTGCCGGACTACCAGGCGAACCTGCTCGGCTGGCGGTTCCTCACCCGCGTCGAGCGCGAGACCTACGTGCGGCACAACGTGCGGCCGCTCGGCCGCGAGTACCCGCCCGAGCGCTTCTGGCGCATGCTCGTCCGCTACCTCTACGAGATGCAGTACCTCGAGCTCAGCGAGGTCGCCGACGGGCGGGCCTACTTCCGCGCCGCGACCGGCTGCGACCGCGAGCTCCTCGAGAGCGGCGCGCTGACCGAGGAGCGGCTCGCGGCGCTGGCCGACGCCGCGCAGGCGCTCTGCGCCGCGCACGCGGTCGACGAGTCGCGGCTTCTTTCCGCCTGACCCGCCGCGGACCGGCTTGCTTCGCGCGCCCGCGCCGTGCCAACGGGTCGACATGGAAGCAGCAGTGATCGGCGCAGGGTCCTGGGGTACGGCGCTCGCCATCCAGCTCGCGCGTGCGGGCCACGCGGTGGCGCTCTGGGGCCGCGACCCGGCCCACGTGCGCCAGATGGCCGAGACGCGCGAGAACGCGCGCTACCTGCCGGGCATCCACCTGCCGGCGCCGCTCCATCCGACCGCCGACCTCGAGGAGGCGATGCGCTGCGGCCGCAAGCTCGTCGTCTGCGCGGTGCCGTCCCACGCGGTGCGGGAGACGATGACCGTCGCCGCGCGCTACCTGCACGACGACGCGGTGGTGGTGAGCGCCACGAAGGGCCTCGAGGAGGGAACCTCGAAGCGGATGAGCGAGGTGCTCACCGAGTGCACGTCGGGCAAGCATCCGATCGCGGTCCTCGCGGGGCCGAGCTTCGCGAAGGAGGTCGCGGCCGAGATCCCGACCATCGTCACGGTCGCGGCGCGCGACACCCGGGTCGCGGATTTCGTCCAGCACGCGTTCGTGACCCCGATGTTCCGGGTCTACGCGCTCGACGACGTGACCGGCGTCGAGATCGGCGGCACGGTGAAGAACGTGATCGCGATCGCGGCCGGGGTGAGCGACGGGCTCGGCCTCGGGCACAACACCCGCGCCGGGATCATCACGCGCGGCCTCGCCGAGGTGAACCGCCTCGCGATGAAGCTCGGCGCGGACCCGCTGACGGTCACGGGGCTCGCCGGGCTCGGCGATCTGGTCCTGACCTGCACCGGCGACCTGTCACGCAACCGCTCGGTGGGCATCCGCCTGGGGCGCGGCGAGAAGCTCGCCGACATCCTGGCCTCGATGAAGCAGGTCGCCGAGGGCGTCCGCAACACCTTGACGGTGGACGACCTCGCCCGTACGCATCAGGTGGACATGCCCATCACCGCGCAGATGCGCTGCCTCCTGTTCGAGGACAAGACGCCGCGCGCGGCGATGGTCGACCTGATGACACGCCAGCTCAAGCACGAGTTCGCGCGCTGAGCCGGTCGCGAAAGGATCGAGGGCAAGGATGGGGAACAAGGGCACGTGCAAGGCCGAGGGCTGCGACAAGGAGGTCGTCGGCAAGGGGTACTGTGCGCGGCACTACCGGAAGTGGCGCCGCGGCGAGATGCCGAAGCCGCGCTACAAGACCTGCCGCACCGAGGGGTGCCGCAAGAAGCAGGTCGCGCGCGGCCACTGCGAGGAGCACCAGAAGGACAAGCCCGCTGCCGAGGCCGCGGCCTGAGCCAGGCCACCGCCGCGCGCCGTGCGCCGGCTCCAGATTGACAGTCCAGCCGGCGCATGGTTCCCTTGCCGTTTGCTTCGCGCCCGACAGGGGCGCGTCCTCCTCGACTCGAAACGGGCGACACAATATGAAACGCACTTATCAGCCGAGCAACCGCCGGCGGAAGCGAACGCATGGCTTTCTCGCCCGGATGGCGAGCCCGACCGGCCGGCAGGTGCTCAAGCGGCGGCGGCGCAAGGGCCGCAAGCGCCTCACGGTGTCGATCCCGGCCAAGCAGCCGGGTTGAGCACCGCATTGGGGGAGCCGGCGCAGCGCTCCCGGACGCGCTCCTTGCCCAAGGAGGCCCGCGTCGCGAAGCGTCGTGACTTCCTGCGCATCCAGAGCGCGGGCCGGCGGGTACCCACACGCCACTTCCTCTTGGTCTACCTGCGACGAGGCAACGCGCCGGCGCGCCTGGGCATCACGGTGACGAAGAAGCTCGGCAACGCCGTGCTGCGCAACCGGGTGAAGCGCGCCGTGCGCGAGGCGTTCCGTGCGCGCCGCGCGACGATCGCGCCGGGCACGTCGGTGGTGGTGATCGCGCGCGACGGCGCCGGAAAGCTGTCGGCCCGCGACACCGCAGCAGAGCTCGCGCCGGCCTTCGCCGCGCTGACGGCGGGTGACGCGCCGCCGTCTCCCGCAGGAGACGCAGCCGCTCGATGAGCCTCCTCGTCGCGCGGCTCCTGCGCGTGCTGATCCGCGCCTACCAGCTCACCCTCTCGCCGCTCCTCGGGCCGGCGTGCCGCTTCACCCCGAGCTGCTCGGCCTACGCGCTCGAGGCGATCGAGCGGCACGGGGCCGCCCGTGGGTCGTGGCTGGCGCTGCGGCGTCTCGCGCGCTGCCATCCGCTCGGCGGTAGCGGCTTCGATCCCGTCCCCGCGCTGGGCGCTCCGCAGGCGCACGGCGCCGGCCTCGGTGCGACCCTTCCCCCCACCCGGAACGAGCAGCCGGTCGAGCGCTGATGGACCGCCGCACCCTCCTCTTCATCGCGATCTCGATCGCGATCATCGTGCTCTATCAGGAGCTGGTCCTGAAGCGGTACGCGCCGCCGCCGGTCGAGGCGCCGGTCGCGACCGCGAGCCCGGAGGCGATCGCGCGCGAGACGAGCGCACCGTCGCGCGGCGCGGAGCGGCCGGCGCAGGCGGTGCTCGACGAGCCGGTCGCCGAGGCCGCGCAGCTCGAGGGGCGCTCGATCACGGTCGACACCGACCTCTACACGGCGGTGTTCTCGACCCTCGGCGGCCGCATCGAGAGCTTCACCCTGAAGCGCTATCGCGCGACCAGCGAGCCCGACAGCCCGCCGCTCGAGCTCGTCGTCCCGGCGCCGGAGCTCGAGCTGCCGCTCGGGGTCGAGCTGCGCGGCGCGCAGGTGTGGTCCGACGCGCGCGTCCTCTACCAGCCGAGCCACGAGTCGATCCGCCTGCACGGCAGCGAGGAGGCGACGCTGGAGCTCCGGGCGCAGATCCGGGGCGAGCCGCTCGTCAAGCGACTCACCTTCCGCGGCGACGCCTACCCGATCGACCTCGAGGTGGTGACGCCGCCGGCCAAGGTCCTGCCGGCCGAGCTCGTCACCCCGGCCCGGGACTCCCTGCCCCCGGCGGTCGCGCTCGTCTGGGCGAGGCCGGTGCAGGAGGGCAACGGCCGGGTCTTCGAGGGCTCGGCGGCGCTGGTGAACGGCAAGCTCGTGCAGACGCCGGCCGACGACCTCGAGAAGCAGGAGGTGCTGAAGGGCGAGGTGTCCTGGGCGGGCTTCGAGGACCACTACTTCCTCGCCGCCGCGGCGCCCGAGCGCGCGACCGCGGTCGTTCTCCTGCGGCGCGGCGCGAGCGTCGAGAGCAAGATCCTCACCCCGCGCGAAGGCGAGGCGGCGCCCGAGGTCCGCTACACGCTGTTCCTCGGCCCGAAGGAGCTGAAGGTCCTCGAGGCGGCGGGACACGGGCTCGAGCGCGCGATGAACCTCGGCTGGTTCGGCCCGATCTCGCTGCTCCTGCTCCGCATCCTGAACCTGTCGCACCGGGTGACCGGCAACTACGGGCTCGACATCATCGTCCTCACCTGCCTGGTGAAGATCGTCTTCTGGCCGCTGACCCAGAAGAGCTTCGAGTCGATGCGCGAGATGCAGAAGCTGCAGCCCGAGATGGCGAAGCTGCGCGAGCGCTACAAGGACGACCCGAAGCAGATGAACACCGAGATCATGGAGCTGTACAAGCGGCACAAGGTGAACCCGCTCGGCGGGTGCCTGCCGATGCTCCTCCAGATCCCGGTGTTCTTCGGCCTCTACCAGCTCCTCCAGAACACCATCCAGCTCCGGCACGCGCCGTTCGTCCTGTGGATCCACGACCTCTCGGCGCCCGAGCGCCTCGAGATCATGGGCTACGGCGTCCCGGTGCTGACCCTGCTGCTCGGCGTGTCGATGTTCGTCCAGCAGCGGATGTCGCCGCCGGCGGGCGACCCGACGCAGCAGAAGATCATGATGTTCATGCCGGTGCTCTTCACCTTCATGTTCATCGGCTTCCCGGCCGGGCTCACGCTCTACTGGCTGACCAACAACGTCCTCACGATCGCGCAGCAGTACTTCATCATCCGCAACGTCCCGAAGTGAGACGGCGTGGGGGCGGCGAGCCTCGGGCTGCGTCGTGCCCTCGCGTGCGGAAAGAGTGCTTGATCTCGACCTGAGCGCCGTCTCGCACGGATGAGCGCGCATCTGAACTTTTCGCTGGACAAGCCCCGGTGCGGGCCGGCTCGCGGCGGAGCGCGGCCCTGCGCCGGCGCCGTTTGGTAGAAGCCCGCCGTCGTGGCGGCCTACGTCGAGGACACGATCGTCGCGCTCGCGACGCCACCGGGCGCGGGCGCCATCGCCGTGCTGCGCATGAGCGGGCGCGAGGCGCGTGACATTGCCCGGCGCGTCCTGGGCGGGTCGCGCGGCCCCGGGCTTCCGGACAAGGCGCTTTCCGTCTCGCACCACGCCCGGCTCGCCGTCCTCTACGACCCGGCCACGAAGGCACCGATCGACCGCGTCCTCGTGCTGCCCATGCTCGCGCCGCGCAGCTACACCGGCGAGGACGTCGTCGAGATCCACTGCCACGGCGGCATGCTCGTCGCCGACCAGGCGCAGCGGGCGCTGCTCGCGGCGGGCGCCCGGGCCGCGCGGCCGGGCGAGTTCACCGAGCGCGCCTTCTTGAACGGCAAGATCGACCTCTGCCAGGCGGAGGCGGTCGCGGACCTGATCTCGGCGTCGAGCGACGCGGGGCACCGCGCCGCCTGGCGGCAGCTCGAGGGGGAGCTCTCGCGCCGGCTGCTCGCGATCCGCGATGGGCTGCTCGACGTCCGCGCGCTGGTCGAGGCGCACCTCGACTTCCCGGAGGACGACCTGCCTCCCGACGCGGAGGCCGAGATCGCACGCCTGCTCGACGGCGCAGCGGAGGCGGCGCAGCGCCTGGCGGCGACCTTCGAGCGCGGGCGGCTCGCGCGCGAGGGGATCCGCGTCGCGCTGGTCGGCAAGCCGAACGTCGGCAAGTCCTCGCTGCTGAACGCGCTGCTCGGGCGCGAGCGCGCGCTGGTCAGCCCCGAGGCAGGCACGACGCGCGACTACCTCGAGGAGCCGGCCGCGATCGGCGCCCTGCGCGTCCTGCTCTGCGACACCGCCGGCCTGCGCGCGGCGCCGGGCGCGCTCGAGAGCGCGGGGATCGAGCGGAGCCGCGAGCGCATCGCGGCGGCCGACGTGGTCGCGGTGCTGCTCGACGCCTCGCGGCCGCTCGACGCCGAGGACGAGGCGGTGCTCGAGGCGTGCGCCGGAAAGCCGCGCGTCGAGGTCCGGAGCAAGTGCGATCTGCCGCCGGCCTGGCCCGCGCGAGCCGGCCAGGTCGAGGTGTCCGCGGTAACCGGGCAAGGCCTCGAGCTCCTCGGCCAGGCGATCACCGCCGCCCTGCCCGCTGCCCGCTTCGAGCCCTCCGCCGAGGTGCCCCTGGTCACCCGGGCGCGCGAGCACGTCGGGCTCGTGCGCTGCGCCGAGGCCGTGCACCAGGCCCTCGTCGCGCTCGAGCACGGTTCCGGGCTCGAGATCGTCGCAACCGAGCTGCAGGCGGCGACGCTCGAGCTCGATCGTCTGGTCGGAGCGACCGGCGTCGAGGACGTCCTCGACCGGATCTTCAGCCGCTTCTGCATTGGGAAGTGAGCCGCCGTGCGCTAGGAAGCGCCCCCGAAGGTTCGAGCGCGAAGGGCGAGCGTTTCACGTGAAACCATTCGACGTCATCGTGGTCGGCGCCGGGCATGCCGGCATCGAGGCGGCGAGCGCCGCCTGCCGGCTCGGGGTGAGCACTCTGCTCCTCACCCAGAACCTCGACCACGTGGGCCAGATGTCCTGCAACCCGGCGATCGGCGGCGTCGGCAAGGGCCATCTGGTGAAGGAGATCGACGCCCTCGGCGGCGAGATGGCGCTCGCCATCGATGCGACCGGGATCCAGTTCCGGACCCTCAACACCCGCAAGGGTCCCGCCGTTCGCGCGACCCGGGCGCAGGCCGACAAGATGGCCTACCGGGCCTACATGAAGGCGCTGGTCGAGCGGATGCCCGGGCTCACGGTGCGCCAGGCGTCGGTGGAGCGCCTTTTGGTCGAGGACCGCCGCGTCGTCGGGGTCGAGACCGCCCTCGGCGAAGCCTTCCTCGGTCGCGCCGTCATCCTGACCACCGGCACGTTCCTCCGCGGCCTGATGCACGTCGGCGACCGGAGCGTCCCGGGCGGCCGCGCGGGCGATGCCGCCTCGGAGGGTCTGAGCCCCTGCCTCGAGGCGCTGGGCTTCAGCCTCGGTCGGCTCAAGACCGGCACCTGCCCGCGGCTCGACGCCCGGACCATCGACTTCTCCCGTCTCGAGGTTCAGCCGGGCGACGACCCGCCCTCCCCGTTCTCCTTCCGCACGGCCCGCATCGAGAAGCCGCAGGTCCCCTGCCACATCACCTACACGACGCCCCGCACGCACGAGATCATCGCGGGGGCGCTGCACCGCTCGCCGCTGTTCGGCGGCCGCATCCGCAGCCGGGGCCCGCGCTACTGCCCGTCGATCGAGGACAAGATCGTGCGCTTCGCCGACAAGGAGCGCCACCAGATCTTCCTCGAGCCCGAGGGCGTCGACACGGTCGAGATCTACCCCAACGGGCTTTCGACCTCGCTGCCGCTCGACGTCCAGATCGCGATGGTGCGCTCGATCCCGGGCCTCGAGGAGGCCGACGTGATGCGCCCCGGCTACGCGATCGAGTACGACTTCGTCGACCCGCTCGAGCTCGAGCCGACCCTCGAGACCAAGCGCGTCGCCGGGCTCTTCCTCGCCGGGCAGATCAACGGCACGACCGGTTACGAGGAAGCGGCCGCCCAGGGCCTCATGGCGGGCCTCAACGCGGCCCGCGCGGTGCGCAGCGAGCCGCCGGTGATCGTCGGCCGCGCCCAGGGCTACATCGGGGTGCTGATCGACGACCTGGTGACCAAGGGCATCGGCGGCGAGCCCTACCGGATGTTCACCTCGCGCGCCGAGCACCGCCTGCTGCTGCGCGAGGACAACGCCGACCAGCGGCTCGCCCCGCTCGCCCGCGAGCTCGGGGCGCTGCCGCCTGCCGCGGCGCGCCGGCTCGTCGAGCGGAGCGCCGAGCTGGAGCGGCTGCGCGCGCTGCTCGCGGCACACCGGTTCGTGCCGAGCGCGGAGACCACCCGGGCGTTCCTCGCGCGCGGCCTGGCCCCGCTTCGCCAGGCGACGACGGCGGCCGAGCTGCTGCGCCGCCCGGAGGTCGGCTGGGACGATCTCGAGGCCCTGGGCGTCCCGCTCGGGAGCGCCGACCCGCGGAACCTCGCGACCCTCCTGCTCGACTTGAAGTACGAGGGCTACGTCGCGCGCCAGGAGGCGATCGTCGCCCAGACGGCGCGGCTCGAAGCGACGCGGGTGCCGCCCGACATCGACTTCAGCGCGATCGACGGCCTCTCGATCGAGGTGCGCGAGCGGCTCTCCCGGGTGCGGCCGCGGACCCTCGGCCAGGCGGCGCGCATCCCCGGCGTCACCCCCGCCGCGATCGCGCTCCTCGGCGTCCACCTGCGACGCTCGCGCTCCGCCTGACGGCCCCCATGGCCGCAAGGCGCACCGACGAGCTGACGCCGGCGGAGACCGGCCGGCGGATCCGCGATGGCGCCGCCCGTCTGGGCGTGGCGCTCGACGAAGCGGCGACCGCCGACCTCGTCACCTACCTCGAGCTGCTCCACGCGTGGAACCAGCGGCTCAACCTCATCGGCGACCACGACCTCACCACACTCGTCGACCGTCACCTCGTCGACTCGCTGGCTGCGGCTCCACTGCTTCGCGAGCTGCAGCCGGGCGCCCGGGTCGCCGACCTCGGGAGCGGCGCCGGCTTGCCCGGTATCCCGCTGGCGATCGCGGTGCGCCACGTCGCGCTGACCCTGGTCGAGCCGCGACGCAAGCGCGCAAACTTTCTTCGCGCCGCCCGCCGTGCCCTGCCGCACCTCGGCATGACGGTCGTCGAGGGTCGCGCCGAGGACCTCGCGCAGAGCGAGCTCGGAGCCTTCGACGCGGTCGTCTCGCGGGCTGCTCTACCCGATGCGATGCTGCTCCCGCTCGCCGAGGCGCTGCTCCGCGAGGGCGGGATCCTCGTCTCCTACCGGGGGATCGAGCCGCCGCCCGACGCGACGGCCGCGCAAGGTGATCCGGGCGCTACGGTGCTCTCGCCGCCGCACGACGTCGCGTACCGGCTCGACGAGCGCCATCGCCCGTTCCACCTCCAGGTCCGACGCCGTCTCCGTTCCACGTGAAACATCCACGACCGCTGCTCCGGCGGCGTTTGCCGTCGCACCCATTTACCCGCCGGCGGGGAATCTGTTAGGCAGGGCCGCTCGCTTGCCATGGGACGCGTCATCGCCATCGCGAATCAGAAGGGCGGCGTCGGCAAGACCACGACCGCGGTCAACCTGAGCGCCGGCCTCGCGCTCGCGGGACACGCGGTGCTGCTGATCGATGCCGACGCGCAGGGCAGCGCAACCAGCGGCTTCGGCATCCGGCTCGAGCCCGACGACGCGTCGACCTACGACGTGCTCCTCGGCCAGGTCTCCGCCGAGTCCGCGCTGCGCATGACCATGCTGCCCTCGCTGCACGTGATCGGCGCGAGCCGCGATCTGGTCGGGGCGGAGATCGAGCTGGTCTCGGTCGAGAACCGGGAGCGGCGGCTCCGCGACGCGATCGCCGAGCTCCGCGACCGCTACGACTTCGTGATCATCGACTGCCCGCCCTCGCTCGGCCTCGTCACCCTGAACGCGCTCACCGCCTGCGACTCGCTGCTCATCCCGCTGCAGTGCGAGTACTACGCGCTCGAGGGGCTCACCGCGCTGCTCGAGACGGTGAGCCTGGTGCGCGACAGCCTGAACCCCGACCTCGCCATCGAGGGGCTGCTGCTCACCATGTACGACGGGCGCAACACGCTCTGCCGCCAGGTCGCGGAGGACGTGCGCCAGCACTTCGCCGACAAGGTGTTCCGCACGATCGTGCCGCGCAACGTGCGGCTCAGCGAGAGCCCGAGCCACGGACTTCCCGCCCTGCTCTACGATCCCAGCTCACGGGGAGCGATCGCGTACGGCGAGCTGGCACGCGAGGTCTCCGCCGATAGTACCGGCGAATGATGTAACGTCGTTTTATTTCTGGAGCGTTCATGCGTAAAGCGCTGGGCAAAGGTATCGGGGCCCTGATCCCGGGCGCTCCGCCGCGCAAGCAGGCGGAGGCACCCGCCACGACCACCGGGGCGCCGTCCGCTCTCGTGCAGGAGGTTTCGCTCGACGCGATCACCGTGAACCCGCGCCAGCCGCGAGTCCACTTCGATCCGCAGGAGATCGAGGACCTCGCGGCCTCGATCCGCGACCAGGGCGTCCTGCAGCCGGTGCTGGTACGGAGCCTCGGCGGCGGCAAGTTCGAGCTGATCGCCGGCGAGCGCCGGGTGCGGGCCGCAAGGCAGGCCGGGCTCGAGCGCATCCCCGCGCTGGTCAAGGAGGCGGACGCCGGCGAGAGCCTGGTGCTCGCGATCGTCGAGAACGTGCAGCGGGCGGATCTGACGCCGCTCGAGGAGGCGCGCGCCTACCAGGCGCTGATCGACGAGTTCCGGCTCACCCAGGAGGAGGTGGCCCGCCGGGTCGGCAAGAGCCGGCCGGCGATCGCCAACACGCTCCGCTTGCTGCAGCTCCCGGAGGACGTGCAGCGCGAGCTCGAGGCCGGCCGGATCACCGCCGGGCACGCGCGGGCGCTGCTCGCCGTCGAGAACCCGGCTGCCCGGACGGCGCTCACCCGCGAGATCGTGACGCGCAACCTCTCGGTCCGCGACGCCGAGCGCGCCGCGGCCCGGACGCGTGCCGCCACGACGAAGCCCGCCGCCCCCGACCCGGACGTCCGGCGCATGGAGTCGGACCTGTGCCGCGCGCTGGGCACGAAGGTCACGATCCACCCCGGACGCGACGGCGCCGGGACGGTGCAGATCGAGTACTACTCGAACGACGACCTCGCGCGGGTGGTCGACCAGCTCCTCCCCCGCAAGGGCGGGGCGCGCGCCGCGGCTCGCTGATACGGGCGCTTGCCCAGCATGGCGGCCGCTAATGGTTCGCCTGGTGTTTTGACATCCCCGCTACGTGGTGGTAGCCCATCGCGGGTTTTGCACGCGCCGCGCCCGGGGTGCCTCGTTCGCCCGGCTCGTGCGAGGATTCCGTCGCGGCCGCGCCAGGCCGTGACCGATTGCCGGCAAGGCAGGAACGTTCGGGATGGCTCTCTTCAAGAAGGATCGCGGGAGGACGTCGGATATCGCCGAACCCGCTCGCGCCGACGCGACGCCCGCGGAGCGCGTCGGGGCCGTCACGACCGAGGCTCGCGAGCGGGAGGGGACGACTACGATGGCCAGCTATGCGGCGGGGGAGCGCACGCCGTCGGCGGATGCGTCGCGCGAGAGTGCCTTCCTCGGCAAGGGAACGCGCCTCTCGGGCAAGATCGTGTTCGAGGGCACTGCACGGATCGAAGGGCAGGTCGAGGGGGAGATCGTCGCGAACGACACGCTGATGATCGGCGAGTCGGCGCTGCTCAACGCGCAGATCAACGGTGGCACCGTGATCATTCACGGCAAGGTCACGGGCGACATCAACGCGAGCAAGAAGCTCGAGATCCGCGCCCCCGGCAAGCTGTACGGCAACGTGACGACGCCGAGCCTGGTGATCGAGGAGGGCGTGGTCTTCGAGGGCCACTGCTCGATGGGCGCCACGGAGAGCCGCGCCGACCGCAAGGTCACGCTGCTCGCCAAGGAAGAGCGCGCGGCCGAGCAGGCCTCGGCTCCCGCGCTGAAGGCACAAGCGGAAGGCAAGTAGAAAACCCCTCAGCAACACTTCCAGGAGTTCGTCCTCGCGCCCGGGTCGCCGCTCGGTGATGCGGCGACTCGGCGCGCGCCGCTCCGCGTGCGCGCCCCGCCGCACCGGGCGCGCGCGAGACGAAGAAGCGCAACGAAAGTCACACGACATGCTCGAGCTTCCTCCGGCACAAACCTTCTACGTGATGATCGTCGTGTTCCTGGTGTTCGCGGCGGTCCTCTCGAAGCTCGTGATCGAGCCGACCCAGGCGGTGCTCGCGGAGCGCGCCCGCCGGACCAGCGGCGCGCTCGCCGAGGCGGCCCGCTTGCAGGACGAGGCCCGGGCTCTGAAGGACGAGCTCGAGACGACGCTGGAGCGCGCCCGGCATGCGGGCAGCGCGGCCGGCGAGCAGATCCGCCGTGAAGCGGAGGCCGAAGAGCAACGCCTTCTCGCCCAGGCGCGTGCCGACGCCGCACGGATCCTCGAGGACGTCCGCGTCCGGATCGGGCGCGAGTCGTCGGAGGCCCGGGTCGCGCTGCAGGAGCAGGCGGCCACGATCGCGCAGAGCGCCGCGGAGCGAATCCTCGGACGACCGGTGGCCCAGGCATGAGCGCGCGCTTCCCGAGCGTCGTCCGTTCCGTCGCAGCCTGGGTCCGGCTGCTCGTGCTGATCCTGATCCCATCGATCGCGCAGGCCGCGTCGGCCGAGGGCGAGGGGCACGGCCCGTCCTGGACCCTCACTCTCCTCGGCTTCGTCAACTTTGGCATTTACAGCTACATCCTGTACCGCTTCGCCTGGCCGTACGTCTCCAAGTACTTGAAGGAGCGTCGTGCGTCGGTGGTGAGCGCGCTCGAGGCGGCGGCCCGGGCGCACGCCGAGGCCGAGCAGCTCAAGGCCGAGTTCCAGGCGAAGCTCGCGACCGTCGAGGCGGACGCCGCGCGTGCCCGCGAGGAGCTGATAGAGATCGCCCGCAACGAGGCCGACCGGCTTCTCGAGCAGGCGCAGCGTACCGCCGACCGCATCCGGCGCGACGCGCAGCTCGTCGCCGACCAGGAGATCGCGCGGGCGCGCCGCGCGCTCCAGGAGGAGGCCGCTCTGCTCATCGTCGGGATCGCCGGCGACCTCGTCGCAAAGCAGCTCACGCCCGAGGATCAGAACCGCTTCATCAAGGACTTCCTCGCTGAAACGCGCCGCGCCGAGCAGGGCGCGAGCGCTCCCGGGAGCGCGTCGTGACCGGCGCGATCGCGAAGCGCTACGCGCGCGCGCTCGCCGGCGTCGCCGGGGAGCAGAGACGCCTCGAGGCCACCGCCGAGGAGCTCGAGCGCGTCGCCGCCTGGCTCGCCGACCCCGACGTCGCAGCGGCGCTCGCCGCGCCGACCCTCGGCGTCGCCGCCCGTCGCGGGCTGGTCGGCAGGCTCGCTGAATCGCTCGACCTCTCGGAGCTGACGCGCAACTTCCTCTCGCTGCTCGCGGAGCGCAACCGCCTCGACCACTTCCCAGCGATCTGCCGGACGTACCAGGCGATGGTCGACCGCTCGCTCGGCCGCGTGCGCGCGACGGTGCGCGCCGCCACACCGCTGAGCGACGCGAGCGTCGACGAGATCCGCTCGGTGCTCGAGCGGATCACCGGGAAGAAGGTGCTCGTCTCGGTCGAGGTCGATCCGACGCTGATCGCCGGCGTCGCGGTGGAGATCGAAGGCCGCGTCTACGACGGCAGCGCCCGGACGCAACTCACGCATCTCGCCCGCTCGATGGCCCGAGAGGCTTCTCCGGGCTGAGCCAAGGCTACGCGCGCGCCTGCGCGCGAGACGTTTCGCAGAGAAGGTTTGGACTAAGGAGACGGAGCAGATGGCGATTCGCGCCGCAGAGATCAGCGACATCATCCGCCAGCAACTCAAGGACTACACCAAGTCGCTCGAGGTGCGCGAAACCGGCACCGTCCTCTCGGCCGGTGACGGCATCGCGCGCATCTACGGCCTCGAGCGGGCCGCGGTGGGCGAGCTGCTCGAGTTCCCGCACTCGGTCTACGGCATGGTCCTCAACCTCGAGGAGGACAACGTCGGCGCGGCGCTGTTCGGCGAGTACCAGGCGATCGGCGAGGGCGACGAGGTGCGGCGCACCGGCCGCATCGCCGAGGTGCCGGTCGGCCCCGAGCTGCGCGGCCGCGTGGTGAACGCGCTCGGTCAGCCGATCGACGGCAAGGGCGAGATCAAGGCGACGTCGACCCGACGCATCGAGCTCAAGGCGCCCGGCATCGTCGAGCGCATGCCCGTCAAGCAGCCGCTGCAGACCGGCATCAAGGCGATCGACGCCCTGATCCCGATCGGCCGCGGCCAGCGCGAGCTGATCATCGGCGACCGCCAGACCGGCAAGACCGCGATCGCCATCGACACGATCATCAACCAGCGCGGCGGCGACGTGACCTGCATCTACGTCGCGATCGGCCAGAAGCGCTCCACGGTCGCGCAGGTGGTCGACAAGCTGTCGCGCTACGGCGCGATGGACTACACGATCGTCGTCGCGGCGACCGCGTCCGAGTCCGCGCCTCTCCAGTTCATCGCGCCCTACTCCGGGTGCGCGATGGGCGAGTACTTCCGCGACAACGGGCAGCACGCGCTCGTCGTCTACGACGACCTCTCGAAGCAGGCGGTCGCCTACCGGCAGCTCTCGCTCCTGCTGCGCCGCCCGCCGGGCCGCGAGGCGTACCCGGGCGACGTCTTCTACCTCCACTCGCGGCTCCTCGAGCGCGCCGCCAAGCTCTCCGAGGCGCGCGGCGGCGGGTCGCTCACCGCGCTGCCGATCATCGAGACGCAGGCGGGCGACGTCTCGGCCTACATCCCGACCAACGTGATCTCGATCACCGACGGGCAGATCTTCCTCGAGACCGACCTCTTCTACTCGGGCGTTCGCCCCGCGGTGAACCCGGGCATCTCGGTGAGCCGCGTCGGCGGCTCCGCGCAGGTGAAGGCGATGCGCCAGGTCGCCGGCACCCTGCGCCTCGACCTCGCGCAGTACCGCGAGCTCGCGGCCTTCGCCCAGTTCGGCTCGGACCTCGACGCTGCGACGCAGAAGCAGCTCGCGCGCGGCAGCCGGATGGTCGAGGTGCTCAAGCAGAAGCAGTACGAGCCGCTCCCGGTCGAGAAGCAGGTGCTGATCATCTACGCCGGGACCAACGGCTTCCTCGACGACCTGCCGGAGTCGGCGATCAGCCGCTTCGAGCACGAGCTCTTCGCGTACGTCGACGGCAAGCACCACCAGCTCCTCAAGGACATCGCCCACCAGCGCGAGCTGACCGACGACCTGAAGGCTCGCATGTCCGCCGTGATCGAGGAGTTCAAGCAGGTCTTCGTCAAGTAATGGCCAGCCTCAAGGCAATCCGGAAGCGCATCGCTACGGTGCGCAGCACGCAGCAGATCACCAAGGCGATGAAGATGGTCGCCGCGGCGAAGCTGCGCCGTGCACAGGCGGCCGCGCTCGCAGCGCGTCCATACGCGGAGAAGCTCGAGACGATCGTCACGCACCTCGTGAGCCGTCTGCCCGACGAGGCGCACCCGCTGCTGCACGTCCCGGAGAGCACGCAACGCGCGCTCGTGATCCTGGTGACCAGCGACCGCGGCCTGCGCGGCGCGTACAACTCGAACCTGGCGCGGCTCAGCGACTCGTTCGTCCACGAGCACGCGGGGCTGGAGCTGCAGTTCGAAGCGATCGGGCGCAAGGGCGCCGACCACCTGCGCCGCACGAAGCGGACGACGCGCGCCCAGCACCCGATGCCGGGGCCGCTCGAGGCCGGCGGGCTCGCGCGCGAGCTCGCCCGCGAGGTCGCGCAGCTCTTCGTCACCAAGGGCGTCGACGCCGTGTACCTCCTCTACTCGCACTTCCGCTCGGCGCTCTCGCAGGTGCCGACGGTCGAGCGGCTGCTGCCCTTCGAGCGCCACACCGGCGAGGTGCCGGCGCGCTCGTCGCTCGACTACCTCTTCGAGCCCGGGCCGGCGGAGATCATCGGCTACCTCCTGCCGCGGCTGCTCGAGGTGCGCATCCTGCACGGGCTCCTCGAAGCGGGCGCTAGCGAGCAGGCGGCCGCGATGACGGCGATGGATTCCGCGACGCGCAACGCGTCCGAGATGATCGACCGCTTGACGCTGGAAATGAACCGCGCGCGGCAAGCCGCGATCACCAAGGAGCTCATGGAGATCATCGGCGGCGCCGAGGCGCTCAAGGGCTAGGCTGAGGAGACGCTACGGATGGCAACGGAGAATGTCGGTCACATCACGCAGGTCATCGGACCGGTGGTCGACGTCGAGTTCGAGAGCGGCAAGCTGCCGCCGATCTACAACGCGTTGAAGATCACGAATCCGGCGCTCGGCGACAAGGAAGGCAACCTGGTCGTCGAGGTGGCACAGCACCTGGGCGAGCGGACCGTGCGCTGCATCGCGATGGATGCGACCGAAGGTCTGGTGCGCGGCCTAAAGGTGGTCGACACGGGCGAGGGGATCACCGTTCCGGTCGGCGAAGCGACGCTCGGCCGGATCATGAACGTGATCGGCGAGCCGGTCGACGAGGCCGGACCGATCCGCGCCACCAAGCGCCACCCGATCCACCGCGAGACGCCCGCGTTCACCGAGCAGGCGACCGAGGTGCAGGCGTTCGAGACGGGCATCAAGGTCGTCGACCTGCTCGCGCCGTACGCGCGCGGTGGGAAGATCGGCCTGTTCGGCGGCGCCGGCGTCGGCAAGACGGTGCTCATCCAGGAGCTGATCGCCAACGTCGCGCGCCAGCACGGCGGCTACTCGGTGTTCGCCGGGGTCGGCGAGCGTACGCGTGAGGGCAACGACCTCTGGCTCGAGATGAGGGAGTCGGGCGTCATCGAGAAGGCGGCGCTCGTGTACGGTCAGATGAACGAGCCGCCCGGCGCGCGCGCCCGCGTCGCGCTGACCGCCCTGACCGTCGCGGAGTACTTCCGCGACGAGGAGGGGAAGGACGTTCTCCTCTTCATCGACAACATCTTCCGCTTCACCCAGGCGAACTCGGAGGTGTCGGCGCTGCTCGGCCGCATGCCGAGCGCCGTCGGCTACCAGCCGACGCTCGCGACCGACCTCGGCGAGCTGCAGGAGCGCATCACCACGACGCGCAAGGGCTCGATCACCTCGGTGCAGGCGATCTACGTCCCCGCCGACGACCTCACCGACCCGGCGCCGGCGACGACCTTCGCGCACCTCGACGCGACCACCGTGCTGTCGCGCCAGATCGCCGAGCTCGGCATCTACCCGGCCGTCGATCCGCTCGACTCGACCTCGCGCATCCTCGACCCGAACGTGGTCGGCGAGGAGCACTACCAGGTCGCGCGTCAAGTACAGGAAGTGCTGCAGCGCTACAAGGACCTGCAGGACATCATCGCGATCCTCGGCATGGACGAGCTCTCGGAAGAGGACAAGCTGATCGTCTCGCGCGCGCGCAAGATCCAGAAGTTCCTCTCGCAGCCGTTCCACGTCGCCGAGGCGTTCACCGGCACGAAGGGCGTGTACGTGAAGCTCGCCGACACGATCCAGGGCTTCAAGGAGCTCGTGCAGGGCAAGCACGACAACATCCCGGAGCAGGCGTTCTACATGGTCGGCACGATCGACGACGCGCTCGCCGCCGCGAAGCGCCTCGCCGCCTGACGCCGGCGTCGCCATGCGTCTCCTGCTCGTCACGCCCGACAGGCTGCTCCTCGACACCGACGTCGAGGAAGTCTACGCGCCCGGCGTCCTCGGTCAGTTCGGGGTGCTGCCGTTGCACGTGAACTTCCTCACCGCGCTCGGCACGGGGGAGCTGCGCTTCCGCCAGGGCGGCGTCGACCGCTACGTCGCGGTGAGCGGCGGGGTGCTCGAGGTGCTCGACGACGTCGTCACCGTCCTCGCCGACACGGCCGAGTTCGCGGACGAGATCGACGTCGCGCGCGCCAAGGCTGCGGAGGAGCGCGTGCGGCACGCGCTCGCCCGGACGAGCGCCGACAGCCCCGAGATCGAGGACCTGCAGTCGGCGCTGGCGCGCGCCCTCAATCGGCAAGCGGTCGCGGGCCGGCCGAGCGCCGGCAGCCCGGCGCGCTCCGCCGCGGCGGCGCAGTAGCGCGCGGCTGAGCAGGAGCGTTCGTCAGCCGGCGATCGCGGCAAGCCGCGGCTGGCCGGCGAGGACGAACCGCGGCTCGGGCGCGGCGTCGCTCCAGTCAATCGCGACCCGCTCGCCGCCGTGGAGCTGTCCCGACGCGATCAGGCGCGCGAGCGGGAAGACGAGGCGCCGCTCGAGGACGCGCTTCAGCGGACGTGCGCCGTGCTCGGGATCCGTTCCCTCGGCGAGGATGCGCCGGCGCGCCCGCTCCGAGGGCTGGATGTGGATCGGCTCGCCGCGGCGCGCGAGACGCTGCTCGATCTTGCCGAGCTCGATGTCGAGGATCTGCTCGAGCTGCTGCGGCGTGAGCCGGTGGAAGACGATCTTGTGATCGATCCGGTTCATGAACTCGGGCGAGAACGTGCGCCGCGCCGCCCACAGCACCGCGTCCTCGATGCGCCGGTGGACGCGGTCCTCCGGCTCGCTGCCCGTGCCGGCGAAGCCGAGCCGCGGCGCCAGGATCTCGCTCACCGAGCGGCTGCCGACGTTGCTCGTGAGGAAGATGAAGCAGCTCGACAGGTCGACTTCCTTGTTGTTGCCCAGCGTCAAGCGCGCCTTGTCGAGGATGCCGAGCAGGAGCTGCCAGAGGGCGTCGTTCGCCTTCTCGATCTCGTCGAAGAGCAGCAGCGTGAAGGGGAAGGCCGCGGTCTGGTAGCGAAGGATGTTGCTGCTCGAGAGGTAGGGGTTGGTCTCCTGGTGGCCGAGGTATCCCGGCGGCGACCCGACGAGACGCGCCACCTCGTGCGAGTGGCTGAACTCCGCGCAGTCGACCTTGAGCATCGCGCGCCGGTCGGAGAAGCAGACTTCGGCCATCGCCTCGACGAGGTTGGTCTTCCCGGTGCCGGTCGGGCCGAGGAAGAGGAAGGAGCCGAGCGGCCGGTCGCCGCTCGCGAGCCCGGCGCGGAAGATCTGGTACGCCTCCGTCACCGCGTCGACCGCGGCCTGCTGGCCGACCACCCGCGCGCCGAGGGCGTCGCGGAAGGCCTCGACCTCGGTACCGAGGCGGCCCGGCTCGAGACCCGCCTCCTGCTCCGCTCCGGCGACCGGATCGGTGCGCGACGCGCGTCGCGCGCGCGTCGCCCGCACCTTCCGCCGCACTCCGCCTCCCGCCTCCATCCACGGGCTCTATCGTCCCGGCGCAGCCTCGGCTTGAGCTTTTGCGTGCGGCCCAGCCGTGGCATACCGCCCGCATGAAGCTTGCGGGCAAGACGGCGATCGTGACGGGAGGATCGCGGGGGATCGGGCGCGGCATCGCGCTCGCGTTCGCACGGGAAGGCGCGGACGTCGCGATCAACTACCGGCGGGACGAAAACGCAGCGCGGGAAACCGCCGAGGCCATCCGCCAGCTCGGACGGCGCGCCGAGATCTACCAGGCGGACGTCTCCGAGTGGCCGGCGGTCGAGCGGATGTTCGCCGCCGCGGGGAAGGACTTCGGCGGCTTCGACGTAGTGGTCGCCAACTCCGGCGTCGCCTCGCGTACCGCCTCGGTCGTCGACACCGCTCCCGACTACTGGGACAAGGTGATCGGCGTCGACCTGAACGGCGTGTTCTACACCTGCAAGGCCGGCGTGCCGCTGCTCCGCGAGCGCGGCAACGTGATCGTCATCTCGTCGGTCGGCGCCGACCTCTGCGCGCCGTACGGCGCGCCGTACTACGTCGCCAAAGCCGGCGCGAACGCGCTCGTCAAGGTGCTCGCGAAGGAGCTCGCGCCCGAGCGCAAGCGCGTCAACTGCATCGCGCCCGGGGTGATCGCGACCGACATGGGCAACCGCCTGGTCGCCGCGCTCGGCGAGGGCGTGCTCCAGTCGATCCCGCTCGGGCGGATCGGTCAGCCGGAGGACGTCGGCGCGGCGGCGGTGTTCCTCGCCTCCGACGAGGCGAGCTTCATCACCGGGAAGATCCTGCGCGTCGACGGCGGCGCCTTCATGTAGCGAGCAGCAGCCAGAGGGCGGCGGCGACCACCACGACCCCGACGATGCCGCCCACGAGCCACAGGCCCCGCCCGGCGCCGGGCGCCTCGCTCGGCCGCGGGACCGCGCGGGCCTCCTCGCGGGCGGTCTCGGCGAGGAACTGCGCGACCATCGCCGCGGGGTCGAGGTCGAGGTACGCCGCGTAGCGGCGGAGATAGGGGATCAGGTAGAACTCGTCGGCGACGAGCTTCGAGCCGCCGTTCTCCATCGCCTGCAGGTAGTGCAGGGGGATGCCGAGCGCGCTCCGAACATCCTCGAGCGCCAGGTTCCGCGACTCCCGCTTGTGGCGTAAGACCTCTCCGACTCTGCCCACGGCACCCCCTCGCCGGCCCGTCCACCTCTACGCGGTTCTCTGTATGGTCGTCCCTGGCGGCCTTCAAGCGACGGACCCGGGTTGACAGCCCGGCTCTGCCCATACTAAACGTTTAGTATGGTGTCGGTGCCCGGATCGCGCCGTGCCGAGCCGGGCCGCACCGGCCTGATGGCGACCGCCATCGACTGCTTCGCCCGCTACGGCTACGCGGGCACCACGATCGACCGGATCGCGCGCGCCGCGGGGGTCACCAAGGGCGCGCTCTACTACCACTTCCGCGACAAGGAGCATCTCCTCTTCGAGGCGGTCAAGGAGCGCATCAGCGCCTTCGAGCAGCACGTCACGAGCCGCGTCGAGCGGCTCGACGACCCGGCCGCCGCCCTCCGCCGCATCGCGAGCATCTGCGCGCAGAACGCGATCCAGGACAACCACCGCCGCTTCATCCTCACGTTGATGGTCGAGGCCCTCGACACCAACGCCGCGCTCTCGAACGAGTTCCGCGAGATGCTGCACCGCTTCCGCAGCTTCCACCGAAAGCTCATCCGTCAAGGACAGGAGCGCGGCGTGTTCCGGGCCGACGTCGACGTGGCCGCCGCGGCCGAGCTGTTCGTGAGCGGGATCCTCGGCGCGGAGATCCAGTACTACCAGGATCCCGAGCGCATCGACATCGCCAAGACGCTCGAGATCCACGTCGAGCTCTTCCTCGCCTGGCTGACGCCGCAGAAGGCCGTCGCCCGGCGAGCTTCCGGAGGTAAGTGAATGTTCGACCTCGAGATGACCGAGGAGCAGAAGCTCGTCCACGACACGGTGGCGAGCTTCGCGCGCGCCGAGCTCCGGCCGATCGCGCGGGAATGCGACGAGAGCTGCTCGATCCCGGCCGAGCTCGGGGACAAGGGCTTCGAGCTCGGGCTCATCCACTCGTCGATCCCCGAGGAGCATGGCGGGTACGGCGAGCCGCGGTCGGCGGTGACGGGAGCGATCGTCGCCGAGGAGCTCGGCTGGGGCGACGTCTCGCTCGCCATGCACCTGCTGGCGCCGCGGCTTCTCGTCTACCCGCTGCTCGACGCCGGCACGCCCGAGCAGCGCGCGAAGTATCTTCCCGCGTTCACCAAGTCGTTCCGCCCGGCGACGGCCGCGGTCGTCGAGCCGCGCTTCGACTTCGACACGATCGAGTTCGCGACCACGGCGCGGCGCGAGGGCGACGGCTTCGTCATCGAGGGGACGAAGTGCTTCGTCCCGCTCGCCAACGAATCCGAGACGATGCTGGTCGTCGCGCAGCTCGAGGGAGCACCGGCCGCGTTCCTGGTCGAGCGCTCCTCTCCCGGTGTGACCGTCGGCGAGCGCGAGAAGAACATGGGCCTCAAGCCGCTCTCGACGTACGAGGTGAGCTTCGACAAGGTCCGCGTGCCCGCCGACGCGCGTCTCGGCGGCGACGCCGGCGCGCCGGTCCAGCGCATCCTGAACTACTCGCGGGTCGCGCTCGCGGCGCTCGCCGTCGGTCTCGCGCGCGGCGCGTTCGAGTACGCGCGCGACTACGCGAAGGAGCGCAAGGCGTTCGGCGTCGCGATCGCGCAGAAGCAGGCCATCGCGTTCATGCTCGCCGAGATGGCGATCGAGATCGACGCGGCGAGGCTGCTGGTGTGGGAAGCCGCCTGGAACCTCGACCAGGGGCGCGACGCGACGCGCGAGTGCGTGCTCGCGAAGCGCTACGCCAGCAACACGGCGCTCGAGGTCGCCGACAACGCGGTGCAGGTGCTCGGAGGACACGGGTACATCCGCGACCATCCGGTCGAGCTGTGGTTGCGCAACGCTCGCGGCTTCACCGCGTTCGAAGGCATGGCGATCGTCTGATCGGGCGATCGGGAGAGATCACATGATCGATTTCGAGCTTTCCCCGAACATCAAGAACACGCGGGATCTGATCCACGCGCTCGCCGAGCAGGCGATGCGCCCCATCTCCCGCGAGTACGACGAGCGCGAGCACGAGAAGCCGTGGGATTTCCTCAACATGATGTGGAATCTCTCGGCGGGCAGCTCGTTCGGCAACGCCAGGGAAACCAAGGACTCGGCGCTCGCGAGCGGCAGCGTCAAGGAGGGAAATCTCGCCTCCTGCGTCAACATCGAGGAGCTGTCGTGGGGCGACGCGGGCCTCTACCTGTCGATCCCCAACGCCGGCCTCGGCGGCGCCGCCGTTCTGGCGGCGGGCACGCCCGAGCAGAAGCAGCGCTTCCTCGCGCCGTTCAAGGGCGGCGAGCCGAAGTGGGGCGCGATGGCGATCACCGAGCCGCAGGCCGGCTCGGACACCGCAGCCATCCAGACCACCGCGGTGCGGGACGGTGACCAGTGGGTGCTGAACGGCACCAAGATCTACTGCACCTCGGGCCTGATGGCTGCCGAGAAGTCGGACGGCTTCGTCGTGGTCTGGGCGACGGTCGACAAGTCGGCGGGCCGCGCCGGGATCAAGCCGTTCGTCGTGCCCGCACGCACGCCCGGGATGAAGGTCATCAAGGTCGAGAACAAGCTCGGCATCCGCGCCTCGGACACGGCGATGATCGTCTTCGAGGACTGTCGCGTCCCGTACGACAACATCCTCGGCTCTCCGGAGGTGAAGACCGGGACCGAGGGCTTCAAGGGCGCGATGGCCACCTTCGACGCGACCCGACCGCTGGTCGCGGCGAGCGCGCTCGGCATCGGCCGCGCCGCCCTCGACCTCGCCCGCGAGGCGCTCGCCCGCGCCGGGATCGAGATCCGCTACGGCCTCGCACCGTCGAAGCTCACGGCGATCGAGCGCGACTTCATGGAGATCGAGACCGAGCTGCACGCGGCACGGCTTCTCACCTGGCGTGCGGCATGGATGATGGACCGCGGCAAGCGGAACAACCTCGAGGCGTCGATGGCGAAGGCCAAGGCGGGCCTCGCCGTCACCCGCGTCACGCAGAAGGCGGTCGAGTTCCTCGGGCCACTCGGCTACTCGCGCAAGCTCCTCCTCGAGAAGTGGATGCGCGACGCGAAGATCAACGACATCTTCGAGGGGACGCAGCAGATCAACATGCTGATCGTGGCGCGTCGCATTCTCGGCTACTCGAGCAAGGAGCTGAGTTGACGTAACGCGGCACCGTCAAATTTTTGCCGGCGCGCCACGGGACCGGACGACCAGCCGACCTCCGTGGCGCCGCCGCGTACGTCAGATCACCTGCAAACGCGCGACATCCGGACGTGCGCGAGCTCGCCGGAGGGTGGTACGGCGCTTGCTCACCTGCCGCCGCCAGGAGGTAGGGATCATGGCTCTCACCGTCACGCTCCGTGAGCTCGTTGCCGCCGTCTCCGACTACGCCCAGTCCGAAGCCGAGGTGGTCGCCACGGTCGTCCACCTGATCAACAGCGGCCGCGTCCGCCTGCGCGGCAGCATCAGCGACGCGCGGATCGACTTCCGGTCGGCCGCGGCGGAGCGCCCCATCGCCTGAGCGGGAGTTCTTGGACACTGCCATGCGTCCCGCGATCGAGCGCCGGCTGTTCTACGTCTCAGGTCAAGCCGTCGAGCTGTGGGAGAACACGCGCCAGCCGTTCGGCTGGGCCGACGAGGACCTCGACGGCTATGCGCGCGACGGCCGCTGGGAGCTCCTGTTCAACGCCCTCGTGCTCGCCTCGTCGTTCGAGGTGACCGCCGCCTGCTGAGCGCGCCTCCAAGCCTGCGCGCTCGCAATCGCACTCGCGGCGCGGCGCCGCTGCTCGGCTGCCGGCCACGCGCCCAGCGGGCTCGCTTCTCCCGGCGCGGAATGCCGCTATGCTGGGTACATGACGCAGCGAGCGAACCGGCTGGCGAACGAGTCGAGCCCGTACCTCCGGCAGCACGCCCACAACCCGGTCGACTGGTACCCGTGGGGCCCCGAGGCCCTCGAGCGTGCCCGCGCCGAGGACAAGCCGATCCTCCTCTCGATCGGCTACTCCGCCTGCCACTGGTGCCACGTCATGGAGCGCGAGTCGTTCGAGGACGAGGCGATCGCGGCGCTCATGAACGAGCACTTCGTCAATATCAAGGTCGACCGCGAGGAGCGGCCCGACCTCGACACGATCTACATGAACGCGGTGCAGCTCCTGACCGGCTCCGGCGGCTGGCCGCTCACCGTTTTCTTGACGCCGGACGGCCGCCCGTTCTACGGCGGCACCTACTTTCCGCCCGAGGACCGCTACGGGCGCCCCGGCTTCCCCCGCGTGCTCGAGGCGATCGCGCGCGCCTACCGCGAGAGCCGCGACGACGTGCAGCGCGCGACGCAGCAGCTCTTGGCGGCGTTCGCGCAGCTCCGGAGCTTCCAGCCGCAGCCGGCCGCGCTCCGTCCGGAGACGGTCGCGCGCGCGGTCGACGCGCTGCTCCAGCACTGCGACCCCGCGAACGGCGGCATCGGCGACGCACCGAAGTTCCCCAACGCGCCGGTCTTCAGCCTCTTCCTCCGCCACCACCAGGCGACCGGCCGCCCCGAGCTGCGCGACGCCGTGACGCGCATGCTCACCGCGATGGCCCGCGGCGGGATCTACGACCAGCTCGCGGGCGGCTTCCACCGCTACTCGGTGGACGCGCACTGGCTCGTGCCGCACTTCGAGAAGATGCTGTACGACAACGCCTTGCTGGTCCCGCTCTACCTCGACGCGTGGGTCGCGTTCGGCGAGCCGCTCTACGGTCGCGTGGCGAGCGAGACGCTCGCCTACCTCGTGCGCGAGATGATGCATCCCGAGGGCGGCTTCTACTCGACGCAGGACGCCGACACCGAGGGCGAGGAGGGCAAGACCTACCTGTGGCGGCTCGAGGAGATCCGGAGCCTCCTCGACCCCGACGCGGCGGAGATCGTCGCGCGCTACTACCAGGTCGACGAGCTCGGCAACTTCGCCGAGCCGGGACAGCGTGAGCGGAAGAGCATCCTGCACGTCAAGCTCGACGTCGAGCAGCTCGCCCGCATGTTCCGTCGCGAGCCCGCGGAGATCGAGCGGATCCTGGAGGAGGGACGCCGCACGCTGCTCGCGGCGCGCGAGCGTCGGCCGCAGCCCGGGCGCGACGAGAAGATCTTGACGAGCTGGAACGCGCTCGCGATCCGTGCCTTCGTCCGCGGCGCGAACGTCTTGGGCGACGATCGCTGGCTCGACGTGGCGCTGCGCACCGAGAGGTTCCTTCGCGAGCGGCTCGCGCAACCCGACGGCCGGCTGCTGCGCTCCTGGAAGGACGGCGTCGCACGCTACCCGGCCTACCTCGACGACCACGCCTTCCTCGCCGCTGCGTGTCTCGACCTCTTCGAGACGACGGCCGACCTGCGCCACCTCGCGTCCGCCCGCCGCCTGTGCGAGATCCTGCTCGAGGACTTCTACGACCAGGAGCACGGCGGCTTCTTCTTCACCGCGCGGAACCACGAGCAGCTCGTCGACCGGCCGAAGGTCGTGTTCGACGCGTCGCTGCCGTCCGGCAACGCGGTCGCGATCGAGTCCCTGCTCCGGCTTGCGCATCTCTACGGCGAAGGGCGCCTGCGCGAGGCGGCGGAGCGGAGCCTCGCGCTGTTCGGCGAGTACCTCGAGAAGCAGCCCTTCGGCACCGCGTCCCTGCTCTGCGTGCTCGACGACTACCTGCGCGGCCCCGTCGAGGTGGTTCTGGCCGGCGACCGGCGGAGCGCCGGGGCGCAGGCGCTCGCGCGCGCCGCGCACGCGGTCTACGTGCCGAACAAATCGGTGCTGTACGCGAGCGCGAACGGCGGCCCGGACGTGCCGGAGGTGCTGCGCGGCAAGCCGCCGGTCGACGGGCGCCCGGCCGCCTACGTCTGCCGCTCGTTCACCTGCTCGGCCCCGATCACCGCGCCCGACGAGCTCGAAGCGGCGCTTCGCGCCTGAGCGTCAGCGGCCGCGAAACTCCGGCCGGCGCTTCTCGAGGACCGCGCGCAGGCCTTCGCGGGCGTCCTCGCTGGTGCGGGCGCGCTCCGCGGCGATCCGCACCTCGGGCGGCGGCTCGCGGAGACGCTGGGTGCGCAGCGCGAGCACGGCCTGCTTCATCGCGCGCACCGCGAGCGGCGCGTTGCGGGCGATCGACTGCGCCATCGTCCGCGTGGCGTCCATCAGCTCCTCGGGCGCGACGACGCGGTTCACCATGGCGAGCGCGAGCGCGCGGTCGGCGGTGAGCGGCTCACCGGTGAACAGCAGCTCGCTGGTCGTCGCGTCGCCGACCGTGTCGAGCAGCTTGCCGATCAGGGGGTAGGGGACGACGATCCCGATGCGCGCGACCGGCATGCCGAGCCGGGCGGAGGACGCCGCGACGCGGAGGTCGCAATGCAGCGCGAGCTCGCAGCCGCCCGCGAGCGCGTCGCCGTTCAGCGCCGCGATGGTCGGCTGCGGCAGGCGCTCGAGCGGGACAAGCACCTCGTCGACCAGCGCGCCCTCGAGCGCGGGCTCGGTGGGCGAGGCGCCCATCACGACCAGGTCGAGCCCCGAGCAGAACACCTTGCCGGCTCCGGTCAGGATCACGACCCGCACCGTCTCGTCCCGCGCGACATCGCCGAGGATGCGGCCGAGCTCCTCCATCATCGGGATGGTGAGCGCGTTCCGGCGCTCCGCTCGATTCAGGAGGATCGTGCAGATCCCGCCTTCCCGGCTCACCTCGATCTCGGCCATCGGCCCTCCCCTTCTCCGCTCGTTCCTCGCGCGCGCTCCGCGGCGCGTGCGCGCAGCTCGCTCCGCACCGCCGGGTCGGCGATCTCGATCAACGCCTCGGCCCGCTCGCGAAGGTCGAGCCCCGCGAGCTCGGCGACCCCGTGCTCGGTGACTACCACGTCGACGGCCGAGCGCGGCACGGTCACCGCCGCTCCCGCCGGCAGCCGATCGACGATCCGCGACCGACCCTTCGCCGTCGAGCGCAGGGCGATCACCGAGCGGCCGCCCGGCGAATAGCGAGCCGCCTCGACGAAGTCGAGGCTCCCGCCGGTGCCGCTCACCTGCACGCCGTCGATCGTCTCGCCGTTCACCTGCCCGTCGAGGTCCACCTCGATCGCCGAGTTCACCGACACGAAGCGCTCGAGCTGCGCGAGGTGCGGCACGTCGTGGATCACGGTGGTCGGGTGGAGCGTCACGCGAGGATCACGCGCGATGCGCTGGTACATCGCGTGCGATCCCTCGACCTCGCCGGTGATGACCCGCGTCGTCGCGGGCGCCGCGTCGAGAAAGTCGACGAGCGGGTCGGTGAGCATGCCGGAGTGGAGCTTCACGCCGGGGACCTGGTGCAGGCGGCCGAGCAGCGCGTCGGGGATCGCGCCGACGCCGAGCTGCACCCAGGCACCCTCCGGAATGAGCCCGAGCACCCGCTCGATGATGCGCTCGTCGACCTCGTCCGGCGTCGCACGCGCGAGCTCGCCGAGCGGGGCGGTCGCGTCGACGGCGAGGTCGATCATATCCTCCGGGATCTCCGTCATGCCGGCGGTCCACGGCATGTCGGGGTGGATCTCGGCGATCACCAGGCGCGCCGCGGCGACCACCGCCGGGAAGATCGAGCAGGAGATCCCGAGGTTCACCTTCCCGTCGCGCGGCGGCGTGCACTGCAGGACCGCGACGTCGGCGGCGAGCCGCCCGCCCGGACCGAAGAAGCGCGGGATGTCGCGGAAGCGCAGCGGCAGCACGCCGATCCGGCCCGTCCGCGCAAGCCCACGGATGCGCGGGCCGACCTGCCAGGTGACGAAGCGGTAGCCCGGACCCAGCGCACCGACGTCCGCCGGCTCGCCCGACGCCCCGGGTCCGAGAAAGCGGTAGTCGCCGAACTGCAGGCCCGTGTAGAGGATCGGCGGCGCGTCCGGATGTCCCGGCGAGCGCGCGAGCGCCTCGTACAGCGAGACCGGCTCGACGCAGCCGTGCGGCAGGACGACCCGCGCGCCCGGCGGGATGCGCGTGATCGCCTCGTCTGCGCTGACCCGCTTCAGAACTCGTCCTTCAGCTTCCGGGTGCCTGCGAAGATCGCGACGTCGTCGTCGCCCACCCCGGGGATCCGCGCCCGCACCGAGCGGCGCAGCTCCGGGCTGTGGGTGCGCAGGAATGGGTTCGTCGCGCGCTCGGAGGCGATCGTCGTCGGAACGGTCGGCTGGTTCTGCGCGCGGCGCGACTTCGCCCACTCGAGCTTCTGCGCAATCGCTTCGTTCGACGGCTCGAGCAGATGCGCGAACTCGAGGTTGCGCACCGTGTACTCGTGCCCGCAGTAGACCTTCGTGTCCTCGGGCAAGGCGTTGAGCTTCGCGAGCGAGGCCATCATCTGCGCGGGGTCGCCCTCGAACAGGCGTCCGCACCCGGCAGCGAACAGCGTGTCGCCGGTGAACACGGTTCGCTCGCGCGTGAAGTAGTACGCGATGTGCCCGCTGGTGTGCGCCGGGATGAAGATCACCTGCCCGGTCAAGCGGCCGACGTGCACCGTGTCGCCCTCGCGGACGCCGTCGGTCAGGCGCGGGATGCGCGCCGCGTCGTCGGCGTTGCCGTAGATCCGGACCGGGATCCGGCTCGCGAGCTCCTCGTTGCCCCCGACGTGGTCGTAGTGATGGTGGGTCGAGAGCACCGTCGTGATCCGGACGCCTTCGCGGCGCGCCGCCCCGAGCACCGGGTCGACCTCCGCGCAGTCGACGACCGCGGCGACGTTCTCGGTCTCGTCGATGACGAGGTAGCTGTAGTTGTCCTGCAGGACGGGAACGGGCACCACTCGCACGAGCTCCTCCTTCGCGAATCAGCCGGCGGAAAAGCCGATCAGGACGCCCGACGACTGGTGGAACCGGTTCCTCCCTGCGAGCGGAGCGAGCTCCGCCCCGGAGAAGAACCCAGCGAGCTCCAGGTCGCCGAGCGAGCGGCGCAAGTACGCCGTGTCGATGTCGGGTATGCCATACAGCGCCTCGCCGCGCTCGACGCTGTTGAAGTACAGCGCTCCGGCGACGCGCCCGACCTGGGCCGCGAAGCGCTCCACACCCCGGGTGAAGCTCTCGCGCACGACTGCCGGGTCGCGCACCGCCACCGCGAAGCGCATGCCCGGGATGGCTTCGTCGCCGATCATGATCGCGCCGTGCGCGACGTCGGCGCCCAGAAGCCGTCGCACGACGTAGGGTGGGTCGTCCTCCGGCTCGGCGCCGGGCTCGGCGAGCGCGGCCCGCGTGCAGCGCAGCGCCTCGCGCAGGTCCGCGCGCAGCAGCTCGGGGATCTCGTCGAGGTAGGCCTCGAGGGCCGGCCTGCCGTCGAGCTCGAGCACCCGGTTGGTCTCGGCTCGGGTGATCGTGTACCAGCGGCCGACCGGCGTCCCACCCTGGGTCACCATGGTGGGGAGGTCGAGCCCGCCGATCGCCAGCCCGGCGACCGCGTTGGTCGACGCGATCCCGCGCCCGACGACCGTGGTCTCGCCCACCGAGCCGTCCTCCGAGGCGCCGGCTCCGAGGACGACGGTCCCCGGCGCCGCGCTCTCGATGCCGGCGAGCAGCTCGTCCGGCGCGAGGTTGTAGCTGTCGGCGAGCAGCAAGATGGTCCGCGGCCCGGCGTCGAGCGAGGCTGCGACCCGCCCGACCTCGCGCCCGACCGCCTCCGCCCGTCCCCGCAAGGACGCCACGAAGAACCGCTTCACCTCGAAGTCGCCGTACAGGGCGAGCGCGGCGATCGCCGCCCCCCGCTCGCACTCGCCCCGTCGCGACACCACCCCGGCGGCGCTGCAGCCGACGACCTCGGCGGCGCCGACCACCTCGCGGATCGCCCGCTCGATGCGGGCGTAGGCCGGCCCGTGGCCCGGGGTGGCGAAGAACATCGCCGCGTTGGCCCGCCCGCTGCCCAGCCGCTCCTCGAGGTCGGCCGCGATCTCGCGAGACGCCTGGGTCGTGTCGACCAAGCAGGATACGGCGCTCGCGATACGCAGCATGCTCCGAGTCTGCATGCCTCGGGCCTTCGTTTCAATTTACCCCCATGGAGCATGCACGGCGAAGGCCGTTGCTTGACCCGGCGGAAAGCCCTATGCGGTGTGTCCGGTGCTTGCAACGTTGCACGACACGGCACGATCGCCGACGCGGTCGGCCGCGCGGCCCGCGCCGTTGCTGCGACGGCGCGGCATGCGCCTTGCGCAGCGGGGACCGCGATGAGGTGCGTCGTGACGAGCCGGTGGAGCAAGGGTGCGCTGGTGCTTAGCCTCGGGTGCGCGCTGCTGCTCGCGTCGGCGGGGAGCGCGATCGCCGGTGGGCGCCGACTCCAGCCGCCGCCCGACGTCGACCTCGATCCCGACCGCGGGATGACGTTTGGCCGCCTGCCCAAGACCTCCTTCGACCGTCGGGTGTTCGACCCGATGAAGCAGTCGCTCGACTCTCGGGTGATGGATCCGGCGATCGACCCCTACAACCCGCTGTTCAAGACGAGTCGCTACGAGCCCGCGACCGGCAAGATCCGCGACTCGCTGTCGGACAAGGTCCGGGAGATCCGGCGCGCGCAGGAGGCCCGCAAGATCGGGCGCGAGGCCGGCTCGTGGCGGTCCTACGGGAAGCGCGTGCCGTTCGACACGCGCCGCCAGTCGTCCGACTGAGCAGCCGGGCCCTGCGGCGCGGGCCGCGTGGGCATCCCCGCCGCGCGATCGCTACAACACGCCGGTGGCCCGCTTCACGCTGAACCTGAGTCGCTGGGAGCCGCTCCGGTGCCGCGGCGTGGTGGTCGACTTCCCCTTCTTCCTCGCGCCCATGGTCGGGCTGTCGCACGCGGCCCTCCGCCAGACGGTGGCACGCTACCTTCCGTCGGGCGCCTCCTCCCTGCTCTTCACCGAGATGCTCTCGTCGCGCCGGCTGCCGGCCGAGCGCGTCGGCGATCGGCCGGAGACCGCCGTCGCCCCCGGCGAGACGATCGTCCCGCAGCTCCTCGCGAACGAGGAGCGCTTCATCGTCGCCTCGCTCGAGAAGCTCGCGCAGATGCGCCCCGCGGCGATCGACATCAACATGGGGTGCCCGGTCAGCAAGGCGCTCAAACACAACTGGGGCGTCGCGCTGATGGGCGACCCGCGCTACGCGGAGGGGGTCGTCCGCATCACCGTGCGCCACTCGCCCTGGCCGGTGTCGGTGAAGCTGCGCACCGGGCTCAACGACGATCCGGAGTACCTGGTCGACTTCGCGCGCATGCTCGAGGAAGCGGGTGCGTCGTGGATCACGATCCACCCGCGCATCGCCGCGCAGCAGCGCCGGGGCGCCGCCCGCTGGGACTACCTGGCACGGGTGCGCGAGGCGGTCCGCATCCCGGTGGTCGGCAACGGCGACGTCCAGACCGCGGAGGACGCGCTCACCCTGCTGCGCGAGACCGGCTGCGACGGCGTGATGATCGGGCGCGCCGCCGCCGCACGACCCTGGATCTTCTGGCAGATCGGCGAGGCGCTCGGCTTTCCTCCGCCGCCGCAGCGCGAGGGCGAGGCAGCCCCGCAGGACGGCTTCGCCGAGGGGCACGAGTACGCCCGCGCGCTCGAGGCGTTCCTCGACGAGACCTCCCGGTTCCGCGTCGAGGAGGCGCTGAAGCGCGTGCGCTTCTTCGTCCACTGGGGCGCGCGCTGGCTCGACTTCGGCCACGAGCTGTGGCGCCGCACGACCGGTGCGACGACGCTCGCCGAGATCCGAGAGATCGGGCGTGCGTTCTTCGCCGTGCCGCAGCGGATGGCCGCGCGCACGACGCTCGCGAGCTGAGCCGCGTCAGGCCGCGGGGCCGTCGTCGCCCGGCGTGCCGCCGTCGCCGGTGTCGCCGTTGCCCGCGTCGCCATTGCCGTTCGACTCGGCGCCGTTGTCCGCAGGCGGGGTCGAGACCTCACCACGCTCGTCGCTCTCGACGACGCGCGCCATGCTGACCACGCGCTCGCCGTCGTCGACGTCGAGCAGCTTCACGCCCTGCGTGTTGCGCCCGGTGACGCGGATGTCGCTCACGCGCAGGCGGATCAAGCGGCCGCGGTCGGTGACCAGCATCACCTCGTCGTCGGGGAAGACCTGCGCGACGCCGATCACGGCGCCGGTCTTCTCCGTCACCTTCATCGTGATGATGCCGCTGCCGCCGCGCCGCTGCAGGCGGTACTCGTCGAGCTCGCTGCGCTTGCCCTGGCCGCGCTCGGACACGGTGAGAATCTGGGCCCCGGGCGAGAGGATGTCGACGGCCACCACCTCGTCGTCGTCCGACAGGGAGATGCCGCGCACGCCGCCGGCGCTGCGGCCCATGGCACGCACGTCGCTCTCGGCGAAGCGGATCGCCTGACCGTTCCTGGTCGAGAGCAGAACCTCCTGGCCCTTCTCGACGAGCCGGACGCCGATCAGCCGGTCGCCCTCCTCGAGGTTGATCGCGACGATGCCCGCCGCACGGCGGCTCGAGTAGGCCATGAGATCGGTCTTCTTCACGGTGCCGCGGCGCGTGGCGAAGAGGACGTAGCGGCCGTCCTCGAAGCGCTCGACGGGCAGGAACGCGGTGATCTGCTCGTCCGGCCCGAGCTGCAGCAGGTTGACGATCGCCTTGCCGCGCGCTGCACGGGTGCCAGGCGGGATCTCGTGCACCTTGCGCCAGTGCACGCGCCCGAGGCTCGTAAAGAAGAGAATCGTGTCGTGGGTTGAGGCCACGAACAGGTGTGCGATAAAGTCCTCGTCGCGCGCCGTGGCCCCGAGCTTGCCGCGTCCCCCGCGACGCTGCGCGCGGTACTCGCTCGCCGGTATGCGCTTGATGTAGCCGGCGTGCGAGACCGTCACGACGACGTCCTCGCGCGCAATCAGGTCCTCGATCGATAGGTCGTCCGCGCTCTCGATGATCGTCGTGCGGCGATCGTCGCCGTACTTCTCGCGAACCTCCAGCAGCTCCGTACGGATGATCGCGTCGACCTCCGCCGGGTTCGCGAGGATCGCCTTCAGACGCGAGATGAGCTCGGTGGTCTCGCGGTGCTCCTCGATGATCTTGTCCCGCTCGAGGTTGGTGAGCCGCTGCAGGCGCATGTCGAGGATCGCCTGGGCCTGCACCTCGGAGAGGCCGAACTGGCTGCACAGCCCGGCGCGCGCCTCCGCGGGGCCCGCCGCGGCGCGGATCAGCGCGATCACCGCATCGAGGTTCTCGAGCGCGATCTTGAGCCCCTCGAGGATGTGCAGCCGCTCCTCCGCCTTGCGCAGGTCGTACACCGTGCGGCGGGTGACGACCTCGCGGCGGTGGTCGAGGAAGACCTGCAGCGCGTCGCACAGGGTCAGGAGCTTGGGCCGGCCGTCGACGATCGCGAGCAGGTTCACCCCGTAGGACTCCTGCATCGGCGTCAGCTTGTAGAGCTGGTTCAGCACGACCTGGCCCACGGCGTCGCGCTTGAGCTCGATCACGATCCGCATGCCGTGGCGGTCCGACTCGTCGCGCAGGTCCGAGATCCCCTCGATCTTCTTCTCGTTCACCAGCTCGGCGATCCGCTCGATCAGCCGTGCCTTGTTCACCTGGTAGGGGATCGCGTCGACGACGATGATCTCGCGGCCGGTCTTCGGGTCCTCCTCGATCTCGGCGCTTGCCCGCATCTGCAGGATACCGCGCCCGGTCTGGTAGGCCTCGCGGATCGGCGCGCTCCCGCAGATGAAGGCGCCGGTCGGGAAGTCGGGTCCGGGGATCCAGCGCATCAGCTCGAGCGAGGTGAGCTGCGGGTTGTCGAGCAGCGCCACGCAGCCGTCGATCACCTCGCGCAGGTTGTGCGGCGGGATGTTCGTCGCCATGCCGACAGCGATCCCGGCGGCCCCGTTGAGCAGCAGGTTCGGGATCTTGGCCGGCAGGACGGCGGGCTCGAGCTCGGAGTCGTCGTAGTTCGGGACGAAGTCGACGGTCTCGCGGTCGATGTCGGCGAGCAGCTCGCCGGCGATCCGCGCGAGCCGCACCTCCGTGTAGCGCATCGCCGCCGGGGCGTCGCCGTCGACCGAGCCGAAGTTTCCCTGGCCGTCGACCAGCGGGTAGCGCATCGAGAAGTCCTGCGCGAGGCGGACGATCGTGTCGTAGACCGCCGTGTCGCCGTGCGGGTGGTACTTGCCGACGACGTCGCCGGCGACGCGGGCCGACTTCTTGTACGCCCGGTTCCAGTCGAGCCCAAGTTCGTTCATGGCGTGCAGCACGCGACGATGGACGGGCTTTAGCCCGTCGCGTGCATCTGGCAGAGCACGCCCGATGATCACGCTCATCGCGTAGTCCATGTAGGACTGACGCATCTCGTCTTCGATGCTGACCAGGATGCGGGTCGACATGGGCGGGTCCCTGCGCCTCGACTAGATGTCGAGGTTCTTCACGCTGAGCGCGTGGTCCTCGATGAACTTGCGCCGCGGCTCGACCGCGTCACCCATGAGCATCGAGAAGATGACGTCGGCCTCGGGCATGTCCTCGACGCGCACCTGCAGGAGGGTGCGCTTCTCGGGATCCATCGTGGTCGCCCAGAGCTGCTCGGGGTTCATCTCGCCGAGGCCCTTGTAGCGTTGGATCTCGAGGCCCTTGCGCGCGTTCGCCATGATGTGCCGGACGGCCGCCGGCAAGCTCGGCATGGCGATCCGATCGTTGCCCGAGACGACGTAGAACGGTGGTCTCCCGACGTCGGCGAGGTTGCTCGCGAGACGGCGCACCTCCTCGAACTCGGGGGAGGCACAGAACTCGAGGGAGAAGACGGTCCTGTCGCGGACGCTCCCCTGCTGCGTCTCGACGACGATGCTCGGGATCTCGTCCGAGCCGTTCGTGGTGATCGACACCGTGACCGGCTGCAGCTCCTCACGCTCGGCGAGCCGGGTGCGCAGCGACTCCGCGATCGAGCTCAGAAGCTCCTGGTCCTTGAACGCTCCGGGTCCGAGCCGGTCCTCCCGCGCCGCCGCGAGCACCACCTCGCGGTTGCGCCGCCCGCGCTCGATCACCCCGAGCACCCGGTCGAGGTGCGAGAAGCGGCGCAGCACGTTCGCCAGGGTTTCGCCGGCGAGCGGTACGTCGCTGCCGGTGCCGATCACCTGCGCCTGCTCGGTGCCGAGCTGGATCAGGTAGTCCTCGAGGCTCGCCTCGTCCTTGAGGTAGCGCTCTTCCTTGCCGCGCTTCACCTTGTAGAGCGGCGGCTGCGCGATCATGACGTGCCCGTTCTCGATCAGCTCGGGATACTGCCGGTAGAAGAACGTCAGCAGCAGCGTGCGGATGTGGCTGCCGTCGACGTCGGCGTCGGTCATGATCACCAGGGTGTGGTAGCGGAGCTTCGAGATGTCGCGGTCCTCCTTACCGATGCCCATGCCGAGCGCCGTGATGAGGAGCCGGATCTCCTGGGACGACAGCATTTTGTCGAACCGGGCCTTCTCGACGTTCAGGATCTTGCCGCGCAGCGGCAGGATCGCCTGATTGCGCCGGTCGCGCCCCTGCTTCGCCGAGCCGCCTGCCGAGTCGCCCTCGACGATGAACAGCTCCGAGAGCCGCGGATCGCGCTCCTGGCAGTCGGCGAGCTTGCCGGGCAGTGAGCCCGAGTCGAGCGCGCCCTTGCGCCGGGCGAGGTCCTTCGCCTTGCGCGTCGCCTCGCGGACCCGCGCCGCCTCGACGCACTTGGTCGCGATCTTCTTCGCCTCGGCCGGATGCTCCTCGAGGTAGCTGCCGAGGCGCTCGTTGAGCAGCGTCTCGACGTAGCCCTTCACCTCGCTGTTGCCGAGCTTGGTCTTGGTCTGCCCCTCGAACTGCGGCTCGGGGACCTTGACCGCGATCACCGCGGTGAGGCCCTCGCGGACGTCCTCGCCCTCGAGCGCCTCGCCCTCCTTCTTCAAGAACCCCATGCGGGTGGCGTACGCGTTGATCGTGCGGGTGAGCGCCGCCTTGAAGCCCGAGAGGTGGGTACCGCCCTCGTTCGTGTTGATGTTGTTCGCGAACGAGTAGATCGTCTCGCTGTACCCGTCGTTCCACTGCATGGCGACTTCGATCACGACGCCCTCGCGCTCGCCCGAGATGTAGATCACGTCGGGGTGCACGGGGGTCTTCGCTGAGCCGAGGTGCTCGACGAACGAGGCGATGCCGCCCGGGTAGTGGAAGTCGTGCCGGCGTCCGCTGCGCTTGTCCTCGATCGAGATCTTGAGGCCGCGGTTCAAAAATGCGAGCTCGCGCAGGCGCTGCGAAAGCACCTCGAAGCTGAAGTCGGTCGAGGGAAAGATCAGCGGGTCCGGCTTGAAGGTGACCTGCGTGCCGCGCGCCTGCGTCTTGCCGATCTCGGCGAGCGGCGCGTCCGGGCGACCGCGGTGGTAGCGCTGGAAGTAGACCTTCCCGTCGCGGCGGATCTCGAGCTCGAGCGACTCGGAGAGCGCGTTCACCACCGAGACGCCCACCCCGTGCAGGCCGCCCGAGACCTTGTACGCGGACTTGTCGAACTTCCCCCCGGCGTGCAGCTTGGTGAGCACGACCTCGGCCGCCGACACCCCCTCCGTGGGATGGATGTCGACCGGGATGCCGCGGCCGTCGTCGGTCACGGTGACCGCGCCGTCGACGTGGATCTCCACCGAGATCGTGCTACAGTGGCCGGCGAGCGCCTCGTCGACCGAGTTGTCGACGATCTCGTAGACGAGGTGGTGCAGGCCGCGCTCGGCCGTGTCACCGATGTACATCCCGGGGCGCTTGCGGACCGCCTCGAGGCCCTCCAGGACCTTGATCTGCTCGGCCCCGTAGGTGCCCTGCCCCGGGGTTGGGGCTGCCGAAGATTCCATAGTTATTTCAACAACTTGCTCCGCGAGCGGAAACGCTCCAGCTTACCAGATGGAGGCCCCGCGCGAAAGGGCGGCGCGCGGATTGCGGAGCCCCAGGGAATCCCGGCGGCCGGGGGGAAAGGGCGCCGTTCGAGGGCGCTCAGAGCCGCATCGGCATCACCACGTAGCTGTACGATTCGTCGTCCTGGGCGCGGATCACCCCGGGGCTCGCGTCGTCGATCAGGGCGATCTCGACCCGCTGGTCGTCTGGCAGCACGGAGAGCACGTCGGTCAGGTAGCGGCAGTTGAAGCCGATGCTCAGGCCGTCGCCGGCGTACGTGACCTCGATCTCCTCGCTCGCCTCGCCGAAGTCCGGGCTGCTCGCCGAGACCGTGAGCTGCCCGTCGCTCACGAACAGCTTGATGCCCCGCGCGCGGTCGCTCGCGACGACCGAGACGCGCCGCAGGGCCGAGAGGATCTCGTTCTTGTCGACCACGACCTTCGACTTCGCGGTCTTCGGGATCACCTGCTCGTAGTTCGGGAACTCGCCGTCGACGAGGCGCATGACCAGCTCCACCCGCCCCTGCTGCACGCGTAGCGCGTTGCTCGTGACGTAGGCCGAGACGGGTCCCTCGCCGTCGTCGAGCAGTCGGCGGAGCTCGGCAAGGCCCTTGCGAGGCAGGATGATGCCGTTCGCGATCGGCTTCGCGCCCTTGACCGGTTGATCGACCAGCGCGAGCCGGTGTCCGTCGGTGCCGACGAAGCGCAGGGTGTCCTCGCCCGAGGTGAGGTACACGCCGCCCAGGTGAGGACGCGTCTCGTCAGTCGACACGGCAAACAGCGTGCGATCGATCATCTGGGCGAGCACGTCCGGCGCGATGGTGAAGGTCGGCTTGGTCTTCTCCTCGCCGTGCGGAAAGGCGGGGAAGTCGCTCGCCGGGAGCCCGACCAGCTTGACGCGCGAGCGGCCGGAGATCACCTCGACGAACTGGTTCTCGAGCGAGCGCACGGTGATCTCGCCGGGTTTGAGCTCGCGAACGAGCTCGAGGAGCTTGCGCGCGCCGACCGTTGCCGCGCCCGGCGTCTTCACCTTCGCGGTGCAGCGGCGGCGGATGTGGACCTCGAGATCGGTCGCCGAGATGGCAAGATCGTTGCCTGCCTCGAGCAGGACGTTCGCGAGGATCGGAAGCGTGTTGCGACGCTCGACCACCCCTTGGGTCGGGGAAAGCCCCTGCATGAACTCGCTACGGTCGATCGAGAACTCCATCACACCACTCCCGGCGTCGCGCCGTTCTCCATTCCTCTAGACGACCTGAAGCTTCAAATACCTAGAAGCAGTAGGACTTGTGGAGAACGGGGATAACCCGGTCAAGTCTCCGTACGGTCGAGGAAAGCGCCTGTCGATGAACGAGCGTACAACGATACGCTCGCACGACGACGAGCGATGCGGGCGAAGATGTCCCTGGACCATCGGCAAGCTGTCCACAACCGGCGCACAACTTTCCCCGTCAGTGGCCGCGCCGGGTCGAGATCGAGCGCGCAAGGCGTTCGATGGTCGCACGGAGCGCCGGATCGTCGTCCTGCCGGGCCTTGATGACGCTGCACGCGTGGATGACCGTCGAGTGATCGCGTCCACCGAACTGCTCGCCGATCACCGGGAAGGAAGCGCCCAGCAGCTCACGCGCAAGGAACATCGCGATCTGCCTCGGCACGACGACGTTCTGCGTGCGGCGCTTCGACTTGAGCTGCGTGAGCGTCAGGCCGAAGTGCTCGCAGATCACGGTCTGGACGTCCTCGATCGTCGTCTGCTTGCGCTCCTTGTGGAGCAGTGGCTCGAGAGCGGCCTCCGCAAACTCGACGGTAACCTCCACCTTGCCGAGCGACGCCTTCATGGCGAGGCGCTTGATGGCGCCCTCCAGCTCGCGGACGTTGCTCGAGATGTTCTCGGCGAGAAACGCCGCAACGTGGGGTGGGATTGCCACTCCCAGCGCCGCCGCCTTCTGCTGCACGATGGCGAGCGTCGTCTCCTTGTCGGGCGCTTGGATGTCGGCGATCAGGCCCCACTCGAAGCGGTTGCGCAGCCGCTCCTCGAGATCCGGGATGTCCTTGGGCGTCTTGTCCGAGGTGAGCACGATCTGCCGGCGCGCCGCGTGCAAAGTGTTGAACGTGTGGAAGAACTCCTCCTGCGTACGTTCGCGACCCGCGAGGAACTGGACGTCGTCCACGATCAGCACGTCCACCTTGCGGAAGCGCTTCTTGAACTCGTCCATGCTCTTGTGGCGCAGTGAGATGATCAGCTCGTTGACGAACGCCTCGCAGGAGAGATAGACAACCTTCGCCGAAGGGCTCCGCTGGAAGATCGCGTGGCCGATCGCGTTGACCAGGTGGGTCTTGCCCACGCCGGTCGAGCCGTAGATGAAGACCGGGTTGTAGGTCGATCCCGGGCTCCTCGCGATGGACATCGCTGCAGCGTGCGCGAGCTGGTTGCTCGGTCCGACGATGAAGTTCTCGAACGTGTAGCCCGGCACGAGCTTCGCAAGCCGGGCCGCCACCTCGGCCGCATCCTCGCGTCGCTTGGGCCGCTTTCGTCTCTCCGCCGCCGGTTCGGTGTCCTCCTCGTCGAACAGCTCGCCCTGGGCGACGCGGACGACGATCTCCGGAGCGACGCCGGAATCCCCCGTCAGAGCCTTGCGCACGGTCTCGAGATGGTTGTTCTCGAGCCAGTCACGATAAAATTTCTTCGGCGCGTCGAGCAGGATCTTGCCGTTCTCGAACGCGGCGAACCGGAGCGGTTTGATCCATGCTTTGTAGGCGCTGTCCCCCAACGTCGCGCGAAGTGTTTCCTGCGCGTGCTGCCAGCTTCTCATCCTGCTCGCCCCCCCAGGCCAGGCTTATGCACAGAACTTTCCACAGGCTGTGGAGAACGGTTTTCTCCCGTGTTTTCCGACGGTTACGCCGTCCTCTCCGGCGTTCTTTCACGCCGTGGGGCGCTTGGTTCACCTTGCCCGGCCGTCGTGCAGCGAGCGAGGAAGCGCGTCGAAAAGCCACTTGTCGAGTCGTGGAAAACCGGGAGCAGCTCGTACCCCCGCCGGTACGAGGGCGCCGCTTCTAACGCTGCGTTGCCGGGTGTTGCAAGAAGAAAAGCGGGCCAACGGTCGAGAGGTCCGATTTTGCTTCGGAAAAATCTTCGCGGCGAATGCTCCTTGACGGTGTTGCGGAGCGTTGGTAGCCGCAACGAGGTCAATTCACCTTTGCCGATCGCACTTTGCAGAACTCGACATTGAAACTGGCCGCCCGCGCAACGCACGTCATTCCCGGCGGCGTAAACAGCCCAGTTCGCGCGTGGAAAGCCGTCGGAGGCAATCCCCGCTTCGTGAATCGCGGCTCGGGCGCGTATCTCTGGGACTGCGAAGGCCGTCGCTACGTCGACCTCGTGTGTGCGTGGGGACCGCTCATCGCGGGTCACGCGCATCCCGACGTCGTACGAGCGGTGCAGGAAGCTGCGGAGCGTGGCATTGGCTTCGGCGCGTCGACTCCGATCGAGGTCGATCTCGCGGAGCGGATCGTCGCCGCGTTTCCGTCGATCGAGAAGGTGCGCCTCGTCACCTCGGGAACCGAGGCGACGATGACCGCGATCCGGATCGCCCGCGCGGCGACGGGGCGCGAGCGGATCGTGAAGTTCGCGGGTTGCTACCACGGACACAGCGACCAGCTCCTCGCACGTGCCGGCTCCGGCGTGGCGACGCTCGGCGTTCCGGACAGCGCCGGCGTGCCGGCGGGAGTCACGCGCTTCACGAGCGTCGTCGAGTACAACGACCTCGCTGCCGTGGAGGCGACGCTGCGTGAGGATCCGCCGGTCGCAGCCGTGATCGTCGAGCCGATCCCGGCGAACATGGGCGTCGTCACTCCGCAGCCGGGATTTCTCGAGGGCTTGCGGACGCTCACGCGCGAGGCCGGCGCGCTGCTCATCTTCGACGAGGTGATCAGCGGCTTCCGCGTCGCGCAGGGCGGCGCACAGGAGCTCTACGGAACCACCGCCGACCTCACCTGCCTCGGAAAGATCATCGGCGGCGGACTGCCGGTCGGCGCGGTCGGCGGAAGCGCCGCGCTGCTCGACCTGCTTGCACCGGTCGGGCCCGTGTACCAGGCCGGAACGCTTGCGGGGAACCCGATCGCCTGCGCCGCCGGCGTCGCGACGCTCGCGCTGCTCGGCGATCCCGCGTACGCCCAGCTCGAGTCGATGGGCGCCCATCTCGAGCGTGGCCTCCGCGAGGCGATCGTGCAGAGCGGCGTCACGGCGTGCGTGCAGCGGGTCGGGTCGCTCCTCACGCTGTTCTTCGGCGTGACCGAGGTACGGAGCTTCGCCGACGCAAGCCGCGCCGACACCGCGGCCTTCGCGCGCTTCTTCCAGGCGATGATCGAGAAGGGCATCTACCTGCCGCCCTCGCAGTACGAGGCCTGGTTCCTCTCGCTCGCGCACGGCACGGCAGAGGTCGAGCGCATCGTCGACGCGGCGCAGCTCGCGTTGCGTCCGTGACCCCACCCGAGCAGGGACCCGGGCCGGGCAAGGAGCGGCGGGCGGCACGGCGCCGCCAGATGGCCCTCCAGATGACCGCGGTCGGGCTCGAGTTCTCGGCCGCGGTGATCGGTGGGCTCTTCGTCGGCTACTACCTCGACGAGTGGCTCGGCACGGGTCCGTGGCTCCTGCTCATCGGCACGCTCGGCGGGCTCGCGACCGCGGTGATCCGCATCCTCGCCCTCACCAAGCGCTTCCAGCGGCTGCGCGATGACGAACGCGAACGAGACCGAGGACGTCTCTGACGGCGGGCGTGGCTCGTCGCTCCGCCTGGGGCGAATCGTCTTCTTGCAGGCCGTCGCGACCGCCGGCCTGATCGTCGCCTCGCTGGCGAGCGGCCGCGGCTCACCGGGCAGCGTGCTTGCCGGCGCGGCCCTCGTCCTGGCGAGCCTCTTGCTCACCTACCTCGCCTTTGGCATGGCCTTCCGCCGCCGCCGGCGGCCGATCGTCGCCTTCGGGCTCTTCGTGGCGAAGCTCGGGCTCGTCCTGCTGATCGTCGCGCTCGGGCTCGGCACGACCGCGCTCGCGCCCATGTCGCTCGCCGCCGGGGCCTCGACGCTGCTGCTCGCGATCGTCGTGGATGCGTGCTACGGCAAGCCCGCGCCCGGCTCCGGGCGCGTTCCCTAGGCTAGGACGTCACGGAAGGCACGCATGGACACACACCCGGTCACCTGGACAGGTCTGCTCGGCATCCCGCACGGGGATTGGGAGTACTTCGCGATCGGGGTGTCCGTGATGGGCGTCATCCTGCTGCTCGGCGTGCGGGCTCGCAGCGCTCTCCAGCAGGACAACGCGATCGTCCCGGACGAGGGGCTGACGGCGCGCAACCTGTTCGAGCTCCTGGTCGAGGGGATCAGCTCGCTCGGCGAGAACGTGATCGGGCACGGAAGCGCCCGCTTCGTGCCGATTCTCGCGACTTTCTTCATCTTCATCGTGCTCTCGAACCTGATCGGCCTCGTCCCAGGCTTCACGCCGCCGACCAGCGACTTCGACATCACCTTCGCGCTCGGCGTCGTCTCCCTGCTGGTCTTCAACTACTACGGCTTCAAGATCCAGGGGGTCGGGTACCTCAAGCACTTTGTCGGACCGATTGCGGCCCTGGCCCCTCTGATGATCATCCTCGAGATCATCAGCGTGATCCTCGTCCGGCCGGCGTCGCTCGGTCTCCGGTTGTTCGGCAACATGTTCGGCGATCACCTGGTGCTCGAGATCTTCACCGGGCTCACCAAGGTCGGCGTGCCGGTCGTGTTCTACATGCTCGGCACGCTGGTCTCGGTGATCCAGGCGTTCGTCTTCACCCTGCTCAGCACGATCTACATCGCGCTCGCCGTCGCGCATCACGACGAAGAGCACGTCGAGCACGCGCACCACTAGCGGCGCGTGCATCTAGACGCAGGCCCCGCATCCCGGGCGAGGAGTGGCGAGGATGAGGATAGAGGCGTGCCCACACGGACGGGGCCGGGCGGGAAAGGAGGAGAAGCCATGACCAGAGGCACGCAGATCGTCCGGATCGCGGTCCTGACGCTGCTCTTCGCGGCGCTCGGGCAGGGGGTCGCCCTCGCCCAGGAGCCGGGAGCAGCGGAGGGCAGCACGTCGATGATCGCGCTCGCCGCCGGCATCGCGATCGCCGGTGCCGCGATCGGTGCCGCGATCGGGCAGGGCCGCGCCGTCGCCGCAGCGATGGAGTCGATCGGCCGCAACCCGAACGCCGCCGACCGGATCCAGACGCCGATGATTCTCGGTCTCGCCTTCATCGAGGCGCTGGCGATCTACGCTCTCGTGATCGCCTTCCTGCTTCAGGGCAAGATCTGATCCGCAAACGGGTACCGGCCGGTCGGCCACGTGCCGGCCGGCCGGCACGCCCGCGTCCCGCCAGCCCGCCTTCATCCTTCGATAAGCAAAAACATTGACACGCCGGTACGGCCCCAGTTAGGGTCGGACGGGGTTCCGGACCGGCAGTCCGTTCGACGTCGGCCCGGCGGCTCGGTGAAGGGGGTGCGGTGTGGGCGACGAGTCGTGGTCGGAACGACGGCGGGTAGCCGGCGCCGAGGCTCAGGGCGCCGCGCCAGCGCCCGCACGAACGGCGGCCCCGGCGATGACCGCCGCGGCGATGCGCGCGAACCCCGCCGGTACGGGGAGCTCTCCGCGCTTCGCGGTCGCGGGCCAGGTGATCAACCGGCGCCGCACGGTCTTCGCGGCGGTCCCCATTGCGGTGATCCGCCCGAACCCGCTGCAGCCGCGGCAGCACTTCGACGAGGAGAGGCTCGAGGAGCTCGCGGAGTCGATCCGCGCCCGCGGCCTCCTGCAGCCGATCATCGTCCGGCGTGAGAAGGACGGCGGCTACACGCTGATCGCCGGCGAGCGGCGCCTGCGGGCCGCCGAGCGCGCGGGCATCGGGCTGGTGCCGGCGATCTTGAGCGACGACGACCTGCTCGAGGTCGCGCTCGAGGAGAACGTCCAGCGCGAGGACCTCTCGCCGCTCGAGGAAGCCGAAGCGCTCGCCGCCCTCGCCGCCGAGCGCGGGCTCTCGCACGCCGAGCTCGCGGAGGTGATCCACAAGAGCCGGCCTTACGTCTCGAACACGCTCGCGCTCACCCGCCTGCCGAGCGACGTGAAGCAGGAGTACTTCGCCGACGGTGCGGTGGTCTCGCGCGAGATCCTGGTCAGCATCGCCCGTCAGGAGACGCCCGAGGCGATGCGGGCCCTGTGGCGGCGCATCCGCCTCGAGGCCATGTCGGTGCGGAGCTTCCGCGCCCGGCAGGCGAGCAAGCGCGAGCCCTCACCCACCAAGGACATCCTGCGCGCGGCGCGCAAGCTGAACCGCGGCCTGCGCGCCCTCACCCAGCACGGACCGCTCCCCGACGACGAGACGCGTCTGCTGCGGCGGGCGCTCGAGCGCACGTCGCGCGGCATCGCCCGCGTCCTCGCGGAGCTCGACGGCCGGCCGAAGGACGCCGCCGGCAAGCGCGCGAGCGGATCCGTCGCGAAGGCGGTGGAGAGCGGTACGGTCATTCCCTGGACGGACGTCGCAGTCCCGCGCTTCAGATCCTCCTCGTAGTAGCCGAAGTACGTTCGGGGGCGGTGGAACAGTCGGAGGCGACCCAATGACTGCGGCGAAGATCAGCGGCATGGTGGGCGCGTTGTTGCTCTGCGCGCTGGTGACGACGGCTTGGGGCGAGGAGTTCCCGATCGATCGCCCGTGCGAGCTCCCAAACCCCGAGCGACCGTACGTGTGCGATATCGGCAAGCCGAAGCCGCTGTCGTTGCGGAGCTTCAAGGAGATCCTGCGCAACGACGCTGCGCTTCGCGCGGTCGTGCAGCACATCGGGATGCCGTATGCGGCCGAGATCCAGCAGGTGCGCGTGGAGGATCCGTGGTACTCGTGGGAGCTACGGACCTACTATCCCGAGTACGACCGCATGTACGCGTTCTCGCGGGCGTTCATTCTCGGCGTCCCCGAGATTTCGCTGCTGCGCTACGAGGGGCCGATGCCGTACGATCGCTTGCAGATCGCGGCGCTGCCGGGCGACGCGGAGCGCGCGGCGGAGCGGGCGGAGCGGGCCGCGGCAGAAGCCGAAGCGCTCGCCGACCGTGCGGAGCGCGACGCGAGCCGCGCCGAGGCGATCGCCGATCAGGCGGGACGCGACTTCCACCGCACACTGCTCAAGCACTGACCGGTAAGCGGGCATTGCCGCTTCGCGCCGGAGGGGCGGCATGCAAGCCCTGATCTGGGACGGTGAACGGCTGCGCGTCGTGGCCGACGCCCCGGAGCCGAAGCTCCAGCCCGGGAGCGCGCTGGTCCGCGTGCGCCTCGCCGGGATCTGCTCGACCGACCTGCAGATCCTCCGCGGCTACATGGGCTTCCGCGGCATCCTCGGGCACGAGATGGTGGGCGAGGTGGCCGAGGGCCCGGCCGAGCTGGTCGGGCGACGCGTGGTGGGCGAGATCAACTTCGCCTGCGGACGCTGCGAGGCCTGCCGTGCGGGACGCGGGCGCCACTGCCCGACGCGCACCGTGATGGGCATCCTCGGCGCCGACGGCGTCTTCGCCGAGCTGGTGCGCATCCCGGTCGAGAACCTCCATTCGGTGCCGGACGAGATCCCCGATCGAGCGGCGGTGTTCACCGAGCCGCTCGCGGCGGCGTTTCGAGCCGCGGAGCAGACCGAGCACCTGCGCGGCGGGCGCAGCCTGGTGATCGGCGCAGGGAAGCTCGGGCTGCTGGTCGCCCAGGTCCTCGCGGCGCGCGGCGACACGGTCTTCGTGGCGTGCCGGAACGAGCGCACGCGGCGCCTCGTGGAGGAGCTCGGCCTCGAGCCGGTCGCGAGCCCGCCGGCGGCGGGCGTCTACGATCTGGTCGTCGAGGCTTCGGGGAGCGCTGAGGGCCTGGCGCTCGCGGTGCAGCGCGTGCGTCCGCTCGGCGCGATCGTGCTCAAGACAACGATCGCCGGCCGCTACGACATCGATCTCGCGCCGCTGGTGATCAACGAGGTGACCGTCGTGGGCTCGCGCTGCGGCTTGTTCCCGCCGGCGCTCGACGCGCTCGGCAAGAGCGCTGTGCGGCTCGAGCCGCTGATCGACGCCGAGCTACCGCTCGCGCGCGGAGTGGAAGCAATTGAGCGCGCCGGGCTGCCCGGCGCGCTCAAGGTGCTCCTTCGGCCCGGCTGAGCCGAGCCAATCCCAGCTAGGCAGACTTGCGCAGGTGCCGGTCGCGGATCGTGATCGAGTGCCGCTTGCCGTTCACACGGCGGAAGGGGAACCGGTAGAGACCCGAGCGGCCGTTCATGCGTTCGCGCCGCCAGGCCTCGAGCCCGCGGCGTAGCGTCTCGGGCTCGAACTTGAGCGCCGCGCAGATGTTCTCGAAAGAGTACGGCCAGCTCGTGTCCTTCGAGTGGATCCAGTTCGCGGCTTCCTCGAAGGCCTTCTGGTTGCGGCGCCCGGGCTCGACCGCGAAGCGCTGGTAGGTCGCCACCGCGTCCTCCATCACGGCGAGCATGAGGCGGATCTCCGGGCGATCGGTGGGCTCTGCCTGGATACGGTCCCGGTGCTGGTCCGGCGTGATGAGGTCGGGCTCGAAGAGCCGAACGACGTTGTCCTCTGGTGCGGAGTACGCAGGATCCATATTGCCTCCCGTGACGATGGCCGAGCCGGCAGCAGTTTCTGTGCCACGCGTTCTCGGCACTACGACGCGGGCCTCTGTTGATCCGTGTCCGGCAACGTGTTGGATTGCGACACCCTGAGAGGGTGCGAGATCGATCGCCCCTGTTGCGTTATGCCTCCCGAAGACAAGCCGAAGCCGCCTCCGCAGCCGACGCTGAGCCGGCTCGCGGCGGACGCCCTCGTCGAAACTATCGACGGCCCCGTCCGGATCGTTGAGCTTGTCGGCAAGGTGATGCCCGTGCTGACCAGATTTCCGGACGGCTCCCTGGGGTTCCGGATGATGCGCGAGATCCGCGAGATCGCTGCCGACGCGGAGCTCGTCAAGCTCGTCGGGAGCGACGGGCAGCGCGTGCGTCTCGGCATCGATCACGTGCTGGTGCGCGAGGATGGAAGCGAGGTCCGGGCAGGCGACGTCCGCCCGGGCGAGCGCCTCGAGCCGGGCTGGACCTATCCAGCGGGTTACGCCGTGCCCGATGCCGGGGAGTACGCCCCGGAGGTCCGGGGCCGGCCCTTCGAGCGTGCGGTGGTCGTCCGCTCGGTGGAGCCCGCCGGGCAGGGGCCGGTGTTCGGCTTCACGGTCAACGAGACCAAGCGCTACTTCCTGACCTTCGGGGCGCTGAGCCGCGCCCAGGTCTGATCCGTGCCTGCCCGTAGCGCGCGGCGTGCAGCGTTCGGCATGCGGTCGCGCCTCGGGCGCAGTCGCCGGCATGCAGCGCCGGCGATCCTCGTTGCCGCTGGCGTGCTTCTGACGATCGGCTAACCCCGGCCTCGCGCGAGGCGATCGCCCTCTGCCACCGGGCCCAGAAGGCGTCCGGCGAGGAGCGCGACCGGCTCCTCGAGCAGAGCCTCGCCCGTGCCGACCAAGCGATCGCCGCCGACGAGCGGGACGCGCTCGCCCACTTTGCGCGCTTCTGCGCGCTCGGCGAGCAGGCGCGCCTCGCGGGCGCATCGCTCTCGAGCCTGGTCAAGCTCCGGGCGATCCGCGACGCGGTCGACCGGACGCTCGAGCTCGCACCGAGCTTCCCCGACGCGCTCCTCGGCAAGGGCGCGCTCCTCTGCTCGCTACCCCGCATCCTCGGCGGAGACCCCGCGGCCGGCGAGCGGCTCGTCCGCCGCGCGCTGGAGATCGATCCGGACTACGTCGGGGCGCGGCTGTTTCTCGCCGAGTTCTACGCGGAGCAGGACCGGAAGGCCGACGCACGGGCCGAGGCAGAGCTCGCGCTCGTCGGCGCGCGCCGGAAGGACGACGCGGAGGGTATCGCCGACGCGTAGCGCGTGCTCGCGACGCTCGAGCGGGACGAGGGCTGAGCCTCGCCCGACGTCAGGTCCGCCAGAAGCCCACCTCGAGGGCACGGCGCGCGTAGCGGGCGAGCATGTCGGCCTCGAGGTTCACCAGGTCGCCGACCGAGCGGCGCGACAGCGTCGTCACCTCGTAGGTGTGCGGGATGACGGCGACCGCGAAGGACGCACCCTGCACGTCGCACATCGTGAGGCTGATCCCGTCGACGGCGATCGAGCCCTTGTCGACCAGGTACGGCTCGAGCGTAGGGTCCGCTTCGACGCGCAGCCAGTAGCCCTCCCCGGCCGGCTCGAGCGCCGTGATCGTGCCGAGTCCGTCGACGTGCCCGAAGACGAAGTGGCCACTGATCCGGTCGCCGAGGCGTAGCGAGCGCTCGAGGTTCACCAGGTCGCCGACGCGCAGGCGGCCCAGGTTGGTGCGCTGCAGGGTCTCGACGCTCAGGTCGGCCGCGAAGCCTTCGCCGACGATCTCGTGCACGGTCAGGCAGACCCCGCTCGTGCAGATGCTCTCGCCGACCTCGAGTGTCGCGGGGTCGAGGCCGCCGTGCACCACGAGCCGCGCCCCCTCACCGCGCCGCTCGAGCGCCGCGACCCTGCCGAGCGCCTCGACGATCCCGGAGAACAAGGAACCGGGAGCGGCGCGCTCAGCGCGCCTCGCGCTTCACCGCGCGGACGCCCGGGATCGCGAGGGATTCCCCGGACCGTGCGGCGAGACCGTCGAGGAACCCCAGATCGGGCTTCACGGCTTCGAGGGGGACGGCGCCGTCCGCGACGGCGCGGACCAGGGCGGCGAGGTCGTACACCTCGGCCCGCCAGGCAGCAGCGGCCTCGGCGCGCAGCTTCTCGATGAGCTCGCGGTCCCGCTCGGCGAAGTACAGGTCCTCGCGCGCGTGCTCGAGGTCCCGGAGCTTGTCGCCGAGGCGGTCCTTCTCGGAGTTCGGAGGCATCGGCGCCTCACCTTCCCGCGGCCGGGTCGATCGCCCCGCGCCGCGGGTAGAGCCGGGCCGTCGCCCACGGGTGGGCCCCCAGCATCGGCGCCCCCACGACGAGCAGCACGAGCCCGATCAGGATCCACAGAAACGTGCCGCTTCCGAGGCCGAGGAGCACGATGCCCAGCGCCCAGAGCAGGATCGCGAGAGAGGCGACGGAGCGCACGAGGTCGAGCATGACAGACCCCGGATACCACGCGACTTTCGGCGAGGCCAGATGACCAGCCCCCGGCACGACGCTCGCTTGTCGGGATCGCAAACGTGGTTAGTTTTCTTGTCACTGTCCGGGCGCGTCGGCGGCCGGACGCGCTAGGAGGGTATCAATGGATCTGCAACGGCTGACGGAGAAGTCCCACGAGGGCCTGCGCGCCGCCCAGGCGATCGCGACGCGGAAGCACCACCAGGGCGTCGACGTCGAGCACCTGCTCGCCGCGCTGCTCGACGACGAAGGAGGTCTCGTCGGGACGATCCTCAGCCGGGCCGGGGCGCAGCCGAAGACGGTGCGCGCCGCGGTCGAGAGGGCCCTCGACAAGATCCCGCAGGTGACCGGCACGGGCGCCGCCGCAGATCAGGTCTACGTCACCCAGCGCCTCGCGCGGCTCCTCGACCGGGCGGAAGCGGAGGCGAAGGGGCTCAAGGACGACTACGTGAGCGTCGAGCACGTTCTGCTCGCGATGCTCGCCGACTCGGGTGCGGCGGGCTCGGCGCTCAAGGACGCAGGGCTCACCCGCGACAACGTTCTGCAAGCCTTGCGCAGCGTGCGCGGCCACCAGCGCGTGACCAGCCCCAACCCCGAGGCCACCTACGAGGCGCTCGAGAAGTACGGGCGCGATCTGACGAAGCTCGCCGAGGCCGGCAAGCTCGACCCCGTGATCGGCCGCGACGAGGAGATCCGGCGGACGATCCAGGTGCTGTCGCGCCGCACCAAGAACAATCCCGTCCTGATCGGCGAGCCGGGCGTCGGCAAGACCGCGATCGTCGAGGGGCTCGCGCAGCGCATCGCGCGCGGCGACGTCCCCGAGGGCCTCAAGGGCCGCAGGATCATCGCGCTCGACATGGGCGCGCTCGTCGCCGGTGCCAAGTTCCGCGGCGAGTTCGAGGAGCGGCTGAAGGCCGTGCTCAAGGAGGTCCAGTCGTCCGAGGGCGAGATCATCCTGTTCATCGACGAGCTGCACACGGTCGTCGGCGCAGGCGCGGCCGAGGGCGCGATGGACGCCTCCAACCTCCTGAAGCCGATGCTGGCGCGCGGCGAGCTGCACTGCATCGGCGCGACGACGCTCGACGAGTACCGCAAGCACATCGAGAAGGACGCGGCGCTCGAGCGCCGCTTCCAGCCCGTGATGGTCGACCAGCCGAGCGTCGAGGACACGATCTCGATCCTCCGCGGGCTGCGCGAGCGCTACGAGGTCCACCACAAGGTGCGCATCAAGGACAGCGCGCTGGTCAGCGCCGCCGTGCTGTCGAACCGCTACATCTCGGACCGCTTCCTCCCCGACAAGGCGATCGACCTCGTCGACGAAGCGGCGGCGAAGCTGCGCACCGAGATCGACTCCATGCCGGCCGAGCTGGACGAAGTCACCCGCCGCGCGATGCAGCTCGAGATCGAGCGCGAGGCGCTGCGCAAGGAGACCGACACCGCGTCGCGCGAGCGCCTCGAGCGGCTCGAGAAGGAGCTCGCGGATCTCAAGGAAGAGGAGAGGCGGCTGCGCGCGCAGTGGGAGCGGGAGAAGGGCGCGCTCGGTGGCGTCGCCGAGCTGCAGAAGAAGCTCGAGGCGGCGCGGCTCGAGTACGAGAAGGTGCGGCGCCCGGGCGTCGACTACGACCCGGCCCGCGCGAGCGAGCTGCAGTACAGCATCATCCCGGAGCTCGAGAAGCAGATCGCCGCGGGTGAGCAGGAGAGCGGCACGCGTCTGATCAAGGACCACGTCGACTCGGACGACATCGCCGAGGTCGTCGCCCGCTGGACCGGCATCCCGGTGTCGAAGCTCATGGAGGGCGAAGCGCAGAAGCTGCTCCGCCTGGAGGACCACCTGCACGAGCGCGTGATCGGCCAGGACGAGGCGGTGCGCGCCGTGGCCGATGCCGTGCTCCGCGCTCGCTCGGGTCTCTCGGACCCGAACCGGCCCATCGGCTCGTTCATCTTCCTCGGCCCGACCGGCGTCGGGAAGACCGAGCTCGCCCGGGCGCTCGCCGAGTTCCTGTTCGACGACGAACGCTCGATGGTCCGGATCGACATGTCCGAGTACATGGAGAAGCACTCGGTCGCCCGTCTGATCGGCGCCCCGCCGGGCTACGTCGGCTTCGAGGAGGGCGGGCAGCTCACGGAAGCGGTGCGCCGGCGGCCGTTTGCGGTCGTGCTGTTCGACGAGATCGAGAAGGCGCACCCCGACGTGTTCAACGCGCTGCTGCAGATCCTCGACGACGGGCGGCTGACCGACGGGCAGGGGCGCACGGTCGACTTCAAGAACACCGTCGTCATCATGACGTCGAACATCGGCAGCCAGTACATCCTCGACCGCGGGGGCGGGCTCGCCGAGCGCGACTCCCTCGCCTACGCCCAGATGAAGAGCGAGGTGCTGAGCGCGCTGCGCCAGCACTTCCGGCCGGAGTTCTTGAACCGTGTTGACGAGATCGTCGTGTTCCACGGCCTGAGTCGCGAGCACCTGGCCAAGATCGTCGAGATCCAGCTCAACCGCATCCGGCAGCGGCTCGCCGACCGCAGGATCGAGCTCGAGCTCACGCCCGCGGCGATCCAGCACTTCGTCGATACAGGCTACGACCCGGTCTACGGCGCCCGGCCGCTGAAGCGCGTGCTGCAGCGGGAGATCGAGACCAACCTCGGCCGCCGCATCCTGGCGGGGGAGGTCGGTGAGCGGTCGCGCGTGGTGGTCGACTGGAACGGCCGAGAGCTGACCTTCACCACGCAGCCGCTCGCCGAGGCCGCCTGAGGGGCGGCCGGCGGCCGGCAGGCCGCGGCGCCGTGGGGGGACGTCGAACCCGCTTGACATCCCCGCGCGCGGTTGGGTTAGCTGGCGTCCCGGGTAACGCCATGGACGCGCGGACGAAGATCCTCGAGACCGCGACGCGGCTGTTTGCGACCCATGGCTACGACAGCACGTCGTTGTCGCACGTCGCGAAGGCCGCAAGCGTCAGCAAGGCCCTGATCTTCTGGCACTTCGAGACGAAGGAGAACCTGTTCAAGGCGGTTCTCTCGCGCACGATCGAGCCGTACTCGCTCGACATCGACGACCTCGAGGGTCTGAGCGAGCCCGAGCAGCTCCGCCGGCTCATCGACCTTTACTACGAGTTCGTCACGGAGAACGTCTTCTCGGTCCGCTTCTTCCTGAGCCTCTTCCTGCGCGACGAGGACAAGCGGCAGGACAGCCTGTTCGGCAAGATCCTCGAGCTCTACCGCCTCTACCAGCAGCTCCTCACCGACGTGATCGCCCGCGGCCAGGAGCGCGGCACGATCTCGAAGGACGTGAATCCGGCGTTGCACGCGGCGCTCATCCTGAGCGCCTTGAACGGCATCCTCGTGCGAGGCTTCATGGACGAGCCCGACCCGCTGGCCTCCACGAGCCTGGTGACGCAGCTCAAGTCGACGCTCGTTGACAGACTTCAGGTCCAGTGAGAAAGTCTCCGGCCGCGTGACCCCACCTCGCGAGCGAACGCGATCGCGTACCGGAGGGGACGTGGGGAATGCGTCTTCCATGCGCGACTGGGTACGCACCATGGCCGACAAGGCCCTGCAAAAGGTCGAGGCCCAGCCACGCGCACCGCGTCGCGTCAACCGCGAGAAGGAGCTCTTCGCGCTGCGCGCGAAGCAGGTGAAGGACCTGTTTCAGCGCATGGAGTCGCTGTCGCAGGCGATCAACAAGGAAGCGTCGAGCACCCTGATCAGCGCCCAGCGCTCGATCAGCGCGAAGAACCTGGGCGGGATCGAGGTCCCGGACGCCGCGCGCCTCGTGCTCAAGTTCCTGGACCGGCGGCTGGAAGTGGTCGTGAACCCGCTGCAGAGCGTCGGCGGACGGCCCGTCCCCATCGGCGGTCTCGCCGCGGCGTCGGTGATCCAGTACGACGCGAGCGACCCGACGGGCGCCGACTGGTTCGACGTGACCCTGCGCGAGGACGGCTGGCACCGCAAGACGGGCGACAGCGACGCCGGCCCTCCGGCCCTCGCCGACAAGGACCTGCGCAAGCTCATCGAGTGGCTCGTGTCCTGAGCCGCCACCCTCGCCACTGCAGGTAGAACGACAGCAGCGTGTAGTAGAGCGGGTAGGCGAGCGACACGGTCGCAAGGCCGACCGCCCGCTCCGGCAGGCGCAGCAAGACCATCGCCACGAGCACCGCCCAGACGATCCCCAGGCCGACGGTCGGCGCGCGGAGCCAGGTCATGCGCGAGGGGTAGAGGAAGCGGAGCGGCGCGAGGACGAGCGCGGCGAGGACGAGCGTGATGAGCGCGCACACCCAGGGCTCGAGCGCGAAGACGAAGAAGTAGAGCGCCACGATGTTCCAGTACGACGGGAAGCCGGTGAAGAAGTGGTCGGGCGTCTTCGCGTCCGCGTGGCAGAAGCGGTAGGCCGAGGCGAGGAGCGCCGCGCAGGCCGCCGTCATGCCGAGCCAGCCGACGAGGAACCCCGTCTCGACGAGGAGCACGATCGGCACGAGCACGAACGTCAAGTAATCGACGATGTCGTCGAGCTTCGAGCCGTCGAAGAAGGGGAGCACGTCCTTGACGCGCGCGAGTCGCGCGAGCGCGCCGTCGACCGAGTCGATCGCGACGGCGAGGTAGAGCCAGAAGAACGCGGTTCGCGTGTCGCCCTGGAACACCGCGTGGAGCGCGCCGAACGCGGCGATCGTTCCGGTCGCCGTGAGGAGGTGCACGCTCCAGCAGGCGACGACCCGGAGCGGGCTTGCGGACCGGGCGCGCGACGTCACCATGCGACCCGCACGACGCCGCCGTCGACCGGCGACGCGACGAAGACCGAGCCGTCCGCCGCCGCGACAATCGCGATCGGCTCCGGCTGCGCTCCGAGGGCGCCGAAGTCGAACCCGTGCGCGATGCGCAGCCGCTCGCCGTCGGGCGCGATGCGCAGCAAGCCCCCCGTCCGCGTCTCGGCGACGTAGAGGTTGCCGCGAGCGTCCGCCGCGATCCCGGCGGGCCCCGCGAGGCCGGATGCGACCACGGTGGGCGCCGCGTGCTCGTGCACCGCGATCACGCGCCCGCCGGTGGGCTCGAGCGTGAGCGCCTGCGTGCCGCGCAGCGCGAGCCCGACGGGCGAGACGAGCCCGCTCGCGATCGCCAGGGTCGAGCCGTCCGGCTCGACGCGGACCAGGCGACCCGCACCCGTGTCGGTCACGAGCGCAGCACCGCCGGGCAGGGCGACGATGCTCGTCGGCCAGTCGAGGCCGCCCGCGAGCTTCCGGCTGCGGCGCGCGACGAGATCCACCTCGTGCACCTCGCCGAGGTGCGGCACGGTGATCCAGGCCCGGCCGCCGGGTGCGATGGCGAGCGCGTAGGGCGGCGGGATGGGATCGATCACGGTCGCGACGAGGACCTCCGCCGCGCCGCCCGCAAGTCGCTTGAGCGAGACGCCGTCGGCCACCAGCAGGTCGTCCCCGGAGAGCGCGAGGCCCCGCGGGACGACGAGCCCCGGCCGGGTGAGCGGCCGCGCTCCGGACGGCCACGGACGGAACGCCGTCAGCTCGCCGTCGAGGAAGCTCGACGCGAGCGCGGTCTCGCCGCAGGTGACGTAATCGGCGAGGCCCGGTGCGAGCCGGACGAGCGGCGGTCCTGCGCCGCCCGCGGCGGGAAGCGGTCGGATGCCGCCCGTCGCCGACTCGAGCACGACGAGCGCGCCGTCGGGCGCGCGCCCGACCGCCGTGGGTGTCCTGAGCCCGCTCGCGAGGGTCTCGCGCGCTCCGTCGTCCACCTGGATGCGGACCACCTCGCCGGAGGCGCGAAGCGGCACGACGAGCGAGCCCGGACCGTCGGCGACCATCGCACCGGGGCAGCCCAGGTCGCGCGCGATCGTACGCGGCGGCCGCGTGCCCTGTCGGTCGACCTCGTAGAGCGCGTCGTCGACGAAGCAGGTGCCGACGAACAGCCGGCCGTCCGGATCGAGCGCGATGCCGCTCGCGCCGGACAGGCCGCTCGCGATGCTGCGCCAGGGCCCGTCCGGGTCGCGGCGCCACACCGCGCCCGACTCTGCCGCGCTGACGAACAGCGCTCCCGCCTCGTCGATGGCCAGGTCTTCGGGCCCGTGCAGACCGGGCGGCAGCGGCACGGGCTCCTCACTGCCGTCGGCGGCAAGACGCGTCAAGCGGTCGGCGGCCGGCTGCGCGACGAGCAGGCGGCGCTCGTGGCAGGCGAGCCCGCTCGCGCCGCGCAGCGGCGACCTCCGGTAGACGGCCGTCAAGGTGGCTGGCGAGACGGCGGCGGGGCCGCTCCGATCGATGTCTTCGGCGGCGCGCAGGGCCCGCGCAAGCTCGCCGGGCACTGCGCGGTCGGCCGTACCGTGCCGGCTGCACTGCGTCAGCACGAGCGACACGAGCGCCGCCGCGACGGCGGCGCCCCGACGGCTCACACCATCCGCTCGTATGGGTGCGTGAGCGCGCGTCGCAGCGACGCCGCGATGCGCGCGCCCGTCACCCCGTCGATGAACCGGTGGTCGAAGGTGCAGCCCAGCGTCAAGATCGGACGGATCTGGATCTCGTCGCCGACCACCGCGGGACGCCGCTGGACGTTGTTCACCAGCACGACGATCGGCACGCGGCTGAACGGCACGAGAGGCGCGAGCGCCAGCCCGAGGCCGGCGTCGATCGAGCCGATGCTCGTGACCATCGCGCTGCCGAACTGGTCGTAGGCGACGCCGAAGCGACTCAGGTCGAGGCCGAGGTCGTAGGTCAAGTAGGAGAGGGCCTTTATCGCCGGGCCGAGGAGCCAGTCGGGGATCTTCGAGAGCGTCGCCTTCGACTTCTCGACCTCGCGATCCTTCCGCGCCCGAACCTGAGCGACCCGCGCGTTGAGCTGCTCGGCGATCTCCTTGAGCGACATGCGGTCGACGCTCTTGAGCTTGACGCCGGAGAGGTCCTGACCGTCCTCGCTCGCGACCTGGCAAAAGATGTCGACCTCGTCGCGCTGGTAGAGCCGCCGGCCGATGACGAGGCCGTTGCCGTGCGGGTAGTCACGCAGGCCGAGCGCGAGCGCCTTGGCGACGAGGTGCGTGACCGTGACGTGAACGCCTTCGGATTCGCGCATGCGTTTGATCAACGCCAGCGACTCCGTCATGTCGACCTCGATGGTGCCGTACACCGTCGGGTTGTCCGGCGGGCTCCAGGTGACCATCGCGAGGCGCCGCCAGGGCGTCGGGTTGGTCACACGGTGGTACGGCTTGCGCCTGGGGGCCGTCTTCTCGGGCGTGACGGTCGGCGTCGTCTCGGATTCGCCGACCATGCTCGGCTTCGTAAGAGAGCTCACGAATACTCCTCTGTTGGCCTTAAGCTCGACCCGCTGATATGCGATGTATCGTATTGAGGGGGATCTATGAAACTTCTTCGACCTTTGGTCGCAGCTAGCGTCGCGGCCGGGCTCCTGGTGAGCGTCGCCTCCCCGGTCCGGGCGCAGGGCCAGTACGACGACGGGCAGTCGCATCCGCTGCGCGTGCTCGCGTACCTCGTCGCGCCCGCTGGCTTCCTCGCCGAGTGGCTCGTCACCCGTCCGCTGTTCCGCATCGTCTCCCAGGAAGACACCGCGCCCATCTTCGCCTACACGCCGCAGGGCGGCTTCGACTACGAAACTTACGAGGAAGGTCTGTCGACCGGCGTGACGTTCGAGAGCCCGTACCGCGTCATGCAGGAAGACGCCGGTCCCTGATCGCTCACGAGGATACCACCTCGAGCGGCGCAAAGCGCGCGATCAGCTTCTTGATGCCCGCGCGCTCGAACTGAACGGTCAGCTTGGTGCCCGCGCCCGACCCCTCGCGGCGCCGCACCACCCCCTCGCCGAACTGTGGATGCCGGACGCGCGTCCCGATCCGCAGGACGACCCCGTCCTCGCTCTCCTGGCTGAACGAGTAGTCGATCTCCGGCTCGTCGGGTAGCCGGCTCGTGCGCTCCGGGCGCGCGCGCTGGGCGAACGACGCGAGCGGACGATCGTCGTCCACCGGCTCGATCCACGTGCCGTCGCGCCGCGGACCGAGGTCGATGCCGGTCCCGTACGTGCGGACGAGCTCCTCGGGGATCTCGCGCAGGAAGCGGGACGGCGGGTTCTGCTGGCTCGCGCCGAAGAGCACGCGGTGCCGGGCTCGCGTGAGGACGAGCTGCTCCCTGGCGCGCGTCATGCCGACGTAGCAGAGGCGTCGTTCCTCCTCGAGCCCGCCCTCGTCGAGGGCGCGCGCGTGCGGGAAGACCCGCTCCTCCATCCCGACCAGGTACACGGCCTCGAACTCGAGGCCCTTCGAGTTGTGCAGCGTCATGAGGCTCACAGCCGCGCGCTGGCCGTCGAGCTCGTCGACGTCGGAGACCAGCGCCGCACGCTCGAGGAAGGCCTCGATCGCGCTCGCGCCGCGCGGCGCGCCGTCCATCGCGTCGAGCTCGCGCGCCGCGCCGACGAGCTCGTCGAGGTTGTCGGCGCGTGCCTCCGCCTCCTGCGTCCCCTCCGCGCGCAGCCGCTCGGCCATGCCGGTCTCGTGCAGGACGTGCTCGATGATCTCCGCCATGCTGGCGTCGTCCACGGCGGCGCGCATCCGGGCGAGCATCGCGCGGAACTCGAGCACCCGCGCGCGGCTCGCCGCGCCGAGCGCGACGAGCTCCGGGTCGTCGGCCAGCCGGTCGAGGACGCCCGTGATCGGGATGCCGTGGCGTCGCGCGGCGTCGCCGAGCAGCGCGAGCGTCGCCGCGCCGATGCCGCGGGTCGGAACGTTGATCACCCGCGTGCAGCTCACGTCGTCGGCCGGGTTCACGAGCAGCCGCAGGTAGGCGAGGACGTCCTTCACCTCCTTGCGCTCGTAGAAGCGCGTGCCCCCGATCAGCACGTAGCGGATCCCGCGGAAGAGCAGCTCTTCCTCGAGAAGCCGCGACTGCGCGTTCGTGCGGTAGAAGACTGCGATCTGCGACGGGCTCCGCCCCCTCGCGAGCATTCGCTGGATGTCGCTCGCGACGTAGCGTGCCTCGGCTCGGTCGTCGGGCAGCGTCGCGACGAGGACCTTCTCGCCGGGGCCGTTCTCCGTCCACAGCGACTTGCCGTGGCGGTCGGGGTTGCGCCGGATGACGGCGTTCGCGGCGGCGAGGATGTTCCCCGTCGAGCGGTAGTTCTGCTCGAGCCGGATCACGCGGGCGTCGGGGTAGTCGCGCTCGAAGTCGAGGATCGCGCGCACCGTCGCGCCGCGAAAGCCGTAGATCGACTGGTCGTCGTCGCCGACCACGGTGAGGTTGCCGGTCGCGCCCGCGATGTGGCGCACCAGCAGGTACTGCGCCCGGTTGATGTCCTGGTACTCGTCGACCAGGACGTGCAGGAAGCGCCGTCGGTAGGCGTCGCGCACCGCCTGGTTCTCGCCCAGAAGGCGAACCATGGCGGTGATCAGCGAGCCGAAGTCGAGCACGCCGGCGCGCTGCAGGAGCGCCTCGTAGCGTGCCGCGCCGCGAAGCAACGCCTCGGCCCGCTGCGGACCCTCGAACGGCTCGACGCGATCGAGCGGCTCCGCCGCGTTGCGCCGCCGCTCGATGTGGGCGCGCAGCGCGGCCGGCGTGAGCACGTGCTCGCCGATCTCGGCCTCGGCGAGCGCGCGCCGGCACAGCGCGAGCTGGTCCGCCTCGTCGTAGATCGCGAAGCCCGACGGCAGCCCGAGCTTGGGGGCCTCGCGCCGCAGCCAGCGCGCGCATACCGAGTGGAAGGTGCCGACCGTCAAGCCGTGCACGTCGTCGCCGACGAGGCGCTCGAGGCGCTCGCGCATCTCCCGCGCCGCCTTGTTGGTGAAGGTCACCGCGAGGATCTGCTCGGGGGCGACGCCGCGCTCCGCGATCAAGTAGGCGACCCGGCAGGTCAGCGCGCGCGTCTTGCCGCTCCCGGCGCCGGCGAGCACGAGGAGCGGCCCGTCGCCGTGCAGCACCGCCGCTCGCTGCGGCGCGTTGAGCATCGTGAGATCCATGCGGAGGCGGCGAACCTAACGCACGAGGGACAAAAGGGAAGTGGCGGCGTCGGGATCCGCGTTGCTAACCTTCGCCGTGGCCGGGTACGAGCGCAAAGACGCCGTCTACCGCCGCGCGAAGCGCGAGGGGCTGCGCTCGCGCGCCGCGTACAAGCTCGCGGAGCTCGACGAGCACTTCTCCCTGCTTCGACCGGGCATGCGCGTCGTCGACCTCGGCTGCTGGCCCGGGGGCTGGCTCGAGGTGTGTGCCGAGCGTGTCGGGCCGAGCGGCCGCGTGGTCGGCGTCGACGTCGTCGAGACCCAGGCCCTCCCGGCCCGCAACGTCACGGTGCTCGTCGCCGACGTCTACGACGACGCGCTCGTCGAGCAAGTGCGCGAGGCGCTGGGCGGCCCCGCCGACGTCGTGCTGTCCGACCTCGCGCCGAAGCTGAGCGGTGTCGCGACGACCGACTCGGCACGCCATGCCGAGCTGGTCCTGCGGGCCCTGACGCTGGCGCGCGCCTGGCTCAAGCCCGGGGGTACGTTCCTCGTCAAGCTCTTCATGGACGCCGAGTACCAGGCGCTGATCCGCGAGCTTCGCGCGGCCTTCGCGAGCGTCCGGAGCCGCAGGCTCGACACCACGCGCCGCGGATCCGCCGAGATCTACGTCTGCGGACGCGGGTTGAAACAACCGGCCCCGAGCGCGTAGTCTACTTCCCGCGGATCGCCGTCCGGATGCATGGCGGACGGGTCCCGGCGCGGGCCGGGTGAACGCATCTTTCACGTGCAGCATCGGCTCCATCGTTCGCTTTGCCTCGCCGCGGTCGTGGCGCTCGTGTCGCTCACGACGCTCGCGGCGGGCCAGGCGGCAGGTGCGGCGGACGAGGCAGGCCAGGCGGGGCACGTCCTGGTGGTCGAGGACGACGGGCGCATCCTCGCGCCGCCCGAGCCGTTCCCGCTCGCCGGGCGGCGCTTGACGCTCGTCCCGACGGCTGCGGGCGGCTACACGAGCCGCCTCGGCGAGAGCCGCGGCCTTCTGCACCCGGGCGAGCGGATCGACTTCTCGAGCGACCCGACGGGGGTTGCACGCACCCCGCTCAGAACGCCGTTCGTTTTCTTCGGCGCTTCGTACGGCGAGATCTTCGTTCACGCCCAGGGGGCGGTGAGCTTCGGTGAGCCGCTCGCCGGCGCGCCGCGTGCCGCCGCGAGCGGCGAGCTCCTCCCGGGGCTGATCGCCGGCCCACCGGTCGTCGCGGCGCTGTGGAACGAGCTCGGCGTCGGCGGAAACGACCCCGGGACGGGAGTGTTCGTCGACGTCCGCGACGACAGCGTGCTCGTGACCTGGTACCGGGTCTCGTCGGTCCGGCCCGCCGGGGAGCCCAACACCTTCCGCATCACCCTGTGGGCGAACGGCACGATCGACATCGACTACGCGACCGTCGCGACGCGCTGGGGCGTGGTCGGCGTGTCACCCGGTGCCGCTCGACGCAAGGTGCGGCTCGCCGACTTCGCCGCGCGTCCCACCGTGGAGCCCGAGACCGCCGTGCTCGCCTGGTATCGCGACCTGCCGGCGCTGAACGAGATCGCGCTTGCGCACAAGGTCTTCGAGCGGCTTCCCGATCGCTTCCAGTTCCTCACGGTGTTCACCACGCAGCCGGTCGACGGTCCGAGCTCGGTGTGGAGCACCACCGTGCAGAACTCCGATCGCGGCATCGGCATGCCGATCTTCGACCACGGCGAGATCTTCGGGGCAGGAAACCTCGAGCACATCGTCGTGATGAACGACATCGATTTTTACGCTGACGATCCGATGGCGCGGCCGCGTCTGGGGGCCTACGCCTACGCGCCGTCCACCTTGGCGGTGCTCGCGCACGAGACCGGACACCGCTGGCTCGCCTATGCGGGGAACATCGACCCCGGCTTCGTCGGCACGAACGGCCACTGGAGCTACCTGCTCGACAGCGGCGGCTCCTTCCTCGGCGGCAACGACCTGCAGGAGAACCCGGACGGCAGCTTCACGTCGCTCGCCGCGATGCAGGCGTACGGCCCGCTCGACCAGTACTTGATGGGCCTTCGGCCGGCGAACGAGGTGCAGCCGTTCTTCGTCGTCGAGGACGCGCACGACTTCCTGCCCGCGACCACACGCGGCGGCGACGCGTTCGGTCCCGAGTCGCATCCCGAGCAGGGCGTCACCTTCCGCGGCACGCGGCGGGACGTCTCGATCGACGCCATCGTCGAGCGGAGCGGGCCGCGCGTGCCTCCCGCCGGCAAGGCGCGCACGTCGTTCCGCATGGCGATGGTGCTCGTCGTGCCGGCCGGCGCGCAGCCGGATCCCGCGGACCTCGCCAAGGTGGAGCGCATCCGTCGCGCCTTCGGGCCGTTCTTCCGCGCGGCGACGGGCAACCGGGCGCGCATGCACACCTGGCTTCCGGCAACGCGCGACGCCGCGCGGACCGTGGTGCCCGATCCGCTGCTGCTCAGCGGCCGCCCGCAGATCCTCGCCGCCACCGCCCGTCGCGACTCGTCGGGACGCGCCGAGATCGTGCTCGACTACGCCGACCTGGACGGCGACCTGACGACGCTCGAGGTCACGACCGACGCGAGCCGCCACGTCGCCCCCGCGATCGTCGACGTCGCACTCGGGACGCTGAGCAACCGCCGGGGCTCGGTGTCGTTCGCGCTGCGCGACCTCCCCGCCGAGGCGACGGCGCTGCAGATCGTGCTGGTCGACAACCGCGGGCTCCGTACCCGCTCGGTGCTGCGCTTTACCGACGAGCCGACCGAGCTCGCCGGCGCCCGCTGGGAGAGCGCCTCCTAGCTAGCGCAGGTAGGCGATGGTCGCGCCGGCGCCGCCCGAGCGGTGGTCCGCCTGCTCGAAGCGTGTCACGTAGGGTGAGCCCGAGAGGTACTCGCGGACGGCGTCGCGCAGCGCACCGCTGCCCGTCCCGTGGACGATGCGCACGGCGCTCGCGTCCTCGAGCACGGCCTGGTCGAGAAACGCTTCGAGCCGGTCGAGGGCGTCCCGCACGCGCTCGCCGATCAGGTTGATCTCGGGGAGGGTGAGCGCCGCCGAGCGTGGCGTCGCGGGCTCGTCGGCCTCGACGACGACCTCCGGCGCGCGCCGGGGACCGGCGCTTCGCTCCGTCGCTTCCGTGGCGACGCGTCGGAGCTGCGCGAGCGGCACCTCGAAGCGGATCCCGCCCCGGACGAGCCGCGCGCGCGCTCCCATGATCGACTCGAGGCGGCCGCGCAGCGCGCTCCCTGCGACCTGGACCTCGTCGCCGACGCGCGGTGCGGGCCCCTCGGGCGCGGCGCGCTCGCCTACCACGGCGCTCTCCATCCGGCTGATGCGCGCGCGCTGCGCGTCGCCGAGATCGCGCAGGCGCCGACCGAGCTTGGCCGGCTGGCGGCGCGCCTCGGCGAGCATCCTCTCGCCCTCGTGCCGCAGCTCGGCGGCGAAGCGCCGCGCCTCGGCGAGCTCCTCCGACCAGCGCCGGCCGCGCTTCTCGCGCAGCTCGTCGAGAAGACGTTGCTCCTCGGCGCGCGTCTCGGCGAGCGTGGCCCGCTCGTCGGCGAGCTCGCGCGCGCGCTGCTCGTACAGCCGTCGCTCTTCGTCGAGCGCTCTCGCCGCCGCCACGAGCTCCGCGCCGAGCGCGGACCGCTCCGCTTCCGCGGCCTCGAGCAGCTTCGGCGGAAAGCCGAGCCGACGCGCGATCTCGAGGCCGAGGCTCGGCGCGATGTTGCGGTAGACGAGGCGGTAGCGCGGGGCGAAGGTCTCCGGATCGAAATCGACCGCGGCGACCTCGGCTCCGGGCAGCGCGAGCGCGAACGCCTTGACGCTCTGGAAGTGCGTCGTCGCGAGCACGCGGCAGCGTCGCTCGACGAGCTCGCGGAGCAGGACCCGCGCGAGGGCGGCGCCGTCCTCCGGATCGGTTCCGGTTCCGGGCTCGTCGAGCAGGACGAGCGAGCCGTCGGTCGCGCCGGAGAGGATCTCGATCAGGTTCCGGACGTGGCCGGAGAAGGTCGAGAGGTCGCCCGCGACGTTCTGCGGATCGCCGATGTCGGTCCACACGGCGTCGAAGACCGGAAGGTGCGAGTCGGCGTCGGCGAGGATGGGGATGCCGGACTGCGCCATCAAAACCGAGAGCCCCAGCGTCTTGAGCGCGACGCTCTTGCCGCCCGTGTTGGGTCCGCTCACGACGAGCAGGTGCGTGCCCTCCCCGAGCACGATGTCGATCGGCGTCACCTCGCGGCCGGTCAGCTCGAGCAGCGGGTGGCGTGCGTTGCCCAGACGCACCGACGCCTCGCCCATCTTCGGGCACCCGGCCCGGTGCCGGGCGGCGAAGGCGACGCGCGCGAGCAGCGTGTCGATCTCGGTGAGCGCCGCGAACGCTTCGCCGAGCGCCTCGCGATTGGCCCCCACCGCACTGGTGAGCTCGGCGAGGATCCGGGCTTCCTCCTCGGCCTCCTCGCGCGCGGCGATCAGCAGCCGGTTGTTCGCCTCGACCGCGAACAGCGGCTCGACGAACAGCGTCTCACCGGAGGCGGAGCGGTCCTGGACGATGCCGGGCAGCTCGCTCGCCGCCCGGGCGCGTACCGGCACGACGTAGCGGCCGTTGCGCAGCGTCACGTACTCCTCGGCGATCGCGCTCGACGCCTGTCCCTGACGGAACAGCCGCGCGAGCCGGCGCTCGATGTCGGCGCGCAGCTCGCGTAGCTCGCGGCGCAGCGCCCGCAGCGTCGGGCTCGCGCCGTCGCGCAGCTCGCCCTCCTCGTCGAGCGCGTCGGAGAGCAGGCGATCGAGGTCGGGCAGCGCGTGCAGCGCGCCCAGGTAGCGGAGCAGCAACGGACGGCCGGCGGCGCGGGCGCGCAGGTAGCCACGCATGCGGCGCACCGTGGCGAGCATGGCCGCGACCTCCTTGAGCTCGCGCCCGGAGAGCTTCGCCCCCGGCGTGGCGGAGAGCGCGAGGTGCGCACGCACGTCGGGGAACGCGCCGAGCGGCGCCGGCTCCTCCTCGGTCACCGCGGCGAGCTGCTCGACGCGCGCGAGCTCGTCGCGCACCGCAGCGGCCGACGTCGAGGGACGGAGCGCGAGGCACGCCTCGCGTCCCGACTCCGACACCGCGTAGCCCGCGACGGCTTCGAGCAGCCGGGGAAACTCGAGGTTGTCGAGATCGGTCGGGCGCACGATGCGTCAGGCGCCGGACTTTCCCTCGACCGCGCTCGTCGCCGGGAGCGGCTCCGCCGACTCCTCCGTCTGCCAGACGCCCTCGCGGCACGCCTGGTCGCCGATCCACACGGCGCCGCCTTCGAAGAACTCCTTCTTCCAGATCGGGACGACTTCCTTCAGGCGGTCGATGACGAAGCGCGCAGCGGCAAACGCGTCGCCGCGGTGCGCTGCGGAGACCGCGATCGCGACGCTCGCCCCGCCGATCGGCACGACGCCCGTCCGGTGCACGACCGCGACGCCGATCACCGGCCAGCGTTTGCGCGCCGTGGCGACGATCTTGGCGAGCTCGCTCTCCGCCATGCCGGCGTACGCCTCGTACTCGAGCCGCTCGACCCGGCGGTCCTCGTTGTGGTCGCGCGTCACGCCGACGAAGAGCACGATCGCGCCGGCGCGCGGGTCGGCGACCGCGGAGAGCAGCTCGTCGAGCACGATCGGCTCGGCGGTGAGACGCACCATGCGGGGATTATTCTGCCCGCCCGAGGGGCAGGCAACCGCCGCTCACCGGCGGGATCAGCGCGACCTCGTCACCGTCCGCGAGCGTACGCGTGCCGTCGACGTACTCTTCGTTGATCGCGATCGCGAGCCGGCCCGAGCCGGCGAGCGCGGGGAACTCGGCCTGCAGCGACGCGAGCAGATCCGCGGCCGTCGTGTGCTCCGGAACCTGGCGGAGCAGCTCCGCCGTGCCGAGCCGCTCGCGGAGCGACGCGAACAGGCGCACCCGCACCGTCATGGCTCGAGCAGCCCCAGGATGTGGCCGAGCTCCGGCCCGATCAGCTTGCGGATGCCGAGCTCCACGGCCTTCGTCGAGCCGGGAAGCGCGAACACCGCCGTGCGTCCGGCGACCCCGCCGATCGCACGCGACAGCATCGCCGCCGAGCCGATCTCCGCGTACGACAGATGACGAAACAGCTCGCCGAAGCCGTCGAGCGGCTTCTCGAGAACATCGCACACCGCCTCGTAGGTGACGTCGCGTGGCGCGATGCCGGTGCCGCCGGTGAGCACGATCGCGTCAATCTCGGGATTCGCGATGCCCGCGCGAAGGAGGGCGCAGATCGCCCCCCGGTCGTCGCTCACGATCTCGCGCGCGCACACCGTGTGGCCAGCCTCCGTGAGGAGCTCGACGACGCGCTGGCCGCTCCGGTCGGTGGCGAGGTCGCGCGTGTCGCTCACCGTGACGACCATGCAGCGTGCGGCGCGCCCCGCCTTCGCCCGATGCGCGGCGACCGGGCTTTGCTCGTCTTTGTGCGAGCCGGCCATCGCGGATTCAGGAGGCGCCCGCGGACGCGCCGGCGTGGCTGGCTTCGAGCCGGACCACCGCACCCTCGGGCACGAGCTCGCCGCACTCGTCCGGGTGGGCGATGCCGGCGAGGATCTCGGCCGACTCGACGAGACGCGGGCCGGGTCGGTTGAAGTACGAGTTGCCGTCGACCGCGAACAGCTTCCCAGCACGCACGGCCGGCAGGTGGCGCCAGGGCTCCTGGCGGAGCAACGGATCGAGCTCGCTCAACGTGCGCGCGAGCGAGAACCCGCAGGGCATCGCGCAGAGCACGTCGGCTGCGTCGACGACGAGCTCCTGCCAGGCGAGCGTTCGGCTGTGCGACCCGGGTGGCGCGAGGCGGTACTCGGCGCCGGCCGCGGCAGCGAGGTCGGGAACCCAGTTGCCGGCCGCCATCAGGGGATCGAGCCACTCGAGGCAGGCGAGCCGCGGGCGCGGCAGGGAGCGCGTGCGCGCCTCGAGCGCCGCGATCCGGGCGCGCAGGTGACCCGCAACTTCCCGCCCGCGCTCGGCGACGCCCGCAGCCTCGGCGACCGTTTCGACGTCGCGCCACACGTCGTCGAGGCGGCTCGGACGGAGCGACACGATCCGGACGTCGCGCCCGGCGAGAAGCCGGGTCGCCTCGAGGACGTCCGAGTACGACACCGCGCACACGTCGCACTGGTCCTGGGTCACGATCAGGTCGGGCGCGAGGTCGCGGAGGCGCTCCGCGTCGACCGTGTAGACCCCGAGCCCCTGGCTCACCAGGGCGCGGATGTCGGCGTCGATCTGGCGCCCGGAGCGGGTCGGGTCGAGCTTCGGCGCGGTGACGGTCGGCAGCCCGACCACCTCGGCCGGGAAGTCGCACTCGTGCGAGACGCCGACCAGGCGCTCGCCCAGCCCGAGGGCGCAAATGATCTCGGTGGCGCTCGGCAGCAGCGATACGATGCGGAGGCTCACACGAGCACCGAGCCCGCCGACCGCGGCGGTTCCTCGATCTTGTCGCCGCACGAGCTACCGCAGCGAGCGCAGATGAACTCGTACTTGTCGCCCTGCGGCAGGCACAGAAGAAGCCGTTTGCGCACCGGCTGCGCCACCCGACAGCGCGGGCAGAGAAGCATCGTCGCCTCCAGGGCCTCGAACTGCTTGCCGACCGTCATGCCTTCCCTGTCTAGCGCCCGCTACACGGCCGAGACAAGGAGGCCGCCGTTGCGGGTTGCGGAGCGCCGTCGTTATACAGCGCGGGTGGCCGAAGGTACGACGGAAGCCGCACCGCGCCGCGTCTTTCTCGAGACGTACGGCTGCCAGATGAACCTCGCGGACTCCGAGCTGGTCAGCGGCATCCTGCGCCGCCACGGCTACGAGCGCACCGAGGATCCGGCGGACGCGGACGTCCTGTTGGTCAACACGTGCGCGATCCGCGAGCACGCCGAGGAGCGGGTGCTCGGACGGCTCTCGGAGCTCCTGCGCTACAAGAGCGCGCGGCCCGCGGTCCGCATGGGGCTCCTCGGCTGCGTCGCGTCCCACCAGCGCGAGCGCCTTCTTGACCGCGCGCCCTACCTCGACCTGATCGTCGGCCCGGACGGCTATCGCGACCTGCCCGAGCTGCTGCGCCGGGAAGGCGATCCCCTGGTCGAGGTGCGCCTCGACCGCGGCGAAACTTACGCCGACCTCGCACCGGATCTGGCGCCCGGGCCGCGCGCCTGGCTCAGCGTGATGCGCGGCTGCGACAAGTTCTGCAGCTTCTGCATCGTGCCGTTCACGCGCGGCCGGGAGCGGAGCCTGCCGCCCGACGCCGTGCTCGCGCAGGTGCGTGCCGCGGTCGCCGCCGGCAAGCGCGAAGTGGCGCTCCTCGGACAGACGGTGAACGCCTACCGTGCCGACGGCGTCGACTTTGCGGAGCTCCTGCGCCGCGTGGCGCGGGTCGAAGGGCTCGAGCGCATCCGGTTCACCTCGCCGCATCCCTCGGACGTTTCGGAGGCGATGATCGACGCGATGGCCGAGGAGCCGAAGGTGATGCCGTACCTCCACCTGCCGCTCCAGTCGGCGTCGGACCGCGTGCTCGAGCGCATGCAGCGAGGCTACACGATCGACGAGTACCGCCGGCTGCTCGAGCGGATCCGCGCCCGCATTCCCGGGATCGCGGTCTCGACGGACATCATCGTCGGCTTCCCCGGGGAGGACGAGGAGGACTTCGCCGCGACCGCCGCCTTCCTCGAGGAGGCGCGCTACGACTTCGCCTACCTCTTCAAGTACTCGGCGCGCGAAGGGACGCGGGCCGCACGTCTCCCCGAGACGGTGGACGAGGACGAGAAGCGACGGCGGCTCGAGCAGCTCATCGCCCGCCAGGAGCAGATCGGCCTCGAGCGCAACCAGGCGCGGATCGGCGACGAGGTCGAGATCCTCGTGGAAGGGCCGGCGAAGCGGCCGCCGGGCCACGCGGTCGGCAAGACGCCGGACTTCAAGACGACGGTCTTCCCCTCGGGGAACGTCGTCACGGGCGAGCTGGTTCGCGTGCTCGTCACGGGCGCGACGGCACACACGCTGACCGGCATCCCGGTCGCGGCCTGAGCGCCGCGCTCAGGCGAGGCCGCGCCGGCTGCGGTAGCGCGCGTAGCGGTAGAGGTGCTCGAGCGCCGTCACCGCCTGGTGCGAAGAGGGGTAGGCGAAGCTGCCCAGCTCCTTGAGCTTGACGATGCCCGGGTTGTGCGGCTGCGTGTCGGCCAGCTCGGTGGCGACCAGGATGGGCTTGCCGTAGCGGCGCGCGAGCTCGACCGCGGCGGTCGCGTAGCGGGTGTCCTGTCGTTCGTGGTACTCGACGATCCGCTCGAGGCCGTGCCCCGGGTAGAAGGGACTCCGTCGCTCGAGATCGCCCAGGTTCGACTGGATGCCGACGCCGAGGAGCACGACGGCGTCGACCTCGGGATGCGAGACGGCGAGCTCCAGGCACTCGACGACGGTGTCGCGGGTCTCGCTGCCCGCGAGGTCCGCAGGGTTGTTGCGGCTCCAGCGCGGCGGGAGCTTCGCGTCGAACGCCGCACGCAGATCGGCAGGAAGCGGCGGGAGCACGAGGTCGCGCGACTGGGACACCCGGTCGGCAGTGATGACGCCCCAGCCGCCGGCGGTCGTCAGGACGAAGACGCGCGGCCCGCGCGGCAAGGGGTGGACCGCGAAGCTGGCGGCGATCTCGAAGGCCTCCTCGACCGTCGTTGCCCGGCTCACCCCCGCCTGGCGGCACATCCCGTCGAAGACCTTGTCGTCGGTCGCGAGCGCGCCGGTGTGCGAGGCGGCGGCGCGTTGCCCGCCCGCGGTGACGCCGCCCTTCAGCACGACGAGCGGCTTGCGCGCGGCGGCGGCGCGCACCTTCTCGAAAAACGCCCGGCCGTCGGCGAGGCCCTCGACGTACACCAGGCTCACGTCGGTTGCCTCGTCCTCGGCGAAGTACTCGACGTAGTCCGCGACCGAGGTGGCGGCCGAGTTGCCGGCGGAGACGGCCCGGCTCACCCCCACGCCGGTCCAGCGCGCGTAGTTGAGAAATGCCTGGACGAAGCCACCCGACTGGCTCGCGATCGAGATGCGTCCGGCCGGCGGGTAGGGCGCGATGATCTGCGCGCACAGCGACACGGGAGTCGAGATGATCCCCTGCCCGTTCGGACCGGCGAGCAGCAGGCCGAGCTCCGCGCACAGCTCGGCGAGCTCGCGCTCCGCCCGCTTGCCCTCCTCGCTTGCCTCCCCGAAGCCCGCCGAGCTGACGAACGCGGCGCGCACGCCCTTTCGCGCGCAGGCGCGCATGAGGTCGGGGATCGTCGCCGGCGGCGTGCAGACGAACACCAGGTCCGCCGCGCCGTCCGGGATCTCGTCGACCGAGCGGTAGGCGGTGCGGTCGAGGATCGTCCCGCCGTCGCGGTTGGTGAGGAACACCTGCCCGGCATAGCCGTGCGCGAGGATGTTGTGCGCCGCGACGAACCCGAACTTCCCGGGGTGGCTCGACGCGCCGGCGACGATGATGCCCTTCGGCTCGAACAGCGCGCGGAAGCCCGCGCGCCGGTTCTCTCCGATCATGCCTCGAGCTCGATCAGCGCATCGACCGCGACCGGCACCCCGGCGCTGATGATCATCGGGTTCACGTCGATCGAGCGGATACGCGGGTCGTCCTCGGCGAGGCGGCTCAGGCCGAGCAGCACGGCGATCAAGGCTTCGCGGTCGACGGGGGGCTCGCCGCGGAACGGCCCGAGCCAGTCGCGGTGCTCGAGCTCGTCGAGCATCTCCTCCGCGTCGACCCGCTCGAGCGGCACGAGGCGGAACACGACGTCGGCGAGCATCTCGGCGAAGATGCCGCCGATGCCGAGCATGACGCCGCGGCCGAACGTCGGGTCGGTAGTGCAGCCCGCGATGACCTCGCGCTTGCCCTCGACCATGCGCGCCACGAGGAGCCCGATCTCGCCCCCGGCCCGGTCCTCCGGCCGGGCGAGCGCGAGCAGCTCGCTCGCCGCACGGTGCACGGCCGCGGCGTCGTGCAGACCCAGGCGAACCAGGCCGCGCTCGGTCTTGTGTGCCAGCCCGGCGCCGCAGAGTTTGACGGCGACGGGGAGCCCGAGCTCCTCCGCCGCGGCGACCGCCCGATCGGCGTCCGGGCACAGGCGCTCGGGCGCAACCGGGATGCCGGCCGCGGCGAGCCGGAGCTTCGCCTCGTGCTCCGAGAGGGTCCGGATCGATGCCACGGGCATCTCCTACGATACCCCGTGGCAAGTTTCGACCCGGCGCCCGGAGGCGCTCGACGCGGCGCTACTCGAGGACGAAGCGGCCGCGCCGTGACCCGACGTCGCCCGCGCCGGTGAGCACGAGGTCGCCGATCGACACGACGACCGACGCAGGACCGGGCGCCAGCTCGCCGAGCGATTCGCGGTGCGACGCGAAGCGCATCTGCCAGGCCCCGTTCGGACGACGCGCGAACGTGAGCTGCGGTCCCCCTGCTCCGTAGCGGGCACGGAACACCTTGCCGCCGGCGCTGCGCTTGATGCACGCGCGCGCGCCGCACGTCGCGGGCAGGGCGCGGCTCCAGGCGCCTCGCTCGAGGTGCACGGCGATGTGGACCGGCTGTCCGGTCGGGTCGAAGTCCGGCAGGTCGTGGAGCATCGCCGTCACGAGGACGTGATCGCGGCCTGCGCCGGCCCGCGCCGGGGCGAGGACCACGCGCAGCCCGTCGAGCGTCGCGCCGTCGGCCGGAGCCGGCGTCGGGGCGGGAGCGGGAGCGGGCGTCGGGCTCGCGCCGGGCAGCGGCCCCGGCTCGGCCGTGCCGCAGGACCCGCTCGGCTCCTCGTCGGTGCGCTGGGCGCACTCCGCGTCGCCGACGCCGATCAGGATTGCGCCGGTCGCGGGGAAGCGGTGCAGCGAGCCGTCGCCCTTCACCGCCTCGAAGACCAGAGGCACGCAGCCCGTGCCGCTGAAGGTGCGCGTCGCGACGTAGGTGCCGTGCGCCGCGCGGCCGGTCTCGAGCTGCAGCTCGACGCACGACGATCCGACCCGCGCCCGCACGGCGCGCGGTGGACCGTCGTGGTCGTAAAAGTTCGCGAGCAGATGGCGCGCCGGCGCGATCCCCGTCCGGGGCAGGACCGCGGCGGCCGGGATCGCCGGCAGGGTGCGCAGCGACAGCAGCCCGCGCGTTCCGAAGTCCTCGGTGCCGAAAGAGATCGGCCCGAAGCCGTGATCGCCGAGCGCGATGCCGGCCCCGAACTCGGCGAAGCTGCCGCTCAGGATGTTGGCGCGATGGCCGGTGCTGTCCATCCAGCCGTCGTGCATCTGCTCCGGGTTTCCGCCCGCGATGATGTTCTCGCCGAGGTTGGTCCAGCCGGGATAGTAGCTGCTGATGCGCTTCCACCACGGCCGCCCATTGCACGAGTCGTGCTGGTAGCAGCGGTTCACCGCCATGTCGGTGCTGTGGGCGCGCGCCGCGGCGGCGAGACCGTCGTTCCACACGAGCGGCGGCACGGTCGGATACAAGATGCCGAACGCTTTCGGATCCGAGCGCACTCGGTTCGCGAAGACGAGGAGCGCGTACTCCTCGTTGGTCGCGGCGCCGAGCGCCACGTCGCAGGTCGCGAGCAGCACCGTCGAGACGAGCGCGACGGCGCGTGCGCGCACGCCGGCACCCAGATGCAAAGACCCTCCACGAGTCCCAAGCATTGCTGTCCCCCACCCGGCGTCGACGGCCCGGGCGCCAAGCCGAAGCAGCAACGCGGATGCCAGCACGGCGGAACGAGGCAGCTCTCGCGGCGGCGCACGTGCGACGCGACGCGGGTACGGGCGCCAGCGGGTCGCTCAGGGACGGTTCGCGCCGGCTGTCACGTCAGGCGCGCAAGGGTTTGCCGCGCAGGATCCCGCGGCGTGCCATGAGGCGAGCGTCCATCCGCCGCCATTTCGTTGCCGGAGCGTCACCGCTCGAGCACGTCAGGGCAAAAAAGAAGGGGAGCGGCCCCCCTCCGCTCCCCTTCCCGCACGGACGAAGCCGGCCTCAGTCCGCGACGAGACCGCTCGGCTTCAGGTAGCCGTCCGCCGATCCTTCGAACGTGCGACCGTCGACCGTGACGGTCACGCGCACCTCGCCGCCCTCGACGCTGCCGAGGGTTTGCTTGCGCGCGATGAAACGGAGCTTCCAGCGCCCGTCCTTCGCTTGGTTCAGGATCACGGTGCTCGGCTGGTACGTCGCCCGGTAGGTCGTCCCACGCTTGTTCCCCTTGAGGCACGGCTTGGCGCCGCAGGTCGCCGGGATCGTGCGGGACCAGTCGCCGGAGCTCTCGTAGCGGACGCGCACCGTCAGCGGGTCCCCCGCCGGCGTGAAGTCCGTGAGCGGCGGCAGGATCGCGTCCACCCTGACGAGCCCGTTGCTCTTGTTCGGCGGGCCGGGCCGCAGCACGACGCGCATGTTGCTGAGCTCGGAGCCGCCGGGCGCCGGGGTCGGGGTCGGGTTCTGGGGTGGCGGCGTGCCGCCTCCGCCGCAGTCTTGCGTCGGCACGGCGGTGGTCGTGTCGGCGCAGTAGAGCCCGCCGAGGCCCACACCGACGAGGATCGCCTCGTTCTGCGGCCAGCGGTGCCGAACGCCGTTCGCGTCGATCGCCTCGAAGACCACGGGAATGCATCCGTCGCCGGCGAACGTGCGGAAGGCGCCGTAGGTCCCGTTCTTCGCGTTGCCGGCGACCCGATTGAGCGGCACGCACGAGGAGCCGACCAGCGCGCGAACCGCTTTGGGCGCGCCGGCGGGGTCGTAGTAATTGACGACCAGCTCACGAATCGGATCGAGCGAGATGCGCGGCGCGACTCCGCCGGCGGGCAGGGTCGGGATCGTCACGTTGGCGCGCGAGCCGAAATCCTCCGTGGCGAAGCCCCAGAGGCCGATCGCCGTTTGCCCGAGGACGATGGCGGCGCCGAACTCGTTCGCCGCGGAAAGGATGTTGGCGCGATGCGACGGGCTCAACATCCAGCCGTCGTGCAGCGCCCGCGGGTTCGGTACGTTGGAGGCCGAGTTCTCGCCATACGCGTTCCCCGGATAGTAGCGCTCGATTCGGCGCCACCACTCACCGGCGCAGTTGTGCGGGTCGCAGTTGCCGCCACGCGCCGCCACCGCGGCGCTGTTCACGTAGGCCGCCTGCCCGAGGCCGTCATGCCATACGAGCGGTGGCAGGCCGTGCTGGGCGCGTGCCAGGTTCGCGAAAGCGAGCAACGCGCGGTCGTCGGCCGTCGGTGCGTACGCCGCGGCTGCCGGCGATGCGATTGCTCCGAGGGCTGCCACGAGCACGAGCGCTCGAACACATGTCCAGCGGCGCAGCCGCCCCTCCAGAATCCCCATGTCTTCCACCCCCCGGGAGGCTGGATCCTCCCCATTGGATCGACCAATCCGTGGGCGACGTTGGCAAGGGCGGTGCCAGCACCTCCCGCCAGACATCGCATGGTGCGTGACGTGTCGCACGACACCGCAGGCGATCGGGCCAACCCTCACCGAGGTCCGATTCACCGCGGATCCTGCGAGCCGTCGACGATGCGGCCGTGCCGAGCGCCTCCGGGCGATTGACGCGCGGCGCCCGATACAAACATGGCAGAGCGTTACCTGCATGACGCGCGAGCATGCGGGCGCGCCGCATCCGACACAGCGCGCGAGGCTCTCCCCTGACGTCGGAATCGATTCCGCGTGCGCGATCTCCCTTCCGCGGCGGCAGCCCGTGCCGCGCCGCGTGCCACCAGTGAACGACTGCTCGGGCCCTCGGAGTGCGGAAGGTGGAACGAAAGGCGAGATCGCCGGGGGCCTCGGCTCCCGGCGTGATAGCGTGCGCACCGTTGGATGCACAAGCCTCGATTCGCCGGCGGCTCGCCCCGTCGGAGCCGGTTGCGTGGCGAAAAAAAGGGGTGGTGGTCGGTTTCCCAACCACCACCCCTTGGTTTGGCGCGAACGACGGCCCGCTAGCCGGCGGCTAGCACGCCGAGATGATGTCGATGTCGTTGCGCAGGTTGCCGTTCTGCAGGCGCTGCCAGACCTCTTCGTTGCCGAACGTCAGGGCGCCGAAGCTGATCGTCGTCCGTAGCAGCTCGTCGGTGTTCCCCTCAAGAGCGGAGAAGTTACCGAAGAACCGCACGGTGATCCGGTAGCTGTTCTGGCAGTTCGCGCCCGTCTGCCGGCTGATCTTGATCTGGTCGATGCCCGGGTTGTTGGAGTTGGCGAACCCGTTGAGGACCCACGTGCCGTTTCCGACCGCCGGAATCCCACCCGGAACGGAGATCGAGACGACCGGAGCCTGGTTCGGGCGGCCCATGTTGAGCGTGAAGGGCACCGTCGACGGATCGAAGTTCGGGTCATTCACGATCGCCACGCCCTGGAAGATGTAGGCGTCGAAGTTATTGGTGAAGTTGACCTGGTTCAAGCAGGAGTGCTTGCAGCGCAGCAGCGGCGGCGGGGCGAACTCCCCGGCGAGGAACGTGCAACCCTCCGCGGCGCACGAGGCACAGCCCGTCGAAGGCGGCTGGATGCACGCGGTCAGAGCGCAGATGTCGGTGCTGGCGCGAAGCACGGTCGGCGCCAGGTCCGCCAGGTTGTTGCGCAGGCTGATCGTCGCGAGGAAGACCGGAGCGTCGTCAGCCGGCAGCAGGATCCCGGCCGGGGCGAGATTGATCAGCACCTCGCCGGGGTTAGGGCCCGCGACGCAGCCGGTGACGCCCGTACCCTGCACGTCGCAGCCGTTGGCTGGGCCCGGAATGAAGCTCAGCGCCGCCGGGTCTTTGGTCGTGCAGGCGCAGTCGACGCAGCCGATGTCGACGGTGAGAGGCCCGGTGAGGGTCGCCGCGGTCTCGACGATTGGTGGCTGGCCGGCACCGGGGCCCGGGGTCTGCGTGCTCGTGTTGCGGAAGTAAACTTCGACGCTCACCACCTCGTTCTGGACGAGCGCGGTCTGCTTCGAGGGCACGAGCAGAATGGAGCCGCTTGCCTGCACGGCGTGTGCGGCGGGCACCGCGACCGCCATCATGGCAAATGCCGCGACGAGGAAGGACAAGGAAGCACGGACTGCTCTACACATCTCTGTTCTCCTTGCTCCGCATTCCTGGCGGAGCGGTGCTCTCAGGGCTCGGGTGGGGAACTGCATCAAATACGGACAACCGGGTGATCGGGATTCAGCCTTGCTCGGTGCGTGATGGCCGTAGCACGGCTGAAAATAGTGACAGACGAAAAATCGCTGGGTTGGCACCAAGACTCGTATGCCGCGCACACCGCACCTGTCAAGCGATTTCTCGCAGCAAGCACCATGCCGCAGTCCGAGGTCGTGGCTCCGTCGAGTGCTTTTCTTCCTGCCGCCTCACTTGAGATTTGCCGGCCCGTCGACGTCGATTGCCGGTCGTTTCACAAAGTGGGCGCATGCTCAGTCGCCGTGTTCTCTGCCGTGCCGAATCTCGAATTACGCGCCGCGGGAGCCGAGTCAACACAGAAAACTCCCGATCGGCCGAAAAGATGCGCCGCAGGAATCTTCAGAACGCCTGGCGCGTTCCGAACAGAACCTGGAAGTCGCTCTGGTCCCGATCGAGCCGGGTCGCGACCTCGATGTACGCTCGCCCCGGGAAGAACCCGAGGAAGTCGTAGAGGATGTTCACCCCGAGCCCGGCTGCGACCGCGAAGTGCGCGGGGTTGAGCGCCCGCCCGGCGGAGTTGTCCACCTGCCCCGTGTCGACGAACAGCTTGAGCTGGGGCCGCCGGTAGACGGCCAGATCGAGCAGGTTGAGATCGACCTCGGGGTAGACATCCTGGCGGACCTCGAACCTCGCGAGCCCGATGTTCCGGGCGAGCCGCTCGTTGACCGAGACGCCGCGGAGCGCCCGCCGCCCCCCCAGGCTGTACTGCTCCTGGATCGGGACGCCCGGCCGCGACGTCTCCTGCTCGAAGCCGACGAGGAGCTCGATCGCGCCGATCGTCCGGTGGGTCAGAAGGGGCGTGGTCGCCGCAACCCGAGCCCCGAAACGTACGAACCCGTAGTCGCTCCCGAAGGCTGGGTCCCGCCAGTCGACGAAGAGCCGCGCCTCGCGCTGCTCGGTCGGGTTATCGTAGGCGTAGACGTTCGAGTAGTCGTAGCGCAGGCCGAGCCCCGCGACGTTGCCGCTCGTGCGCAGCTCGGGCTCCGAATCGTCCCGGAAGTCGCGGTCGAGCCAGGCATAGTTGTAGAAGGCGAAGAGGTTGTGCCGGTAGGTGTTCGGGTCGTTGCGCGGCCCGAAGTGCGCCCGGGGTCCCACGTTGAAGCCGTACGAGCGCTCCGTGAAGTATGGGTTCAGCGCCAGGTCCTTCGTGTAGTCGTAGCGCCGCCGGGCGACGAACAGCGCGGCGAGCCCGAACTCGGTCGAGCTCACCTCGACGTCCGCGGTGTCGAGCACGACCTGGTAGGGGGCTCGCTCGCGCGGCGGGCCGAGCGCCGGATCGACCGCCGCCGGCACGTCGGCGGGCGGAAGCGGCGCGAGCGCCGGCGAAAGGTCGGTCCGCACCTCCTCCGGGGTCTCTTCGCTCGCCCGGGCGAGCGCGTCGGGAAACGGGCTGCAGGGCGCGGTGAGCCAGGCGTCGACCGCCGAGTCCACCGCGGGCGCGCCGACCCGACGCTCGAGGCGGGCGAAGACCAGACGTGGCGGCGGCGCGTCGCCGGACAGGGTGAAGACGTTCTCCCGGAGGTCGTCCTCGCGTTGCGCGTTCTCGAAAAACGCCTGGACGAACGGCACCTTCGGCGCGGTCTCGAAGCGGTCGACGATCGCGAAGAAGTCGAACCAGTCGATCCAGTCGTGCACCGAGCGGTGCGACGGCAAGGCCTGGGCGAGGTAGCGGTCCGCGAGCTGCCAGGCGACGCCCTGGGTGACCCAGCGGGGCTCGGGCTCGGGGCACCGCCCGACCTCCCGGCGCAGCAGCTCGGCGTAGACCGCCTGGGCGACCTGCGCCTCGTGGAAGCCGCGCAGGAGCTCCTGGACGTGCATGGCGCGGTCCGAGACCACGACGACGCCGTCGCTCGGGGTGGTCAGGTTCCAGCGCAGCGGCGCCTGGAGCACGGTGAGCTGGGGCGGTGCCGCGAGGGTCGCGGGCCGGAGGACGATCGCTCGGTCCACCGTTTCGTGGAGGAGCGTTTCGGGGTCGGGCCCCGGGGCGAGGCGGTGCGCGCGGACGGGGACGGGGGCGACGAACGTGACCCGCGTCCCGTCCGCCTCCGTCGACGTGACGGTCGCCTCGCGGAGCACGACGAGCGAGAAGGTCCGGACGTCGGTCGCCGTCGCCTCGACCGTCGCCGCGTGCGGCGGCGCGAACACCTCGTCGCCGAGCACGACGGTTCCGTCAGCGGGCAGGGTGACCGTCGCGCGCACGTCGCTCGGCGCCGGGCCGGCGGTGAGGAGCCACGCGCCGTCGTCGCCCCGGGCCGTGAGGTACGGATACCAGCCGGCGATCGCCGTGAGGCCGTACTCGGTCACTCCGAAGGGTCCGAAGCGCTCGGGCAGCCGGGACTCGAAGTCGAGCACGATCTCGGCGCGCCCGCCCGGGGCGACCGGCTCGGCGAGCTCGACCTCGAGCAGGGTGTCCTGCGGCACGTCCGGCCGGGCGACGAGGCGATGGACGGCGGGCGCGCCGTCCGCCAGCACGGCGCCGAGCGCGATCCCGCCCGGAGAGAAGCTGCCGTTCGGGTAGACGTGCATGCGCGTGACGTCGTTCACCCCGGGTCCGTCGCGGAGGAAGCGGTTCGGGTAAAGGTGCAGGTAGACGCGATCGAGCGACGAGGGCGCATGGTTGGTGAGCGCGATTCGCACCGTGCCGTGGATCGTCGCTCGCCCCTCGTCGACGGTCGCCACGATCTCGTAGCGATCACGCGACGGTGCCTCCGCGGCGTGTCCGCCGATGCTCGAGAGCAAGAGCAGGACGAGACAGGCGAACGAGCTCGCGTACGCGGCGCGACGACGAGGAGCGCGGATTGCGACTCTGCCGCCGGCGCTCCGTCCGGTGTGTGTCATGTAGCGACTCTCGTATCCCGAAAGAGGGTGGCAGCGTAGACTTGCGAAGCGAACGTCGGATAAATGAGGTCATGCCCGACGTCGCGGCGACGCGCCCGATCCGCACGCTGGTCCTGGTCGAGCCGCCCTTCTGTTTCTGGGACAGGACGATGGACCGCCTGCGCGAGGGCGAGGAGACGATCCCCGGGATCGGCATCCTCGTGCTTGCGGCGATCGCCCGCGAGAAGGGCTACGCGGTCCACGTCGTCGACGCGAAGCGCGCCGGGACGACCAACGAGGACGCGGTGCAGCGGATCCTCGCGCTGCGACCGGACGCGGTCGGGTTCTCGTGCACCACGATCTCGGTGACCAACGGCAGCCGGATCGCCGGGCGCATCAAGGAAGCGCTCCCCGGGTGCATCGCCATCCTCGGCGGCGCGCACGTGAGCGCGATCCCCGAGCGGACGCTCGAGAAGTTCCCTGCCTTCGACTACGGCGTGGTGGGCGAGGGCGAGCACTCGCTGTTCGAGCTGCTCGCGCGTCTCGAGGACGGGCGCGACGTCCGCGACGTCCCCGGGCTCGCGTACCGCGACCCGGAGCGCGCCGGGCGGGTCCGCGCGAACCCCCGGGCCCCGTACATCGAGGACCTCGACTCCCTGCCGCTCCCCGCCTGGGACCTGGTGCCGAACTTCCCACACGCGTTTGCGCCGTCGCTGTTCAACTACCGGCGGGCTCCGGTCGGAACGCTCATCACGCAGCGCGGATGTCCGTTCTCCTGCACCTTCTGCGACCGCTCGACGTCGGGCCGTCGCGGCCGCTGGCATTCCGTCGACTACGTGGTGCGCATGCTCGAGCAGATGCGCGACTACGGCGTCAAGCACATCCTGTTCTACGACGACCTTTTCACGGTGAACAAGGCGCGAGTCCGCGAACTGTGCCAGGCGATGCTCGATTGCGGCTTCGACTTCACCTGGAGCTGCAACAGCCATCCGAACCTGCTCGATCGGGAGACCATGGCGCTGATGCGCCGCGCCGGCTGCTGGCAGATCGCCTACGGCATCGAGTCGGGGTCGCAGCGCGTGCTCAATCACGTCAAGCACGAGGTGAAGATCGAGCGCTTGCTGCGCACGCTGCAGATGACGCGCGAGGCGGATCTCAAGGTGAAGGGTCTCATGATGTGCGCGCACCCGACCGAGACGGTCGAGAGCCTCGAGGAGACCAATCGGTTTCTCCGCACCGCGCCGCTCGACCTCATGCAGCTCACCAAGTTCACGCCGTATCCGGGGACGCCGTCGTACCCCACGATCCACGAGTACGGAACCTTCGTCGAGGACTGGGAGAACATGAACGCGATGAACTTCGTGTTCGTGCCGAAGGGCCTCGACGTGCCGACGCTCGAGCGCTACTTCCACCGGATGTACCGGACCTTCTACACACGGCCGGACGTGCTGCTCGGGCTAGCGCGGGTCGTGCTCGAGGAGCCGCGCTTCCTCTCGCGGCTCGGCGGGTACGCGAGGCCTTACGTGTCTGGTGCGTTGCGCCGCATGTGGCGGCTGCGGCACCCTGGAGCGAGCGGCGCGCGAGCAAGCGAGCCGCGGGCCGCCTGATCCGCCCTTTTTCGGGCGAGTCGGCAAGGAAGGGCGTTGCGTGCAACAGCTGCGGATCCCGGCCACGGAGCTGAGCGAGGAGTGGGTGACACCGATCGGGGCGGCAGACGCCTCTGACCTGCGCGTCCTGATCAACCGGGTCATCTACCGCGGGATGCTGTTCTCGATGGGGACGATCGCCGTGGGGCTCCACCAGGTGAGCCCGTCGCTCGCCTGGAGCTTCGCCAAGCTCTCGGCGCGCAACCTGGCGCGCGCGACCGGCGTGGAAGTCAAGGTGATCGGGGCCGAGAATCTTCCCAACGAGCCGTCCATCATCACGCCGAACCACGCGAGCCACTTCGACATCGCGGCGCTGCTCGGCTACCTGCCGGGCAACAACCGTTTCGCCGCGAAGAAGGCGCTGTTCCGCGAGCCGGTTCTCGGCACGGTCATGCGCACGCTCGGCATGATCCCGATCGACCGCGAGGACCCGACGCAGTCGATCGCGATGCTCAACAAGCTGGTCGTGGCGGGCCAGGAGCGGGGCGAGGAGCCGTTCTCGCTGATCATTTTCCCCGAGGGCACGCGCTCGCGCGACGGCCGCATGGGACCGTTCAAGAACGGCGCCTTCACGCTCGCGCTACGGCTCGGCCGGCCCATCGTGCCGATCGCGATCCACGGCACGTCGAGTATCATGCCGCCCGGGAAGCACCTCTCGATCTTGCCCGGCACGGTGGTACTCGAGGTGCTGGAGCCCATCCCGACGGCCGGTCGCGACATCGGGGAGCGCTTCGCGCTGCGCGACCTGACCGCGCAGCGGATCGCGGAGCGGCTCGCGGCCGCCCAGGACGCGGACGCCTGAGCCTCCTCCGGAGATGAGCGACCCGGCGAGCCTTCTCGACGCGGACCACTCCGCGCCCACGGCGCGGAAGCAGGGTGGGCAAACGACGACGGCGCTCGACGGAGGCGCCAAGGTCTCGCGTGCCGCGTACCGCCTCGCCGCCCTGGTGCCGGCGTACCGGGTGCAGGGCACGATCGCCGACGTCGTGCGAGGGGTCCGGCGGTACGTGGACAGCGTCCTCGTCGTCGACGACGGCTCGCCCGACGGGACGGCAGAGGCCGCGCGCGCCGCCGGCGCCGAGGTAGTGCGGCACGAGACCAACCGCGGCAAGGGCGCGGCCCTGCGCAGCGGGCTCGTCCGCCTGCTCGCCGACGGCTACACGCACGCCTTCTCGGTCGATGGTGACGGCCAGCACCTGCCCGAGGAGATGCCGCGGCTCATCGAGCTCTCGCGGGCGCACCCCGGGGCGATCGTGCTTGGGGCACGGCGCATCGCGCCCGAGCAGGCGCCGGTCAACCGCTTCGGCAACGAGTTCGCCAACTGGTGGGTCTCGCTCGCCGCGGGGCGCGAGTACCGCGACACGCAGAGCGGCTTCCGGATCTACCCGATCCAGGCGACGCTCGAGCTCGGCGTGCGAGCCGAGCGCTACGAGTTCGAGAGCGAGGTGCTGATCCTCGCGGCGCGCCGGGGGGTCGAGGTCGTCACGGAGGAAGTCGCGGTTCATTATCCGCCGCCCGACGAGCGGGTGAGCCACTACGACCCGTGGCGCGACACGTGCCGGATCATCATCACCGTCGTGCCGTTCCTGATCGGGCTCCGGCGCTAGGGGAGCGCCAGGCGCGCGCCGCCGTACTCAGTAGGGCCAGTTCGTCGTGATGAGACCGCCGTCGACCTCGAGCACCTTGCCGGTCACGTAGCTGCCCGCCGGCGAGGCGAGGTAGAGCGCCGCGAGCGCGATGTCCTCGACGGTTCCGAGCCTGCGCATCGGCGTCAAGGCCTCCATCTTCGCGCGCAGCTCGTCGTCGAGGAACGGCGCGAGCGCCGACGTCTCGACCGAGCCGACCGCGATCGCGTTGACGCGAACGCGCGGCGCGAACTCGAGGGCGAGCTCCCGCGTCATGAAGGACAGCGCCGCCTTGGAGGTCCCGTAGGCGACGAAGCCCGACATCGGGATGCGCCCCGCGGCGGACGAGATGTTCACGATCGTTCCGCCGTCGCGCTCGAGCATGTGCGGGATCACGAACCGGCTCAGGAGGAACGCCGAGGTCACGTTGAAGCGCAGCGCCTGCTCGAAGTACTTCTCGCTCGTTTGCAGCGCCGGCTTCGGCGGCCAGCCGCCCGCGTTGTTGACCAGGATGTCGATGCGGCCGAACTCGCGCATCGTCTCCGCGACCAGCGCCTCGAGCTGCGCTCGCTCGTTGACGTCGCACGGCACGGCGAGCGCGCGGCGGCCGAAGCCGCGCACGCGCTCGGCGGAGGCCTCGATCTCGTTTTGCGAGCGCGCGCTGCACACGACGTGCGCGCCGCACTCGGCGAAGGCGAGGGCGATCGCCTGGCCGATGCCGCGTCCGGCGCCGGTCACCACCGCAACCTTGTCGTCCAAGCGGAACCGTTCGAGGATCATGAGCGCGCCTCCGGGGTGTCGCACGACCTAGCCCCGAGCGGCGGGTGCACGCAAGGAGCATCGCGTGACGGCTGGAGCGCACGGCTGTTTCCACCGTCGTCGAGCGCCGCTCGTCGCCTCGGAGCGGCGATGGTATCGCACGGCATGACCACCGGAATCGCGCACGGCGTCGCCGAGCCCTCGTCCGCCCGCGCGACCGCGTACCTGGGCCTGTCGCTCGCGACGATGGGCTGGGCGGTGGCCTTCATCCTGGGCAAGGTCGCGCTGCGCGACATGACGCCGCTCGCCGTCGGTGCGTGGCGCTACGTCGTCGCGACTCTCGTGCTCCTGCCGTTCGTCGCGCGCGGCGGCGCGCAAGGCGCGGCGAGCCTCGCCGCGCTGCGCAGCGTGGCCCTGCCGCTCGGCGTGATGGTGATCGCGGGCGGCATCGTCTACCCGTGGCTCTTCCTCGCGGCGCTCGCGCGGACGAGCGCCGCCAACACGGCGCTGCTCATCGCCCTGAACCCGATCGTGACGCTCGTGCTCTCGCCCCTCGTCGGCGAGCGGCTCGGGAGCAAGCGCGCGCTCGGCGGGCTGCTCGCATTCGCCGGTGCGGCGATCGTCATCTGCCGCGGCGACGTGCGCGAGCTGCTCGCGCTCCGCGTCGATGCGGGCGACCTGCTGGCGCTCGCCGCGGCGGCGTGCTGGGCGACCTTCAACCTCGCCTCGCGTCTGGTCGTGAGCCGGATCCCGGCCTCGACCGTGAACCTCGCGGTGTTCGGGAGCGGCGCCGTTGCGCTGTTCGCGCTCGGCTACGGCGACGATCCCGTCGGGCAGCTCGCGGCGGCGCCGCTCGGGGCGCTGGCTTCGGTCGTCGCGCTGGCGGTCGTGTCGTCGGTCATGGCGGGACAGCTCTTCCTGCTGGGAGTGCGGGCGGCCGGCGTCGGGCGGGCGGTGATGTTCATCTACCTGGTGCCCGTGCTGACGGCCCTGCTCTCGGTGTCGCTGCTCGGCGAGCGCCTCATGCTCGCCCAGGTCGGGGGCGGCGCGGCCGTGCTCGCCGGGCTCATCCTCACGACGCGCGCGGATGCTTGACTGGACCGACCGCCTCGGCGACAGAGCGGGCGTGGTGAGCACGACGGATCGCGCAGGGCGCGGCGCCGCCGCCTGTTGAGCCGCGCATGGATCCCTCGGCGTCCGCCGCAGGCAGCGTCCGCATCGACCGCTGGCTCCTCGCGGCGCGGATCTTCAAGACGAGAAGCCTCTGCGCCGCGGCCTGCGAGGGCGGCAAGGTGGAGGTGAACGGCGTCACGGCGAGCGCGCACAAGCTCGTCCGACCCGGCGACCGCGTGCGCGTCACGACGCCCGCCGGGCGGCGCGAGCTCGTGGTCCGCGCGCTCGGCGTCCGCCGCCTCGCCGCGAGCGACGCGCGCGAGCTGTACGACGACGTGACCCCGCCGCCGTCCCCCGAGGAGCTCGAGCGCCGCCGCTTCCCGGGCGAGATCCGCGACCCGGGCAGCGGGCGCCCGACCAAGCGCGACCGGCGTGCGCTGCAGCGGCTGCGCCGGGGCCTCTGACGCGCTTCACCCGCCCTGCTTCGTCTCGATCCGCTGCCCTTCGCTGAGCTCGACGTCGCCGACCACGAGGGCCTCGCCGCCCGTGAGCCCGCTCACGACCCGGACGCGGTCGCCGACGTCGCCGGCCGTCTCGACGGCGGCCCGCTGCACGCGGCCGTTCTCGACGCGCCACACGAAGCTGCCCTCGTTGTCGCGCCGCAGCGCGGCTGGCGGGACGAGGACCACCTTCTGCTCGGCCGCCGAGCCTTCGGCGGGCGGCTCGCCCAGGAAGGTGACGCGCGCGCTCATGTCCGGCAGCAGCTTGTCGTCGGGCTCGAGGATCTTGACCTCGACCTTGAGGGTGCCCTTCTGCCGGTCGACCTGCGGGTAGAGCTTGACGACCTGCGCCGCGTAGTGCCGGTCGGGATAGGCATCGGGCGTGACACGCGCGGCGCCCCCCATGCGCACCCGGTCGAGGTCCGCCTCGTTCACGTCGACCTCGGCGCGCATGTCGGAGAGGTTCGCGATCCGCACGAGGTCACCCGATCCGGCAAACCCGCCGGGCACGGCGATCTCGCCGACCTCCTTGAGCTTCGCGAGGACCACGCCGTCCATCGGCGCACGGAGCGTCGTGTACTCGAGGTTGACGCGCGCCGAGGCGAGCTCCGCCTCGAGCTGCCCGATGCTGGCCCGTGCGACGTCCGCCTTGTTGCGGAGCACGTCGAGCTCCTGCTGCGAGATGACGCCCGCCCGCATGAGCTGCTCGCCGCGGCGCAGCTCCGCTTCGGCGAGCTCGCGGTTGGCGCGCGCGAGGTCGAGGCTCGCCTCGGCGCGTCCGACGGCGGCGCGATAGTCCCGATCGTCGAGCTGGACGAGCGGATCGCCGCGGCGGACCGTCTGGCCCTCCTCGATGAAGTAGCGGTCGATGCGCCCCGGGACGCGGACGCCGATCGAGACGTAGCGGTCGCCCGTGACGACGTAGCCGGAGCCCGACAGCACGGGCGCCGCCTCGAGCCGGCTCGCCTCCACCGCGGTCGCGTAGGCCACCTCGACGGGCACCGCGCCGCTGCGGAGCAGCCACCAGCCGGCCAGCAGCACGACCACCACGGCGATCACGAGCAGGACGGTCCGCGACGAGCGCTTCCGCCCGCGCGCGCCCTTGCCCCGGACCGGCCTCGACTCGCGCTCGATGCGCAGCGACGCGAGGTCGGCACGCAGGCGTTCGTCTCGTTCGGCTTGCGGCATCATCGTCCGATGTCAGGCCTTGCGGAGCGCCTCGATCGGCAGCAACCGGGCCGCCCGCCACGCCGGCCCCAGTCCACCCAGAATACCGACCAGCAGCGCGAGCCCGAGCGCTCCTAGCAGATCCGAGCCCGAGACGCGCAACGTGACGACGTTGGTGGTGAAGGTGTCGGCGCCGAACGCGATGCCGCCGAGCGCCCAGCGGAGCACGAACGACAGCGCGATCGAGAGCACGGCGCCGAGCAGGAAGCCGAGCAGGGCGAGCACGATCGCCTCGGTCTGGAAGGCGACGAGGATCGAGCGCCGCGAGAAGCCGAGCGCGCGGAGCGTCCCGATCTCCGCGGTGCGCGCCTGAACCGCCGCGTACATCGTGTTCGCCGCCCCGAACCCCGCACCGATGCCCGCCAGCACCGCGATCCCGAGCACCAGCGCGTACAGCGAGTTCGCGGACTCCGACTGCTTCGCGTAGTAGTCCGTCTCGAGCTGCGCATCGAGCGCGTAGCGCGGGTCGTCGTCGATGCGCTTCTCGAGCCGCTCGAGATCCGCGACGCTCGCGGCGCGCAGGCGGATTCCCGAGTACGGGAACGGGCGCTTCGCGTCGTTCGCCAGCTCGCGCACGTCGACCCAGACCTCGCTCTCGAACGACGAGCCGTCCGCATCGAAGATGCCAACCACCTTCCAGGTGCCGCGCCCGAAGCGGAGCTCGCTGCCCAGCTCCGCGCCGGCGTAGCGGCTCGCGACACCGCGCCCGACGATCGCCTCGCCGGAGCTCGGCTGGAACATCCGCCCCGCGACGATTTTCACCTTGTCGTGCACCGCGAGCGCGATCGGCTCGACGCCGCGCGCGAGCACGTTCTCGCGCCCGCCGTCACGCGTCCGCAAGAAGGGCTGCACGACCAGCTCGGGCGAGACGAGCGGCTGGTCGCGCTCGTCGCGGGCGATCCCGTCGAAGAAGCGGATCGCCTGGTAGGCCTCGAGCGCGAGCTGGCTCGAGCCGTCGTTGTCCGAGCCCTTGCGCATCACCACCAGGTTCAGCGGGTGTCCGCTCGTCACGAGAGTCCGTTTGAGGCTCGAAATGAGGCCGAGGAACAGCGTCGAGGCGAGGACGACGAGCGCGATCACGCCGGCAGTCATCACGCTTCGCGTCGGCCGCGCGGCGACGTTGCGCACGCTGTAGGAGAGCGGCAGGGCCATCAGAACACTTCGTGCAGCGACTCGACGACCGGCTTCCGCGCGGCTCCGAACGCCGGCACCACTCCCGCGAGCATGCCGACGAAGAGTGACAGGAAGAGCCCCTGCACGATCACGAACGGCGTCACGACGAAGTTGCCGAGCGGTCCGAGCATGTCGTTCCAGCCCGCCGCCGCACGCAGCGCGCCCGTCAGGCCCACCGCGATCGCGATCCCGAGGAGGCCCGCGAAGCTCGACAGCAGCGCGGCCTCCGCCAGCAGCGTGGCGAAGATCACGCGTCGCGAAAAGCCGATCGCCTTGAGCACGGCGAGCTCGCCCGAGCGCTCGCGCACGCCCATCGACGCCGTGTTGGCGGCGATGAACACGATGCACAGCGCAACCAGCCCGGTGACGATGAGGATGATCGTCACGAGGCCCTGCAGCGAGCCGAAGAAGTTCGCGAAAAAGCTCTTCTCGGTCTCGGACGCGGTCTCGGCCTCGCTGTTGCGCGACATCTCGTCGGCCTTGCGCATGACCTCGTTCACGTCGCGCGGGTCGTGGACCCGCACCCAGATCGTGCCCGCGATGCCGAGGCCGTCGCGGCCCGCGGCCTTCAACGCCTGATCGAGGTACTCCCGGTTGAACCAGAAGTGCGGCGCCCGATCGTTGTCGATGATCCCGACGATGCGGAAGTCGAGATCGACGGGCCACACGGTGCTCTTGAGCGTGATCCGGTCGCCGATCTTCCAGCGGTACTTCTCCATCACCTGCCGGCCGACGATCGCGCCGTCACGGTAGCGCTTGAAGTCGGCGAGCTGCTCCGGGGTGATCGGGTAGTCGGGAAAGACCTCGCCGATGTGCTCGACCTCGACCGCGAAGTTCGGGAAGGTGACGCGGCCGTCCTCCTCGAAGGCGCCGCCGAACCACACCCAGGCGACCGCCGCCGCGACGCCGTCGATCTGGCGCACCTTGCGCGTGAACGCGTAGGGCATCGGATAGACGATGCCCGCCTTGTTGTGGATCGTGAGCCGCGTGTTGCTCGCGAACTCGTTGAGCATCGCGTCCAGGCCGGCCGGCATCGTGAGGAGCAGGCAGACCAGCACCACCGCGAGCATGATCGCGCCGCCCGTCATCGTGGTGCGCAGCTTGTTGCGCCACAGGTTCCTCCAGACGAGCGGCGCGTACTTCACCTGCCGCCTCCCGCGACGTTGATCAGGCCGCCGCCCGCGGCGAGCTGCACCGCCTGGTCGGCCCGCCGTGCCTCCTCGCCCTCGAGCAGGATGCCCTTGTCGAGGTGGAACGCCTCGTCGACGAAGCGCAGCGCGCGCGGGTCGTGCGTCACCATGATGATCGTCTTGCCGAAGTCGTTCTTCAGGCTGCGGAGCAGCTCGAGGATCGCCTCGGCGTTGCGCGCGTCGAGGTCGCCGGTCGGCTCGTCGGCGACGATCAGATCCGGGTCGGTGACGATCGCCCGCGCGATGGCGACGCGCTGCTGCTCGCCGCCGGACAGCGTGCGTGGCAGGTGGTGCAGGCGGTCCTCGAGGCCGACCACACGCAGGGCCGTCTCGGCGCGGCGCAGGCGCTCCGCCTTCGGCATGTCGGTCAGCAGAAGAGGGAGCGCGACGTTCTCGATCGCCGTCAGGACCGGAATCAGGTTGAAGAACTGGAAGATCAGCCCGACGTGCCGTGCGCGCCAGTCGGCGAGCTCGTCCTCGGTGAGCTCCCCGAGCGACTGGCCCGCGACGATCACCTCACCCTCGCTCGGCCGGTCGATTCCCGAGACGAGGTTCATGAGCGTCGACTTGCCCGAGCCCGACGGGCCCATGAACGCGACGAAGCGCCCCGCGGGGATCGCGAGCGACACCCGCTCGAGCGCGTGGACCTCGTCGACGCCGCGAACGTAGCGGCGCGAGACGGCGCGGATCTCGATGAGCGGAGCTCTTTCGGACGGACCCGCCAGCGGCTCCATGGCCGGAGGATCCTAACGCAGCCTTCCGGGCCAAGCGAAGGGTGCGGCGGCGGTCTCAGGCGGTGCCGTGCGGTGCGAGCCGGGTCGGGTCGATGCCGTAGAGCTCGGCGACGTTGCCGCACAGGATTCGCTCCCGCTGCTCGGGACGCAAATCCGCCTGGTGCTCGCGCAGCAGGTCTTGCGACCACGGCCAGGTCGAGTCGCTGTGCGGGAAGTCGTTCGCCCACATGAGCCGCCGCCAGTTCATGAGGTCGGCCGTCTTGAACGCTACCCAGTCGTCCTGGAACGTCGTGTAGATGCTCTCGCGGAAGTACTCCGAGGGCAGCTTCGAGAGCTTCTGGCCGGGCGGCAGCCAGTTGCGATGACGCTTGTAGGCGTGATCCATGCGGTACATGTAGTGCGGCACCCAGCCGGCGTCAGCCTCGACGCAGACCACGCGCAGCTCCGGCACCCGCTCGAAGACGCCGCCCAGGACCATCGTTCCCATGATGTCCTGACAGCCGCGGATGACCGACAGGAAGCTGTTCATCACCGGCCCGCGCGGCCGTGCCTCGCGCGTCGTCAAGATATGAAACGAGAGCGGGAGCCCCAGCTCGATCGACGCGCGGTAGAAGTCGTCGTAGATCGGCGAGTCGTAGTCCGCGACCGCGGGGACGCCGGGCATCATCACGCCGCGCAGCCCGAGCGCCTTGATGGCCCGCAGGTCCTCGGTGCCCTCCTCGGGTGAGCGCATCGCGGTCTGGCCGATGCCGATCAGCCGATCGGCGGCCTCCGCGCAGTACTCCGCGATCCAGCGGTTGTAGGCGTCGAAGCAGGCCTTCTTGTAGTCGAAGTCCTTGTGGTTGCAGAGCACCATGCCGATCGTCGGGTAGATCACCTCGGCCGCGACCCCGTCGCGGTCCTGATCGGCGAGCCTTGCCTTGGGGTCCCAGCCCCCGCGGTGCAGCTCGGAGAACTTGGCGCCCGTGTAGTGAATCTCCTCTGCCGGCTTGCCGGCCGCGGCGACCGTGCCGAGGGCGATCGGTGACTTCATCCCGTCGATCACGAAGACGTCGCCGAGGGTCTCGTGATGCTCGAGGCGCGGCGCCTTGTCGCGCCAGGCGCGGTCGATGTGCTTGACGTACGTGTCGGGCGGCTCGGTGACGTGCGAATCTGCGGAGATGATCGGATGGCTCACGGTTTCCCTCCTCCACGCAGGAGCCGCCCGGGGAGCGGTCCGTCTGCCGAGATCGTGTCGCGGCCGTCCTCGCGGATCACGGTGCCGCCGACGACCACCGCGCGGATCCCGTACGCGTCCGAAACGAGGCGGTCGGCGCCGCCGGGAAGATCGTGCACGCGCCGCAGCGGCGAGCAGCCGACGGTCTCCGGGTCGAACACGGTGACGTCCGCCGGGGCTCCGACCGCGAGGCGGCCGCGTCCCTCGAGCCCGAAGAGATCGGCACCCCGCGACGTCAGGAGCCGGACGGCTTCCTCGAGCGAAAGCACGCCCTTCTCGCGCACCCAGTGCCCGAGGAGGTGGGTCGCGAAGCTCGCGTCGCAGAGCTGGCTCGCGTGCGCGCCCGCATCGGACAGCCCGAGCGCGACCGTCGGGTCGCGCAGCAGCTCGCTGACGATCGCCTCGTCCGTGTTGAAGACCGCCATCCGGAAGCGCGCCTTCAAGTCGGAAGCGAGCGCGAGGTCGAGGGCGAGGTCGACGGGGTGCGTCCCCCGCTCCGCGGCGGCCTCGGCGAGGTTGCGCTCGGCGAGCTCGGGCTCGGACGGCGCTTCCACGATGGTCGTGTTCTGCCAGCGCGCCGCCAGGACGGCTCCCTGGCCGTGCTCGCGGAAGACGCGGCGGAACTCCGGGTCGGCGTAGATCCGCTTCTTCCCCTCGGCGTCGGCCGCGGACACCGGGCGGAAGAACGGCAGGCTCTCGAGCGGAAAGGGCGCGGCGAACTGGAACTCGACCATGAGCGGCCGGCAGGACACCTGCGGCACCACCGCGACGCCCTCCTCCTGGAGACGCGCCGTGCGCTCGAGGACCCAGCGGTGGCCGTCCGGCCCGAGCATGCCGCCGAGCAGCGCCGTCCAGGTGACCGGACGCCCGATCCTCCGCTGGATCGCCGCGAGCTCGTCGAGGAAGAAGCCGCTGCCGATCGTCGCCTGCAAGATTCCATGATTGACGTCGGCGAGGCACGCCGCGAGCGCCTCGATCTCCGCGAGCGCGGCGGCGCGCGATGGCACGGGCCGCCCGGCCCAGCCGACGTGCGTCGGCGCCTTCGAGGTCGCGAAGCCGAGCGCGCCCGCGTCGAGCGCCTCGCGCACGAGCGCACGCATCTGCGCGACCTCCGCCTCGGTCGCCTCGCGCTCGGTCGCCTCCTCGCCCATCACGTACAGGCGAACCGGCGTGTGGCCGACGAGCGCGCCCACGTTGATCGCCGAGCCCCGGCGCTCGATCGCGTCGAGGAACTCGGGGAAGCTCTCGAAGGGCCAGTCCTCGCCCACTCCCGTGATCAGCGCCTCGAAGGACATCCCCTCGACGTTCTCGAGCGTTCGGAGGATCAGCTCGCGGTGGGTCGGCCGGGTGGGCGCGATGCCGAAGCCGCAGTTGCCGAGGACCACCGTCGTGACGCCGTGCCACGGCGAGATGGTCAGCAGCCGATCCCAGAAGATCTGCGCGTCGTAGTGCGTGTGGATGTCGACGAACCCCGGGGCGACGACCAGGCCGTCCGCCTCGATCGTGCGCCGCGCCGAGCCGCGCACCTCGCCGAGCGCGACGATGCGCCCGTCGCGCACGCCGAGGTCGCCCTTGCGCGCGGGGGCACCGGTCCCGTCGACCAGGCTGCCGCCGCGGATCACCAGATCGAGCTGCTCGGCCATGTGCTGCCTCCTTCCGGGCGCGTTCGGTTCGGTCTACCCCGCCTGCCTCCGGGATGACAATCGGGGTCGGCGCAGTCGGCGGGGCGCGCGAAATTCGCTTGATCTGTCCGGGAATTGCGTTAACCTTGGCACAGGTCAGCTGGCCGGCCAGCGAATTGACCGACCGTCGCCGACGCGGGTCTCCTCGTCGGCACCTCTTGGTGGCCGTCCCGCAGCGCCGTTGCGTTCCCTTGCCGGGAATGCTTGTTTCGTCCCGGCCAGGCCCGCACGCGCAGCACCGGGGAGATTCTCCCATGAGCGAGCGTGACGTGCAGGAGCAGGTGAAGCTGGTCGGGGCAGAGGTCGAGGCCATCGCCGCTCGCCTCGACCGCGGTCTTCTCGACCTTCGAGCGGAGCTCGATTCCCTCCGCATCGAGATCGAAACCCTGCGAAGGTTCATCGAGAGTCAGAACGAAAGCTTTGCTGCCGCATACCGGGAGATCCGTGAAGCCGTCGTGCACGGCTCCGACCCCGAGTTCGGTACCGAGAAACGAGGAGACTGACGTGGGTCAGGCGACCTCCCCGTGAGTACGACCGCCGCGAAAGGCGGGAGTCCCACCCGAAAGAAGAAGAAGGCCATGACGACCAAGCCGGCCCCTGCGGCCGAGCGCAAGGTCCCAACGGCGCGCAAGGTCGCGTCGGAGCGCAAGACCGCCACCGAGCGCAAGCGCGCACGCAAGGCCGAGAGCAAGCCGGCCGCGACGCCGCGGCGTCGCAAGGCTGCGGCGAAGGCGGCGCCGGTCGAGGAAGCAGCCGTCCGGGAGCTCGCAGCCGCCACCGAACCCGTGCCGATCGAGCCGGCACCAGCGCCGCCGGCGCCCGCCGTGGAGCCGCCGGTCGCGCACGCCGCGGACGGTGCGGAGGAGCGTGCCGCAGCCCCCGAGGCACCGGATGTAGCCGCTTCCGCCGAGGCTCCGCCGGAGAGCGCGGCCGTCGCCGACGCCGCCGTCAAGGACGCAAGCGACGCCGACGAAGCGAACGGCGCGGCGCCCGACCTCGGCCTCGAGATCGCGCAGGACCTCCCCGAGGATCTCTCGCTGGACGTCGACCACCCGGACGTCGACCTCGGTGCCGGCGACGAGGACGACGTCGGCTACGCGCCGCTCGAAGAGGAGGAAGAAGAGGACGACACGCCGCTCGGCGAGTCGCTGCCGACCGACGCGGACGGAGGGCTCGATCCCGCGATCGCCGCCGCGGCGCGCCGGCTCGGGATCCAGCGCCTCTACCCCGAGCAGGAGCGCGGCATCCGCGACGCGATCGCCGGACGCGACGTGCTGATCGTCATGCCGACCGGCTTCGGCAAGAGCGCCTGCTACCAGGTGCCGTCGATGGTGCTGCCGAAGCCGGTGGTACTCATCTCGCCGCTTCTCGCGCTGCTCAAGGACCAGCACGAGAAGCTCATCAAGTATCAAGTTCCCGCGGTGCGCGTCGACGGGACGGTGCGCGGCAAGGCGCGCGCCCAGGCGCTCGAGCGCATCGCCCGGGGCGGCTCGCTGCTCGTCATGACGACCCCCGAGACGCTCGCGTCCGAGGAGATGCACGAGGCGCTCAGCAAGTCGGGCATCTCGCTCGCCGCGATCGACGAGGCGCACTGCATCTCGGAGTGGGGCTTCGACTTCCGCCCCGCCTACCTGCGTCTCGGCGAAGTGCTGCGCGGGCTCGGCAACCCGCCGATGCTCGCGCTCACCGCGACCGCGACCGAGAAGGTTCGCACCGACATCATCCGCTTCCTCGGCATGCGCTCGCCGACCATCGTCGCGAGCTCGCCGCACCGCTCGAACCTCGCGTTCGAGGTCATCGAGTGCCGGGAGGCGGCGCGGCTTCGCGCGCTCGCGCGGCTCGCGCAGCGCCTGCGTCGGCCCGGGATCATCTACTGCACGACGACGCGCGAGGTCGACACCGTCTACACGATCCTCGCGAAGCTCGGCATCCCCGTGCACCGCTACCACGGCAAGATGTCCGCGGCGGAGCGCGCGGTGCAGCAGGAGATGTACATGAAGCCCGGCCGGCGCACAGTGATGGTGGCGACGAGCGCGTTCGGCCTGGGCATCGACAAGCCCGACATCCGCTACGTCGTGCACCAGCAGTCGCCGGCGTCGCTCGAGCAGTACGTGCAGGAAGCGGGTCGTGCGGGCCGCGACGGCGCGAAGGCGAACTGCATCCTGCTGCACGATCCCGCGGACCGTCTCGTGCACGAGGCGCTGCTCTCGCGCTCGCGGCTCCGCCCGGACCAGCTCTACAAGCTCGGCAGCGCGCTCGCCGCCTGGGCGGCCGAGGGACGCACACCGACGATCAGCGCGCTCGCGCTGTCGGCCGATCTCGGCGAGCGCCCGACCAACGCGCTGCTCGCGACGCTCGAGGAGGCGGGGCTCGTGCAGATCGGCGAGGACCTGACCGTCCGCCCGACCGTCCCAGCGGACGAGATCGAGGAGAAGGCGCGGAGCCTCGCCGGGCAGTTCGCGAACATGCGCACGCAGGACGCGCGCCGCCTCGACGCGGTCGCCGACTACGCGCAGAGCAACGAGTGTCGCGCGGTCTACCTGCGGCGCTACTTCGGCGAGGAGAACGGGGCGCCGTGCGGGCTGTGCGACGTGTGCCGCGGCCGTCCGGAAAGGCCGACGACCTTCTGGTCGCCCGTCGCGACGCCGAAGCGCATGAACAAGAAGCGCCGGCGGGGCCGCGGCCGCGGCGCGCAAGCGCAGCAGCAGCCGAGGCGGCGGCGCGGACGCGGAGGGAAGGGGCGCCCGGGTCAGCCGCAGCAGCCCGGTCAGCCGGCGCAGATGGGCGGCGCGCCGGGCGGACAGCCGCAGCAGGGCAACCAGCCGCGCGACGGTGCGCAGGCGCAGGCGATCGATCCGGCGACGGGACAGCCCCGGCGCTCGGGGCGCCGCCGGCGTCGCCGAGGGCGCCGTGGCCGGCGCGGCCGGCCGAACCCGGTCACGCCGCCGACTCCGCCGCCGGCCAGCGAGTGAGCTGCGGGCGGCGCGGTCCGCTGCTTGCCGGAGCTTGGCGGGGGTGCGATGGCGTTCGGGGTGCGCCGCCTGCTCGTCCTCGCCTGCGCGGGAGCCTTGGTCGCCGCGCTGGTCGCGCCGGGTGACGTCCGGCCGGCGCTCGCCGGCGACACCATGCGCTGCGGCAAGCGTCTGGTGCGCACCGGCCACCCGCAGGACGAGGTGCTGCGCCGCTGCGGTGAGCCGATGTCGCGCAGCTTCTCGACCGAGCTCGTGTCGTTCGAGACCGCGAGCGGACTCGTCGTGACGCGGGCGGTGCCGGTCGAGACCTGGACCTACAACCGCGGGCCGCGCGAGTTCGTCCGCTACCTCAAGTTCCGCGACGGGCGGCTGATCCGCGTCGTGGTCGGCGACTACGGCTCCTGAGCGCAGCCGCCTGCGCGTCCCGCGCTGTCCACCCGCAGGCGGCGCGCGCTCCTACAGTTGCATCCGGCGGATCCCCGGGCAGCCAACCGTGGCCTCGAAGTCCGGGTGACGCTTCTCGTCGACCACCCGGAAGCCCGCCGACTCGTAGGCCCGCTGCGCCGGGTGATTGCCGATCAGCACGGCGATCTGCATCACCTGGTGACCGCGCGCCCGGCCGAGCGCGATGATCTCCCGCAGCAGCGTGTGCACGAGCCCCTTGCCGCGGTACTCCGGCCGGGTCGCGACCCACTCGATCACCCAGGCGTCCTCGGGTGCTTCCGGGATGCAGGTGAGGAACGGCGCGATGCGGTCGTTCATCGCGGCCCGCTTCTCGTCGCTCCACCCCTGGGCGTCGAACGCCTCGAAGAGCGCTTCGAGGATTGCGCTGCCGGCGGCGATCGATGGCTGATCGTAGCCCGAGAGGGCCGCCGCGGGCTTTCCGTCCGCCTCGGCGACGAGGAAGCGCGACCAGTGGCAGAAGCTGAGCGGCTTTGCCCGCGCGACGCGCTCGATGAAGCGCAGGCGCGGCCCGTCGGGCCCCGGGACGGCGAAATCCCAGAAGCCCCTCGGCACGTGGGAGCGCGCGGCCTCCTGCTGGACCCAGGCCATGAGAGGGATGTCCTCCTCGCGAGCGGGACGGACGTGGATCTCCATGGCCGGAACCATGCCACAGCGCGCCGGGCGAAGCTCGTGTCGCCCGAGGCTCAGGCGGCGGTCGGGCGGCGCGTCCGTGACTCGATGAGCTTCAGCTTGCCGCTCGGCCCGCCGTCCCGGGCGAGGCACGCGACGAGCTCCACCCGGATCTCGGGCGGCACGATCCCGAGCTGCTCGAGCTTGCCCGCGAGCGCCGACGACACGTGCGTCGCGACCGCGCTCGGCTCGGCGCCCTCGCTCGGCACGACCCGCACGTGGAGCGCGCCGTCGTGCACGATCTGGTAGGCCCGCACCTCGGCGAGGCTCGCGAACGGGCTCCGCACCGCGAGCGGATGGACCGGCCGCGGACGCCCGTCGCGCCCGGGAAGCATGAGGATGTCGTCGCTCCGGCCGTCGAGGGCGACGATGCGTGGCGTGCGCCGGCCGCAGGGACAGGCCGACGAGTCGAGCGTCACCATGTCGGAGAGCTCGTAGCGGATGAGCGGCTGGGTGCGCTTGAACAGGTTGGTGACGAGCAGACGTGCGCCGGGCTGGCCGTCCGGCACGGGGCGTCCGGCCTCGTCGACGTTCTCGAGCAGGATCTGGTCCTCGAACAGGTGCCGCCCCTGGTGGCGATCGCACTCGACCGCGATCAGCCCGGTCTCGGTCGAGGCGTAGACGTCGAGCGGCCTCGTGCCGAAAGCGTCCGAGATGCGGCGGGACATCTCCGGGGTGCGGACCTCGCTCGTCGTGAGCACGATGCGCGGTCGCACCGAGAGCCGGCCCGCGCGCTGCTCGTCGGCGAGGAGGCGAGCACCGAGGGGTACCCGGCCAGCATGTCGGGACGGAACGCGGCGATCGCGTCGCGCAGCTCGTCGAGCGGCCGTCGCGCGTCGAGCCGCAGCAGGCGGTGGATCCCGACGTCGATGCTCATGCCGAAGCGCGCGGTCATGTGCAGCGGGCTCGTCGCCATCACGTTGCAGATGCGCATGCGCGGAATGCGTGGCTTGACGCCCACCATCGCGCTCGCGCGGAAAAGCCGCTCAGCGCCGTGACCCACTCCTCGCGCGAGTAGACGAAGACGCCGCGCCGCCCGCTCGTGCCGCCGGTTGCGACCGCCCGGTACTCGCCCAGGTGCAGCGTGTCGCCGCCCGCGGCCGCGAGGTACGCGTCGAGGTCGGCGAGCCGCAGGCGCGGGTCCGTGACCCAGTCGTCGAAGCGCTCCATCAGGGCGGTCTTGGTGACCGTGGGCAACGCCGACGGTGTCACCTCGCGCAGGTCGAGGCCGCGGTACAGCTCGGCGTACCAGGGGGAGCGCGCCGCGGCGTGGCGGACGAGCGCGGCGAAGCGCGTTTGCTTGACGGTTTCGCGAGCAGCCGCGTCCAGCCGGTCGTACGCGGCGGCGGCCCGTGCGGCGGCGAGCCCACGCACCACGTCGGTGAACCGTTCGAGCCTCGATGGCGTCATCGCTGCGGCTCCTTTCTCCTGCGCGGGGCGGTCTCCTCCGCCATGCGCTGACCGCGCACGAGCGCGAGGTGCGCTCGCTCGTAGGCGCCGCTGGTCGCGTGCGCCGGCTCGAGCAGCGCCTCGAGCGCGAAGCCGTTGCCCAGCGCCATGTGGGCGCGCGCCAGGGCCTCGGGGTCGGCCGGCGGCGTCCGGCCCGCGCTCCGCGTGCCCTCGGCGATCGTCTGGGCGATCGCGCGGCGCGTGGCCGCGTGCATGGCCGGGTGGCGTGGCTCGCGGGCGCAGGCCCCGCCGTGCTGAGCGCGTTTGCCTCGGCCGTCGCCGTGCTGGTGCTCTTCACGCCGCACGGCTTCGAGGGCCCGTTCGGGCAGGTGCTGACGATCCTCGTCTTCGCGGTCGCCGGCACGATGGCCGTGGTCTTCGCGGTGTGGCGCGAGCGGGCGGCGGAGCAGGTCCGGGCCCGGGTGCGCATCCTCGCCGACTCGGCACCCGTCCTGATGTGGGCGGCGGACGCGAGCGGCCGCCGGGCGTTCTTCAACCAGCCGTGGCTCGAGTTCACCGGTCGAAGCCTCGAGAGCGAGCTGGGTGATGGCTGGCTCGCGAACGTGCACCCCGACGATCGCGAGCGCGTGCGCGCGGAGCTGGCGACGGCGACCGCCGCGGGCGAGGCGTTCTCGCTCGAGTACCGCCTGCGCCGCGCCGACGGCGCGTGGCGGCACGTCCTCGACCACGGCGTGCCGCGCGGCTCGATCACGCGCGACCCGGCGCTGTTTTACGTCGGCTCGGCGATGGACGCGACGGAGCAGCGGCTCGCGCTCGACCGCGCGGAAGCGGCGCTCGCGCAGGCCGAGCAGGCGAGCCGCGCGAAGGACGCCTTCCTCGCGACGGTCTCGCACGAGCTGCGCACGCCGCTGTCGCCGATCCTCGCCTGGACCCGCATGCTGCAGAAGGGAATGCTCGACGAGCAGCAGGCGGCGCGCGCGATCGACGTCATAGAGCGCAACGCGCGCATGCAGGTGCAGATCGTCGAGGACCTGCTCGACGTCTCGCGCATCGTCGCAGGAAGGCTGCGCGTGCACGTCCGTCCCGTCTCGCTCGTCCGGGTGATCGAGAACGCGATCGAGACGGTGCACGCCGCGGCGGTCGCGAAGGGCGTGCGCATCGAGACCGAGCTCGACCCGAGCACGCCGCTGGTGAGCGGCGATCCGGACCGCCTGCAGCAGGCGGTGTGGAACCTCGTGTCGAACGCCGTCAAGTTCACGCCGCGCGGCGGACGCGTGCTGGTTACCCTGCGGCGCGTCGGCTCGCACGTCGAGATCGCGGTCGCGGACACGGGGCAGGGCATCCCGGCGGACCAGCTCCCGCACCTCTTCGAGCGCTTCTGGCAGGGCGATCCGTCGCCGAGCCGCAAGTACGGCGGTCTCGGACTGGGCCTCGCGATCGTCCGCCACCTCGTCGAGCTGCACGGCGGCACGGTGGTGGCGGAGAGCCCCGGCGAGGGCGCCGGGAGCACGTTCACCATCCGGCTTCCGGTGCCCCCGTTCCTCGATTCGACGATTCAGGACGCGCGCCGGCTCCCCGCGCTGTCGAGCGAAGCAGCTCCGCTGGCGGAGACGCGTCTCGACGGGGTGCGCGTCCTGCTGGTCGACGACGAGCCGGACGCGAACGAGGTGGTCCGCACGCTGCTCTCGCGCCTCGGTGCGGAGGTTCGCGTCGCGGCCTCGGCCGCGCAGGCGCTCGAGATCCTGGAGCGCTGGCTGCCGGACGTCCTGGTCTCGGACATCGGTCTGCCCGGCGAGGACGGCCTCTCCCTGATCGCCAAGGTGCGTGCCCGCTCCGACGGGGCGGCGCGCCTGCCCGCGATCGCGCTCACCGCGTACGCGTCGGACGAGGACCGCGCCCGGGTTCTCGCCGCGGGGTTCCAGTGGCACTTGAGCAAGCCGGCCGAGCCGGGCGCGATCACCGCCGCGATCAACGCGGGGGTCGGCCCGGAGCGGCGCGGCTGACCACGACCGTCGAACAAGCCGCCGCAGCGTGACGACGCGAAGCGGCGCGCCGCGCGCGTGCTATGTCGGGGGCGTGACCCGGTCGACCGAAGCGCTTCCCGTGATCGACGTCGCACCGCTCGTCGCGGGCGGCGCGGCACGGCACGCGGTCGCTCGGCGGATCGACGAAGCGTGCCGCGAGGTCGGGTTTTTCTACGTCGTTGGGCACGGCGTCTCCGAGGATCTGCAGAACGAGCTTGTCGAGGCGAGCCGGCGCTTCTTTGCCCGACCGCTCGAGGAGAAGCTCGCGATCTCGATGACGCGCGGCGGGCGCGCCTGGCGCGGCTACTTCCCGGTCGGTGGGGAGCTCACCTCCGGCGTCCCCGATCTGAAGGAAGGGATCTACTTCGGCGCCGAGCTCGACGCCGCGCACCCGCTCGTCGCGGCCGGCACGCCGCTGCACGGGCCGAACCTCTTTCCCGCGGACATGCCCGAGCTCCGCGCGGCGGTGCTTTCGTACATGGCCGAGATGTCCCGCCTCGGCCACGACCTCATGCGGGGCGTCGCGCTCGCGCTCGGGCTCGACGCGGGCCTCTTCGCCGCGCGCTACACCGGGGATCCGCTCATCCTGTTCCGCATCTTCAACTATCCGCCTGCGCCCGGCGATGGCGGGAGCGATCCGCCGTGGGGCGTCGGCGAGCACACCGACTACGGCTTCCTCACCATCCTCAAGCAGGACGACGCGGGCGGGCTCGAGGTGCGGACGCGGGCGGGCTGGGTCGCCGCGCCGCCGATCCCGGGCGCGTTCGTCTGCAACATCGGCGACATGCTCGACCGCTTGACGGGTGGCCGCTAACGCTCGACGCCGCACCGCGTGCGCAACCGGTCGGGCCGCGCGCGCCTGTCCTTCCCGTTCTTCTTCGACCCCGGCTGGCACGCGGAGATCGGCCCGATCGCCGACGTCACCGTGCCGGTGGATGCCGACGCGGCCGAGCGCTGGGACGGGCGGAGCGTGCACGACCTTCGCGGGACCTACGGCGAGTACCTGCTCGGCAAGGTCGCGAAGGTCTTCCCCGAGCTCGCGCGCCGGGCGCTCTAGCGACGGTCAGCGGCGTGCGGCCGAGCGTTTTGCGCGCTCGGCGACGCGTCGCACGTGCGCCCGCACGATCTCGAGCCAGCGCCGAGCGAACTCGAACTCGACCGCGAGGATCGCGAGCCCGACCGGGATCACGACGAAGGCCGGGCCGGGCGTGACGAGCAGGACGAGGCCCGCGAGGACGACCAGCGAGCCGACGATCGCGATCGCGACCCGTCGCGCGGCGCGCAGCAGACCGAGACGCGCGCCGTACATGCCGGGCTCGCCATCGGGTGATCGTTGTACGTCGTACTCTCGCATCTCTTCCACGTGCACGCCTTGCCCAAGGTCGGCACGCGACCGCGCAGGCGCGATCGCGATTCCCCCTCATGCAGAGCACGATCCGCGCCAGAGGCGCGTTGCGGGGCGATCGGGGTTCTCGGCTGGGACGGAGCGTGGTAGCGTCCCAACAGTACTGCGCGGCGCTCGCCGCGCGAGCCCAGGAGCGACAGCATGACGACGCAAGGCGGAGGAGCCGGGCCCACGAGCTCTCGCGAGAACGATCCACTGCGCACCTCGCCGAGCCTGAGCGGCAGCGTGATGTACGTCGACCTGGAGGCCGAGGAGAAGCAGCTCTACGAGGAAGAGCAGTGGCGGAAGCTCGGCCGGAACGCGATGACCCTCGTCAAGTACCCGGACATGCTCATCGTCCTCACCGTGATGCGTCCCGGGGCGCGCATCGAGCGGCACAAGACGGAAGGGCGAGTCGCGATCCAGACCCTCTCGGGACGCATCCGCCTGAACCTCGGCAGCGAAGTGGTGGACTTGCCCGCCGGTAGGCTGGTCACGCTGGACCGGATGGTCGAGCACGACGTCGAGGCCCTCGAGCAGAGCGCGTTCCTGCTCTGGATCTCGTGGACCGAGGACCGCGAGGCGCCGGAGACCTGAGCCCAGCCGCTCAGCGCGCGCGCCGCGGCGCGCGTGCGAGCCGCGTCCGGAAGACCTGCCGGACCTCGTCCGCGGTCACCTGCTCCTCCCACGCTCCGTCGCTCGCCTCCGCCACGACGCGACGCCAGAAGCGGATCGCGCGCTCGTTGCGCGGAAGCTGGCTCACCTCCCACCTTCCCGGGAGGAGCGCGAACACGGCGTGCGCCGCGCGCGTGCCGATGCCCGCGCGGCGCTCGCGCGCCAGGACGAAGAACTCGCTCATCCGGTAATCGCAGCCCGGCGTCACGAGCGCGGACGGCGCGCGGTTGACCAGCGCGAAGCCGACCCGCTGCCCGTCGACCACGAGCAGGAGCGGGAGGTCGCGGTCGTGCCCGAGCCACGAGCGAAGGTGGTCGGGACGCCAGACGCCGCGCTCGTCGAGCGTGTAGTAGTCGTCGTCGTACGCCGACAGGTCGTGCAGGTAGAGCGGGTAGACGTTGGTCAGCCAGAGGCGGTCGAGCGCCGAGCGCCGCGCATCGCGCAGCACGACGCGCTTCGGCGCCGTGCGCCGGACGCCCGCAGGCGGGCTCGAAAGCGATCGGCTCGAAGGTGCGCGCGGCATGCGTTCGACGGAGCCGAGCCCGGCCCCGCACGGCGCGTTGCCCCGGGACGCCGGTGGGCTCGGCCTCCTGCCAGCTTCGGCGGAACGCCCGCTCCGAAGCAAGCCCGAGGGGTTGCCAACGCCCGACGCCGGTGAGAGGAGCCAGCATGGCCGAGAACGCGAGCCCGCGACGACGCTTCTGGGGCTGGGGCTACGAAGGGCACGGACCGAACGCCGAGCAGCAGCGACGCATCGCGGAGCTGCTCGCGGCTCGCTTCCGCATCGACGTGCCCGAGCCCGTTCCCCCGCCGCGCGTCGAGGAGCTCGCGCTGCGCGCGCCGCGGCTTGCGCCGCCCGCGAGCCTCGCCGCAATCTGCTCGACCGACCCCGAGGACCGCGCCGGGCACAGCTACGGCAAGTCGTTCCGCGACGTCGTCCGGGCGCTCGCGCGAGAATACCCGAACCCGACCGACGTCGTCGCGCGGCCGCGCAACGAGGACGAGGTTCACGCGGTCCTCGACTGGTGCGACGCCGTGGGCGCCGCGGCGATCCCGTACGGCGGCGGGTCGAGCGTGGTCGGCGGCGTCGAGCCGCCGCAGAGCGACGCGTACGCGGGCGTCGTGACGATCGACCTCGGTGCGCTCGATCGCGTCCTCGAGATCGACCGCACCTCGCGGGCGGCGCGCATCCAGGCGGGCGTGCTCGGCCCGAAGCTCGAGGACCAGCTCCGCCCGCACGGCTTGACGCTGCGGCACTTCCCGCAGTCGTTCGAGGTGAGCTCGCTCGGCGGCTGGATCGCGACGCGCTCGGGCGGCCACTTCGCGACGCTTTACACGCACATCGACGACTTCGTCGAGTCGCTGCGCGTCGTGACGCCGAGCGGAATCGTCGAGACGTGCCGGCTCCCCGGCTCGGGCGCGGGACCGAGCCCCGACCGGCTGTTCATCGGCTCGGAGGGGATCCTCGGGATCATCACCGAGGCGTGGATGCGCCTGCAGAACCGCCCGCGCTGGCGTGCCTCCGCGTCAATCACCTTCCCGACTTTCCTCGCCGGCGCGGAAGCGGTGCGTGCGATCGCCCAGTCGGGTCTCGCGCCGACCAACTGCCGGCTGCTCGACCCGGGCGAGGCGATGACGTCGGGAGCCGGCACGGGGGACACGGCGGTGCTGGTGCTCGGCTTCGAGTCGGCGGACCATCGCCCGGATGCGTGGATGGCGCGCGCCCTCGAGCTCTGCCGCGACCACGGCGGGAGCGTGCCGGAGGGCGCCGGCGCGACGCGGGAGGACGAGTCGGCGGCGCGCGAGGGCGCGGTCGGCGCGTGGCGCAAGGCCTTCCTCGAGGGCCCGTACCTGCGCGACGCGCTCGCCGCGATGGGGATGATCACCGAGACCTTTGAGACGGCGATCACCTGGGACCGCTTCCCCGCCTTCCACACGGCGGTGATGGAGGCGACGCAGGACGCGGTGCGCCGGGTGTGCGGCGCGGGGCAGGTGAACTGCCGCTTCACCCACGTTTACCCCGACGGTCCCGCGCCCTACTACTCGGTGATCGCGCCCGGGCGGCGCGGCTCGCAGCTCGCCCAGTGGGCGGAGATCAAGGCCGCGGCGTCCGAGACGCTGCTCGCGCACGGCGGGACGATCACGCACCACCACGCCGTCGGGCGCGACCATCGCCCGTGGTACGACCGCCAGCGTCCGGAAGGCTTCGCGCGCGCCCTTGCCGCGGCGAAGCGCGCGCTCGATCCGAAGGGCATCCTGAACCCGGGCGTGCTTCTAGGCTGAGGCGTACGTCCGGACTGGGGCTCGGGCGCGCGCCACCTGCTCGAGCAGCAGCGCGAACAGCACGACGCCCCCCACGAGGCAGCCCGGCCAGCTCCGCCAGCCGAGGAGCAGCGTGACGGGCGGCGGCGGCGCGTGGATCACGACGAGCGCCGCGAGGAGCAGGGCGAGGCGCGGCGACGAGCGACGCGGGTCGCTCCGGGCGAGCTCTCCCGCGAGGACGACCGTGGGCAGCAGCGACACCACGTAGGTGAACGGCCAGGCGCGCGGCACGACGAGCAGCGCGGCGCTCGTCCAGAGCGCGAGCAGCGCCGCGTGCGACGCGCAGGTGCCACGCAGGGTCGCGATCGTCGCGGCGTCGACGACCACGAGCGCGAGCAGCACGAGCGCCTGCTCGGCGAGACCCTCCGCCCCCAGCGCGTGCACCGCCGCCCACACGTAGCGCGCGGCGGTCTGCGACTCGCCCATCGCCCAGGCCCCGTAGAGGTGCGCCTCGCCCGCGGCGCGCACCACGAAGGCGTGGTCCGAGGTCGGGAAGCCCGCGCCCGCCATCAGCCGCTCGCCGCTCACGAGCTCCGCGAAGCCGCCCGGCACCTGCTCGAGGACCGCGGGACCTCCGATCACGGGCAGCGTCCGGGCGAACGCGGCGAAGAGCCCCACGCCGGTCACGGCCGCCGTCGCGGCGGCGAGCGCCGCGAGCGAGACGACGAAGGCGGCGAGCATGCGCGGCGCGCGCAGCAGCATGTAGCCGGCGAGAAGCCCCGGGTAGAGCTTGACGCTGGTCGCGAGCGCGATCAGGAAGCCGGGCGCGGTGTCGGTGCCGCGACGTTGCTTGACGAAGGCCGCCGCCGTCACCAGGAGCAGGACCACGAGGTCGATCTGCCCGCGCTCGAAGTGCACCAGCACCGGCGTCGAGAGCCCGAGGAGGATCCACAGCGCTGCGAAGAGCCGCGCCGGCGCCGCCAGGCGGGCGAGCAGGACGACCGATCCCGCGAGCAGCAGACACTGGCACGCCCACCACAGAAGCCGCAGCTCGCCGAACGGCAGGCGCGCGAAGAGCCCGAAGAAAGCGATCGCGAGCGGCGGGTAGTTGACGGGTCCGGGCTCGCCGGGGTCCGGCGCACGGCCGTACGGGACGACGCCCGAATTCCACAGCGTGCCGCTCACGTGGAGGGCGCGCAGGTCCATGCCGAGGTAGAGGCGCGTCGCGGCGTAGGTCGAGAGCAGGAGATGGACGACGGCCAGGGCGGCGAGCGCCACGACGAGCGCGCTCTCGAGCTCTCGACCCTGCGCGTCGGGCCGCGCGTCCTCCGCCATTGCCTCCTCCGCCCCGGGGTGTTCATCGGCGGCGCCGGCCGGCCGCGTGAGCCGCGGCACTGGCGCAGGTGAGCGACGCACGATAACGTCGCGCCGACCCGCCGGGAGAAGCCATGCCGATCGACCTTCGTGAGCTCCTCGCGCCGCGCACGAGCGCGGTCATCACCTCCGAGTGCCAGCAAGGCGTGATCGGCGCCCACGGACCGCTCTCGGCGCTCTCCAAGGCGGTCCAGGCGAGCGGCTTCGTGCTGCGCGCGGCCCGGGTGCTGGAGGCGGCGCGCCGGGCGGGCCTGCCGGTGCTGCACGGTATCGTCGTGCGCCGGCCGGACGGCGGCGGCACGACGGTGAACTGTCGCCTGCTCGCGGCCGCGCGGAAGGCGGGCGGGCAGGGGCTGCTCGCGGGGAGCCCCGCCGCGGCGCTGGTGCCGGAGTTCGGTCCGGCGGAGACGGACTACGTCGTGGCGCGCCACCACGGCGTGTCGCTGTTCCACGACACGGAGCTCGACTCGCTGCTGCGCAACCTCGGCGTGCGCACCGTCGTGCTCCTCGGCGTGAGCCTCAACGTCGCGCTGCTCGGCACGACGATCGAGGCCGTGAACCGCGGCTACCAGGTGGTGATGCCGCACGACGGCGTGACAGGCGACCCGCCCGAGTACGCGAAGATGGTGCTCGAGCACACGCTTCGCCTCCTCGCGACGATCACGACGTGCGAGGAGATCGTGGGCGTGCTCGATGCCCAGGGGGCGCGAACGTGACCGATCTCGTCCTCACCGAGGAGCAGCAGCTCCTGCAGAGCACGGCCGCCGACTTCGTTCGGCAGAGCGCGCCGGTCTCCAGGCTGCGCGCGCTGCGCGACGCGGGGGATCCGCTGGGCTTCTCGCTCGACCTGTGGCGCTCGATGGCCGAGCTCGGCTGGCCGGGCATCGTCCTGCCGGAGCGCTACGGCGGGCTCGGCCTCGGCTACGCCGACCTCGTCGTCGTGCTCGAGGAGCTCGGCAAGGTGCTCGCGCCCGAGCCCTTCCTCTCGACCGTGCTGCTCGCGGGCAACGCGATCCTGCTCGGCGGATCGGAGGTGCAGAAGGAGGAGCTCCTGCCGCGGATCGCGTCGAGCGACGTCGTGCTCGCCGCCGCGTTCCACGAGCCGGGCGCGCGCCACCGCCGCTACCACGTCGCGACGCGCGCCGTCGCGCAGCCGAACGGGAAGTTCCGCTTGACGGGAAGCAAGGACCTGGTGCTCGACGGCGCCGCGGCGGAGCGGTTCGTCGTGCTTGCGCGGAGCGAAGGCGCGATCGACGACCGCCACGGGCTGTCCTTGTTCCTGGTCGACGCGCGCGCGCCCGGCGTGACCGTCGCGCGGCAGCAGCTCGTCGATCACCGCCTCGCGGCGCTCGTGCGCTTCGACGGCGTCGAGGTCGACGGCGCGGCGCAGCTCGGCACGCTCGGCGAGGGCGCGGACCTCCTCGACCGGGTGCTCGACCGCGCGCTCGTGGGACTGTGCGCCGACATGCTGGGCGGCATGGTGCGCGCCTTCGAGACCACGCTCGCCTACCTGAAGGAGCGCCGGCAGTTCGGCGTCCCGATCGGCTCGTTCCAGGCGCTCAAGCACCGCGCGGCGCGCATGTTCGTCGAGACCGAGCTCGCGCGCTCGGTGGTGATGGCGGCGGCACGGGCGCTCGACGCCGGCGCGGAGGACGCTCCGCTCCTCGCCGCAGCGGCCAAGGTGCGCCTCTCGGACGGCTTCGTGCTGGTCGCGAGCGAGGCGGTGCAGATGCACGGCGGCATCGGGATGACCGACGAGCACGACATCGGCTTCTACCTGAAGCACGCGCGGGCGACCGAGATCCTGCTGGGCGACGCGGCGCACCACCGCGACCGCTTCGCGAGCCTCCAGGGCTACTGACGGGCGCCGGCGCGCGCCGTCAAGCAGCGACCGGCACGAGGTAGCTCTCGAGGTGCGCGCACAGCGCGCCCTCGTCGGCCGGCTGGCTGCGGTACCCGACGTAGCCGTCCGGACGGATCAGGTAGAGCGCGTCGCTCGCCGCGCCGTAGCGCTGGTGCACGGCGCGCTGCGGATCGAGCAGCACCCGGCCCGGGAAGTCGAGGTTGGCCGGGACGGAGGCGCCGGCGACGACGAGGCACGGCGCGACCGCGTCGCCGAAGCGTCGCTGCACCTCGCGCACGCGCCCGGCGAGGCGTAGCGCACCGCCGTCGGGCGCCTCCGTGCCGGTCAGCGCGAGCAGGACGTGGCTCGTCCCGTGCAGCGCGTCGAACAGGGTGATCGGGCGGCCGCTCGCCGCGTCGACCACCGCCGCGTCGGGCGCGCGGCTGCCCGCCGCGACGCCGCCGCCCGACCAGACGTGGGCCGCAGCACCGCGATGCTCGCCGGAGAGCGGGCTCGCGGCGTAGTCGATCTCGAGCTCCGCAAGCGTCGTCGCGAGGCGCGAGCGCACGAAGTCGAACGAGGCGAGGAGCGGCGCGATCCGGCCGCGGATCGCCTGGGCGAGCGGGTTGCGCAGCGTCGCGACGCGGGTCATCAGCGCCGCGTTGCGCAGCACGACCTCACCCACCGCGCTTCGCTCGGTGCTGTAGCTGTCGAGCAGCGTCTCGCGCGCCCGTCCGGCCGCGACCAGCCCGAGCTTCCAGCCGAGGTTGTAGGCGTCCTGGATGCCGGTGTTCATCCCCTGGCCGCCGGCCGGGCTGTGGATGTGCGCCGCGTCACCCGCGAGGAAGGCGCGGCCGTGGCGGTAGGCGCGCACCTTGCGCTCGTGGATCCGGAAGCCCGAGAGCCAGATCGGATCGGAGCAGACGAGCCCGCCCGGGCCGCGCTCGTCGACCATCGACTGCACCTGCTCGAGGGTCGGGTCGGGCGGGTGGTCGAGGCCGCGCGCGAGGCCAACGTCGGCGATCACGCGGAAGCGCCCCGGCGCGATCGGGAAGAACGCGAGGATGCCCGTCGGGTGCCAGAAGACCGACAGCTCGTCCTCGGCGAGCCCGCGGAGGTGCACGTCGGCGAGCACCCAGTCGTTCGGCTCGACCTCTCCCTCGAACGGGACCCCGAGCAGATGGCGCACGGTGCTGTGCGCGCCGTCGCAGCCGAGGAGCCAGGCGGTGCGGACCGTCTCCTCGCCGCCGTCCGCCCGGCGCAGCACCGCGGTCACGCCGTCGCGCTCGACGGTGAAGGAGCAGAGCTCGGTGCGGCGCTCGACCGTGACGCCCTGACCGGCGAGGCGCTTCTCGAGCAGCCGCTCGGTCTCGCTCTGCGGGATCATGAGCACGTAGCGGTAGGGGCTATCGAGGTCGTCGAGCGAGACGTGAACGAGCCGCTTGCCGCGGTCGTAGAGGCTCATCCCGTGCCCCGGCATCCCGGCCGCGACGAACGGCGCCGCGCCGCCCATGTCGTCGAGGATCTCGAGCGTCCGGCTCCACAGGACGAGCGCCTTCGACTTGTCGGTGCGATGCTCGTTCCGGTCGACGATGCGGCAGGCGACGCCGTGCCGCTCGAGCTCGATCGCGAGCGCGAGCCCGACCGGCCCCGCGCCGACGACCAGCGCCTCGACCTCCCGTCCGTTCCCCGATGCCGCCATCGCCGTGCTCCTTCTCCGTCTGTAGCGGGAGATCGGCCGGCGGCGGCGCAGGTCTTAGCCGCCGGTCGAGGCGGGCACGATGCTGATCCCGCCGCCGCGCTCGAGCACCGCGTACTTGATCTGGCTCAGGCGCTCGAGCCCGTGGCTGCGCCGCGCCTCGGCGAGGATGTTTTGCTCGTCGACGCGCTCGCGGCGCATCCGGTCGTGCAGCGGCACGCCGTCCTTGAGCAGCAGGACGGGCACGCCCTCGATCAGCCATTCGACCGGCTGCGAGCGCTGCTTCCACAGCGAGAGCAGGATGTCGATCAGCACCAGCGTGACGACGAGCAGCAGGGCGTTGGTGACCGAGTAGTCCTCGCCGAGGAGCCCCTGCTACGTCGTCTCGGCGATGATCAGCAGCAGGACGAAGTCGAAGGTCGTGACGCTCTCGAGCGAGCGCTTCCCGGCGACGCGGAAGATGATCAGCAGGAAGAGGTAGATCCCGGCGCCACGCAGCACGGTCTCCATCGCGCGACCTCCTTCTCCCGTCTAGGGATAGACGACCTGGCGAAAGCGAAGCGGCGGGCTGTCGTCGAGGCGAAGCCGGCCCTCGAAGATGCCGTACTCTTGCGGCTGGACCTCGAACGCGACGCGGATCGGCCCCCCGTCGGCCGCGAAGACGAACGCCATCCACTCGGGCGACGCGACGACCCGAAGCGGCGGAGGCGTCACCTGCTCGACGCGCACGCGCTCGAGGTACGCGGTCGCGAGCGCGACGCGCGCCTCGCCGGGCGGGCGCTCGATGCGCACCTCGAGCGTCGCGGGTGCGGTGCGCCGCGCAAAGACCGGGTAGCGCACGGCGAGACCTTCGCCCTCGGCGGTTCGGGTCCACAGCGGGCTGCCGCCGAACAACCCGAAGAGGCCCGCCAACAAGACAAAACCCCATCACGGTCCAGCCGGCGCGCTCGACGACCCAGCTCGCGCGCTGGAAGGCGATGACCCGCTCGGTCTCGACGTCGCCCTCGAGCGTGGTCGCCAACGCCTTGCGCGCGGTGCGGGTCATCGAAGCAGAGAAGCACGCACGCAATCCGCGTACCGCTCCCGCTGGGCGCGGCGAGCGGCTCTTTCGGCGCTCCCGCTGGTAAGGGCTACAGGGTCACCCGCGGGTCGCGTGCACTTCGGGTGCAACCGCGCGGCGTCGCTCGCCGCCCAGCACCCAGGCGCGCAGGCGCTCCATCCCGACGTAGGTCACGGGGACGACGAAGAAGGTGAGCACCGTCGAGAAGAACATTCCCCCCGCGACCGCTACGCCGAGCGGCGCCCGCGCCTCGCCGCCGGCCCCGCCGCCGAGCGCGATCGGCAGGATCCCGACGATGGTCGACACCGCGGTCATCAGGATCGGCCGGAAGCGCGTGCGCGAGGCCTCGAAGGTCGCCTCCACGAGGTCGAGCCCGCGCTCGCGGAGCTGGTTCGCGAACTCGACGATGAGGATCGAGTTCTTGGTCACCAGGCCGACCAGCATGACGAACCCGATCTCGCTGAACAGGTTGAGCGTTCCGCCGGTCGCGAGCAGGGTGAGCAGCGCCCCGGTGAACGACAGCGCGACCGCGACCAGGATCGTGAGCGGGTGGAGGAAGCTCTCGAACTGCGCGGCGAGCACCAGGTAGATGATCACCACGGCGAGAATGTACGCGAAGAGCAGCGCGTTGCTCGACTCGAAGTAGCTCTCCGACTCGCCCGAGAACGTGGTGCGGTATCCCTCGCCTTCCGGCAGGACGTCCTCGGCGATCTTCTGCAGGGCGTCCAGCACGCTGCCGAGCGGCGCGTTCGCCGCGAGGTGCCCGGTGATGGTCGCCGAGCGCAGGCGGTCGAAGTGCGGCAGACCGCGCGGCGCGACCGACTCCTTGATGCGGACGAGCGAGCCGAGCGGGATCAGCGCGCCGTCGTGCCCGCGCACGTAGGTCTCGAGCAGGTCGCGCGGGTGCATCCGCTCCGCGCGGTCGAGCTGCGCGATGACGTCGTACGTCTCGCCGTGCAGCTTGAAGGTCGAGATGTCGAGGCCGCCGAACAGGACCTGCAGCGCGCTCGCGATGTCACGGACCGACACGCCGAGGTCGCTCGCCCGCTCGCGGTCGATGATCACCTCGATCTGCGGCTTGTTGAGCAGGAGGTCGGTCTGCAGGTTGACCAGCCCGGGGATCGAGCGGGCGCGCAGGATGATTTGGTCGACGTACTCCGCGAGCTTCGCCGTGTCCGGGCCCTGCACGACCAGCGATACGGGCGCACCGAAGCCGCTCGTCTGCAAGGCGGGCAGGTTCATCGGGAAGGCTTGGACGCCGCCCAGCTTGCCGAGCTGCTCGCGCAGCTCGTCGACGATCGTCATCTGGCTCTTCTCCCGCTGGTCCGACGGGTAGAGGCTCGCGAAGATCGCTCCCTCGTTCACCAGGCCCGGAGTGCCGATGCCCAGGGCGACGACGGAGAACGCCTTCTCCACCTCGGGCACGGCGAGCACCGTCTTCTCGACCTCGTACTGGTAGCGGTCGGTGTACTCGAGCGTGCTGCCCTCCGGCGCGCGGATGATCGTGCGCACCGCCTCGCGGTCCGCGACCGGGATGAACTCGCGCTCGATGATCCCGAGCAGCAGCAGGCCGGTCGCGACCCAGGCGAGCCCGCCGAGAAGCGTCAGCGCCGGGTGCCGCAGCACCGGACGAAGCCAGCGTCCGTACCCCGCGGAGAGCGCCTCGAAGCCGCGCGCGAGCCACGCGCGCAGACCGGTTTCCTCGCCGCCCTGCTTCAAGACCCGCGCGCAGAGCATCGGTGAAAGGGTCAGCGCGACGAAGCCCGAGATCCCGACCGCCGCCGCGACCGTGATGCCGAACTCGCGGAACAGGAGCCCGGTCGTGTCGGTCAGGAAGGCGAGCGGCAGGAACACGGCCATCGTCGAGATGGTCGCCGCGATCACCGCGAAGGCGATCTCGTCCATGCCGCGCCGCGCCGCCTCCATGCGCTCCGTGCCTTCCTCGATCCAGCGCGTGATGTTCTCGAGAACGACGATCGCGTCGTCGACCACGAGGCCGATCGCGAGCGTGAGCCCCATGAGGGTGAGCGTGTTGACGCTGAAGTCGAGGAAGTAGAGCACCGCGAACGTCCCGACGAGCGAGACGGGGATGGCGACCGCCGGGACGATCGTCGCGCGCAGCGAGCGCAGGAAGATGAAGATGACGATCACCACGAGGACGATCGCCTCGACGATCGTCTGGCTCACGTCGGCGAGCGAGCGCTCGATGAACACCGAGGAGTCGAAGGCCTTCTCGAGGGTCAAGCCCGGAGGCAACGCCTTCGCGATCTCGGCGGCTTCGCGCTTCACCGCGTTCGCGACGTCGAGCGTGTTGGCTTTCGATTGCTTGACGATGCCGAGGCCGACTGCAGGCTTCCCGTTGAAGCGCACGAGCTTGCGCTCGTCCTCGGGCCCGACCTCGACGCGCGCGACGTCGCGCAGGCGAACGATCTGCCCGTCGATGTTCGCGATGGCGAGCGCCTCGTACTCTTCGACCTCCTTGAGCTCGCCGAGCGTCCGGATCGTGAACTCCCGGTCGAGGCCCTCGATGCGGCCCGAGGGGATGTCGACGTTCTCGCGGCGCAGGGCCTCCTGGACGTCGGCGATCGTGAGGCCGTGCGCCGTGAGCCGCTGGTTGTCGATCCACAGGCGCATCGAGAAGCGCTTCTCGCCGGCGATCAGCACCTCGGAGACGCCGAGCAGCTTGGCGAGCCGGTCCTGCACCTGGGTCTCGGCGATCGTCGAGATCTCGACCTGCGAGTAGCCGTCGCCGTAGAGCGCGAGCCACATGATGGGGCTCGTGTCGGCCTCGCGCTTGGCGACCACCGGCTCCTCGACGTCGTCCGGCAGGTCGTCGCGAGCCCGCGCCACGCGGTCCCGCACGTCGTTCGCGGCGGCGTCGACGTCGCGGTCGAGGTTGAACTCGACGGTGATCGAGGAGACCTGCTCGCGGCTGACCGACGTCAGATGCTTGACGCCCTCGATGGCGATGAGCTGGTCCTCGAGGGGCTGCGTGACCGAGGTCTCGATCACCTCCGGCGCGGCTCCGGGGAGGACCGTCGTCACCGCCACGATGGGCGGGTCGACGTCAGGGAACTCGCGGTTGGGCAGCCGGCCGAGCGCGATAGCGCCGAACAGCATGATGATGAGCGATAGGACGGTCGCGAGGACCGGACGCTCGATGCAGATCTGCGAGAGCTTCACGGCGTCCTCGCGGCGCCGGGCGAGGCGGCTCCCCCCGAGGCGACGACGGCTTCCGCGGGGCGGACGGGCGCGCCGGCCGCGACCTTGTGCGTCCCGCCCGAGACGATGCGGTCCCCCGCGGCGAGCCCGCTCACCACCTCGACGCGGCCGGGCTGCCGGATCCCGAGCTCGACCGGGACCCGCGTCGCGAACTGGTGCTCGTCGACGCGCCAGACGAACGGGCCCTGCGCGTCGTGGGCGATCGCCGCCTCGGGAACGACGATCGTGTCGTCGTGCCGCGCGATCTCGAGGTCGATCTCGGCGAAGAAGCCCGGGCGCAGCCGCAGCGATTCGTTCGGCACGAAGGCCTTGAGCAGCAGGCGCCGCGTCCGCGGGTCGAGCGAGGGCGCGACGAAGTACACCTCCCCGGGGAAGGTCTCGCCGGGGAACGCGGCGACCGAGATCTCGACCGGCAGGCCGATCTTGGCGAGCGGCACCGCCACCTCGGGCACGGTGAACACGAGCCGCAGGCGGGTCAGGGCGTCGATCCGCACGAGCTCCGTGTCCTCGTTGACCCGGTCGCCGGGTGACACCAGGCGGGCCCCGAGGACGCCGTCGAACGGCGCTCGGATCTCGGTCCGGTCGAGCTCGACCTGGGCGAGGTCGCGGCGTGCGCGCGCGGCGTCGAGCCGCGAGCGTGCCGCGTCGAGCTCGGCCGGCGACAGCGTACGCTGCTTGGCGAGCGACTGGGCGCGCCGCCACTCGTCCTCGGCGAGCGACAGCGCGGCGACCGCCTCGGCAAGCCGCGCCCGCTGCTCCTCGTCGCGCAGCCGCAGGAGCAGGTCGCCCTGCTTCACGTGCTGCCCTTCCTTGAACTCGATCGAGGCGACCACGCCCTGCGTCTCGGGCTTGAGCACCACCGACTCGTCCGCCTCGAGCTGGCCGACGAGCTGCACCCGGTCGGTGATCGAGCTGCGCTCCACCGTCGTGATCTCGACGGCGACCGGCGGCGGCCCCTCGGAGTGTGTCGAATCAGCCGGGCTCCCGCAGGCGGCGAGGAGCGCCGCCGCGAGGATCGCCCAGGGCCTTGCGCAGGCAGCCCGGCGGCGGGCCGCGCTGCGAAGCGAGCCCTTGGTCTTCGTCACCCCGATGTGCACGCCTCGCGAGACTCCCGGATGCGGACGCCTCCGGCGCCGTGCTCTTGCGCCCCGGAGCGTCGCGGCGCGGTCGCCGCTTCCCCGCACCAGGCCGTTTCGACGGAAGGCGGTTAACGACGGCATGGTGCCCAACGGGATCGTGGCTTGCAAACGGCCTTGCAAATCGGCCCGGATCGCGGCCGAGTGGGGCGAGCATGAGGGACAGACCGCTCACCGTCCTCACGCACTTTCCCGCCGAGCGCCTGGGGCGCGTGGCGCGCGAGGTGCCGGGCGTCGAGATCGTGCCCGTTCCGACCGAGGGCGAGATCCCGCCCGGCGTCGCGGGCGAGGTGCTGGTGACCTTCGCCTGGGGCGCGCCGAACGTCGCAGAGGCAGTTTCCCGCGGGGTTCGCTGGGTGCACGTGATCGGCACGGGCGTCGACCGGTTTCCCTTCGCCGCGCTCGGCGGCGCCGTCCTCACCTGCGCGCGCGGCGCCAGCGCCGTGCCGATCGCCGAGTGGGTGCTCGCCGTGATGCTCGCCTTCGAGAAGCGCCTGCCCGAGGCCTGGATCGACGGCGCCGCGCGCTGGCGGCGTCGCGAGCTCGGCACGCTCGCGGGCCGCACGCTCGGTCTCGTCGGCCTCGGCAGCATCGGCACGGCGGTCGCCGAGCGCGCTTTGCCGTTCGGGATGCGCGTCCGCGCGCTCCGCCGCACGGCTCGTCCGAGCCCGGTTGCGGGCGTCGAGCTGGTCGGCGATCTCGCGGCGCTGCTCGCCGACGCCGATCACTTGGTCCTCGCCGTGCCCGCGACGCGCGCGACGCGCCACCTGCTCGACGAGGCGGCGTTCGCCCGCGTCAAACCAGGCGTGCACCTGGTGAACGTCGCGCGAGGCAGCCTCGTCGACCGGGATGCCCTTCGCGCGGCGCTCGACGACGGGCGCGTCGCGTGCGCCTCGCTCGACACGGTCGAGCCCGAGCCGCTGCCCGAGGGCCACTGGCTCTACACGCATCCGCGCGTGCGCCTGAGCCCGCACGTCTCGTGGAGCATGCCGGGAGCCCTCGAGGTGTTCGTCGACCTGCTGATCGACAACCTGCGCCGCTACCGCGCCGGCGAGCCGCTCGCCGGCGTGGTCGACGTGCGCGAGGGCTACTGACCCGACCCGGCTTCCGGGCCGGCGTCCTTGAGCTCGATCAGCACCTCGCGGTACGGCCGCTCGCCGGTGTTCACCGTCCACTCGCTCTCGCCGCGCTCGAGGAACACCGTCCGCCCCGGCGTGACCTCGGCCTCGCGCGGTGGGCGCTCGGAGCCCGGTCCCGGGACGGCGGCGATGCGGTCGCCCTCGAGGAGCACGATCACGTAGTCGAGGTCGTGCCGGTGCAGGTCGGAAGCCTCGCCGGGCGCCAGGGTCATCTCCCAGACGCGCACGCGCTCGTTCTCGAACAGCACGCGGCTTCCAACTCGTCCGAGCGGCGCACCGGCGTGCCGCGCGCGGAACTCGCGCGCGAAGCTCTCGAGCGCCGCCGCGTCGCGCGTCACCGCACGGCCGTCCTGTGGGTGTGCCCGGCGTGCTCGGTGTGTCCGGCGTGCGACGCGGCCTGCTTCGCGATGCGCGGCAAGCGCCGCGTCGCGCGACCCGGGACGCACTCGATCTCGAGGACGTCGTGGTCGGTGCGCTCGCCGGCGCTGCTCTGGATCTCGATGCGCCCGATGCCGACCGGCACGCGGAGCTCGTTCGTCGCGGAGCAGTGCGGCCCCGCGTCGTCCCTCGCCGAGGCGTGGAAGGCGGCGCTCAGCGTCGCGCGGTTCTGGAACTCGGGCGTCGTGCGATCGGTCGAGGCTTCGGGACGAACTACCTCGAAGGCGTCCGGTGTCTCCGGCGTGCAGCTCGGGAGGCGCGGGTCGCGCACGCCGAAGCAGAGCCCGAGTCGCACGGTGCACTCGCCGGGCACGTCGCCGACGTCGCAGCCGGCGTCGCCGTCCGTGCAGCGGAGCCGGCCGCCGCGCGCAACGAGCTTGCCGCCGCGTCCCTCGGTGGGCAGCAGCCACTCGGTGAGGCAGTCGTCCGACCCGGCGCCGCCGCCGGGGACGAGCTGGCGGGTGAGGCAGGCGTCGTCGCTCCCCCGGCACTCGCCGCGCACCCAGACTGGGCTGCTCCAGGCGCGCTCCAGGTTCGACTGCGCGACCCGCGTGTAGAAGAAGGTGTGCGGCTCGACGACCGCGACCCTCGCGTCGAGCGTGCAGTCCTTGGTCGCAGAGCGGACGCGGCGCACGACGTCGCCGTTGCGGACGAGCTCGATGGTCACCGACGTCCGCGTGGCGAGCGCGCTCGCGGTGACGTGAACGCGCGAGCCGAGCGGTGCGGTGAGCTCGCCGCCCATCGGCGTGCCGTCGACCTCGAGCGCGAGCTCGATGCGCTGGCCGTTCGTCGCCCAGCAGCGGCGCGCGCGAAGCGTCTCGAGCAGGGCCTCACGCGTCAAGGCGGCGGCGGGGCAGCCCGTCAAGCCCGTGCCGAGCAGCGGCAGCCCGAGATCGGTGTGGTGGTCGTCCGACACGCCGACGAATCCGAGGCGAAAGCCGGAGCGCAGCGCCCAGAGGGCGTTGCCGAAGCCCGGCTCGTTGTCGCCGTTGGCCGCCGTGTTCCAGACCTCCACGGCGTTGGTCAGCTCGTCCTCGATCTCGTCCCAGTTCACCTTGAACAGGTCGGACGGATGATTGACGTGCGCCGCGGCGCGCCCTTCGCGGATCACGGGGCCGTAGAAGGCGTAGAAGTCCGCCGCCTCGGGGCAGTCCTGCGACCTGCAGGGGGTCTCGTCGTCGCGCTCGAAGTAGACGTTCATGTGCCAGCGGTGCGTCCACTCGCTGGCCGGGAAGGTGACGAAGCGCCCCGGCACGTGGAACGAGGCGGCCGTCGCCTGCAAAATCTCCCACTCGTTGTCGGTGAGGAACGCGTCGTGGTCGGAGAGCGCGACGAAGTCGAGGCCCGCGACGTCGCGCGCGACGCGGAAGAAGGCGTCGGGCGGATTGGTCGCGTCGTCGGAGAGCGCCGAGTGGGCGTGCAGGTCGCCGAAGTAGGCGGCGCCCCGCGCCGGCTGCGGCGCGACGAGGGCAACCACGGCAGCGGCAACGGTGACCGCGGCGAGGACGAGCAAGCGGTCGGTCCCGCCGGCTGGCGCGGTGCCGACCGCGCACCGCGCGGACCGCCGCGGTGGTGGGCTCCCGGACCGGCCTTCGATGGTCGTCACGCGCTCTCTCCTGCGCGCGGCTTAGAGCGCACTCGCGCCCGCCGGTCAACGCGCGCCGCGCCCGAGCGGGATGTTGACACGACGCCCTTTCGGGCGCCTGCTGGAGAAGCACCCGATGCGCGAGGCCGGCTCGTGGCGCAGGCCTCGGAGACGGCTCAGGGCCCGGTAGGGCGAAAGGAGATTGCATGGAGCGACGCACAGCGAACGCCGCGCGCGCCGCGCCGCCGGGCCCGAGCGCCGGACGTGGCGACGCATCTCGGTCGCGCTGGTCGTGACCGCAGCAGCGCTGACCCTGACCGCCTGCCCCGAACGGCAAGGGCCGGCGGAGAAGGCGGGCGAATCGGTCGACGAAGCCGTCGACAGCATGAAGGACGCCGTCGAGCGGACGGCCCGGCGGAGAACCTGGGCGAGCGGCTCGACGACGCGACGGACTGACGCCCGCGCCGTCGCCCGAGTCCTTGCGCGCGTGCAAGCGCGGCCCGGCGCCTTGCATCGGAGCCGCCGGGCTCCGTTCGTGCAAGCCCGCGACTGCACTTGTAAAACAAATGGCGCGGCAGGCATGGATGCTGCGTCATCGGTGCGCGCGGCGTGTCGTCGCGGAGACGGCCCGCCGGCAACTTGTCTTGACGACCTGGCAGACCGGCCCCGTCTTCCTTAAGCTCTGCCGCGCCGGGACGGAGGTGGGAAGAAGTGTGAGGCCCGGCTGCGGCGCCGGAGCACCCATCGCAGTGCTCCGGCGCCGCGCGCTGTCGTGAGCGGCGCGCGCCTGGTAGCGCTCGGGCAGAGGATGCCGGCGTTGCCGCTCAGCGAAAACCCACGCTGCCGCGCCGTCGTCGATGCGGCGGCGCGCTTCTGCGAGACCTGCGGTGCCGCGCTCGCGCGGCGCTGCCCTGCGTGCGGCAGCGCGGCCTCGCATACGGCGCGCTTCTGCAGCTCGTGCGGTGCGCCGCTCGGCGCAGCGGCTCCGGGCGGGCGCGTCCTTGACGTGCCGCGCGCGTACACGCCGCGCCACCTCGCCGAGCGGATCCTCACCCAGCGCTCGGTGCTCGAGGGCGAGCGCAAGCAGGTGACGTGCTGTTCGCCGACCTCAAGGGCTCGATGGACATCGCCGCCGACGTCGACCCGGAGGAGTGGCACGCGATCAAGGACCGCTTCTTCGCGATCGCGAGCGACGGCGTGCATCGCTTCGCCGGAACGATCAACCAGTACACGGGCGACGGGGTGATGGCGCTGTTCGGCGCGCCGCTCGCGCACGAGGACCACGCCGAGCGGGCCTGCCTTGCCGCGCTCGACCTCGCGACGCGGCTCGCCCGCTACGGCGAGGAGCTGCGGCGGGAGCGGGGGATCCCGTTCGCGGTGCGGATCGGCCTCAACTCCGGCGAGGTGGTCGTCGGGCGGATCGGCGACGACCTGCGCATGGACTACACCGCGCAGGGACACGCGGTCGGCCTCGCGGCGCGCATGGAGCAGCTCGCGGAGCCGGGCGCCGTCTACCACACCGAGCACACCCGTGCCCTGATCGGCGAGCGCTTCGCGCTCCGCGATCTCGGCAAGCACAACGTCCGCGGCGTGCGCGAGCCGGTGCGGGTGTTCGCGCTCGACGGAGTGGGGTCGATGCGCTCGCGGCTCGAGCTCGCGCTCGCGCAGGCGCGCGGCTTCACCCGCTTCGTCGGACGGACGAGCGAGGCGGCGTTGCTCGAGGCGGCGCTCGAGCGCGCCGCCCAAGGCGCGGGCTCGCTCGTCGCGGTGTCGGGGTGAGGCGGGCGTCGGCAAGAGCCGCCTCTGCTGGGAGCTTGCGGCGCGCGCTCGCGAGCGCGGCGTCGCGGTCCACCGGGCGCACGCCGTCACCTACGGGAGCGCGGTGCCGCTCGTCCCCGTGCTCGAGCTGCTGCGCAGCATGCTCGGCATCGCGGAGCGCGAGCCGGCGGAGGAGGCGCGGCGCAAGGCTGCGGGCACGCTGCTGCTGGTCGATCTCGCGCTGCACGACGAGCTGCCGCTAATCTTCGAGTTGCTCGGCATCGCGGAGCCGGACGCGCCCGCCGCCCGAGGCGGCGATCCCGAGGCGCGCCAGCGCCGCCTGCTCACCGTCGTGCGCCGTCTCGTCGAGCACCTGGCGGCGCGCCAGCCGCACCTCCTGGTGGTCGAGGACCTGCACTGGCTCGACCCGGGCAGCGAGGCGTTCCTGCGCGCGATCGCGGACGTCGTGCCGCAGAGCCGCACGCTGCTGCTCGTCGATTACCGCCCCGAGTACGAGCGCGACGCGGCGTGGCTCGGGCACGCGCCCTTCGAGCGCGTGCGCCTGGCGCCGCTCGACGAGCGGTCGACCGGCGAGCTGCTCGACGAGCTCGTGGGCCGTGAGCCGTCGCTCGGCGACCTCGCCGCGCGGATCGCCCGGCAGACCGCGGGCAACCCCTTCTTCGTCGAGGAGACGGTGCGCGCGCTCGCCGACGCGGGGCACCTCGAGGGCAGGCGCGCCGCGGCCCGTCGCCACGGTGGCGCTGCCCGCGACCCTGCAGACGGTGCTCGCCGCGCGCATCGATCGCCTGCCGGAGGACGCGAAGTCGCTCCTCCAGACGGCGGCGGTGATCGGCAAGCGGTTCGCGCCGCGCGTGCTCGCGCGCGTGTGAGAGGAGCCGGAGGCGGAGGTCGCGCTCGCGCTGGAGGCGCTCGAGCGGGCCGAGTTCGTCCACCGCGAGGGCGAGCTGCTCGCGTTCAACCATCCGCTCCCCAGGAGGTCGCCGACCGGTCGCAGCTCGCGGCGCGGCGCGAGCACGTGCACGCCGCCGTCGCGGCGGCGCTCGAGGCCGAGCACGCGGGGTCGCTCGACGACGTGGCGGCGCTCATCGCGCACCATCGCGAGCGCGCGGGTGACGCGCTCGGCGCAGCACGCTGGCTGCGCCGCGCGGCGGAGCGCGCGACGCGCAACGACGTTGCGGAGGCGATGCGGCTGTGGACCCGGGTGGGTGACCTAGTGGCCGATCTGCCGCAGTCGCCGGAGGCCGTCGAGCTCGGAACGTGGTCGGGGATCCAGCGGCTGAACCTCGGCTGGCGTGTGGGGCTCTCCGTGGAGGAGGCGGAGCGCATCTTCACGCGCGGCATGGAGCTCGCGAAGCTCGCGCCCGACCACAGCGCGCAGGCGGGGTTCCTGGTCACCTACCGCGCGGTGAAGGGGCTTTCCGGCAAGGGAGCCGATGCGATCGAGCTTCTGCACGAGGGAGCGCGGCTTGCGCAGGAGGCGGACGATGCGGGCACCGAGCTCGCGATCCGCTGCGCGCTCGTCCAGTCGCAGCTCATGATCGGCGACCTCCCGGCCGCGCTCGCCACGGCGGAAGCGGCGCTGTCGCGCACGCGCGCGACGCCCGGCCTCGACACCCACGGGTGGCTCCTCGCCATGCGCGGCACCCTGAAGAAGGACTCGGGCGACCTGCGCGGCGCGGAGCGCGACTTCGCGGAAGCGCTCGAGCATGCGCGGCGGCTCGGCGAGAACGAGATCCTCGGCTGGACACACGAGATGCGGGCGAACCTCGTGCGCTGGGGGGCGGACGCCGAGCGCGCGCTCGCCGACGCGCGCGAGGCGGTGCACGTCGCGGAGCGGATCGGCAGCTCGTTCTCGCAGGCGTCGGCCTACGCGAGCCTCGGGCTCGTCCTCCGGATGACCGGCGACCTCGAGGGCGCGGTCGCCGCGCTCGAGCATGCGATGCGGGTGACCGCGAGCGCGGCGCGTTCGTCCACTGGGAGGCGGGGACGCTCGCCTTCCTCGCCGAGGCGTGGACGGCGCAGGGACGCAGCGAAAAAGCGGAGGCGCGTGCCCGCGAGGCGATCGCGCTCGCCGAGCGGCGCGGCACGCGCTTCATGGAGAAGAAGGGCCGCTACGTGCTCGCGGGCGCGCTCGTCGCGGCGGGCGGCACCGCGGCCCTCGCGCACGCAGCGCGCGAGCTCGACCGTGCGGCGCGTCTCGCCCAAGAGACCGGCGCCGTGAGCTGGCTTCCGCTGATCGACGTCGCGCGTGCCCGGCTCGCCGGAGCCGCGGGCGACGCGGCGGCGCGGCGCGCGCTCCTTGCCGCGCCAGCGAAAAGTTCGCTGCGATCGGCGCGGACGCTCTCGCCCGCGAGCCCGAGCGCGGCGCGCCCGCGTGAATCGCTCCCGGCCCTCGATCTGCGGACGGCTGAGCACGCGGCGGCTCGCGTGCTACTCGTCTCCGCTCGATGAGAGGCCCCGCACCGTCCCGCCGGACGAGCCCGCGCCCCGTCGCGCGCGGGACGCTCCGCACGCCGCAGGCGCCGGACGCGCCGGTCGACGCGCGCAACGTGAGCCGCGTCCTCGGCATCCTGCGCCGCGAGTCGAAGAAGTGGAACGCGCCGGTCGTGACGCTGATCGGCGAGCAGTCGCGCGATCCGTTCAAGACGCTCACCGGCTGCATCCTCTCGCTGCGCACCAAGGACGAGGTGACGGCGGTCGCGGCGCGCCGCCTGTTCGCGCTCGCCGACACGCCGGCGAAGCTCGCAGCGACGCCCGAGGCGAAGATCGCGGCGGCGATCTACCCCGTCGGCTTCTACCGCACGAAGGCGCGCACGCTGCGCGAGATCGGACGGCTGCTCGTCGAGCGCTTCGCAGGGCGGGTCCCCGACGACATCGACGAGCTGCTCACGCTCCCCGGCGTGGGACGCAAGACCGCGAACCTCGTCGTCTCGCAGGCGTACGGCAAGCCGGGGATCTGCGTCGACACGCACGTCCACCGGATCACCAACCGCTGGGCCTACGTCCGCACGGGGAACCCGGAGCAGACCGAGATGGCGCTCCGCGCGAAGCTGCCCGCGCGGCACTGGATCGAGATCAACGACCTGCTGGTCGCGTTCGGGCAGACGATCTGCCACCCGACCTCGCCGCGTTGCTCGATCTGTCCGGTGGCGCGCTACTGCCCGCGCGTCGGCGTGGTGCGCAGCCGCTGACCCGGCGGCGTCCGGCCGCGGCGGCGCAGACCCGCTGGCGTCCGCCATGGCGCCCGCGCTCACGCGTGCCGCGCAAGCGAGAAATTGCGGCGAGCGAGCGCCCGAGCGCTTGTACCCGGCGGCGCCTTTGTCGATGAAACCGAGGCGGGGGCTGCCATGGAAGGGTCTCGTTGGCGTGCAGGGTGGACGCCGCGCTCGCCGTGTACGGACGAGAAGAGGTCGGGCAGGGGGGAGCGGCGTGCGGACGCGTCGGGTGAGCCGGCGCGCGCCGTCGCAGCGGCGGCGCATCGACGCGGTCCTCGGCGTGCTGCGCGGGACGATGACGGTCGCCGAGGCGGCACGGCAGCTCGAGGTCACGACCCGCGACGTTCTGCGCTGGCAACGGCGCTTCCTCGCGGCGGGCAAGCGCGCGCTCGTACTTGACGAGGGTGCGGCGGCGGTCCCCGGGCGGCCGCGCGACGAGCGGTCGTCCCGCGAGGCGCTGCCCTTCGCGGTGAGCGCCGAGACCGCGCAACGCTGGCTCCGCATGCTCCCCGAGCAGATCAGGGGCGTGTCGTGGACGACCGACGCGCACCTGCGCTTCACCTCGGTGCACGGCGCGAGAGCGCAGAGCGGCGAGGACGTCGGTGCGGGGCTCGTCGGGAAGTCGCTGTACGAGGTCTTCGAGACCGACGACCCCGGGTTCAGCCCGATCGCGAACCACCTGCGCGCGCTCGAGGGCGAGTCGGGAAGCTACGAGACGGCGTTCGCCGGCCGGGTCTTCCACTACAGGCTCGAGGCGCTGCGCGACGCGCGCGGACGCATCACCGGCGTCCTCGGCACGGCGCTCGACGTGACCGAGGACAGGCGCTCGAAGAGCGTCCTGCGCGAGCACGAGGCGCGGCTTCGCGTGCTGCTCGAGCAGCTTCCGGTGATCCTCTGGACGGCCGACCACGAGCTGCGCATCACCTCGAGCATCGGCGCGGGGCTCGCGACGCTCGGGCTCGAGCCGAACGAGCTCACCGGCATGCCGCTCCGCGAGTACCTGCAAGGCAGCCAGCAGGAGTCGCTGGTCGAGGGGCACCTCGGGGCGCTGGAGGGCCGCTCGGGCAAGGTCGAGCACCGGCTACGCGGCCGCTGCTACCAGACCTACTTCGAGCAGCTGCGCGGGCTCGAGGGCACGGTGGTCGGGGTCCTCGGTCTCACCATCGACATCACGGAGCGCAAGCTCGCCGAGAAGCAGCGCGAGGAGATGCTGGCCCGCGAGCAGGCGGCGCGCGAGCAGGCGGAGGAGGCGAGCCGCCTGAAGGACGAGTTCCTCGCCACGATCTCGCACGAGCTGCGCACGCCGCTCAACGCGATCCTGGGCTGGGCGCACCTGCTGCGCGAGGAGGAGCTCGACCCCGAGACGCGCGCCCGGGCGCTCGAGACGATCGAGCGCAACTCGCGGCCAGGCGCACCTCATCCAGGATCTGCTCGACGTCTCGAACATCGTGACCGGCCGCACGCAGCTCGACATGCGTCCGGTGAGCGACCTCGCCCCGATCGTCCTCAAGGTCGTCGACGCGCTCCGCGCCTCGGCCGTCGCGAAGGGCATCGAGCTGCACCACGCGTGCGAGGTGGAGGCGGGGCCGATCCTCGGTGATCCGGAGCGCCTGCAGCAGATCGTCTGGAACCTGGTGTCGAACGCGATCAAGTTCACGCCGCACGGCGGCCGCGTCGACGTCGGGCTGGCGCGCACGGGGGACAAGGTCACGTTCGAGGTGCGCGACACGGGCGAGGGGATCCCGCCCGACTTCATGCCCTACCTGTTCGACCGCTTCCGCCAGGCGGACGCGTCGGCGGCGCGGCGACACCCCGGCCTCGGCCTCGGGCTCGCGATCGTCCGCCATCTCGCCGAGCTGCAGGGTGGCGAGGTGCGCGCCGAGAGCGAGGGGAAGGGCCGCGGCGCGACCTTCACCGTTACGTTCCCGGTGCTCTCGATGGCGCTGCCCGCAGTGGAGGACGTGACGAGCGCCGCGGTGAGCGAGGCGGTCAGCGCCGCGGACGAGCTCGGGCTCTCGCTCGAGGGCCTGCGCGTCATGGCGATCGACGACGAGCCCGACACGCTCGAGATGATCCGCCACATCCTCGAGCGCTGCCGCGCCCAGGTGCGCACCGCGACCTCGGCGCTCGAGGGCTTGAAGCAGCTACGGACCTGGACGCCCGACGTGCTGGTCGCGGACATCGGCATGCCGGCGCGCGACGGCTACTGGTTGATCCGCCGCGTCCGCGACCTCGCGCCGGAGCGCGGTGGCAAGGTGCCGGCGGTCGCGCTCACCGCGTTCGCGCGCACCGAGGATCGCCTGCGCACGCTCGCGGCGGGCTACCAAACGTACGTCGCGAAGCCGGTCGAGCCGGCGGAGCTGGTCGCCGCGGTCTCGAGCCTCTCCCGCCTGCGCTCGTAGCGCCGCTTCCGTCAAGCGCCACTTCCGGCGAACGCGCGGGAGAGCGCGAGCGAGGCGCGCTTCAGGCGCCGAGCTCGCTGAGCGCCGTCGGCGTGACGTCGAGCGCCATCCACAGGAGGAGCGCGACGAACGCGTTGCGCAAGCTCGCAAAGGAAGCGTCGGCGAGGTTCCCCGCCGCCTGGCTGACGACGCGGTTGTGCAGCACCGCGGCGGCGCGCCGCGCGCGCACCTCGACCAGCAGGACGCCGCGCGCCGCCTCGCCGCGCGCGTTCGCGGCGCTGGCGATCGGGCCGGCGAGCGCGTCGAGCTCGACGTGCAGGTAGCGGTCGAGCCGCACGGCACGCACGGCGCCGAACAGCCCGGCGAACGCGTACAGCGCGGCGACCAGGAACCAGGGCGAGACCGCGAACATCTGGCCGATCGCGGGCATCGCGACGGCGATCGTGAGCAGCCCGATCGCCAGCGCCGCCGTGGCGAGCGCGCGCTGCGCCTTGCCGGTGACGGTGGCGGCGCGCGCCGTCTCCTGCTCGTACACCTGGTCGATCAGCTCGCCGAGGGTCGGCGAGCCCTCGAGCGCCGACTGCCAGTGCGCGATCTCGGCGTCGCGGAAGGCGGGGCTCGAGCTCCCGAGCTCGGGGCGGCGCGCCTTGAGCGTCCGGTTCGCGCGCAGCGCCTCGGCGAGCGGGAAGACGAGGTCCAGCAGCCACGTCAGCACGCCATCCGACCTGCTCCCCACCGTCACCTCTCGCCCTCGCGTCCGCGGACCCGTCGCCACAGTTCTGTCGGCTCCCTCGGGGGCGAGCTATAGAACGAGCCCCGTCGCCGGCCCAAGCGAGAGGCGTGCGCCCGGCCCGCAAAACCCCTCTTGTTCCTGCAGTGCCAGTGCAGTAACCTGCGCCGACCGTCCGTTCGGTCACCCATCCACCCGGCAGTCGCCGCAGGAGAAGTACCGTGATCTCATTCGCACCCACCGACGAGCAGGAGCTCGTCCGCTCGACGGCACGCGAGTTCGCCGTCGAAGCGCTCCGCCCGCTCGCGCGCCAGGCCGACGAGGAGAGCGAGATCCCCGCCGACCTGCTGCGCTCCGCCTGGCAGCTCGGCCTGGTCTCGAGCCAGATCCCCGAGGCGTACGGCGGGGGAGGTGCTGCGCGCTCGCCGACGACCTTCGCCCTGCTCCTCGAGGAGCTCGCGGCGGGCGACGCCGCACTCGCGCTCGGCGTCCTCTCCCCGGCGCTCTTCGCCATGGCGCTCGTCGACCACGGCACCGCGAAGCAGCAGCAGCGCTACCTGCCGCAGCTCTGCGGCAGCGAGTTCCACGCGGCCGCGGTCGCGCTCGTCGAGCCGCACCCCGCCTTCGACCCGTGTGCGCTGCGCACGACCGCCACTTCGCGCGGCGACGCGTTCATTCTCGACGGCGTCAAGAGCTTCGTCCCGTTCGGCGGCGAGGCGAGCCACTTCCTGGTGCTCGCGCGCAGCGACGCCGCGCAGGGCAGCCCGGGCGGCGTCGAGGCGTTCATCGTGCCGCGCGAGGCGCACGGGGTGTCGGTGGCCGGTCCCGAGCCGACGCTCGGCCTCCGCGCGCTGCCGTTCGCGCGCCTCGAGCTACGCTCGGTCGAGGTGCCGCAGGACGACCGCCTCGGCGGCGGGCACGGCTTCGACTACGGGCGCCTCCTCGCCGCCTCACGCGTGGGGCTCGCCGCGACGCTGGTCGGTCTCTCGCGCGCGGTCATGGAGTACGTGATCCCGTACGCGAAGGAGCGCGTCGCCTTCGGCGAGCCGATCGCCCGCAAGCAGGCGATCGCGTTCATGCTCGCCGACATGGCGATCGAGACGGACGCGATGCGCTGGATGGTGTGGAAGGCCGCAAGCGAGCTCGAGCAAGGCCGCGACGCGACGCGCTCCGCGCACCTCGCCCGGACCTACGTCGCCGAGCAGGCGATGCAGATCGCCGACAACGGCGTTCAGGTCCTCGGCGGGCACGGCTTCATCCGCGAGCACCCCGTCGAGCTCTGGTACCGCCACGCACGGACGCTCGGTGTCTTCGAAGGCACCGCGACGGTTTGAAGGGACACGAGCCATGATCGATTTCTCGCTCTCCGAGAAGGACACGAAGATCCTCGCCGCCGTGCGCGAGGAGTCGCTGATCGCGCGCAAGTACGCGCGCTACTACGACGAGCACGAGGAGGAGTTCCCGCCCGACGCTCTCCCCGAGGCGAAGGACCGGCCCGGCTTCTACTCGCTGCTCGGCGAGCGCGACCCGAACGACACCGGGATGAACGTGCTCGGCATGCTCATCACCGCGGCGCAGACCTGGGGCGACTACTCGGTGCGTCTGCGCCGTCCGGCGGGCGGGGGACTGGGGAACGCCGCGCTGCGCGCCGCCGGCACGCCCGAGCAGCAGCAGCGCTGGGGCCACCTGACCCTCGCCATGGCGATCACCGAGCCCGGCTGTGGCTCGGACCCGTCGCTCGTCAAGACGACGGCAACCCGGGACGGCGACTACTGGGTGCTGAACGGCGAGAAGATCTTCGTCACCACGGGCTGCCGCGCCGACGGCGTCGTCGCATGGGCGACCATCGATCCTTCGGCCGGGCGCGCCGGCATCAAGTCGTTCCTCGTCGAGAAGGGAACGCCCGGCTTCATCGTGCTCCGCAAGGAGAAGAAGCTCGGCATCCGCGCCGACGACACCGCGGCCTACGTCTTCGAGAACTGCCGGATCCCGCGCGAGAACCTGCTGGGCGGCGACGAGTCGATCCCGAAGGAGAGCTCGGGCGGCTTCCGCAACGTCATGAAGACGTTCAACATGACGCGGCCCGGGGTCGCGGCGATCGGCCTCGGCATCTCGCAGGCGGCGCTCGACTTCACGCGCGACGAGCTCGCCAAGGCCGGCGTCGAGGTCCGCTACGGCGCGGGCATGGCGGCGCAGAGCGCGCTCGCGCAGAAGTTCCTCGAGCTCGAGGCGCTGCAGGAGGCGGCGATGCTGACCGTCCTGCGCGCCGCGTGGCTCGCCGACGCGGGAGCGCCGAACAACCTCGAGTCGTCGATCTGCAAGGCGAAGGCGGGCGCGGCGGTGCGGCGCATCACCCAGGGCTGCATCGAGATCCTGGGGCCGCTCGGCGTGTCGCGCGAGCACCTGCTCGAGAAGTGGTTCCGCGACGTGCGGATCACCGACATCTACGAGGGCACGGGACAGATCCAGCGGCTCATCATCGCGCGCACGATCCTCGGCTACTCGCGCAACGAGCTGCGCTGAGCCGATCTCACCGGCACGCGCCGGGCGGACGGCTCCGTTCGTCCGGCGCGCGCCGCGCGGCGCTCAACGCGACGCGCGCCGCAGGTCGTGCACCTCGAGGGCCTGGTGGCGGAAGACCACCGGCGCGTCGCGCAGCGCCACCCCGAGCGCGGCCTCGACGCGCGCCGCCTGACCCTCGTCGCCCGGGCGCGTGACGAGCAGGGTGGGGCGGAAGCGCGTGCTCCACTCGCGGAGCGTCTCGTCGCCGATCCACGGCGAGACGATCAGCGACCTTCCTGCGACCTCCGGCACCTCGAGCGGCAGGTAGGTCGCCTCCCAGTCCATCGGGGTCAGCAGGAGCGGCTCCCCGACGCGTCCCGACGCGCGTAGCCAGTCGACGAGCGCGTAGACCGAGACGGGGCGGCGCGAGGTCACCCAGTGCCCGGCGACCTTTTCGCCGTAGCCGAGCCAGGTCAGCGACAGGCTCAGCACGGCGAGGGCGGCGAGCGCGAGGGCGCGGCGCGGCTGCGCCTCGTCCGGGAGCGGCCCTCCCGCCGCGGCCGCGCGGCGGCCGCCCGCCCAGGGGACGAAGGCGAGCGGCAGGCCGAAGGTGAGGCTCGCGAGCAGGTAGCGGCTCCACACCGCCTCGCCGCGCACCATGGTGAAGCGCAGCAGCACGAGCCACTGCATGCCGGCGATCGTCAAGTAGAAGATCCTCGCCGCGTCGCTTCGCCCGCGCACGATGCGCACGAGCTCGACGCCGGCACCGAGGAGCACCGCCGACACCGGCACCCAGCCGAGCTGCTCGTCGGTCCACGATGCGAGTAGCTCGAACGCGCGGGAGAGCGACGCCGGGTCGCGCGGGATGTCGATGTACGCCGTCGCGGCGCTGATGCCGAACAGCGGGTTGCCGGTGTGCAGCCAGTTGCCGATCGTCCAGGCCGCGGGGAACGCGAGCAGCGCCGCCCCGAGCGTCGCCGCCGCGCGCAGGCTGCGCGCTTGCACGAAGCGGTGGACGACGAACAGGGGGACGAGCGGCCACGCCTCGTAGCGCGTCATGCCTGCGAGCACGAGGCAGGCGGCGCCGAGCGCGACGCGGAGGCGCTCGCGCCGGTGGTTCGCCGGGCGACCCTCCGGCGCGCCGATCAGCAGCAGCGTCCCCGCGACCAGCTCGACGACGAACGCCGGCTCGCTCAGCGAGCTCGCGCTCAGCTCGACGTGCAGCGGCAGGAGCGCGAGCGCAGCGCCGCTCGCCACGGCGACGCTCCATCCGTAGAGGCGCCGCGCGAGCAGGTAGAGGAGCGGCACCGTCAAGCTACCGAGGAGAACGTTGAGCAGGCGCGCCGAGATCCGCGGATCTCCCACCAGCGCTTCGGCGCAGCCCGAGAGCAGGAGAAACCCCGGTGGCCAGACGCCCCAGGTGGGAAAGCTCGGCGAGCCCGCCCAGTGGAAGGCGGCGAGCGCGCGCGAGGGGCCGTCACCCGGCGCGTCGACGGTCCAGAGCAGCACCACGACGCGGACGACGAGCGCGCCCGAGAACAGGAGCACGGGCCAGCGCCACGAGCTGCTCGATTCGCGATGCACCGAGCGAACCGACGTCGCGCTCGCGAGTGCCTTTCGCGCCTCGCGCACCAGCGTGGCGCGTGCGACTGGAAGCGAGCGCGTCCGAGGCGGCGTCGCGCGCCCTCAGCGACCTGCGCAGGCCGCTACCGTCTCGGCGATCTGCGCCGCCGCGGGCTCGCCGAACGTCTCGTCGAGCTGGCGGAACTCGTCCGCGGTCCAGCGTCGCTGGATGCGCTCGAGCGCGCACTTGCAGATCGACTCGCTCGAGCGCTGCCGGCAGCCCGCCATGAAGTTCTCGACCAGGTCCGGCGGGTACGGGTTGGGCGGCGGCGCGCTCGTGCAGCCGGCCGCGAGCGCGACGAGCGCGACCGCGAGAAGCCGCCACGACGCGGGACGGGCTCGCATGACCGGTGCACATAGCGCGCCGGCGACGCGGGCGGAAGCGCCGTCTCAGGCAGTCGGCAGCCGCTTGTCGCGCGGGCGAAAGCGCCGGCCGCGCGCCGCCGTGCTATGCCACCGCGCGATGCCCGAGCTGCCGGACGTCGAGCTCTACGTCGAGCGGCTGCGCGAGCGGATCGAAGGCGCGAAGCTCGAGGCGATCCGCCTGAAGAGCCCGTTCCTCATGCGCTCGGTCGAGCCGCCGCTCGCCGAGGCGGTCGGCAAGCGCGTCGTCGGCGTGCGTCGCCTCGGCAAGCGCGTGGTCCTCGCGCTCGAGGACGACCTCTTCCTCGTCATCCACCTGATGATCGCGGGACGCTTCCGCTGGGAGAAGCGCGGCGCGAGCGTCGGCGGCAAGATCGTGCTCGCGGCGTTCGACTTCCCCACCGGCACGCTGCTCCTCACCGAGGCGAGCCCGAAGAAGCGCGCCTCGCTCCACCTGGTGCGCGGCGAGGAGGCGCTACGCGAGCACCACGCGGGCGGCCTCGAGCCGCTCGAGTGTGACGAGGCCGCGTTCCGCGCGGCGCTGACGCGCGAGAGCCACACGCTGAAGCGCGCCTTGACCGACCCGCGCGTGCTGAGCGGCATCGGCAACGCGTACTCCGACGAGATCCTGCACGCGGCGCGTCTCTCGCCCGTCAAGCTCACCTCCAAGCTCACCGACGAGGAGCTCTCCCGCCTCTACCGCGCGACGCGGGAGACGCTCACCCTCTGGGTCGAGCGGCTGCGCGAGGAGCTCGCGGGCCGCTTCCCGGGCCCGGGCGAGATCACGGCCTTCCGCCCGGGCTTCGCGGTGCACGGACGCTACCGCGAGCCGTGCCCCGTGTGCGGCAAGCCGGTGCAGCGCATCCGCTACGCGGACAACGAGACCAACTACTGCGCCGCCTGCCAGACGGAAGGACGCCTCCTCGCCGACCGCGCCCTGTCGCGGCTGCTGCACGCCGACTGGCCGCGCTCGATCGACGAGGTGAGCTAGGGCTCTCAGGCGGCGGCGCGCCTCCGCCCGGCGCGCACGCCGAGCAGCCGCCGGCGAAGCCCCGGGTGGGCGAACGGCGCGAGCGCCGCGACGCCGAGCAGCGTGACCGCCACGTAGAAGCTCGGCGAGCCCGGCGCGAGCAGCGTCGAGCCGAAGAAGGCATAGGCGAGCGCGCGGAACGCGCCGCCCCCGGCGACCGCGACGACGAACGGGAGGAGCGCCATCGACGAGAAGCCGGCGCCCCAGAAGAACGCGGCCATGGGCCCCGTCGGGTGAGCGGTCACCAGCGCGACCAGCGTCGCGCCCGAGCGCTCGAGCTGCCGCTCGATCCAGGCGTAGCGCGGACCGAGCAGGTCGTGCAGCCAGCCGCCGCCGAGCGTCCGCGCGATCGTGAAGGTGATGAGCGCCGAGAGCAGGATGCCCGTCGCGCCGAGCAGCGTCCCGCCCGCGGCCCCGAAGCAGAGCCCGCCGACCGGCAGGATGACGATCGCCGGCAGGAAGAGGAACTGCCGGAAGGTGAGGAGCCCGAGGAACAGGGCCGGCGCCTTCCAGCCGAGCCCGCTGACCAGCGACTGCAGGGTCTCGGTCGAGAGCTCCACGCCGAGGAGCGTCCGCACCGAGAGGGCTCCGGCGAGCGACACGACCACGAGGGCTGTGAGCACGACAGCGACCCGGCGTGGCATCGGGCCGCAAAGGTAGCGCAGGCGCGCCCGCTCCGCGAGGTCGCCGGGCCGCACCGCCGCTCGCCCGGCCGCCCCGCGCCCGTGCGCCGTGCCCCCCGCGCGTGCCGCCTAGCGGAACGCGGCGGCGATGCACGAGGCGAGGACCGCGACGAACACCACCTTGCGGATCGCGTCGTTGCCGCGCGCGAGCGCGTAGCGGACGCCGAGCCGTGCGCCGGCGATCGTGGTCACCGAGAGGAGCAGCCCGGCGCTCCACGAGACCTGCCCCGCGAGCACGAACACGACCAGCGCGACCGCGGTCAGCGCCGCGACGAGCAGCGCCTTGAGCGCGTTGCCGACGACCAGGTCGTAGCGCAGGACGCCGCCGAGGAAGACGAGGAGGAAGATCCCGACGCCCGCCTGGAGGAAGCCGCCGTACGCCCCGATCAGGAACAGCCCGGGGAGCCCGAAGGCGTGCCGCCGCGGATCGATCGGTGTGGTGCCGGGCGGCGGGACGAGGGTCTCGGGCTTCCACAGCAGGGTGAGCGCGAGCACCGCCATCGTGCCGACCAGGATCGGCTTCAGGATCTCGGGCGGGATGAGCGCCGCGATCCACGCGCCGGCGAGCGAGCCCAGGAGCGCCGGCAGCAGAATCCACAGCGTCGTGCCCGCGCGCAGGCGCGTGTCGCGGCCGAGGCCGCGTGCCGCGACCAGCGACTGGGCGAGCACGGCGACGCGGTTCGAGGCGTTCGCCACGTCGGCCGGCAGGCCGAGCAGGAGGAGCGCCGGCAGGGTGAGCAGCGAGCCGCCGCCCGCGAGCGTGTTGACGAACCCGGCGACGAGGCCGGCGAGCGCGAGCACGAGGAGCTGCAGCTCGGACCAGCCTTCCATGGGAGCGCGTTCCTCTAGCCGCGCGCCGGCGCGCGCTCAAGTCGGCTCGAGGCGCGGCCGATGCGCGAGAGGCGCGAGGGTTCAGTGCTCGCCCGCGATGCGCTACGGTCGCGACGGGCCCGAGAGGGGGAGGAGGCATCGCCATGGCCGAGAACAGCACGCACTCCGATGCGCTCGTCTTGTTCGGCGCGACCGGCGACCTCGCGCGCAAGATGACGTACCCCTCGCTGTACCAGCTCGAGCGGCGCGGCGTGCTCAAGGTGCCGGTGATTGGCGTCGCGCTCGATCCGTGGGACGACGAGGAGATGCGCAAGCGGGCGCGCGCAGCGATCGTCGCCGCCGGCATCAGCATCGACGAAGCGGTCTTCGCGTCGCTCGCAAGCCGCATGCGCTACGTCGCGGGGAACTACGACGAGGCCTCGACCTTCACGCGCGTCCGCGAAGCGCTCGCCGGCGCGAAGCACCCGCTCTTCTACCTCGAGATCCCGCCGGCGCTGTTCGAGAAGGTCGTCCTGCAGCTCCACGCGGCGGGCCTCACCGAGGGGGCGCGCGTCGTCATCGAGAAGCCATTCGGCCACGACCTCACCTCGGCGCGCGCGCTCAACAAGTCGCTGCTGAGCGTCCTCGACGAGCAGCAGATCTTCCGCATCGATCACTACATGGGCAAGGACCCGGTGCAGGACCTTCTGGTCTGGCGCTTCGCCAACGACATGTTCGAGCCGCTGTGGAACCGGCGCTACGTGAACAACGTGCAGATCACGATGGCGGAGTCGTTCGGCGTCGAGGACCGCGGCAAGTTCTACGACGCGGTCGGGACGCTCAAGGACGTCGTGCAGAACCACCTGATGCAGGTGCTGACGCTGCTCGCGATGGATCCGCCCGTGACCACCGGCGCCGAGGCTCTGCACGACGAGCAGAACCGCGTGTTCCGCGCCATTCGGCCGATCTCGCGCGAGAACTACGTGCGCGGCCAGTACCGCGGCTACCTCGACGTGCCGGGCGTGGCGAAGAGCTCCCAGACCGAGACCTTCTGCGCCCTGCGCATCGACATCGACTCCTGGCGCTGGGCCGGCGTGCCGTTCTTCATCCGCGCCGGCAAGGCGCTCGCGCACAAGGCGACCGAAGCGGTGGTCACGCTCCACGAGCCGCCCCGCCTCCTGTTCGCCGACCCGCAGGACCCGACCCCGGAGCGCAACCGCCTCCGCTTCCGCCTCGGGCAGGACCCGGGCGTCACGATCACCGTGCAGGCAAAGCGCCCCGGCGAAGGGATGGTGTCGAAGCCGGTCGACCTGAACGTCGACTTCTCGTGCGCGCTCGGCCCGCTGCCGCTGCCCTACGAGCGGCTGCTGGGCGACGCGCTCGCGGGCGACGCGACGATGTTTGCCTCCGAGGAGTTCGTCGAGCACACCTGGTCGATCCTCGCCCCGCTGATCGAGAACCCGGGGCCGGTGCACGTCTACGAGCCCGGTACGATGGGGCCGAAGGAGGCGGATCGCCTGGTCGAGGCCTACGGCGGCTGGATCGAGCCGCTCGCGCCGCCGTCCGACCGCTCGGCGTGAGCCGTCAAGCGCTCACGCCCAGAGCTTGATCCCGCCCAGGATCCCCGCCTCGTTCGAGCACAGCCGGACGTTCTTCGGCAGGTCCTTCGGCTTCAGGTGCCGTGCGTTGCCGCCGCCGAGGTAGAGCGTCTCGTAGTTGAAGATCGGCTGCAGCGTCGCGATCACCTCGGCGACGCGGCGCCGCCAGCGCTTCTTGCCGATCTTGTCGAGAGCGGCGCGGCCGACGTGGTCCTCGTAGGTCCCGCCCTTGCGGAACGGGTGATGGCCGAGCTCGAGGTTCGGCACGAGGCGCCCGTCGACGAAGAGCGCCGAGCCGAGCCCGGTGCCGAGCGTCAAGACCATCTCGACGCCGCGGCCGCTGATGTCGCCCAGACCCTGCACGTCGGCGTCGTTGCAGGCGCGCACGGGCTTGCCGGTCAAGCGGCGCAGCGACGCCTCGAGGTCGTGGCCGTGCCACGACGGGTCGAGGTTTGGCGCCGTCTCGACCACGCCCCGGCGCACAACGCCGGGGAAGCCGACCGAGACGCGGTCGAAGCGCGGCTGCTGGCGGATCAGGCCGCGCAGCGCCCGCAGCACGGCGGTCGGCGTCGCGGGGCGCGGCGTCGGGACGCGCGCCCGCTCGTTGAGCGGCCGTCCGCGCGAGTCGAGGACGAGCATCTTGAGGCCCGTCCCGCCGATGTCGATGCTCAGCGTCCGCGGACCCGTCGCCTTTCCCTGGGCCATGGGCATGTCCTCCTCCTGCTACCATTACGACGGCTGGAGGCGAGCTTTTCTCGAATGCCTCAGCGAAGCGAGCCGACCGGCATCGCGCCAGCCGCCCAGGCGAGCTCAGCGGAGCGCGTCAAGAGTTCGGCGCGGGTCTGGATAACGAGGTAGCGGGCATTTGCCAGGTCGCGCTCGCCGGTCAGGAGCTCGACGATCGTCGCGAGGCCCAGGTCGTAGGCCTCGCGGGTCGCCTCGTAGGCGTCCTGCGAGGCGCGGAGCAGCGACCGCGCGTAGTCGAGCTTCCGCCGCGCCGCGCGGTACTCGAAGTAGGCGCGCCAGACCGCCGCCATGGCGTCGAGCTCGAGCGACGCGAGCGCGGCTCGCGCCGCGTCGCGCTCGGCCTCCGCCTCGCGGATCGCGTTCAGGCGGTCGAAGCCGGTGAACAGGCCCCAGTCGAGCTCGAGCTGCCAGGCGTAGTTCGGACCGCGGACCGTGTCGCGGGGGCCGCCGTCGATCCGGTAGTGCCAGATGTCCTCGCCGTAGAGCCCTGCGAAGCCGAGCTTCGGAAAGAGCCCCGCGCGCGCCCGCTCGACCGCGGCCTCGCGGGCGCGGACCTCCGCCATGCGCGCCGCGAGGTCGGGACGCTGGGCGAGCGCGACCTCGATCACCTCGTCGACCGCGACGGCGATCTCGCCCGGCAACGGCTGGTCGTCGAGCCGCGCGATCTCGAGCGGCGCGTTCGCCGGCACCGCGAGCACGATCGCCAGGTTTGCCTGCGCGTCGCTGACCATGACGGTCGCGCTCTCGAGGTCGTAGACCGCCTTCGCCTCGGCCTGACGCGCGAGCAGCACGTCGGGCTGGGTCGTGAGGCCGAGCGCGAGACGCTCCTCGGCCGCTTCCCGCACCGAGCGCGCGAGCTCGAGGTTGCGCTCGGCGGCCTCGCGCATCGCCTTCGCTGCGTCGAGCGCAAAGTACGCGCGCTGCGCGGCGAACAGCACGTCCTGCATCTTGCGGTTGAAGGCGAAGCTTGCGGCGAGCAGGCGCTGGCGGGCGAGCTCGGCCGAGCTCGCCCGACGGCCGAAGTCGAGGAGCGTCCAGGTGAGCTCGAGCTGCGGGCTGAACGAGCTCTGCTCGACGGTGAGCGGCGCGGGGCTCGCCTGGAAGAGGAAGCGCTCGGGGCCGGCCGACGCCTGGACGCTCATCTGCGGGTAGTAGTCGGCGAGCGACCGGCCGTAGCGCGCCGCCGCGGCGCGCGCCGCCTCCCAGGCGCGCCGCGTCTCGGGGTTGTTGCGCAGGGCGAGGTCGACGACGGCGGGCAGATCGTAGGTCTCGCCCGCGACGGGAAGCGTCTTTCCCGCGGTGCGCCACGCGTCGCGCGGCGCGCGCAGCTCGGGCGCGATCTCGTCGGGCTCGTAGCTCGCATCGGGCGCGGGCGGAGCGAGCGCGAGCGGATCCCACGCGACGAAGGGCGAGTGCGTCCCGCATGCAGCGAGCAGCAGGGCGAGCGCGCAGGCGGTCGTTTCCTTTACTGCCACGGCGAACCGTGCCATTCGTGACCGTCGTGCAGGTGCAGCCATGCGGCGCGCGCGTCGCCACCCAACCCCTCTGACCGTGACGCCAGCATCGGAGTCGGGAGCTCGGGCCGCGCCTAGATATCGGAACGGGGCGCGGGTGTTAAACCGCGTCGCGCTCGCGTCGTCGGTTGTCGCGCTCGGCGGCTGCGATCCGGTGCTCGACCTGCAGGGGACGTTCTTTCCCGCGTGGCTGCTCTGCATGATCGCGGGCGTCGTGCTCACCGTCGCGCTGCGTCCGGTCTTCCTGCGCCTCGGCCTCGAGCCCTATCTCGGGCCGCTGCCGCTCGTCTACACGAGCCTCGCGGTGCTGCTGACGCTCGGCACCTGGCTCGTCTTCTTCCGCACCTGATGGTCGACGACGCGGCGGCCGTCGACCGCGAGGACCTCGTCCGCAAGGTCATCGGGCGGCTCCTCGGGATCTCGATCGTGGTCGGCGCGGTCGTCCTCGGGGTGATCGTCTGGCGCGAGCTCTACCGGCATCCGCGCACCGACGACGCCTACGTCCGGGCCAACACGATCGGGATCGCGCCGCACGTGAGCGGGCCGATCGTCGAGCTCAACGTGGTCGACAACCAGCGCGTGAAGCAGGGCGAGGTGCTGTTCGTCATCGATCCGCGCCCGTACCAATCCGCCGTCGACCGGGCGAAGGCCGACCTCGAGCTCACGAACTTGGAGATCCGCGGCTACGAGCACGCTGTCGAGGCGGCGCAGGCGGCGCTCGCGCAGCGCGAGGCGGAAGCCGCGTACGCCAGGCAGTACCTCGAGCGCGTCACTCCGCTGCTCGACCGCAAGTTCGTCACGCCGAACGACGTCTTCGAGGCGCGGACGCGCGCCGCCGCGGCCGAGGCGAAGGTCGAGGAAGCGCGCTTCGAGCTGCGCCGCGCGCAAAACGAGCTCGGCCAGCTCGGCGACGTGAACGCCCGGCGTCAGGCGGCCGAGGCGGCGCTGTACGACGCGGAGCTCGACCTCGACTACTGCACGGTGCGGGCGCCGTTCGACGGCTACGTGACCAACCTGAACATCGCCGTCGGCCAGTACGCGAACCAGGGCCAGGAGGTCTTCGCCCTGGTCGACGACCGGCAGTGGTACGTGATGGCGAACTTCCGCGAGGACTTCCTCGCCTCGATCAAGCCCGGGATGGAGGCCGAAATCTACCTGATGAGCTACCCGCGACGGAAGTTCCGCGGCCGCGTGCAGGGCATCGGCTGGGCGCTCTACCAGAAGGACGGCGCGACGGTCGGCGTGCTGCCAGCGGTCGAGCCGACGCTCAACTGGGTGCGCCTCGCGCAGCGCTTCCCGGTGCGGATCATCCTCGAGGAGTCCGACCCCGCATACCCGTTCCGCATGGGCGCGAGCGCGGTGGTGACGATCAAGGGCACGCCGGAGCGCTGAGCCTCCGCGGGCGCCGGCCGGCGAGGCGCGACGCTCGTGCGCCGCGAGCGCGGTGCTGGGCGGCGTGGCGTCGGAGCGGCCGTCAGAACAGCGCCGCGAGGTCCTTTGCGACCGCGAAGGCCTCCTCGAGCGTCGCGACGGCGACGTCCTCGTGCTTCGCCGTCGCCTCGAGCACCGCCTCGCGCGTCGCGTAGAAGCTCGTCCGGTCGCAGAACGCCTTGCGGATGTCCGGGCCGTCGGGCCAGGCGAGGCTCACGACGACGCTCGCGGGCGACGGGTCGCGCACGCCGCTCGCGTCGACGACGAGCGAGATCGGCGTCCCGGTCGCCGGGCACGTGGAGCGCACGCGCGCCTCCTTCCCGAGCACGATGGCGAACATCAGGCAGTCCATCGCGCACCACGCCCAGAAGGTCCTGCTTTCGATCTCGAACGTGTGCCGCCCCGGCACGATCGACAGCCCGGCGCCGACCACGTTACCGCAGCCGTCGCACTCGAGGATGTAGTCGCGCTTCGCCCGCCGGGCGAGGATCTCGCCGGCCGGGACGCCGGCGAGGCGCCCCGCCTCCTCGAGCGAGACCGGCTTGCCCTGCATGAGCGACGCGACGAGCGGTCCGCCCGCGCGGATCAGGTCTTGCCCCTTGGGGCTGGTCCACTTCTCGAGCAAGCGGCGGCGCACGCTCGCGACGTCCATCGGCTCCCTCCTCCCAACGATGCTTGGATCACCTCACCTATCGTCGAGAGGGACGCCGATCTGTCGCTGCACTCGGGCGGCGGCGGGTTCGCCGCGTCCGGGATGCAGTCGCTCGCCAGCACGAGACCCTGCGCCGCCTGGCTCCACGCGTAGCGCACCTCGCCGTCGCACACGTCCGGGCGCGGCCGGAAGACGAGCGTCGCGTCGGGTCCTGCCATGCAGCCGTCCACCACGCTTTGCCAGTCGAACTCGCCGGCCGAGAGGAACGGCTTCTCGGGGTGCTCGCAGCGCGTGATGATCTCCCGGGTGAGCGTCAGCGTCTTGCCCGTCGAGCTCTCGAACAGCAGGCTGATCGTGTGCTTGCCCGGCGGCAGCAGGCACCAGTTGAAGACGCCGGAGAAGCCGCTCCGCCGCGGCGTGACGGGAAAGACCGCGCGCACGTCGCCGCGGCTCGAGCAGCACGCGAGCTCGATCTCGGTTCTGTTCCGCGTGCCGCGGCCGAACGTCACCTCGACGACGCGGTCGATCGTCACGCCGTTAAGAGGACGATGCGGTCACCGATGCCGCTCGGCTGTCCCTCCGCCCAGTTGGTGTAGACGAACGGCTCGCCGATGACCCAGGTGAAGTCGCTGTTGCCGCCCGGCTTGAGCGCGCCGATCCACGGTCCGATCGCTTCGCCGCCCTCGCAGCACTTCCAGAATTGCGGCTTGCCCGCGACCAGGCTGTAGACGAACTCGCTCTCCTCGGGCGAGGTGATGGTCGCGTGTCGATCTCATCGTTCGTCTCCGCTGATCCGAGCGGTCCGGGCAGGTCGAGGGACGGCGCGCTCGCTCGGCGCGCGCCGGGAGGGAGGCTCTGGAGCGAGCTCAGAAACTCGCCCCGCGGCACGCCGTGGTCAAGCGAATTTCTGCTTAAACACCGCGGCGCGAAGGGGCGGGGGCGAGCGCCTCGCGGACGAGCGCGGTGTCGAAGTACTCCTCGAGGCGCGTGATGCGGCCGTCCTCGACCCGTGCGACGACGCACGCCGGGAACCGCACCTGCTTGCCGCTCGGTCCGATGCCGCAGGTCGTGTGCTGCTCGACGAAGCCGGTCGGCGTCGGCTGGCAGCGGACGTCCTCGTAGCGAAAGTCGCGGACGTTCTCCTTGACCCAGGGCAGCACCGCGAGATTCTCCTCCGGGGTGCGCTCGGTCGGGCTGGTCGCCGTCCAGATCACCGCGTTCGGGGCGTAGTAGCTCCGTACCGTCTCGAGGTCGCCGCGCGCGACTGCGTCGAAGAAGCGGCGCGCAAGCTCGAGCATCGCCCGTTCGTCCATGCGCGCGAGTATCGCGCGGCGCTCAGGCGAAGGCGAGCTTGAAGCGCCGCTTCTCGAGCCGGTGGCGCGGCTCGTACGCGAGGAAGGCCTCGCAGCCGGTGCCGGCGAGCGCGCGGTCGACGGCGGCGCGCTCGGACGCCGAGAGCGCGCGGTACGCATCCACCGGGCGCTGCAGCATCCACAGCGTGTACGGGCTCGTGTAGCGCCCGACGCCGACGCCGCGCAGCGACGTCTGGTGGAAGCCGACGGCGCGCGGCGGCTCGTCGCCGTCGGCACGGTGCTGGTCGGCCCATTCCTCGAAGGCGCGCACCGTATCGAGCACGTACGGCCCCGCGTCACGTCCGATGCGCGCGAGCAGCGGGCGCATCGTGTCCGCGAGCGCGTCGTCCGGGAGCCACCCGCCCTCGACGTCGGGATCGGGGTGGTTCATCCGCTCGATCCAGTGGCAGGTGCGCAGCGCGCGCTCGCGGAGCAGCCGCCCCGGCACTGCGTCCATGTAGAGATGCGCGTACAGCGGCCCCATGAGCGCGCAGTCGGCGAGCGACGGACGCCCGCCGAGGAGGTACGGATGCCGCTCGAAGTGGCGCTCGAGGTCGGCGAGCAGCTCGGCGACGTGCGCCTCGAGAAGCGGGATCGTCTCGGGCACGACGCCGAGGCCCGGCAGGACGCTCGCCATCCGGTCCGCGAACTTGCCCGCCGTCTCCGGGTCGCCGCTGGTCGCCGCGAAGTCGGCGCGCGCCTTCGCGACGCTCTCGGGAAAGCTCCAGCGGTAGTGCATCGCCGGCGCGATGAGAAACTCGTCCGCGTAGAGCTCCCAGAGGTACGCGACGACGCGCTGCACGGGCGTCGTCGGGTAGAGCGGCGGGTCGGGGAAGCGCGCCTCGAGCGCGTCGAGGATCTCGCTCGTGTCCTGCCAGGTGTCGTCCTCGGGCGTGACGACGATCGGGATGAAGCCGAGCCCGGTGCGCGGCCGGATCACCTCGCGGTAGACCCGCGACGTCGCGCCGACCTCGGCGTGCGGGACGCGCTTCACGCGCAGCGCCGGCCGCACCTTGCCGGTGAAGTAGGAGACCTCGCTGCCGTAGAGGCGGAAGAAGGTGTCACGGTCGATCGGCCGCGGCTCCCCGGTCGGCGACGAAGGCATCGAATCATCTCCTCTGCGCGGCGGCTCGCGCCTGCGCCGCCGCGACCACGTAGAAGTTGCGCGCGATGAACGACGGCTCGCTCGCCGCGAGGCCGTCGCAGATGCGCGCGACGAGCTCCTGCGCCTCCGCGTCGCGCGGGTCCGCCTGGGTGAGCACCACCGCGACGTGCAGCGCGCGGCGCGGCTCGCCCGACGCGCGCAGCGCCTCGGCCTTGGCGAGGAGCGCCTCGCGTCCTGCGACCTCGATCAGGTCGCGCGCCACGTCGGCCCGCCGCGCCGGGATGAGCTCGGCGAAGTTCCCGCCCCACCAGCCGGCGTAGAAGCGCAGCACGTCGCGCACGACGAACGGCGCGCAGCCGTAGATCGGCTGCAGGTAGGGCTTGCTCGCGAGGTCCTCGGGCAGCGCGATCTGCGCGTCGACGATCTCGTCGGGCCACTGGCCGGCGTTCATCCGCTCGATCACCGCGTCGTGCAGGAAGCGCAGCGCGCGCGCCGTCTCGGTCAGCACCTCGAGCGCGTAGTCGCCGCGGATCGGATCGCCGTGCCCCGGGATCACGATGCGCGGCTTCTTCGCCGCGATCGCCTCCAGCGCCTGCGCCCAGCCGAGCGTGTAGCGCTGCGGCTTGTTCGGGTTGCCGGTGTTGGGCAGCGACTGCACCGACAGGTCGCCGACCAGCGCGACCTCGCGCTGCGGCAGCCACACCCAGGTCGCGTCGTCGGTCTCGGCGCGCGCGTGGTGCAGCTCGACGGGCTCGCCCGCGAGCTCGAAGCGTGCGCTGTCGCGGTAGGTGTGGTCGGGACGCACGAAGTCCCTGGGGAAGGCGTCGACGCCAGGGGGAAGCTGGAACTGCCGGCGATTGACCTCGTTGTTCCAGCCCCAGGTGAGCAGGTAGCGGTCGAGTCGCTCCGCGACGCTCTCGTGGCCCCACACCTCGGGCCGCGGCTCGCCGCGCTCCTCGGCGCTCGCGAGGAAGGCGGGCGCGCCGCCGACGTGGTCGACGTGGCCGTGCGTGTAGACGATCGCCTGGAGCGGCTCGCCGGTCGTCGCGTGCAGCGCGCTCGCCGCGCGCCGCCCGACGGCCGGGTTCGAGGTGTCGACGACCATCGCCGCCCCGCCGCCGAAGACGAAGCCCACGTTGCAGAACCCATGGAGCTGCGCGACGCCGTCGGAGAGCAGCTCGACCGTGCCGCGCTTCTTGCTCGAGGTGAGCGCCTCGCCGATCGTGCTCATGCGGCCCTCAGGAGATCTCCTCGACGTCGATCTCGCTCGAATCGCGCGGCAGCGCGAGGTGCATGCCGTCCTTGCCGAGGATCACGCGGCCGTCCCAGACATCGTCCACGCCGCGCAGGAACACCCACTCGACGAACCGGTTGGGCGGCGACGGCACGAGGTGGGTGAGCACCAGCGTCCCGACGCCGGCCTCGCGCGCGAGCTCGGCCGCCTCGCGTGGCGAGGTGTGGTAGTCGAGGATGTCGGCGCTCATCGCGGCGAGCCGCTCGTTGCCCGCCTCGCGGATCGAGCGTGAGGCGATCCGGACGATGTGCTCGGCGAGCGCCTCGTGCACGAGCAGGCTCGCGCCCTTCGCGTGCCGCTCGATCGCCTCGTCGCGCTTGGTGTCGCCGCTCACCACCACCGAGCGTCCCCCGTAGTCGAAGCGGTAGCCGTACGCCGGCTCGACCGGCGTGTGGTCGACGCGGAAGGCGGTGACCCGAAGGCCGTCGCCCTCGAAGACCACCGTCGCGGCCTCGGTGCCGGGCACCTCGACCGTGCGCCCGACCGGCAGCCCGCCCTCGGCCGGCATGTGGTCGGCGCCGTGGTGCGCGACCCGGTAGCCGCGGTCGAGCGCGTAGGCGTCGGCGAAGCCCGCGACCACGCGCTCGACGCCGGGCGGTCCGTACACCGGCAGCGGACCCCTGCGCCCTGCGATCCAGCTCTGCGTCGCCAGCTCGCCGAGGTCGCCGATGTGGTCGGAGTGAAAGTGAGTGACGAGCACGCCGTCGAGCCGCTCGAGCGGCAGGCGCCAGAGGGAGAGGTTGCGCACCGCCGCGGGACCCGCGTCGACGACGAAGAAGTGCCCGCCCGCGAGCACCGCGGTGCACGCCGCCGCGCGGTCCGGGGAGGCGAGCGGCGAGCCCGTGCCGCAGAGCACGACGTTCAGCCGGCCGTCGTCGAGGAGGTCCGTGCGGCCGGGCTCGAGAGACCTGCGCGAGGCGCGCGCGACCAGGCCGTCCGTGAGGCGCTCGCAGCCGGCAAGCACGACGAGGACGACCGCGAGCAGGCTCCGGAGCACGGCGATCATGCGGCCAGCCATACAGCTTTTTGCACTCTAAGCGCAATATCTTGGCAACCGGCGACGACCGGGATGCGCGGGCCGGCGCGGAACGCTAAGCGGAGCCGCGGCGCGCCGCTCGAGGGCGCCCGACCGACACCATGGCCTTCTGGATCGCGCTCACCTTCCTCGCCCTCGCGCTGCTGCTCGTCGCGATCGCGCGCGGCTCGACGGCCGGCGTCTGGATCGCGAAGCCGCTCGCCTCGACCGGCTTCGTCGCGACGGCGCTCGCCGCGGGTGCCGCGACGACCGGCTTCGGCCGCTTGATGCTGGTCGCGCTCGTCCTCTCCTGGATCGGCGACGTGCTCTTGATCCCGCGCACGCGCACGGCGTTCACCGCCGGGCTCGCGAGCTTCCTTGCGGGCCACCTCGCGTTCGCCGCAGCCTTTCTCGTCCGTGGTGTGGCGCTGCCGTGGCTCGCCGTGACCATCGTGCTGCTCGTCCCCTTCGTCGTCGCGTTCGACCGCTGGGCGGGGCCGCACGTGCCGGCCGGGCTGGTCCTCCCGGTGCGGGCCTACGTCGTCGTCATCTGCACGATGGTCGCGTGCGCCGCCGGGACCTACGGCCACGCCGCCGCGCCGCTCCTCCTCGCCGGGGCGATCGCCTTCTTCCTCTCGGACCTCGCGGTTGCCCGCGACCGCTTCGTCGCACCGGGCTTCGTGAACCGGCTCTGGGGCCTGCCGCTCTACTACGGCGGCCAGATCCTGCTCGCGATCTCCTCCGGGGCCTGAGTCTTTCGGCGCGGAATTTCGTTGTGTCGCCTGCGGCGCGGCGCTACCGTGCAGCGGCGCCGGCACGGCACCTCCACGGATCCTTCGACCCGGCACAACCAACATCCTCGCGCGGAGACCTCATGGCCTCGTCGGCGACGTTGCCGGCACTGTTGGAAGCGCTCCCGGACGCGGCGGTGCTGCTCGACGCGGCGGGGGTGGTGCTCGCGGTCAACGAGGCGTGGCGACGCCTCGCGCGCGCCAACGGCTACGACGAGGTCGACCGTGTCGTCGGGCGGAGCTACTTCGCCGTGTGCGACGGCGCCTGCGCGCTCTCCCCGTCGTTCATCGCGCTGCTCGGCGAGCGTCTGGCCGAGCTCACGCGCGGCGGGCGCGAGGAGGTTGAGCTCGAAGACCGGGTCCGCGCGCGAGACGACGGCGAGCGCTGGCTCAAGCTCGTCGCCCGCCGCGTCCGGGCGCCGGGTCTGGACGGCGTCCTCCTCCTCCACCTCGACACCACCGCCGCGCACCGCGCCGCCGAGGAGGCGGAGCGGACGCGGGCCGAGCTCGAGCGCCTGGCGCGCGAGCGCGCGGAGGAGCTCGGGCGGGCGACCGCGCTCCTGCGCTACGAGGCCGACGAGCGGCAGCGCCTCGCGGACTCGTGCCGGCGGCTCGCCGAGGAGCTTCACCTCGCACAGGAGCTGCTCGCGACCGTGCTCGCCCGCTCCGCCGACGATGCTATCCGACGCTGGGACGTCGCGACGGGAGAGGTCGAGTGGAGCGAGGGGATCACGGCGCAGCTCGGCCACGAGCGAAGCACGGTCGCCCCGACCGCCGAGTGGTGGCTCGCGCACGTCCACCCCGACGACCGTGCGCGGGTGGAGCAGCGCATCACCGCGGCGATCGAGGGGACGGCGGACAGGTGGCGGGAGGAGTACCGCTTCCGCCGCGGGGACGGGACGTGGGCGGAGGTCGTCGACCGTGGCTTCATCGTTCGCGACGCGGCAGGCCGGGCGCTGCGGGCGGTCGGCGCGCTCGAGGACGTGACCGAGCGGCGGCGCTCGGACGAGGAGCGCGCCGCGCTCCTCGAGCGCGAGCGGCACGCGCGCGCCGAGGCCGAGGCGGCGAACCGCGCGAAGGACGAGTTCCTCGCGATCGTCTCGCACGAGCTCCGCACGCCGCTCGCGCCGATCCTCGGGTTCGTCGACGTGCTGCGCGAGGAGGGCCTCGATCCGGCCGAGGCCGCGGCGGCGCTCGACGCGATCGAGCGCAACGCGCGGACCCTCAAGCACCTGATCGACGACCTGCTCGACGTCGCGCGCATCACGAGCGGGAAGATGACGGTCGAGTTTGCGCCGGTCCGGCTGCGCGACGTCGTCGCCTCGGCGCTCGAGTCGCTGCGCCCGTCGGCCGAGGTGAAGGGGCTTCGCCTGCACGTCGTGCTGGGCGAGGGCGAGGAGAGGATCGCGGGGGACGCACAGCGCCTCCTCCAGGTGGTCTCGAACCTCGTGTCGAACTCGATCAAGTTCACGCCGCGCGGGGGCACGGTGCACGTCTCGGTGACGCGTCAGGCGGAGAGCGCGGTGCTCACGGTGAGCGACTCGGGCAAGGGCATCGCGCCCGAGCTCCTGCCGCACGTCTTCGAGCGCTTCCGCCAGGGCGACACCTCGGACACCCGCGTGCACGGCGGGCTCGGCCTCGGGCTCGCGATCGTCCACCACATCGTGGAGATGCACGGCGGGACGATCGTCGCGCACAGCCCCGGCGAGGGTCAGGGTGCGACCTTCGTCGTGACCTTCCCGCTGCTCGCCGAGGGCGCGAATTCGTAGGCAGCGCGGCGGCAATCTGCTTGAAGGGCGCGCATGCGGCGCTCCGCGCTTGCGACCTGGGTCGCGCTCCTCGTGACGTGCGCGGTCGCGTTCGTCCTGCGCACGACCAACGCGGCGACCGTGCTGGTCGGCGGCGCGGTCGTGCTCGCCGAGAACGACCCGTACTACCACATGCGGCGCGTCTTCCAGATCCTCGAGGACTACCCGCGCGTTCCGTACTTCGACCCGGCGCTCGATCATCCGCACGGCGCGCCGGTGATCTTCCCGCCGCTGTTCGACCTCGGGATCGCGACGCTCGCGCGCCTGGCCGGCCACGGTGCGGGAGACCGCCTCGCGGTCGAGCGTCTCGCCGCCTTCGCGCCGCCGCTCCTCGGCGCGCTCACCTGCCTTCCGCTGTTCGCGCTCGGAAGGCGCGTCGGCGGGCGGAGCACCGGGCTCCTCGCGGCGGCGCTTCTCGCGCTCGTGCCGGCGCACATCTGGTACTCGCGCCTCGGCTTCGTCGACCACCACGTCGCGGTGACGCTGCTCCTGACGGCGCTCGTCGCGCTCGTGCTCGCGGCGCTCGGGATCGGCGACGACGCGGTGCCGCGCTCGTGGCCGCGCGTGCTGAGCGGCGTGCTCGCAACGCTCTCCGTCGCGGCGGGCATGCTCGTGTGGAACGGCTTCCTCCTGCCGCTCTCGCTCGTCGACGCGGGCCTCGCGGCGCTGTTCGTCGCGGGCGACGCCCGGCGGCGACGCGAGGTCGCGCTCCTCGCGGCGGCGATGCACCTGGGCGCCGCGCTCCTCGTCCTGCCGACCACGGTCGCCGTCGTGCGCGCGACCGGCGCTGGTGCGAGCTCGCTCACGCTCTCCTACCTGCACGTCGCGCTGCTGCTCGCGGCGGGCGGGCTCGCGGCGGCGGTCGCCCTCGTGCCGCCGCGCCGGCTCGCCGTCGCGCTCGCGGCAGGAGCTGCGCTCGCCGCCCTGCTCGTCGCCGTGCGGTGGCGGGAGCTCGCGGGCGCGCTCCGCTGGGTCGTGGGCGCGGATCCCTTCATGGGCTCGGTGCAGGAGGTGGTGTCGATCGTCCGCACCTCCGACGGCCGGCTCGACCTCGCGGGTGCGCAGCGCTGGATGAGCGGCTTCTTCCTCGCGACGCCGCTGCTGCTGACGCTCCTCGTGCTGCGGATCGCCCGCAGCCGCCCGCTCGACGGAGGGCGGCTCGTGGTCCTCGTCTGGAGCGCGGGGCTCTTCGTCCTGACCCTCGGCCAGCGGCGCTTCGCCGAGATGCTCGCCCCGGCGCTCGTGGTGCTCGCCGCCGACGTGCTGGTCGCGGGCGCCGGTCTCGTCCGTCGCGCGCTCGCGGCGCGTGGTGCGCCTCTCGCCGTCGCGGCCGGAACGGCGGGCGCGCTCGCGACGCTCGTCGTCCTGGCCGCGTTCGCGCCCTACCACGCAGGCTTCCTCCGCGAGCCCGAGCGCCTCACGGCGGTCTTTCGCGTGCCACCGTTTGCCGCCTCTCCGTCGGGGCACCCCGCGGATTGGAAGGCGCGCGCCGCCTCGCTCGACGTTCGCCTGCACCGGGCGCTCGGCGCTTTCGCGGAGGTCGCGCGACGTCAAGCATCGACCGGCGACTCCCCGCCCGAGGCGGTCATGAGCCCGTGGCCGCTCGGGCACAAGCTCCTTTACTTGACGGGGCTGCCGGTCGTCGCGACGCCGTTCGGCTCGCACGTCGGCGGCACGTCGTTCGTCGACTGGGCGCGATTCTTCCTCGCGACCGACGAGGACGCGGCGCTCGACGTGCTCGCCGAGCGGCAGTGCCGCTGGGTGGTGGTCGACAACGACCTCGGGACGATCGGTGCGGCGATCGTCGCGCGCGGCGAGAACCCGCGCGCCTACTACGGCAAGGACCCGACCCCGGACGGCGGGGTACGCTACACCTTCCTCCCTGCGCTGCTGCGCACCATGTACGGGCGCTTGACGCGGCTCGGCGGGAGCGAGACGCCGCTCGGACCCGCGGAGGACGGCTCGATGACCGTCGTCCCCGCGCTCACCCGCCTGCGGCTCGTCCTCGACTCGGCGAGCGACGAGGCGCCGGGCTTTCCGAAGGCCTACGAGGTCATGCGCGGCGCGACCCTCGTCGTGCACGGCAGGCCGGGCGCCGTGGTGCGCGCGCGCTACGCGTACGAGAGCAACGCGGGCCGCCGGCGCATCTGGGAGACCTCGGCGGTGCTCGACGCGCGCGGCGAGGCGCGCCTCACCGTCCCGTATTCGTCCGAGCGCCCGGACCTCGGGCAGGCGTCGCCGTGGCTCGTCGAGTCGGACGGGACGCAGCGCGAGGTCGAGGTCCCGGAGGCCGCCGTCGTGCAGGGCGCCGAGGTGCACGTCCGCCTGCCGTGACGTCGTGCACCGAGCGCCGCCGCGCGCTCACTCGGGGTCACACGGTCCGCTGCAGAACTGCTCGATGAACCCTCCGTCGCGCAAGAAGTTCGCGATCTGCATGCCGGTGGTCGGGTTGCCGGTGCGGCCGTGCGCGCCGTTGTTGAACGGCGGCGGCAGGTTCTCGAGCGGCGGGATGCCCGAGGCGCACTGCGTGCGCGAGGCCGGGTCGCCCGCTCCGGGGCAGTCCGCGTCGGTCGTGCACATCGCGCCCGCGTCGGTCGAGCCCGGAGTGTGGCAGCGGCTGAAGCCGCGCTGCGGGTCGATCTCGACGAACGCCGAGCCGTCGAACGGCGCCGCCATCTCCGGGATGCCGACGAAGCTCCGGTGCACCGGCGTGAGCTGCGGGATGCCGAGCGAGCGCACCATGATCTCGGTGCCGAGGTTCGACACCTCGCTGTCGTAGGTCGCCATGTGGATCAGGATCTTGTGCGGCCGCGGCGGGTTCGAGAGCGTGCCGGGCAGGATGTGCGGCAGGTAGCCCTGCGGCTCTGCACGGTCCCAGAGCTGCTGGATGAGCGGGAAGAGCAGGATCTGGTCGAGCTTGTCGGGGTAGCTGACGTTGAGGAGCGCGAAGAAGGGGTTGAAGTCGATGCTGCGGTGGAGCAGCGTCGAGTAGTTCGCCGCCGGCACGGCGAGGAAGCCGCGGTCGAAGTCCTCGGCGATCGCCATGATCGCCCCGCCGAAGATGCCGCCCTGGCTGCCGCCCGAGTAGAAGACCTGCTCGGTGTCGATCACCGGCGCGCCTCCGACGCCGAGCTGGAACGCCGGATGCGAGTTGAAGCCGTCGACCGGGTCGGCGAGCAGGCGCCCGAGCAGGAGATGGTTCAGGAAGCCCTGGTGCAGGCGCTCGGGGATGCGGTGGAAGAGCGAGAGGTCGCTGATCGCCGGCACGACCGCGCCGAGCACGTCCGGATCGGACATGCCCTGCATGTCGACCGCGGCGACCACGTAGTTGTACTCGTTCGCGAGGTCCGAGAGCGCGCCGAGCTGGAAGCGCGTGCCCAGCAGCCCGTGCCCCCAGAGCGTCGCCTTGGCCGGGGTCGCGTCAGGGTTCTCCGACGCGACCGCGATGCGCGGGATGTGCGCGACCCAGGGCACAATCGCCGTGCCCTTCTGCGTCGGCACCCCGTTCACCAGGTTGAGCCGCGAGCCCGGCGCGTCGGCGGTCATGAACAGCGGCGCCTCGAACGTCCCCTCGATCCGCGCGTAGATCTGCGCGTTGAAGCCCGACCCCGGCGGATTTCCGGTATTGACGCTGGTCACGGTGAACGACGGCGTGCCGAGCGCGAACGCCTGGTCGCGGATCGAGACCATCCAGCCGGTGAGCGCCTGGGTGCTCGCGGTGGTGAAGTCCCAGGCGAGGAGCAGGTCCTCGCGCGCAACGCCGTGCGCCGCGAGGCGGGCGAACACGTCCTCCATCACCGCGCGCCGCTCCTCGATGGCGGCGGCGCAGCGGCTGCCGCAGGCGAGCGCGATCGCATCCGCGTCGATCCCGTCGCGCAGCGCGCGGAACGCGAGCCGCGGCTCGATCGGCGTGCCCTCTGTGTCGACCAGGTTGCGGATCGCGACCAGGTAACGGGTCGCGTCGTCGAGTCGCTTGCCGGGCCGGATGATGAGCGTCTTCTTCTCGACGTCGTTGGTCTGCGCGTCTAGCTCGGCGAAGTGGAGCACGCGCTCGCCGTCGCTGGCGCGCATGAGCACCGTCGGATGGTCTGGGTCGAGCGAGCGCGCGAAGTCGGTGTGGAACGCGACCCCCGACGCCTCGAGGTCGACCGGGTGGCCGGTGTCGGGGAAGAACGCGAGGATCATCGGCCCCGGGCTGAAGCCGTCGAGGGTGTTCCAGTCGGTCGGGTCGATCGGCTTGCCGCTCGCGTTCGCCGGCAGCGCGCCGACGTCGTAGTGGACGCGCAGGCCGGTCGGCGTCGTCGGGTCGGGCCGCAAGAAGGTCGACGAGGGGTAGGGGAGGATGCAGCGCTCGTCGATCAAAAAGTCACAACGCGGCCCGGAGCCGTCGGGCCAGCGGGCATCGATCGTGAGGCCGCAGAGCGGCGAGCGCGGCCCCCGCTGGCGCAGGCCCTCCTTGACGAGCGCGCCGAAGCCCCGGTCGGCGAACGGCTCGTGGAGCGCGCTGCGCTGGCAGCGGAGCGGCCCGTTCGGCCTGCGCGGACGGCAGGCGCTGAAGCACGACGTGGCGCACGTCTTGCCGCTCCGCACGACGACGCGCACGCCCTCGGGCGACGCGGTGCCGAGGTTGAAGAAGCCGAACACGCGGAGGTGGATCTCGACCGTGTCCTCCTGGTTGCGCGCGTTGCGCAGCCGGAGGTGCCCGGGCAGCGCGCCGGCGCGGTCGTAGCGGGTGGTCACCGCGTTCGAGCGGAAGCGCTCGCGCGGCACCGTCGCCTCGAACAGGATCTTCGACGAATCGGCCGCGTCGACGATCTGGACCCGGAGCCCGTCGGGGCCGACCAGCGTCTCGTGCGAGGCGCCCGGGATCGTCACCGTGCCGCGGTAGACCACGCTGCGCGCGTTGATCGCGACGTGCTTCGCGGTCCCGCCCCAGCAGTCGGCGGCCGCCGCCGGGCGCGCCCCGGCGAGAGCTGCCCGGGTCGCGAGAAGGGCGACGGCGAGGCTCAGGGCTCGGATCTTACTTGGCGCGCTCATGGTCCCTCCGCGGCAGGCCGGCTCGTTGGGGAGCGTCGACTGTGCCGCCTGCTCACGAGGTGAGCAAGCCCGAAACGGCCCGGAGCCGTCAGGCCCTGGCGGTCCTCAAGCGGCCGGCGCGGACCGCCGATCTAGCGGCCAGGATCGGATTTCATGGAGCGCCGCAACGAGACCGTCGAGGTCCTGCCCGTCGAGCTGCCGGACGCGCTCCGTCACATGCGGACCGAGGCGCGCATGGCGACGTCGCTTCCCGCGCGCCTGACCACACGCACCGGCGAGACGATGCCCGGGATGCTCGCCGACCTGAGCCCGACCGGGCTCATGGTCGTGGTCGACCGGCGCTTCTCGCCGCTCCTCCCGCTGCCGGTGGGTGCAAGCCTGTGGATCGAGTTCTACCTCGACGAGATCGAGGTGGTGGACGCGGCGATCCGCGTCCGCGGGCTGCGCGAGCGCGGCCGCTTCCAGCTCGAGATGGGCTGCTCGTTCCTCGACCTGTCCGACCGGGCGCGCACCGCGATCCGCTCGAAGGTCGCGGCGTCGAAGATCGCGCGCCGTCCCTGACCTCGCCACGCGATTGACCGCGGCCCCGATTCCGGCCTTGTCTGGAGCGGGCAGAGCGGGAGATCGCGATGGGACGCTTCGCGGGAAGGAAGATCCTGGTGGTCGGCGCCTCGGCCGGGATCGGCGCCGGGCTCGCGCGCCGCCTCGGCGCGGAGGGAGCGCAGGTGCACCTCGCGGCGCGCCGCCGCGACAAGCTCGAGGAGCACGCGGCCGCGATCCGCGCCGCAGGCGGCACGGCGACCGCGCACGTCTGCGACGTCGCGTCGTCGTCGAGCGTCGCGGAGCTGTTCGCCGCCGTGGCGCGCGACGGCGAGCCGCTCGACGCGCTGGTCAACACCTGCGCCGTGCTCTGGGTCGAGCCGTTCGCGACGCAGAGCGAGGAGGCGTGGCGCGCCATGCTCGACGTGAACCTGGCGGGCGCGATTCGCTTGACGCAGCATGCGCTCGGCGAGATGTTGCCGCGCGAGCGCGGGCATGTGATCCACGTGACCTCCACCGCCGGCGCGCTCGCGATCCCCTACCTCGCCGTCTACTCGACGACCAAGGCGGCGCTCGGCCACTTCCTCGCGGCGATGCGCGGCGAGTACGGGAAGAGCGGCGTCCGCTTCACCGAGCTGCAGATCGGCAACACCGCGGGGACGGAGGGCGGCGGCGTCGCCGCGCGCCCGCCGAGCGAGGACGCGATCCGCAGCATCATGCGCTGGACGGGAGCCCCCGCGATGATGAACGTCGACGACGTCGTCGAGGCGGCGCTCTACGCGCTCGCGACACCACCCCACGTGCGGCTCGACCGCATCGTGCTGCGCGAGGTGGCGGAGATGCCGACGTGACCGCGCCGCGCCTCGGGCTGCTGTTCCTCGCGGCGTGGCTCGCCTGCGCGAGCGGCGCGGCGTACGCCGGCGAGCCGCCGCGTCCGCGCGCCGGCATCGTGCCGCTCGAGCTCTCGCAGGTCGCGCGCGCCGAGGGCGAGGACCTGCGGCTCGCGGATCCCGACATGACGCTCGCCGGCAAGCGCGTGCGCTTCGTCGGCCGCGTCGCCGGGGTCGGGCGCGCGCCCGGCGGCGAGGACTTTATCGCCTTCACCGACGGCAGCGCGCAGGTGGTGCTGCGGCTCCCGGGCGCCCTCGACCGGCCCGACCGCCTCGCGCCGGATCAGGACTGGGAGGTGATCGCGCGTCTCCTGCGTCCCGAGCGGCTCTCGGACGGGCGGCGCGCGCTCTCGGTCACGCCGGACGTGGTGGTGAAGACGCCGGGCCTGCCCGCCGAGGAGAAGCCGGACGACGTCATCGTCCAGGTCGCGGGAGCGACCTTGTTCGTCGATCCCGGCATCGAGCCCTACGAGTCGGACGAGCCGGTCTACCGGCTGCGGATCACCCGACCGGGCCAGGTGAACGACGAGTTCGTCGAGCCCGGGCGGAGCGCCGTGGCGGTCGCGAAGGATGATCAGGGCCGCACGATGTACAACGCGATCCGCATCGACCGCGCCGCCGACGGCCGTGAGCGCACGACGAGCTGCATCTTCCGCAACGACGGCGGCAAGCTGCGCAACGTCGCGCTGGGCCAGGTGGAGATCGATCCCGCCGGCAACCGCAAGAACGAGCTCACCGTCGACTTCGAGGAGGACCAGTTCAACGACACCTGGTCCGCACGCAAGCGAAATTTCGAGCCGAACACCTACGCGGCGCCGTGTCTCGGGATCGCGATCAGCGGCTTCCCGCTCGACTCGACGCGGGTCGTGCGCTTCTACACCTGGGGAGGCTCGGGCATCCCGGTCCCGCTCTACGCCTACGTCGACGGCGAGGAGACGCTGAATGTGCGCGGCCGCCCGGAGCGTGCGAGGCGCATCCGCGTCGGGCTCGACGTCCGGCAGGCGTCGAAGTCGATCGACGTGCCCGAGGTGTGGCGGCATCACGCCGAGGCCGCGGGCGAGGTGTGGTTCGCGGGCGAGGCGACCTACTGGATCGCCGCCGAGCGGCCGCACCCGATGCTGCGCTTCCAGGGCCCGCTCGGGCCGCCGGGCGCGCCCGAGGCGGTGATCGAGCGCATCCGCTAGCGCACGCGCTGCCTCGTCGCGGCGGCGCGCTCGGCCGATCTTCTCCGGGACGGGCGAAGACGTGGCCGAGGAAGCGAAGCGATGAAGCGTGGACTCGCCCTGCTTTGCCTCGCCGGCCGACGGCGGCCGGAACTCGGTGGACGCGATCGAGGCCATGCAGGCGCTGCTCGAGCGGCAGGGGCTCGCGGGCTTCCTGCGCTCGTCTTCGACGAACGGCTGGCGAGCGCCCGTGATTCCTTCCAAGTGGTCCGTCGAGCACGTCCCCCCGGCGGATGCGCGCCCGCGTGCGATGGCCGCGCGCAGGTTCGGCAGCGCGCTGCTCGACGCGATCGACGCGCTCGCGCCCGAGATGCGCACCGCGCCGAGCCGCGAGCTCGCGCCGCAGGTCGAGCTGCTCATCGACCTCGTCCACTGGGTCGGCGCAACCGAGGGCTACGGCAACCAGCTCTTCGCCGGTCACGCGCGGGACGTCGCGGTGGTGGGTCTCGCCCGGATGCTGGTCGACGAGGCGGCGCCGGTCGCCGAGATCCGCCGGCTGCTCGACCGTACCTGGGCTCCGTTCGACTGCCCGACGACCATCGCGCGCGCATCCTCGACGCCGAGGCGGGCGCGCGCCGACGCGCGAGGCCATCCGCGCGGCGGGCTTCAATCCCGACGCACCAGGTCCTCACGCCGCCTTCTTCAGGACGACATCGACGCGTGCCCCGGACCCGCACACGACGAAGCGCCCGCGGCGACGCCGTGACGGGCGGGCTCGCGACACGCGGCACGTGTTGTGGCAGGCTCGGCGGATGCTGCGTCTCGTCTTCACCCTCGCCGTCGCCGTGTGGCTCGGCTCGGTCGTGTGCGTGTCGTTCGTCGTCACGCCGCTCGCGCACGGCACGTTCCCGGCCGCGGAGGCGAGGCGCTTCCTCCGCCCGCTCTTCCCGCGCTCCCGCCGGCTCGGCGCGCTCTGCGGCTTTTTCGCTCTCTCGATGGTGCTGCTCGGCCGCGAGAGCCTGTCGCACGAGGAGCTCGCGCGGCTCGCGCTGCCGGTGGCGGTGGCGCTCGTCGCGACCCTGATCGGCGGCGAGGCGATCCTGCCGCGGCTGCGCGACCTGGATGGTGATGACGCACGCTTCGGCCGCCTGCACCAGATCTCGGCGATGCTCAACACGACGACGCTCGCGGCGCTCGCGCTCGCGGTCGCCGGGGCGGTCATGCGCTGAGCGACGCGGGGCTCGTGAGGAGGAACGCGGCCGTGCGGTGCGAGAAGACGAGCTGGCCACCCTCTCTCCGCACGGCGAGCCCGGCGCGGTCGTCCTCGAGCGAGGCCGCCATCGCCTCGCGCAGCATGGCCGCCTCCTTCTCGCCGGGCCCGCCGTGCGCGATCCACTCCTCGACCTCGTTGTCGAGCGTGCCCTTGCGGGCGAAGCGCACCTCGAGGCCGGCCTCGGCGAAGAGTTCGAGGAACGCGCTCTCCGGGATCGCGCGGACGTGGCTCGGATCGCAGAGCCGCTCGAGCCGGTCGTGCTCCGCGGCGACCTTCGGATCCTCGGAGCCCAGCATGTCGGCGATCAGGAGCCGCGCGCCCGGCTTCGCCACGCGGCGCATCTCGGCGAGCACGCGCTCGGGGCGGGCGAAGTGGTGGAAGGCGGCGCGGCACGTGACGAGGTCGAACTCCGCGTCGGCGAACGGCAGGTCCTCGGCGACCCCCGCACGAAACGCGACGTTCGCGACCCCGCGCCGCACGGCCTCGGCGCGCGCCAGCTCGAGCAGGGCGTCGGTTGCGTCGATGCCGGTCGCGTGCGCCGTGCGCCCTGCGAGGGTCAGGGTGAGGAAGCCGGGGCCGCAGGCGACGTCGAGCGCGCGGTCCTCTGCTCCCGCGCCGGCGAGGGCGGCGAGCGCGTCGAGGGCCTTCTGGTCGGTCGTCTGGCGCAGGCGCGCGTACGCCTCGGCCTGGCGGGTGAACTGGGCGCGCACCGTGTCGAGCCGGTCGAGGCGCGCCACCTGCTGCTCGGCATGGCCGAGACCTACGACGTCCTGGTCACGCTCGAGAAGCCGGGCAGCTACACGCTGCACGCGGTCGCGCAGGACGGCTCGGGGAAAGCGATCGGCGTCCTGCACACGCCCGACGTGGCCCCCAGCCGAACCGGGAGATGCCGACCTTCGAGAGTCCGCCGCTCGAGTACTCGGCGCTCCGCGCCCTCGCCTCGACCGTGCTCCCGCCCGGCGAGACGCGCGTCTTCCGCCTGCCGCTCGAGGGCGACATGCAGAAGCACGTCTGGATGATCGACGGCCAGGCCTGGCCGGACGCCTCGCCGCTCGAGATCCGGCGCGGCGACCAGGCCCGCGTCGAGCTCACCAACCGGACGATGATGTGGCACCCGATGCACCTGCACGGGCACTTCTTCCGCGTGCTGAACGGCGCCGGCGACTTCTGCCCGCTCAAGCACACGGTCAACGTCGCGCCGGGCGAGACGGTGCAGATCGAGTTCACGGCCGACAACCCGGGCCGCTGGTTCTTCCACTGCCACAACCTCTACCACCTCGAGGCGGGCATGGCGCGCGAGTTCGTCTACGTCGTCTGATCTGAGCACGCCGCCCGGTGCGCATCGGGCGCCGCGTGCCCGCCTCACACGAGGCGCAGGACGTCGGGGATCGCGCGGATCACGTGCTGCGGCCTGGCCGGCTCGGCGGGCGGCGGCCGGTCGTCCCGGTGCCAGAGCAGGACCGAGCGGAGGCCCGCGCGGTTTGCGCCCGCGACGTCCTGCTGCACCGAGTCGCCGACGAACAGAGCCTCCTCGGGGGCGCAGCGCGCGCGCTCGAGCGCGAGCGCGAAGATCCGCAGGTCGGGCTTGCACGACGCCGCCGCCTCGCTCGAGAGCAGCGAGTCGAAGTGCTCCCGCAGGCCGCCGAGGTCGAGCAGGTGTTGCAGGTCCGCCTCGTCGATGTTGCTCACGATGCCGAGGTGCAGGCCGCGCCCGCGCAGCTCGCGCAGCGTCTCCAGCACGCCCGGCCGGAGGCGGAAGTCGCGCGCCCGGCGCTCGTGCTGGATCGCGAAGTAGCGGTCGACCTGCTCGTCGCTGAGCGCGGCGCCGATGGCGTGCGCCATGCCCCGCAGCGCGTCGGCGAAGAAGTCGCGGTGCAGGTAGTAGGGGCGCTCGAGGTAGTCGCGGAAGGTGCTCGCGGTCGCCGCCCGGTGGGCGCGGGCGAGCTCGGCCGCGCTCGCCTCGAGCCCGACCTCGCGGGCGAACGCCTCGAGGGCCTCGATCTGCGGGGCCGCTAAGTCCGCGTAGTCGAAGAGGGTGCCGCCGAAGTCGAACAGGACCGCCCGGGTGCGCGTCGCCACGGGGCGAGGTCTAGCCGCCGCCGGCCGCCCGCGGCAACCCGCGGGTCCCGCAGGGCGACGGCTCCCGATGGGGCCGCGGCTTGAAGCGCCTGTGCCCGACCGCTAGGTCGGATGCGCCGGCGAGCCGCCGGTCCACCACCCCCGTCGTCGCACTCCAGAGAGGATCCATGGCCAAGCAGAACGGGTTCGAGCGCTTCAAGGGTACCCCCGGCTACATCGCCTCCGGTCCGCTGGTCGACGCGGTCAACTGCGCGATCGCCCTCGAGCGGCCGCTGCTGATCAAGGGCGAGCCGGGGACGGGCAAGACCGTGCTTGCGCGGCACGTCGCCGACGGCCTCGGCATGCCGCTCATCAGCTGGCACATCAAGTCGACCAGCAAGGCGGTCGACGGGCTCTACGTCTACGACACCGTGCAGCGCCTGAACGACAGCCGCTTCGGCGGCGGCGACGTGTCGGACATCCGGCGCTACATCAAGCTCGGCCCGCTCGGGCAGGCGTTCGCCGCGGACCGGCGCCACGTGCTCCTGATCGACGAGATCGACAAGGCCGACCTCGAGTTCCCGAACGACCTGCTCCGCGAGCTCGACGAGATGCGCTTCACCATCGTCGAGACCGGCGAGGAGATCGTCGCCAAGGAGCGCCCGGTCGTCATCATCACCTCGAACAACGAGAAGGAGCTGCCCGACGCGTTCCTGCGCCGCTGCATCTTCCACTTCATCGAGTTCCCCGACCGCGCGCTGATGAAGCAGATCGTCGCGGTGCACCACAAGAACCTCGACGCGAAGCTGCTCGATCAGGTGCTGATCAAGTTCTACTGGCTCCGCGAGCAGAGCGAGCTGCGCAAGAAGCCGTCGACCTCGGAGCTGATCGACTGGATCAGCGCGCTCCTGCGCTCGGGCATCACCCACGAGCAGCTCGAGGCGCACATCCCGTTCATCGGCGTGCTGCTCAAGAAGGAGCAGGACGTCGACGCGCTCACGAGCTACGACGCGCGAGGCGGCCGCTACCCGACGAAGTGGAGCGACCTCGGGCCGCGCTACAACCAGTAGCTCGACGGAAAGCGCGCGCGTGGGGACGGAGCTCGACGACGCGCAGTACGTGAGCCTCGTGAGCTACCGGCGCGACGGCTCGGGTGTGGCGACCCCGGTCTGGGCGGCGCCGCTCGACGGCAAGCTCGTCGTCTTCACCCTGCGCGACTCGTTCAAGGTGAAGCGGATCCGGCGGAACCCGCGGGTCCGGGTCGCGCGCTGCGGGGTCTTCGGCAAGGTCGAGGGCCCGTGGCACGACGGCATCTGCACCGTGGTCACCGACCCCGCGCGCGAGGCTCGCGCCTACGCCGCGCTCGACGCGAAGTACGGCTGGCAGATGCGGCTCGGGACGCTTCTTCGCCGGCTGTTCGGTGGGCTCGAGAAGCGGGTCGTGCTCGAGATCGCGCTCGCCGGCTGATTCGTCGCCCGCGCGCGCGTCGATTCTTACCTCGACCGGTGCGCGCGTCCCGTGGTAGCGACGGGTATGGCTCCGGAGGCGGTGCGCTCGCGCCTCAGAGCTGCCGGCGTCATCCTGCTCGCCGCCTGCTTCTTCCTCTCCGGCTTCGGCAGCCTGGCGCTCGAGGTCGTCTGGACCCGGCAGCTCCGACTGGTGTTCGGCTCGACGACCCTCGCGGCGAGCACGATCCTGGTCGCGTACATGCTGGGGCTCGGCCTTGGCGGGCTCGCGGGGGGGCGCGTGGCCGGCCGGATCCGCGACGGCGTGCGCGCGTACGGCCTGATGGAGATCGTGATCGGGCTCTACGCGCTCGCCGTGCCGACGTGGGTCGGCTTCTTCCCGGCGGTCAACCGCGAGCTCCTCCACGGGCTCGACTTCTGGCCCGCGGCGCTCCTCCGCTTCGTCCTCTCGCTCGCGTTCTTCCTGGTCCCGACGCTGCTCATGGGCGCGACGCTGCCCGTCGTGGTCGCGGCGGTGGTGCGCCGCGACCCGCGCGTCACCCCGGCGACGGGGCTCCTCTACGGGATCAACACGCTGGGCGCGGTCGCGGGCGTGTTCGTCGCGACCTTCGTCTTCTTCCCGATGCTCGGCATCTGGCGGACCAACGCCGCCGGCGCGACGGTGGCGATCTCGGTCGGGTTTCTCGCGGCGCTCGTCGTGCCTCGCTTCTTCGCGCGTCCCGCGCCGGAGGCGCGTCCGCAGGACGAGCCCGACGTCCGGGCGGTCGCCGACGCCCCGAGCAGCGCGCCGACGCCCCTCGACGCCGACGCGATCCGCCCCGGCCTGCTCCTCCTCGCCTACAGCGGGGTCGGCTTCGCGGCGCTGGTCTGCGAGGTCGGCTGGATGCGCGGGCTCGCGATCGTCCTCGGCTCGTCCATCTATGGATTTGCCGCGATGCTGGGCGCGTTCCTCGCGGGGATCGCGCTCGGCAGCCTGCTCGTGCGCGGCGCGATCGAGCGCTCGCGGCGTCCCGCGCTGCTCCTCGGCGCCGGGCTCGTCGCCTTCTCGGTGCTGTCGCTCGCGACCACGCTCTCGCTCCCCCACCTGCCGAGCGTGTTCCTCCGGCTGCTCGTCTGGTCGGGCTCGGCCGAGACGCCGCTCGTGCCGGCGCAGATCGCCGTGTGCCTGCTCGTCATGCTGCCGCCGACCCTCGTCCTGGGCGCGCTGTTCCCGCTGCTCGCGCGGATCGTCGCGGCGAGTGCCGGTGACGCCGGCTCCGCCGTCGGACGGGTCTACTTCGCGAACACGATCGGCGCGGCGGCCGGCGCCTTCGCGGCGGGGTTCGTTCTGCTGCCGACGATCGGGCTCGAGCGCACGCTGGTCCTCGCGTCTGCGATCACGCTCGCGATCGCGGCGCCGTTCCTCTTCGCGGCGGGCCGCTCCGTCGCGCGGGTCACGGCGCTCGGCGCCGCCGCGGCCGCTGTGGGCCTGCTGCTCGTACCCTTGCCGTTCGACCGGGAGCAGCTCACGCGCGGCGTGTTCCACCAGCCGGACGCGCACCTCGACTTCGGCGTCGAGATGCTCCGGCTCGCAGGCGACGCGCAGCCGACGATGCTCTACTACCGGGACGGCATCAACGCGACGATCTCGGTGCACCAGGGCCGCGTCCGGATGCTCAAGGTGAACGGTAAGGTCGACGCCTCGGACGGCGACGACATGCCGAACCAGGTGCTGCCGGCGCACGTCGCGCTGCTCTTCGGCCCGCGGCCGAAGAGCGTGCTGGTGATCGGCTACGCGTCGGGCGTCACCGTCGGCTCGGTCACCACGCACGACGGCGTGGAGCGCATCGACACCGTGGAGATCGAGCCCGCGGTGATCGAGGCGGCGGGCTTCTTCGAGGGAGCGGCCGGCGCACCGCTCAGGGACCCGCGCGTGCGCCTGCTGCTCGAGGACGGCCGCACCTGGGTCGAGACGACGCGCGACCGGTACGACGTCGTGATCTCGCAGCCGTCGAACCCGTGGATGACCGGCGTGGCGAACCTGTTCACGCGCGAGTTCTTCCAGGCCGTGAGCCGGGTTCTCACGCCGGACGGCCGGCTCCTGCAGTGGATGCAGCTCTACGGCATGGACCCGCCGGCGCTCGCCGCGGTGGTCGCCGCGATGCGCAGCGAGCTCCCGTACATCTACACTTTCGCCGCGGAGGGCGAGGGCCCGAACGCGCTGCTCCTCGCGATGCGCCGTCCCCTGACGCGCGCCGACTTGCCGCGCTGGGAGGACCTCGGTCCCGCGGTGCGGGACGACCTGCGCCGGGTCGGCGTCTTCTCTACCGCGGACCTCTGGAGCCTCGTCCGCTCGCTGCCGGCGCACCTCGACCGGCTCGCGCGCCGCGCTCGCGCGGTCAACTCGGACGAGAACCTGATGATCGAGCTGCGCGCGCCGCTGATGTCGAACCGGGTCAACGTGCGCGACAACTGGGTCGCGCTCGCGCCGTCGAAGGACGGCGTCGTGCCGCTCCTGCGCGCGGTCGGCGAGCCGCTCGACGAGCGGACGCTCGGAGATCTCGCCTTCGCGTACGTCGCGCACCGCAACGACTACAAGGTCGGGCAGGAGCTCCTGCGGCTCGCGAACGAGCACGGCCGCGCCGGCCAGTCGATCGCGGCCGCGGTCGCGCTGGTGCGCGAGGTCGACGAGTCGAACTCGCTGTCGCTCGAGAACCAGCTCGCGTCGCTCGACGAGGCGGTCGAGCTCGCGCCGGAGAGCATCGAGCCGTACCTGCTGCGCGGCCAGGTCCGGCACGAGAACGGGGAGCACGAGCTCGCGCTGCAGGACGCGGCGGTCGTGCTCGCGCGCGCGCCCGACGAGCCACGGGCACACGTGCTGCGGATGCGGGCGCTCGCGGGGCTGGAACGTTACGACGAGGCGGCGCGCGAGGCGCAGCTCCTGCTCGAGTCGCGCGCCGTGCGACGCCACGACGCGCTCGCGAAGGAGCAGGCGATCGTGCTCGCCGCCGCGCAGCGCGACGACCTCGCGACGCCGCTCCTCGAGAACATCCTTCGGCTCGAGGACCCGAGCTGGTCAGACGGCTGGGAGCTGCTCGCGGAAGTGTACGAGCGCAACGGCCGGACGAACGAGGCGGCGGCTGCGCGCTACAACGTCGACGTCGCGCTACGCAACCGCAGCCGTTCGCTGCACCGCATGGCGCGGCTTGCCCTGTGGCTCGGCGAGCAGCGCGACGCGCGCTCGCTCCTCACCCTCTCGGTCGCCTTCGACCCGGAGTACGAGGCCGCGCGCGACGACCTCGCACGTCTCGAGGAGCGGCACGCGAACCGCTGACCTGCGGCGTGCCGCGCTCGCGACGCGAGCTCAGCGGGCGATCCCGTAGATGTAGAGCTTGCGCCAGAGCGTCTGGCGGCTGATCCCGAGCGCCGCTGCGGCGGCGCCCTTGCGCCCGCCGTGCCGGGCGAGCGCCGCGAGGATGCGCTCGCGCTCGTCGACGCGCGGCCGCGCCGTGGTGGGCGGCGGCACGAACCAGCCGGCTTCCGGCGTGATGCCGGTCACCTCCGCCGGCAGGTCGTCGAGGTCGAGGGTCGGCCCCTCGCCGATCGCGAACGCGTGCTCGACGACGCTTCGCAGCTCGCGGACGTTCCCCGGCCACGAGTAGCGCTCGATCGCGCGCAGCGCGCGCCGCGTGACGCCCTCGACGCGGCGCAGCCCGCGCTGGTTCATCTCCGCGACGATGTGCCAGAAGAGCGCCGTCACGTCGCCGGTGCGCGCACGGAGCGGCGGCAGGTGCAGCGGCACGACGCGCAGCCGGTAGCTCAGGTCCTCGCGGAAGCGGCCCTGCTGCACCTCGTGGTGCAGCGAGCGGTTGGTGGCCGAGATGACGCGGACGTCGACGTCGATCGGTCGCGTGGCGCCGACCGGGACGAAGCTCTTCTCCTGCAGGACGCGGAGCAGCTTGCCCTGGATCTCGAGCGGGATCTCGGTGACCTCGTCGAGCAGCAGCGTGCCGCCGTGCGCCCGGGTGAAGAGCCCCGGATGGTCGCGGATCGCCCCGGTGAACGCGCCGCGCACGTGCCCGAAGAGCTCGGACTCGAGCAGCGTCGGCGAGAGCGTCGCGCAGTTGACGGCGTGGAACGGCCCGGCGGCTCGCGCGCTCTCCGCATGCAGGGCGCGCGCCACGAGCTCCTTGCCGCTGCCGGTCTCGCCGCAGAGCAGCACCGTGCAGTCGGCGCGCGCGACTCGCGCGACCTTGGCGAGGAAGGCCTGCATCTCGGGCGCACACGTGTAGATGCCGTGGAACTCGGTCAGCCCCCGCGGGACCACCGGTCGCAACACTGCGCGTGACATGTTGCAACATCGTGCGCGACGAAAGCCGCCCGGGCAAGAGAAGACTGCGCTTTCCCGGCATCTGTGGCGGCACAGCAGTTGCTCAAGAGGCGGCCTGCACCACGCTCGGCGCGCGGCACGGCGGGCCCTCGTTCCACGCCGGCGCGTCGCCCGACCACTCACCAACCGCACGGAGGGATCGACATGATGCTCAAGATCGGTATCCAGACGGCACTCGCCCTGGCGCTCACCGCGTCGCTGTCGTTCGCCGGGACGTACGTGACCGGACCGCTGCCCTCGGAGTTCGGCGGCGGCTTCATCCCGCCCGACGCGAAGATCCTCAAGAACGTCCAGAAGGCGAGCAAGGAAGGTGCGAAGCTCGCCGCCTCGGTCGAGAAGTGCTACTCGAAGGGCGCGGCGAACTTCTCGAAGGGCAAGGCGACGAACATCGCCACCTGCCTGAACGACTCGAAGAAGGGCGTCATCCCGAAGTTCCAGGCGAAGATCGCCAAGATCGCGAGCAAGGCGCCCGGTCTGCCCGATTGCCACGACTTCGCGGCGGACGCGGGAGTCATCGCAGGCCTGGTGAAGGGCTTCAACGCCCTCGTGTACTGCCAGTCGCCGAGCGGCGCGTTCATCGACGGTAGCGCGACTCTCTGAGCCGAAGGGCGAGGAGGTCGCGACGAGCGGGGGTGCAGCTGCATTGAGCCTCCGCCGTGGCTGCTGCGCTCGCCGTGCGTGGAGTCGGCCATCGCCCCCGATGCCCTCCGGGGCCGGCCGGCTGAGGAACGGGGCCACGTACGAGCGGGCGTGGCGGCGACTCTCGGGGTGAGGCGCCCGCGTCCCTCTCGGAGGACGCGGGCGCCGCTCGCCTCGCTCGCCTAGCGCCGGATCCAAGCGTCGGTCCAGGCGAAGCCGACGCCCGGCGCGTACGCGTGCGGCGCCTGGTTGCACCAGCCCGACGCGGGGAACGGCCGGCACTCGTAGAGGAGCCCGTCGGCCGCGCCGCGCACCAGCGTGCCGGGCCCGTAGCTGCCGACGCCCTGCGGGTAGACCGGCTCGCCGCCGCCACCGCCGCCCGGGCGCGTGACCTCGATCTCGAAGCGCAGATTCAGCCCCGCGGCGGCGTAGACGTAGTTGCCGTTCACGCGGCGGGTCGGCACGACCGAGCCCGTCGCGTCGAGCACGCCGATCCGCACGAGCTCGGACTCCGCGTTCACCTTCTGCGCGAGCGCGTACGGCCAGCGGCCGCGGCTTCGCTGCTTCTCCTAGATGACGATCGAGATCCGCTCGAGGTCCGCACCGGTCTCGTCGAATACCCGCAGCGTCACGACCGAGCGCAAGGCGAGGGGCTGCGGCGCCATGACGCGGCCGATCTGTTGCCAGCCCTGGTCGACGCCGCCCGACAGCTCGACGTCGCTGCACGAGTAGAACGCCTCCGGGCTGTCGGAGCGCTGCCAGATCGCGAACACCACGTGGCGCCCCGTCCGCTTCGGCAGCCTGCACGGGATGCGGTAGACCTGCCGGCCCTGCGCGTCCGTCTCGAGCGGAGCTGCGCCGCTCGTGCAGAAGAGGTCGACGTCGGACCAGCGGAGCGGAGCGGTCGGGTCCCAGCCGTCGCGCGTCAAGTAGAGCTGCCAGTCGCGCGTCGCATGGGGCGCGGTCGCGTGCCAGACGAACTCGAAGGTCCCGTCCACCGCGGGGATCACGGACGTCGTCCGCCAGTCGGCGCGCGCGAGCGCGAGGCCTGCGAAGTCCGGGTTGCCGCCGCTGCAGAGCTGGCCGTCCGGGATCAGCTCGCGGTGGCGTCCGTTCGCGTCGCCCTGCCGGACGCCGTTCCAGTCGTACATTGCCTGCTTGCCGCCGAAGTCGATCGCGGCGCGGCAGGCCGGATCCTGGTGGTTCTCGATGTTGCCGTCGAACGCGCAGCGGTGGATCCGGCTTTCGGGGACGATCATCGTGCCGTGTGCACCCGCGCGTGCCGAGAAGGCCAGCGTCGCGAGCCGTCGCGACGATTGTCGGTACGAGCGCGCGGCGAATCGCGGTGTCCATCGAGTGCTCCTTCCGTTGGGCGGCACCGGCTGGACGACGTCGGCCGCCGACGGAATTTTTCTCCGATCCCCGGCCGGGGCCGCAAGACGGATCTCGCGCTGAGGAGGCGTCCGTGGCGGACGCCATGCGCGCACCCGGGACGGGAACGAGCGCCGCCGGTGATCCCACCCCGGCCGGCCCCGCCTTCGCGTTTGCTCCATACCGGCGGGGTCGCTACTCGAAACGCTGCATGTTCCTCGACCTGTTCTACGGTCTCCGCGAGGAAGGCGTCCCGATCTCCATCCAGGAGTGGCGCACCTTCCTCTCGGCCCTCGAGCAGGGCCTGCACGGCTCGAGCCTGCTCCGCTTCTACCACCTGGGCCGCGCCTGCCTGATCAAGAGCGAGATCTACTTCGACGCCTACGACAAGGTCTTCGCCCGGGTGTTCAAGGGCGTCGAGGGCGCCCTCGGAGACGAGATCACCGAGAAGGTCCTCGAGTGGCTCGCGGACCCGAAGAACTTCCCCGAGCTCACGCCCGAGCAGCTCGCCGAGCTCGAGCGGCTCTCCTCGGACGAGCTGATGCGCCGCTTCCTCGAGACGCTCGCCGAGCAGACCGAGCGGCACGACGGCGGCAACCGGTGGATCGGCACGGGCGGCCGCTCGCCGTTCGGCCATGGCGGCGTGCACCCGACCGGTATTCGCGTCGGCGGCCAGGGGCGCTCGCGCTCGGCGATGAAGGTCGCCGAGGAGCGGCGCTTCGCGGACTACCGCACCGACATGACGCTCGACATCCGCCAGCTCCGCGTCGCGCTGCGCCGGCTCCGCCAGCTCACGCGCTCGGGGCCGGCGACGGAGCTCGACCTCGACGGGACGATCGACGAGACCTGCCGCAACGCGGGCGAGATCGAGCTCGTCTTCCGCCCGCCGCGCAAGAACGACGTCCGGCTCCTGCTGCTGATGGACGTCGGCGGCACGATGGACCCGTACTACGAGCCGGTGAGCCAGCTCCTCACCGCGCTGCACGAGGAGCGGGGCCTGCGGGACTTCCAGGCGTACTACTTCCACAACTGCATCTACGACCACGTCTACACCCGCGCGCGCTTGACGCGCGCCGACGCGGTCCCGACGGGCGATATCCTGCGCCGTCTCGACCCGCGCTGGAAGGTCGCGATCGTCGGCGACGCGGCGATGCACCCGGCGGAGCTCGTCGAGCCCTACGGCGGCATCGACCCGCGCATCACCACGCCGACGCCGGGCATCCAGTGGCTGCACCGCATCGCCGACCACTTCGACCGCGCGGTGTGGATCAACCCCGACAAGCCACAAATCTGGGAAGACTACCAGACGGTGCGCATCGTGCGCCGGCTCTTCCCGATGTTCCACCTGAGCGTGGATGGCTTGACGGACGCGGTGCAGGCGCTGGTCGGCGCGCGGCAGTAGCGGGCTCGAGCCGAGGCGCGCCGATCCTCGCCCGGCCGGCCACCCGGAAGCGCGCGCGCTCGGGAGAGGAGATGGAGAGAGCCTTCGGCGGGACGAGCGGCGCGACGAGGAGCGGCGCCCTGCGGGCGCGCGGACGGTCGCGCATCGTGCTCGCGGCGTTGGTCGCGGCCGTCGTGGCTCGGCAGGGCGCGAGCGCCGACGTGGGCCCGGCCGAGGCCACGCCACGCGCGGCGTCGTCGCACGTCTCCGCGCCGGCGATTCCGGCCGACGCGACGCGCGTGCTCTTCTTCCTCGTGCGACAGCGCGACGACCTCGGTGACCTGGCGCTCGCGGTCTCCGATCCGGCCTCCCCGAGCTACGGCCGCCATCGCCCGGTCGAGGCGATCGCGGCGCAGTACGGAGCCTCCCGCGAGGTGATCGCTCGCGTCGCCTCGTTCCTCGAGGGCTACGGCGTCGAGGGTGAGGTCGACGTCGCGGGCACGTTCTTCGCGGCGCTCCTCGACCCGCGGCAGGTGACGGCGATCTTCGGCCCCGATCCGCCCGCGTTCCCTCCGGTGCCCGCCGAGCTCTCAGGAGCGGTCACCGGCATCGTCGGAGCGTTTCCCTCGGGGGCGGCGATGGCGCAGCGCCTCCCCGTACCGCCGCGGCTCGGGCAGCCGCTCGAGGGCAACGACGTCTGGCCCGCGTGGAGCATGGGCTCGGGCACGCAGGCGCCCTGTCCCGACCCCGATCCGGATGGGTGCAGCAACGACTTCCCCAATCCCGGGCCGCCGTCGGCGTTCCGCTCGTTCACCCCGGACCAGCTCCGCACCGCGTACGGCCTCTCTTCGACCGGCCTGCGCAGCCGCGGCCGCAGCGCCGTGGTGATCGAGTTCGGCCAGATGGTGGACCCGAGCGACGTCGCCGCCTACGCCGACGGCCTCGGTCGGCCGCGCCCGCCGCTGCACCAGGTCGTCGTCGACGATCGCGGGACGCAGATCCCGGTTGGCACCGAGGCGACGCTCGACGTCGAGACCATCGTCGGCCTCGCGCCCGGGCTCGAGCGCTTGACGCTGCTCACCGCGGACGTGGAGACCGACGCCGAGTTCTACACCTACTGGCCGATGATCCTGTCACGCGCGCTCGACCGCGCGATGACGGGCGGAAGGCTGCCCGACGTGATCTCGTCGAGCTACGGCGTCGCGTGCGAGCACGATCTGCCCGAGGCCGTGCTGATCGACGCCAGCGAGACGATCTTCCAGACCGCCGCCGCAGCCGGCGTGACGATCTCGGCCGCTGCCGGCGACCGGGGCTCGACGAGCTGCGTGCCCCGCACGCCGCCTTACACCGAGCGCTTCCTCGCGCTCGCCTATCCCGGCTCGTCGCCGTGGGTGACCTCCGTCGGCGGGACCAGCCTTCCTGGCGCCCGACAACACGATCGCCGCCGCGGAGACGCGGAACGACTGGCCGCTGCAGCTCGACCAGCCGGTGCCGCACGCCGGGTGCACGACGCCGCCCTGCCGCGTGGCGCCAGTGTCGGCCGGCGCGGGCGGACGCAGCGTGGCCTTCGAGCGACCTGCCTGGCAGGCCGGCCGCGGTGTTGAGCCGATCTTCGCGTCGCTCGTCCTGCTGCTGAACGAGGCTGCGTCAAGCACCGGCCGGCCGCGGGTCGGCTTCGCGCCGCCGCTGCTCTACGACCTCGCGCGCCGCGCGCCGGACGCCTTTCTCGGCGTCGTCGACGGCGACAACATCGTCGGCGACAACGAGCACCGCTTCGCGGTCGACTGCTGCTTCGCCGGCCCGGGCTACGATCTGACGACCGGCCTGGGCTCGCTGCTGCTCGACCGCGCGCTCGCGGCGCTCGGCGAGCACCGAAAGCTGATCCCGATCCGGCCCGCGACGCGGCTCGCGCGGCGCAGGCCGGGCTGAGGCCGGTTGAGCGGGCCGACTCGACGACGGTGCGCCCGGTCCCTAAGTTCGCGCCATGGGACGCATCTTCGAGACGCGCAAGAGCACCATGTTCGCCCGCTGGGACCGCATGGCGAAGGCGTTTCACCGCATCGGCAAGGAGATCACGATCGCGGTGAAGGCGGGCGGCGCGAACCCGGACAACAACCCGGCGCTGCGCCGCGTGATGCAGAACGCACGCGCGATCAACATGCCCAAGGACAAGGTCGAGGCGGCGATCAAGCGCGCCTCGGGGCAGGACGCGAAGGACTACGAGGAGGTCGTCTACGAGGGCTACGCGCCACACGGCGTGGCCGTCATGGTCGAGGCGGCGACGGACAACCCGACGCGCACCGTCGCCAACGTGCGCGGCCACTTCAACAAGGCGGGCGGCAACCTCGGCGCGGCGGGCAGCGTCGCGTTCCAGTTCAAGCGCATGGGCGTCTTCCGTCTGTCGCCGGAGGGGATCGACCAGGACACGCTCGAGCTCGAGCTCATCGACCACGGCCTCGAGGAGATGGGCGAGAGCACGGGCGAGAAGGGCGAGCCGCAGCTCGTCATCCGCTGCGCGTTCGCCGACTTCGGTCAGATGCAGAAGGCGCTCGAGGACCGCGGCCTCACGCCGCTATCCGTCGAGTCGGAGTACGTCGCGCAGGCGCCCGTCGAGCTCCCCGAGGACGAGGCAAACGAGGTGCTCAAGATGATTGACGCCCTCGAGCAGGACGACGACGTGCAGAAGGTGTTTCACAACCTCGCCTAGCGTCCGCGCTGCTGAATCGCGGCGCATCCTCTCGAATCCCCCTCAGCGCGCATGTCCCCCCAGCGCGCGCTGCAGGTAGCCCGCCATCCCGAACGCCGCGATCGCGTTGCCGAGGAACGCGTCGCGCACCGTGATCGCGTCCGGGCCCACCGCCGCAAAGAGCACGCCGAACGAGAAGAACGCGACGCAGAGCGCGCCGAACAGGAGGACGAGCAGGAGCGCGCGGCTGCCTGCGAGGTCGAAGCGGCGCACGATCTCCGCGACGGCGAGGCCGATCGCGGCGAAGGCGAGCGCGTGCACCGCGGTGAAGACCAGGGTGACGCCGAGCGACGGGGTGACGGTGCTCGCGGTGGCGCCGTCCGTGCCGCCCGAGAGGAGCGCGCGGCCGAGGAGCGTCGGGGTCGCGAGCGGGTGTCCGCGCAGCACGTCGAAAATCGCGAACCAGGCCGCGAGAAGGACCGCGCCGAACAGCCCGGCGAGGACGCCGTGTCGCCAGTACGTGGCCGGATCGAGGCCTCGGCCCTCGCTCGGGACCGGCGATGCGGACGGTGCCGCCATGTCTTGCGACCTCCTGCCCGGTGGGCCAGCCGGGCTCGTTGACGTCCCCCGACTAGCCACGTGCCCGAAGCGAGTAAAGGCGGTGCGGGCGGGCGCCGAACGGTCGTCGGAGCCGCCCGCGGCGCTTGATAGACGCCCCTACCGGCGCGGCGCCGGATCATCTAAACGACCGCCTGCATGCCCGAGCCCGCAAGGCGCCTCACGCACCTCCGCGAGTCCGTGATCCGCGAGATGACCCGTCTCGCGATGGAGCACGACGCGGTGAACCTCGCCCAGGGGTTTCCCGACTTTTCGCCGCCGCCCGAGGTGGTGGCCGCCGCGCACGCGGCGATCGACGACGGGCACAACCAGTACGCGGTCACCTGGGGCGTGAAGGCGCTCCGCGAGGCGCTGTGCGACACGCTCCGCGAGCGCTACGCGCTCGACTTCGACCCCGAGCGCCACGTCGTCGTCACCTGCGGCGTGACCGAGGCGATCATCGCCGCGCTGCTCGCCGCGGTCGATCCCGGCGGCGAGGTGGTGATCATCGAGCCGTTCCACGAGAACTACCTGCCCGCCGCGACCTTCGCCGGCGCAACCGCGGTCTTCCACGCGCTGCGCCCGCCGCACCACGCGCTCGACCCGGACGAGCTGCGCCGCTGCTTCACGCCGCGGACGCGAGCGGTGATCATCAACTCGCCGCACAACCCGACCGGGCGGGTGTTCACGCGCGAGGAGCTCGAGGGTGTGGCGCGCCTGTGCCTCGAGCACGACGCGGTCGCGGTGACCGACGAGATCTACGACCGGATCCTCTACGACGGCCGCAGCCACATCCCGCTCGCGACGCTCCCCGGCATGGCCGGCCGCACGGTGACCATCGGCGGCCTCGGCAAGACCTTCGCCGTCACGGGCTGGCGCCTCGGCTTCGCCTGCGCCGAGGAGCCGCTCGCGAGCGCGATCCGCACGGTGCACGACTTCCTCACCATCTGCGCGCCGAGCCCGCTGCAGCACGCGGCGGCCGCCGCGCTGCGCCTTCCCGCGACCTACTACGAGACGCTCGTCCGCGACTACGACGCACGGCGGCGCCGCATGATGGAGATCCTCGCCGAGCACGGCTTCGCGGCTACCGCGCCGGAGGGCGCGTACTACGTGATGAGCGATCTCGGTCCGCTCGCCGACGCGGGCAACGACCACGAGGCGGCGCGCCGGCTGATCACCCAGGTCGGGGTCGCGGTCGTCCCCGGCTCGAGCTTCTACGCGACGCCCGGCCTCGGCCGCGACCGCATCCGCTGGGCGTTCGCGAAGCGGCTCGAGACGCTCGACGAGGTCGCGGCGCGGCTTCGCGCGCGGCTGCCCGGGCGCTGACGCGCGGCTGCGCGGGCGCTGGATCGAGCCGGTCGGGGCCGCTCCGCGACCGCTCGACGGCCGCCCGACGACGGCCGGGCTTTGCGAGTTGACGGCCTTCGGGGGCTCGCGTAGCGTCCCTTTGCTTGCCGCTCGGGTCAGCCGATCCCCTCGTCGCGATCGACGTTTCCACTGGTCTCGCGGGGCCGGAGACGGACCGGTGCGTGGCCCGCGTCGCACGTCGCCTGAACCGGGTCACGGTGCAGCGCGCGCTCTACCGGAGCCTCGCGGTCGTGCTGTTCGCGGCCTCGGCGCTCGCCGCCTGCGCCGCATGGCTCACGGAGGCGCAGTTCCGCTGGGCGTTCGCCGGCCTCGCGGCGGCGGTCGTGCTGCTGGTCGCGCTCGCGCTCCACGCCGCGCGGGCGAGCTGGGCGGGGCCGCTCGAGGCGGCGCGCTGGATCGAGCGCCAGGTGCCGCTCGACGCGCGGCTCTTGACGCTGGTCTCGGCCTCGCACGCGCGCTCGGCCCGCCTGTGGCCCGAGCTGCTCGCCGACAACCGCGCCCAGCTTCCGCGCTGGGCCGACGAGCGGCTCGGCATCGCGACCGTGCCGCCGAGCATCCTGCTCCTCCTCGCAGCGCTGGTCTGCGCCTGGCTGTTCCTCGTGCCGTGGTACGAGTCGGTTCCCGAGCCGGTCCCGGCCCCGGCGAAGGCGCCGGCGGCGGCGGCCCAGCAGGGCGCGCCCGGGGCGGGCGGAGCCGGCGGCGCGAGACCCGGTCCGCCCGTGCGCGGTCCAAAGGCGGGCGAGACGCTGCCCGGGGGCGCCGCGCCCGACCTCGAGGGCGTCGGTGCCGTGGGTGCGCTTGCCGAGCTGCAGTCGAGCCTCGCGCGGTCGTTCGAGCGCTCGCTCGGCGGCAGCACGGTGATCCGCGAGGGCAGCAAGGCGTCGGACCGCTCCGACCCGATCACGGGCGAGCGCGGTGACGTCGAGGAGTCCGGGCTCGGCAGCTCGGCGGCCGAGGAAGGCGGGCGCGTCCCGGACGAGGAGCTCGCGCGCCGCGAGAAGGACGACGGCACCGGGCAGTCCGTCGCCCGCGCCGGCGGCGACCGGCAGGGCGGCACGCAGACGCGCACCGGATCGGGGCAGCGCGGCCGCGAGGCCGAGCCAAGGAAGCAGGCCGGCGCGGAGGGCGAAGCCCTCGGCGGCGGCCGTCCGGCGCCCGGCGGCAACGCCCCGGCCGACGGGCCGCTCGCCCAGGGCGCCGAGCTGGGCGGCCAGAAGCAGGCCGGCGGCGCCGGCGCCGGCTCGG